>BNJU01005527.1_pt1 | contig 573150 bp, 864 predicted proteins | sample 8539281 | NCBI WGS metagenome assembly BNJU01 (sample SAMD00202456, study PRJDB9452) | human saliva metagenome | isolation source: human saliva | place: Japan
GCTAGAGTCGAGAGCTTCTACAAGATAACTGGAAAAGTAAGTTATCTTCTAAAGCAAGTTTGGTTTTAAACCCTTATTCTTTTTGGCTAGTCCACGATAGCCACATCACTTTCGATAAGACTTGCATCTATTACCCTGCTACTTTTTTATCTGTATATTATATTTAAAAGAACAACTATACAGAACAGTAATATTTTATAATGCCATTGTTTACTGCTCTTAACTCCATATATTCAGTTGCTAATGTTCTAAAGAAAATATACATCAAAAACCAGTAAAATCAGAATGAAAAAGTAAACATTTTCAATGTGTTGGTGTTATTCATACCTCTCTAATGAGTGCGAGAGCCACGTGAGCAAGTTCTTGAACACATTTAATAAGTAGAAATACCGAAAAACTATTATATAGATTAAATAGACTTAGTTATCAGTGACGTCCACATTGTTGAAGTTGAGCATTTCGGAGCCCTGAAACACTAATGGCAGGCAAGTAGCAGGATATTATTTAAGAAATTTACTCAGTAACGAACTATACTTTTTATGAATTTGTAACAGCCCTCTTAGGGAAATAATAATCTATATACACTAGGGTTGGTGTTGAATTACCTGAAAGATTAGAATTCTAACTCTTAATCCTACCTTAATTCCTTAGGCCACCTTTAGTGTCATAACCTACACTAGCAGTTACTCCATATCTTTCTAAACCAACATTTGTCAAGTTTACTGATTACCTCTTCTGTCTTCTTCTTTTTTCACCTCTTTAGACTGTGGGCGCTCAATCGGCAGAAGTATTAGTTACCTTAGGCTTATTATGAGCATTTGCAACTCTTCCTAGTTCATTTTCATAAGCTACTCCAACAGGCCTTGAACAATCTTTGCCCAAAGTAATGTTTATAAGTGTTCACTCTATTTCAGGTCCACTGATAAGAAACACATCCTTAACTTAATCTCATTCTACCTGGATTTTTCTTTCATCTTAGATATTCTTCCATATTCCCAAACCCAGGGGCAGCATAAGGTCTTTTACTGAGAAACCTTCACCTCAATCTAAATTTATTTCATTCTTTGTGATCCCATCTACAAGTATATTATATCTGTGATTTGTTATCAAAAATTTCACCACCACTAAGTATTTTCATGCATTTATTGTATCCTGGTACAGATAGGTTCCAGATATTGTCCAATTTAAGCTGTTATTTTTCATCAAATGGAACTGATTTAAAGATTCAACCTTTAGGCTTGTAATTGTTTCCTTCTTTTGAGTTTCAAAATCTTTAAACTTAAATGTATTGTGAACTATACCTGCATACCAACTCTACAGATTCTCCAAGTTTTACAGCTTCATTTTCATGAATAAGAAGTTATCCATAAGCATTGGTTTGTATAGTTTACATTCTTCTTGTATTTGTTTTATATTCTCTAGTTCCAAAAGTTTACTTTATTAGAATCTTTAGATGGATTAGACCATTCGCTCTTAGATAATCAAATTCTTTTTATCTAAAATATTACCAGTTGTTTGTACTCTTGTTGAGTATTGTGCTATTATTGATTATCTTTCATTTCATCTATTGCTTGAGCAAATAGTCTAGGTTCACCCTTTTCCTATTTGATTTAATTTATTAAATAAAGTTTTTTCTGAATCTGGCACCTTCAACACCATATCTTTGTTCTAAACCATCCATAAAGTTATATGTGTCCTTATCTTTGCAAGATGTGTAAGGAATCTTAGAAAGATATACTGCATTAAATTTGGCCCGTATTTGTATTCGAGTTCCAGTTGCTATCCGTTAAACTTCCAGAATTCAAATTAATTTAGTTTTCTAGAAAGAATTGAAATTGGTATTATTATATGGAGATAAACATTTTCTCCCACTTGTATATCTCTACTATCTGCATAGTTTGTTGCCTCTATTCCAAAGATTAAATTTAACTTTTAAATTGTTAATGTTGTAAACCTTGTATAGGATTTGTAACTGTCTCTCCAGAAGTATCAACATATGGCCTAGTGAACTAAGCTCATCAATGAAGGAGCTTCTGCTACATAAGAGTTTTAAGTCTGAAGTTGTTGCACCAGCTGTTATTTATTTGGATTTCATGGAATAGTATCAACAAGAGTTGGAACCACAGGTTTACTTCTTTTTAATTGTAGCTGTTCGATTTCTGGAGCAACTATTTTCAACCCATTGATTTTTTTTACCAGTTGGTTTCTATTCTTCTAACTACTCCTTCAGCTCCATCTGTTAATCTGGACTATTTTCTTCTGTTATCTCCACCATTAGCTAGAAGAATTCGTGTTTCCTTCACCTTTTATTTCAATAGTTCCATAGTTTTGTCAACAGTGCTGTTGTTGTTACTACTCCAACTATACTGCCTTTTGTATTATTTGAGCTGTTCTTATAGTTCCATAGTTTTCTCCAATAGCACTGTCTGTTGGCACATACCAATAGAGTTCTGACCACTTAAATTAATTCCTGCTCCCACATGGTTTATAGCTTTTTGAACCACTCTGGCGCACATTCCTATATTCGCCTCTCTCCAACCATCTATTTTTCCAAAATTTTCAACGTGACCCGTTTGTTTTAAAACTCCATCTTTATTCCAACAACTCGCAGCCATTCCAATAGAGTAATTTTCATTAATGACATCACTTTTCCAACTTATAGTTGGTTGACTACGTTCTAGTTGCCCAGTCATCAGCTTTTGATGTGGTACTACCCATATCTCTTTACATTTCTATCATTCCTAACATTTCAACTCCAGCACTCCAAAGTCCATACCAGGTTATGATTTCTCCACTAGCACAAATACCATAGTTTTATTACCAGTTGTTCTTAATGAGCACATTAGTACAAGTGCAGTTTTATCACGAATAAATAAATATACTATTGTTTCCTTAATTTAGTTTCCATCAGTAGAATTATTTCTAAACACTCTGAACAACAGGAGTTCCAGTTATTGGATCAGTTAGGAATTTCTTTAGTATCTAGCTACAAGCAAAAAAAGAATTGCTCTTATAGTCATTTTAGCTCCATTTATTACATTGGCAGCAGACCTCCTTGAAATCAGCACCCCTTTGAATTGTTTCTCTCAACTTATCTATCTGTTGCATTAACTTTACTCAGGGACCTCATCTACAACATTGGCTAATCCAAAATTCTCACACTATTATTTCTCTCAACTTGATTTTACCAGTATCATGCCAAATATATGCCCATATATACCATAATTATTTATCTCCACCAATAATACCCTTGAATTAGATAAGTTGGAACCATAACCATCTTTTGTACCCTCAGTAAAATTCGTATTAGATTAATTTAGATACAGAGCTTGCTTATTATTCGCCAGAACTATTTCCAATATCTGAACTATGAGGGTATCATCTGTTCCAGTTGTAGCATATATCCCCAATTCCTCCTTGTTCAGAATTGATATTATAGTATTCATATTATATACTTGGACCACCAGTTGATAATATACCCATAGTATTGTTTCCTGACATGAGTAACACCATACCAGCCCTTTACTAACTGGATTATTAGGAACCGAATGAATTATTATTAAGAACATATATCTAATAGTAGATTCACCATCCATACACATGAACACCAGTTGGGAATAAATATTAGTTCCGTACCCAGTAGCATGGATAGGATTTCCATCAGATCTATTCTAATTTGCCATTCCAAAATTCCTACAGGTTCCTTTTTCCACCAATATTAATAGTTCCACTATTGCAGTTAATTTGCTGCATTTTATGTATAACAATAACTGAACGACCATTTGCAAAGGCTTTTTCAACATTATTAGTTGTACCTGAATCAATATTAACTACGCCACCATCTACATATATATAGACCTACAGAACTAAAGTACCAACTGAAGACATTCTTTATCAGTTCTATCAACATTTACATTTGTATTAGTTTCCAAATTAATTCCATTTCCAACAAAGTTGTTAAACCCACAGCTGTTCGTTCACTAAGTTCAGCTATACTACGCATTTAATATAGCTTCAAGGGATTATTTTATTTCACTTATTGCAGTTTTTCATTATAAAGCTGTTAAAGACATAGTCATTGTTTTTTCATTAGCAGATTACAGTTTCACTTTATCAGTCGTCATCATCAAAATGTGAAGTTAAACCATCTATAGTGGCCAATTTATAGTTTTAATCACTCTGCTACATGCACTTCTGGCACCATTAAGAGTTCCTTTGAAAAGTGTATTTAAGTAGAAAATTTAAAGATGGAATATTCTTAAATTCATAATAACAGCATCCTTAGAATTAACATAGACTGAAGACCATAATTTTTATTGGGAATGGATTTAAGTAACTTCCACTTCTTTCAAAGCCAGTTAATTATTTATAGAGGCTAATCTTTTGAATTTTTGGCATCTATTTCATCATTCACCGGAATATAGCATAAATCCATTACTATCGTAGTCAATAGTTGAGTATCTTGCTTCCACATTACTAGTAGCTCCATCAGAAGCAATAGCTGAAGCTCCATCTTTAACTTTCATAGGAGACCATTTGCTAACAATGAAGTTCCATTTGCAAATTATTCATCATTTTTTGGCATAAAAGAGCTACACCTGATTTGTAATAGTGCCATCATCTTTTTACCATCTACTTTCTATTTTAGATTGATTAGTCTGTACCTTTACGACATGGTGAGGAGCAACATTACCATTACATGACTCCTATATTTTTTCCAGCTTGTTTCAGCTTTTAATTCCTATGTTAGTTTTTCCATTTGGAATTTGAGTGGTTCGAAATAGTGGAATAACAGTTACTGAATCTCTCTTTGTATCCATATTTTCACCATTTACTTGATTGATGAAAAGTAATTACAGAACCCCACATGCCCAACAACTATTTTTATTCTCGGTCTCCCTGCCAGTGTTGATTTGTTTATATTATTTACCCGTGTAATCAATCTCCACGATCACTATAAAGAGCTATATTATTTTCTCCACCTCAATTTCAAGGTTATATTTCCATCAGTGGCTTGACTTCCACTAATTCACATGTAAGTCCCTTATAGATTTTTTTAGCAAATTTTTCTATTTCTAGTTGTGGAACTTTTACATGTAATTTTGGATAATATCTTTAAATATATACCAATTATTTCTTTCCAGCTAAATTTTCATCTCCACCAACTTATTAGTGATTAGCCTTTTACTATTTGCTACATGTTAGAGAGTTTTCAGGAACATAAGCTTTCGAAATTGTGGTATTATCTTTGCCCTGCCATAAATTCAGTATTTCTCAGCATTTTAACCTTCCAATTATAGCTATATAAAAGTCCGACACTATTGTCTCCTTTGAAGATTTATTGGTTTATTCATAATAAAATTAGATTTTGCAGAGAATTCATCACTGTCATAAGCGGGTCTATAACAGACCTTCCATACTGTTTCTACCATACAGATTAACTTCTCCATCATTTATGTGCATATATCACGATACTTCACGCAAAGTAGAGTTCCCAACATTATCAGCATCTAAAACGCCAAAATATCCTTTTTCACCATATATACTTACTTTTTCCAGTTTTATTGTTTACATATATTTGTGTTCCAGTATAAGATGTTGCTGTATCTCCAACATAAGCAAAAAAATAAGATTTGAACTAGTCTTAGTATTCTCTCATAGTTCACAAGTACTAACAATGTTTCCAATGGTTTTCATAGTTTATTCTATTTCCTGAATTCTTCAGCAAAGTTTGCTTGGACATATCTACTCCCGTCCCTCCTAACTCAACTGTACCTCTATTTACATGATATAGTTCTCCATCTTGGTTATTTTTGGAAGTCTGTATCGTCAGTATATTTCTTATTTCATTGAATTCTTCTGTTGTTGATATATGTCCATCTGTTTTTAACTTATCAAATTTATCATTTGGATTACCTTTTGATTCAAAATGCGAATACTTGTTCTCATTCACACATATTTTACTTATTAAAGATAGTTTTAATCTTTTTCCAAAATATGAATAAGGTATATTCTTGCTGAAGAGACATAAAAATGTAGGAACATCCCTGTGAAAATATTAGCATCTCTAGGAGGTTCAACTGCAATTCATCAATATCTGGCTAGGCATTTTACTTGTAATTGTCCCTCTTGGTAATTTCTTAAGTTGATTCTGGTTTTACAGTTCCAATTTCTTTTTAAAACTTCTTTTCACAGAAGTTTGATATTATAAGCCACCATCTGCCCTTCCCATACTATTGTCTGTATGCTATGAGTATTATTGCTTTCATTCCATTGAACTGTCTAACAAATTAGCGAAGGAGCAACTAGGGTCATTTGGCTCGTCAATAGTTGGAGTAATTGAACCTCATAGTTATATTTCAAAGAAAATGAAATTTAAAAAGTATGATTTTCTTGAGCCTTCTATAGTACCTTTATCTATACACTGAAAGCAATTTAGAAGGCTGAAATCGAAGTATTTGTTCTTTCACAATATTTAAGTCTACTCCATAGCTAGTACTTTTTAAATTTGGGATTGCTATATTTTTAGCTAGAGGATCAAGAGACAGCCATCTATTTATTATAGTCTCCTGTTAGCTTATCTCCTCTTGCTCTTGGTATGTTCTTATTCCGATGACTAAGTACATGTTAGTTCTACTGTTAAGACACAAGGTATTTTAACTACTTTGATCTCCTTGTTCCATAAGTTGAACTAACTTTAATTTTAGACCTTGTATTTCTTTATCATTTTTCAGTTTTACTAATTTTATTTTGTATTTCTATTGAATTTCTTAAGTTCTTGCTTGTGTTTTATCTCTTCATTGTAGGTGCATATGTTTCTATGTCAGATGCAATTTAGGAAAAGTAGGTAAACCTAGTATTATTATCTGCACCAGCTGGGGTAAAATAGTATTTTCACTTTTACTATTGAAGCCTTATCTATTTTATGGCTTTTTTGGTGTAACAAAAAAATTGCTATATAAATCATTGAAATCTCCTTAAATTGCATAGTTGCCCAAGAGGCTTTTAATTTTTGAGTAGCCTTTGCCATTTTTCTTTCATTTCATTTTTCTTTTAGCACTCTTCAGTTAAAATATCCTTTTGCTTATTTCCTGTATCTTATTATCTTCAGAAAAGGCATTTGTTCCTTCTATTAAAAAGTACCGCAAGCTCAACTGAATATTTTTAATATTTCATATTTTTTAGCAATTGATCGAAATTTTTCAACTGTAGACAAATTATTTACCATTTTTTTCTCCCGAAATTTTATTTATATTTTAATTTTGTTACAAAATAACGTTGTTCATGTATCTAATTGTTCTAATTTTGCTCTTAAGTAAATAATTTTGTAAGGTTTTATTGAACAAAAACACCTATTTGTCAATAGCATCGATTTTATATAAAATGAGCAGGAAATCTGAGAAAAAGTAATTTTATTATAAAAGAAGGTTGATTTCCTCAGCCTTCAAAAGTAATATTAATTTGTTGGTGCAAAACCGTTTGTCCTTAACAAAAAATGGTATAATAAGCAGTGTAAGAGGAAAATAATAAGAAGAAGTGCAGCAATTTTTCTTACTATTATATGCAAAGCTTTTTATCTAATATTTAGAATTTCTACTTTTCAGGATTAATAATATCATATTTTATTATTATACTTTCTCCAACCTATATTTGTTCTAGTATTTTCCAATTATGTTTTAGAGTGTACACAAGCCAGCATTTTCACTATCATGATATTTTTATCTAAACTAGAATTGCTAAAAAAATATAAAATTAGGTTAACAATATATTTATGTTTATTTATCATATGATATTGGTGATAAGTAGCAAACATTGCACTTTTTTCAGAGTTTAAACCCCTATTATCTCTCCTTTAACTGCACCATCATAACTACCAATATTATTTTGTTGTCCTCGCATCATAATCAAAATATTAAAACATAACTGTAAAGATAGAAAATACTGTGTAAACACAAGTAAATATCTCTATTACCATAGCACCTGGATATCAATAATTATCATTTTATCTCTCGATGTTATATTTTTGTTCAACAAAATGCACTTAACATATTTCTTCTGTCTCAAAGAGCCTTCCTGTACCCTTGATATAAGCAGATTTCATCTTTTTCATATTTTCACCAAATATACAAGCATAAATTATCTTCTGAAATTTTTAAATTAAAATAGGTTGGTATGGTTTTTTCTTTATCGTGTTGTCATTAGTTTGTTTTGTGAAACAAAATTATTTTCTTTAATCTTTCCATGTACTCTCCATTTTCATTTTGCTAGATTTCACTATTTTTCCATTCTCTTTACGTCAAGTTCCAGTTATACTATCTTTAGCATAACTTAACAATTCCTAAAATTAACATAAGTAATAACACAAGTATTTTTTTTCATTTTACTCTCTATTTTTATAATTCTATTGATAAACTGAAACTCAAATGGTTGCTTGTCTTCTTCTCATAGTTTCACAACTTGATTAAAGTAAGCAGAACAAGGTAAATAACCTGTAACTCATAGGCCCACAGATATGGGAACCTCCATCTCCACCTTAGAGAAAGATCATTATCAATGGATTTATTTGTATGGACTATATGCTGATTGAAAAGTCCAAAGAAATTTGGCTCTTCTAAGTCATATTTACTATTGCCTTTAGAGAAATATATAGCAAGTCTGTATTGTAGTCCAAGTCATCTCCCAAGGAAATATGCCTGGCAACTTCCACCACATAGATGTCTCCCCACTCATCTAAATTAGTTAAAGAAAATCCTTCATCTTTTAAATTTTATAAAGCTTCGTAGCTAATATCATCATATAGTCATTTCTATGGTTATTTCCAATTTTGTAAATCTAGCTGTTTCATCTAGTGTTAATCTATCGTAAAGAACTTTAAACTTCATTATAGTCTTTTAGTGTCGTTGTCGTGTCTTCTTTCAATTCTTTCTTAAATTACTTTTTCCAAGCTATTGTCTAGAAGTCTCTTCAACCAACATAGTGGTTTGAGTAGTGGCTTTTCTTACTTTACTGCAAAATTTTCTTCTAATATATTACCTTCCTAAAACTGTATCACATCTTCGAAGTTTTATCTAAATGTTTCAAACCTTAAAGTTTCATCAGATAGTTCTTAGGTAGTCTCATAAATCCAGTAAACAGCATTCCTGGAACAAAACAACTCATTTATATTTAAAATAGTTGTAAAGTTGATTTTGAATACTTGGAAAAGTTTCAAATCTTAAAAGCTCCATATTGTACTTTCTCTTATTAAATTTTCTAAAATCTTTCTTTTCTTTTTCATAGGTAAAGGAATAAGCCTCATTGCATAGATTTTCCATAAGACCTCCTTAATTTTTATCCAATTTACTAAATATTTTTCATCTTCTAAATTTCTTCAGAGAAAACTTATCTTTTCTTCCGTCAATCTTTTAGCTGCAATTCCTGTCCCTGAATAACATTTCTCTGAAAAGCTCATCATAGATATGTGTGCTACCACAAGAGGGCTTTTCTTTTAAAATAACAAATTAATCCTTATTTTCTTAGCTATTTCTAAAGTTTTTTCAGTCTCTGCTAAAAATTCTTCAGTAATATCTCTTGTTATCCTTACTAAAACTTTATTCTCTAATTTCAGAGGGGACCTTGGTATAGGGTAGACCTGTAAACACCAGGGCAAACTTTCACAATGTCCATATATTTCTCTCAACACTGTAACAAGTTCTGTGTGTAAGATTGTTTCCACCAGAATATTTTTACATTATCTCCCAATAAGTGCTACACTTATTAGGATCTTTATTTCTTTTTCATATAGTCTCCTTACTTATTGAACCCTGTCCTTTGTTGAAAATGATATGATAAGGAAAATTAGTGGATAATCATATATTTTTTCTACTATTTTTAAACCCCTTTAGATGCAAAAGTTTTATCCTCTTATCATTAAGAATTTCGTGTCTTTTTAGGATTATTAGAATTATATTTTACTATTATATCTTCACCGTAATATTATTTTGTTTGCCCACTCATACCATGACGACCATATATAAGTAATACAAGTAACATTTTCAGAATCAGTATATTTAGATTTATATCTGCATTTTTATCAAAAAAATATAAGGTTTAACTATATATTTATGATTATTTACTATATACTGATATATAACATAAGTATCTGTTAATCTCCCAGCAAGCCTAGGGTTTTACAACTCTAAAAACTTTTCCTTCTACTTCCTTATCATAACCTTTCATATTATTTTGATATATTTCAGGTAATTCCACTATTAAAATATAGAAGCAAAACAAAAATTCCAGCAATCAATAAAACAAAACTCTATTACTATTTTAGTTTCTTTATTTTCTTAATTTTCTTTTTTCATGCTCCTCTTTGCATCTATTATACTTTCAATTTTGTAATTTATCCTTACCCATCTTTATTTAGAAATTTTCTTGAATGTTTCCATAATTATCTTTTCAGTTACTTCAACTTTTTACCCTTTAACTACATGGCCGAACGATATCTTCTGCCAAGCTCTTCTTGTTTTCCAGTATAAGTTATAGTAAGGGTAATTTAAATTTAAAACATGAAACCAGAATTATCACATAGTACATAACCTTCAAATTCTTCTAAGCTCTCTCTTTTCAACCAGGAAATTAGCACAACCCATCATAGTTTTCTTAATCTTGTAAGTTCGTTCTGATAGGCAAATCAGGCAGAAAATTCAACTTTTTCATTCGATTTTCTGAAAATTCTAAATCTATATTATGAGTGTATACAAATCCAGTTTATTTCTATGAAATCCAATACTGGGCATAGATGTTCTTTTATCATGTAGTATATGAGGTCATATTCAGTGAGACTACCTCACAGCTGTACAATTGTCTTTCTATCAGTAGTTTCTTTTAATACCATTCTTACTTTCACTTTCTACTTTATTCTGAAATATCTTGGAAAATATCTTTTGCTCACTCTTCCAGAAGTTACGACTTTGCAGTAAGCGTCTAACTTCACTCATTTCAACAGTGAGGCCAAACCCAAGAAACCATTGCTTGTAAATGCCTCTGATTGGATAAGTTGCATATTTCTTCAAATAACCTAAGTTTTTACATGTCTTTCTCCAAAGTTGATTTATTATAACTTCTGGATTTTAACCTCACGACTGTTCACTCGACAGCTGGCTTCTAAACGCTGTGTTAAATCATTCCATTTTCTTATTGGATAGCTTCTCATTAGCGCGTTCAACAATGGGAAATTAGGTTATGCTCACGTTCTCCTTGACGTACCGATTGAGTGTCTTATCATTTCTGCGGTGATGTTCATTTGCAGTATTGAATTTCGCTCCACGGCACCTGACATGGTAGCAGTTTTAAACTCCTTTATTGTATACATTGTTTTCGTATACCAAGTCTTTTAATTTTTCCTTCATTATCGATAGTTAAAACCTTTAATTCTCCTCCAAACTCTACTTATCTTCAAAGCAAATAAGAGATTGTCCATCATTTACACCTCTATGTCTCATGAACATGTATGAAACCTTGACACGAAACCTTCTCTATGGTTTTCAGAATTGTATCACCTATTTCGGTCTCGTGCAATTTTCCCGGCCATGCCGCTCAATTTCTTTAGCTGACTTAAAAGCTGATTTGGAACAAGTGTGCACCTCCATGAGTACATCAGCATCTACCTCTAAATTCAAAGGCAAAACATCGTCTTAACTGCCTGTATATTTTCTTTAAAGAGGTTCTTACATGAGTCCATCACTGTTCTTTTAAAAGAAGTAGTAAAGTTGTTTCTTTCAAAAGCATTTTGTATATTATTTTTCTTCATCGCGATAGATGAATCCATACTCTTTTCTTCGTGGTTTCCTTTCAATTAGAAATTACATGTAGGTTTTTCTAGCTAAATCTCAATATTATGTTGTTGAGTTTCTTAACTGGCTGTATACCCTCTCTCATAGATAGCTCACCAACAAAGATATAAAAGGAGTTTCTTCGTGAAATCTTTTAAAACTTCTAAAGGTTCAGCACAAGAATGGAGACCTCCAAACCATCACAACTCCATATTGATTTTACATCGGCTGTATAGAAATTTATTATTTCATTAGTGTTTCTATTTCTCTCATAGCACTTGTGTGATTTCTTTTCGTTATTTTGGCTAGTTTCATGAGTCTCTTTCTAGCCAACTCTTCAGGTGCTGTTATGTGTTATCTCTCTTTCAACTTTATTCTCTTCTTGTGCTTCTTCTAAAGGAACATCAAACTCCTAGACAATACATAGTATATTTGTATGTACTTGCTAGGTCTTTTGTATTTATTCAAAAGTTTAAGATCTGAGTGAGTGGCATCTCATTATAGTAAAATTCCATTTTGCATTCTCATTTCTAAATACTTATATAAAAGTCTCCCAAGTTACTTTATTAAAGTATTTTGACTAATTTCATAAGAACCATCTTCTTGGCAAAAGTCAGTGGGTTTGCAATATTTTAATCTTATGTTATCGGCACTTGATGTGTAAGTTTCATGTTATTTTCTCCTGTCAAGTGGACTTCCCACTTGCTTGTATTCTCCAATAATGACACAGCATACGTTCTCGCCTTCTTCCTTTCAACATCTATATATAAAAATAAAGGTTATGCTGCAATAGAGTGTAATAAAAATAGTTCGTTACCAGCTGAGACAGTAGTAGTAAAAGCAGTTTCCGGTCTGCTAATTTCTTTAACGATAAAAATCAGGAGTTCGTCTGCATAATTTCGTGCTCAACTCGCTAACTAGTTGCAGCCTCAGACACGCGACGAAATTACTTCTCGGCCTCACTCTGTTTGATTTTATCAGGTACTTGAATGTCAGATTCACTTGTGGCTAATATATCCAGTGTAATCTGCGTATGTGATTTCAACTAAAATGTGCACAACAACCTTGGATTGCTCTATGAAACTTTTCTCTATATTTCTCTAATATATATATTTTGATTTCTTATCTGGTCCAGCAGATTACAACAGATATGAGGACAATCTACTATCTCTTGGAACTCCTTTTCTATATATTTTCTACACAATTTACTGGTAAATCGCCTTTCGTATAATTTGAGTGAGGCCTTCATCCCAACCATCAAGCCCTTCATAAATAGGTATAGCTCTCTATCTAATCGATGACTTAGCAGGCGACTATTATTCATGAATTACTCCAATCTATTTCATAGGCAGTACATATTTTAAGCTTTCTAATCCACTTAAGACATCTATCTTAGTCATAACGGTATCAGTTAGTCCATTGATTTCGAAGCGCACATTTTCCACAACCAAATCAAGCTAACCACATCTTCTAGGGTCTGCAGTCAGCTCCATATTCACCACCGATTCCTCTAATCTTATCTCCAAATTCATTCTTAAGTTCTGTTACAGCCATCCTTCTCTCAACTCTTGTTGTATAGGCTTCATTACAACCAATACCTTGTCTATTTTTCTTGGTGAACCCCTGCCTTGCTGTTGTAACTCCTCCAAGTGTAGGAGAAGATGTAGCATAAGGATAAGTTCCATAGTTGATGTCTACAGCATCTGGCGTGCGCCTTCAAAAGTACAAGTTTGTTTTCATCTAATCGTTTTGTTTACTATGAGTGAATAGTGTCAACTATTCTATGTTTTATTTGTTCAATATATCCTTTGTATGGTTCAAAGATAGTATCAAAATCTAGTGGTTCAATATATATAAATTTTGTAAATATTTCATCTTTTAAATAGCTTTAATTTTTCTTCAAATTGTTTCTAAATCAAGTAAATCAGCCATTCTTATACCATCTCTTTAGAATTTTATCGGCATAACAATATCCAGTCTTTTAGTTGTTCCTATTTTTATCCCATCTTCAACACTTTCTACTGTTTATCCATTTCAATGTGATAAGGGCATAATAACATGTGCTCTATCACTTATAATAACATGATCAGTTCCCAGCTCCTCTTTTCTCTATTCTATCTATTTCGTCTAGGAAAACTTTAGATCTACCACAACACCTTATCCAATCACACAAGTACCAGCTTGAAGCACACCTGATGGAAGAAGTTGTAGAATGAACTTTCTTTCTCCGTCCACAACAACTGCTGTGATCCTGCATTATTTCCACCTTGAAATCTTACTTTTACATAATAGCTCTGGATATAAAACATCTATGATTTTATTCTTTCCTTCGTCTCCCATTGAGTACCTACCTACAACACTAACTAGCCATCCTCCTATATTCTCTGTTATTTTCGAGATAAATATTTTTAAACCTTATAATTTTCCTTAAAAATTGACTTTCACTCGATGATAAGATTACTGCGACGTCCATTATTGTTGAAGGAGCACTGGAGCTCCTGAAACACTAATGGCAGGCAAGTGATCGTTGTAAAAATTTTAAAATCTACATCTGTAACTCATTTATAGTTTTTATACCAATTCTTGATTTCAATATATTTATATTTTTATTATGTTTATGTAAAAATAATTGTTCAAACTCCTGGTTTTTTATATTATTTTTCAGCTTTCTGAATTATGTAAATCAGAAGTATGATAAACCACTTCATACTTTTAAAGTTTTTACTAGCTCTAAAACATCTACTTGTAGTAAGTATCGTGGTCAGTTTTAAGCATAGGAACTCCATCTTTTTCATAATTTACTCTAAAGCTTCACAATCTTTTCTTGTATAATTCTGTTCTTTTCTGTTCCTTCGCAAGGATCTGAAAATTGTATGTATCTCAGATATTTTCATTTTTCAGCTAAGAAATCTTTCAAGCTCCTCTCCTCTTTTTTCTAAGAAGGCAAATTTTTATATGACATTTTTTGTAGTACTTCAAAACTCAATCTTTTAAATCTTTGATTCTAAACCAATGAAATTTTTAGTAGATTTCTTTTCTGCAAGTTGATACATGAAGTTTCACTTCAGTACCTATTTCCATCAGCAATAGGATTAGAATTTCCAAAATATTCATTCCATTTTTGATTTTTAGCTATCACATCATTATCATACATTATATACCAGGATAATCAGCACTGTATACATATGGATATTATAATTTGATTTCTCCGAGTGGAAGAAGTGCTTCCATAAGTCTCTTTGCTTCATCTTTTTATATTATTCATAATTAAACTGCCTTTTTCACAATATTTAACGCTATCATTTTATTTTTCTTCAAAGAAAGAGTTGATTTTCTTCATCTGAAATTCTTCCGCTTTCAATATTCTGAAATTGCCTTCAATAAATTCTTCGGTATCATTAACTTGAAAACCTATTTTTCTTTGCTTGTACTCTCTCTTTGCAATATCCACAACATTTTGAGTGTATTTTCCAAAGATGACAGCCTTTTCTATAGAACAGAGGCTCAAGTAAATATGTATGTCCTCCAATATTTACCAAAGTTCCTCCAACGAGGCTGATGTCAGATATAGAATATGGTTTTCAGAACTCCATTTTATCCACTAGAATTATATCTTCTTTTCCAGTTGAGATATTGTTTTCAAGTCACTGTATTTAACATGTTAGATTATTTTTCTCATTAGCTCTTCTATTTTAGGGCAGTCTATCTAAATGTCTTGGAACTATTATTAAAACATGTTTTTAATCTTTTCAAAAGACATCTAAAAATTACCTCATCTTCACCAGTTCTTGTACCTACTCGAAATACTTTTCTATCTCCAATGTTTAAAAATTTTCTGTATTCATCTTTTTCATCATCAGAATATTTTTCGAGAGATATGCTAAACTTAAGTTTCCAAATTCTCAGTTTTCTTTATCAGCACTTTTCAAACTTTACAATTCTTTCTATCAATTTCAGATTGCGATTTGATAGCAATCTATCTTTTGTAACATAGACTTTTAATAAAAATTTAAGTTTTTTATATCTTGGATAGCTTCTCTATCTGAAATTCTCACCATTTACAACTATAATTCTTGAATTTTTTCTCTTATTAACTCATTTATAAGTGTTAGGCAAAAGTTCAGTTTCACTAAAACCATAAAAGTTTTAATTTGATTTTATTTAAAATTTCATTTATTTTCTCTTTATCATCTATTGAAAAGTATATAACTTTTATCTTTCTTTCATCAGAATATTTTTCACAACATTTTCATAACTGAGTATCTGTAAGCTGAAATTAATATGTCCTTGATATAGAATAGAATTTTTACTAAATCCTTCTGATAAATTCACTTCCCCAACTGATGAATGTATGTATCCAAATATATTCTTCATCTTTTTAAATCTGAAAAATCTTTGACTTAATCTTTTTATCTATAAAGTTTTCATCTTCTGCTTCATAAAAGGTCTATATAAGGTCTGTTTATTTTTCTTAATAAATTATACATGTAATCCCTCATTATTTTTTATTTAGCTTTTTCAATTTCTTTTGATATGAAAATTAATTACATCTTCTATTGTTAAATTTTGTACTATCCAATTCAATAGCATCATCAGCTTTTAACAAAAGGACTTTCTCATCTCTTTGTGTACTGTCTATATGGTCTCTTTTCTTTTATAGATTTTGAAAACTTCATCATAAGTTATTTCAGTTTTTCTTTTCAAGAAATTCTTTATTCATCTTCTTCTCTTTGTTTCTTCAGGATAGCTATTAAAAATATGTTAACTTGTGCATTAGGGAAGATAACAGTTCCAACATCTCACTATCTAAGATAACATCTTTTATTATTGCTAATCTTTCTTCTGTAAAATCTACTAAATTACTTCTATACTCTTATACTTTGAAAACCTTAGATACATTATCATTTATTCTTTTTTCTTATCTTTTGTACTTACATCAACATTATCTAGATAGAATTTATCTCCTGCATATCTAAATTTACAGTATTTAAAACTCTTTTCACTCTTTTAAAATCACTGATATCTATATTATTTCTAAAAGATAAAGAGGTCATCACACATACAATCAGCATGTCTATATATGTTAAATCATATTTTTAGCAAAGAAGTTTTGCTATGGTACTCTTTCCACTTCCTGCATATCTATCTATTGCTACAATTAAATTCTTCATTTTTCATCTCATTTATTATCTTTGGAAAATAATATCACCAATCTGATTTTTTACATTTTACATTATATTACATCATAGTATTGAATAGCTTTTTAAATTTTGCTATAATTCAAAAAGATAAAATTAATAATAGTGGAGTAGAATGTATGTGAATGTTTTGAATAGAATATGAGTGTATTTTTAATGATTGTATATATTTTGTATAAAATATCTTATAAATAGCTTATTTTACGTTAGATTAATGATATTCCATCACCTCATTACTGAATTCTTCTAGTTCAATATCATTTTCTATTTTGGATATCTCAAAAATTTAAAACTAACAAAATAATGTATTCTATTAGATTTAATTATAATGCTAATTTTTACAATAGGAGCTATATCGACAGATAGCAGAAAAATCAATATGGAGGTAAAATGTTATGAGTATTGGTAAAAAGATATATATGATGTTATATTTTGGAATCTGCAGAAATTATAAATCTTACTTGCCTGAGGATATGTTGTAGATGGTTTATGAAATTGGGTTTGAGGATGTATTTTCTTCAATAAATGAAAATATTTATAGCTGTTGAGGAACTGTTATATATATGTTGTATTATAAATAATAGGAAAATAGAAGAAACTATTAAAAGATAGAAATATCTATTTTTCTATTATACTTTATAGTCCTTGCAATAGGAACTTATTTCTTTTCATAATTGATAAAAAGTATTGAATAGTTTTAAATTTTTGGTATAATCCAAGTAAGCAAGATTAATAATACGGAGGTAGATAATATGAATACTAATGTTTGGATTGATATGTTATTTGTGGTTCTATAGGTCTTCTCTTTCTCGTATGTTTTTATAGCTTGCTTTATAAATTTGGATTTGACAAACATATCTCTAAAATTTATAATATCCTTTTATACTAGTAAATTTTAGTACTTTTTGGGACTTATTTTCATGAAATACTGACACTGATTTTTTATACTTGTACTTATGGTTCTTGGAATAGAGCTCAATTCTTTATTCTATTAATACACCTCTAATTATTAGGAGTTTCATTTTATTTCTAATATATCTTCAAAGTCATTTTCAGTGAATTTATATTTTTACCACAGAATTGACATTCTGCTTCAATTTCTTTTTCTTCTTCAAAAATATGCTTAATTCTTCTTTCATGTCATAATTCCTCTTTGAAATCTTTTCAGAATTACTAATCACAATTATATTTTAATTCTTTTTCTTCCAATATTTCATATTCTTCTAATTAAGCTATCATCAGCAGTGTCCATATCACTCTATAGAAGATTTATTATTTGCTCTAAGCTCATACCACCTTTCATAAGTTCATTCATAGGTCTTATTGCTCAGCTTTTTCTACTCTTGTAATAAAATCTTCATCTGCTCCAGGAAGTAACTGCACGCGTACCACCTGCACATATTATTTACCATCATTAGTAGCTTCACAAGCCAATGAAATAATAGGTAGGGAACTTTGCTCTGAGTTATAGAAATACGCACTTATATCATCAGTGTTAGAATACTATCAATTACATTAGTAATTGCAACATAAGGTTCTTTTTAGCCCCATGTCTTTATCAATTCTCATGGTTCCTTCCAAGACCATCAAAGTTTTTTCGCTTGTATTTATGAGGTAACCTTTTATATCTCCATTAGCATCTGAATTGACAACTATTTTTTATATAACCATCAGTATCTGTTCTAATAGTTACTTTATCTTTCACCTTTTCAAAGCACTCCCATTATAGCGCCAAAGTACAAAAATTTTCCCGAAATGCTTTTCATAGAATATTCGTCATATTTATGTATGTCTGAGTTTTTGAACAACATCAGTTGTGCTGCCTATCTAGCATTTTTACTTAAACCTCTATTAATTCCTCCCATTATCCTCCATAATTAATTAAATCTTTTAATTCTTCATAAGTTTTTCATTACATGTGTTTTAGAATTCAATATTATCAGTTATTCTATCATTTTTATCTAAATATGTCTGAATAATTTCTGAAAAATCCATAGTATTTTAAAGTTAACCATCAGCCGAATTAATATTTAAAACCTTTAGTTGGTGCTGGAACCTACTTTTCAGAAAACTTTGGGATAATTTTTGCAAGTTGTATCTCCTATTCCTTTAATTTTAAATCCTCTAATTTGTCAAAAACCACCAGTTATTTCTCTATATTCCATAATTTTGCTAATATAAGACTTAGATATTTTTCTTCCTAACATATCTGTTCACTAGCTTTATTTATATCTAATAGTTCTTTCTCTCTCTCATTCTGCATATTTTGAGAACTCATAATCAATCTGTAATTACTACATTGCTGGCACTGCATAAGAATTCATAAACAGCAAACTAATATTAAAAAGTTTCTAATCTTTTTCATATTTTCTCCTTCTTAAACATTCCTCTATTTTTCCTTACATCTTTTATCTAATCTCTTTACTATGAGGGCAGGATCTTTTGGATTTACATATCTTTCAATGTAGTCTATACCATTTCGTTCTTCAATAACAATCTTTGCTTATACCACCTCCACCTAATGCACATAGTATTTTTGATTTTTCTTCTCATCAATATTGAATATACTTTTTCCTTCTTGTGAATAACCTTATTTTCTCCCCACTCAATGATATGTTCTATACATATAGTAAGGTTTCATTTTCTTTTGTTTTAATCTATCTCTTGTATATGTGTTCCTCTACCAGGCTCTATCTATAGAGTTTCTTTCTTGGCTTTTTAAATACGTAGAAGCTCTCAAATGCTAAACCAGTGTATAGTTAAATTCATTCATGTCATGAGCATTTAATTGAGCTAAAAGTATCTAGATTTCTCTTCAGTTGTTTCTTCCAGGTGCTCTATTATTAAATCCATATTTATTATGAAAACCCAGTTTTTAGCTCTTTTGAATATTAAGTCAAAGTTTTTCTATTAAATCTTCTATTGACTCTTTTTAAAGTTTCTAAGTTAAATGATTGTGGTTTAGACTTATTCTATCCACTGAATATTTCTTCATTATTCTAATTTTTCGATATTTAAAGAGTCTTCTACCCGCCCTCAAAAAGTGAGTTCTTTCACACCGGATCATGTCTATATTTTCGAGTAATTTCTCTAAAACTCTTTCTAAATCTATTTCTGTCAATGTACTTGGAGTTCCACCACCAACATAAGAAGAAACTTTCTTATTATATGCTTTTAGGAAAATCTCCTATTATTTGAATTTCTTTAAAAGAGCCTCTACAAAATCATTATAGAATCTTCAACTCCACTCACCTATTTCATGAGGAAGCGAAAGAACAATACTTACATTTAGTTGGACAAAAGGTATTCGAGATATAGATTTATATGCTCTTTGTCCAAAAGCTCCACTCTTACAACAGTTTCCATAAGATTTATTTTTATCATCTGTAACTAAGTAGAAATCTTAAAAATCTTTCTACACTTCTGATAATACAACCATTGATTAAAAGTCTTTAAAACTTTAGTGGACGTACTGCTAAGAGAACCCCAAGCATAGTTTTTATTTAAAAGTTTTATTAGACTTATTTTACATAGTTAAAATTTGATCTTCTATCTTGTTCTCTAAATCTATATATGAAAATTCTGTATTTCTTTATTTTTCAGAGCTTACTTTTTATCTTATTAAATTTTCTTTCTTGGATATCAAAAGAATTTTTATCCTCAAGCCTGTAGCTCATTACTTCAGTAAACTCTTCATACTCCTTAAATTTATTTCTACATTTGTTTTATTAACAGTTTGAATCTACTCTCTATTTCTATTTTCTTTTAAATATCCTTTGTTATCATATAGTTTTCATTCCACTCTTCAATAAGGCTTTGGAATTTGATTTAATTTATTATTGCTAATTGAAATTTTACACAGCTTTATATTATTTAAAAATTTCAAAAATAGCTTTAACTTTCTTAGATTTCTTTATCTCTATATAGCTCTGAGATAACATCTCAAAACAGAAGCAAGTTGCTCCCTTACAATCCTTTTTATCAGATCTTGCCATAGAAATTAATCTATTTATACTCAGCAGAATTCATAGTATGTAAAGTAGCGACTAGATGTCCAGTTTCAGCTAATTTTAAAGCTGAGAATAGACTTTCTTCATCTCTTATTTCACCCAATACAATACATGGATCCTGTCTCAGTGAACTTTTTCTAAAAGCTTTTTCGAAAACTTTCAACATCTGTTCCTAGTTCTCTTTGTATGATTAAAGCTTCTTTTATTTTCAAAAATATATTCAATGGGATCTTCTATTGTTAAGATTTTAATACTTATTCTTTACTGAATTTTTCTATTATATTAGCTAGAGTTGTGGATTTTACCACTTCCTGTAATTCCACTTATTAAGACTAAGCCATCTTTTAAAGATAAAATTTTTCATCAATAGCTTTATTGATAAATTCACCTTTTTAACTTTTATAGCTTCATCATTAATTAGGTCTATAACTCAAAGCTAATTTTCCCTTGTAGAATTTTATTCATATCTTTTGATTTTAGAGTCGTGTAAGCAAAAATCTTCTTCAAATTTTCCTGAGCAGATTTTAAGATATCTTTCTACTAAGGCTTTGACTCATCTATCATGTCACTTCGATTTCTCCATCTTTTCTAAAAATATATTCTTTTCACCTTCAATTATATGTATATCTGAAAATATTATTTTTTCTGCATATTCAAATATCTTTTCCATAGCTATCAATCACTCATTTTCTTATTTTTACCTTCTTTATTACTCACGATGCAGATAAAAAGCTACACCGAGTGTGACTGATGTTTTTAGATGGTGGTTGTGAAGCGATTCAGAACCTTCGAGCTGAGCCGTCGGATTTACAGTCTGATCCTTTGACCGCTCGGGAACCCAAACCATCTGATATTTAATTGTAATGGGAATTCGTAGGAATTGAACCCCTGTTTCGGAGAGTGAAAATCTGATGTCCTAACCACTGGAATGAACGGGCACTGTGGTGCGCTTTATCGGAGTCGAACCAATCACTCACTACTGATGTACAAGTCGTTGTTCTACCAGATGAGCTAAAGCGGCTCGTGTCATTCAAGGACATCAACTATAATAGGCTATATCTAAACTTTGTCAACAACTAAAATTTTAATAAAAATCCATTGATCTCTTCTTCTTGATATAATCTCTTTGTTTCATATTATCTCAAAAAGTTCTTGATTTACTTGAATTTTTCTTGTCTTCTTCAAGTTCACCTAAAGCTCTTAATTATTTCTATATCATTTAGTCCATTTTCTCTAAAATCTTCTTTAGTTTCCTGAAATCTCAAAACTTATAGTTTAAAATCTCTTTCTGCTCCAACTCTATCAGTATATTTAATTGAATTTCTTTATCTATCTAATATTTTCTGATTTAAAAATTAGCTACATCTACAAAACTTTTTGTCACTGTATTAATATTTTCAAGAATAAAACTTCTATCCAAATTTTCCTTTATACTTAGAATTATTTAGGTTGATGAAACCTTTTCTAATTTCCTTCCACACTTGTCTTGTAGTCAGTCTAAATAATCAAAAATATCTTGAGTTAATGTATTTAAAGTAGGGAACAATTAAGTCTATATATTCAACTCTTTCATAAGATTTTCATCTGCTAGAAGTAAACTATTAGTGATTAAACGTCTTACCTCATATTTTTAAATCTTCTTTTATAGCCTAGAAATATACCTAAATCAAACCTAAAGTGGTCTCCACTCTCCAGAAAATGTTATATAGTCAGGCTATATCTTTTCATCACTGTTGATATTTCTTCAAAGTATTTCATTCATGGTCTTTTAGCTCTTTTTCTGTTGATAGTTGCTCCACACTCACAATACAATACATTAAGATTACAACTTTACTTACGACTAAGTCAACTCCTAAAGATATTCCTAATCTTTTGGATGGAACTATATCCAAATACATGCTTTCTACATTTTTCTCACCTCATGTCCTTAATTACTATATATATTGTAGCTCTCAATTTTGAAAATATTAAATAGTATTACAAAAGTTAAGGAAGCAGTCTTGCTGCAGAACTTCCCCACATAAAATATTACTAAATGAACTTAGTAAAGCATTTTTAGATAGTAATAAACAAATACTACAACCATCAAGGTAAACATAATTTTTGCTCGCTTTTCACCTCCTAAAAGAGATGCTAGGAGGGTGAAATGGCAATTAATTATAACATAAAACTGAGTTTTTATAATTATGCTAGAATCATGTTTAAACAATATAATTTTAATGGTCAAAATAGTACCTATGCTAGTAGGTACATTATATTTTTAGATTATGTACACATAGCTACTATAAAGAATTTCAGAGAAATTCAAAGCAGATAAAGATTAGAAAATCATAAGAGTGAAGATTTTGAAAGACAAAATTATTAGAAAAATTGAAAAGCTTAAATGAAATGGAAAAATATCAAGAAATAATAGACTCAATAGAAGCTTTGACCAGCTGAACAATTAAATACGAGACTTAATGGGAGAATTAGGAAGAGTGCCGACAATATGAAGAATATGAAAAAGGGTTTAGAAATATTAAAAAGTAGAAAATGAAGTAGGAGACACTGCACTTTTGGAATTGGAGAATAGGATATTCTTATTTTTCTTGAAGATTATGCAAAGGCAGAAAAAGCATTTTTAAAGTTGTGTGTGAGCAAGAACCAGATAATGAAAAAGCGTGATTTTCCTAGTGGGAACATATATAGCCTTAGGAGAATTGAAGAGGAGAATGGAAAATTCAGAAAAAGCTGATAGAATATGCTCTGAAGCTATATGCTAAAACTAGAGAAAATAAAATAGATACAGAAAATAGTTTCGAGCTAGCCTATATAACAGACATATGAGGATATACAGAGGCTGAAGAAATACTTAGACTCATCTTTAGCATAAAAGAGACATAGAGAAATTATGAGTTAGGCTACAGTTTATTAAATGAGCAGAACACTCGCGACTCTAGCACTCGTGGTGTTAGTCATGAGACTACGTACCTGTAGGGTATGAATTGCACGAAAAATTTTTAGTAGCATATAGGGAAAACTTGTATGTAGACGCAGAGTAAACTGTGCAACAAAGAAAACTGAATTGTTGGGAACTCTAAAGTTAGTATAACCACAAACTATAATACTCTAGTAAGAATATGGTATAGAGTGTGATATGGCGAAAGCAGAAAAATATACTAGATGATGCAAAGGTTAAATCCCAAACATTATGGTGATAGACAATCAGCAGCTAAGCCTGAAAAGGAAAAGTTCAACGACTATCTCGTGAGGGGAGTACAATACAAGCGATTGGTATTGGAGTGGTTTCGCCTAAGGTGTTGAGATACACTCATGGATAAGATATAGTCTGTGCATTGAGAGAAGAAGTTCAAACGCCAATCTCCTTTAATTTGTTAAGGAGTGTATAGGCTGAGAGAACTGGCATAAGTAGTAGCGAACTTATGTGAACGACGCTTTCCCACTGTTGTGAGGTTTTAAAAACTTTAAAATATTTAAAAAGACATTTACTTTTTAGGTAGATAAATGTAGGGATATATGGTATAATATCTCTACAGTGAAAGGAGGTGGATTATATATGTATTTAACATTAAAACAACAAGTAAAAACATCTTAGCAAAAAGAGTTTGAAATTTAAAAATATTTGTGCCATATAGCTAAGAATTCTAAAGAATCAAGCTATATAACATCAGACACTATTTTAATAATAAAAAGTATTGAGCTATAATGACCTAAAATGCTTAAAGATGAGTGAGAATTACAAGAAGTTAAATTCTAATATGGTTCACAACAAATTTAAAAAAGAAGTAGATGAAGTTTTAAATCATTCTTGCACTTTTTAAAACTTTACTAAGAATGGTCAATTTAATGATAAAAATAAAATTACCAATTATTGATAAAGATGGTTTTACAACTCTTGTTATAGGTTTTGTTAGATTAAAAGATGATATGCTGATGGTTCCTTATTCAAATTCTTTTTAGAAAGGCACATAAGGAAATCGTAATAAAAGCTACCACCAGTATTAGAGAAGAAGATAAAAGAAATTAGAATAATACCAAAACAACATTCTAGGTACTTTTGAAATTCAATACATTTATGAGGTAAAAAGAAGTTCAGTAGAGATTGAAATAAAGAAATGTACTAGGAATTGATTTAGGTATAGATAATCTTTGCACTTGTGTTACAAAATAGTGGAGCTCATTCATAATAGATGGATGAAAATTAAAATCAACAAATCAATACTATAACAAGATAAATGCAAAATTACAAAGTATAAAAAGATAAGCAAAAATTGAGCGAACAACATTAAGACAAAAAGAGAATAACTAGAAAGAGAAATAATCGCATAAATGATTATCTTTCAAAAGCAGCAAGAACAATTGTAAATTATTGTCTTAATAATGATATGGAAAACTAGTTCTAGGATATAATGAAGATTTTCAAAGAAATTCAAATATTGGAAGTATAAATAATCAAAACTTTGTAAATATACCATGGAAAATTAAGAGATAAATCTAATATATCTCATGTAAACTATAGTGGAATAGAATTCAAACTACAAGAAGAGTTATACATCAAAAGCAAGTTTCTTTTGATGGAGATGAAAATTCCAATATATGATAAAAGAAAATCTACAAGAATATATATTCAGTGGAAAGAGAATAAAAAGAGGACTATATCAAACGCTACACAGGTAAACTCATCAAATGCGGATTGTAATGAGCATTAAAATATTCTAAGAAAAGTAAAGTTGTGGACTTAGCTGTCCTATATCAATAGAGGTGAGCTGAACACACCCTAAAAGAATAAGGGTAGTGTAAAAAGCTATCAAACTTTAGAAAATTTTTAAATATTTTTAAAGATTTTAGAACCCGCAACTCTAGCACTCGTAGGTGTCAGTCGTGGGAGGTCTAGTTAAACAAGAAAGATATGAAAAAGCATTAGAATATAAAACTAGAAAAATTAAATTATGCTGATGAATGGCTTTATCAAAAGGTAGGAATATGCTATACATTTAGATGAAAAAGGAAGAAGCTATTGATATTATTTAAAAGCTGTTGAACTTGATGAAGAAGATACTTTATTCAATGTCAGATATAGTTTGGCTTTACAATGTTTTTAGGAAAAATATGAAGAAGGATTAAAATATCTAGAAAAGACTTGAGAACTTGGTCAAGATGATGCTTGGACAAATGGTGAGTTTTGGATATTGTCTATCAAGACTTGAAAGATATGAAAGAGGCTATTAAAAAGTTAAATCAGGCTTTAGAAGTGGAAGATGAGTGAAAAGATATAGCACATATTCATAGCTTACTTGGTTGGAGTTACGTCAATTAGAAGATTATGATAAGGCACTCGAGCATTATATTCAATCTAAAGAAGGTAGAGATGAGGTGTTTGACAAATGATGAAATTGGATATTGTTACAAGATCTGATCTAAAAAGCTTTTTGGAATTCTATTTGTTAGCTGAAAAATATGATAAAATGATCTTGATCTTGTATCAGAAATAGCTTTGGGTATAGTAGTATTTTAGGAGAATATAAGTGGTCTAAAATATACAGAAAGAGCAGTAAAAACTTGGAAGAAAATGATGCTCGGATAAATATACAATATGGAGCTTGTTTAGCAAAATCTCAAACAGATTTCAAGCAGCTATAGAAAAATTAGAGTATGCTTTAAGTTTAGATGAAGAAAAAGATTTAGCTTTTTGCTATAGTCAACTTGGTTGGTGCTATCGTCTATTAGAGATTATGAAAAGGCTCTTGGATATCATATAAAATCTCAAGAAGAAGGAAGAAGAAATGATGCTTGGACAAATTTTTGAAATAGCAGATTTGTTATGAAAATTTAAATGACTATGAAAAAGCCCTTGAATATGCATTAATATCTTATGAGTTGGATAAAGATGAAGTGAATGTATTATCAGAACTTGGTTGGCTTTTATAATTATATGGGTAAATATGAAGATGCACTTCCATTTTTTATTAAGAGCTCAAGAATTAGGAAGAAAATGATGAGGAATTATACTGAAATAGCTGTGAGCTTAGGTAGAAGTGGAAATGTAAAAAGAAGTAATTGAAAAATTGAAAAATCTTTGACTATGATTAACAAAAATGAAATAAATCAAAGAATTTTTATAAATTCTGAATTAGTTTTGGCTTTATGGAAGTTTAGAAGACCCACAAACCAGAAGAAGCACTTAAATATCTAAATACTGCAAAAGAACTAGGAAGAGAAGATGAGTGATACATTCACAAATTGGATATCAATTAGGTTATAATCCTGAAAAATCTGAAGAAACCTTGGAACATTTTGAAAAAGCTATAGGAATTAGGAAGAGAAGATGCTTGGATTTTTGAAATGAAAGGAATAATATTACTAGATTTAAAAGATATGAAGAAGCCTTAGAATCATTCAAAAAGCTATGATAAAGATAATAATGGTTGGCAAATGCCTATTCTATGGGTAGATGCTTAAGAGGTTTAGAAAGATATGAAGAAGCTTATGAAATTCTTTTAAAATCAAGACAGATATCATTAGATGAAGAAGATGTAGTAGATGGAGAAGATTTTGAACTTGCACATTGCTATATTGAATTGGTGACAAAAGAGAATGCACAAAATATTTAGATTCAGCAAGAGATGCTATTATTGAACGTGAATTCTAAATGACTATTTAAAGAAAATTGAAGAAAATAGAAAAGAAATCTCTTCTCTAGACACACTTTTAATCTAAATAAATTTTTAAATAAGAATTAATTTCTTTGTAAAAAGAAGTTGATTCTTATTTTTAGATTATGTATATTTGATGCAGTTGTAATAAATGGTATAATAAATATAAGAGGTGAAGATTTTGAAGCAAGAAATATTAGAAAAAATTGAAAAATTACATGATTTAGAAAAATATCAAGAAATAATAGACTTAATAGAAGCTTTACCAGCTGAACAATTAAATACAGACTTGATAGGGCAAACTCAGCAAGAGCCTACAATAATGTTGAAAAATTGGTGAAAAGCTTTTAGAGCTATATAAAACTATAGAATTTGAAGAAGGAGATAGTTTTCTTTGGAATTGAGAGCTGGATATTCTTATCTAGAGGATTATACTTAATGCAGAAAAATGTTTCTGAAAGCATATGAATTAGATCTCAGTGACGATGCTACTTGTGATTAAAAGTAAATATATACAAGTTTATCAAAACTTGAAGGCAGAAATGGAAAACTCAGAAAAAGCTATAGAATATGCTCTTAGCTATATGTCTATGATGAAGAGGGAAGAATAGAAGCAAGATTCATTTTTTAGCATCAAGATATCGATAGATATGGAAAAATATGAAGAGGCTGAAGAGATACTGAAATCTATTAGCTATAAAATAAAGAAGATGACTGGACACTCTGAATTAGGTTATTGCTTTGTCAGCACAAGGAAAATATGGAAGAAGCATTAGAATATCTTTTAGCTGCAGAGAAAAATAAATAGTGATGTTTGGACTTATAGACAAATAGGAATATGCTATAAGAATCTTGGATACTAAAAGAAGAAGCTTTAAAATATTATTTTAAAAGCCGTTGAACTAGACGAAGAAGATAAGTATTCCATAGCAGATATAGCTTGGATTTATGATATTTTTGGAAACCATGAAGAGGCATTGAAATATTTTAGAAAGACTCAGATGAGCTTGGTGAAGAAAAATGATGTTTGGACAAAATATAGAATTTGGATTATGTCTATCAAGACTTGGGAGATATGAAGAGGCTATCAAAAAGGATAAATCGTGCTTTGAAATAGAAGATGAAGAAAAAGACACAGGATATACTATAGCCAACTAGGATTTTTGTAAAAGAAAATTAGAAGAGTATGATGAAAGTTATAGAAGCTTTCGCAAGCTTAAAAATGGGGAGAAATGATGCTTTGGATAAATGTGAGAGTTAGGATACTGCTACAGACTCAAAAAATGAAATAAAAGGCATTAGAACGTATCGAAGCTGAAAAATTCGATAAAAGATCCTTATATTATGTCAGATATAGCTTGGTTCTATGACAACTTAGACCAATATAAAGAAGGTTTTTAAAATATGTAAAAAGCAATACAAACTTGGAAGAAAATGATGCCTGGATAAATGTAGAATATGGAGCTTGTTTAGCAGGTTTAGGAAAATATGAAGAAGCCATTGAAAAGTTTGAATATGCTTTTGAGTTTAAAAGATGAAGAAAAAGACTTTAGCTTTTTATCTATAATCAACTTGGTTGGTGCTATCGTCTATTGGAGATTATGAAAAAGTCTTGAATGTTATATTAAATCTAAAGAAGAAGGAAAAATGATGCTTGGACAAATGTTGAAATAGCAGTGCTATGAAAATTAAAATGACTATGAAAAGCCCTTGAATATGCATTAATAGCTTGGTGATTTAGATAGAGATGATATACGTTCATTATCAGAAGTCGGCTGGATTTATAATTGTAAAGAGAAGTATAGGAAGATGCACTTCCATTCTTATTGAGAGCTGAAGAATTAGAAGAGATGACGAGTGGCTTAATACTGAAATAGGTATAAACTTAGTAGAAGTGGAAAGATTAATGAAGGAATTGAAAAGATTGAAAAATCTTTGACTATGGTTGATGAAGATAATATTAGCTAAAGAAATTTTATATAAATTCTGAATTAGTTTGGTTTTATGGAAAATTAGAAGAATCTCAACCAGAAGAAGCACTTAAGTATCTGAATGCAGCAAAAGAACTAGGAAGAGATGATGAGTGGATACATTCACAAATTGGATATCAATTAGGTTATAATCCTGAAAAATCTGAAGAAGCCTTGGAACATTTTTGAAAAAGCTATAGAATTAGGGAAGAGATGATGTCTTGGATTTTGAAGTGAAAGGAATAAATATTACTAGATTTTGAAAAAGATATGAAGAAGCCTTAGAATCATTCAAAAAGCTTATAGGACAAAAGATAATAATGGTTGGTACTCTATATTCTATGGGTAGATGCTTAAGAGGCTAGAAAGATATGAAGAAGCTATAGAAATTCTTTTAAAAATCAAGACAGATATCATTAGATGAAGAAGATGTAGTAGATGGAGAAGATTTTTGAACCTGTACATTGACTATATTGGAATAGGTGACAAAGAGAATGCACAAAAATATTTTAGATTCAGCAAGAGATGCTATTATTGAACGTGAATTCTAAATGACTATTTTAAAGAAAAATTGAAGAAATAGAAAAGGAATATCTTCTTTAGATATACTTTTTCAATTAATAATTTTTAAACAAGTGGCTATTATAAAATTAAAGTAAAATTTCAATCCTAAAGTAAAAATAAGTGAGTTAGCGAATGAAAATTTTAGATAAAAATCAAATAGAATGAGCCGAGCAAACTCAGGAGTGTCTGAGTGTAACGAGTTTCCTGATTTTGCAGCGAATTCTTGATATCGTTAAGAAATTTCTCAGTAACGAAACTATACTTTTGTGAATTTGTAACAGCCACTTATTATATTTTGTAAACAAAATGTTACAGAAAATAGTTTACAAAAAGAGTATAATTTACTAAAATAATAAAGAACATAAAGAAGAGTTTATATAAAAGGAGAGGTTAACATGTATATTAGTAAATCAATGTCAATAAAATCAATAGTGGAAAAATATCCAGAAACAATTCCTGTTTTTACAAAATATTGGATTTAAAGGATTGAGATAATCCTGCAGTTTTACAAAAAGTTAGAAGAACAAGGAATCACTTTTGGAAAAAGCAATGATGATTAAAAAGAAGATGTAGATGCTTTTTGTCCCAATGTTACAACAAGCACATAGCTTCTGTTGAAAAGAGAAGATGAAGGAGTTAAAGAAGCGTCACTTATGGGACTTTTACCTTTGTCCAGTTAGAAATTCCTTTTATTAGAAGGTTTTGAAAAATATTTAGCAGACAATAAAGATATAAAAAGTTAAATATGAATTGAAAGCAGCTTACTCAGGACTTGTTTGGATAAAAGATGAAGTAATAGATAAAAATGATATAGACAAATTAGCAGATATGTTTATGTTCAGCTGGTTTTGACTTATTCTTTGATAAAGATTTAATGGGTAAATTCAAAGAACAAGGTATATTTAAAGATATGACAGGTATTGAAAAATACAATACAGATTTTCGATACGAAAATATTCACTTAAAAGATCCTCATGGAGATTACTCTATGATAGAGTTGTACCAGCTATATTCATGAGTTAATAAGGCAGCTCTGAAATCGGTAGAGAAGTTCTTAGATCTTGACAGATTTATTGAAACCTGAATTTGCAAAATCTGTTTTGATTACCTATAGCAGACTTTGACTTATTCAATTCAATCTTAATCCATATCTATAAATTATATGGTTTTTTGAAGGTGTAAGAAGTTTAGGACATTCTTTACTTTCTAATTTACACCCTGCACAAAATGGTTGAAGCTAAAAGAGCCTGTTGTAACAATAATGCCTTACTTCTTCTCAAAATGGTACCCAGAAAAAGATAGACCAAAGAAGTTATATGGCCAAAAAGAAGGAGCAATTATATCTCCAATATTTATGTTGACTAAGGCTTCAAAGGCAAAAAGAATTAGAAAAAGTTATTAAATTTATGAGTGGAAAAAGCAGTTGGAGATACTCTAGCTAATCAAGGACTACTTCTCAAGTGTACACCCAGAAGTAAAAATCCTGTAAATGGTAGACCCATGCTTTGGGTTGGTTGGGACTTTATCTACTCAAATGATATGGGAGAATTAATTAAGAAATGTGAAGAAACATTTAAGGAAGGAGCAGCTGAATAATGAAACTTATAACAGTATCAGAATCACCTTCATCTGGAAAAGACTTCACTTATTATCAAAAACAATAGAAAGTTTAAAGGCACAAAATATTAAAGTTGGTATAGTAAAGTTTGACTGTCTTTACACAGATGATGATGTTTTATATGAAAAAGCAGGAATACTTGTAAAAAGGATTATCAGGGTCAGTTTGTCCAGACCACTTTTTTGCAAGTAATATAGAAGAAGTTGTGCAATGGGGACAAGCTAATGGTGTGACTTATTAATCACAGAAAGTGCTGGACTATGTAATAGATGTTCACCTTATTTAAAAAGATATTAAAGCAGTATGTGTAATAGATAACCTAAGTGGAATAAACACTCCTATATGAACTACTATGCTTAAATTAGCAGATATAGTTGTTATTACAAAGGAGATATAGTTTCTCAAGCAGAAAAGAAAGTTTTTTTGCTTCAAGAGTACAAACAGTAAACCCTAAGGTAGCTATTATCCATATAAATGGTTTAACAGGACAAGGAACTTATGAATTTGGTTCTTTAATAATGGATAAAATGAAGAAATAGATACAGTGTTGGAAAGAAAATTAAGATCTCTGACATTACTTCAGCAGTATGTTCATATTGCTTAGGGAAACTAGAATAGAAATGAATACCAACTTGAAATATCAGAAAAATAAATTTTCGAGGAATAATATAGTTCGTTACAGAGTAGATTTTGAATAATTTTTAGCTATATATAGTGATTACTTGCCAGCCATTAGTGTCCTCGAGAGCTCCACAAAGGCTCTCTCAACAATAATGGACGTCAGTAATCTTATAAAAACTATTAGTTATTTACTAATGTAACTCACTTATTTTTATTCATTCATAGATAGTAAAGAAGGAGAGGAAAATGAGTATAGATAACAATGAATTAGATGAGATGGACTTCGACCTTCTTGATATACTTGGAGTTACTGAGCAAAAAGTTGAAAAGCATAACGTTACTTCCAGGATATAACAAAAAAGGTGAAAAAGAAGGCTATGAAGAATTAGTAATAAAGTCAGGAGAAATTGTTGCAATAGTAGGACCTACAGGTTCAGGGAAAAGTAGACTACTTGCAGATATAGAATGGGGAGCTCAAGGAGATACTCCAACAAAGAGAACAGTTCTTGTAAATGGAGAACTGATGGACGCTAAAAAAAGATTTTCTCCTAGTTATAAATTAGTTGCACAACTTTCTCAAAATATGAACTTTGTAATGGATTTAACTGTAAGAGAATTCATAGATCTGCATGCTGAAAGTAGATTAGTTTTAGATAGAGAAAGTGTAATAGAAAAATATTTAATCAAGCTAATGAGCTTGCAGGAGAAAAATTTACTATAGATACTCCAATAACAAGTTTAAGTGGAGGGCAATCAAGAGCATTGATGATATCAGACACTGCAATTTTTAGTACATCACCAATAGTTCTTATAGATGAAATTGAAAATACAGGTATAGATAGAAAAAGCTTTAGACTTACTTGTTGGAAATAATAAGATAGTTTTAATGGCAACACATGATCCTATTCTTTGCCTTATGGAGATAGAAGAATAGTTATTAAAAATGGTGGAATTAATGAAAGTTATTGAGTCTACAACAGAAGAAAAAATATCTTGGGAGCATTGACAGAGCTTGATGATGTAGTTCAAGGTATGAGAAACAAATTAAGATATGGGAAAGACTAGAATTAGATTTTGAAATTAAGAAAAATAAAGAATAATTGACAAAAATTTAATTGGTATGTTATCTTTTATAAAGGTAGTATAGGTTAATTATACTACCTATAAATAAAATAAACAAAAATAATAATAGAGGTGAAAGTTATGGATCAAAAATTTTTGGGATAAAATTGATAGTTTTGGGCAAAATGGGGAATATGATAAGATTGTAAGAGAAATTAAAAAGCTCACCAGCTGATAAGATGGATATGGAATTAATCAATGTTTTTAGGTAGAGCCTATATGTATTTAGGAGATTTAGAAATGCTCTGATACATATTTATCATTTATAGGAAAAGCTGAGGAAGATACTCTAATGCAGATATATGGCTTTTATTCAGAAGCAGGTTGGACATGTAATGAGTTTGAAGATTTTTGAACAAGGTTTAAAATATCTATTGGAAGCTGAAAAATTAGGTAGAGATGATGAATGGCTTTAACACTGAAATAGGTCAATGTTTAGGAAGACTTGAAAGATATGAAGAAGCTTATAAAAAGATTAGAAAAATCATTAAAATTAATTGAAGCAGATGAAGCAGAAAATGGTGATGAAAAAGTAAATGAAAAGATTTTTCGTCGTCTCTGAATTAGGATATTTACATGGTGTACAAGGAAAAAGCTGAAGAAGCACTTAAATATTTCTATACAGCAAAAGATTTAGGAAGAAATGACAACTGGATATATCTTCACCTTTATCACAATCTAAAAACTACTAAAGGAGAAGAAGAAGCATTAAAGTATTTTGAAGAACAAGCTAAAATAGAAGATAAAAATCCTGTTCTTCTTGAAGCCTTAGGAAATATCTATATGTTGGAAGCAGCGAATTATGAAAAAGCTGAAAAAACTTTCCAAAAAGCTTTTTGCTCTTAGTGGAGATGGACAACAACTATTTAACAGAGGTAGAGCATTAGCAGCTCTTAAAAAATATGAAGAAGCAATAGAAGTTCTTTTACAATCAAGAAGAATCTCTGAACAAGAAGGAGATGTAACAGATGGAGAAGATGTGGAACTTGTTCGTTGCTATATAGGATTAAAAGATAAGAAAAATGCAGAAAAATATTTAGAACTTGCAAGAGAAGGTGCAGACAATGTTGCTGACGATTTTTATAGATGAATATGAAGAGGAATTAGATAGATTAGAAGATTTAATAGATGAACTACTAACATAAACTAAGGAGTGAAGATTTGAAAAGAAAACATTATTAGAAGAAATTGAAAGATTACATGACTTAGAAAATATCAAGAAATAATAGACTTAATGAAGCTTTGCCAGCAGAAAGATTAAATACAGAATTAATAGGAAATTAGCTAGTGCTTAACAATATAGAAAATTATGAAAAAGCTTTAGAGATATTAAAAACTATAGAATTTGAGGAAGGAAATAGTTTTCAATGGAATCGGAGAGCAGGCTATTCTTATTTTTTTCTTAGAAGATTTTGTCAATGCAGAAAAATGTTTCTTAAAAGCATATAAATTAGATCCTAATGACGAAGATACCTATTATTTTCTAATAGGAATATATACAAGCTTATCAAGAATTGAAGATGAAAATAGAAATTCAGAAAAAGCTATAGAATATGCTCTTGAAGCTAAAAATATGCTTTCAATGAAGAAACTGAACTGAGAACCAATTCATTTCTAGCTTGGATGTATGATAGACATATGGAATACACAAAGGCTGAGGAAATAATTAGAAATATTTTAGGTAGAAATAAAGATGATGCATGGGCATGTGCTGGAGTTAGGCTATTGTCTAGCTGGACAAGAAAGATATGAAGAAGCATTAGAATATTTTTATGGCTGAAAAATTAGATAAAAAGAAATTTGGATCTATAAAAAATAGTAACATGTTATAAGCATTTGAATAAAAAGAAGAGGCTTTTAAAATATTGTTTTTAAAGTACTTGAACTAGATGCAGAAGATAGAGATATACTTACCGATCTAGTTTGGCTTTTATGATACTACAGCTAGATATGAAGAAGGATTAAAATATTTAGAAAGACTTGAAAAACTTGGTCAAGATGATGCTTGGACAAACTACTGAGTTTGGGTACTGTCTATCAAAACTAGGCAGATATGAAGAGGCAATGAAAGATTAAATCGTGCTTTAGAAGCAGATGATGATGAGGATAAAGATGCAGCATTTATCATGCTCGGCTTGGTTGGTGTAAAAGAAAGCTAAATATGTAGGAGGAAGCTATAGAAGATTTCAATCAAGCTAAAAATGGGGTGAAATCTTGCTATAATAAACACTGAAATAGGACATTGTTACAAAGCAAAAGATGAACATAAAAATGCATTGAAATTCTATTTACAAGCTGAAAAATTTGACAAAAAGATTTTAATATTATGTCAGAAATAGCTTGACACTATGGAGCTTTTAGAAGAACCTGAAAAGCTATAAACTACATAGCAATGAGACTTGGAAGAAATGATGTTTGGATAAATGTACAATATGGTTCTTGCTTAGCAGACTTAGAAAAGTATGAAGAAGCTATTGAGAAGTTTGAATATGCCTTAAGTTTTAGATGAAGAAACAGAAGAAACAGAATTAGCATTTGTCTATGGGCAACTTGGTTGGTGTAATCGTCACTTAGGGAACTTTGAAAAAGCTCTTGAATACTTTTTATGTTATCTAAAGAAAAAGGAAGAAATGATGTTTGGATAAATTTTTGAAATGGCACTTTGTTATGAGAATTTAGAAGAATATGAAAAGCCCTTTGAATGTGCATTAATAGCTTATGAATTGGATAAAGATGCTGTACATGTATTATCAGAACTTGGAGTTATCTATAGTTGTGTGGAAAAATATGAAGATGCACTTCCATTTTTATTGAGAGCTGAAGAATTAGATAGAGATGATGAGTGATTAATACAGAAATAGGTATAAATCTAGGTAGAAGTGGAAAGATTAATGAAGCCCTTGAAAGATTAAAGAAATCTTTGACTATGGTCGGAGAAGATGACATTGATAGAAGAATTATGATAAATTCTGAAATAGCTTGGTTTTATGGAAAATTAGAAGAAGTAGAACCAGAAGTAGTCCTAGAATATCTAAAATGTAGCAAGAGCTCTAGGAAGAGATGATGAATGGATACATTCAGAAATGGGTTATCAACTAGGCTACAATCCTGGAAACAAGAAAAGAAGCACTAGAACATTTTGAAAGAGCTATGGAATTAGGAAGAGATGATGCTTGGATTTTTGAAGTAACAGGAACTGTATTGCTTAACTTTGATAGATATGAAGAAGCACTAGACTATTTTAGAAAAGCATATGCTAAAGACGAAGATGGTTGGTATCTATATTCTATGGGTGAGTGCTTAAGAAAACTAGGAAGATATGAAGAAGCTATAGAAGTTCTTTTTAGAATCAAGACAGATATCAATAGATGAAGATGATGTTGTAGATGGAGAAGATTTAGAGCTAGCTCATAGTTATCTTGGAATTGGTGACAAAGATAATGCTCAAAAATATCTGAATTCTGCTAGAGCTTCTCTTATTGAACAAGGAACTTTAAATGATGAGATAAAAGAAGAAATTGAAAAATAGAAAAAGGAATACTTTCTAGATAATTAAAAATCTTTTAATAAGAATTGACTTCCTATAAAGGAGAGTTGATTCTTATTTTTTTATTAAAAATTTTTTTAAAAATAAAAAGTTCTTGACATTATCTCATAAAAGGGGCTATAATAACGAAGTATCAAATACATAAGTCGGAATATAGCGCAGCCCGGTAGCGCACCTGCCTTTGGGAGCAGAAGCCGAGTTCAAATCTTGCTATTCCGACCATTGAAGTGCGGGAATAGCTCAGTTGGTAGAGCGTCAGCCTTCCAAGCTGAATGTCGCGAGTTCGAACCTCGTTTCCCGCTCCAAAAAAACTTATAATGGTGACCGTAGTTCAGTTGGTAGAGCGCCAGTTTGTGGCACTGGTTGTCGCGGGTTCGATCCCCGTCGGTCACCCCATTTGCGTCATTAGCTCAGTTGGTAGAGCACACGACTTTTAATCGTGTTGTCACAGTTCAAATCTTGTATGACGCACCATTTTTGCGGGATGGCGGAATTGGCAGACGCGCTAGACTTAGGATCTAGTGTCCCAGACGGAGGAGTTCAAGTCTCTCTCCGCACCATATATACTAGCCTTTAGGCTTTTTAATTCTATTGGGGTGTCGCTAAAGCGGTAAGGCAACGGACTTTGACTCCGTTATGCGTTGGTTCGAATCCAGCCACCCTCAGCTCATATAAATATTACTGAGAGAAATTCTAGTTTTTATTTTTCAACAATAAAAAACTATTGCAAATCATAGTGATCTGCAATAGTCCTTTTTAATTATCAGCTGATATTTGTTACTTTTTATGCTAAGTATTGATTGACTGCTTCTAGCTCAACTTTTTAAACTCTATATTTGTAAGAGTGCTTTCAGATTTCTTTATTTGTTTCTTTATAGTGTCTATCCAAGCATCATAGCTTTCATAGGCTGTAGTATCTAAAAGCTGCTCCTGCTGCTTTTTGAGCTTCTAAGTATTTTATTAGAGCTTTTGTCATTTTTCTATTTCTTTTGTCACTGTAACTTCTCTTTTATAGCATTTTCCAACTTTTTGTAAATTTCCCATTACTTTTTCATTTTGATTCATAACTTTTTACCTCCATAAATTTTTGATTTTTCTTTTAACTTGGCTGCCTTGTTATGAATACATAATAACTTATTTTTAGTTATTTTCCTTTTCTATATGGACAAATAGCTTCTATGGAAAGTTTTGAAAAAAATTATCTAGTTATCGAAAATAGTACCTTTTTGAATAGTATCAAAATCTAAGTATAAATATGACATAGATTAAGTTTATAGATAATAGTAATAATATTACTACTTCATATAGGCTGTACTACTCAACCACCATATTAGTATGTTCTTATGGCTATACTAACTTGCTTGTAAATATATTCTGATGTCTAAGATATTCTAATTCTTCTACTAATTTCTCTCCTGACTTCTTTAATATATTTAATGCTCCATTCAAATCAGCATTTATTATCTTTTCCTTGTTTAGATTTATAAATGCCTCTTTTTATTCTTCTACCACTAAATTTTTATTTCTTCTGTTTCTTCTTTATATATTGGTATATCATCATTATCAAGATAACTTGCTTTTTGATGTATAACTTTCTTCTTGTTCTTTATACTCTATGCCATTATCTTCTAATTTATATCTTAATATATCCAATATCTTTCTAAATGGTATACTTACAAAACTTTTGATTGTTCTTACTTCCTATATTTATTTCTTGTTTCACTCTTTATTATATCCTACTACTAATTTTTGATACTTTTTCAGTTCTTAATATCTCAATTAATTTATTAGTATAATATCCTATATAGTTTCTAAGTTGTTCTGTCCTTTTATATAGTAATTGATTTATAAACTTAGAAACGTATTGTTTGCTAGGTAATATTGATTGTAAACTAGCTTTTTATCTTATTAAAATATTGATTTATTGCTTTTTAATTTAGTTCCTTTTTATTGATATTCCTTTTTTTATTATAATTAAAAGCTATTGTAAATAAATTTTCTAGTCCCTATATCTATACTTGCTACTCTATCAGTTTTTTTCTACTTCTATTACTTCTTTTTTTCATATATTAATTCGCATAGTATTTTATCATTCTTATTGTATATTCTAAAGCATTTACAATCTAAATCCTTATGTCTATTAGCTATTTTAATTCCTTGTTTCATCTTATCAGTTCCAATATATCCTAACTTTAATTTCTTTTTAGATATTACTTGATTGTTATACTCTACTAAGTTATATTTTTTTCTTATATCTAGGTATATTTATCTTCTTATCATAAGTTTTACTTTTTCTTCATCTTTAATAACTTCCAATAAGAAGTCCAATCATTTTTAAGTTTATCTACTATATTTTGTACTATCTTCAAGTTAATAGAATATTGTTTTTAACTTTGAAAACTCACAAATAATCTTATAAAATAAAGTTGAAAATTGTTTGTTTTTCTTCATATATTTTAAAAAAATAAATCTTTTTAGACTAGGATATTCATTTATAAATTCTAAAGAATATTTATGTTTGTTAGAGTTCTTAAAGTAAAGTTGTCTTAGAATATAGTTAGCAAAGTTATATGTTTCTTTTACTTTCTATTAGTTGAGTTCTAATATATTTGTAATCTATATGAGATTTTTAATATTGAACTTAACTATTCTCTTTACTTTCATCTTCTAACTCCTTTATTAGTTTTTCTGTTTTTTTCTTTTACTTCTTCTTTTTCCCATAAATTCTAGCACAAAACGAAGTTATTACAGATACAAAATCTTGTATCAAATCTTCTTTATCACTATCTACTAAATTAATAACTTCTATTTGTTTATTGTGAGATTTTAATAGAATATCAATGTAATTAAAACCAAATCTTGTTAATCTATCTTTATGTTCTACTAATAAAATTTTAAATTCATTTAATTCTTTTTTTCTAATAAGTAATTCAGTTTAGAACGATTATCATTCAACCCACTACCTACTTCTTTTATTTCTTTTACTACTTGATAACCTTTTAGCAATAGCAAATAATCTTAATCTTTCTAATTGACTATCTAAATTGTTTTTATTTTCGTTTGAAGATACTCTTGCATATAAAACAACTTTATTTTTCAAGATTATCTTCATTTTTTTATTTTTAAAAGGATTAAGAATAAAAAAATAGTTCCTGTTTCTTTATCTTGATAACCTTTTATTTTTCCGTTATGATAATAACGATAGACAGTTCTAATATGTAAGGACATTTTTCTTCGCATATTCACTTGCTTTAATGTATTCTTTTTCCATTTATACCTCCTATCGTTATTTTATTATATTGTCATAAAAATATCAATATATTTTTATTTGTTTATAAAATGTATGAAGTTTTTATGATACTTACTACATCATATGAAGCTTTATTAAATAATTTTTAGTTTTTGTAAAAAATAATTGTCTTGTATAAGTTTTTTGTATACTGAATCAATTATATTATAATATCTTCTATATATTTTTCAAATATATCTTTTATATTCCATAAATAATTTGAGTATATAAAGATAATCCAAAAATAAAAAAAGTAGTATTAATAGATATTTCTATCAATACTACTTAGCTTTTAAAAAAATGATTATTTAAGTTTTTTTCAGCTAGAAATTATCTTCTATATATTTATATAGGTCTTGATGTCCCTAACATAGTTTTTCCTAATAATTCTTTAGCTTTTTTCCAAATTCTTTTAAAAGATCTCTGTTTTTCTTTTGTAGTTTCCTTACCATATTTTTAAAATGTAATCTAATTCGTGCACTTCTGAGAAATTGATAAATTTTTGCGTCTCTGTTCATAAATTTCCTCCTCTTATATTTAAATTAGTGGTGATTAATTTTTACTATATTTTTGTATTAATAGCAATAGAATTTTTTTAAATAAATATATTACATTGTCTTTGGATTTTTTTCTTCTAATTCTTCTTGTGTATTTCCTATTAATTCAAAAGACTAGATATTTAAGAGGAAGTGACTTTATTATATCCAAAAATCTCTTTATCTTCAAATGGATCATGATAGTCAATAGAGCCTACATGTTGATAGACATTATTCATTATTTCTTCTATGTCTAAGTTTTTCTCTATTTTTCTTTTATAGCCTTATTTACATATTCTCCTGACAAAGAGTAATTAAGGTGCATTCCATATATTAGATTTTTATACTCACCTATATTTTCTAAATTCTTTTTGATATATTCTATTCCTTCTTTTGAATTTTTTTGATATCTCTATTGTTGTTAATCATATGTCCAGTATCCAAGATAAAACCAACATTTTTATATTTTTACTCCATTTTAAAAGATATTCAATTTCTTCTTTATTAGTAAGTTTAAGACCAGACCACCATAGATTTTTCAAATAGAAGTGTAAAATTATATTCTTCATCTTCAAAAAAATATCATTTATTATTGAAATAACAGCTGTTAAAACTTCTTTATCAGAATATTTAAAATCATAAGTCATAGCTTCTGTAACTTTTTACATTACAAGCATGGAAAAACAACATATTCAACTTCCAACTCTTGTGCTATTTTTAATTCTTTTTATAGTATTCAATTAGTTCTTTTTGCTATGCCCTCCACAGAGGGATTTAAAATATTTTTTTCATCTTTAAGTTCTTCATATAAAGAATTGAAGTCTTCAAATATAGCTCCATCCAAGATGGGAAAAAAATCTCATATGATAACCTTTTTATATATTTTTTAAAGAGCTATTATCTCCATCAAAAAAATTTAATTAATTCAAAAGCATCAAAAACCATATTTTTTTCTGAAAAATATTGCATATCCTTTTCAAGTTCTTCATTTGAATAGAAATCTGCTATATTTAATAATTTATACATATTTTTATCCTTTTCTATTAAATATCTATATATTATTTTTACAAGTTGAATTAAATCTTCACTTTTTTTATATTATCAAGTTTATAATAATCCGCCCCATAGCTTCACTTAAAGTTCTAGCCATTTCTAATTTAATAAACCCCTCTTCTGTATCAATAACTATACATTTTTATTTTTTTCTTTTTAATTTTCTTTGCTATTTCTAAACTTTTCTACTACTGGATCTTTTCCTGAAAATGAAAAATTTGCTTTTTCCATCTGAGAGAAATATCAATACTGGAATTACTTCCTTAGTTCTTTTCATTTCAGTTTTAATAATATTATAGGCTTTTAATAGTCCTTCTGAAAGAGGAGTTTTCCCACCTGTACTAAGTTTTTTTCTAATTTTTTCGTGCTAAATCTATACTTCTCGTAAAAAGGTAGCAATTCCTCTGCTCTATTTCTACGAAAAGATAACATTCCCACTTTATCTCTTTTTTTCATAGGCATCTTTCAACAAAGACATAACTGCACCTTTAACAGCCTCCATTCTCTTTTTAACTCCCATAGAGCCACTTGAATCCACGGCAAATAGAATGGATATACCTGTTCTTTTTTTCTCTGTTTAACTCTTATATGTTCTTTTTTATATTTATCATAAGTGAACTATCAACTTTTTTTAAATTGATAGGCTGCTGCTGCTCTTATACTTGCATCTAAAGGCAAAAATCTCTTATTTTCCCTCTTGGTATACTGCTTTTTATATATCTTCCTTGTAAAGAATTTGATTTTGTCTTGCACCTTTTTTTCCACTACCTTTTCTTTTTAAATTTATCTTTGATATTGTCTAAAAATATTTTTTTATCTTATAAATTTCCCTATATCAAATTCCTCTTCTGAAAAAAATTTTTCCAAGCTATCATTATCTTTATTTTCATTTTCTTGAATATCACTTTCTTGTGAGTTATTTTTACTTTCCTGACCACTTTCAATATTATTCATTGAATCGTCAGTTTGGGTATTAGTTTGATGATTATCAGTATCAATATTATCATTATGTTTTATTAGCTTCATTAGGTAAAAGCTCATTCTTAGAATTTGTTCTATGTGCAATACAAAAGTTGCAGCTTCCTTTAAATCATCTACATTGAGATATGTTCTTTTATCAAGTGCAGCAATAGCTTTTGCAGTTTCTATCAAAATTATCTCGCTCTATTTCCCAAACAATTAGCTTCTTCAACAAATTTAGCTGCTATATTCATAATCTGTTCACTGACTTTTTATTTTTAACTTCTTTTTAGCAGAAAAAAATTTTTCTCTTAAAAAGTTCTTCATCTTCAAAATATTTTTTTAGAAAACTCTATTGGATTTTTTCAAATTCCAACCTCTTCTTTATTATATTTACTCTTTCTAAAATATCTTTTTGAGCTTTCTGCATTTACATATAGCCCAAATTTGTCTAAAAGTCCTGCTCTCAAATCTCCCTCTTCTGGATTCATTGTTCCTATTAAGATAAATTTGCAATCATGAAAAAACTTATTCCTTCTCTTTCAATATAGTTTTTTCCTTGATACAACCTCTAAAATAGTACTGATTATACTCTCTCCTAAGAGATTTATTTCATCAATATACAAAATATTATTATGACATTTTTTTCAAAATACCATCTTGAAAAACTTTTTCCAGTTTTTAAAGTTTTTTTCTATATCTATGCTTCCAACTAGATTATCTTCTGTTATATTAAGAGGTAAATTTATAACTTTTTATCTATTAAAATTTTTTTCTAAACCTCTAACTAAATTTGACTTTGCAGTTCCTTTTTCTCCATTTATTAAAACTCCACCTATTTTTTTCATTGATTATATTAAGTAACAAAAGCTTTCTTAATTCTTTCTTGACCTTCTATTGCTACAAAAGGAAATATCATACTTTTCTCCTTACATAGTCAAACTATTTACTAATTTTTTTCTATTTGCTCTTCATCTAAAATTCCATCTTCAAAAGGTGTTTTCCTCATTCTGTGAGGTAGAGCTAAAACAGCAGCCCTCAATATATCTTCCTTTATAACTTCTTCTCTATTTTTCAAAAAGCAGCAATAGTGATTGCTGTTTTTACAACTGCAATATCTGCTCTATGTCCATCTACATTTAAGGCAATAGAAATTTTTGCAGCCAGTTCATATATCTCATCACTACATTTTATATTATTCAATCTCTTTTACTATTTTTCAATTCTATTTTTAACTCTTCCTCTTCAACTAAATATTTTTATAAACTTTTCTGGCTCTGCTTCAAAAATCCAGTCTCCTTTTTATAACTTCAACTCTCTTGCTCGTTTCTCTTTCACCTATAACATCTACAACAAGTCCAAATCTATCAAGCAACTGAGGTCTCAAATCTCCCTCTTCTGGATTCATCGTTCCAACTAAAACAAACTTAGCTGGATGAGAATATGAAATTCCCTCTCTTTCTATTGTATTTACACCCATTGCTGCTGAATCCAAAAAGTACATCAACTATATGGTCATCTAAAAGATTTATCTCATCTACATATAGAATATTCCTATTACTTTGAGCAAGTAAGCCTTTTTCAAATTTCTTCTCTCAGTCTTTTATTGCATGTTCAATATCAAGGGTTCCTACAACTCTATCTTCTGTTGCACTTATAGGAGATTTATTACTTTCATAGTTGATTTATGTTTTTCTATTTTTTTCTCCCTTTAAATATTTTTCATTGCATTGAGGGCAATAGTCATCTATTTTATCAGGTTCACAGTGAAATTCACAGGAATTTTTCTTCTCTTTCTGCTAATAAATTTGCTAAAGCTCTAACTAAAATTGATTTAGCTGTCCCTTTTTCTCCTCTTATAAGAACTCCTCCCTAGCTAGGATTTATTATATTTAGAATAAGTGCTTCTTTCATTTTTTTCTTGTCCTACTATGGCAGTAAATGGATATAAAAAAATTTTTAGCCATTCATTTCCTCCTGTATTCTATCTTCTTTTTAAAAATTCTAAAAATTGCTTTTCTTAAAACACAGTCTTTGTCTTCAACATCATATCTTTCATTAAAAATCATTCTTGATGGACAGCAACCTTTACATATTTTTCGTATTCACAAGAACTACATTTTTCATATTTACCTGAATTTAATTTTATTATATTTATCTCTTCATCTATGTTCCCCATATAGTAATCTTTATTTCCAACAAAAGAACTACAAGGATAGGTATCTCCATTTGTTGTTACAACCATAGCTTCTCCTAATGAAGAATAACAATAATTTCCTGAATAACAAAAATACATTGTCTAAGTTTTTGCTTCTTCAATTTCTCTTATAATAACTTTTTTTATTAGTCAGTTTTTGTTAAAAAGTTTTATTCTTTCATTTGCTTTTTTTCAAATTAACATAAATATCTTCATCATTTACTACTTTTTAAATCAATATTTTTTTCTAAACAATTTTCCTGATATTCTTAACAAATCTAATCCAACAGCATTTATATTCCCAAAAATAATATGCTATATCAATTAAATTTTTCAAGTTTTTCTATACTTTTATTGAAATAATAGTATTCAAATTTATATTTTTCTTATACAGAGCAAGTAGCTTAATTCCTCTTAGTGTTTTTTAGTTCCACCTCTTAAAATTTCATTTATCTCTATATCTCCATCAAAACTGACACCTATATTTATATCCATATTTGATAATTTTTTTAGCTATTTCTTGATCTATAAAGTGTAGCATTAGTTTGTAAAACCAATCTTAACCTTATATTCTTTTATTGGTTTTTACATAAGTGTATATTTTTTTCTATAAGAGAAAAATTTAAAAGAGGTTCTCCACCAGCTAAAATTAAAGTAAAAATTTTTTTATTTGCATATAAATCTATTGCTTTTTGCAATTTCAAAATTCATAAATTTATTTGTAAAATTGGGATATGCATAACAATATTTACAATTTAGATTATAACTATCTGCAAGCCAAAGAACAAGATATTTTTATTTTTTTATCTCATTCTTCATAGGCTTCACATCTCCTTCAATATCTAAATAAATCTTCCTCAATATTTCTAATTTTTCTTGGGAAGCTTTCACATGTTTCTTTGATTTGCTTCTAATAGCCTTTCACTTATATTTAATACTGCATGAGGGTTATGTTCTTCAAGCCATTCTCTATTTTCCTTATTTTCTATATAAGTTTCAGTTATCCTGTCATACATCCAATCTTCAGCTACTTCTGCTGTGGCATCCCAACCAAAAATATATCTACTGCTCCACTAACTTCCTGAGCTCCTTTATAGCCATGCCTTTTTAATCCTTCAAACCACTTAGGATTTAATATCCTAGCTCTTATTATTCTAGCTGTTTCTTCCTTTAAATTTTTATCTTTACTCTTTCTGGATTACTTGCATCTCCACTATATGATTTTTGGATCTTTTTCCACTTGCATACCTAACGGCTGCAACTAAAACCACCATGATATACAAAATAATCATCACTTTCCAACATATCAATTTCTATTGAACTTTCATTTTTACAGTAACTTCTGATTTTTCATCCTTTGTGTAAAAAAACATTTTTCAACTTTTTTGTTCCATGAAAATCTGAACCATAGGCATAAGAACTCCAATTAATATAAGCTCTTTCCTAAATCTTCTCTTGTATCCCATTGTTTTGAACAAATCAATACCCCAACTCCTGCTCCATAAGTTCCAGGAGGACAACCAAAAAAACTCTCATTTTAGATAATCTCTCTGATTCTTTTTAAAGAATAGCCTTCTTCTAAAAAGTTCAGCAATATCTTCATTCATATTTTTAATATAATTAATTTCTTCTGGCTCATCTAATTGAGAAACTAAATTTACAGCTTCTTCTAAGAGTCTAATCAATATAGGAAAAGTATCTCTAAACAATCCTGTTATCCTTAAAGTAACATCTATTCTTGGCCTTTTTAATTCTTCATAAGGGATAATTTCAAGTCCTATCACTCTATCGCCATTATTTAACCAAATTGGTCTAACTCCCATTAAATAGAGTGCTTCTGCAATATCATCACCATTGGTTTTCATTGTTTCTCCACCATAGACTAACATTGCAATATTTTTGTGGAATTTTCCTTCATCTGAAATATATCTTTCTATAAGCTGCTCTCCCAATTTTTTTACCAACTTTCCAAGCAGCTCTTGATGGAATTTTATTAGGGTCTATCGAATAGAAATTAGTTCCAGTAGGTAAAATATTTATATTTTCCCCTAGTTGGACATCCAGATTGTCCTGGGAGAATAAACTTTCCTTCAAGCCCTTTTTATTGTACTTGTTTTTTTCCCTGACAGTTTCATTTATTTTAGGTAAGATTATTTCTAAAATATTTTTTTCTTAATGCTTTTTAAATATTTCCATTACTTTATAATTTGAATATTCATCTTTAAATATTTCATTAGACATATCTTTATCAGAATATATAATTTCTTTGATTATGTCAGTAGTAATATTTTTATATCCTCTAATATCATTAAATTAGTTTTTTCCATTTTTAATATATGAGGTCTATCTATAAGTTCTTCTGTATCATAACCCAAAGACTTTCCTACTGCTCTATCTGCGGCTAACATTCCACAGTTGTCTATTCTTAAAAAGTGCCTGAATTAGAGTTGCACATTTATCTCCAGTGGCAGCTTCCCTAAAATATGTAAACCGTCTTTTATTGTTGAAGATTTTTAGCTCTTCTATGTATGAATGAAATTTATTAATAAAATTCTTATAATTTTTCTCTAATCTCTTCCTTATTAATATTCATATCTAAATTATAGTTATATTTAAAAGTTCTCTCTAAAATATCTTCTTTTATTTCCTCTATTTTTAGTATCACCTGAATTTTCTGCTTGATAATATTGTTTTATCAGTTCATCTATCTCTTCAATATCTTCATATTCACCAGCTAGGGTTAAGGCTGGAATCATATATGAAATAAGGGCTGCATAACTTCTTCTTTTCGCTTGCAAACCTTCTCCAGTTACATTAATAGAATAATCATATAAATGAGGAATATCATCTATATTAAAAATCTGGACATGAGGAATCACAAAGACCTATTTCCTTTCCTGGTAGCCATTCAAGTGTTCCATGAGTTCCAACATGATAGATGACATCTGCTTCAAACTCTTCTTTTATCCATTTATAAAAGAATAATATTGATGAGGAATAATAAAATCTGTATTATGATAAAGCTCTTCTGCTTTTTCCATCATTCCTCTTGCTGGTTGTAATCCTATGAAAATATTACCATTTAATATTCCTGGAACAGGTAATAAATCTTCATATACCATAAATTCCCCAGGAGCTGTTCCCCATTGTTCTTCTATTCTATTTTTATCTTTTGGATTTAGTTTTGAAAAACCATCTACTATATTTTTTCCTGTCAATAGTGTCTATGCTTCTTTCTAAAACTTTATCTGCTGTCAGCCATTTTTGGTCATTACTTACAGTTCTTATAATTCTTTGAATTATATCATCTCCATTTTTAAATTTATAATCTATTGGCACTCCCATTTCTGAAAAATTTCTACCATATTATAAACTGAATTAGGGGTATCCAATCCAAAAGCACAACCTATCATATCATTTCTTGGAGGCATATTATGAAGTATAATAGCAATCTTTTTATCTTTATTCTCTTTATTTGCTAACTTTGACCATCCCATTGCCATTCTTACTATTTTATTTACTCTTTCATCTATTGGAAGAAATATTGACTTTTTCTCCAAATTCATCAATCATTGTTTCATAAGTACAGCAGGTAACAGAAATAATTTGCCCATCAAATTCTGGATAATAGACATTTGAAGTCAAAGACATAGCATCCAAACCTCTCACATCATTATCCCAAGTCTTCCCTATCTTGATAGGTATTCATTGCTTGTATCACTGGAATACCTAAATCTTCAAAAATACTTTTTATCAACCATAGCTGTCCCATCACCAGGCTCATCAAAAATACTCTGAGAATAGGCTACTAAATTTATTATACAATCTGGAATTACCTTTCCATTTCTTTTTAAAATAGTTTTCTATTACCCATCTAGTCCCCTTTAGCTTTTTATTTCTGGATTAGGAACTGAATTTGTAAAAACTATTAAAGGGTAAGCCCCTTCTTTTTTAATCTCCTCTATAAATTTATTGATAACCTTTATTTTCTTTTATTTCCCATTCTTTTGCCATGAGCAATTACAGCAATTATATTTTTTCCTCTAACAACTTATCTAAATATATATTTTCTTCTTCTTTGCTAAAGATAACTTTTCTTTTCATAGTCATAAATACCCTCCCATTGAGGATATTCATAATCTTCCACTTTATAATTGGAATGATTTAATGAATTTGCCATATACAGAAGCATGTTTCTATAATTTTTTTCTCCTCCTAGTGAATAATATCTACTAATTTTTATCTTGAATTAAGGGAGGCAAACCCTGATTTAGATATAAATTCTCTGTTCTCATCTTCTATGCTTGAATATATAAAGAATGGGATTTTCCCATTTATTTCTTCTTTTAATTTAAAAAAATTTTTAAAAGTTGAAACTCCTCCATGTAACATAATACATATTAAATTACTATTTTTCTATATCTTTTATTAGCTCTTCATATTTTTGATAGGAAAAGTCAATCTCTGCTGCTTTATAATAGCTAAATTCAAATTGATTTTTATATTCATTTGATATTGTATGAGAAACTTTATTTATTGTATATATATTATCAAACATTGAAGTAATAAAAAAATTATTTTTAAACATTATTCTCTCCATTTTGCTTCAACAAATTTTACTAACATAAAAATAAAATTATCTGTCAAATATTCTAAAAATCCTCATTTTTCTTTTGTATATTTATTTTCAATTTCTTTAAAATCAAATTCAAGTAAACTAACAATCTGTCTTAAAATATTCAAACATTCTTCTTCAACAATTTTTTTGTGAAAGAAGTTCCCAATCAAATTGATCCATAAGATGTATATATAGAAGTTAATGCAACTAATTTTTTTCATCTTTTTCTATTTTTTTCAATAAATTCAATATATTCTAATTTTTTATTTGACATTTCAGGCTTAACTTCAATATATTTATTCCATATTTTTTTCAGCATTTTAAACCATATCTTTTAAATCTTCTAAAAACTGATTTTTGTTTTTGAGGTGTTAATCCTGATTGTTTTGGCAAGAGCTCCTTTTACTGCTTTTTACAGATTTTTCCAAGAAGTTCTCCTAATTTTGAATGTTTTCCTGCATCACTATAAATATTTTTTTACTTTCTAAATTTGCATAAACTATTGTTCCATCTGTTCCAGAGCCCGTAGCTATACCATGAGAATATTTACTACCTTCTAATAATTCTTGTATCGCAGCTGTTTTTGCTTCAGTTATTGTTACTAAGGCTCTTGTTAAGGTTCTAGGAGCTAGGTTTGCATTAATTGAAACAATAATATTGATAGTTCCATAATTTATTTTTCAATTTTCCCATTGTCTTCTGTATAAGAGGCTTTATCTCCAACACGCCCACCATTTGTTTCTATTCCAGCTGTTACAAGAGCTGTCACAGATAAATCCTTAAATTTTTTTCTACCACTATGCACATATTTTTCCATATCAGCAGCTGTTGCTATACCAGTAGTATATTTAGGATCTAATCCCATTTCCTGTGAAATTATTTCCATATGTTCCTTATAGCTAGCTGCTTTTTAATTGGCAACCCATTCCAGGTGCTGTTTTTGCATCATGATTAAAAACAGAAGTTAAATTCTCACTATATCCTCCATTTATAACTCCTGTACTTAAAACTGCTCTCTTTCCTATGAATTTTATAATAACACTTTTATTATATTTAAAAATTTTATCTCCTATATCTAATATTTTTCATAGGTCTTCCTTTCTATATAATACAAAAATCTAGAGATTTAGAAATCTCATTATAGTATACCTTAGTTTTTATTCCAAAGACATTATTTAAGTTTTCTTCTGTGATAACTTCCTCAATACTTCCATCTTTTACAATATTTCCATTAGATAGAAGTATCAGTCTTGAACAATATTTAATAGCTGTCCTCAAATTATGGATTACTAATATCACAATTTTATCCTTAGCCCTTTCTTTTGAAACTTCTTTTAATAAGTCTTCTTCATGTCTCATGTCAAGACTAGCAGTAGACTCATCTAAAAGTATTACTTGACTTTCTTGTGTAAGAATTTTTGCAAATAATACTCTTTGTCTTTCTCCACCAGATAGTTGCAATATTGATTTATCTCTAAATTTTTAAGGTATCTGTAAGCTCCATATATTTTTCTGCGAGCTCAATGTCTTTTTTTAGAATATTCTTGAAATCTTTCTAAATAAGGATATCTTCCTAAAACAACGATGTCAATACAAGGGAAGTCAAATTCAATATTAGTGTTTTGGTTCATGAAAAGAAATATCTCTTGCCAACTCTTTTTCACTGTATTCTTTAAGGCTCTTATTATTGAAAGAAATATCTCCACTACTTATTGAATTTATACCATTTATACTCTTTAAAAGAGTAGTTTTTCCAGAACCATTAGATCGAATTATACCTATAATTTCTCCTGACTGACATTTTAAAACTTATATCTTTTTAATATTTTTATTTTTCTCCAACAGAATATGATATTTTTTTACTTCTAAAACATTTTTCATAGGGTTTTCCCTTCTCTTCTAATTTTTTACTATTAAATATATAAAATATGGTGCTCCTATAAGTGCAGTTACTATTCCACACTTATTTCTTTAGGTGCTAATACTATTCTTGATAGTAAGTCACTGAATGTTAAGAAACAAGCTCCTGCTAAAAAAATGAAGACTTTAATAGCTTTTCTATTATCTGAACCTATGATTTTTCTTAAAAATATGTGGAACTATCAAACCTACAAAAAGTTATATTTCCACTGATACAAACAGAAATAGCTGTCAGTAAGGCTATGATAATTAAAATTTTAGCTCTTATTTTTGATATTTATTCCTAAAGATTTAGCTTCTTCTTCTCTAACAACAGAATATTTAATTCTTTTCCATAGTAAAAATAAAATAGGAGATAAAAACAGCAATAGGTATCAAGCCAAGAAAAATGCTCCCATCTTCTACCATTTAAACTACCCATTGCCCAGAAAATATATTCTTTCATCTCTGTTTCTGCAAGGCTCGTTAAAATAACTGAAGTAATTGCTCCTACAAAACTGCCTATGGCTATTCCTGATAAAATTAAAAGTAAGTTATCTGTTCTTCCTCTTAAAGTAGAAATCTTATAGATAATAGCTGATATGATTAAGGCAAAAGCTCCTGAAAATAAAGGCATTGCAAAGATATTTGTTGCAGTGAAACCTAATGAAATTGCTATAACTGCTCCTAAACTTGCTCCACTTGATATACCAATAATACCACTGTCAACTATTGGATTTTTTTAAAAGGCTTTGCATTGTGCAACCACACAATGCCAAAGCTCCCTCAACTATGACAGCAACCATAATTCTTGGAAATCTAACAAAAAAATACTATTGGAATATAAGCCTGTTTAGATATTTCAAGATTAAATAGTCCTGTTTTATTTAATATTATTTTTATAACATCAGAAATTGGAACTCTCACTGCTCCATAGAAAAGAGAAAAATATTATTCCTATTAAAAGAAAAATAGAAAAGAAATTAAAATTAATTCTATATTTCATTATCACTCCTTAAATTGATATACAACTTTTGCTAATTCTTCGATACTATTTATCATATATTGTGAAATTGGTGTAATATCCTTATATTGCATAAAATAAACTTTCTTATTTTTTTATAGCTTTTTACATTTTTTTCAAGCTAGGATCTTCAAAAATAATTTTGAAACTTTAGTCACATTATCATATTTTTTTAGCTATAGGAACTATAATAATATCAGGATTTAATTCTATTATCTTTTTCCTTTGAAATATCTTGATACTTATTAATTCCTGCTTCAGATATGACATTGATCCCATTTATCAATCTCACCATGTCATCAAAAGTTGTATTTTTACCACTTGTTGTGCCAAATGAAGTATACATAAGAATTCTAGGTTTTGGTACCCTTATATTTTTTTAGCTATCTTATTTTGTAAAAGCTTTTTAGCCTATTATCCATATTTTGCTATTAATTTTTCGCCATTTTCTTTTTCTTCCACTAAGATTGCTAAGTCTCTGATTAACTTTTTGTTCTTCATAACTATTGGCTGTCTTATAGATATATACTTTTGCACCTGTTAATTCTGAAAGATGATTTGTTTTTTTCGACAACCAATCAGCAGTAATAATTAAATCAGGCTCCAAAGATATCAAAAATTTCTTCATTACTTTCTACCTTTGGAAATTTTTAGCTTTATCTGCAATATTTGAAATCTCTTTGTCTTCATTGATTTTTTTCCACTTAAACCTGCTATCCTATTTTTCAGAAACAAGCCCTAATAACATTTCATCTCCACTTAAAGTTAAAGATATAATATGATTGTATTTTTAGCCTGTACTCCCTTTAGCATTTACAATAGTTGTAAAAAGAAAATAGCAAAATTAGAAATAAAAATAATTTTTCAATTTCCTTCTCCTTTATAAATATAGGCTACTGCGACGTCCATTATTGTTGAAAAGAGCCTTTGTGGAGCTCTTAAAACACTAATGGCTGACAGTAACCAATAAATAATCTATATTATTTTTAGAATGTATATTTAATACCTGCATATACACTTCTTCCATTAGCAGGGTAGTAAACCTTTCTTGGTCAGCTCCCCAAGAACTTCTAGTTGAAGTTACAGCATCTGCATATTTTTTATCAAATAGATTGCTAACTCCTGTATAAAGTTCAATTCCATTTTCAAAAAGCATAAGATAAGTTAGCATCAACTGTTATATAATTATTTTCCTTTTTAGAAATAGTTATCAAAATCATCTTCTGCATAGACATTACTTTGATAATAAGCATCTACATTAGCAGTAAGTCCTTTTGCGAATTTGTAAGTTGCTCCTGCATTTACTGTCCATCTTGACACTCCTGCAAATTCTTTTCCATCGTAAGTTCCACTTGTTACCTTTGGTACTATGTATGAAACTCTTTCTCTCAATGTTAAATTATCAAAATAATGTGCCATTGATAATTGTGCTCCAATTCTTCTAACTTTTTCCATCAAAGTTTTGGTTATTAGAACTGAATGGGTTAGTCTTATCATAATAAATTTCATTTTTAGAATTTATGTAGAATACAGAAGTTGCCACAGAAGTATTCTTGTATGCATCTCTTAATCCTATTTCAAAGATATCATTCTTTTGAGTTTTTTTACAGCTCATACCAAGCCCCAGCATCTTGTATTGTTGGAGTTCTTAAAGCTCTTGTATAGTTAAAGAAAACATTTCCTGTATCAGAATATAAGTAGTTTACTCCAATTTCAAAACTATCATTGCTTGCATAGTCAGCTGACTGAGGTTTTATTTCACTTAATTGCTAAGTCATAGGATTATAAACTTTTGAACTATATTCATATTTTACTTTTTCTCTACGATAACCTTGAGTAAATTGCCAATTTCCAAAAGTTGATTTATTTGTGATATAACCCGCAAAAGATTCTCTTTTTATCATCAGGTGCTTTTTGACTTACACTATTTACCAAAACATCTTCTTTAAACTCTCTTTTTCCATCTCTATAGTCAAGTCCCAATGTAACATAACTATCTTTTGCATAAGTGTATTTAACTTCTGGTCTTATAAAATATTCAGAGTTGAATTATTTTTGGAATTTATTTTTATTATGATAGTATCCAGCTGTTAGGAAAATATCAATTTTATCATTTATCTTTTGATTGTATTTAGCATTGACAATATCATTTATACCATAAGTATAACCACTCCAAGAACCTACTTGTCTTGGGTTCTTATCAAATTGTTTCTTTTCTAAATAACCTGTATAGTAATCTTTATCTTCACTATGATTATAGTTGATTGCAATACTTCCATTATCTAATAAGTATTTTCCTCTTAACCAAAGACTATCTGTTTTATCTTTCTTGTTTTTCATATTTAGGAGCTCTATCTCTATAATCTTTAGATGTATTTCCTGAATATGAAGCATCCAATAAGAATTTATCTCCTACTTTTCCACCTAAATGAACATTTTCTCTTATAGTTCTCCAAGAACCTACTTCTAATCCTGCTCCACCATATACAGTTTTGTTTGTTGGTGCTTTAGTGATTATATTTACTACCCCACCAATAGCTCCATCTCCATACATAACTGCACCTGCTCCTTGAAGAACTTCTATTTTTGAAATTTCTTCAACTGGAACAGAATTCAAATTAAATCCTGCAAGTCCACTTACAGGTATACCATCTAACAAGATAACAGTATTAAATTGTGCTGTTGCTCCTGAACCTCTTAAATCTATTGTTGGAGAAGAACCGTCCATTTCTCTAACAACAACTCCAGGTACTCCTCTAAGTGCATCAGCAATAGTTTTAGCACCCTTTTCTTTTATTTCTTTTGCATTAATAATAGTCATATTCTTTGCTGTTTCACGAACAGGTGTTCCAAAACTATCAGAAGTTACAACTGTTTGTTTAAGCTCTAAAACAGGACTTTCTTCTGCAAAAGCACTAATCCCTCCTAAAACAATTAAAGCCAATAACATAAATTTTTCTTCATACTTCCTCCTCTTAAATATGTAATGTTTTATGAATAGAATAAAAAGATTAGAAACAGAAGATGCCTAATCAAAAAAAATATTAATAATGGTAAGTCTCCTGACTTAGTTTCAACCTACTTTTACACCTTCCCAGTTTCCCAGTGGTTATTGTAATTTCGTCCACCATACAGTAGCATTTGCTGTGTGGGATTCTCACTAACTTCCTTTATTAAGCTAATAAGCACCTATTTGTTTCTTGCCTTTATGGTACTATATTAGAATATAATTGTCAATGAAAAAGAGTTTTTCAGACTATCATCTTACTCACTCTTTAATCTATTACTTAATAATTCTATTTAACAGCTATAACTCCAATTTCAACTTTTACATCTTTTGGTAATCTAGCAACTTCAACACAAGCTCTTGCAGGTTTAACTTCACCTAAATATTTGTCGTAAACTCCATTTATTTTTAGTGAAATCATTCATATCTTTGATATAAACTGTTGCACTAACAACATCTTTAAATTCATATCCAGCTTCTTTTAAGATAGCTCTATATTTTTCTAAAAGATTGTTTTTGTTTGTTCTTCAACATCTTCAGAAACTAATGTCATTGTAGCTGGAACAAAAGGAATTTGTCCTGATACATATAAAACTCCGTTTGCTTCAATAGCTTGAGAATAAGATCCCTAGTGCAGCTGGTGCATTTGTTGTGTTAATAACTCTTTTTCATCTTAAACATCTCCCTTTTTAAATTTATTGTTTAAAAATTTACTTATTTTTTTACATTATAGAATTTATTTTGTTATTCTGTCAAATATTTTTTACATATTGAAGTAGTCTAACAATTCTTTTTATATCTTTCTTCAACTTAAAAAAATATATTTAACCATAGATTTCCCTTGACTATCCTTTTATTTCTCTAGCAGATAGGACTTTCTCAACATCACCTAAATAGTAGAAGTTTTCTCCATTATTTTTCTTTACAAAAACATTTTATTTCATAGTAATTTTCAGCAATCTTACCTTCAATAGTTAGTTTATTATCTTTTTTTCAAATAACGGCTAGATTTTGAAAACCAACTGAAAGTTTGAGCATCATAAAATTCATTTGAATAGTCAGCTCTTTCAGATAAATTATCCATAGTGATGAAAAATTAAAAGTTTTCTTTCGTTTTCAAAAGGAGTATAGCCACTAACTTGGAAACCATTATTGAAATTCAAATTAAGATACCAAAAAGCTTCTTGCTTAGTATATTCTCCAAAAAGTTTTTATGCTTTCTTTTTACAAAATTATTGTAATTATTTTTCAGCAAAAGCTAGATTATATTTTTATTAAATCATCTATTAAAAATTTTAAAATATGAGTTATTAAAATATGACTTTTTAAAATTTTTCATCTAAGAAATAGTAGTCATCTTTTTCTGTATAGCACAGGCTCAAAATGCCTTTGTTGTAGATAGAGTAATAAATATTTCCTTAGATAGATGTTCAAAAGCATTTTTTATATTGTTTCCTTGATTAATTAAAGAATATTTATCTTGCAATATGCTTTCAACTTCTAGTATATTTAATTTTTTTCTTTAACAAATAGCTCTTTTTAATATCAACATCTCATGTACTCTTTTTGCAGGAGTAAAGAAAGTAGATAAGAATATCAAGAATTTCTTTTCAATGCTATTTAATGAACCTGCTCTATATCTAGGTGCTATATTTTTTTAAGACTTCGTCATAATCTTTTTGTACTAAAATCACAGTGGGTGACACATATTCTTTATATAGAAATCATAGAGATAGGGAATTCACCTAATTGACTTTCAAGTAATTTAAAGTCTTCTTCTATAAGTTTTCTATTAGAAAAATTAACCTTGTTGATGTTTTTCAAAAATTCTTTCCTTTGAGATTTCATCAAAACTTATAGAGCTTTCTCCAGCTAAAAAGTCTGTGGCATTCATCAAAAAATCTTTTCATAAAATCTTTGTCATAGCTATTATTTTTGAGATATGGCTATTGGAATTAAAGTTTTTCTCATAGTTACCAATGAAATCTAAAACTACAGTATAGGCCTTATTTTTATGCTTTCTTAAACCTCTACCCAGTTGTTGAATATATACTATTGCAAGTGGTAGGTCTTAAAAGTATCACTTGATTGACATAAAGGTATATCCACTCCCTTCATTGAATATATCCACAGATATGATATATTCTATTTCTCCTTCTTCTAGCTTCCTTATAAGCTTCTTCTTTCATTATCAGAATTCTCAGAACTTAAAAGCAAAGAGCTTTTTACACCTTGTTCTAAAAATTTCTCAACTAATATTTTAGCTTCTTCAACTTTTTGAAACAAAAACTAGGCAATGTAATTTCTCACCACTATATGAATAATACTTACTTTTTTTCTAAAATATGTCTCACTCTTTCATCAGAAGTAGATTCTTTATAGATGTTTTTTTCATCTATACTTTTCACCATCAATTACAATGTCTGAAATTCCAAAAATAATGGAAGGGCATAGCAATTCTTCTTTCATAGCATCTTGTAAACGGATTTCATAAGCGACATTGTAATTAAATAGTTGATAAATATTAAAGTCATCTGTTCTTTCAGGAGTTGCAGTTATACCCAATAGAAACTTAGGGTTTAAAGTACTCAAAAATACTTTGATAAGTCTTAGCTCCACCATGATGAACTTCATCTATAATAATATAATCAAAATAGTCCCTTGGAAAAAAATATTCAAATTTTTTTCTCTTTGTTTAAAGTTTGTACCATAGCAAAAACTACTTCATCTTTATCATTTATTTGAAAATTAGGATCAAAAATTTCTAGCTTTTTCTCTTTTTAAAATTCTTTGATAACTGATTTTTAGATCTTTCTAAAATAACTTTTCTATGTGCTACAAAAAGTATCTTCTTTGCCTTAGCTTGTTTCACATCAAAGGCTGAAAGATAGTTTTTCCAGTTCCTGTTGACACTGATAAGCAAGGTTCTATCGTTTTTTGTTCTTGTTTCTTCCAAATTTTTTTAAAGGCTTGTACTTGCATAGAATTAGGCTTAATTTCATTCAAATCTATATTTTTGATTATTAGCTTCAATTAACTTTTTTTAGTTGCTCATATCTTTTTTTGATAATCTTCTATATCTTCTTCTGTAAGAGTTTTTAAATTATCAAATTCTTTATTGAAAGTTTCTAAAACTGATTTAACGATCTTTCCATTCTCAAGAGAATTTACCTTTATATTCCATTCAAAATTAACAGTCAAAAGCTCCTTGAGTTAAGTTACTACTTCCTACAATTAAAAGTCCAAACATTTCCCTTTCTAAAGAAATATGCCTTAGTATGATGTTTTCTATTAGTTGCAACTTTTAAATCTATATTCTTGTATGATAGAAGTTTCTTTAGGCTTTTTGGCTCTGTGAAAGTCAAGTAATCTCCCGTTAAAATTTTCCCTTTAATTCCTTTATTTTCAAGATTTTTTAATTCTTCCAAAAAAGAAATACCTCCCATAGTTATGAAAGCAACAGAGATTACAAATTCGTCACAATCCTCAAAAGTATTTTCTAAGTCTTGTAATCAATCTTTTCTTCTCCATTGGCTATTAACTCATATTGATATTTCTCATCTGAATCTATATTAAAATCTATACTACTTGTTTTCAATGCTTCTAGTAAAAATATTTTCCACTTTTCCACTTCCTAAAAGTTTTTCTTTTATTTTACCATAAAATTTTTTAAAAAGAGTTTTCAAGCTACCACCTCTACTCACTCTCTAAGGGCTGTTGCAAAAATAATAAAAAGTAAAAAATAGTTCGTTACTGAGTAAATTTCTTAACGATAAAAATCCTAGTAAAATTGTAATAAAAAAAGAAAAATATGCTATAATTAGTCGAAAACAAAGTAATAATTGCTAAAATTAAATGGCAAAAGTCAGGACTACCACATATGCCTGACTTTTTATTTTTATATTAATTTGTGATTTTTCCAACTCTATATAACCATTCCTATAAAAGATTAATGAATATTCATACACATATGACTTTTTAAAATATGTAATATAATATAATGTAGAAAATCTTTTAAAAAGGAGAAGGAAATAGAAAAATAGAACTTTATAAAAGTTTTTAAATTCAAAAAGACCTATTCAAAAATCTATACTTTCTAGAATTGAAAATACTTTAAGAAATGATTTCATATATAATAGTAATGCTATTGAAGGTAACTCACTTACAAGACAGAAACAGAAGTCATATTAGAATATGGGGTAACTGTAAAGGAAAACCTTTTAAAAGATCATCTTGAAGTAAAAGGACAAGAATATGCTATTAACTTTTTGAATAATATAATTAAAGAAAATGAAGTTTTTATCTCTTAGACTTATTAAAGAATTTCATAGTCTTATTTTTGAGATAGTTGATCCTGAGATTGCTGGGCAATTTAAAAATTTAAAAACAAGATAGTAGGTTCAACTTTTGAGACCTCTGATCCTATTTTTTGTGGAAGAAGATTTAGAAAAATTTTAAAAGATTATTTTTCTTCAACTGAAAATGCTATTGAAAAGATAGCTAAATTTCATGCTAATTTTGAAAAATACATCCTTTTTCTGATGGAAATGGAAGAACAGGTAGATTGATAATGAACTTTGAGCTTATGAAAGCAGGATATCCTATCTGTATAATAAAAATGAAGATAGATTAGAATATTACAATAGTTTAAATGAGGCTCAAGCAAATAATAACTACAATGAAATTATAAAATTTGTTGAAGAAAAATTTAGAAAAACTTTTTGAATTTTACTTTGAGCATATTTCTAATAATTGGCAGGAAGAATTTGAAGTGTTTTTGTAAGGGAGGAAATATATGATAACAACCTATGTTATTTGGAAAAAGAAAATAAATATCTTATGTTACATAGAACAAAAAAGAAAATGATATAAATAAAAATAAATGGTTAGGAGTGGGAGGAAAATTAGAAAAAGTGAAACTCCTGAGCAATGCCCTAATAAGAGAGGTAAAAAGAAGAAACAGGACTAGATTTAATAGATTATGTTCATAGAGGCATAGTAATTTTTAATTATAATGAAGATGAGCCACTAGATATGTATTTATATACTTCTAAAAATTTTTTTCTGGAGAAAATCCAAGAATGTTCAGAGGGGATTTAAAATGGATAGATAAATCTGAAATATATAAGTTAAATCTTTGGGAGGGGATAGAATTTTTAGAATTGTTAGAAAAAGATGTCCTTTTTCATTTGATTCTTAATTATGAAAATGATAATTTGTTGTCATCAGAAATTGAAGTTTGTTGAAAAATAAAATAGCAGATGTATAAAAATTTAGTATAATAAAAAGAATGAAAAAAATTTATAATTAACTTAAATTTTTAATTAGCTACTTACAGCCATTAATATTTCAAGAGCTCCACAAAGGCTCTTTCAATATTAATGGACATCACAATAGCCTGTTTTAGAAATATTCTTTTTATTATAAAATTTAAAAAAAGTGAGGTAAATAATGTTTATAGATGAAGTTATTATAACAGTTAAAGCTGGGAATGGTGGAGACGGTTCAGCAGCTTTTTAGAAGAGAAAAATTTATTCAATTTGGAGATCCAGATGGTGGAGATGGAGGAAAAGGTGGAGATGTAGTCTTCGTAGCTGATTCCAATATCAACACTCTTATTGACTTCTAAATTTAAGAAATTATTTAAAGCTCAAAATGGAGAAAATGGACAAAAAGAAACAAAATGTATGGAAAAAAGGTGAAGATTTAATTATTAAAAGTTCCAGTTGGGACACAAGTTAGAGACTTCACAACAGGAAAAATTAATTCTTGATATGAATGTAAACGGTGAGCAAAGAGTTTTACTAAAAGGTGGAAAAGGTGGATATGGAAATGTGCACTTTAAAAACTCTGTAAGAAAAGCTCCAAAGATTGCAGAAAAAGGTGAAGAAGGAGCAGAAATAAAGGTTAAGTTAGAATTAAAACTTTTAGCTGATGTGGCTCTTGTTGGATATCCATCAGTTGGAAAATCAAGTTTTATAAATAAGGTTTCAGCTGCAAATTCTAAGGTAGGAAGCTACCACTTTACAACTCTTGAGCCAAAACTTGGAGTTGTTAGACTAGAAGAAGGAAAATCTTTTGTTATAGCAGATATACCAGGGCTTATTGAAGGTGCTCATGAAGGTGTAGGACTAGGAGATAAATTCTTAAGACATATTGAAAGATGTAAAATGATCTATCATATAGTTGATGCTGCTGAGATAGAAGGTAGAGATTGTATTGAAGATTTTTGAAAAAATCAATGAGGAATTAAGAAAATTCAGTGAAAAATTAGCAAATAAAAAAGCAAATAGTTATTGCTAATAAAATGGATTTAATTTGGGATATGGAAAAATTTGAAAAATTTAAAAAGCTATTTAGCAGAAAAAGGAATTGAAGTCTATCCTGTATCAGTGCTTTTAAATGAAGGTCTAAAAGAAATTTTTATATAAAACATATGATATGTTATCTAAAAATTGAAAGAACCTTTAGAAGAAGAAGTAGATATCACAAAAATTATTAAAAGAATTGAAGATAGAAAAAGAAGACTTCGAAATCACAAGAGATGAAGAAGACGCAATAGTTGTTGGTGGAAGAATAGTAGATGATGTTTTAGCAAAAATATGTAATAGGTATGGACGATGAATCACTTGCTACTCTTACATATGATGAGAAATTTAGGAATGGAGGAAGCTCTACAAGAATTTGGTGTACAAGATGGAGATACAGTAAAAATAGCAGATGTAGAGTTTGAATACTTTGAATAAAGGCTATAGTCATAGCAGTAGATATACTGAGTTGGAAAGACTAAAATCTCAATAGATTTAGTAAAAATTATTGAATGCTGAGATAATTTCTTCCGACTCTGCTCAAGTCTATAAAAGGCTAAATATTGGAACTGCTAAGATAAGTGAAAAAGAAAAAGCAAGGAGTAGAACATCATTTAATAGATATAGTTGAGCCAATAGCAAAATACAGTGTTGGGAATTTTTGAAAAAGATGTAAATAGGATATTAAATCAAAATCCTGAAAAGAATTTCATGTTGGTTGGAGGAACAGGATTATATATAAATTCAGTAACTAATGGACTATCTGTTTTACCAGAAGCAGATAAAAACTAGAATATTTAGCAAGTTTAGATAATCAAACTTTGCTTGAACTAGCTTTTAAAATATGATGAGGAAGCAACAAAGGAAATTCACCCTAACAATAGAGTTAGACTTGAAAGAGTTGTTGAAGTTTTTATGTTGACTAATAAAAATTTTTCAGAGCTTTCAAAAAAGAATATTAAGAACAATAATTTTAAATTTTTAAAGATAGCCTTGGAAAGAAATAGAGAAGAACTTATGATAGAATTAATAAAAGAGTTGACATAATGTTTGAAGAAGCTTGGTTAAAGAGGTAGAAAATCTTTATAAAATATATGGAGAAAAATTATAAGTTTAAAATATAATTGGCTATAATGAACTTATAGATTATTTTTAATGGACTTAGTAGTCTTGAAGAAGCAAATTATAAAAATTAAATTAAATTCAAGACATTATGCTAAGAGACAATTCACATGGTTTAAGGCTGATAAAGAATATGTGTGGTTTAATCTTTCAGAGGTTTCAGAAGAGGAAGTTGTTAAAAGAGTACACACATTGTTTAATATCAAGTCTTGATTTAATTGTTTTTATGTGATATGATAAAAAGAGTAGAGGTGTCTATTATGAAAAATTATATTATTAATTGCAATGGTTTTTTATTAATATCATGCTCTAATAATAACTATGTACAAAAAGGTTTTTCTCAAAATGAAAAACAAGCATTGATTTTATTTAAAGACAAGATAAAGAATAATTTAAGTGAAAATAATCTGCTTACATTAAAGAGAACACAAAAGATAGTTATAGAAACAGATATATTTTTAGAAAAATTACAAAAATATCGACTTTTACAAAATTGAATATATTTGTGTCTCAGCTCATCTTATACAACTGAGTATCCTAGTTCGATATTAGCTCTGAATATGAACGAAGATACTTTATTATTTTGATTTGATCTTTATCTATGACAAACAAAATAAGAAATGGTTAATATTTGACTTAAAAAGAAAAGGAGTGAGCCTATGAACAATTTTGATGAAGAAATAAATAAAATTAAAATATTTATTCCATCTTTTTAGAAGGCTTGTCCACAGTTAGAGCTATGATCAGAGTTTATCTCAGAGACATAATATAAGTAAGTTAGATGAGATACAACTACTATCAGTTGTAGACGAACTAACTACTAATGCAGTAGAGCATGCTTATAGTGATAGTCAAGGTGAGATAGAAGTAGTGCTAAATTATTATAACACTATTTTCTTAACTGTTGAAGACTTTTGGTAGAGGTTTCGATGAAAGTTTAGACAGTAAAGAAGACGGTGGGTTTGGTTTATCAATTGCTAGAAAGTTAGTGGATGTTTTTGAAATTGAAAAGAAAAGAAAAAGGTACTATTATTAAGGTAGAGAAAAAGATTAGGAGGCAGTATAAAATGGAAAATAACTTTGAAATTTTTAGAAAGAATGAAAGATGATATACAAATTATAGAGATTAACGGAGAACTGGATGCTTTTTGTTGCCCTAAATTAAAAGAGACTTTTAATAAACTTATTGAAAAAGATATCAATAAGTATATTGTTGATTTTAGGACTTATCCATATCAACAGTCTAGCTATGGGAATTTTGAGAGGAAAGTTACAAACAGTTAGAGAAATGGGTGGAGATATTAAGATAGTAAATCTTAATAAAACATATCCAAACCATATTCGAAACAATTGGTCTAGACGAAATATTTGAAATATACAAAAATGAGGAAGAAGCATTAAAAAGTTTTCAAATAAAGTGGTCTGAAGGGGTAGTGTATGAATTTTATTGATATTTTTAGCTTTAGCTATATTAGCCTTTAGCTTTAGTCTTTACAGTATTCTTTAAAAATCTGTTATAGATAGACAAATTGAGAAGCTAAAATGATTTAGAAGATGAAGTAGAAAAAGCTAAATTAAAAAGCAAAAGAAATTTTTAGAAGAAGCAGAAAAGATGCTAGTTCTAAAGCTAAAGAAATCGAATTAAAGGCTAAAGAAAAAGCTTACCAAATAAAAAGAAGAGGTTGAAAAGAAGCTAGAAATTTAAAAATGAAATAGCTCAAAAAGAAGCTAGAATAGTAAAAAAGAAGAAATTTTTAGATGGAAAAATTGAAAAAGCTGAAAACAAAAGTTTAGAATTAGAAAAATTAATAATGAACTTGAAGCAAAAAGAAAAGAAATTGATGAATTAAAAGTTAAACAAGAAGAAGAACTTTCAAGAGTGAGTGAACTTACTAAGGCAGATGCAAGAGAAATCTTACTACATAAAATAAGAGAAGAGCTTACTCATGATATGGCTGTAACTATTAGAGTTTTGAAACTAAACTTGATGAAGAAAAAGAAAAAAATCAGCTAAAATTCTATCAACTGCTATTGGAAAAGCAGCAGCAGACTATGTGGCAGATGCAACAGTATCTGTTATCAATCTACCCTAATGATGAAATGAAGGGTAGAATAATTGGTAGAGAAGGAAGAAATATAGAACAATTGAAGCTCTAACAGGAGTTGACGTTATTATAGATGATACTCCAGAAGCTGTTGTGCTATCATGTTTTGATGGAGTTAAGAGAGAAATTGCAAGACTTACAATAGAAAAATTAATTACTGATGGTAGAATACATCCAGGTAAGATAGAAGAAATTGTAAATAAATGCAGAAAAGAAGTAGAAAAAGAAATAATTGCTGCTGGTGAGGAAGCTTTAATAGAACTTTCTATACCATCTATGCATCCTGAAATTATAAAAACTTTAGGAAGATTGAAATATAGAACAAGCTATGGTCAAAATGTATTGACTCACTCAATAGAAGTTGCAAAAATTGCTTCAACAATGGCTGCCGAAATAGGTGCTAATGTAGAACTTGCAAAAAGAGGAGGTCTACTTCATGACATAGGTAAGGTTCTAGTAAATGAAAATAGAAACTTCACATGCTATTGTTGGTGGAGAATTTGTAAAAGAAATTTGGTGAAAAAGCAAGAAGTTGTAAATGCTGTAATGGCTCACCATAATGAAGTTGAATTTGAAACTGTTGAAGCTATTCTTGTTCAAGCTGCTGATGCTGTATCTGCATCAAGACCTGGAGCTAGAAGAGAAACTTTAACTGCCTACATTAAGAGATTAGAAAATCTTGAAGAAATTGCTAACTCTTTTGATGGAGTAGAATCATCTTATGCTATTCAAGCAGGAAGAGAACTAAGAATAGTAATTAATCCTGATAAAGTTAGTGATGATGAAGCAACTTTAATGTCAAGAGAAGTAGCTAAGAAAATAGAAGATACTATGCAGTATCCAGGACAAATTAAAGTTACTATTCTAAGAGAAACAAGAGCAGTGGAGTATGCAAAGTAGTATTTAATTAAGATTTAGAGGACTGGAATAAGAACTAAAAAGGTTCTCTTTTTCTATTGTAAAACTGTTCATTTTATGTTAAAATAAAAATATATAAAAGTTTTTAATTTTTAAAGAAGTATTTAAAATTAATACTTAAGAAGAACTATGGAGGTGTTTTTATGTCAGAATTAGGAAATATAAGAATAGCAGATGAAGTGGTAAAAACGATAGCAGCAAAAAGCAGCAGGAGATGTTGAAGGTGTTTACAAACTAGCTGGTGGAGTTGTTGATGAAGTTAGTAAAAATGCTTTGGTAAGACCTACTAATGGAGTTAAAGTTGAAGTTGAGAGTAGAATGTGTATAGAAGTTTACTTAGTTATAAAATATGGTTATCAAATTCCTAAAGTTGCTGAAGCAGTTCAAAAAGCAGTTTTTAGAAGAAGTATCTAAATTAAGTGGACTAAAAAGTTGTTGAGTTAATGTTTACATTCAAAAATATTAAAAGTAGAAAGTAACAGAAGAAGAAACAACTGAAGAATACGAAGACTAATTTTTAGGTGGTATATATTATGTTGAAAAATTAATATTTTTCTTTTGCTTGAATAGGAATATTTTTAATATCTCTAGTTGCTTTTAAACTACATACTTTTTACCAGGTCAAATTGTATATGATAACCCTTATGCTGAAAAGATAACAAGTTTCAATATAAGATGATTATTTTAGTTTTAGCTGCTCTATATCTTTTTATATGTATTATCAAATTTTTGAGTCTATTTGAAAGAGATTATGAAAGAAAACTGAAAATGGATTATTAAAAATATCAAAGGCTACTATCAATATTATGTTATGGATTTATTGAGAGAGATCCTGATATTACAGGAATAAAAACAGTTAGTGAACTAAAAAGGTATCAGTTTTTATTAATATAAAATGTGAACTATTAGCTAAAAATGAATATAGCTAATAAGATTTCATATCTTCAAAATTTGATAAAAACAGACTTAATGGAAAATCTAGGTGTAGATGTTAATAAAGTTGTAGTTAATATAGCAAAAAAATTGAAGCAAGAGAAAAAGAAAAACAAATGATGAAGCTTCTAATGAAGTCCCTACTGTAAATGTTGAGGAGATAATGTAGAGGTGAATAATTAATGTTGCTCAGATAATATTTTTAAAGTTTTACTAGAAAAGATTATTAATAATTGGAGAAAAGTCTACGGGTCTATTTTTAGGCTTCATAGTTGGGCTAATCTAGTCAATTATGGTATATTAAAAAGCTATTGTAATCTTTGCATTTGCTTTTATAGGCTATAAGCTAGGAGATTCTTCATTTACAAAAAGATGAAAAAACGATTATAAACAGATTAAAAGAGGATTAATCAAATGAAAGAAATTTTGGAGAAGAAACTAAGAGCTGGAATAAGACTTGTAGAGAAGAACTTTTTAAAAATAGTTTTTGAGTTGAAGCAACTGAATCAACTTCGAGGAATTAGAAAAAGCTTTTGATATTTACTTATCTAACAATGAAGATTTTGTTTCAACTTTATGAAAGTCAATTAAAGTTTTTACAAACTTCTGTTAAAGGAATAAGTGAAAATTACGATAATATCAAAGATACTATCAAAGCTAATACTCAAAATTGGGCTTATGAAAGAATAGGACTTGTGGAAAGAACTTTATTAATCATAGCAACTTATATGAGTTTTTGAAGGCAAATACTCCTATTGAGTTGTTGCTAATGAAACCGTTGAGTTAGCTAAAGAATATGGTAATGAAAAGTCTTATGAATTTGTAAATGGTATTTTGGCAAATATAGGAAAAACTAAATAATAAAAATAAAATGGTGTTGAAAATTCTCAACACCATTATTTTTTTATAATTTAAAATGTTTTTGTTTAATATACCCTAAAGCAGCAAGTACAGTAGCTGTTCTAAGTAATTTTTGTAATTTTAGCTGAAAGAATTTTATTAAAATCCTCTCTATTATAGTTTCTATAAGTTTCCATATTCTTCACCTCTATTTCTAAGCTACTATATCTAAGTCTATTATATAGTAAAATATTTTGAAAGTCAAGGTATAATATAATAAAAATATTTTTATTTTTTTCAAATTCTTCTTGGAAAGAATTTTAAATCTAATCCTTTCAAGACTCTTTCAAGTAAAAAGAGGTAATTTTTCAGGATTACAAGCAAAGCAAGGAATACCCATTGAAGAGATTTTTCCTGCCATTTGTGAGTCATAGTAAGGTTGTCCATCACCTGAAATCGCAAGAAGACAGACAACTATTACTCCTGAATCTTTTCATTTCTTGTAAATGTCTTAACATTCCTCCACGATTTCCACCTTCCATAAGGTCAGAAATTAAGAAAAATATAGTTTTTCTTAGGATTTTTCAATATAGTTCATACAATAGGTGATGACTTATTGATATCAGTACCGCCACCCTAATTGGAAACCATATAGTAAATCAACAGGATCATCAGATTTTCTGTTAAATCCACAATATTAGTATCAAAAGCAACAATACGAGTCTTTAGTGCTGCCATACTTGCTAAGATACAAGCCATTACTGAAGAGTATATAACAGATTCTCCCATAGAACCACTCTGATCTATATCTAAAAATAACTGTAAATTTACTTGAAGGATTAGTACTAGCTCTCTCAAAGAAATAGTAATGTTCAGGAATAATTTTCAATTCTTTATTATAATTCTTTATTCCTCTTTGGATGGTTCTCTTAAAGTCAAGTGCTGAGGCTGAAGGTATAGGAGAATGTTGTCTCTTATTAGTGCAGCTCTAACAGCTCTTCTTATATCACTTTCTAATAATTTATTTTATTTCTTCTACAATTTTTGATAAAAGGCTCTCACACTTTCTTTACTATGTTTAGGAATTTTGATCCTTTAAAAGCATAATTGTAGATGCAAGACTATATCAGGTTCAACCTGTTCCAATATTTTCAGGGCTCAAAAATTAGTGCTTTAAACCACATCTATCCATAGCATCAGTTTGAATAATCTTAACTAATTCTTTATCAAATAAATCTCTAACATCTCAAGCCATTTACTTATTTGAGGGTTAGAAAGTCATCTTCCAGCACCTAAGGCAGCTTCACCCATAAATTTTTCCTGTGGGATTATAAATGGCATCTAAAGCTCTATCCATAAGCCAATCTTCTTCGCTAAGAGAAGAAATAGCTTCAGAGTTCATAGAGGAGAAGGTATCTTGAGTATCTTTTCCTAATATTAATCTCCAACGTTTTATATCTTCTTTATAGTCCATCATTCCCCTAAATATCATCAAAATCAAAAGTCATCAAGGCTTGAAATTATTTTCAGCTTCTTCTTCTTTTTAAATCTTTATTCATAGCATCACTTACAGCAATCTTATTTAAGCCCCATATTTCAGCCATATTTTCAGCTATATCATGTTTTTCATTAGAAGAAAAATCAGCAAAGGCTCTTCTTAAAAATACTAAGGCTCTCTTAAACTCATCTTCATCTAAGGCTGAGATATAGTCTTGAAGTTTTTCCCAAAGCCCAAGTCTTGCAATTAGAGTATAGTGATTTTTCATTGATAGTCCTTCAAACCAACTTGCTCCTAAATCAGCAGGTATAGCTTTTGATAATCTTCTTTCAACCTCTAAACCAAGCTCATCATTAGAAATTTTTCCAGTTTCAAGCAAGATTGCCATAGCAAGTCCTGATATTTTAGTGTTTAAATTGTCTCTTTTTGCAACTTCAGTAAGAAGTGCATACCATCTTTCTCTATCTAAAAAGTCATGATTTTCAACCACATTATGTAAGGCTATATAGCTTCAGCAAGTTCAATAGCTGCATTAGCATCACAGAATGCCTCAGTAGGTAAGATTAAACAAGCTCTTAAAAATAGTTGCTCAAGTATTGGTATAAGTACATCTCTATCTAATTTTCTAATATCTCCATAACGTAACATTATAGAAAGAGTAGTTGAAGTTTTAGAAATTTCATTGATAGGAATATCGTCAGCCATACAACTTTGTAAAGCCTGAAATGCTTGTTCCAAACTCTAGGCAGTCCACAATAAAAAGCATCTTTACAATTTCTGCAATCTGAGATATAGAACTTGAATTTTCTATTCTTTGATTTAATTCAAAAGCAGTTGCAAAATTCTATAGTATCTCCTTTTAAAAATAGCTTCTACTATTTCTATTTCGGCTTCAGGAGTCCATGTAAAATCCAATCCTCTCTGCCCAAGTTTTTATTATCTTGTACTTTTATCAAGAAAGCTAACAAAAAGAAATTTTTAAGAACTCTTAATCTATGGAAAAATAAGAACGTTCTAAGTCTAAAGCAAGCTTCTCAGATTTTACTCTTATGTTTTCTCTAAATCTAATCTCAATTCTGTAGCAGTCAATGTTTGATATTTTTCAAGTTTCACTCTTTTAATATAGAATAGAAATCAGATTGTATAGAAGTTTGTATAAGTCTTGTGGTATTTTTCCAATCTTCTTTCCAACTTCTGTGTTTGCCATAGCTAAGATTATTTCTGAGTAACTACCCTGAGCCATACAGAGTTATAGCAGCATCTTGCATATCTTTAAGAGTAGGAATTTTTACTATTATGTATATTAGCTAAAGAAATTGCAAGCTGTACTGCTTCAATAATTTGTGCAGATGATACCATATTTCCACTTGTTCTTTTGAAAAATCAGCTAATCTGTTAAATATCCATAAACCGCATAATATATACTTCCTTATTTAAGCCCTTCCATAGTAGTTCATAATAGCCAGGTGCTTTATTTCCAGCTCCATAGTTAGAATAAGTTGATAACTTATAGTAAGAATAAGGCATTAAAGTCTTTTTGTTTCCACTTTTTAATAGATTAAATTCCTCATCACTTAGGGAAATTGCCTTTTTCTATCCCTTCTATATGGAAAGCCCCAACAACCATAGCTATTTTCATTTATCTTAAAAGCCTTCTTCACATAGTTTAGCAACTTGCTTACATATAGGCTTCTCTTATAATATTTTTCAGCATCTGATTTAGTATTTGCTAAAGTAAGTTCTCTTAGATTTGTTCCATAGTCTCTAGCTCCACTCACGATATGCCTGATAATCGGCTGCCTGTTCCATAACTCTTTCCCAAAAGACTTCTACTGTCACTATCTTCTGAAAACTCATCAATCTTTCTATGAATATAGCTACTTTAAACTTTTCTTCAGAAGGATTTTTCCTTTATTTTTGTATAGCCAAGAAAACAGATGAAGGTAGGTCACAAAAATCTACATTCAACCTTATTTTTCTTTTGCCCATAGAATAGCTTTGATATTCAGGTGAGAATTCTGCAAAAGGATATATAATAGTCTGTATAGGTGCTTCCAAAGTATAGGCCATTATAGCAATGGAGGAACAACTTTTTAGCTGTAATTTTATCCATTAAATCAGTAAAATCAGAAGGTGCTTCTATTAAAAACAACTTTGGGTTGCACTTCATCTAGGTATTTTCTTACATAATATGCTCCTGCTGGTGAAAAATGCCTAACTCCAAAAAAATATGAGGTTTATTCTCATTTTGTTTTTCATATTTTTCCCACCTTTTATTTGCTAGTTTTTATTAAGTTCTTTACATTCTTTGTAAAGGTTTAGCCATTCAGAACCTCTTTTTTCATAATATTTTTCTAAATATTCTGTCCAGATTTGTCCATCTTTACTATCTTCTTTAACAATAGCCCTTGTAGACCAGCAGCTAAATCATAGTCAGATATTTCTCCATCTCCAAAACTTCCAGCTAAAGGCCATACTATTTGCAAGTAGAGATATAGCTCTGCTGTTGAAAGAACATTAGTAGTAGTTTTTATTTTTGTTTTCCATCTAAAGTAAGACCTTGTCTAAGTTCTCTAAACACTGTGCAAACTTTTTCTATAACTTCATCTTCTGGTAATTTTGCATTTAAGTCTAGGTTGCTAGCAAGTTGCTCAACTCTTGTTCTAACTATATCTATTTCAGCTTCAAGAGAGTTAGGACTTGGTAAAACCACAATGTTAAAACGACGTTTTAAGGCAGCTGACATTTCGTTAACTCCTTTTATCTCTTGTGTTAGCAGTTGCAATTATAGAGAAACCTTTTTTAGCAGGAATTTCTAAATTAAGTTCAGGTACGGATAATCTTTTTTCTGATAATAAAGAGATTAAAGCATCTTGTACCTCTGAGGCACAACGAGATATTTCTTCCACTCTTGCAATAGCTCCATCTTCCATAGCTCTATATATGGGACTTGGAATTAAGGCTTCCTTTAGAGTTCTTCAGCAATAAGCATTGCATAGTTCCAAGAATATCTTATTTGTTCTTCTGTTGTTCCTGCTGTACCTTGAATAACTCTTGTTGAATTTCCATTTATTGCAGCAGTCAAATGCTCAGATAACCCAAGATTTTTGCTGTTCCTGGTTCTCCAATTAAAAAGTAAAAGCTCTATCTGTTACTAAAGTTGAAATAGCTATTTCAACTAATCTTTTATTTCAATATACTTAGGAACTATAGTTTTTACCAACTTTTCCACCACAAATATATGTTAATACCGACTTTGGAGACATCTTCCAACCAGTAGGTATAGGATTTTTCTACCTTGATTAAAGCATCTATTTCTTCTTGGAATAGTTGCTCTGCTGTCAGTCTTTGAACTTCTTCTTTTTACTCATTTTTATAACTCCTTTACTTTTTACTCCATTTTTAACCTATCTAATCTATCATCACTCATATATGAAAGTGTTTTTAAAAGTCTTTTAGTTGAATCTAAAATATAATCTCAATATTATTCTTGGCTATATTTTAAAGATTCTATTGCAATTTTTCATTTTCCTTAGACCCATTTTTCAATGCAATATTTGTAAAAATCATTTTTATCTTCTTTAGCAACACTGGAAATAATATCCAATCTAGTAGCTTTTCTTTTTTCACTCCAGGGAAAATTCATCTTTTTGCAATGGAACTATTTTCCTTTCTTTGTTTTAATTTTTTGTTGCTAGATTAATAACCTTTGAATATTTATTAGAAAGACCTTTTTATCATATAGCTTTTTAGACGAAAATCATTAAATATATCAGCATTAGTTAATAGCATCTTGTATAATAAATACTTTCCTTCAGTGAAAGCATAGACAAGAGGACTTAATTCACTATAATGAAGTTCCTTGTAGTAGTCTTTACTCTTAGCAATAGTTTTTATTTCTTGAGGGCTCATTACCTGAATAAGTTGTAGCTTGAGTGCAAAGAACAGCATCAACTAAAGCAACTAAGTCTAAAAATAGATCACATTTATCCTCATCATTTGTGCTATCAGTTCTATTTCCCATATCATATATTTGTTTAAATACTTTTAGCAATAGTACTATATTCTTTAAGATGCTCAACAGCTCTTTTTTAGCGGAAGTCATCTTTAGCTAAAGTTAATTCCAACAACTGCTACATTTTCAAGTCTATTTTTTTAATTCATATAAAGGTTCAAAATTCATCTTACCCTTCTCCTAAAACCTTATAAGTCCTTTACTTTTACTCCACTATTTAATTTTATCTAACCAAGTTTGGCATAAATCTCTTGTTGATTTTTGAATAGTTTTATATTTTTCTAATAATTCTTCAATTTGAGCTTTTAAATCTTCCTCTGATATAGGAATTTTATTTATGAAATCAGAAATATAATTTAATCTATAAGAGATTAAATATATGTTTTTCCTACATCCATCTTACCTACAAGAAAGTCTTTATAATTTGTCCAATCCAATTTATTTAAAAATTCTATATCAGAAAAATAAGGTGTACGAAGAAGTGTTATATTATAGTAAAATTCTCCAAACTTTTCTTTTTAATCCCTTTATATTTGGATTGTATAAATATCTAAAAATTTCCATGAGATGAAGCATAATAATCCCAATTTCCTGTTATCTCTGTGCTAGTACCTAAAGATAATATCATACCATTTCTTATCAAAACCATCTAACTTTTATTTGTATAGGATAACCAACGATAGTATCTAGCCATTCTAAAATATATTCCTTGTTTTCTTCATCATAATGTATACGTAAAATTACTTGGAACATATCTCTAAAGTCTTCTTGTATCTTACGTTCTTCTTTCTTTTTAGAGTAATTTCCTCTGATGAAAGTATTAAACAATTCTCTTATTTCTTCTCTTTCTTTTCCTGCTCCTGCATACTTAGAGAAATTTTTATAAACAGTTTCAGCCTTTATCTTTTAATAAGTGAAAATTAAAATTCTTGTTGTAAAATTCCCCTTCATATTCTTTTAGCTAATTCTTTAACTACATCAATAACATCTTTATCTAAGTCTTTTTGCTATGTAGAAATTTAAAATTCTTTTTATTTCATATTTATTGAAAAGGGTATAGCTCTTTACAGAATAATAAACTTTTTCTCATTTCTATTTTTTTAAAATAAAATGGAGATACTTTAAGAATATCATATTCAACAGTTTTTCTTTCTTCTGCTGTTTTTAATGTTTTATTTTTGTTTCTGTTACATAATTTTCTATAAAAGTCATTTATGTAATCTAATGCCCATTGTTGATCTGTTCCTCTTAAATATTCAAGATTATCCAAAGTTTTCTTTTTAAGGAATTTACCCCATTCTTCAGCAGCTCTATTATCACTCATATATGAAAGTGCTTCAAAAAGCTTTATTTTTAAGTTTACCTTTTTCTGTTTTAGTTAAATCTAAAAGATAATCAATATTGCTTTGGTCAAAACTTAAATATCCTATTGCATCTTCTTTCACTTCTTTAGAGCCATTTTCTATACAGTATTTATAGAAGTCATTTTCTTCTTCCTTGCAAATAGAGGCAATAATTTCAAGTCTAGAGACCATATTTCTCTTACCTTGTGGATCAAAACCATCTTTTAATATAGGGACTATATCTTTTCCTTGTTTTTTAAGCTCGTCTACCATTCTATCAGCAATTTCAGAGTATTTATCAGAAAGCCTGTATCATACAAGCTTTTACTCTAAAATCATTCATTATTTCAGGATTACTTTCAATGGTATCCATTATTATATTTAATCTTCCTCCACCTTCTCTAGTAAAGGCAGAGACAAGAGGACTTAACTCACTGTAATGAAGTTCCTTATAGAAATCTTTATTCTTGGTAATAGTATTTATTTCTTGAGGCTTATCCCTGAATAAGTTGTAGCTTGAGTACAAAGAACAGCATCAAGTAAAGCAAGTAAATCTAAGAATAAATCACATTTATCTTCATCATCTGTGCTTATCAGTTCATTACCCATATCATATATTTGTTTAAATACTTTAGCAGCAGTACTGTATTCTTTAAGTTGTTCAACAGCTCTTTTTAGACGGAAGTCATCTTTAGCTAAATTAATTCCAACAACTGCTACATTTTCAAGTCTATTTTTTTAATTCATATAAAGGTTCAAAATTCATTTTCTACTCCTCCCTAAAATCCTAAACGAACAATTTTATCGTCTGTTATGATACTATGTGCTTCTGCATAGATAGTTCTGTCTTTTTGGAATAATTTTACAAACATAACTTGATTTTCTAAACATTCATTTGGTAAAAGTTCATAGAAAACTTTTGTTAATTCTTTAGAACCATTATTTCTAAGCTCTATCATCTTTTGATTTTTATCCACTAAAATATTTTTTTACTTCCTTCTTCTTCTACAAACATAATCTTTTCAAACTCTAAAAAGCAAAGCTACATGATTGTCTGTTAGAATATTCTTTAATTCATTTTTAGCAATCTTTGTCGCTTCTTCTATATTTTTAGCATAAGTTTTTATTTTTCTTAAAAAGAAGTTTTATCTTTTTCTTCAAAGTTTGCACTAGCCCATCTTATTCTTTTTATTCAATCCACCTGGATAATAAGTTAAAGTAGGTACTGTAACTAAAGAAAAATTAGAGTCGTCTTGCTTAATATATTTTAAAAGCAGAAAAGAGGTCTATAGTTAGCTGTATATGATATTTCTCACTTTCTATATCTATCCAATATCCATAGTCAGTATAGATTTTTACTAGCTTTATCATAAGTTACTTCAAATGCTAACTGCATAAGTTTTGCATTTTCTTTCTTTAAACCTAAGTCATTTAGTTGCTCTAGCTTCCATACTCCACCCAAATCTTCATATAGAGTATTGTCACTCATTTCAAGATTTTTCTTTTTCAAGCTCTTCTTTTAAATATTCTCTACCTTTTTCTCTATTGCTCTCAATCTTTTCAAGCATTCTAAAAGCTTGTTGATAGTGTACTGTATCTTGATCTTCCTTATATTCTTGAATTTCCAATATTAATTTTTTTGGAATAGAATTTGTAATAGGTAAATAGTAATCACCCTAGTTGTTTAACAACATCTTTATATTCTTTTAAAGAGACAGTTCCTATTGTTGAAAGTCCCAATTTTAAAAGTTGAGTGCTTATATTTTTAATTAAGTCTAAACCTTCAATTTGTTTGTTAATTTTTCTTTGCTCTAGCAGCTTTTTGAAACTTTTGAAGGTGCTTTTCTTTCTTTACAGTTCCTTCAGCACTTTCTTTTTCTTTCTTAGCCTTAGTTTTTCTTTTCTTTTCTCTTTTTGCTAAAATATCTTCAGGAATTTCACATTCTTCAAAAAGTTTTTCCATCAGCTATTTCAAACAATAAGGCTAAACCATGCTTACAAAGGAAATTGTCTACTTGGACAAGTACATCTCATAACAGGATTTTCTTCGTCTACAAAATCAGCAGAAACAATGTAATTTGATTTTTCCACTTCCTTTACATTCTCCCATATAGAAAGTATCATCAGATGAGTGTGCTAACTTTACAAAAGATCCATGCTACAAATTTTCTTTGCATTTGCAACGGCAGATGAATTAGGTGCAAGTGCAAGAATTTTTCTTTATCTAACTTCTTCAAAATAAAAACCTCCTTAGTTTTTGTATTTATTTGATTATACTATAATAGCTTTATAATATGAAGAAAAACTGTTACAAGACTGTAACAGTTTAAAGTTTTTCTATTTATAACTAATTTTAATTTGTTTTTCATAAAATGCTATACCCATATATGTTATATCTTTTATACCATTTTGTTTTTAGTGATACATCATATTTTTTTATTTTCTATTTGTTTCCAAAGCTTCTTTTGATATTTCTTCTAAATTTTCTATGCTATCTGTTGATTTAAATTCCATTATAAAGGCTCTTTTAGCTTTATTCTTTGGTTCTATTACAAAAGTCATATCTTCCTAAGCCACTTTCTATATTTGATTTTTGTAATATACTCACCTTCTAAATATAGTCCCATACCCATAATCAATCCATGGTAAAAAGCTTCGTTTCCTTTCTTAGTATCATTGTAACTAACTGAAGTTAATAGTATCTCTTGTAATCTTTCTTCATATTCATCTATTCTATTTTTCTGTTAAAGGCTTCCATTAAATACAATAATTTACTTCCTCTACCGAAGTATTTTTCTAGAAAAGTATCTCTAAAAAAAGTTCTTTTGATTTCCTTATTTGGTAATCTTAAAACATAATTCTTATGATCTATTTTTTCTTCTACTGTTAAATAACCACTGAATAACATCAATTCCCATAATTCATCTTCACTTAGCAATTTTTGATAAGTCTGATGTCCCTGATATATTTTGTTTTAATCCTTCTCCATTAAATAATCTTTCAAGAGCTTTTATTGTGTTCTTTTGTTATTTTTTTAATACATCTTTTATCAAATCATTTCCCTGATGTATCCACCCAATAAGCTCTCAATTCTTTAAATCTTAAAAAAATTTAATATACTCCAAGGATTGTATACTTCACTATCTCCAAATTTATATCCATCATACCAATCTTTTACATTTGATATCTCTTGCTCTATTCCATAATATTTAATACTTTTTCTACTTCTTCTTCTGTTAAACCATAGCTATCTGTATAGACATCACTTAATATTGTATATGTAGTTAAATTATTTAAATCTGAGAATATTCCTGCTTTTATTACTCTTATTATTCCAGTTAGAACTCCCATTTGTAAATAGCTATTATCTTTTAATACTGTACTATAAAAAGTTTTTAAAAGAAGTCTTTTTGCTTTTTCATAATATCCATTTATATAGGCTGATACTAATGGGCTATCATATTCATCTATTAATACTACTACCTTTTTATTATATTTTTCATATAGTATTCTTGTTAAAAACTTTTAATGCTTCTTTTAAATCTTCTAATTCAGTATTTTTCAGAAGAATATTCTCGAATGCAAGAGTGTCAAATTTATCTAAAACATTTAATAAATATTTATACTCTGAAAAATAATCTTGAAATTGTTGATTTTATAGCTTTTTCCATTTGTTCCCAAGTTAAAGCTTTTTAAATCTTTTTAATGATAAAAAAATATAACTGGGTACTGTCCTTGTTCTTTAAAGGCTTCTGTTTTTTCTATATACAAATCTTTAAATATTTCTTTATTTTCTTCTTTATTTTCTATATCAAAAGAAGTACTTTTAACATAGACATATTTAATGTTTTTCCCAAATCTTCTAGGTCTTGCAAAATAATTTTTACTTGTGAGCCATCTTTTATTACTTCTTCTATAAATTTTGTTTTATCAAAATAATAAAAATCTTCTTCTATTAAATGTTTAAAGTCACTTAGTCCTATTGCTAACCTTTTCATAAATTATCCTCCTTTATCGTGGATTGTTTAATATAGTATAGCATATTTTATTTTTTTATAGATGTCTCCAGGACTTCAATATCTAAGACTAATATAGTTATAATATTTTTGTCTATCTTAAAAATTGCTCTATATTTACCGATTCTAAGTCTAAAAACTCTCCAACTTCAGAAGTATGATAGTCCTTAATATCATACAGATTTATTTTTGTAACATCTTTCGAAATCTCTTCAAAAGCTTTTAAAGAATTTAGTACCCTCTAATTTATGAGATTTCATAAATTTTTACAGCTTCTTTTTATAAACAACTTTATAAGATTTCATCTAATGTTAATTCAACTCCTTCATCATCTTCATCAGTTTCAATATTTTTTTATTATCTTTTGCAATTTTCTTCTCCCTCAGCTTTATCCATTTTTACAGTTTAATTTTTATATATTTTGCTAAGTCCATTTTTCAACCTCTTTAATAAATTATACATATTTGTATATATAATACACATAATAGATATAAAAAGTCAAAAAAACTAAATTACGAATATTTTTATCAGTTATAACTGATAAAAATATATAAAAAGACTTTTTATCAGTTATAATTGTGATATAATTTACTTGAGGTGATAATATGACTAAAAGAGAATTATATATAGAAAAATTAAACCTTTTATCGATAAGGATATTATAAAAAGTTTTAACTGGGATAAGAAGAAGTGGAAAGTCAGTTATGTTAAAAAGCTTATTATGGAAGAGTTAAAGCAAAATAAAATAGATGAAAAAAACAATTTATCAATATTAATTTTGAAAAATTTAATAAATAGAGAATTGACAACAGCAGATAAATTACATGAATATATTTTTAAAAAGCTAGTGAAATAAAAAGAAATGTTATATTTTTAGATGAAATTCAAGAAGTTAAGGATTGGGAGAAATGTATTAATTCTTTAAGAGTAAATGAAGAATATGATTTTGACATCTATATTACAGGTTCAAATGCAAAATTATTATCAGGTGAACTTTCTACATACTAGCAGGAAGATATGTTGAATTTGTGATATATCCATTTTTCATTTAAAGAATTTTTAGAAACATTAAAATCTATTCAACAAGATGTATCTACAAGAGAAGCTTTTCAAAAAAATATGTAAAGTTTGAGGTATGCCATTTTTATGCAATTTAGCTTTTTGAAGAGAAGCTAGTTTACAATATTTAAAGGATATTTATTCATCAATTATATTAAAAGATATAACTCAAAGGAATAAAATAAGAGATACAGACTTGTTAGAAAAGAGTGATAAGTTATCTAATTATGAATGTTGAAATAATTTCTCTGCTACATCTATTTCAAAAATTCTTTAAAAAGTGAAAATAGAAAAGTATCGGTAGAAACCATATTAAATTATATTAAGGCAGCTGAAGAGTCATTTTTAATATACAGAGTTTCAAGAGATGATTTAATTGGAAAAAGTTCTAAATGTCAATGAAAAAAATATTATATTGCCGACCATGGAATGAGAGAAGCTATACTTGGAAGTAATCAAAGGGATATTAATCAAATATTTGAAAATATCATTTACTTAGAGTTATTAAGAAAAGGTTATACTGTTAGAGTTGGAAAGGTAGATAATTTAGAAGTTGACTTTGTTTGTACAAAGGGAAATGAAAAAAATATGTTCAAGTGGCTTATCTATTAGCTTCATCTGAGACAATTGAAAGGGAATTTACTTGCTTGAAAAAAATAGATGATAACTATCCTAAATATGTAATTTCTATGGATGAATTTGATATGTCAAGAAATGGAATAAAAACATATAAATATTATAGATTTTTTTAATGAATTAAAAATAAAAAAACACTATTGATTGCAGTCAATAGTGTTTTTGATATATGCTATATCTTATAATTAATTATTTTATTTTTCTTACTAACTCTCCCAAAGCTTTTGCTAAACGAGTTGTGACATCAAAAGCTTTCTTCTGTGTGAACATTGTAATTAATAATTTTTCCAGTTCTTAAATCATAAACACTAATATTTCCACTGAAAAAAAGTACCTCCTAGAAAACTTTTATAATCTTCTTTTATCATTTTATCTACCACTATTAAGAAAGTTTCATTTTCTTTTTCTAAGATTAGCTTTTTCAACTTCCCAAAAGTCTATTTCATTGACCTTCCACTTTCTAGATTCAAAACTAAGTTCTAAGTCATCTCTCCATTTTGCTGAATATTCAGGAAAGTATGCAACAAGAACCTTTTTGTGAAGGATTAATTGGTGCTGCACTACCTGTTAAATTTTATTAATCATTCATACAAGAAGCAAAAGCAAATAACATTACAACCGCTAAAAATATTTTTTTGATAATTTTCATAACCTACCTCCAAGTTTATCTCATACTTTTTCAACTTCAATCACTGCTTTTTTTCTATACCTTCTAAAAGGTCACCTAAACTTTCTTTTTGTAAAGTTATAAACACACAGTCTTTCATTATTTCTTACATCAAATATACTTACATAACCTGTATATTCATAATAAGTAGAGCTTATAAAACCACCATCGCTATATTTATCTATATTTAATTGATCAAAGACAATAGCAAAAGTTTCATTACCAGTAGCTCTACTTGAAACTTTCCAATTCCTTTTGAAGTAACTTAGATCTTATAGCTTTTTCTACACCAACTGTTGCTCCTTCAACATATGCACTTCTTTGTGCTCTTGTAAATGGTGCTGGAGTACTTATAGTTGTTACTTCTGATCTAGAATTAGGAATAACAACGAACAAGAAGTAAAAGCAAATATCATACACATAAGTAATAGAATTCTTTTTAAAATTTTTCATAATCTACCTCTTTATTATTTTAATATTTTTTTACCTTGTATTAGTAAGGATTATTTCTACTATCTGCTACTGCACGTCTTCTTTCTATTTCTAAATCTCTTTTTACCATTTCCTTTATATCACTGCAAGCTGTTAGTATTGATAATAATAAAATAAATAATCCTAATTTTATAATTGTTTTCAAAAAGATCTCCTTCCTTTACTTTATATAACTTTCTACTTCATCTAATGCAGTATTTGCTATATCCTTTAAAAGCTCATCTGCAATTCTTGTTCTGTGATAAGAAAAAAACATTTAAGAAACAACCTTTTTCTTTTTTTGGCTCTTTGGCACAATATTATAACCATAGACTATTCCATTACGATTTTTCCAAAACTTTTTTTGAATATAAGCTCTATTAGTTTGAATTTCATCTGTATATTCTAATCCAAATGCTGGTGCAAACATCGTTTTGAATGCAATTCTTAAAGTTTGAGGATTTCCATCATTAGTAAAAATACATAGTTACAACCAAATTCATATCAGATTCTTCTTGTGAGAAAGCAAGAGTGTCAACATCATTGACATCTATTTGATAACAGTCCCTTTGTATCTTATTTAAATCCACATAACTTGGTGCTGAAAAAGAATATACACCTAAGATTAAAAAAATAAAAAAATAATAGAATTTTTCTTCATACTCCACCTCAAATTTTTTTATAAAACAAAAGGACTATTTGCAAATAAAAATTGCAATAGTCCCCTCTATTACTACTATTTATATTTTTACATTATATTTTTTTAATTTTTGTCTACATACTTAATTGAAGCTAAATGTAAGAAAAAAATGTGTTTTTTTGAAAGAGTACTTATTTATTTGTTACTTTTATTTTTGATCTTTTTGTTTTTAAAAGAATAATATGAATAGCTACTCCAAGCCAAACAATAGCTAATGCTATTCTTGCATGTAGATTTTGAATTTTATAAATAGAAAAAATCATTCCACAAGATAAAAAAATAGTATAGCTTTTTATTTTTAACAGAAAGAGTTAAACCTTTTCCTGAATAATAATCTTGTAATACAGACTAAAATATTTATTATTCATTATCATATCATGATATTTTTTTAGATGATCTCTCAAAAACAAAAATAAAAGCCACAAGCAAAAAGGAACGGTTGGTAAACCAGGAATGAATACTCCAATTATTGCTAAAGCAACTGCTAAAAAACCAAAAGCTATGTATAATTTCTTTTTTTAAATTTTTCATATAATCTCCTAAAAAAATTTTTGTCTATTATAAGGCTTTGTTATTTTAAAAAGCAAGAACTTTTTTTAGTCAAAATATTTAAAATACATAAGATTGACAAATGTCTACTAAAAGAGTAAACTATTATAAAAAAATTAGTAATTTAAGGAGACTGAGATGATACAAAAAGAAGCACCTAAGGTGAAAGATGATAAAAATATAAAAAAATGTTATAGCTGTTATGAGCGGTAAAGGAGGAGTAGGGAAGTCTACAGTCACTACACTTCTTGCTAAGGAATTAAGAAAAAAAGGATATTCAGTTGGAGTTATGGATGCTGATATAACAGGACCTAGTATACCAAGACTTATGAATGTTAGTGAGCAAAAATGGCAACTGATGGAAAAAATATGTATCCTGTTGTAACAGAAGATGGAATAGAAATAGTTTCAATAAATCTTATGATAGATGAAAATGAACCTGTTGTATGGCGTGAATCAGTTATTGCAGGTGCAGTTATGCAATTCTGGAATGAAGTTGTTTGGAGCGATTTAGATTATCTTTTAATAGACATGCCTCCAGGAACAGGAGATGTACCTTTAACTGTTATGAAAAGCTTTTAATATCAAAGGACTAATTATGGTATCTATACCACAAGATATGGTTTTCAATGATAGTTACTAAAGCTATAAAAATGGCAAGAAAAATGAATGTCAATGTAATAGGTTTAATTGAAAATATGAGTTATATAACTTGTGATTGTTGTGATAATAAAATATATTTGACAGATGAAAATGATATCCAAACTTTCTTAAAAAGAAAATGATGTTGAACTTCTTGGAGAACTTCCTATGACAAAACAAATTGCAAGAATGACAAAGGGAGAAAGTGCTTATCCAGAAGAAACATTCTCTAAAAATTGCAGATAGAGTTATAGAAAAGGTTAAAGAATTATAAGTCTAAAAATGGAGGTGCATTATGGTAAAAATAGAAGTGGCAAAAAGCTATTAATTTCAATGAGCTTATAAATTCAAAAAGAAGCTGAAGTTGTAAGTATGAGAATTTTAAATGAAACCAATAGTTATATATCTTTATTTTCACTTGCTAAAAAAATGAAGAAATAACAGCTGAAGCTATGTTAGGAAATAGATATTATTATTGTTTCAATGGAAAAGGAGAAATATCTGTAGAAAATAATAAAAAGTCTATTAAGACAGGAGACTTTTTAGAAGTTTTAGCTAATAATAATTATTCTGTGAAAATCTTTAGATACTTTAAAACTTATTGAAATTGGAGAAAAGATAGGAGATGAAACAATGGAAAAATCAAACTTTAAAAAAATGTTAGAAAGTGCAAGTGCATTTAGTCTTGCTGATTGTGTTGAATACAAAGAAGGACAAATTGTTAGTAAAAAAATTTAGTAGCAAAAGCTAATTTAGTTATAACTGTTATGTCATTTTGGAAGGAGAATCATTAGATCCTCATAAAGCACCAGGTGATGCATTGGTAACTGTTTTTAGATGGAGAAGGAAATATATAGTTGATGGTAAAGCCTTTTGTTGTAAAAAGGAGAAAGTGCAGTTTTACCTGCTAATGTTCCTCATGCTGTTGAAGCAGAAACTCAAAAATTTTAAAATGATGTTAACTTTAGTAAAGTAAAAAAAGTAAAGTAAAAATTTAATTTTTAAAGAGGTTGTTAAAAATTTGTAACAGTCTCTTTTTTTATGTTTATACTAAAAGAAAATAATTGTAAATTTATTTATAAAATATATAAAAATAAAAAAATATAGATACTTATTTCCATCTTTATGATATAATATAATGTCAATTTAAAATCTATGGAGATAAAAATGAATAAAGCAATTTTTTTAGATAGAGATGGAACAATAAATGTAGAAAAAGACTACATTTACAAATGTGAAGATTTAGTTTTTGAGGAAGGTTCAGTAGAAGCTTTTAAAAACTTTTTAAAAATTTAGGATATATTTTAATTGTTGTAAGTAATCAATCAGGTATAGCTAGAGGATATTTTACAGAGGAAGATTTAAAGGCTTTTAACAACAATATGAATGAAAAGTTAAAAGAAGAGGCTGTTGAAATAACAGAATTCTATTGTTGTCCTCATCATCCTGATGGGCTAGCTGAGTATAAAAAAGTTTGTGATTGTAGAAAACCTAACAACAAGATGCTAGAAGATGCAATTGAAAAGTATAATATCGACAGAGAAAAATCATATATGATAGGAGATAAGGCCTCAGATATAGGAGCAGGTTTAAAGTCTAAATTAAAAACTGTTCTTGTGAAGACTGGTTATGGCTTGAAAGATATGGAAAAGATAGATAAAAATGAAACTTTAGTTTGTGAAAACTTAAAAGACTTCTCAGAAGTATTAAAAAGAGAAAAGTTAAATGAATTAATATTTGAAGAATTTTTCAAAGAAAGTTCAAATAAAAAAATGTTGTAATGGACAGTAGAAAAATTACAGAAGGTTCATTATTTTTTTGCAATAAACAATGGAAACTCTTATGTTAAAGACGTTTTAGATAAAGGGAGCTAGCCTTGTTATAGCTGATAATACAGATATAGCAGATGAAAGAATAGTAAAAAGTTGCAGATACTATTGCTACTATGCAAGATTTAGCAACAAAATATAGAAATAAATTAGATATACAAGTTATAGGAATAACGGGAAGCAATGGAAAAACTAGTACAAAAGATATAGTTTATTCTCTACTTTCTAAAAAAAGCTAAGACTTTAAAAACTGAAGGAAACTACAATAATCACATAGGTTTACCTTATACACTTTTTAAATGTTACAGATGAAGAAAAGTTTGTAGTCTTAGAAATGGGAATGAGTTCTCTTGGAGAAATCAGAAGATTAGGAGAAATTTCAAATCCCTGACTATGCAATAATAACTAACATTGGAGATTCACATATAGAGTTTTTGAAGACAAGAGATAATGTTTTTAAAAGCTAAAACAGAGCTTTTTAGAGTTCGTAAACAAAGAAAATACTTTTTGTTTGTGGTGATGATGTATATTTAGCAAAGCTAGATGTGAATAAAATAGGTTTCAATGAAGATAATAATTTTTAGAATAGAAAGCTATGAATTTTTCTGATAAAGGAAGTAAATTTACTTTAGATGGAAAAGAATATGAAATGTCTTTACTAGGGAAACACAATATTTCTAACACGGCTATTGCAATAGAATTAGCAAAAGAAAAATTGGACTTAGTGATGAAGAAATAAAAGAAGGTTTAAAAAGATATAAAAATAAGCAATATGAGGTTTCAAGAAATAAGAGTAGGAGAAGATATTTATATCAACGATGCTTACAATGCAAGTCCTACTTCTATGAAGGCAGCAATAGACACTTTAAATGAAATCTATAACGACAAATATAAGATAGCAATTCTAGGAGATATGCTAGAATTGGGAGAAGATGAAGTAAAAATATCATGTGGAAGTCCTAAATTACCTACTTGATAAAAAAAGATAAAATTGATATATCTATATGGTGAAAAGAATGAAAAAAAGCCTATGATATATTTATGAAAAATAAGTCGGAAGAATATAGATTTTGGTACTATCCAACGAAAGAAGGAATAGTGGAAAGTTTAAAAAAATATCAGAATGGAAAAAGTAATTTTATTGAAAGCCTCAAGAGGAACAGCCTTAGAGGATATAATAGTGAAAGAGTGAGGGGACAGCCATGTTATATTTTTTTAGCAGAGTATTTTTGCAGAACTTGAATTTTTGAAGTCAATTTATTTAAGAACTTTTTAGCTTTTTGTAATATCTTTTTGTATAGTTTTATTTGCAGGAAACCATTTATAAAATATTTAAAAGTTAAAAAAATTTGGTGAAGAAATAAGAGATGATGAATCTAGTTCACATTTTTTTCAAAAAGGTACTCCAACTATGGGTGGGGTTTTGATTATAGCCTCAGTACTTTTGACAAGTTTATTGATAAATGACTTAGCAAAATAAGTTGATTCTACTTGTTTTAATTTCTATGCTTATGTTTGCAGCAATAGGGTTTTATTGATGACTATAGAAAGTTTACTGTCAGTAAAAAAAGGTTTAGCAGGAAAGAAAAAAATTGTTATTTCAAGGTACTATAGGACTGATGGTATGGGCTTATCTATACTATATTGGTTTCACAGGTAGACCCTATGATAGATTTTTCACTAATAAATCCTATAAGTGCTCATCCATATTATATTGGAGCAATAGGAATGTTTGTTTTAATTCAACTTATACTTATGGGAACATCAAATGCAGTTAACATAACTGACGGACTTGATGGACTGGCTATAATGCCTATGATAATATGTTCAACTATCCTAGGTGTAGTGGCATACTTTACAGGACATATAGAATTAAGTTCTCACTTGCATTTATTCTATACTGTTGGTTCAGGAGAGCTATCTGTATTCTTGGCAGCAGTAACAGGTGCAGGTTTAGGCTTTCTTTGGTATAACTGTTATCCAGCACAAATATTTATGGGAGATACAGGTTCTTTAACTCTTGGAGGAATTTTAGGAGTTATAGGAATTATCTTAAAACAAGAATTGTTATTGCCAATCTTAGGATTTATATTTGTACTTGAAGCACTATCAGTAATACTTCAAGTTGGTTCATTTAAATTAAGAGGAAAAAGAATATTTAAAATGGCACCAATTCACCACCATTTTGAGTTGATGAATATACCAGAGTCAAAAAGTTACTTTAAGATTTTGGATAGCAACACTTATATTTGGAATAATAGCATTAGGAACAATTAAGATGAGAGGATACTATAATGAAAAAAAGTAATGATTTATGGAATGGGAATAAGCGGAACAGGAGCAAAAAGCACTGTTAGAAACAGAAGGTTATGAAGTTATTTTTAGTTGATGATAAAAAGCTATGACATCTGAAGAAGCTATGCAACATTTAGATAACATAGAGTTTTTTATTAAAAGTCCTGGAATACCATACAATGATTTTTGTTAAAGAAGTTCAAAAAAAGAGGAATTAAAGTCTTAGATGAAATAGAAGTTGCATACAACTATATGGTAGAAAAGAATTTAAAAACAAAAAAATTATTGCAATTACTGGTACTAATGGAAAAAGTACAACTACAGCAAAAATATCAGATCTATTAAATCATGCAGGATATAAAAGCTTGCTATGCTGGAAATATTGGAAGATCATTGTCTGAAGCTCTATTACATGAAAAAAAGATTTAGACTTTTGTTTCTTTTAGAACTTAGTTCATTCCAATTAGAAAATGTTGAAAATTTTAGACCATATATCTCTATGATAATCAACATGGACCAGATCATATAGAAAGATATAAGAGTTTTGATGAATACTATGACACAAAATTTAATATAGCTCAAAAATCAATGAAAACCAATATTTTATAGAAAAATATTGATGATGTAGAAATCGAAAAAAGAGCTAAACAAATAAAGGCTAAAAAGAATTTCTGTATCAAAATCTAAAGAAGCAAATGTATATGTTGAAGACAATAAAAATTTATGTGGGAAAAGATTTTATAATTGAAGCAGATAAATTGAGTCTAAAGGGTATACATAATTTAGAAAATACTTTATTTATGGTAGCTACTGCTGAAATTTTTAAATATAGATAGAGAAAAATTAAAAGAGTTTTTAATGATAGCAACTCCTTTAGAACATAGAACAGAATTGTTCTTTAACTATGGAAAAGTAAAATTCATAAATGATTCAAAGGCAACAAATGTAGATTCTACAAAATTTGCTATTCAAGCAAATAAAGATAGTATCTTAATCTGTGGTGGTTATGATAAGGGAGTAGATCTAGCACCATTAGCAGAAATGATTAAAGAAAATATAAAAAGAAGTATATTTAATAGGGGTAATAGCAGATAAGATTGAAACAGAATTGAAGAAAGTAGGCTATGAAGCTAACAAAATTCATAAATTAGAAACTATAGAAAATTCTCTTCTAGATATGAAAAAGAGATTTACAAAAGATTCTGATGAAGTGATCTTACTTTTCTCCAGCAACATCAAGTTATGATCAATTTAATTCTTTTTGAACATAGAGGAAAGTTTTTAAAGAGTTAGTTTTTAAAAATTTTTGGGTAGGTGTACAAAATGAGAAAAGTAATTCTTACAACAGGTGGAACAGGAGGACATATATATCCTGCTCTAGCTGTTGCAGATAGATTAAAATTAAAAAGGTGTGGAAACAATATTTGTTGGAAGTACAGAACGTATGGAACATGAGATAGTTCCAGAAAGTGGGCATAGATTTATAGGTCTTGATATATCAGTTCCTAAAGGTTTTAAGAATATAAGAAAATATTTAAAAAGCTATAAGAGCAGCTTACAAGATTATAAAAGAAGAGAAACCAGAAGCAATTATAGGTTTTGGAAATTATATATCAGTACCTACAATTATTGCTGCAATTTTTACTTAGGAAAAAAATATATTTGCAAGAACAAAATGTAAATATAGGTTCAGCAAATAGATTATTTTATAAAATGGCAAAGCTAACTTTTTCTTGCCTTTTGATAAAACTTATGACGATATTCCTATCAAATCTCAAGATAGATTTAAAGTAACAGGAAATCCATTAAGAATAGGTATAGAAGAGTTGAGATATGCCACTGAAAGACAAAAAAATTAGGTATATAATCTAATGAAAAAGTTTTATTGATTACAGGTGGAGTTTAGGGGCACAAGATATTAATAATACTGTTATGAAGTATTGGGAAAAAAATTCTGTGCTGAAAAAAATATTAGAGTTTACTGGGCTACAGGAAATAATTTTTAATGAATTAAAAAAAGTCTTGAAAACAAAGAAAGAAAATGATAGGATAGAACCTTACTTTTAATGATATGTTAAATATTATGGCAGCAGCTGACTTAGTTATATGTAGAGCAGGAGCATTGACAATATCTGAACTTATAGAACTTGAAAAACCTTCAATCATAATTCCTTATGGTTCAATAAAGGTTGGACAATATGAAAAAATGCTAAGGTTCTTAAGGACTATAATGCAGCTTATGTTTATACAAAAGATGAATTAGATGAAGCTATAAAAAAAGCTTTTTGAAGTAATAAGAAATGATGAAAAATTGAAAAAGATGAGAATTAGGTTGAAACCATTGAGAAAGCCTAATGCAGCAGAAGAGATTATAGCATATCTCGATATTTGGAGGAATTAAGGCAATGGAAAAAAATTTATTTTATTGGAATAAATGGCATAGGTATGAGTGGACTTGCCAAAAATAATGAAATGTAAAGGTTATGATGTAAAAGGAGCAGATATCTGTTCTAACTATGTAACAGAAGAGCTTCTATCAATGGGAATAACTGTTTACAATGAACATGATGAAGAAAATGTAAAGGGAGCAGACTTTGTTATAGCTTCAACAGCTATAAAGGAAACTAACCCTGAATATGCTTATGCCAAGAAAAAAATGGTATAAAAATTCTAAAAAGAGGAGAATTACTAGCTAAACTTCTAAATAGAGAAACTGGTATAGCAATAGCAGGAACTCACGGGAAAAACTACAACTCTTCTATGCTTTCAGCAGTTATGCTAAAAAAAGATCCTACAATAGTTGTAGGAGGAATTTTTACCAGAAATAAAATCTAATGCTAGACCTGGAAAAAAGTGAATATTTTATAGCTGAGGCAGATGAAAGTGATAATTCATTTTTGTTTATGAATCCTGAATACTCAGTAATTACTAATATAGATGCCGATCATTTAGATGTGCATGGAAATTTAGAAAATATTAAAAATCTTTTATAGAATTCATCTTACATACACAAAAGGAATCTATAATATGTATGGACTCTAAAAAAATTTGATGGATGCAATTTCAAAATTACCTGAAGGAAAATCTGTAACAAAATATTCAATAAAAGATGAAAATGCAGATATATATGCTAAAAAAATATCAGAATAGTGGACAGAAAAAAACTGTTTTTTGAAGTCTATGTAAATAAAGAGTTAAAGGGAGAATTTTTCTAAACATTCCTAGTGAACACAATATACAAAACTCTTTACCTGTAATCTATTTAGCATTAAAATTTGGACTTAATAAAGATGAAATTCAAGAAGCCTTAAATCAATTTAAAGGTTCAAAAAGAAGATATGATGTACTATATGATCAAGAATTAGAAAATGGTTATGGTAGTAAAACTAAGAGGGTTAGAATAGTTGATGACTATGCTCATCATCCAACAGAAATAAAGGCAACTTTAAAAAGCTATAAAAAGTGTGGATAACTCAAGATTGGTTGCAATATTTCAACCTCATAGATACAGTAGAGTACACTTTTATTAGATGAGTTTAAAGATGCTTTTGTAGATGTAGATAAGGTAATACTTTTTACCTATATATGCAGCTGGAGAAAAAGAATGAATTTAATGTTTCAAGTGAAATATTAAAAGAACATATAAATCATGCTAATGTGGAACTTATGAATGAATGGAAGGATATAAAAAGATATGTAACTAGAGTTAAAAAAAGACTCTACATATTTTTTTATGGGAGCTGGAGATATATCAACTTTAGCTCATGAGATTGCTGAAGAATTGGAAGGAATGTCTGATGAAAAATTTTTGATAATCAAGAAATGAAAAATTATTCAAATATGAGAGTTGGAGGAAAAGCTAAGAGACTGATCATACTTGAATCAAAAAGAAGAAATAATAGATGTATATAAGAATGAAGAAAAATACAAATATCTTTATCTTAGGAAATGGAACTAATGTTTTATTCACTGATGATTTTTATGGATAAGACTTTTGTTTGCACAAAAAAATTAAATAAGATAGAAGATTTAGGATCTAATCTAGTTAGAGTTGAAAACAGGTGCAAACCTAAAAAGACTTAACAGATTTTTATGAGAGATAAAAAAATTATTCTGGAATTGAAAGTCTATTTGGTATACCAGGTTCTATTGGTGGACTTGTATATATGAATGGTGGAGCTTTTTGGAACAGAAATATTTGATAAAAATAGTATCAATTGAAGTGTTTGATGAAAATCATCAAATAAAAAGAAATAAAAAGAAGATTTAAAAGTAGCATATAGAAAAACAGAAATTCAAGATAAAAATTGGTTAGTTTTAAAGTGCAACTTTTAAATTTGATGATGGCTTTGATGAAGCTAGAGTAAAAAGAAATAAAAAGAATTAAGAGAAAGTAAACATCCTTTAGATAAAACCAAGTTTAGGAAGTACATTTAAAAATCCCTGAAGGAGATTTCGCAGCGAGATTAATTTCAGAATGTGGTCTAAAGGGAACTATAATAGGTAATGCTCAGATAGCAGAAAAACATCCCTAACTTTGTATTAAATTTAGGGTGGAGCTACATTTGAAGATATTACAAATATTTTTAACTTTAGTTAAAAAAATCAGTATTTGAAAAATTTGGGGTAAAAATTAGAAGAAGAAATAATAATTGTTAGATAAGAGGCGAAAAGAAAAAAATGAAAATAGCAGTTTTTATGGGGGAACTTCATCAGAAAAAAAGAAATATCTCTAAGAAGTGGAGAAGCAGTTTTAGAAAGTTTACAAAGACAAGGTTATGATGCATATGGAGTTGTACTAGACGAGAATAATCAAGTGACAGCTTTTCTTGAAAAATGACTATGACTTAGCATACTTAGTTCTACATGGTGGGAACGGAGAAAATGGTAAGATACAAGCAGTATTAGATATTTTTAGGAAAAAAATATACAGGTTCTGGAGTACTTGCAAGTGCTTTAACTATGGATAAAAAAATAAGACTAAGCAAATTGCAGAAAATATTGGAATAAGAGTACCAAAATCATATAGAGATTTAGACTCTATTGAAAGATTTTCCAGTTATAATAAAGCCTGTTGATGAAGGTTCAAGTAAAGGACTATTTTTTTATGTAACAATAAAGAAGAGGCAGGGGAAGCTCTTTAAAAAAACTTAGAAAAACCTATAATTGAAGACTATATTGTTGGAGAAGAATTGACAGTTGGAGTTTTTAAATGGAAAGGCTTTTAGGAGTATTAAAAATAATCCCTCAAGCAGATGTTCTATATGACTACGATTCAAAAATATGCAAAAAGGTGGGTCAATTCATGAATTCCCAGCAAAAAAATAGAGGATAAATCATATAAGGAAGCTATGAAAAATAGCTGAAAGAATTCATAAAGAATTTAAAATGAAAGGAATTTCAAGAAGTGATTTTTATACTAAGTGAAGGTAAACTTTATTTCTAGAAGTAAATTCTTCACCAGGAATGACAAAAAAACAAGTTTAATTCCTGATTTAGCAACTCTTCAAGGATATACTTTTGATGATGTTGTTAGATTAACAGTTGAAACATTTTTGAAATAATTAGGGAACTTAATGAAAGTAAGATTGTTGATATTGAATATAATAATGTATTTAGTATATATGTTGCCTCAAAATTTCTTTAGATTAGATTACTTTTAATATAAATAAAGTGAATATTCAAGAGAGTGCAAAAAAATGTTACAACCAGAATTGACAAAACTAAGTCAAAAATTATATAATAAGAATATTATTTATATTGATAGCAATGAAATAAAAGAATTTTTTTAGAAAAAGATGTAAGGGTTGAAGATGTAACAATTACGAAAAAAATCCTTAGGGGAAATTAGTATTGATGTCAAAGAGAAAGACTTATCTTACTATGCAGTTATAGGAAAAAAAATATTTATTTAGTGGATAAAGCTGGGGAGATATTTGCTTACTTAAATGAAAAAGATGTAGAAGAAGTACCTTTCATTGTGGCAAAATAGTGAAGACGAAATCAAAGAAATAACAGAATTTTTTTAAATGAACTCTCAGATTTAGCAATATTTAAAAAAACATTTCTCAAATATATAAAAATAAACGATAAAGAGTTTGTTATAATATTGACTGATGGAGTTAAAATAAAAACTAATAGAATAGAAGAAAAAGATGAAGTTAATAAAGAAAAACAGAACAAAAAGATATTTGATAGCACAACAACTTTATTTTTAATATGTCGAAAGAAAGAAAAATAGACTACATAGATTTAAGATTTAACGACTATATAATAAAATATTTAGGTGATAATAAATGAGAGATGATGTAATAAGAAAAGTGGCTCTGGACATCGGTAATAATAGTATAAAGTTACTTATTGGAGAAATGAGTTCGGATTTTACAAAAATAGCTATTACTGACTATGTCAAAGTTAAACATGGTGGCTTGAGGAAATCAGAAATTTATGATATAAACGCCTTAAGTGAAGCTCTTAGAACTGCAATAAGTAAAGTAGAGAGTGTTGAATCTCCAATAACAAGACTTTCACTGGCTTTTAGGTGACCTGGGGTAGGCTCAACAACAGTAAATGTCAAGATTTCATTTCCTGAAAAAGAAATTGAAGAATCTGATATGGATAAGTTGTTAAGAAAAGCAAAAAGACAAATTTTTGGAGAAAATGAAGATAAGTTTAAGATACTTTACAAAAGAAGTGTATAATAAAAAGGTTGACGGACCAAATATAATAAAGCAACCTATAGGTATGGTTGGTAAGGAATTACAAGCAGATGTACACTTTGTATATGTAGAAGAAGCTTATGTAAAAAAATTCAGAGAAGTCCTGTATGGTCTTGGAGTGGATATAGATAAGATATATCTAGACTCATATGCTTCAGCTAAAGGAACTTTAGATGAAGAAACAAGAAAAATGGGAGTAGCTCATGTAGACATTGGTTACGGGTCAACAAGCGTTATAATTATGAAAAAAATGGTAAAGTTCTCTATGCTAAGACAAAATCACTAGGAGAATTACACTATGTTTCTGATTTATCAATAATATTAAAAAGTACCTAGAGAAGGTGCAGAAGAAATATTATTAAAATTAAAAAAATAAAGAATTTGAATCAGATGAAACAATAAAGTATGGTGCAAAAAGAATACCTTTTAAAAAAAGTATAAAAGATATAATAGCAGCTAGAACAGATGATATTATAGAATTTATAAATACTACAATTGATGAATCTGGTTTTAATGGACTCTTAGCTAGAGGTATAGTTCTAACAGGAGGAGCAGTTGATATAGATGGAGTGGCTGAACAAGTTTCAAATAAATCAGGATATCTAGTCAGAAAGATGTTACCAATACCTTTTAAAAAGGTATAAAAAAATAGTTTCTACAGCGATGCAACTGTGGTTGGAATATTCTTAGAAGATATGGAAAGAGAATATAAGAGAAGTACAGAAAGAAGTAAAGAAGAAAAATATACAAGTAACAAGAAGAGATGCAGTAAGAAATAATAGTGTAAGAGAAGAAGTGGATGTATTTTTTTAGAATCTATAGAAGAAGAAAGAGTTAAAGAAAAAAAAGAAAAAAATTTGATTTCTTTAGATGGCTAAAAGAACTTTTTTTAGTCGAAAAGTAAGGAGGATATTTATGTCAGAAGGAATAAAAAGATCTTGTTAAAATAAAGGTAATAGGTGTTGGAGGTGGAGGAGGAAATGCCATCAACGACATGCTTTATTCAGGAGTAACAGGAGTAGAGTATATAGCAGCTAATACGGATAAGCAGGATTTAGAAAAATCATTAGCTGATAGAAAATTACAAATTGGTGAAAAATTAACAAAAGGGCAAGGAGCAGGAGCTGAACCTGAAATAGGAAGACTTGCAGCAGAAGAAGATATAGAAAAAATTCAAGAACTTTTAAAAGGAACAGATATGTTGTTTATCACTGCTGGAATGGGTGGAGGTACTGGGACAGGAGCAGCTCCAGTTATTGCAAAAGTGGCAAAAGAATTAGATGTTCTTACAGTTGCAGTTGTAACAAGACCTTTCAATTTTGAAGGTGAAAAAAGAAGAAGAAATTCAGAAAGTGGAATTGAACTTTTAAGACAAAACGTAGACAGTTTAGTTATCATACCAAATGATAAACTTTTTGATTTACCAGATAAAAAAATATAACTATGCTTAATGCATTTAAAGAAGCAAACAATATCTTAAGAATTGGTATAAAAGCTGTTGTGGATCTAGTTTTAGGACAAGGATTCATAAACCTTGACTTCGCAGATATTAAATCTGTATTAAAAAAATTCAGGAATCGCTGTTTTTAGGATATGGAGAAGGTGAAGGAGAAAACAGAGCTATAAAAGCTGCTGAAAAAGCGTTAGAATCTCCATTACTAGAAAAAAATCTATTCAAGGAGCAGATAAGATACTTATCAACTTAAGAACTTCTGAAGACGTTGGATTAAATGAATCACAAACAGTTACAGAAGTAATAAGACAAGCTACTGGAAAAGAAAGTAGAAGATGTACTATTTGAATTACAATAGTACCTGAATTCTCAGATAAAATTGAAATTACTATCATGGCAAATAATTTCAAAGATGAAATGGAAAACTAATAATGAAACATTCATTAAAGTGGAAACCAGTTAAGACAACTGAACCTATAAGAGAATCTGAAAGAAAGAAAGAAGTACCAGATGATATAATAGATATTCCACCTTGGATGAGAACTAATAGAAGATAATAAATGAAAAGGATTGATTTAAATCAGTCCTTTTTTTATTATAATATTACAGATGTAATATTATATTTTTTTATTGAAATTATTAGAATAATATCATATAATATTGAAAGAAATATAAAAAAATCTTAACATTGAATACAAAAAGGGGAAAAATAAAAAAATGGAAAAACAATCTACATAGGATTGAAAAAGATTTGCGTTCAATAGCTAAAAAGATATAAATCTGTAAAAATATTCTATAGGTTTAGCAATTCTTTTTCTAATGTTAGGGTAAGTGCATTTTCTGAAGAAGTTAACACAAAGACACAAATCACTCAAACAGCAACAAGAGAAGAATTAAAAAAATTCTGTTGGAGATGTTCAAAGCAAAGTTGAATGTGTTGAGAGATAATAATAAAAAGAAATAAAAAAATTTGAATTTAGAATTAGTACAATTGATGGAACAAGGGGCTCAAGTAGTAAAAATCTCCTTGGGCATCATGGCAATTTGGAATGAATTTTTTTCTATGAAAATTGGGGAGGTACATACAAAGGTAGAGGAGATAAATCAAAAAAATATCTTTTTAATGGACTATATGTAAGAGGAGATTGGAAAGTTAGAAACGCTATGGATGCTCTTGCAAGTCAAAAAGTAAGTAGTACTCCATTAACTCCTGGAAATGACTCATTAGCTTCTTGGAAAAATATAAGTAGTTCGTCAAATGCTGGGGTAGTAATTGAAAGAAACACAGCAATAAACTCATCAGTAAATAGAAATAGAACTTGGGGATTAGTAGATTTATTAAATCTAAAAGAACCTACTAATGAAGTTGAAATACTTGCTCGTATTTCTCCAAAGGAAGTTAGTAAACAGGCACTAGCATTGAATATCACAGCTCCTGTTGTACAAACTTTAGAGGCACCAGTTGTAAAAACCAGAGCCAAATAAACCGATAGAAGCTCCCTAAAATAAATTTACCAAGTATAAAGAAAGTCACAATAGAAGCATTGTCTATAAATCCACCTAGTGCACCTGGAGCAATTTCAGTACCAAGTATAGGAATTACAATAGCTACACCAGGTAAACCAGAACCACCAAGTGTAAGTGTAAGTGTAAATGAACCTAGTGTACCAAGCATTTCTGTAGAACCAAGCACACCTAGTAGCCCAAAAAGCACCTACTATAGATATTGAAGTAACTCCTCCTAGTATTAGCTCACTAAATATAGTAACTCCAGGAAATGTTGGAACTATAGGAGTAACAACACCAACTGTTACAGCAGTTGATTTTATACTTCCTAAAGCAGGATTGAGCACTAATCATAATTTTCAAAAATAAAGACTATGATAAGAATCTGAATGGAACAACTATAAATGTAGATTCACTAAATTCTCATGGAATCCACCTAGAGGGAACTATATATCTACTTGGGGTTATTCAAAAAAACCTTGATGGAGTAAATGTAAATGTAAATGTAAATATAGATAATAGCCGTGCTTTTTATGATAGATGAAGGAATTGATGAAAAAAATACTGATTATGCACCTTTTTAGATATATAGGGACTATAAATTTAAATAAATCTAAAAATGTTGGTATAGACGTTCAAGGAACACATACAGCTTATGGTGGTGGAGGTGTAAATACTGATTCTAAATATAATAATATAGGGTTGTTGCTAATATAAAGGTAACTAATGCTGGAACTATTATTGGAAATTCAGGAGCTAATGTAGAAAAATCAAGTAGCTTTTTGGATTCAATAATTTTGATGCATCCGCTAATAATAGTAGAACAGAAATGATTAATGTTGGGAAAGTAACTTTAAATGCACCAAAAAGTGCAGGAATTCAACTTCGTCCTGAAAATCCAAATTTGATTCAAATGATAAAAGAGGTCTCAATATGATGACTGCTCGTAATGAAAAAGAAGCAGCCCCAAATGAAATAACAGGGACTATTGATATAAATAGTTATGGCAGTTTTGGTATGTTGACAGTAATAAATAAAGGTACAACCACTAGAAATTATAACACAACTGATTATAAGACTAAAACTTCTGTTGGTGGGCAATTTGCTAATAGAGCTCAAGTAGAGAATATGAGTTTTATGAAAAAAATACTGGTGTAATAAATATAGATGGAGATTCTTCTATAGGGGTTGGTCATCTTCATAATATACAAGCTGTCTATGTTGGAGGAACAATAAATATTGGTAAAAATGATCCTAATCTTCTAGGTTATGCAGATAAAGGTAGTGATAAAAACAAAAACAGAGGGAGCAGTAGGAGTCTATACAAGTGTAGAAACAAGACCTGTATTAAAAGATAAGTATGATGATCATGGTTTACAAAAATACTACAGGAGCTACAGTTGGAACAGAAACTGTTGAAGTATTTGGAACTATAAATCTTGAGGGATATGCAAAAAGGAAGTATAGGGCTTTTATGCAAAAGATAAAGGAAGTATTACTTTAAAAAAATAATAGTACAGTTACAACAACTTCAACTGATGAAAATGTCAAAGCAAAATATTAATAAGGGTATAGGAATTATTAATGTAGATGGAGAAAATAACTATGGTGCTGTTGTAGATACTATTAAGTATAAATCTAAACAAAAAGAAGCAAAAAAATCAGTATGAAACTGAATCGACAACATATGATAAAATTGGAAGAATTGATTTAGAAAGAGATACTTTAATTAAAAGTAACAGGAAAAGAATCAATAGGTTATGTTCTAAAGAATGGAGAAGGTTCGAATAGTGGTACTATAAAAGTAATAGGAAATAATGGGAATACAACAGGAACACCTTTTAAAGGTAGTTTAGGTTTCTATGGAGAAAAAGGGAAGTTCACTAATGAAAAGACAGGTATTATTGAAGCTAGTGGAAAAATTGCTCATGCAGTTGCTTTAATTGGAGATGTAACAGCTACAACACCAGAAATAAAATTTACAAACAAGGGAAGAATAAATGCAGTAGGTGGAGGAAACATAGGGGTCTATACTGACGGAAAATATGAATTCACTCATACTAATGATGCAGGAAATGATGATTCTCTGATAGCTGCTCATCAAGGAGCAATTGGAATTTATGCTAAAAATCCTAATGGAAACTTAGATATAACAGCACCTATTTTTGTTGGAGACAGTACTAGTTCAAATACTACTATAGGTGTTTATTCTGATGGAGACGCTAACGTAAAGTTTGGAGAAGGTTCTAAATTAGTAATTAAAACAGGAGCAGTGGGTCTATATTCAGCAGATGCAACAAAGTTTAAAAGATACTTTTAAAGTTGAAAGTGGAAAAAAATTAGAAGTAGATTTAGAACAAATTCAACTTTTGGATTATTTAATGCAGCTAGTCCTACCATTCTAAAAGCAGGGAATATTTACAAAAATAATACTATAGATATAACAGGTTTTGGAACAGGAGCAAGTATATTCTATACGACAGGAGGAGCTACAACTGAAATAGATAAAGATTATACTGTATCGAACACAACAGCAGGAACTAATGCCTCAACTTCTGTTTTGGTTGGAACAAAAGGCTCTACAGTAAAAGTTAATAATGGTAAAAATTTAACTACTGGAACAAATGTAGGACTTATTGCTACAAAGGGAAGTGGAACAGGAGCAGCTAGTTCGATAGCAATAAATGATGGACTTATAAAGTCAACAAGAGTTAGTAAAGGTATAGCAATTTATACAAATGATAGTACTGCAACTAACAGTGCAACTGGAAGTATCTTAATGGATGGTAGCTTAAATAATACTTTAGCAGTTGGAATGCTTGGAGAAAATAACTCAACTTTAACAAAATGATGGAAAAATAGAATTAGCAGGAACTAAATCAACTGGAATCTATGGTAAAGATTCAGATATAACAAATAATGGAACTTATACTGGATCAAATCCACAAAAAGGAATTTTTTTGTTAAAAAAAGAAAAGTCAGCAGGAATTTATGCTTTATTGACAGCAGGGACTGCTAAAACAGTAAGTAATACAGGTCTAATAGAATTAGAAGGAGCAACAGAAACAGGTTCAGCAGGAATTTATGCTAAGTTAACAAGTACTAATAGCAAATTAACTACTCAAAATACTGGAAATATTAAACTTGCTCAAAAAGACTCAGTAGGAATTTATGCAGACAATGCTTCTAGTCAAAGCTAATACTCAATCAGAAGTTACTAATGCAACTACTGGTTTAATTGAAGTAACTGGAGAAAGTTCTGTTGGTATTATTGGTAAAAAAATCAAAAAAATAACAAATTTAGGAACTGGAACAAAAGGCATTGAAGTAAAGGCTATAAAGTCAGCAGGAATTTTAGGAAACATAGGTTCAACAGTTATAAATAGTGCAAGAATCTTATTAGAAGCAAATGTTACAAATTCAGTAGAAGGTTTAGTAGGAGTTTCAGTAGATAATACTCAACTGGAACAAATGATACTAATGGAACAATAGAAGTTAAAGCAGACTATAGCTCAGGAATGTCAAGTACTGGTGGATTAGCAAAAAAATGACGGAAAAATACAGCTAATAAATGCTTCAACAGTAGGAATTCTTTCAACAAATGCTAATGTTGAAAATAATGGACTAACAACAACAAGTCCAGCAGTAACAAAGGGAATTATTATAGAAAATGATAAGTCAGTAGGGATTTTTGCTAGATTGAATGGGGCAGGTTCAGTTGATAAAACAATAAAGAATAATGGGACAATATCTGTAGGAGGAACATCTAAAAAAAGGTTCAGCAGGAATTTATTCTATATTAGAAAAATGGATCAATTAAGAAAATAACTACTTTAAATACTACGACAGCTAATATAGATGTAAGTCAAGAAGAGGCAGTAGGAATTTATGCAAGAAATTCATCAACTCAACTTAATAGTCAATCTGTAGTAGAAAATGCTGGAAAAAAATAGTAGTTAGCTCTGAAGGTTCAGCAGGAATTTTAGCTTTATAAATCAGAAGTAACAAATTCTGGAGCATCGAGTTCTATTACCAACTTTTTGATAAAGGAATATCTCTAACTGCTAAGAAAACAGCAGGTATAATAGGGAAGAATGGTTCTAAAAATTATAAATACAGGAGATATAGTATTAAATAGTACAGTACAACCAACTCTAGCAACAGAGGGATTGGTAGGGATTTCAATAGATGAGATTTCAAGTGATGACAAACTATCTCAAGAATATAAAGATTCAAATGGCTTTTTCTAAGTCTACTGCCACAAATGATGGAACTATAACTGTTAATAATGCTTATAGTACAGGAATTAGTGGTAAAGGTGGAGCTATTACTAATAATAAAAGATATCATATTAAATAAAAACTGACAGTGTAGGAATTGCTTCAACAGATGGAAATGTACTTAATAGTCTTACAACAGGTAAAATTGAAGTTAAAGAATCAAGTTCAGTAGGTATCTTTGCAAAAATTAACTGAAAATGCAACTTCTAGCCAAACTATAACAAATGAAGGGTTAATAACTTTAAATGGTGGAAGTACAAAAACATCTTCAGTAGGTATCTATAGTTTGATTGAGAATAAAGCTGTTCAAGCTGGAAAAACACAAACTATAAAAAAATACAGGAACAATTGGTGTAGGTACAAAAAGTTCAGCAGGTATCTATGTAAAAGATAATAGAACAATAGGTGATAATACTGTCTCATTAGTAAAAATGAAGGAACTATAAGTGTAACAGAAGAATCCTCAGCAGGTATTATAGGAGAATATTCACAAATTACTAATGGAAATCCACAAACTAAAAATGGAACAATAACACTTTCTGCTAAAAAAAGACAGCGGGTATTATTGCAAATAAAAAAATCAAAAGTGATGAACTATGGAACAATAGAAACAAAAGATACTACTGTTGGTGGTGCAGCTCTTGCTATAAATAAAAGCAGAGGATGGATTAGTAGCAATTTCAGCTAATGATTCAACTGTTATTAATAAAAATAAAGAAGATTCAGCAGGTATGATAGGAACTATCACTTTAAATACAGCATATTCTACTGGTATTTATGGTAAAAAAATAATTCTATTTTGACTAATGAAGGAAGTATCAAAGCCACTAAAACAGATTCTATAGGTATGGCAGGAGAAAATTCTCTTTTAACAAATAAAAAAATATAATTTTATTAGAAGAAGAAAAAAATCAGTAGGAATGTTTGGAACTACTGACGACACTGATCCAAAAATACTACTGTAATTAATCAACGTGATGATAACAATAATTTAACTGGAATAATTACAACTAAGAAAAAAAGAAATCAGTAGGAATATTTGTTAGTACAGTTAAAGCACCAGGTGTAACTAGCCTAGCTAAAGCTTCAGCTATAAATAGAGGAACTATCCTTATAGAAGAAGAAGAATCAGCAGGTATGTATGGAGATGAAGCTAATATTGAAAAATACAGGAACTAGTACAGCTCTAGTTGCTTCTATAACAACTAAAAAGATAAATCAGCAGCTATGTACGCTAAAAAAATAGCAATGCTACAAACAAAAAGAAAATAACTGTTGAAGGAAAAGAATCAGCAGGTATATTAGTTGAATTAACAAAGAATAATAAAGAGATAACTGGAACTAATGATATTGCTGACAATAGTACTGATACAACAAATGGACTTATTGAAATAAAAATGAAAAAAATCAGTAGGAATGCTTGGAAAAAGTTGATTCTTCTGTAACAACGGCAGCTTCAAAATTAACATTGTTTAATAAAAAAAGCTATCGATGTAGATAAAGAATCATCTGTTGGAATGATGTTAATAAATGATTCAACAAATGTTGCAAAAGCTAATGTAACAGCTGAAAAATACAGGTGTTATTACTTTGAAAGATTCTACAACTAATAAAGAGAATATAGGAATATTAGCTAAGAAAAATTCTACTGCTATAAATAAGGATAATGGAATCATCAATGTAAATAGTGTAAAATCAATAGGAATGTTAGCTCAAGAGGGATCAAATATAGAAAATAATACTACTATCCCAACTAATCCTCCAGGTGTTGGTCAAGAATATGGAATTAATTTAAAAAGCCGAAGATGGAGTAGGAATGTTAGCAGAAGGTAAAAATTCAAATAATGAAGTTTCTACTGCTGTAAATAATGGTAAAATTAATATTATATCAACAGCTAAAAAAATCAATAGGAATGTTGGCTCAAAACGAAGGAGATGTAAAAACAAAAAGAAATAGGAATATCTGCAGAAGAAGGTGTAGGAATTTTTGTTTCTGAAACAGGAACAGGAGAAAAATGTTGGTTCTAATGGAGAAATCAATATATTAGCAAAAGAAATCAGTAGGATATTTGCTAAAAATAATGGAAATACTTACACAGCTAAAAATAGTGGGACTATTAATTTAGGAAAAACAGATGGAACAACAACTGATGAATCATTAATAGGAATGTTTGCACAAGCAGATTCAGGAAAAAAATAGCTAGTGTAAAAAAATGAAGCTGGTGGAATTATCAATGTAAATACTAAAAAAATCAGTAGGAATGTATGCTAAAAATGATTCTACAAATACAGAAGCTTCAATTAAATTAGATAATGCAGGAACTATTAATATAAATAATACAGGTTCAGCAGGAATTTATGCTCCAAAGACAACTGTTTCAAAAAGTAGGAAAAAAATTAATTTGAAGAATTCAGATGCTAGTAATGGTTCTTCGGCAGTGTATGTTTCAGAAGGTGGAAAAAGTTGAAGATACAAGTACTGCTGAAATTAATTTGAGGAACAGTAAATCAAAATAGGGTTGCTTACTATGTAAATGGAGCTAATAGCATCTTAAGAAGTGGTATAAATGATAATATTGGTAAAATTTCAGGATACGGAGTTGGAGTATATCTTGAAGGAGATTCAAAAAGTAGGTACAGCAAAAAAATAGATAAAAATACTCCGAAACTACACTTTACAAATGCTGCTTTAGGTACTACTGGAAATGGAATAATAGGATTGTTCCTAAGTGGAAACACTGAAGTAAAAAGATTACACAAAGGGAATAGTAGTTGGAGATACAGTCCATCCGACTATAGTAACAGATGACAAGAAATATGCAATAGGTATTTATGCTGATAAACAAGGAACAACAGGAAGTCATTATGAAATTAATACTGATGTAACAACAGGAAAAGAAGGAGTAGGAATTTTTTCTGATAGTAACAGTGTTATAGACTATAAGGGACATATAACAGTAGGAAATGGGACAACAGCAACTAAAGATGATGAAGTAACTGCTGGAATAGGTATATACATAACTAAGAGTACAGCTGGAAATACTGGTACAGTTAACTTAGTTGGAAGTAAGACAGATACAAGTATCACTTTAAAAAGGTACAGGAGGAGTGGCAGTTATTGCCTCTGAAGATACAAAAATTTGATGGAGGAAATGCAACAATTAATTTAGTAGGAACAGATGTTAAAGGTGTAGGAGTTTATGCTAAAAAAGGTTCAGATGTCAATATAGATAATTGGACTTTTAATAATAATGGTAATGCTGCAGAAGAAGTACGTTCAGAAGAAGGAAAAGCTAATATCAATGCAACATTAAAAGAATTGAAACCCTAAGATGGTTTTTAAGCCATGTTATCAATGGAGAAACATCTATTTCTAGTTCAACTACCGTTGTTTCTGTTGATGATCTTCCATATAAAGCAGCAGCTAATATAGGGCTTATGGCAGAAGGAATTAAAAATCCAGCTATGACTTGGGTAAAAAGGAAATTATGAAATTGTAAATGATGGAATTATTAATTTTTCAGCTGCAGAAAAATCAACAGCAATCTATGTAAATTCTGCTAGATTAAAAATAATAAAGATATCAAAGTTGGAAAGAATTCCACTGCTATCTATGGTTTCTATGATAAAAAAATACTAGAAAATATGATGGAGCTCCTACAAGTTCAGATCCTAATAAATTAACAGTTGAAACAACAGCAACTTCTAATATCAGTTTAGGAGATAGCTCGACAGGAATGTACCCTAATAAATGCAGAAACTGTTACAAATGCCACAGGTTCACAAATAACTTCTACAACTGGAGCAAAAGGAAAATGTTGGTATCTATGCTGTAAATGGAGCAGTTGATAAGGGAAGTACTAAAGAAACAACAGCTTATAATGTTCCAGCAAACTATAAAAATTTTAAATATGCAAACAGCTACTGATATTACATTAGGAGATAAATCAGTTGGTCTATATAGTAAAGGAAAGGGAGCAGCTAATGTAGATAGAAATACTGTAGTAAATACAGGAGCTATAACTGTAGGAAATACAATAATAGAAAATAAAGGTGTTTCTAATGAAAAGCGTTATCCAGCAGTTGCAATCTATGCTGAAAATACAAATTTAAATACTAATTCAGCAATAAGAGTTGGAAAATGATGCGATAGCTTTCTATGGTAAAAATTCAGATATAACTGCTGATGGAACTGTAAAACTTCTCAAATAAAGGAGTATTAGCATATTTAGAAAAACTCTGTTTTCATTTCTAAATTAGGAAATCTAGGTGCAACACAAAAATACTATGCTATATTTAAAAGATAGTACTGCTCAATTAGATGGTGCAGGAACTAAGGTTGATATAGATGTTGCAGATGGATATACTGGAGCATATATCAGTGGAAACTCTCACTTAACTGGTGTAAGAACAATTAAACTAGGACAAGGATCTACTGGACTTTATTTAGAAAATACAAGCCCTAACTTTGTTTCTACTGCTGAATCAATATCAGGAACAAAGGATAATGCTAGAGGAATCGTAGCAAAAAAATGCTAATTTTACAAATAATAGTAAGATTTCTTTTAAGTGGAAAAGAATCAGTTGGAATTTATTCTAATGCAGATGCCACTAAGAATGTTACCAATAATGGTGAATTAACAATAGCTGGTAAGAAGACATTAGGAGTATTCTTAAGAGGTGGACAAACTTTTGAAAAATAAAGCTAACATAAATATAGCTGACTCAGCAAACTCACTAGAACCAACTATTGGTATCTATACAGCTGAAGGAACTTCTAATATAAAACATACAACAGGAACAATAGAAGTTGGAGAAAAATCAATAGGTATCTATTCAAAAACTCCTTCAAGTGTTGAAATGAATGGTGGAAAGATACATGTTAAAAGACCAAGGTATAGGAATCTATAAAGAAGATGGAACAGTTATTGTAAAAGGTGAATTAGATATAGATAAACATGTGGCAACAGCAAAAGATACAGAACCTACTGGAGTTTATGCAGTAAATGGAGCAACAGTTGTTGATCAAGCTTCAAAAATTACAGTTGGAGAAAAAAATCTTATGGATTCATATTAAATAATACTGATCCAAATAAAAACAAATGTTTATACTAATACAAATGCATAATCTGTAAGTTTAGGAAATGACAGTGTATTCCTATATTCTAAAGGAAAAGCTAACATCACTAATAATAGAAATATTAATTCTAATAACTCAGATCATTTAATAGGTTTCTATGTTAAAGATGGTGGAGAATTTGTAAATAATGGAATAATAGATTTCTAACAGGAAAAGGAAATATAGGAATTTATGCACCTGCTGGAACAGCAATTAATAAAGGTAAAAATTTTTGTATGATCTACTGATGATATAGATCCAGCAACAGGAAAACCATATTCTGATCCTAAGAAGATTGTTTATGGTATAGGAATGGCTGCTGACAATGGTGGACATATCATAAATGAAGCTGGTGGAGAAATCAGAATATCTGATAATAAATCTATAGGTATGTATGGAGCAGGTGTTGGAACTGTTGTAGAAAAATAAAGGAAAAATCTTACTAGATGGAAGCTAAAGCTACAGCAACTAATAAAACTTGGAAGCTTTAACTGGAGTTTATGTTGATGAAGGAGCTACTTTCAAAAATACTGGACTTATTACAACAACAGATTCTTATGCTGGAAGAAATGGAAAAATAAATGAGAATGTATCAGGACTTACTGGAGTTGCAGTAATGAATGGTTCAACTCTTATAAATGAAGCAACAGGAAAAATCTATATTGACGCTGACAATAGTACAGGAGTTATTATTAGAGGTAAAAGAGATTCTGCTGGAAACTTAATAAGAAGAGCAGTAATTAAAAACTATGGAGAAATCAAAGTAAGAGGAAATAAAGGTAAAGCAATTAGTTGGAAAGACCTTACTCCAGCAGATATTGCTGAGTTACAAAAGACAAATTAATGCTCATTTGATTAGTACAGATCCTAAAGGAAATGAACTAGGAGAAGCTTCTGGAACTGATAAAGATTATCAAGGAGTTACAATTACTGTGAAAAATGGTCAAGCTACATTCTTAAGAAATGGAGTACCAGTATCAGATAGTGAAGTTGAAAAGAATCAATGAATTAATTGGAAATCAACCAATTTAGCAATGTCTGACATAGGTTTCTATGTGGATACATTAGGAAGAACAAAACCTGTTACTTTTTGATGGAGTAGCTCCACCTGTAGATAGTCAATTGATAATTGGTACTGAATATTCAGAAAGAACTAATAGGAGAGAATGGCTAGTAAGTGGAAATGTTATTAAACCTTTCTTAGATCAAATCCAAGGAAGAAACTTTAAAATAACTACTTTAGCTGGATCACTAACTTGGATAGCTACACCAGTTTTTAGATAATTATGGACAAATAGTAGGTATAGCAATGTCTAAATTAGCTTATACATCATTTGTAAGACCAGAAGACAATGCATATAATTTTTGCTGATGGATTAGAACAAAGATATGATATGAATGCTCTTGATTCAGCAGAAAAAGAGACTATTTAATAAATTAAATGGAATCGGAAAAAAATGAGGATGTATTATTAACTCAAGCTTATGATGAAATGATGGGACACCAATATGCTAATGTTCAACAAAGAATACAAGCAACAGGAAGAATATTAGATAAAAGAATTCTCTTACTTAAGAAATTCTTGGTCTAACCCTTCAAAAAGATTCTAATAAGGTAAAAACTTTTTGGAATGAAAAGGTGAATATAAAAACAGATACTGCTGGTATAATAGACTATAAGAACAATGCTTATGGAGTAGCTTATGTACATGAAGATGAAACAGTTAAGTTAGGAGAATCTACAGGTTGGTACACAGGTATAGTTCATAATACTTTCAAATTTGAAGATATTGGAAAATCAAAAGAAGAACAATTACAAGCTAAGGTTGGATTATTTAGATCAGTACCATTTGATTATAACAATAGCTTAAATTGGACAATATCAGGAGATATTTTTGTAGGACATAACAAACTAAACAGAAGATTCTTAGTTGTTGATGAAATATTCCAAGCAAAATCTAAATACTATACTTATGGAATAGGAGTCAGAAATGAAGTAGGAAAAGAATTCAGATTGAGCGAAGGACTTTCAGTAAGACCATATGGAGCAGTGAGAGTTGAATATGGAAGAATGTCTAAGATAAAAGAAAAATCTGGTGAAATGAAATTAGAAGTTAAATCAAATGACTACTTATCTATAAGACCAGAAGTAGGAACAGAATTAGCATATAAACTTCACTTAGGAAATAAAACATTGAGAGCAGCCCTAGCAGTAGCTTATGAAAATGAGTTAGGAAGAGTTGCAAATGGAAAGAATAAAGCAAGAGTTGCTGGAACATCTGCCGATTGGTTCAATATCAGAGGTGAAAAAGAAGACAGAAGAGGAAATGTTAAAACAGATCTTAATGTTGGTGTAGATAACCAAAGAATTGGAGTAACTGGAAACGTAGGTTACGATACAAAAGGTAGAAATGTTAGAGGTGGCTTAGGACTAAGAGTTATATTCTAATTTAAAAAAATTTAAATTATAAGAGCTGATTGAAGTGAAAAACTTCAATCAGTTTTTTGTTTATAATAGAAAAAAATTTTTATAATAAAATATAATTTTTATTTTTAAATTTTAATATTAATAAAAAAATTGTTAGATTTTTTTACAAATATTTTTCAATATAGTAGAATAAAAAAACTTTATTTTTTTAATAGTATAAATAAAAAAACTTTAAAAATATTGAAAAATATGATAATATATAACAAATTTTAATTTTTTTAGTAGAGGAGGAATTTTTATGCACTTTGATTTGGTCGGGTTTATTTTTAACTCATTGGTACTATTATTTTTTTACTATGACTTTAGGAAACCTATTTGGAGACATAAAGTTTAAGAAATTTAATTTTGGTATTACAGGAACTCTGTTTATTGGGTTATTTGTAGGATATTTTTCTAACAAAAATATGCTGTAACAATTCCAGAAGATAGTAAATTCTTTTTCAAAAGCTCAAAATGTGTTAAAGGGAAATATTATAGATAATTCTATAATGAATTTATCGCTACTTATTTTTTTATAGTTGGAACAGGGCTTTTGGCTGCTAAAGATATGAAATATGCTATTACTAAATTTGGAAAACAATTTGTAATTATAGCTATATTTATACCATTTGTTGGAGCAGTAGCATCTTATGGTTTTTCAAAAGCATTAAAGAATATGAGTCCATATCAAATAACAGGAACTTATACAGGAGCTTTAACAAGTTCAGCAGGACTTGCAGCAGCAACTGAATCTTCAGAATCAGAATCAAAACATTCAGCAGCTAATTTTGCAAACTTAGATGAAGGAACAAAAGTAAAGATACTAGCTATAATTAATAATGCAAAAGGAAAGAGATGCAAAATTAAAAAATGAAGCAATTCCAGAAAAAATGACAGTGGAAAATACAACAACTCTATCAGCAGAAGATACTGAAATATATGTAACTGAAGCAAAAGCTGGGGTTGGAGTAGGACACTCAATAGGATATCCATTTGGAGTATTATTCTTAATTTTAGGAATCAATTTCATTCCAAGAATGTTTAGATTTGATGTTGAAAAAGAAAAAGAAAAATATTTTTGCTCAAAAGAAAATAGATTTAAGCAATGTTAAAGATACAGAAAAAAATACTATTCCCAGAAGTTAAAATGGACTTCGTAGGTTTCTCAATAGCAGCATTCTTAGGATATTTCTTAGGAAGTATTAAAATTGCAATGGGACCTTTAGGAACATTCTCATTAGGAAGTATTGGTGGAGCAATAATAGTTGCATTGATTTTTAGGATCTATTGGAAAAATTGAATCTATCAACTTTCCGTATGGATTCTGTTGTTTTAGGAAAAAAATGAGAACATATTTCTTATCAATTTTTCTTAGCAGGGACAGGATTAAACTATGGTTTCCGTGTTGTTGAAGCTGTTACTGGAGATGGAATTATGATAGCAGTTGTTTCAGCACTTGTAGCAATTTTATCTGTTCTATTTGGATTCTTGTTAGGACACTATGTTTTCCATGTAAACTGGACTCTATTATCAGGAGCTATAACAGGTGGAATGACATCAGCACCAGGTTTAGGAGCAGCTATAGATGCACTAGATTCTGATGAACCAGCAATATCTTATGGAGCTACACAACCACTTGCAACTCTATGTATGGTTATTTTTCTCTATAATTATTCATAAATTACCTATCTAATATATATACAAAAAGTCAGTTGTAAATTTAAAAATACAGCTGATTTTTTATAAAAAAAAGTCAAAGTATTTTTTTAATTTTATTAAAAGTAAATATTTATAAAACTTCTAATATCAAATTATTATAAAAAAAGTTTAGCATAATAATTATTTTGATTTTTTTGTAAAAATGATATACTAGAACTAATGATTTTTAATTTTAATAGGAGGGTACATGAAAAAGCAATAAAAATATTTATTATATTCGTTATTAATGCTAGTATTTTTTGTAGCTATGGAGAAAAAGGAAGAAGAAAAAGTTGCAACTGAGGATAAGCCAATAGTGATAGGACAAACTTTTTGTAGTTGGTGCAATAGAACCAACAGTTGGAGGAACACCTTGGTCTTTAACAACACATGGTCTAAGTGAAACAGTATTTTCTGTTGATAAAAATGGAAATTTAGTTTCAAGATATGTAGAAGAAGTTGAAAGAGTAGATACATTAAATTGGGTATTAAAATTAAAAAAAGGGAGTAAAATTCTCTGATGGAACAGAAGTTAATGCCGATGCTTTAGCTTGGGCAATGAATACAGTTATGGAAGAAAAATCCTTTATCTAATGCAACAGCAGGTAAGGTAAAGTTTGAAAAAAAGTTGATGACTATACTGTAAATGTTACAGTTGAAAGAGAAACTCAAAACTTAAAATCTCTTTTTGCAGAATGGACAAATATAATATTTAAAAAAAGATGATAATGGATATATTTTCACATGACCTTATGTAGTTAAGAGTTTAGAGCCTGAAGTTTCTTTTAACTTTAGAACCAAATCAATACTATGAAAAATGCTGAAAAAGAGGAGAAGTTATAATAAAAGCAATAAGTGATATGGCTTCTATGAAATTAGCATTTGAATCAGGAGAATTAGACATGGCTTTTTGGAATAACTCCTGAAATAGCTGGTGAATTGAAAGATGAAGGTAAAATTGTTGAAAACAATAGATGCAGGATATCAATATTTTTGGAGTATTCAATACTGCAAAAAGGAGTTATGGAAGATAAAGCAGTTAGAGAAGCAATAAATTTAGGTTTAGATAGAGAAGATTATATAAAAAGCTTTTAAAAAGGTGGAAGAGTAGCAAATGGTCTTTTTGCTCAATATTTTTGCTTTTGCTGGAGATGTAAAAGTTGAATATAATTTAGATAAAGCTAACACTATCCTAGAAGAAAATGGATGGAAATTAAATAAAGATGGTTTAAGAGAAAAAGATGGAAAAGTTTTAACTGTAAATATACTTACATATAATAGTAGACCTGATTTAAAAAAATAATAATGCAAGTTATGTTATCTCAATTAAATAAGATGGGTATTGAAGCTAAAACATCAATTGTAGATAATATAGATGTTGAAGCTGAGAAAAAGAATTTGATTTAATTTTGTATGCTCAACATACAGCACCAACTGGAAAACCCAGCATATTTCTTAAATCAATTCTTTAGAACAGATGGTTCTAAGAATATGATGTCTTATTCATCAAAAAGAAGTAGATGAGTTATTAGATAAAATGGGAACTATTCCTTATGGTGATGAAGTTATAAAAATATCTAAAGAAATTCAAGCAATTATTTATAAAGATTTACCTGTACTATATTTAGTTGATCCTGAATGGAATGTAGCTTTATCTGAAAGATTAAAAAGACTATAAACCTTACAATGGAGATTACTATATAGTAAACTCAGAATTATATAAATAATAAAAATAAATAGACTAGGGTGTATTTATTAGTATACCTTAGTCTTTTTAGTTTTTATGGAGGAAGTATGAAATACATTTTAAGATGGTTAGCTATTATATTTGTTTTTGAGCGTAATAACATTTCTAATAGTTAGATTTATTCCTGTTAGTCCTGTGGATATGCTATTGCAACATTATAATCTACCATTGACAGAAGAAAATAGACAGTTATTAACTTCATATTATAAGCTGGACAAAAGTCTTTTTCAGCAATATATAGTTTGGATAAAAGATTTCTTAAAAAGGAAATTGGGGTATATCTTTCATAACGAAACTACCTGTTAAACAGGAAATGTTAAGAAGACTACCTTTTTTTCTTTAATTATAGGATTAGGTTCTTTGTTTTTATCGATTATACTTTCATTTTTCTTGGATATCTATCAGCTATAAAGGAAAAAGGTTTTTTTGACAGACTGACAAGGGCAATATCAGTATTAACACTTAGTGTACCTTCTTTTTATAATAGCAATTATTATCATCTATTATTTTGGAGTAAAAACACAGTTAATAAAAGTTTTTTTCATAGGGTGGAAATTCTATGGAGTCCTATTCTCAATAATGATATTAGTTCTATATCAAGTTGGAAATTTAAGTAGAATTGTTAGAGATGCTTTTTGTTGAGATGAAACAAGAAACTTTTGTTAAATTCTATTTAATCAGAGGTTTTAATTTAAATTATGTTCTATTGAGACATTGCTATAAAGCCAGTTCTTTACTCTTTACTTTCAGCAAGTATTTCAAAAATTTTCATCAGTTGTTGGTGGAAGTGCTGTTGTAGAATTCAGTTTTTACAATTCCAGGAATAAGTTACTTTTTAATAAGTAGTATAGTAAATAGAGACTATAATGTAATTCAGGCTTATATATTTTTAATTTGTATTTATATGTTTTTTGTCCATTTAATATTTGATTTTGTATTAAGTTTTTTTAAAAGAAAAGGGGAATAAATGACGAAGAAACTAATATTTATTAATATATTTTTTAGTAATTTTACTATTAATTTTTTTCCTCAAGATTAAATGCAGATATAAATTTAAATTCAGTATTTTTAGGTTTTTCAAAGCAACATTTCTTTGGAACAGATGATTTAGGAAGGGATGTATTTTTCTTTAGTAATTATTGGAGGTTTTAGAACTCTAGAAGTTGTTGCTATTGCGACAAGTCTTTCTTTTTGTTGGAACTTTCTTAGGGTATGATAGCAGGGGTATTTTGAGAAAACTATAGGAACTATTATAAAATCGATGGTTGATTTCTTAATGGTTGTGCCAACTTTAATAGTTGCTTTAATAATAACTTCAATTTTTTGGTATTACTCCTATTACTGCAGGAGTTTCAATTGGAGTATTTGGAATAGGAAACTATATGAATCAATCAGAAGCTTTGACAAAAAGTTGAAAAAAATAAAGACTATATATTGGCATCACAACTATTAGGGAGTTCCCTGGTATGTTGTACTATTTAGAAGAATCTTTGTAAATATATTACCTAGATTACTTGTAAATTTAGGGAAATACTGCAAGTGGAGTTATATTACTGTATTCAGCTTTAACATTTATAGGCTTGGGTTCAGACTATACAAAACCTGATTGGGGAGCAATGCTATATCAATATAGAATATATTTAGTGAAAAAGACCTTCTTTAATTATAATTCCAACTTTATGTATTTTGTGGGTATCGTTATCTTTTAATATAATTTTTGATAAGAGGGAGAATTAAAAGTGAAAAATATTTTTAGAATTTAAAAATTTCTCAGTATCTTTAAAAAAATGATAAAAAAATATTGAATAATATAAATGTTCAGATAAAAGAAAAAGAAATTTTAGGTATAGTTGAGTGAATCAGGTTCAGGAAAAACTACGCTTTTAAATTCTATAATTTCTTTTTAGATATGAAAAAAATTTATAGTTACTGGAGATTTCTTTCTTTTTGAAAATATAGAAATGTATAAGATATCAGAAAAAGAAAGAAAAAGAACTTTGCTATAAAAATATCTCAATGATACTTCAAGATTCAATAAATTCCTTTAAATCCTTATGAAAAAGATAGAGAAACAACTTCTGAAACTTACTTATTTCATTCTAAGGAAAAAGTAAGAGATGATTTTGCACTTAAAAAAATAAAAAGAACTACTTTCAGATGTAGGTTTTGAAGATATAGATAGAATTTTAAAAAAAGTTATCCTAATGAATTATCAGGAGGAATGAGACAGAGAATAGCAATAGTTTTAGTACTATGTACAGATGCAAAAAAATAGTTTTTAGCTGATGAACCTACAACTTCATTAGATGTTGTAAAATCAATTTAAATTCATAGAGTTACTTTAAAAAAATCAGTGAAGAAAAAGGATTGACTCTATATATGTAAGCCATGATATTAAAGTATTATCAAAAATTTGTGAAAGAATAATAGTTTTTAAAAAGATGGAAATATCATAGAAGAAAAATAGTACAGTACAAATTTTTAAAAAGAACCCAAAAAAATGATTATACAAAATTATTAATTAAGGCTGCAACTGCTGATTAAAGGAGAATTATGGAAGAAATATTATCAATAAAAAAATTTGAATAAAAACTTTTGAAAGGGGTTTTAAATTAAAAAGATATTAATTTTGATATAAAAAGAGGAGAAGTTGTTAGTCTTATAGGAGAATCAGGTAGTGGAAAAAAACAAGTATATCTAAAAATAATAGTTGGTCTATTAAAGGCTGAGGGACAGGTTCAAATCAATGGAAAAGTACAGATGATTTTTTTCAAAGTCCATATAGCAGCTTGAATCCAAAAATACAAGATAAGAGATATAATTGCTGAAGGAGTAATTTATCAAAAAAATTCTAAAAAGAAAGAAAATTTAGATGAGTATTTACTTAGTATATTAAATGAAGTGGGCTTAGATAAAGAAGTGTTAAATAAATATCCACATGAATTATCTGGTGGAATGAGACAGAGAGTGAGAATAGCTAGAGCAGTGGCAGTTAAACCAAATCTGATAATAGCAGATGAAATCTTAACAGCATTAGATGCTTTGACACAAATCCAAATACTAGAACTTTTTCAAAAATTAAAAGAGAATAAAAAAATATCCTACCTATTCATAAGTCATGATATAAATGTAGTGAAGAAAAATTTCTGATAGACTTTTAATTATAAAAAGATGGAGAAATAATTGAAAGTGGAACTAAAGAAAAAAATCTTTTCTAAACCTGAGAAAAGAGTACACAAAAAAAGTTGATAGAGATATCAGGAATAGAAATTAAAAAGGATTTTTTAAACTTTTCATTAAAGTCTAAAAATCCTTTTATATTTTTGTTATTGTACTGCTGGTTTTGTTACAGTTGTAGAATTTGTATAAGTAGTAGCACCTGGGATAGATTCCATAGTTTTGATTATATTTTTCTATAATTCCGCTCTTAGTAGCTACTTTAAATTTGTAAACAGCTATTCTTTTTACCAGTTCTTAAATCTGAGAATTTAATAACTCCTTGATGAGTTCCTAAATAATCAGGATATAATGATTCACAAGTAATTGCAAAAATTTGATTTTAAAGACGGCGAAGAAGTGTCTTTATTTGAAACTACAGAAACTTTCCAAAAATTATTTTCTAAAGCCTTTTTCTAAGTCAATTTCAAAGTCAGTTGGAAAAATATTGGATAAGTACAGTTTTTTTCATCCTTTGTAATAGGTTTAGCATCATGAATAAATTGTGTACTAGAACAAGCGACGAAAGCAAATAACATTAATACGAATAGAAAAAAATCTTTTTCATAAAAAATACCTCCCAAAAATATGTAATAAAAATAAAAAAATTGTCATTATAATAATACAATATATTAACAAAAATCAATCTAAATCTTAAATTTAAATAAAATAAAAAAATAATAATATTTTTAAAAAAAATCTTTGATTTTTTTAAAAAGTTGTGATATACTCTTTAGAGTGCATAAGAATTATCTTATGTAGTTAATTTAAAGGAGGTGCAATATATAAATGGCTTCTAACAAATTAAGAATCTATTTAAAAGCATACGATTATACTTTTACTTGATGAATCAGCAAAAAGAATAGCTGAGGCTGCAAAGAAAAAGCGGAGCTACTGTAGCATAGCCTATGCCTTTACCTACAAAAAAATCAGAAAGTATACAGTTTTAAGATCAGTGCATGTTAATAAAGATTCAAGAGAGCAATTCGAAATGAGAGTGCACAGAAGAATGATAGAATTAGTAAATTCTACAGATAAGGCTATTAGTTCGTTAACATCAGTTCACTTACTAGTTGGTGTAGGAATAGAAATTAAAACAAGTTTAATTCTATTCTTGGTATTTATTTATGGGAGATAATGTGAAAAACATTATACTTACAGAATAGTACAAGTTGATTTTTATTCTTTGCGGTAAAAATAGAACCACAAGGGTAGGTTGTATCAACCAATATATTATTTGATGGAGGTTAAAAATGTCTGGAATTTTTAGGAAAGAAAATTGGAATGACTCAAATTTTTTTGAAGATGGAAAAATTGTTCCAGTAACAGTTGTAGAAGCTGATCCTAACTTTGTTCTTCAAAAAGAAAAACTGAAGAAAAAGATGGATATGTAGCACTACAATTAGGATTTGATGAAAAGAAAGAAAAAATACTACAAAACCTTTTAATGGGAATATTCAACAAAGCTGGGGTTAAACCTCAAAGATTCGTTAGAGAATTAGCTGTTGAATCAGTTGAAGGATATGAATTAGGACAAGAAATCAAAGTTGATGTTCTAGCAGAAGTTGGATATGTAGATATCACAGGAACTTCAAAAGGTAAAGGAACATCAGGTGTTATGAAAAGACACGGATTTGGTGGAAATAGAGCTTCACACGGGGTTTCAAGAAACCACAGACTTGGTGGATCAATAGGGATGTCAAGTTGGCCTGGTAAAGTTCTAAAAAGGAAAAAGAATGGCAGGACAACATGGAAACGCAACAGTAACAGTTCAAAACTTAAAAGTAGTTAAAGTTGATGTTGAACACAACTTACTTTTAATAAAAGGAGCAGTTCCTGGAGCTAAAAACAGTTATTTAGTAATTAAACCAGCTGTGAAGAAAGTAATAGGATAGTAGAAAGAGGAGGAAAGCAATGGCAGTTTTAAACGTATATAACTTAGAAGGAATCAAATTGATACTCTTGAAGTTAAAGACACTGTGTTTGGGATTGAACCTAATAAAGTAGTTCTTCATGAAGTACTTACTGCTGAATTAGCAGCTGCTAGACAAGGTACAGCTTCTACTAAGACTAGAGCAATGGTTAGAGGTGGAGGAAGAAAACCTTTCAAACAAAAAGGTACTGGTAGAGCAAGACAAGGTTCAATAAGAGCACCTCATATGGTAGGTGGAGGAGTTACATTTGTCCCTCATCCAAGATCATATGAAAAGAAAGTTAATAAAAAAAGTTAGAAATCTAGCATTAAGATCAGCATTATCTGCAAAGGTAGCAGCTGGAAATGTATTAGTGTTAGACTATGAAGGAATAGACACACCTAAAAACAAAAAGTGATAGTAAATCTAGTAAATAAAGTTGATGCAAAAACAAAAACAACTATTTGTAGTAGGAGATTTAATAAAAGATTACAATTTATACTTGTCAGCAAGAAACTTAGAAAACGCAGTAATTTTACAACCAAATGAAATTGGTGTTTACTGGTTACTAAAACAAGAAAAAGTAATTCTTACTAAAGAAGCATTAGCTGTTGTAGAGGAGGTACTAGGATAATGAATGTTTATGATATAATCAAAAAGCCTGTTGTTACAGAAAAAAACAGAACTTTTAAGAAAAGAATACATGAGTATACTTTTGAAGTACATCCAAAAAGCTAATAAAATAGAAATAAAAAAAGCTATAGAAACTATATTCAATGTGAAAGTTGAAGATGTAGCTACAATAAACAAAAACCAATTACTAAAAGACATGGTATGAGACTTTATAAGACTCAAGCTAAGAAAAAGCAATTGTTAAATTAGCTAAAGAAAACACAATAACTTACTTCAAAGAAGTATAAGAAGCTTAAAGATATATATGGGTCAATGGAGGAAAATAAAAAAATGGCTATTAGAAAAATGAAACCAATTACTAATGGTACTAGACATATGTCTAGAATAGTAAATGATGAATTAGATAAAGTAAGACCTGAAAAATCTTTAACTGTACCTCTAAAATCAGCGTATGGTAGAGATAATTATGGTCACAGAACTTGTAGAGACAGACAAAAAGGACACAAAAGATTATACAGAATTATAGATTTCAAAAAGAAATAAATTAGATGTTCCTGCAAGAGTTGCAACAATAGAATATGATCCTAACAGATCAGCAAATATCGCTTTATTATTCTATTTTGATGGAGAAAAAAGATATATACTAGCTCCTAAAGGGCTTAAAAAAGGAGATATAGTTTCTGCTGGAAGCAAAGCTGATATCAAACCTGGAAATGCACTTAAATTAAAAGATATGCCAGTTGGGGTTCAAATTCACAATATCGAACTTCAAAAAGGTAAAGGTGGACAATTAGTAAGATCTGCTGGAACTGCTGCAAGACTTGTAGCTAAAGAAGGAACTTACTGCCACGTTGAATTACCTTCAGGAGAATTAAGATTAATACATGGTGAATGTATGGCAACTGTTGGAGAAGTTGGAAATTCAGAACACAACTTAGTAAGTATCGGTAAAGCTGGAAGAGCTAGACACATGGGAAAAAGACCTCACGTAAGAGGAGCTGTAATGAACCCAGTAGATCACCCACATGGTGGAGGAGAAGGAAAGAACTCAGTTGGAAGAAAATCACCTTTAACACCTTGGGGAAAACCAGCACTTGGTATTAAAAACAAGAGGAAGAAAGACTTCTGACAAATTTATCGTAAGAAGAAGAAACGAAAAATAATTTGCGAGAGGAGGCTAATGAGTAATGGCAAGATCATTAAAAAAAGGACCTTTTTGTGACCATCACTTTAATGGCTAAAGTTGAAGAAGCAGTTGCTTCTAACAACAACAAAGCTGTTATCAAAACTTGGTCAAGAAGATCTACAATATTCCCCAAATTTTTATAGGATTAACTTTTGGAGTATATAACGGAAAAAACATATACCAGTTCACGTAACTGAACAAATGGTAGGACATAAATTAGGAGAATTTGCACCAACTAGAACATATCACGGACATGGTGTAGATAAGAAGAAAAAAATAAAATTCATTAAAAGAAGGAGGATGGACTAGTGGAAGCTAAAAGCAATAACTAGATTCGTAAGACTATCTCCTAGAAAAGCTAGATTAGTAGCTGACTTAGTGAGAGGTAAATCAGCACTAGAAGCATTAGATATTCTAGAATTTACAAATAAAAAAGCTGCTAGAATTATAAAGAAAACTTTGATGTCAGCAGTAGCAAATGCAACAAATAACTTCAAAATGGATGAAGAAAAATTAGTAGTGTCAACTATAATGATAAATCACGATCAGTTTTTAAAAAGAGTTATGCCTAGAGCAATGGGAAGAGCTGATATAATCAGAAAACCAACTGCTCATATAACAGTGGCAGTATCTGAAAAATAAGATTAAGGAGGTAAAACTGTGGGACAAAAAGTAGACCCTAGAGGACTAAGACTTGGAATTACAAGAGCTTGGGATTCTAATTGGTATGCAGATAAAAAGAGTATGTAAAATACTTCCATGAAGATGTGCAAATAAAAGAATTTATAAAGAAAAACTACTTCCATACAGGGATTTCTAAGGTAAGAATCGAAAGAACATCTCCTTCACAAGTAGTTGTACATATACATACTGGAAAAGCAGGATTAATAATTGGAAGAAAAGGTGCTGAAATAGATGCACTTAGAGCAAAACTTGAAAAATTGACAGGTAAAAAAGTAACTGTTAAAGTACAAGAAATAAAAGACTTAAATGGAGATGCTGTATTAGTTGCAGAATCGATAGCTGCTCAAATCGAAAAGAGAATAGCTACAAAAAGCTATGACTCAAGCTATATCAAGATCTATGAAATCTCCAGAAGTTAAAGGTATAAAAGTAATGATTTCAGGAAGATTAAATGGTGCTGAAATTGCTAGATCTGAATGGGCAGTTGAAGGAAAAGTTCCTTTACATACATTAAGAGCAGACATAGATTATGCAGTAGCAACAGCTCACACAACTTACGGAGCTTTAGGAATTAAAGTATGGATATTCCATGGTGAAGTTCTTCCTAGTAAGAAAGAAGGAGGGGAAGCTTAATTATGTTGATGCCAAAGAGAACAAAACACAGAAAAATGTTCAGAGGTAGAATGAAAGGGGCAGCTCATAAAGGTAACTTTGTTGCTTTTGGAGATTACGGATTACAAGCTCTTGAACCATCTTGGATAACAAACAGACAAATAGAATCTTGTCGGGTTGCTATCAACAGAACATTTAAAAGAGAAGGGAAAACATATATAAGAATATTCCCTGACAAACCAATCACAGCAAGACCTGCTGGAGTGAGAATGGGTAAAGGTAAAGGAAACGTTGAAGGTTGGGTATCAGTAGTAAGACCTGGAAGAATATTATTCGAAGTTTCAGGAGTAACTGAAGAAAAAGCTAAAGCAGCTTTAAGAAAAGCAGCTATGAAATTACCAATCAGATGTAAAGTTGTTAAAAGAGAAGAAAATGAAAATGGTGGTGAAAACTAATGAGAGCTAAAGAAATAAGAGAAATGACTAGTGAAGACCCTAGTTGTTAAAGTGTAAAGAGCTAAAAGAAGAATTATTCAACTTGAAGTTCCAACTTTCATTAGGTCAACTAACTAATACAGCTAAAATAAGAGAAGTTAGAAGAGAAATTGCAAGAATCAACACTATCTTAAATGAAAGATAATAATTTCTTTAATATATAAAGAGGAGGTTAATCTTGAGAAACGAAAGAAAAGTAAGAGAAGGAATAGTTGTTTCTGACAAAATGGAAAAACGATAGTTGTTGCTATAGAAACAATGATACTCATCCTATATACAAGAAAAGAGTAAAAAGAACTACTAAATTTAAAGCTCATGATGAAGAAAATGTAGCTCAAGTAGGAGATAAAGTAAGAATAATGGAAACTAGACGTTTATCTAAGGATAAAAATTGGAGACTAGTAGAAATCATAGAAAAGGCAAGATAATCACATTTAGTGAGAGGAGGATATTTTAATGGTACAACAACAAACTATCCTTAATGTTGCTGATAACTCAGGGGCTAAAAAACTTATGGTAATAAGAGTTTTAGGAGGATCTAAAAAGAGATTTGGAAGAATTGGTGACATTGTTGTGGCATCAGTTAAAGAAGCTATCCCTGGTGGTAACGTTAAAAAGGGAGATGTCGTAAAGGCTGTTATAGTAAGAACAAGAAAAGAAACTAGAAGAGACGATGGTTCATATATAAAATTCGATGATAATGCTGGAGTTGTAATAAACAATAACAACGAACCAAGAGCAACAAGAATATTCGGACCAGTTGCAAGAGAATTAAGAGCAAGAAACTTTATGAAAATCTTATCTCTAGCAATAGAAGTTATATAATGAGAGGAGGCTTATAAGAAACATGGCTAGACCTAAAATTAAATTTGTTCCTGAATCATTACATGTAAAAACTGGAGATATAGTTTATGTAATATCTGGAAAAGATAAAAAGAAAACAGGTAAAGTTCTAAGAGTTTTTCCCTAAAAAAAGGAAAAATAATCGTAGAAGGTATAAATATAGTAACAAAACATTTAAAAGCCATCTCAAGTGAACCCACAAGGTGGAGTTGTACAAAAGAAGTTGCAATCTTCTCATCAAAAGTTATGCTGTTTGATGAAAAGACTAAACAACCAACAAGAGTTGGATATGAAGTTAGAGATGGAAAAAGTAAGAGTTTCAAAAATCTGGAGAAATAATATAAGAAAGGAGGAAAGCTATAAGTGGATAAATATGTTTCAAGATACCACAAATTCTATAATGAAGTAGTGGTTCCTAAATTAATGAAAGAATTAGAAATTAAAAATATCATGGATTGTCCTAAACTAGAAAAGATCATAGTTAATATGGGAGTTGGAGAAGCTACTCAAAACTCTAAATTAATGGATGCTGCTATGGCAGATTTAACTTTAATCACTGGACAAAAACCATTATTGAGAAAAAGCTAAAAATCTGAAGCTGGTTTCAAATTAAGAGAAGGAATGCCTATTAGTGCAAAAAGTTACTTTAAGAAAAGAAAGAATGTATGATTTCTTAGATAGATTAGTAAACGTAGTTCTTCCAAGAGTTAGAGACTTCGAAGGAGTTCCAAGCAACTCATTTTGATGGAAGAGGAAATTATTCAGTAGGATTGAGAGACCAATTAGTATTTCCTGAAATAGATTTTGATAAAGTTGAAAAACTTTTAGGAATGTCTATCACTATGGTTTCTTCTGCAAAAACAGATGAAGAAGGAAGAGCATTACTAAAGGCTTTTGGAATGCCTTTCAAGAAGTAATTGTAGGGAGGTTAAAGTAGATGGCGAAAAAGTCAATGATCGCAAGAGATGTTAAAAGAGCAAAACTTGTTGACAAATATGCTGAAAAAAGAGCTGAATTAAAAAGAAAAAGAATCGCTGCTGGAGATATGGAAGCTATGTTTGAATTAAACAAATTACCAAAAGATTCTTCAGTTGTTAGAAAAAGAAATAGATGTCAATTAGATGGTAGACCAAGAGGATTTATGAGAGAATTCGGAATATCAAGAGTTAAGTTTAGACAACTTGCAGGTGCTGGACTTATACCTGGTGTAAAAATCATCTTGGTAATTAATCAAAGGAAGGAGGATTTAAATAGATGTATTTAACAGATCCAATTGCTGATATGTTAACAAGAGTAAGAAATGCTAATGCAGTTATGCATGAAAAAGTAGATATACCTCACTCAAAGATGAAAGAAAGAATTGCTGAAATCTTAAAAGAGCAAGGATATATTTCTAATTTCAAAATTGTTACTGATGAAGAAAATAAGAAAAGTATAAGAGTTTATTTAAAAATATGCAGGAAAAGAAAGAGTTATAAAAGGATTAAAGAGAATATCTAAACCTGGAAGAAGAGTTTACTCTTCAGTGGAAGATATGCCAAGAGTTCTATCTGGACTTGGAATAGCAATAGTTTCCAACTTCAAAAGGGTTATTACAGATAAAGTTGCTAGAGCTGAAAAAAAGTTGGTGGAGAAGTCCTTGCATTTGTATGGTAATAAAAACTTAGGAGGTGTACATTAATGTCAAGAGTAGGTAAAAACCCTATAGCTGTGCCTTCTGGAGTTGATTTTTCAGTAAAAGACAATGTTGTTACTGTAAAAAAGACTAAAAGGGTACATTAACTAAAGAATTTAATAAAAATATAACTATAAAATTAGAAGATGGTCACATTACATTTGAAAGACCTAATGATGAACCATTCATGAGATCAATACACGGAACTACTAGAGCTTTTAATCAACAACATGGTTAAAGGAGTTTCTGAAGGATACAGAAAAACTCTTACTTTAGTAGGGGTAGGATATAGAGCAGCAGCTAAAGGAAAAGGATTAGAAATATCTTTTAGGATTTTTCTCATCCAGTAATCATAGATGAAATACCTGGAATTACTTTTTACTGTTGAAAAGAATACTACTATTCATATAGATGGAATCGAAAAAAGAATTAGTAGGTCAAGTTGCAGCTAATATAAGAGCTAAGAGACCACCTGAACCATATAAAGGTAAAGGGGTTAAAATATGCTGATGAACATATTAGAAGAAAAAGAAGGTAAAAAGTCTTAAAAATAGCTTAAAAAGGAGGTAAGACAGTTGTTTAAGAAAGTTGATAGAAAAGCGTCAAGACAAAAAAAGCAAATGTCAATAAGAAATAAGATTTCTGGAACTCCAGAAAGACCTAGACTTTCAGTTTTTAGATCAAATACTAACATTTTTGCTCAATTAATCGACGATGTAAATGGAGTTACTCTAGTATCTGCATCTACAATAGATAAAGCATTAAAAGGAAGTATTGCTAATGGTGGAAACGTTGAAGCGGCAAAAGCCATTGGTAAAGCAATAGCTGAAAGAGCTAAAGAAAAAGGAATAAATGCTATCGTTTTCGATAGATCAGGATATAAATATACAGGAAGAGTAGCGGCTCTTGCAGAAGCGGCTAGAGAAGCTGGATTAAGCTTCTAATTTCTAGAGAGAGGAGGATTTCACTTGTTGAACAGAGAAGATAATCAATATCAAGAAAAATTATTGAAGATATCTAGAGTTTCTAAGACAACTAAAGGAGGAAGAACAATATCTTTCTCAGTATTAGCTGCTGTTGGAGATGGAGAAGGTAAAATAGGATTAGGACTAGGAAAAAGCAAACGGAGTTCCTGATGCTATAAGAAAAAGCTATTGCAGCTGCAAAAAAAGAATATCGTAAAGATATCTTTAAAAAAATAATACAATACCTCATGAAATTACAGGAAGATGGGGACAACTACTTTATGGATGGCACCAGCATATGAAGGGACTGGAGTAATAGCTGGTTCTGCTTCAAGAGAAATATTAGAATTAGTTGGGGTTCATGACATTTTAACTAAAATTAAAGGGTCAAGAAATAAACATAACGTAGCAAGAGCTACTGTGGAAGCATTAAAATTACTTAGAACTGCTGAAGAAATAGCAGCTTTAAGAGGATTAGAAGTTAAGGATATCTTAAGCTAGGAGGAAGATGAAATGGCAAGACTTAGAATAGAGCTTGTAAAAAGCATAATCGGAAGAAAGCCTAATCACATAGCGACTGCAAAGTCACTAGGGCTTAAGAAGATGCATGATGTTGTAGAACATAATGAAACACCTGAATTAAAAGGGAAATTAGCTCAAATTTCTTATTTGTTAAAAATTGAGGAGGTGCAAGCATAGTGAAACTAAATGAATTAACACCTTCAGTTCCTAAAAAAAGAACAGAAAAAGAATAGGAAGAGGAAAACTCATCTGGTTGGGGAAAAAAACAGCTGGAAAAAGGTAGCAATGGTCAAAATTCAAGAGCAGGTGGAGGAGTAAAACCTTACTTTGAAGGTGGACAAATGCCTATCTATAGAAGAGTTCCAAAAAGAGGATTCTCAAACGCTATATTCAAAAAAGAATATACAGTTATATCTTTAAGTTTATTAAATGATAACTTTGAAGATGGAGAAGAAGTAACTTTAGAAACTTTATTCAATAAATTCTTAATCAAAAAAAGTAAGAGACGGAATCAAAGTTTTAGGAAATGGAGAACTTAACAAAAAAATTAACTGTTAAAGTACATAAAATATCTAAATCAGCTCAAGCTGCTATTGAAGCAAAAAAGGTGGAACAGTTGAATTAGTTGAAGTTAAAGGTTTTGAAAGAGCAGAAAGTAATAAATAATATTAATCTGAGGTAGGTGTATATATGACTTTAATGGAGAAATTTAGCTCTAGATTAAGTAGTATAGTAAAAATTCCTGAACTTAGAGAAAGAATTATTTTTCACATTATTAATGTTCTTGGTTGCCAGAGTAGGAACTTTAATTCCTGCTCCTGGTGTAGATGTAGATAGACTTGCTTCGATGGCTTCTAAAAGTGACGTACTTAGCTATATAAATATGTTTTCTGGAGGAGCCTTCACAAGAATATCTATATTCTCATTAGGGATTATCCCTCACATTAATGCGTCAATAGTTGTAAGTTTACTTGTATCTATTATTCCTCAACTTGAAGAAATTCAAAAAGAAGGGAATCTGGAAGAAATAGAATAACTCAATGGACAAGATACTTGACAATAGCACTTGCTATTATTCAAGGAGCTGGAGTTTGTCTTTGGCTACAATCTGTTGGACTTGTTTATAATCCAGGAATAAGCTTTTTGTAAGAACAATAACTACACTAACAGCTGGAACTGTATTCTTAATGTGGGTAGGAGAACAAATTTCTGTCAAAGGAATAGGAAATGGAGTTTCGCTTATTATATTCTTAAATGTAATATCAAGAGCTCCTTCAAGTGTTATACAAACAGTTCAAAAAAATGCAAGGAGATAAATTCTAATTCCTTTATTTGTATTGGTAGCATTTCTTGCTACTATAACAATAGCTGGAATAGTATTATTTCAACTTGGGCAAAAGAAAAATTCCTATTCATTATGTTGGAAAAAGGATTTAGCTCAAAAAGTGGAATAGGAGAGAAATCTTTTATTCCGTTAAGACTTAATACAGCAGGAGTAATGCCTGTAATCTTTGCATCTGTATTTATGTTAATTCCTGGAGTAATAGTTAATGCTCTTCCTTCAGACTTACAATTAAAAACAACTTTATCTATAATATTTGGGCAAAATCACCCAGTATATATGATATTGTATGCTTTAGTAATAATGTTCTTCTCATTTTTCTACACAGCTTTAGTTTTTGATCCTGAAAAGGTTGCAGAAAACTTAAGACAAAGTGGAGGAACTATACCTGGAATTAGACCAGGGGAAGAAACTGTAGAATATCTTGAAGGTGTTGCTTCAAGAATTACATGGGGTGGAGGATTATTCTTAGCAGTAATCTCTATACTACCATATGTAATATTTACTTCTCTGGGACTTCCAGTTTATTTTGGTGGAACAGGAATAATCATTGTTGTTGGTGTTGCACTAGATACTATACAACAAATAGATGCTCATTTAGTCATGAGAGACTATAAAGGATTTATTTAATAATTATCAAATAAATTTAAAAAGATAGGTTAAAAAGCCTATCTTTTTATTTTTCTTATTGACATTTAGCTAGTATAATTATAAAATATCTCGTATTCGAAAATAAAATAAAAATTGAAGTTACAAGGAGGTTGATATGTCTAAATTAGATCAAAATAAAACACCGTTATTTACAGTATTAAAAGATGAATATGTAAGAAGAAATATACTTCCATTTCATGTTCCTGGACACAAAAGAGGTAAAGGAGTAGACAAAGAGTTTTTTAACTTCATGGGAGAAGCTCCTTTTTCTATAGATGTAACAATATTTAAAATGGTTGATGGCTTACATCATCCAAAAAGTTGTATAAAAGAAGCTCAAGAGTTATTAGCAGATGCCTATGGAGTAAAACATAGCTTTTTTGCAGTAAATGGAACTTCTGGAGCAATACAAGCAATGATAATGTCAGTTATCAAAGCTGGAGAAAAAATACTAGTACCAAGAAACGTACACAAATCAGTATCAGCTGGAATTATTCTAAGTGGATCTGAACCTGTGTACATGAATCCTGAAATAGATGAAAACTTAGGAATTGCTTTAGGGGTAAAACCTCAAACAGTTGAAAATATGTTGAAACAAGATCCTGATATAGCTGCTGTACTTTTGATAAATCCAACTTATTATGGAGTGGCAACAGACTTAAAAAAGATAGCAGATATAGTTCATAGCTATGATATACCTTTAATTGTTGATGAAGCACATGGACCTCATTTACATTTCCATGATGAATTACCAGTATCAGCTGTTGATGCAGGAGCAGACATCTGTACTCAAAGTACACATAAAATTTTAGGTTCAATGACTCAAATGTCTGTTATACATGTAAATTCTGATAGAGTTGATGTTGAAAAAGTAAAACAGATTTTAAGTTTACTACATACAACATCTCCATCTTATCCATTGATGGCATCTCTTGACTGTGCAAGAAGACAAATAGCTACTGAAGGACAAGAATTACTTACTAAGGCTATTGAGCTTGCTAAATACTTTAGAAGAGAAGCTAATAGAATTCCTGGAATTTACTGTTTTGGTGAAGAACTTGTTGGAAAAGAAGGTTTCTTTGCTTTTGACCCAACAAAAATAACTATATCAGCTAAAGAATTAGGACTTAAGGGTGGAGAACTTGAAAGTCTGCTTGTAGACGACTACAATATCCAAATGGAATTATCAGATTACTATAACACTTTAGGACTTGTTACTATAGGTGATACAGAAGAAAGTATAGATAGATTACTTGATGCTTTTAAGAGATATCAGTAAGAGATTTTTTGGAAAAGGAAAGACTTTAGAAAAAAATAATATAAAAACTTCCTGAAACACCTGAATTAGTATTGATGCCTAGAGAAGCATTCTACAGTGAAAAAGAATAAAGTTCCGTTCAAGGAAAGTGTAGGAAAAGATTTCTGGTGAAATGATAATGGCATATCCACCTGGTATACCGATAATCATTGCTGGAGAAAGAATCAGTCAAGATATAATAGATCATATAGAAGAATTGAAAGAAGCAGATTTACATATTCAAGGTATGGAAGATCCAGAACTTGAAACAATAAATGTAATTGAAGAAGAAGATGCTGTTTACTTATATACTGAAAAGATGAAAAATGTACTTATTGGAGTACAAACAAATCTTGGAGTTAATAAGACAGGTACAGAGTTTGAATCTGATGATTTAATTCAAGCATATCCAGATACTTTCGATGAAATGGAATTAATCACAGTTGAAAGACAAAAAAAGAAGATTTCAATGATAAGAAATTGAAATTCAAAAATACAGTTTTAGATACTTGTGAAAAAGATAGCTAAGAGAGTTAATGAAGCAGTTATTGATGGATATAGACCAATACTTATTGGAGGAGACCATTCAATTTCATTAGGAAGTGTGGCAGGGGTTTCTTTGGAAAAAGAAATTGGAATATTATGGATAAGTGCTCATGGAGATATGAATACTCCTGAAAGTACATTGACAGGAAATATCCATGGAATGCCTCTAGCTTTAATTCAAGGACTTGGAGATAGAGAACTTGTAAACTGTTTCTATGAAGGAGCTAAAGTAGATAGCAGAAACATAGTTATCTTAGGAGCGAGAGAAATTGAAGTAGAAGAAAGAAAAATTATAGAAAAAAACTGGAGTAAAAATAGTTTACTATGATGATATTTTTAAGAAAAGGAATAGATAATGTTTTAGAAGAAGTTAAAGATTATCTAAAAGTAGATAACCTACATATCAGTATAGATATGAATGTCTTTGACCCAGAAATTGCTCCTGGAGTATCTGTACCAGTTAGAAATGGAATGTCATCTGATGAAATGTTTAAATCATTGAAGTTTGCATTTAAAACTATTCAGTTACATCAGCAGATATAACTGAATTTAACCCATTGAATGATATTAATGGAAAAACTGCAGAACTTGTTGATGATATAGTTCAATATATGATGAACCCAGATTACTAAAAATTAAGAAAGAGCTGTTGCAAAAGCTAAATTCTCAATCTAAAAGTAAAAATAAGTGAGTTACGAATGTAGATTTTTAGATAAAAAAATTAAAAGCAAGTGAGCCGAGTAAATGTCGACATGTCTGAGCGTAGCGAGTTGGTCGAATTTACAGCGAAACGTTAATTTTTTATCGTTAAGAAATCTACTCAGTAACGAACTATTTTTTACTTTTTGTTAATTTGCAACAGCTCATTTTTATTTAAAAAAATGATATAATATAGATGTAAAAATGTAAAAGTAATATCAGGGGAAAAATGAATAATATTGTAGAAAAATGACAAATGAATATATAGATGATTTATTGGTTAGAGCAGCACATCATTCCACAGCTATTGAAGGAAATACTCTGACTTTAGGAGATACTATTTCTATTCTTATTCACAATTATATTCCTAAAGGAATGACAGAAAGAGAATATTATGAGGTCAAAAATTATAAAAAAAGCTTTTTGAATTACTTTTTAAAAGCTGATAGAGTAATTTCAACTGGTTTAATTAAAAATTACCATAGGTATATTATGGAAAAATTTAAGAGAAGACAATGGAGAATTTAAAAAGATACAAAATATTATTTTTAGGTTCAATTATTGAAACAACTAAGCCATATTTAGTTCCTACAGTTATAGAAGATTGGTGCCAAAATTTAGAATATAGACTAAATAATGCTAAAAACAGATGAAGAAAAAAATAGAGGCAATATTAGATCAACATATAAAAATTTGAAAAAGATTCATCCTTTTGGAGATGGAAATGGAAGAACTGGAAGATTATTAATTATTCATAGTTGTTTTAAAAGAAAATTTGGCTCCTATTTTTAATTCCAAAAAGAAGAAAAAGGAAAAATATATAAATTTTTTTAATATCTGAAAATATTAAAGAATTTGTTAAATGGGGATAGAATTAGAAAATAAAGAAAGAGAAAGAATAGAATTATTTCACAATAAAGAAAAAGAAGAAAAAAATAAAAGCTATTGGATTAATTGACAAAGTTTGAAAAAAATGATAAAATCTATAAGCGTTAAATAATCACATCAATTATTTCTAAGCAAGGTGCTCTAAACTTTAGATGGCTTTAGTTTTTGAGATTGATGGAAGTATAACCAAATTTAAAAATTTTTAGGAGGAAAAATGTCAGTTGTATCAATGAAACAATTATTAGAAGCTGGAGTTCATTTTGGACATCAAGCTAAAAGATGGAACCCAAAAATGAAAAAGTATATTTTCACAGAAAGAAATGGAATTCATGTAATAGATTTACACAAATCTTTAAAGAAAATAGAAGAAGCTTTATGAAGAAATGAGAAAAAAATAGCTGAAGATGGAGGAAAAGTTCTATTCTGTAGGAACTAAGAAACAAGCTCAAGAAGCTATTAAAGAACAAGCAGAAAGATCTGGAATGTATTACATCAACAACAGATGGTTAGGTGGAATGCTAACAAACTTCTCTACTATCAAAAAGAGAATTGAAAGAATGAAAAGAATTAGAAAGAATGGATGCAGATGGAACTTTAGATTCTGACTACACTAAAAAGAAGCTGCAGAATTCAGAAAAGAATTATCTAAATTATCTAAAAACTTATCTGGAATCAGAGATATAGAAAAAGTTCCAGATGCTATATATGTAGTAGACGTTAAAATGGAAGAATTACCAGTTAGAGAAGCTCATTTATTAGGAATCCCTGTATTTGCAATGATAGATACAAACGTAGATCCTGATTTAATAACTTACCCTATCCCCTGCAAACGATGACGCTATAAGATCAGTAAAATTAATTACTTCTGTTATAGCTAATGCAATAGTTGAAGGAAAACCAAGGACATGAACATGTAGAACCTCAATCAGAAGAAGTAAACGTTGAAGAAGGTTCAGTAGAATAATATAGTTAATATAATCAATCATAGGAGGTTATGAAATGGCTACAATAACAGCTGCTTTAGTAAAAAGAATTAAGAGAAAGAACAGGAGCAGGAATGCTTGACTGTAAAAAAAGCATTAGAAACTAATGATGGAGATATAGAAAAAGGCAATAGACTACCTAAGAGAAAAAGGTATAACTAAAGCTGTTAAAAAAAGCAGGAAGAATAGCAGCAGAAGGATTAATATTCGATGCAGTTACTCCTGATCACAAGAAAGCAGTTATTTTTAGAGTTCAACTCTGAAACTGACTTCGTTGCAAAAAAATGAAGAATTCAAAGAATTCGGAAGAAAAATTAGTAAAACTTGCTTTTAGAAAGAAATGCTCATCATTTAGAAGAATTAAATGAAGCTCAAATTGAAGGAGATAAAAAGTTTCTGAAGCTTTAACTGAATTAATAGCTAAAAATCGGAGAAAAACATGAGCTTAAGAAGATTAGCTGTTGTGAAGTTGCAAAAAGATGGTTTCGTACAAACTTACAGCCACTTAGGTGGAAAAACTTGGAGTAATTGTTGAAATGTCTGGAGAAGCTACAGAAGCAAATTTAGAAAAAAAGCTAAAAACATAGCAATGCACGTAGCAGCTATGGATCCTAAATATCTATCAGAAGAAGAAGTTACAGCTTCTGACTTAGAACATGAAAAAGAAATAGCTAGAAAACAATTAGAAGAAGAAGGAAAACCAGCTAATATAATTGAAAAAAATATTAACAGGAAAAATGCACAAATTCTATGAAGAAAAATTGTTTAGTAGATCAAGTTTATGTAAGAGCTGAAAACAAAGAAACTGTTAAACAATATGCAGGAGATATAAAAAGTTCTATCATTTGAAAGATTTAAAGTCGGAGAAGGAATAGAAAAGAAAGAAGAAGATTTCGCTGCAGAAGTTGCTGCTCAAATCAAAGGATAGTTATTTATGAGGATGCAACTTTGCATCCTCTATTTTTTTATTAAATAGTGCAAGAACACTCGTGACTCTAGCACTGGTAGGGTGTTAGTCATGAGACATGTACTCGTAGGGTATGAATTGCACGAAGATTTTAGTAAGCATATAGGGAAACTTGTATGTAGACGCAGAGTAAAACTGTGCAACAAAGAAACTGAATTGCTGGGAACTCTTAAAGCTAGTATGACCACAACATAGTAATCCTACTCCTTAACAAGTTAAGGAGTAGGAGGCAGGTGTGATGGTGGCGAAAGCAGAAAAAATATACTAGATGGTGCAAGGTTAAATCCTAAACATTATGATAATAGACAATCAGCAGCTAAGCCTGAAAAGGAAAGTTCAACGACTATCCCTCGTGAGGGGAGTACAATACAAGCGATTGGTATTGGAAGTGGTTTCGCCTAAGGTGTTGAGATACACTATGGATAAGATATAGTCTGTGCTTGTTAGAGATAACAAGAAGTTCAAGGCTAATCTCCTTAATTTATTAAGGAGTGTATATGCCAAGAGAACTGCATAAGTAGTAGCGCACTTATGTGAACGACGCTTCCCACTGTTATGGGGTTTTAAAAAACTTTTAAAAATGTTTAAAAATAAATAAATAACATTACTTTTTTAGTAGACTGAATGTAGAATATATGGTATAATATCTCTGATGAAAAGGAGGTGATTATATATGTATTTAACATTAAAACAACAAGTAAAACATCTTAGTAAAAAGAGTTTAGAAATTTAAAATATTTGTGCCATATAGCTAAGAATTTGAAAAATCAAGCTATATATAATGTTAGACAACACTATTTTTAAAAATAAAAACTATTTAAGCTATAATGAAAAACTATAAGATACTTAAAAAATAGTGAGAACTATAAGAAATTAAATTCTAATATGGCTCAACAAATTTTTAAAAAGAAGTAGATGAAAGTTTTAAATCATTCTTTGCACTTTTAAAACTTGCTAAGAATGGTCAATATAATGGTAAAAATAAAATTACCTAATTATCTTGATAAAGATGGTTTTACAACTCTTGTTATAGGTTTTTGTTAGATTAAAAAGATGATATGTTGATAGTTCCTTATTCAAATTCATTTAGAAAGACACATAAGGAAATCGCAATAAAAACTACCACCAGTATTAAAAAGGCAAGAAGATAAAAAGAGATTAGAATAATACCAAAACAACATTCTAGGTACTTTGAAGTTCAATATATTTATGAGGTAGAAGAAGTTCAAAGGGGAATTAAATAAAGAAAATGTACTAGGAATTGATTTAGGTATAGACAATCTTTGTACTTGTGTTACAAATACTGGAGCCTCATTCATAATAGATGGTAGAAAATTAAAAATCTATTAATCAATACTATAACAAGATAAATGCAAAATTACAAAGTATAAAAAGATAAGCAAAAATTGAGCGAACAACATTAAGACAAAAGAGAATAACTAGAAAGAGAAATAATCGCATAAATGATTATCTTTCAAAAGCAGCAAGAACAATTGTAAATTATTGTCTTAATAATGATATAGTAAAATTAGTTCTAGGATATAATGAAGATTTTCAAAGAAATTCAAATATTGGAAGTATAAATAATCAGAACTTTGTAAATATACCATATGGAAAATTAAGAGATAAATTAATATATCTATGTAAACTATATGGAATAGAATTTAAACTACAAGAAGAGAGTTATACATCAAAAAGCAAGTTTCTTTGATGGAGATGAAATTCCAATATATGATAAAGAGAATCCGCAAGAATATATATTCAGTGGAAAAAGAATAAAAGAGGACTATATCAAACAAGCACAGGTAAACTCATAAATGCAGATTGTAATGGAGCATTAAATATTCTAAGAAAAAGTAAAGTTGTGGACTTAAGCGTCCTATACAATAGAGGTGAGCTGAACACACCTAAAAGAATAAGGGTAGTGTAAAAGCTATCAAACTCTTAGAAAAATTTTTAAATATTTTTAAAGATTTTAGAACCCCGCAACTCTAGCACTCGTAGGATGTCAGTCGTGGGAGGTTCAGAAATTTTAGAGGAGGAGAATAAATATGGAAAGCCCTTTTTACAAGAAAAATCTTATTGAAGTTAAGTGGAGAAGCCCTAATGGGAGATCAAGAATTTGGAATTTCATCTGATGTAATAGCTTCTATGCAAAACAAATTAAAGAAATTGTAGACCTAGGTGTTGAAGTTTCTATAGTTATAGGAGGTGGAAATATATTCAGAGGAATCTCTGGAGCAGCACAAGGGGTGGATAGAGTTACAGGTGACCATATGGGTATGCTTGCAACTGTAATAAATTCTTTAGCTTTACAAAACTCAATTGAAAAATTAGGTGTTCCTACAAGAGTACAAACTGCTATTGAAATGCCAAAAATAGCAGAACCTTTTATCAAAAGAAGAGCTCAAAGACATCTTGAAAAAGGTAGAGTAGTAATATTTGGTGCTGGAACAGGAAATCCATATTTTACAACAGATACAGCAGCAGCTTTAAGAGCAATAGAAATGGGAACAGATGTTGTTATAAAAGCTACAAAAGTTGACGGTATCTACGATAAAGATCCTGTAAAATTTGCAGATGCAAAAAAATATGAAAAAGTTACATATAATGAAGTTTTTAGCAAAAAGATTTAAAAAGTAATGGATGCCACTGCTATTTCACTATGTAGAGAAAAATAAATTACCTATAATTGTTTTCAATTCTTTAGTTGAAGGAAACTTGAAGAAAGTTATTATGGGAGAAAATATTGGAACTACTGTTGTAGCAGACTAATTTTAATTAACTGAAGGAGGAATAATGAGTATAGCTAGTGACAAACTTGTAAAAGAATGCGAAGAGAAAATGTTAAAAACTATTGAATCAGTGAAAGAAAGATTTACATCTATAAGAGCAGGTAGAGCAAACGTTGCTATGTTAGATGCAGTAAAAAGTGAAAACTATGGAAGTGAAGTTCCTTTAAATCAAGTAGGGTCAGTATCAGCTCCAGAAGCAAGACTTTTAGTTGTAGATCCTTGGGATAAAAACTTTAATACCTAAAATTGAAAAAGCATTACTTGCTGCAGATTTAGGAATGACTCCTAACAACGATGGTAGAGTAATAAGACTTGTTTTACCAGAACTTACAGCTGATAGAAGAAAAGAATATGTTAAACTTGCTAAAAATGAAGCTGAAAATGGAAAAATTGCTGTTAGAAATATCAGAAAAGACATCAATAACCATTTAAAAGAAATTAGAAAAAGATAAAGAAAATCCTATTTCTGAAGATGAATTAAAGAAAGAAGAAGCTAATGTTCAAACTTTAACTGATAAATATATCAAAGAAATAGATGAATTACTTGCTAAAAAGAAAAAAAGAAATAACTACTGTTTAATTAAATAATAAATTTTTTTATTGACATCTCTGAGAAATCAGGGATGTTTTTTATTGCTTTGAATCACTTGAAATGTATTGATTTATAATTTTATTTTTCGTTTTTTTATTAAAAACAAAAAGTGTTTATATTTCTTAACAAAGGTATTATTTTATTGACAAAAAGTATATAAAAAGTATACTTGAATTATAAGGAACTTTATTAATTTTTTTATCAAAAAGTTTTAAAGGGGAACTATGAAAAATCAAATTTATTTTTAGGTGCAATGTTGGTAGTGGGAGCAGTTTCTTACTCAGCAGAAGCAACGGATGCTGTAGCTCAAGAAGTAATAAATGAAGTTAGAAAATATTGAAGCAGAGTATCAAGCTTTAATGCAAAAAGGAAGCTGAAAGAAAAGAAGAGTTTATTCAAGAAAAAGCAAATCTTGAAAAAGAAGTTAAAGAACTCAAAGAAAAAAACAACTAGGTAGAGAAGAACTTTATGCAAAACTAAAAGAAGATTCAAAGATCAGATGGCACAGAGATGAGTACAAAAATTATTAAAAAGATTCGATGAATACTACAACAAGTTAGAACAAAAAAATCGCAGACAAAGAACAACAAATCGTAGAATTAACAAAATTATTAGAAGTTTTTAAATTAAATAGGAGGGGAAATAATGAGAAAGTTTCTTAAAACTGTTCTATTTTTTATTTGCATTATCATCAATAGCTTATGCAGAAGATGATGCAATGGCAATATTAAATAAAAAGAGAGCAGAAATTGAAAAAGCAGAAAAAGCAAAGGCAAAAACTAGCAAAAGAAGCAGAAGAAAAGCCAAAAAAAGAGGCTGAAGAACAAGCAAAACTAGCAGAAAAAGAAGCAAAAGAACAAGTTAACAATCAAGTAGTAGAAAATGTAGAAGTTTCAACAGAAGCTGTAGTAGCAACAGAAGGTTTAAAATCCTCAAGATGAAAAAAAGAAGCAATGGAAAATCTTAGATGGAATGAGAAAGAAAATAAAGAAAGAAGATGCAGAAACTCTTAAAGTTCAACAAGAAGCAAAAGAATTAGGAATATCTACATCTGAAGTATCTTCATTAGCAGAAATAGAAGCAATGATAAAGGCAAAGAAAGCAGAAAAAAGCTAAGCCAAAAACAGAAGCAGAAAAATTAGAAACAACAAGAAAAGAAGCATTAGAAAAATTAGATTTCTATGAAAGAGTAGTAGAAGCGTTGCAAGAGAAGAAGCAGAAGTGGCAGGATACTATGAAATTATGAACGATGAACAACCTAAACCAGCTGAAACAACAGAAGCACCAGTAGCAGAACAAGTTGCTCCAGTAGAAGGAACTGTAAAACAATAATAGGGGAATATAGATGAAAAAAATAAATTAATGTTAACAGCATTATTAGGACTACTTTTAGTAGGTTCATTTGCTTATGCAGAAGAAAGTGACGATGAAGCAAAAGAAAAAGGTTACTAAAAAGAATATGAAAAAGTTCAAAAAGAAAGAGAAAAAGAAGCTGAAAGAGCTGCTAAAGAAGCAGAAGAAGCAGCAAAAACAAGCTGAAGAAGGAACACAATCAGTTCAAGATATAGCTAATCAAGCTACAGAAAATGGTGAAGTAGTAGAAGGTGTAGCTGTTGAAGGTGGAGAAGTGGCAGTACCTCAAGAAGAAGTAGCACCTAAAAAAAGCAAGAAAAGATATGACTGAATCAGAAAAAAATGGATTTAGAAGTACAAAAGAATTAAGAAAAAGAATGTTAGAAATAAATGACAAGATAGAAAACTACAACAAAACAAATGAAATGCTTGATAACCTAGAAAAGAATGTTGAGAGCTAGAAAAAGAGTAAGTTATTAATTAAAAAGGAGAATGGGGACATATGAAAAATTAGCATTAATATTAGGGAGTTTTATCGTTAGTAGCATGTACAGATCAGAAGGTAGTAAACTACAATACAGCAAGATTAGATAATATAGAAGCTTTATTTAGCAAATAATAAAAGCAGTAAAACCTTCAGAAAATCTAGATAAACTAGTAGAAGAAGGAAAAGTTGAGTATACAGAAGAATACTTATCATTAGAAAAGGAGGCTGACAAATGGAAAAGAGAAAGAGCACAACAACAATAATAACATTATTACTATTATTAGTATTTTTCTCTACCAGCATTGGCAGTCCAAGCACTAACAACAACACAAAATGCGTGAAAATACAATAAGAATAAATGCATTAGAAATAAAGAATTTAGATATAACTAATATAGAAGCACCAAAAGAAATGACAATAGTATTGGATGAAAGAGCACTAAACTTTGATTTTGATAAATCAGTAGTAAAACCTCAATATTTTGAAATGTTAAATAACTTAAAAAGATTTCATCGAACAAAACAACTATGAATTAACAATAGAAGGACATACAGATTCTATAGGAAGTAAACCAATATAATATAGGACTTTCAAGAAGAAGAGCAGAAGCTGTAAAAAGCTAAGTTAATAGAATTTGGATTGCCTGAAGATAGAATAGTTGGAATAGAAGCTAAAGGGAGAAGAATACCCAGTAGCAACTAATGAAACACCAGAAGGAAGACTACAAAAATAGAAGAGTTGAATTCAGATTAGTTCAAAGATAAGGGAAATTTTGGAGTGTATATAGATTTATGGGAGGAAAAAAAGAGATGGTAAAAATAATCTATACATGGTAGAAAAGAATTTACGTTCAATTGCAAAGAGATACAAAGGTGTAAAATATTCACTTGGTCTTGCAATACTTTTTTTAATGATGGGATTAAGTGCATTTTCACAAGATGTTATGTCTACACAAGAAATAGCTGCATCTAAAGAAAATTTAAGAAGTTCAGTAGGAACTTTACAAAATAAAGTTGAAGCAGCAAGAAAAGAAAATCAAAAAGCAATAGATGGTTTAAAATTAGAATTAATTCAATTGATGGAACAAGGAGATCAAGTAGTAAAATCACCTTGGGCTTCATGGCAATTTGGAGCTAACTATATGTACAACGATTGGAGAGGTACATATAAAGGAAGAGGAGATAAGGCTGAAAAATATCCTTATGAAGGTGTATTAGAAAGAGACTCTAATATATTTAATAGATATGTACCTACAAATAGCACTAATTACAGCTTATTAGCTTCAACAACTAATGCTCAATCAGCTGCTACAAATTCAAGAAATGGATTAAAAAGGTTATGGACTTGCAAGTAACAAAACCAGTTCCAGAACCACCTGTTGAAATACAAGTAAATGCAGGAATAAAACCTAAGAGCATAAATAAAGTACCTTTAAATATTGCTGCTAAAACTGCAAATACACCAACATTACCAGAAGCAGTAAAATTCGCACCAATAGATCCAACAATAGTTATACCAAAGGATCCAGCTTTACCATCACCACCAACTTTTAAAGTAATAGTAGGTGCAGACTGTAATGGTGGACCTGGAACAAGTTGTGCTAGTGGTAGCGGAATATTAACTGGAACAGCTGGAACAGATGGATATGAATTTTTACAATATACTTGGCAATCAAGTTATGAAAAACAAGGTCTAGCTTTTAAATGGTTTGATGCAATAACAGGAACAGATCCTTATGTCTATGGAGATGGAACAGCTCTAGGAGGAACAAAAAGATATTACTGTAGGAACAAACACTTTTACTGGAGCAACAAGTAGAACTTCTGGAACTACTATAAGTATAAATTCATATAATGGATTAACAGGACTTTTATCAAGTACAGATACAAGTCCAGTTGATAGAAATAAACAATATTTTCCTTGTTGGAGGTTCAAGAGCAATTGAAGCTGATATATCAGGTGGTGGTGGAGCAGTACTAAATAAAGGGAACTGTTAATTTAGGAGGAATTCTTACTTTTAGGTATGGTTACTCAAACAAGTTCTGCTACAAATTATATTATAAATGCTGGAACAATAACAGATGTTAATGAAAAATGATAACTATGTAAAAAAATGTAAAAACTAAATATGATACAGATACCGATGGTAATGGAGTTAATGATGCTTTAAAAATTTATACCAGCTTCCGAAGTGTATAATGTAAAATTAAGTGAAGATGGTTATGTAGGTTACAAAATTGGAGTAGCAGTAGTTCCTGAAAAATACATCAAATGATAAAACTGTAGCTAAAAATACAGGGGATATTAATTTCTATGGGGCTAATTCAATAGGGATGTATGTATATTTACCAACTACATTAGATACTAGCCACACTCCTGCTACATTTGAAGGATCACTTTTAAATGAAAGAAATATTACATTAACTGGTAAAGAAAGCTATGGAATGAAATTAGCAGGAAAAACAGCAGCTACTGCTAAATATGAAAATTCAGGAACAATAACTCTTAAAAAGAATACTAATGATGCTGCTGATGGTTCAGCAGGTATGGCATTAATGGCTGACGTTACAGTAGTGGGACTAAATCTAGCTTCTGGAATTGCTAAAAACTCAGGAATAATTAAATTAGAAAAATGTAAAAATTCATTAGGAACTTATGTAAATATTAATTCAGATATTACAAATACTGATACAGGAAAAAAATTAATATTAATTCAACTATAGATGGATTAACAGATGCAGAAAAAGGCAGCTGGAAAAAGAACAACCTGTTAATATAGGAATGAGAGCAGACACTGATCCAAATGCAAAAAGTTATAAATAATGGAGAAATAACTATAGATGGTGCCTATGCTATTGGTATGTTAGCAAAAAGGTGCTAAAATTGCAAAACACAGGAAAAAAATAAGTAGTACTAGTATTAAAAATGGTACAGGAATAGTTGGTATAGGAAACTCAACTGTAGATAATGTTGGATCAGTAAAAGTTTTAGGAACAGGATTGACAAATAATATAGGAGTTTTCTTAAAAGAAACAAATGGAACAGCGACAGGAACAACAGCAACAGGTGTAACACCAGAAGTTGAAGTTTCAGGAGATAACTCTACAGGAGTTCTTATAACAGGAACAGCAAAAACATTAACTATGAAAGGTAATGTTAAAGCATCGGGAAATGCTGTTACAGGAATTATTGCAGATGGAACTTCTACAGTAACTTTATCAGGAACTTCGACAATAACAGTCAATAATGGTACTGATTATGCAGGGAAAGCAACAGTAAAAGTAAAAAATGCTATAACAGGAGTAGAAGAAGATGTAGAAAAAGGTTCTTATGGAATTGTTGTAAATTCTGGTTCTACTTTTACAGGAACAGCTACAAATGTAGATGCTAATGTAACAACAGATAAGTCAATAGGGCTATTTTCTGCAGGAAATTTAACTGTAAACAAAGCAAATATAAAAACAAGTGATGGAGCTATAAACTTCTTTGCTAAAGGTGGTGAAATCAATATAAATGGTGGTGGAGCTACTGAAACAGGACAAAAATCTTTACTATTCTATACAAGTAACTCAGGAAAGGTTATTCTTGGTGGACAACTTGATGCAACAATAAAAGGGGGAACTACACCAAGTACAAGAGGAACAGCTTTCTATTATGTATCTCCTACAAGATATGGAGCATTTAATACAGGTGCTATTCAAGCATATTTTAATACTACTTTTGGAAAATGGAACTAGTACATTAAATCATTTAAAATTAAATATGGAAGCAGGATCAAGATTATTTGTTGCATCTAATGTTGGAATGAATTTATCAAATCAGCAGCAACAACTTTGATGACTGGTATAACAAATGCTCCTACTATAACTGGATCTAACTATAAAACATTTATGCTATATTTAAGTAAATTAACTATAGACCAAGCTGTAGATTTAAATGATGCAAATAGTGCTTATGCACAATTAGAAATTGCAAACTCATCTATTGATAATGCTAGCACTATGACAGGAACTAATAATAGACAAGTTGCTATAGCACAAGAAAATGGAAATGACACAGCTGGAAATGGTTATGATGCTAGCGAAGTAACATTAACTAATACAACAAGTGGAGTAATAAATTTAACTGGTGATGAATCAACAGGTATATATGCTAAAAGAGGGTTAATTACCAATGATGGTCAAATATCTGTAGGAAAAAAATCAACAGGAATATATATAGTTGAAGATGATCGTAGTCCTGCAACTGCAACTCTTGGTGCAAAAGCTACAAATAGTTCAACTGGAGTAATAACAATAGGTGAAGACTCAACAGGAATGTACTATAAAGTTGAGCCAGATAATGCAGATGGAAAGGGTACTAATACAACTGTATCTGGAGGATTAACTAATGCTGGTAGAATAGAATCTACTGCTGATAATGTAATAGCAATGTCATTTGATAGTCCTTATACTTCTAAGACTATTGAAAATACAGCAACAGGGGTAATAGATTTACAAGGGCAAAATTCAACAGGAATGTTTGCAACAGGAGCAGGAACATATACTGCTAAAAATGATGGAACTATAAATTTAGCTTCATCAACTAATGTAAATACGCCTAATATAGGAATGTACACAGATAAAAATACAATAACATTAGAAAATAATAGAACTATAGAAGGTGGAGATAAAACTGTTGGAATCTATGGACACAATGTTAATCTAGGAGCAAGTTCTTTAACTAAAGTTGGAGCTGGAGGAACAGGAGTATATTCTCAAGGTGGAAACATAATAATCAATGGAGGAACAATATCTGCTGGAGAAAATGGAACTACAGGTTCAAATGATGCAGTTGGAGTATACTATGTTGGAGCTGGAGGAACAATAACAAGTAATGCAACTGATGTAAAAATAGGAAACAGTGCATATGGTTTTGTTGTTCAAAATGAAAATGGAGCAGCAGTAACATTAACAACAAATACACCTAACGTAACACTAGGAGAAGATGCAGTATATGCATATTCAAATAATAAAGCAGGTTCTATAACAAATGGAACAACATTAACTTCTACTGGTGATGGAAACTATGGAATTTATGGAGCAGGAACTGTAACAAATAATGGACAAATGAATTTTGGAACAGGAATAGGAAACGTAGGAATCTACAGTATTCTTGGTGGAACTGCAACAAACAATTCTACAATAACAATAGGAGCTTCAGATTCAGCTTCTGAAAAATATGGAATAGGTATGGGAGCAGGATATCAATCTAGCGATTCAGGAAATATAATTAATGGACCTGCAGGGGTTATTAATGTAACAGGAAAAGATAGTATTGGTATGTATGCAACAGGACCTTTATCTACTGCAACAAACAAAGGTGCAATAAATCTTAGTGCAGAAAATGCAATAGGAATGTACCTTGACAATGGAGCAACAGGAATAAATGAAGGATCTATAACAACAATAGGAGCACCTAAAGGTGTAAAAGGTGTTGTTTTAAGTAATAACTCTAAAATTGATAAATAGAGCAGGAGCAACAATAAATATAAACTCTGAAGAAGGATTTGGAGTATATAGAGTAAATACACCAATAACTAATGTAACAATAGTAAACTATGGAGACATTACAGTAAGTGGTGGAGCAGAAAGAGATGGACAATATGATCCAACTGGTGGAAAACCATTAGAAAAAAAGCTGCTGGAGGAGTAGCATTAAAATCACCTAAAGGAACTACAGATGTTAATATAACAGTAAATGGAAAATCCAGTAACAAACGTTGAAAAAGTTACTGAACCAGTAGGAACTAGAGGAGATGCATTAATATCTAATTTAGGAATGTATGTAGATACATTAAGAGGAACTAATCCAATCAATGGATTAGGTAATTTAAGTGTAAGAAAAGCAGAGTTACTATATGGTGTTGAAGCAGCTCAAAACTCAACTTCAAAATACTTTTGAAGTTTCTGGAAAATATTTTAAAACCATATCAAGATGCAATAATGAATTCTCCACAAGGAATAACATGGAGTCATAATTCAGCAGCATTAACTTGGATGGCATTACCAGCAATTGATGCTAGTGGAGTGCCAGTTAAAGTAGCTATGGCTAAGATACCATATACAGAATTTGCTGGAAATGAAGCTTCACCAGTTGCAGTAACAGATACATATAATTTCTTAGATGGATTAGAACAAAGATATGGAGTTGAAGGAATTGGAACTAGAGAAAATGGAGTATTCCAAAAACTAAACTCTATAGGAAATAATGAAGAAGCTTTTATTCTATCAAGCAACAGATGAAATGATGGGACACCAATATGCTAATGTTCAACAAAGAATACAAGCAACTGGAGATATCTTAAATAAAGAATTTGACTATTTAAGAAGTCAATGGCAAACTGTATCTAAGGACTCAAATAAGATTAAAAACATTTGGAACTAGAGGAGAATATAGAACAGATACTGCAGGTGTAATTGATTATAAGAGCCATGCATATGGAGTAGCTTATGTTCATGAAGATGAAACAGTTAAAATGGGAGATACATTAGGTTGGTATGCAGGTATAGTTCACAATAGATTTAAATTTAAAGATATTGGAGGATCAAGAGAAGAAATGTTACAAGGAAAAGTTGGATTGTTTAAATCAGTTCCATTTGATGATAACAACAGCTTGAACTGGACAATATCTGGAGATATATCTGTAGGATACAACAAAATGCATAGAAGATTCTTAGTTGTAGATGAAGTATTCCATGCAAAAGGAAGATATCGTACATATGGAATAGGAATAAAGAATGAAATCAGTAAAGACTTTAGACTAAGTGAATCATTTAACTTAAAACCATATGCAGCACTAGGTTTAGAATATGGAAGATTCAGTAAAATAAAAGAAAGATCAGGAGAAATCAGATTAGATGTTAAATCTAAAGATTACTTCTCAATAAGACCAGAAATTGGTGCTGAATTAGGATTCAAACAATACTTTGGAAGAAAGACATTAAGAGTTGGAGTATCAGTAGCTTATGAAAATGAATTAGGAAGAGTAGCTAATGGTAAAAACAAAGCTAGAGTTGCTTACACATCAGCAGATTGGTTCAATATCAGAGGTGAAAAAGAAGATAGAAAAGGAAATGTTAAAACAGACCTTAATATCGGTGTAGATAACCAAAGAATTGGATTAACTGGAAATATTGGTTATGATACTAAAGGACATAACATAAGAGGTGGAGTAGGACTTAGAGTTATATTCTAATAAAGTTTATGTAAAGTCTATGCTAAAAACAATAAGATATTAATCTCAAAAATAAAAAGCCAGTTGCAAAAAATTTTTTGCGATTGGCTTTTTCCTTTATTAAATAAAAAAATTTAAAGTGAGCTTTAGAGAAAAACAAGCATAAAAAGGCAGTTTAAATAAATTGTCTTTTTGATACAAAAAAATATTAAAAAAACACTTTACTTTTTCTGATTTTTTTGATATAGTATGGCTTAAATATAAAAAAATAATTTGGAGGAAATAAAATGAAGAAAAAAATTAGTAACAACTCTACTTGGAGCTTCGCTTTTTATTAGCAGCTTGTGGAGGAGAAAAAGCAGCAGAAAAACCAGCATCAACAGAAGCAGAAACTATAAAAATTGGAGCTATAGGACCATTAACAGGTTCAGTTGCAATTTATGGAATATCAGCAACTAACGGACTTAAATTAGCAGTTGATGAAATCAATGCAAACGGTGGAATATTAGGAAAACAAATTGAATTAAACCTTTTAGATGAAAAAGGAGATTCTACAGAAGCAGTAAATGCATATAACAAACTTGTAGATTGGGGAATGGTAGCTTTAATTGGTGACATTACATCTAAACCAAGTGTTGCAGTTGCAGAAGTTGCAGCTCAAGATGGTATACCTATGATAACTCCTACAGGAACTCAACTTAATATAACAGAAGCTGGATCAAATATATTTAGAGTATGTTTCACAGATCCTTATCAAGGAGAAGTTTTAGCAAAATTTACTAAAGATAAATTAGCAGCTAAAACAGTGGCTATTATGTCTAATAACTCAAGTGACTATTCAGATGGAGTAGCAAATGCATTTGCTAAGGAAGCAGAAGCTCAAGGAATTCAAATTGTTGCAAGAGAAGGATATTCAGATGGGGACAAAGATTTCAAAGCTCAGTTAACTAAAATAGCTCAACAAAATCCAGATGTTCTATTTGTTCCTGATTACTATGAACAAGATGGTTTAATAGCTATACAAGCAAGAGAAGTTGGAATAAAATCAGTTATAGTTGGTTCAGATGGTTGGGATGGAGTTGTAAAAACTGTTGACCCATCATCATATGCTGCAATAGAAGATGTATTCTTTGCTAATCACTATTCAACAAAAAGATAGCAATGAAAAAGTACAAAACTTTATAAAGAATTATAAAGAAAAAAATACATGATGAACCTTCTGCATTCTCTGCTTTAAGTTATGATGCTGCATATATTTTTAAAAAGCTGCAATAGAAAAAGCAGGAACTACAGATAAAGAAGCAGTAGCTAAAAGCAATAAAAGAATTAGAATTTGATGGAATCACAGGACATTTAACTTTTTGATGAAAAAGAATAACCCTGTTAAGAGTATAACTATAATCAAAATAGTAAATGGAGATTATACATTTGATTCTGTAGTGTCTAAATAAAATTTAAATATTTAAGGATAAAAACAATTTCTGCTTTATTAATGATTAAGTAAGGACTTTTAGGCTGTTTCATATCAATAAAAAAAGGCTAATTTCTAGTTATATTTGAGACAAAGCTTAAAAATCTTTATGAGAACAATATAATTTAGTAGAAATTGTTTTTCTTTTAATGAATAATAGAATGGGAGGATAAAATGGAGTTTTTACTTCAGATAATTAATGGTTTACAAATTGGAAGTATCTATGCCCTAGTATCCTTAGGATATACAATGGTATATGGTATAGCACAACTTATAAATTTTTGCACATGGAGATATAATAATGATAGGTGCATATGTTTCATTATTCTCAATACCAACATTGTCATCTATGGGTTTACCAGTATGGGTTTCAGTTATACCAGCAATAATTATTTGTGCAATAGTTGGTTGTCTAACAGAAGAATAGCATATAGACTACTAAGAAATTCACCAAGAATTTCAAACTTAATTACAGCTATAGGAGTTAGTTTATTTTTAGAAAATGTATTCATGAAAGTATTTACACCAAATACTAGATCTTTTCCTAAAATCTTTACTCAAGATTCAATAAAATTAGGAGATAGTATACAAATTAGTTTTTGGAGCAGTTGTAACTATAGTTGTAACTGTAATATTATCAATAGCTTTACAATTATTTATGAAGAAAACTAAATATGGAAAGGCTATGATAGCAACAAGTCAAGATTATGCAGCTTCAGCTTTAGTAGGAATAAATGTGGATAGAACAATACAACTTACATTTGCAATAGGAAGTGGACTTGCAGCAGTTGCAGCAGTTCTATATGTTTCAGCTTATCCACAAATTCAACCTTTAATGGGATCTATGCTTGGGATAAAGGCTTTCGTTGCAGCAGTTTTAGGAGGAATAGGAATATTACCAGGTGCTGTAATAGGAGGATTCATATTAGGAATTGTTGAAAGTTTAACAAGAGCATATCTATCATCACAACTTGCAGATGCTTTTTTGTATTTTCAATATTAATTATAGTTTTATTATTTAAACCTACTGGAATACTTGGAAAAATGTAAAGGAGAAAGTATAATGGATAAAAAAATAAAAATTAAGTTATATAGCTACTTATGCAATTTTATTAGTTCTATATTTTATTCTTTTCTCTTTAATAAATTCAGGATTCATAAGTAGATATCAAATTGGAATTATAATATTAATTTTAATAAATGTAATTTTTAGCAGCTAGCTTGAATATAACAGTTGGTTGTTTGGGACAAATAACTTTAGGACATGCAGGATTTATGTCAATAGGTGCATACACAGCAGCACTTTTAACTAAGTCAGGTTTTCTTTCAGGTTATCCAGGTTATATTGTAGCTCTGATAGTTGGAGGAATAGTAGCAGGTATCATTGGTTTTATCATTGGTATACCAGCTTTAAGACTTACAGGAGACTATCTTGCAATCATAACTCTAGCCTTTGGAGAAATTATAAGAGTTTTAATAGAATATTTTAAATTTACAGGTGGAGCTCAAGGTTTAACAGGAATTCCCTAGAGTTAATAACTTCACACTTATATACTTTATAACTATATTTTCAGTTATATTTATGTATTCTATTATGACAAGTAGACACGGTAGAGCAGTTCTTGCTATTCGTGAAGATGAAATAGCAAGTGGAGCATCAGGAATAAATACAACATATTACAAAACTTTTTGCCTTTTGTTTTTATCAGCAATATTTGCAGGTATAGCAGGTGGAATCTACGCACATAACTTAGGAATTTTAGGTGCAAAACAATTTGACTATAACTATTCGATAAATATACTTGTTATGGTTGTACTTGGAGGAATGGGAAGTTTCACAGGTTCAATATTATCAGCTATAGTTCTTACTATTTTTACCTGAAGTATTAAGAAGCTTTTGCAGAATATAGAATGATAGTTTATCCATTGATATTAATAATAATGATGTTATTTAGACCTGAAGGTTTACTAGGTAGAAAAGAATTTCAAAATTAGTAAAAGTAATTTCTTATTTTACTAATAAGTCAAAAAGAGGTGAAGAAGATGGAAAATAAAAACCTCTTTTAGTTGCAAAAAGATATTTCAATTAGTTTTTGGAGCATTGAGGCAGTAGATAAATTTAATTTAGAAATAAAATCTGGAGAATTAATAGGTTTAATAGGATCTAATGGAGCAGGAAAAACAACAGTATTTAATATCTTAACAGGAGTATATAATGCTAGTTCTGGAGAATATACTTTTAGATGGTGAAGATGTTATTAAAACATCAACTTCAGCTCTTGTAAAAAAAGGTTTGGCTCGTACTTTCCAAAATATCAGACTATTTAAATATCTATCAGTATTAGACAATGTTGTTGCTGCATATAATTTCCGTATGAAATATGGAATTTTCACAGGTATGTTTCGTTTACCAAGTTTTTTGGAAAGAAGAAAAAGATAGCTAAAAGAAAAAGCAATGGAGCTTTTAAAAAAATATTTGACCCTAGATAAGTATGCAAATATGCGTGCAGGTAATTTACCTTATGGGGAACAAAGAAAAATTAGAAATTACAGAGCCATGGCAACAGAACCTAAAATTCTTCTTTTAGATGAACCAGCAGCAGGGATGAATCCAAAAGAAACAGAAGATCTAATGAATACTATAAAATTAATTCGTGATAAGTTTGGAATAGCAGTTTTATTAATTGAACATGATATGAAACTAGTATTAGGTATCTGTGAAAGATTAGTTGTGTTAAATTATGGACAAATATTGGCAAGTGGTGATCCAAAAGAGGTTATTAATAATCCAAAAGTTGTAGAAGCATATTTAGGTAAGGAGGAAGATGAATAATGGCAATGTTAGAAGTAAAAAGACTTTGCAGGTTTTCTATGATAATATACAAGCTCTTAAAGGAATTTCATTAGAAATAAATGAAGGAGAAGTTGTATCTATTATAGGAGCTAACAGTGCTGGAAAAACAACAACATTACAGACAATATCTGGACTTATAACTCCCAAAAAGTGGTTCTATAATATTTGAAGGAAAAGATTTATTAAAAGAAAAAAACTCATAATATTTGTAAATTAGGTATAGCTCAAGTTCCAGAAGGAAGAAGAATCTTTTCACAACTTGCAGTTAAAGATAATTTAAAAATTAGGACAGTTCACAATAAAAGATAGTGCTGAAAAAGAAAGAAGAAGATAGAGCAAACTTCTATAAAGTTTTTCCTAGAATGTCTGAAAGAAAAAAATCAGTTAGCTGGAACTTTATCAGGTGGAGAACAACAGATGCTTGCTATGGGAAGAGCTCTGATGAGCAGACCTAAACTTTTAATTTTAGATGAACCATCAATGGGACTTTCACCACTATTTGTTAAAAGAAATTTTTGAAGTTATAAAACAATTAAAAGAAAAGGGAACTACTATCCTATTGGTAGAACAAAATGCTAAAATGGCACTTTCTATCTCAGATAGAGCTTACGTTATAGAAACAGGAGAAATAGTTCTTGAAGGAAATGCAAAAGATTTACTACATAATGATAGAGTAAAGAAAGCATACCTGAGGATAAAAATAGAAATTTTAAGAGATAGAGAGTTATTGTAAATTTGCAAGGACTCTCTTTTTGTATAATATATAAAATATAAAGTTTTTGAAAAAGGAGGGTGTTATGAAAAGGTTAGCAATAGGAGTAAGTGACTTTAAAAAAATAATAGAAGGAGATTTTTTATTATTTTGATAAAAACAAAAATTTATAGAAGAAATAATAAAAGATGGCTCAGAAGTAAAATTATTTGCAAGACCTAGAAGATTTGGAAAAACATTAAATATGTCTATGTTAAAGTACTTTTTTGATATAGAAAATAGAGAAGAAAATAAAAAAATATTTAAAGATTTATATAGAAAAAAACAGAAGCCTTTTAAAGAACAAGGACAATACCCAGTTATATTTTTTTATCATTAAAAGATTTAAAAAGCTTCAACTTGGGAAGAAATGGAAGAAAAAAATAACTATTATACTTTCTGAACTGTTTTCTGAATATAACTACTTAATAAATGAATTAGTAGAAACTGATTCTGATAAATTTAAGAAAATAATCAATGAAAATGCTAATTTATCTAACTTAGGAAGATCACTAAAATTTTTTTAACAAAAATACTATATGAAAAAAAATATAATAAAAAGGTGGTAGTATTAATAGATGAATACGATAGCCCATTAGTATCAGCCTACATAAATGGATATTATGAAAAAGCAAAAGATTTCTTTTAAAACTTTTTATAGTACAGTGTTAAAAAGATAATAGCTATTTACAAATGGGAGTTCTAACTGGAATAATAAGAGTAATAAAAGCTGGAATATTCTCAGATTTAAATAATTTAAGTACATATACAATATTAAGTGATGTCTACACAGATAGCTATGGTTTAACAGAAGAAGAAGTAGAAAAAGCCTTAAATATTATGGAATAGAGCAAGAAATATCAAATGTAAAAGATTGGTATGATGGATATAAATTTGGAGATAGTGAAGTATACAATCCTTGGAGTATATTAAATTTTTTAAGATTTAAAAGAATTGAGAGCTTATTGGGTAGATACATCAGGAAATGATTTGATAAAAGATGTATTAAAAATAACAAAGAACACAATAGAAGCACTTGAAAGATTATTTAATGGAGAAGGATTAAAAACAAAATATATCAGGGACATCAGACTTATCAAAATTGCTAAGTGAAGATGAATTATGGAATTGATGTTATTCAGTGGTTATTTAACAGTAGAAGAAAAATAGATCATAAGAATTATGTTTTAAGATTACCAAATAAGGAAATTAAGGAGCTTTTTAGAGATACTTTTCTAGAAAAAAATACTTCGGTAGAGGAAGTAAATTATTGTATTTAATGGAAGCCTTAACAGAAAAATAGAATAGATGAATATGAAGAAAGATTACAAGAGATACTATTAACTCAGTTAGCTACAATGATACTAAGAAAGGAAACGAAGCTTTTTACCATGGATTGATTATGGGTATGGGTCTATATTTAGAAGGTGAGTATATTACAAAAATCAAATATAGAAAGTGGCTTAGGAAGATATGACTTTGTAATAGAGCCAAAGAATAAAACTAAAAGAGCCTTTATAATGGAATTTAAAGCAACAGATAGCATAGAAAATTTAGAAGAAGTATCAAAAAGAAGCATTAAGACAAATAGAAGATAAAAAAATATGATATCTCATTAAAACAAAATGGTGTAAAAGACATAACATATCTAGGTATAGCATTTTGTGGTAAACAAATAAAAATAGAATATAAATAAAATCTTAGAGGCTGTTGCAAGTTATGATTCTAATTTAAAAAGTAAAAAAATAAGTGAGTTACGAATGGAAATTTTAGATAAAAAAATTTACTCAGTAACGAACTATTTTTACTTTTTTATTATTTTTGCAACAGCCATAATTTTTATTAGTAAAAGCTTACACTCAAAAGAAATCACAGCATTTCCACCAACTTGTATAGTCACACCATCTTCTTTATATCTACTCAAAAATAGTTGAAGCTCTTTTGCATAGCCTCTCCTTGTCTAAAACTATTTATATCTTTTTAGAAATGATATTGTATTCTTTTTAGATAATGAGTTAAGGCACCATTTGAAGTACCTGTAGCACATTCTTCATCAATACCAACCAAGGGAGCAATATTTCTGCAAAAAGCAGTGAAATTCTTTTCTTTATCTAAAGAGAAAAGATGAGCTCCTACAACATTATATTTTTAGAAAGTTCTATTACTTTTTCCTTATTCATAACAAAGTTATCTAAAATTTCTTTATTTTCAATAGGAATAATAATATCACTTAAACCTGTATTTACAATTTTAGGAACTAAACTTTTTAGAAGCTTGACTTAAGTCTAAGTTAAAAAGCAGAATATAGCTCTTTAATTTCATCTAAATTAAAAATATATTCAACTTTTGGAAGAGACATATCCATCCAAATAAAGTCATTATCCACAATTATTTCTAAAGATCCAGCTAAAGTTTCAGCAATATATTTACCAGAGTCTATTATTTTTAGACTTCTTAAGGTAGAAAAACTGAAATTGTGGCATGACCACATAGTTCAACTTCATCTGTTGGAGTGAAGTATCTAATTTTAAATATTTTATTATCTATTTTTACAAAAAGCAGTTTCAGAATGCTTTAGTTCAGCTGCAATATTTTTCATAAAGTTTTTCATCAGGATAGTTTTTCCTTCTCATCTAGTATTACAACCCCTGCTTGATTGCCTTTAAAAAAATTTTCAGAACTAAAAAGCATCACATACAAAAATTCTCATAATATCATCTCCTTATTTTTATTATATCATTTTTAAAGAAGTTTGAAAAAAATAATAAAAAGATAAATAAAAATTGAGTATAAGCTAATTTTTATGTTAAAAATTTAAACTAACTTAAATGAGGGAATCAAAATGTTGTGCACAAAAGTTTGTATAAGATGAGGGAGGTTAAAAATGAAAAAAAGAAATTTTTAAAAAGTAAAATGATGTTAATTGCTTTGTCTTCTATCTTGTTCGTTAGCTGTGGTGGCGGCGGAGGAGGAGGAGGTGGTGGAGCTAGCAATCTACCAGTAAATCCAGGGACAAATCCAGGAACACCAAGGACAATAGAAGATACTTTTTCCGACAGTGGATACAGGTTTAGACAAAAAGTAATATGTCAGCATTAAAAAACAAATCTTTATGCTGCACAAAGAAGTTCAGGAGCAAGTATTCCAAATGACAATAGTGCAGTAGATGGTAATGGAGTAAGAGTTGCAGTACTGGATAGTAATTTTGTAAATGCAGTAAGAACTACTGCTGAAGATAAAAAGGTAATTCAATAACTCCAAGAAGAAATGAAAATTTAACAGATATCTATACAGATATAGAAATAATATCTCCAAGTCAACCATATATAGAAGATGCAATACCAGGAACTCCAATAAGTGCAACTAAAATGGAACATGGAGAAGAAGTTTTAGAAGTTATTGGAGATTTAGACTATGCTCCAAATAACCCTTGCAACAACTTTAGGATCAACTAATAGAGCTAATAATAAGATTGGTCTTATTGTAGGGAAGTATTGGTTGGAATTATCAATATGTAGATCCAGAAAATGGAAGTACTAAAACAAGAACAGGTGGAATTTTTAGCAACAAAAGAAATCTATGATGCTGCAATGGCTAAATTTGGAAGTCAAAAGTGTAAAGATATTCAATCAATCTTTTGGTAGTGATGATTCTTATGATAGTTCAAAATTCAGAACTTATAGAGGTGAAGGAAATTTACCTTTAACTTTTGAACAAATGAACTCAGGAGATCAACCAAACTTTATGCTACCTTATTTTAGAGATGCGGTAGAAAATAAAGGAGGACTATTTATATGGTCTGCTGGAAATAAAGCAAATCAAAATGCTTCAGTAGAAGCAGGTTTCCCATATTTTGATAAAAGATTAGAACCAGGTTGGATATCTGTTGTTGGTGTAAGTGCAAAAAAAGGAAGTCAATATAATGTACTAGATGACTTATCGAAAGCTGGAAGTGAAGCAGCATACTGGTCTATTTCTGCTGATGAAGATGGAGTGCTTAAGATTACAAGTATCTCTCCTCCTAATGGAAGCATAGGATCAGGTTCATCTTATGCAGCACCTAGAGTTACAAGAGCAGCAGCTTTAGTATATGATAAATTTGATTGGATGACAGCTGATCAAATTCGTCAAACTTTATTTACTACAACAGATAAGACTGAATTAAGTCAAGATCCAGTAACTATGTCTGAAGCTAATTTAAGAAATGTCACAATGTTCCCAGATAGTACTTATGGTTGGGGAATGTTAAATGAAAAAAGAGCTTTAAAAGGTCCAGGAGCATTTATGGATATAAGTAAATATGGAGATACAAGTATATTTAAGGCAAATCTTCCAGCAGGAAAAGTTTCATATTTTGATTAAAAATATGGTCGCACACTTGTGACTCTAGCACTCGTAGGGTGTCAGTCATGAGTTAGACCATTAAGTATAGTCAGCATATATAGAAATATGTATGTAGAGTAGCAACTTTAAAAAGCTATCCAATACTACTCGAATTGCTGGAAACCCCTAAAACTAGTATAATTCACAACATAGTACCTAAATAAAAATATGGTACAAGTGTGAAAGTGGCGAAAGCAGAAAAAAATATACTAGATGACATAAGGTTAAATCCTAAGTGTTAAGATAATGGGCAATCAGCAGCCAAGACCGAAAGGTAAGGTTCAACGACTATTCCTCCTGAGGAAGTACACTAAAAGCTAGTGGAAGTGGGTAGACCCAAACAGATAGAGCTGTGGGATAAGATATAGTCTAGCTATATAGAAATATTAAGAAGTTCAAGGCTAATCTCCTAATTTATTAAGGAGTGTATATGCAAGAGAACTGCATAAGTGGTAGCGTACTTATGTGAACGACAACCTCTAAAACGACTGAGTCAGTTTTTAGGTTCATATATTTAGAAAAAATTTTTACTTTTTCATTTACTTATAGTATAAAAAAGTGGTATACTATATATAGGGTAAATGGAGGTGAAATCACATGGAAAAAAAGCATATAAGTTTAGATTTTATCCAACTAAAACTCAAATAGCAATATTAAATTGTACTTTTGGTTGTGTAAGATATGTCTATAATCATTTTTTTAGGTTTAAAACAAGAACTATATAACAAAAGAGAAAAAAATCTATGTCATATAATCAATGTAGTAAAATACTCACAGTTTTTAAAACAAGAGAAAGAATGGTTAAAAGATGTAGATAAAATTTTCTTTACAAAATTCTTTAAAAGATTTAGATAAAGCATATAAAAACTTCTTTAGTGGAAAGGGTTATCCAAAATTTAAATCTAAGAAAGATAATAGAAAATCATACAGAACCAATTATACAAATAATAATATAGAGTTTTTAGATAAATGGATAAAAGTACCTAAGTTAGGAAAAACTAAAAATAAGAGATAAGATAAAACAACAAGGAAGAATAATAAATGCAACAATAACACAAGTACCTAGTGGAAAATATTATATATCTCTGTGTTGTACTGATGTAAAAAGCAGAAAAATTAGAAAGTACAAATAAGAATGTTGGAATAGATTTAGGTATAAAGGACTTTTGCGATTACCAGTGATGAAATCTCAATAGAAAATCCAAAATATTTACAAAAATCTTTGAATAAACTAGCGATATTACAAAAGAAAAACTATCACGAAAACCAAAGGGTAGTTCAAATAGGAATAAAGCTAGAATAAAAGTAGCAAGATTATTTGAGAAAATATCAAATCAAAGAGAAGATTTTTGCAAAAATTATCAACAATGCTAATAAAAGAATATGATATTATTTGTATTGAAGACTTACAAGTAAAAAAATATGGTAAAAAAATCATAAATTAGCAAGAAATATTGTAGATGTATCATGGAGTGAATTTAATAGAATACTAAGTTATAAAGCGAAATGGCATGGAAAAAAACAATAGTAAGAGTAGATAAATTTTTGCAAGTAGTCAAATATGTAATTGTTGTGGATATAGAAATGAAGAAGTAAAAAGATTTAAGTGTGAGAGAATGGACTTGTCCAGTATGTGGAGCTGTACATAATAGAGATATAAATGCAGCAAAAAATATACTAAAAGAAGGACTAAGGATATTAGGTATAAGTGCTTAAATATATAAATATATGAACCGTAGGAACTACGGGGATAGCTTGGTAAATTTAGTTGGCTAACAGAAGCAACTACTACCCAAGAACCCTGCGACTTCAGTCGTGGGAGGTTCAGAATGATATCTATGGAAATGGTGGATTGGAGAAATTAGGAGCAGGAACACTTCATTTAACAGGAAATAACTCTTTCAGTGGAGGAAGTACAGTTACAGCAGGGACATTAGAAATTCATCAAATTCATTCAAGTCCAATAACAGTAGGATCAGGAGGAACTTTAGTTCTTAATCCTAAAGCTATAGTTGGATATGATAATTCTGGTTTTAGCTTAATTGGAACTGTAGATCCACAAAAAAATAACTGATAGTGGAATAAAAGTAAAGAATTATGGAAATGTAAAATTTAATGGAAATACAGCTATTATAGGAGGAGACTATAGTTGCCTATAATGGTTCAAATACACAAGTAGGCTTCAAAAATTCAGTTAAAGTTTTAGGAACTATCAGAATTGAAAATGCTAATATTAGTATATTATCAAATGATTATGTAACTAAAAATGAAATAGCAACTGTAATGGAAGGACAATCAGTTGAAGGAAATATAGCAACAGTTGAAACTAATGGAATGAGAACAGCAAGTGCTGAAATAAAAGATGGTAAAATAGTTGCAAGCTTTATCAAGACAAAATGTAGTTGATTATGTAGGTGAAGATGCAAGTGCATCAACTAAAAAAATGTAGCTGGAAATGTTGAGAAAGTTTTTTTGAAGATTTAGATAATAAAATTGAAAAAGGTATAGCTACTGAAAAAGAAGTGTTAGCAGCTAGAACTTTACAAACTATGGCTACTTCGACATTTACAAGTGCAACTGAAGTGATGTCTGGAGAAATTTATGCTTCAGCTCAAGCATTAACATTATCTCAAGCACAAGATGTTAATAGAGATCTTTCTAATAGATTTTTCAAGAATTGACAATTTAAAAAAATTCTAAAGACGATACAGAAGTATGGTTCTCAGCTTTTAGGAGGAGCTGGAAAAATTAAGAAGAGACGGTTACGCTTCAGCAGATACAAGAATTGTAGGAGGTCAAGCAGGAATAGATAAAAGATTTTCTCCTACAACAACTCTAGGACTAGCATTAAATTATTCTTATGCTAAGGCAAATTTTGATAAATATGCTGGAGAATCAAAGAGTGATATGGTAGGTTTATCTCTATATGGTAAACAAGATCTAGGAAATGATTTTTTACTTTGCTGGTAGATTAGGGGTAGCTAATGTTTCTTCAAAAGTTGAAAGAGAACTTTTAACTGCAATAGGTGATAGAATTGAAGGAAAAATAAATCATCATGATAAAATGTTATCAACTTACTTAGAGTTAGGAAAGAAATTCAACTGGTTCACACCTTATGTAGGAATTTCTCAAGATTATTTAAGAAGAGGAAGCTTTGATGAATCAACTGCAACTTGGGGAATAAAAGCTGATAAAAAGACATATAGAGCAACAAATTTCTTAGTTGGAGCAAGAGCGGAATATGTAGCTGATAAATATAAATTATATGCATCTTTAAGTCATTCTATAAATACAGATAAGAGAGATCTTGCTTACGAAGGAAGATTTACAGGAAGTTCTGTGGCTCAAAAATATTATGGAGTAAAACAAGCAAAAAAATACTACATGGATAGGTTTTGGAGCATTTGAGAAATAACACCAGCATTTGGAGTTTATGGAAACATTGATTTCAGAATAGAAAGTAATAAAGGAAGAGACTCTGTTATTTCAACTGGAATTCAATATAGATTCTAAAAAATATTTGTACTTGCATTTTCTAAAATTTAATGTTAAAATACAATGTATTGTATAAAAAAAGTAATCAAGGAGGTGTCAAGATGCAAAGATGTGAAATTACAGGAACTGGGTTAATCAGTGAAACCAAATATCTCACTCTCATAGATTGACTAGAAGAGTATGGAAACCAAATTTACAAGTGACAACTTTAAATGTTAATGGTAGTCCAATAAAAGTTAAAGTTTGTGCTAGAACTTTTAAAAACTTTTAAAAGGAGCTTCTGAAGTGGAAGTTATGAGAATCTTAAAGGCAAACATAGCAACTTTAAGTGAAAGATTATTAAAACATTTAAACAAATAATTTTTAAAAAAATTAGTGCACTTATTTTTAAAAAAATTCAAGTTGAGAACTTGATAAAAGAAGAAATTAGAGAATAATTTTAAGAATAAAATCTTAAAATCATTCTCTTTTTTGTTTTTAAGTCACTAAAAATACTTAGTTGAGAGCTATTTTTAAAAATAAAAAAATTTGTATTTATAACTTACATGTACATTATTTATAAAAATTTGACATTAGAGCATATAAATAATATAATCAGTGTATAAAGAGAACAAAAATAATTTGTGCAGAGAAAGTATTTTTGAACAAAAAGTTAAACTTTTTAACAGTAGTATTTTTAGAAATTCTATACAGTAAAGAATACATATAAATTTTTCTTATATTTTTTTCAAGGAATAATATATTTTTATGAAAAATTTGACAATAAATGATATAAATAATATAATGCAAATGATATAATAAATATATAAACAATTTTAAACTATAAAACTAATTAAATTATAAGGAGGCATCATGAAGAAAAAGTTTGGTTTATTAGTAACAATTATTTTAAGCATGTTATTTTTTTAGTAGCATGTGGAGGAAATGGTGATAAGAAAGAAGGAGCAGATGCTGGTGCAAGTACTGGAAAAAGATACTTTTAGTTATAGCACAAGGTGCAGATGCTAAATCACTAGACCCTCATGCATCAAAATGACAACCCATCTTCAAGAATTAGAGTACAAATCTATGACAGATTAATGGATCTTGATGATAATGGAGTTCCTCAACCTATGTTAGCTGAATCTTGGGAAAGACCTGATGATAAGACTATCATTTTCCATTTAAGAAAAGGGAGTTAAATTCCACAATGGTGATGAAATGAAAGCATCAGACGTTAAATTCTCTTTAGAAAGAGCTTTAGCATCACCTGAAGTTTCTCACATTTTAACAGGAATAAATGGAGTAGAAGTTTTTAGATGACTACACAGTAAAAGTAACTACTGAAAAAACCTATGGCTGCTATTTTTAAACAATCTAGCTCATACTACTATAGCTATTTTTAAGTGAAAAAGCTACAAAAGAAGCTGGAGATAAATTTGGACAAAATCCTATAGGAACTGATCCATATAAATTTGTTTTCTTGGCAAAAGTGGAGATAGAGTAACTCTAGAAGCTTTCCCTGAATATTGGCAAGGTGAAGCACCTGTTAAAAAAACGTAGTATTCAGAAATATAGTTGAAGAAACTAACAGAACTATAGGATTAGAAACTGGAGAATTAGATATAATCTATGATATTCAAGGTATGGATAAAAACAAATTAAAAAGATGACGATAGATTCGTTGTAATTGAAGGACCACAAGTTTCAATGACTTATCTTGGTTTCAATATGAAAAAGCTCCTTATGACAATCCAAAAGTAAGAGAAGCTATATCTTATGCAATAGATCAAAAACCTATAATAGATACAGTATTCTTAGGGGCTGGAGAACCAGCAAACTCTATAATAGGACCAAATGTATGGGGATATTATGATGTTGAAAAATATACTCAAGATATAGAAAAAGCTAAAGCATTATTAGCTGAAGCAGGATATCCAAATGGATTTAAAGCAAAAAAATTTGGGTAAATGACAACCCTGTAAGAAGAGATACTGCTGTTATATTACAAGACCAATTAAAAACAAATTGGAATAGACTTAGCAATAGAAACAGTTGAATGGGGAGCATTCCTAGATGGTACAGCAAGAGGAGATCATGAAATGTTCTTACTAGGATGGGGAACTGCAACAAGAGACCCAGACTATGGTATGTATGAATTAATAAGTACAGCAACTATGGGAGCAGCAGGAAACAGATCTTTCTACTCTAATCCAACAGTAGATAAATTATTAGAAGAAGGAAGAACAGAACTTGACCCTGAAAAGAGAAAAAGCTATCTATAAAGAAATACAAGAAATTATCAGAAAAGATATTCCTATGTATATGATAATTTATCCTTTACAAAATGTTGTAACTCAAAAAGAATATTAAAAAAACTTTAAATTAGATCCAGCAAACTCTCATAAAATATATGGTGTAACAAAAGAATAAGTATAGAATGAAAAGAGCTAGGAATCTCTAGCTCTTTTTATAAAAATTATAGTTTTGGGACGGTGAAACAATGTATAAATATATATTAAAAAGATTAGTTCTTCTAATTCCTGTAATGTTAGGAGTAACATTATTAGTTTTTGCAATCATGTATTTAACTCCTGGTGACCCTGCTCAATTAATCTTAGGAGAAAGTGCTCCTAAAGAAGCAGTTGCAGCACTGAGAAAAAAATGGGATTAAACGATCCTTTCTTTATGCAATACTTAAGATTTGTAAAAATGCTTTAGTAGGGAGACTTTGGAAGATCTTACACAACAGGTAGAGAAGTTTTTGAAGAAATATTTGCAAGATTCCCAAATACAGTTGTATTAGCTGTATTAGGAGTAATTATTTCTATAGTTATAGGAATACCTGTTGGAATAATATCAGCAACAAAACAATATTCACTTACAGATAGTTTTAGTATGGTTTTTAGCTCTTTTAGGAGTTTCTATGCCAGTATTCTGGTTAGGACTTATGCTAATTTTATTATTCTCTGTAAAATTAGGAATATTCCCATCAGGAGGTTTTGATGGATTTAGAAGTGTAATTCTACCATCAGTAGCCCTTGGAGTTGGTTCTGCAGCAATAGTAACAAGAATGACTAGATCTTCTATGCTTGAAGTTATAAGACAAGATTATATTAGAACTGCAAGAGCTAAAGGGGTTGCTGAAAAAGTTGTTATTAATAAACATGCCTTAAAAAATGCCTTAATTCCTATTATCACTGTTGTAGGACTACAATTTGGAGGATTACTTGGAGGAGCGGTTCTAACTGAATCAGTATTCTCGTGGCCTGGTGTTGGAAGACTTATGGTTGATGCTATAAGACAAAAAGACACACCTACTGTTTTAGCATCTGTTGTATTTTTGGCAGTTGTATATAGTGTGGTTAATTTATTGGTTGACTTATTATATGCTTTCGTAGACCCAAGAATTAAATCACAATATAAGTAGGAGGGCGAAATGGAAAAAAGTAAAAATAAAAAACAAAGCCAATGGGCAGAAGTTTTTAGAATGTTGAAAAAAAATAAAATGGCTATGTTAGGATTAATAATCCTTGTAGTTTTTAGTTTTATTAGCTCTGTTTGCAGATGTGATCGCAAATTATGACACTGTTGTAATAAAACAAAATCTAGCTGAAAGACTTATGCCACCTAATGGAAAACACTGGTTAGGTACAGATGAGTTTGGAAGAGATATATTTGCAAGACTTATACATGGAGCTAGAGTATCATTAAAAGTTGGTATTTTAGCAATATCTATATCTGTTGTTGTAGGTGGAATTTTAGGAGCTGTATCAGGATACTTTGGTGGAGTTATAGATAATGTTATAATGAGAGTTGTTGACATTTTCTTAGCAGTTCCAAGTATATTACTTGCTATAGCTATAGTTTCTGCATTAGGACCTAGTATGTTGAACCTGATGATTTCAATCAGTGTTTCTTATGTACCAAACTTTGCTCGTATAGTTAGAGCCTCTGTACTTTCAATAAGAGATCAAGAATTTATAGAAGCTGCTAAGGCAATAGGGGCAAGTAATACAAGAATTATATTAAAACATATAATTCCTAACTCTTTAGCTCCAGTAATTGTACAAGGAACTTTAGGAGTTGCAGGAGCAATTCTATCAACAGCAGGATTAAGTTTCATCGGATTAGGTATACAACCTCCAGCACCAGAATGGGGTTCAATGTTATCAGGAGGAAGACAATATTTAAGATATGCTTGGTGGGTAACTACTTTCCCAGGTGTAGCAATAATGATAACAATTTTATCACTTAACTTATTAGGTGATGGATTAAGAGATGCTCTTGACCCTAGATTGAAACAATAATTATTAGGAGGCGAAACGATGGAAAACAGAAATCTTTTAGAAATTAGAGATTTAGTGATACAATATGTAAAAGATGACGAAACAGTCCATGCGGTTAATAGTATAAGTGTTGACATAGCAGAAGGGGAAACTCTAGGACTTGTTGGAGAAACTGGAGCTGGTAAGACTACGACTGCTCTAGGAATAATGAGATTGATTACAGGACCTACTGGAAAAATTAAAAGTGGTTCTATAAAATTTAATGATAAAAGTATATTAGAAATACCTGAAGAAGAAATAAGAAAAATTAGAGGTAATGATATTTCAATGATATTCCAAGATCCAATGACATCATTAAACCCAGTTATGACAGTTGGAGAACAAATAGCTGAAGTTATTGAAATACATGAACATATCTCTAAAGAAGAAGCAATGAATAAAGCAGCTGAAATGCTTGAACTAGTTGGAATTCCTGGAGCCAGAAAAAAATGATTTCCCACATCAATTTTCTGGAGGAATGAAACAAAGAGTTGTCATAGCTATAGCACTTGCTTGTAACCCAAAACTTTTGATAGCTGATGAACCAACAACAGCTCTTGACGTTACAATTCAAGCTCAAGTTTTGGACTTAATGACAGATTTAAAAAATAAGTTTAGAACATCAATGTTACTTATAACACATGACTTAGGAGTAGTTGCTCAAGTTTGTGATAAAGTAGCAATTATGTATGCTGGAGAAATTGTTGAATATGGAAGTCTTGAAGATGTTTTTGAAAATCCAAAACATCCATATACTTTAGGGTTATTTGGATCTATTCCAAGTTTGGATGAAGAAAAAACAAGATTAGTACCTATAAAAGGGCTTATGCCTGATCCGACAAACTTACCAACAGGATGTAAGTTTAATCCTAGATGTCCACATGCTACAGAACTATGTTCTCAAAGAGCTCCTATTGTTAGTGAAATTTCAAAAGGACATAAAGTACAATGTCTGATAGCAGAAGGTTTAGTAAAATTCAAGGAAAATTGGGAGGAAGAAAAATGAGTAAAGTATTATTAGAAGTTAAAAATTTAAAGAAATATTTTCAGACTCCAAAAGAGCAATTACATGCAGTAGACAATGTAAATTTTGCTATTGAAGAAGGTAAGACTTTAGGAGTTGTTGGAGAATCTGGTTGTGGAAAATCTACAACAGGTAGAACTATTCTAAGACTTTTAGAAGCAACTGATGGTGAAATTATATTTGAAGGAAAAAAATATAAGAGACTATTCTAAAGCTGAAATGAAGAAATTAAGAGAAGAAATGCAAATAATATTCCAAGACCCATTCGCTTCTTTAAACCCAAGAATGACAGTTAGTGAAATTATTGCTGAACCTTTAATTATTCATAATAAATGTAAGACTAAAGAAGAACTTAATAATAGAGTAAAAGAATTAATGGATACAGTTGGTTTAAGCCAAAGACTTGTCAACACTTACCCTCACGAACTTGACGGAGGAAGAAGACAAAGAATAGGTATAGCTAGAGCCCTAGCTTTAAATCCTAAATTCATAGTTTGTGATGAACCAGTATCAGCTCTTGACGTGTCTATACAAGCACAAGTTTTGAACTTGATGAAAGATTTACAAGAAAAATTAGGTTTAACATATATGTTTATAACACATGACCTATCAGTTGTAAAATATTTCTCAAATGATATAGCAGTTATGTATTTGGGAGAACTTGTTGAAAAAGCTCCATCAAAGGATTTATTCAAAAATCCTATTCACCCTTATACTAAGGCTTTATTATCAGCAATACCTACAATTAATATCAGAAAGAAAATGGAAAGAATTAAACTTGAAGGAGAAATCACTTCACCTATCAATCCAGGAGTTGGTTGTAGATTTGCAAAAAGATGTGTTTATGCAACAGAAATCTGTTCAAAAGAATCTCCAAAATTAGAAAAAGTTGAGAAGCTCACTTCTTTGCTTGTCATAGAGCAAAAGAACTAGGTTTTGTGGATGAAAAATAGTCTTTAAATAGAAGAGTTGTACATGATATAAAATGTACAACTCTTATTTTTAGATTGACATAAAAAAAATAATATGGTATTCTTATAAGGTATTCAATATGCATCTGTGGCTCAATTGGATAGAGCATCTGACTACGGATCAGAGGGTTGTGGGTTCGACTCCTGCCAGGTGCGCCAGAAATTGCCTGAGTGGTGGAATTGGTAGACGCACCAGACTCAAAAATCTGGAATTCTTCGGAGTGTGCGGGTTCAAGTCCCGCCTCAGGCACCATATTAAATTATAAACATTTTTAGGACTACTTTTTATAGTCCTTTTTATTTTCTAAATTATATAAAAACTTGCTAAATTATTCAAACTATAATATAATTTAAGATAGGAGATTTATGTAAAAGAAGCGCCAGAGCTCTATTTTTGAGTTGACGAGGATTGAAATTATCGAATTTTTCGGCGGATATTTCAAAAGGTGGTTACAACCATTATTAACAAAAACATAGAGTGATCTATGTAACAAAGAAATAATTGTAACAGTCTCCTATTTTTATAATGAAAAATTTTTAGGAGGTTTAATATGTGTGGAATAATTGGATATTCAGGAACTAACACGAATGCGGTGGAGGTTCTATTAGAAGGACTTGAAAAGGTTGAATACAGAGGATATGATTCAGCAGGAATTGCCTTTTGTAACTGATAAAGGGATACAAATAGAAAAGAAAGAAGGAAAATTAGATAATTTAAGAAATCATATGAAACAATTTGAAGTTCTTTCTTGTACAGGGATAGGTCATACTAGATGGGCAACTCATGGAGTACCTACTGATAGAAATGCTCACCCTCACTATAGTGAAAAACAGAGATGTTGCACTTATACACAATGGAATTATTGAAAACTATGTAGAAATCAAAAAGAATTATTAGAACAAGGTGTAAAATTTAGTTCAGATACAGACTCAGAAGTAGTTGCTCAACTATTCTCAAAACTATATGATGGAGATTTATACTCAACTCTTAAAAAGTTTTTAAAAAGAATAAGAGGAACTTATGCCTTTGCTATAATTCATAAAGATTTTCCTGATAGAATGATTTGTTGTAGAAGTCATAGTCCTTTAATTGTTGGACTTGGAGAACATCAAAAATTTTATAGCTTCAGATGTGTCAGCTATATTGAAAATACACAAGAGATATCATTTATCTTGAAGATGGAGATGTTGCTTTAGTAACAAAAAGATAATGTTACTATCTATGATAAAGATGAAAAAGAGGTAAAGAGAGAAGTTAAGAAAGTTGAATGGAACTTTGAACAAGCTTCAAAAGGTGGTTATGCTCACTTTATGATAAAAAGAAATTGAAGAGCAACCTGAAATTATTGAAAAAGACTTTAAATGTTTACACAGATAAAGAAAAGAATGTAAATTTTGACGAGCAATTAGAAGGAATAAATTTACATAATATAGATAGAATTTATATAGTTGCTTGTGGAACAGCTTATTATGCAGGTTTACAAGGTCAATATTTTATGAAAAAAATTATTGGGAATAGATGTATTTACAGATATAGCTTCTGAATTTAGATACAATGATCCTGTAATAACTGATAAGACTCTAGCTATTTTTTTGTAAGTCAATCAGGAGAAACTATTGATACTTTAATGTCAATGAAATATGCAAAAGGAAAAAGGAGCAAAGACTTTAGCAATATCTAATGTTCTAGGTTCAACAATAACAAGAGAAGCTGACAATGTTATCTATACTCTTGCAGACCTGAAATTTCAGTTGCTTCTACAAAAGCATATAGTTCACAAGTTTTAGTTCTATATCTATTATCTCTATATATGGGAGCAAAAACTTGGAAAATTAGAAGAAAAAGATTATATAAAATATATTTCTGATATTACTTTATTAAAAGAAAATATAAGTGGACTTATAACAGAAAAAAAGAAAAGATACATGAAATTGCTAAAAGAATAAAAAGATGTAAAAAAATGGTTTCTATCTTGGTAGAGGAATAGATGAAAAAGTTGCTAGAGAAGGTAGCTTAAAGATGAAGGAAATCAACTATATTCACACTGAAGCTCTTGCTGCAGGGGAGTTGAAAGCATGGAAGTATAGCCCTTATAGAACAAGGAGTTTTAGTTGTTGCTATCTCTACTAACTTAGAAATGGATGAAAAAAAGTTGTATCAAATATAAAAAGAAGTTAAGGCTAGAGGAGCTTATGTTGTTGGAGTTTGTAAAGAAGGAAGTTTAGTTCCTGAAGTTGTAGATGACGTAATTCAAATCAAAAGATAGTGGAGAATTATTAAGTCCTGTTCTTGCAGTTGTTGCTCACAATATTTAGCTTACTATACATCTTTAGAAAAAGGTTTTGATGTGGATAAGCCTAGAAATCTTGCAAAAATCTGTAACAGTAGAATAAAAGAAGGCTCATTAAATTGGAGGGAGTTTAGAATGGAAATCAACAAAAGAATTGAAGCGGCTAGAAAAAGTATGAAAAAGCACAAAGTAGATGCCTATATTGTAACAAGTTCTGACTATCACCAAAGTGAATACATAGGTGGCTATTTTTAAAGGAAGAGAATATTTATCAGGTTTTACAGGTTCAGCAGGAATTTTAGTTATATTCAACGATGAGGCTTGCCTATGGACAGATGGAAGATATCATATCCAAGCTGAAAAATCAATTAAAAGGTAGTGAAGTAAAACTATTTAAACAAGGTAATCCTGGTGTTCCTACATATAAAGAATATATAGTTTCTAAGTTAGCAGAAAATTCAAAAAAATAGGAATAGATGCAAAGATACTTTTTATCTTCTGATGTGAATGAAATTCTTTCAAAGAAAAAAATTTTAAGATTGTTGATTTTGACTTGTTAGCAGAAGTTTGGGATAAAAAGACCAGCTTTTAGCAGCTGAAAAGATATTTATTTTTAGAAGATAAATACACAGGAAAAATCATATAAGGAAAAAGTAAAAAGAAATAAGAGCAAGTTTAAAAAGAAAAATGCAGACTATAATATTATCTCAAGTCTAGATGATATAGCTTGGATATATAATTTCAGAGGTGATGATGTTCAACATAACCCCTGTAGCTCTATCATTTACAGTAATTTCTGAAAAGAAAGCAAGCCTATATATTGATGAAAATAAATTAAATGAGGGAGCTAAAAATACTTTAAAGATAATAAAGTAGAAGTTAAAGGATATTTTGAATTCTTTTGAAGATATAAAAAAATTAAAAGGAAATATTTTAGTTGACTTTTAATAAAACTAGCTATGCTATCTATGAAGCTATCAGTAAGAATAACTTAATCAATGCTATGAATCCTAGTACATATTTAAAGGCACATAAGAATGAAACTGAAATAGCTAACACAAGAGAAATTCATGTTCAAGATGGAGTAGCTATAGTTAAATTTATGTACTGGCTTAAAAATAACTATAAAAAGGGAAATATCACAGAATTCTCTGCTGAAGAAAAAAATTAATTCTCTAAGAGAAAAATAGAAGGATACATAGATCTAAGTTTCCATACTATTTCAGCTTTTTGGAAAAAAATGCAGCTATGATGCACTATTCAGCTCCTGAAAAATTCAACTAAAATAGAAGATGGAGTATATTTACTTGATTCAGGTGGAACATACTTAAAGGAACTACTGATATAACAAGAACTTTCTTCTTAGGAAAAGTTGGAAAAACAAGAAAAATAGACAATACTTTAGTTTTAAAAGGAATGTTAGCACTATCGAGAGCAAAATTCTTATTTGGTGCAACAGGAACAAACTTAGATATTCTAGCTAGACAATTCTTATGGAATGCAGGAATAGACTATAAATGTGGAACAGGACATGGAGTAGGACATATTTTAAATGTACACGAATGAATCACATGGAATAAGATTCCAATATAATCCCCAAAGATTAGAAGTTGGAATGATAGTTACTAATGAGCCAGGGGCATATATTGAAGGTAGCCATGGAATCAGAATAGAAAATGAACTTCTAGTAAAAGAAGCTTGTGAAACTGAACATGGGCAATTTTTAGAATTTGAAACTATCACTTATGCACCTATTGACTTAGATGGTATAGTAAAAAGTCTTTTAACTAAAGAAGAAAAAGACCAATTAAATACTTATCATAAAGAAGTTTATGAAAAATTAAAGCCTTATTTAACTAAGGCTGAACAAGAATTTTTTAAAAAGAATATACTAAAGAAATTTAGTTCACTGATTTAGAAAGGTATAAAAAAAGATATGAGAAAGAATTATGAAACCTCAAAATTGTACTATGGTTTTCCAGTAATTTTACTTGGATATAAGGATGCTAACTTTAAATATAATTTTTACAACTAATAGCTCATCATATACATTAGGAGATATGATGGTTATAGGGCTTCATTGTAGAAGTAATGCAGCTAAACAAATTATGAACTTCAAGGAATTTACTGTAAATATTCCTAGTGAAAAACTTAATGGATGAAATTGAAAATAGGTGGATTTTTTTCATAAAGTCGATAAAAATTCAGCTTAGTAAATTGGATTATGAAATAGGAGAATTTATTGATGCACCGATATTTACTGCTTGTCCTGTTTCTATGGAATGTAAGGTAGAAAAATGTTGTAATGTATGGTGAGACTGCCAATATTATAGCAAGTATAAAGAAAAGGGTTGTTAATCCCTATCTTAATTGAAGATGGAAAATTAAATTCAGATAAATTAAACTCAGTTCTATTCTTTGGTGATGATAATGAAAAAAATATCGTTATCTAAGAAATTTGAGTGATAAAAGCAGGAAAATTTTATAAAAATAAATTTGAATAGAATAAAAAGGGGAATTTTTACTTTTTGTAATAATTCCTCTTTATAGTTCTGTGCTATAATTAATTATGACAAAATTGGTCAGGAATTAAAAAAATTAAAAGAGGTGAATTCAATGGAAAATATACTAAAAATCATATAAGATGTTTATCAATGGAGAATGGGTAAAATTCAAGCAATGGAGTTATGGTAAAGACATATGCTCCTTATAACAATGAATTATTATCAGAATTTCCTGATGCAAGTGAAAGTGATGTAGATTTAGCAGTTAAAAGTGCAAAAAGAAGCATTTAAAACTTGGAGAAAAACTACTGTAAAAGAAAGAGCTAAGATTTTAAATAAGATTGCTGATATCATAGATGAAAATAAAGAACTATTAGCAACTGTTGAAACTATGGATAATGGTAAGCCAATAAGAGAAACAACTTTAGTTGATTAAAAATATGGTCGCACACTTGTGACTCTAGCACTCGTAGGGTGTCAGTCATGAGTTAGACCATTAAGTATAGTCAGCATATATAGAAATATGTATGTAGAGGTAGCAACTTTAAAAAGCTATCCAATACTACTCGAATTGCTGGAAACCCCTAAAGCTAGTATAACTACAACATAGTACCTAAATAATATGGTACAAGTGTGAAAGTGGCGAAAGCAGAAAAATATACTAGATGGCATAAGGTTAAACCCCTAAGTGTTAAGATAATGGGCAATCAGCAGCCAAGACTGAAAGGTAAGGTTCAACGACTATTCCTCCTGAGGGAAGTACACTAAAGCTAGTGGAAGTGGGTAGACCCAAACAGATAGAGCTGTGGGATAAGATATAGTCTGTGCTTAATAGAAATATTAAGAAGTTCAAGGCTAATCTCCTTAATTTATTAAGGAGTGTATATGCCAGGAGAACTGCATAAGTGGTAGCGTACTTATGTGAACGACAACCCTCTAAAAACGACTGAGTCAGTTTTTAGGTTCATATATTTAGAAAAATTTTACTTTTTCATTTACTTATAGTATAAAAAGTAGTATACTATATATAGGTAAATGGAGGTGAAATTACATGGAAAAAAAGCATATAAGTTTAGATTTTATCCAACTAAAAACTCAAATAACAAAAATTAAATTGTACTTTTGGTTGTGTAAGATATGTCTATAATCATTTTTTTAGATTTAAAACAAGAGCTATATAACGAAGAGAAAAATCTATTTCATATAGTGAGTGTAGTAAAGAATTAACAGTTTTAAAACAAGAGAAAGAATGGTTAAAAGATGTAGATAAATTTTTCTTTTACAAAATTCTTTAAAAGATTTAGATAAAAGCCTATAAAAACTTTTTAGTGGAAGTGGCTATCCAAAGTTTAAATCTAAGAAAGATAATAGAAAATCATACAGAACCAATTATACAAATAATAATATGAGTTTTTAGATAAATGGATAAAAGTACCTAAGTTAGGGAAAACTAAAAATAAGAGATAAAATAAAAACCACAAGGAAGAATAATAAATGCAACAATAACCCAAGTACCTAGTGGAAAATATTATATATCTTTATGTTGTACTGATGTGGAAGTAGAAAAAAATTAGAAAGTACAAATAAGAATGTTGGAATAGATTTAGGTATAAAGGACTTTTATGATTACCAGTGATGAAATCTCAATAGAAAATCCAAAATATTTACAAAAAAATCTTTGAATAAACTAGTAATATTACAAAGAAAACTATCACGAAAAACCAAAGGGTAGTTCAAATAGAAATAAAGCTAGAATAAAAAGTAGCAAGATTATTTGAGAAAATATCAAATCAAAGAGAAGATTTTTGCAAAAGTTATCAACAATGCTAATAAAAAGAATATGATATTATTTGTATGGAAGATTTACAAGTAAAAATATGGTAAAAATCATAAATTAGCAAGAAATATTGTAGATGTATCATGGAGTGAATTTAATAGAATACTAAGTTATAAAGCGAAATGGCATGGAAAAAAACAATAGTAAGAGTAGATAAATTTTTTGCAAGTAGTCAAATATGTAATTGTTGTGGATATAGAAATGAAGAAGTAAAAAGATTTAAGTGTGAGAGAATGGACTTGTCCAGTATGTGGAGCTGTACATAATAGAGATTTAAATGCAGCCAAAAACATATTAAAAGAAGGACTAAAGATATTAGGTATAAGTGCTTAAATAAAAATATATGAACCGTAGGAACTATGGGGATAGCTTGGTAAATTTAGTTGGCTAACAGAAGCAACTACTACCCAAGAACCCTGCGACTTCAGTCGTGGGAGGTTCAGATTCCTTTAGCAGCAAGCCATTTTAGATATTTTGCAGGATGTATCTTAGCAGATGAAGGACAAGCAACTGTTTTAGATGAAAAGTTTTTAAGTTTAATTTTAAGAGAACCTATAGGAGTTGTAGGACAAATTATTCCTTGGAACTTCCCATTCTTAATGGCAGCTTGGAAGTTAGCACCAGCTCTAGCAGCAGGAGATACAGTTGTTTTAAAACCATCTAGTACAACAACACTAAGCTTATTAGTTTTAATGGAACTTATCCAAGATGTAATTCCTAAAGGAGTTGTAAACTTAATTACAGGAAAAGGAAGTACAGCAGGAGAATTTTTAAAGAATCACCCTGATTTAGATAAATTAGCTTTCACAGGTTCAACAGCAGTAGGTAGAGATATAGCTTTAGCAGCAGCAGAAAAATTAATACCTGCAACTCTTGAATTAGGGGGGAAATCAGCAAATATCATTTTAGATGACGCTGACATAGAAAAAGCACTTGAAGGAGCTCAACTTGGAATATTATTCAATCAAGGACAAGTTTGTTGTGCAGGTTCAAGAATATTCGTACAAGAAGGAATATATGATGAATTTGTAGAAAACTTGTAAAGAAATTTGAAAATATTAAAATTGAAATCCATTAGATCCTACAACTGTAATGGGAAGCCAAATAGATGCAAGACAAGTAAAAACTATTCTAGATTATGTTGAAATTGCTAAACAAGAAGGTGGAGTTGTTTTAACAGGAGGAGTAAAATATACAGAAAATGGTTGCGACAAAGGAAACTTTGTAAGACCTACTCTAATAACTAATGTAAACAATGGTTGTCGTGTATCTCAAGAAGAAATCTTTGGACCAGTTGCTGTTATAATCAAATTTAAAACAGATGATGAAGTTATTGCTCAAGCAAACGATAGTGAATATGGACTTGGAGGAGCAGTATTCACAAAGAATATCAATAGAGCTTTAAGACTTGCAAGAGAAATTCAAACTGGTAGAGTATGGGTAAATACTTATAACCAAATTCCAGAACATGCTCCATTCGGAGGATATAAAAAATCAGGTATAGGAAGAGAAACTCATAAAGTTATCTTAGAACACTATACACAAATGAAAAAAATATCTTAATTGACTTAGAAGAAGGAACTTCGGACTATACTAAAAATAATAAAAGAGTTGTTACAAAGTAAAAATATCTCGTTACTAGCTACTTTAACGATGAAAAATTAACGTTTCGCTGCAAAACATGAAACTCGCTATGCTCAAACACTCATGCTTTTGCTCGGCTCACTTGCTTTAATTTTTCATCTAAAATTTAGAATGTAACTCGCTTATTTTTTTACATTTTATTAAACAAATGTAACAACTCTTTTTATTTTTATAAAATTTCTTGTATTTTTTCAAACTAATTAAATTTGACAGATTGTTTTATAAGTGATAAAATACTTTTAAACTATAATTTGGTATTTTTAAAAAAATATTTTATTTTTGAAAAAGGAGAAAGATACGACATGGATTTAAAAGGAAGTAAAACAGAAAAGAATTTAATGACAGCTTTTGCTGGAGAATCACAAGCAAGAAATAAATATAATTTCTATGCAAAAGTTACTAAAGAAGAAGGATATGAACAAATAGCTGAACTATTTGATATTACAGCTAACAATGAAAAAAAGAACATGCTAAACTTTGGTTCAAAGCTTTACATGGAGATACTATCCCTGAAACAATAGTTAACCTTGCAAGATGCAGCAGCAGGAGAAAACTATGAATGGACAGATATGTATGCTAAATTCGCAGAAGAAGCAAGAGAAGAAGGATTCATGAAACTTACTAAACAATTTGAAAATGGTTGGACAAATTGAAAAAGAACACGAAGAAAGATACAGAAAATTATTAGAAAACATTAAAAATGGAACAGTATTCCATTCAGAAGAAAAAGTAGCTTGGGAATGTATGGACTGTGGACACCTACATTATGGAAATGATGCACCAGGTAAATGTCCTGTTTGTGGAGCAGACAAAGCTAAATTCAAAAGAAGAGCAGTTAACTACTAAGATTTAAAAACTATTGAGGCACTAAAGACAAAAAAAGTTTTTAGTGTCTTTTTCTTAAAAATGATATAATACTAGGCATAGAGAAAAAAATTATAGGAGATTCAAAAATGAAATTTTACATATTTTTTTACTTATTATGTTTCTATTTCTAGGACTTGTTTCTTCAAAAGAAACTTATTCAAAAGAAAAATCAAAGCCAAATTATAATTATGTAGTAGAAAAAGCTTCTATCTATTCAGATATGAATAAGAAAGAAAATATTGGTACTTTAATAAAAGGTACTCGTGTAAATGTTTATGAGACAAAAGAAGTTACAAAAATTAAAAATAAGCAAGGAAAAGAAATTGATGCAACAATTATCATGAAAAATAACATATAAAGATGTGGATAAAACAAAGGTTGCTTGGATAGAGGATACTTATTTAGTTTCAACATTAAATGAAGCAGTTGATGAAAGATTTAAAAATTTAGACTTTACAGAAAAAGAGAAAAAGAATACAAAGATAATAAGAGAGTAAAAGTTAGGGGAATATATGTTTCTGCTCATTCTGTTGCACTTAAAGGAAGACTGGATGAGCTTTATAGAACTTACTAAAAAGAATAATATCAATGCCTTTGTTATAGATGTAAAAGGAGATTATGGGGAGTTAACTTTTCCAATGTCAGAGAGTATAAATAAATATACAAAGTCAGCTAATAAAAATCCGATAATAAAAAGAGATTGAGCCTGTAATCAAAAAAATTAAAAGACAATGGTATTTATACTATTGCTAGAATAGTATCTTTTAAAGACACAATCTATGCCAAAGAAAACCCTGATAAAATTATTGTATATAAAGATGGAGGAAAGGCATTTACAAATAGTGATGGACTTGTTTGGGTATCTGCATACGATAAAAACTTATGGGAATACAATGTGACAGTTGCTAAAGAGGCAGCAAAAGCAGGTTTCAATGAAATACAATTTGACTATGTGAGATTCCCTGCATCTAATGGTGGAAAACTAGATAAGGTTTTAAATTATAGAAATCCAGATAACATGACAAAAGCAGAGGCTATTCAAAAATATTTGAACTATGCTAAAAAAGAATTAAGCCCATATAATGTATATATAAGTGCAGATATCTATGGGCAAGTTGGAAGTTCTTCTGATGACATGTCATTGGGACAATTTTGGGAAGCAGTAAGTTCAGAGGTAGATTATGTATCACCTATGATGTATCCTAGCCACTATGGAAAGGGAGTTTATGGACTAGATATTCCTGATGCTAACCCATATAAGACAATTTACCATTCAACAAAAGATTCTATAAATAGAAATAATAATATTTCTAGTCCTGCTATTATTAGACCTTGGATACAAGCATTTACAGCAACTTGGGTAAAAGGACATATACATTATGGACCAAAAGAAGTTAAAGAGCAAATTAAAGCAATGAAGGATCTGGGTGTGGACGAATATATTCTATGGAGTGCTACCAATAGATACGAGAACTTTTTAAATAATTTTTAGTAAAATATTAGTAAAAAGATACAAAAATTGTACTGAATATTATTTTTGTATCTTATTTATTTTTTAAAATAAAACTTGCAAAAATTTTTATATTTATATATATAATATAATTATGACTTATTAAGTAAAGTTTAAAATTTAAAATAAAAAGATATATTTAAAAATTAGGAGGAGTAAAATGAGTAAAATTAGTTTAGTTTATTATAGTGCAACTGGAAATACAGAAAAAATGGCAAAAGCTATTGAAGAAGGAATAGTTGAAGCAGGAGGAGCAGTAACTGTTTACAAATCAAATGCAATGGATAAAGATGCTATCCTTTCAAGTGATGTTATAGTTATGGGATCTTCAGCAACAGGAGCAGAAGTAATAGACGAAAATGATTTATTACCATTCATGGAAGAAGCAGGAGATAAATTCAAAGGTAAAAAAGTATATATCTTCGGTTCTTACGGATGGGGAGGTGGAGAATATGCTGATAACTGGAAAGCTCAATTAGAAGGATTTGGAGCTACTATAGTTGATATGCCTATTCTTGCAAATGAAGAACCAAGTGATGAAGAATTAGCTCAATTAAAAGAAGTTGGAAAGAAATTAGCTGCTATCTAATACTTAAAATATTAAAAGCAAAAGCTGTTATAAATAATTTTTAAACTGCACTCAAATTTTTAAATAAAAATGAGATGCAGTTTTTATTTATTTTTGAAAAAGAATTTAGCTAATAAAATATTAGTTAAAATAGATACTTTACAATCAAATTATAAAGTACTATAATAATCTTGCGGGTAGATGATATGTTATATTTAATTTTAATGGCACCATGGAATATTTTTATAGTTTGTTTTTTTATTAAAAAGGAGTTTTAAAATGGCTAAAAAAATTTTTACTAAAAACTATTGACATTAATCCAATTTTTGCACGTCCAGGTGAAATTACATCTGCACCAGTGGATCGTTTCCCAACAGATTCTATGTTACCAGAAACAGCATATCAAATAGTACATGATGAATCTATGTTAGATGGGAATGCTGTTTAAATGTTTAGCAACTTTTTGTCTCAACATGGATGGATGAAAATGCTAACAAATTATATTCTGAAACATTTGATAAGAATGCAATAGATAAAGATGAATATCCTGCTACTGCAAGGGTTGAAACAAATTGTTGGCACATGCTTGCTGATCTTTGGCATGCACCAGATCCTGATAATGCTATTGGTTGTTCTACAACTGGTTCATCTGAAGCATGTATGCTTGGAGCTTTAGCATTAAAACGTAGATGGCAAGAAAAAATGAGAAAACTTGGAAAATCTACTGCTCGTCCTAATCTTATAATGAGTTCAGCAGTACAAGTTTGCTGGGAAAAGTTTTGTAATTATTTTCGATGTTGAGCCAAGATATGTTCCAATAAGTTTGGATCATAAAGTTTTTAGATGGATATGACTTAGAAAAATATGTAGATGAAAATACAATAGGTGTTGTAGCAATAATGGGAGTAACTTATACAGGAATGTATGAACCAGTAAAAGATATTGCTAAGGCTTTGGATAAAATTGAAAAAGAAACAGGATTAGATATTCCTATACATGTTGATGCAGCTTCTGGAGGTATGATAGCTCCATTTATACAACCTGATTTAGAGTGGATTTTTCGTATACCAAGAGTATATTCTATTAATACATCAGGACATAAATATGGTTTAGTTTATCCTGGACTTGGTTGGGTAGTTTGGCGTAGTACAGCCCATCTTCCTGAAAGTCTTATATTTAAAGTTAGTTATCTTGGAGGAGAAATGCCAACATTTGCATTGAATTTTCTCGTCCAGGTGCACAAATATTATTACAATATTGGGCATTTTTAAGATATGGATTTAATGGATATAAAACAGTACAACAATCCCACAATGGATGTAGCAAATCATCTTGCTAATGAAATTAGTAAAATGGATATGTTTATACTTTGGAATCATCCAACAGATATACCAGTATTTGCTTGGATGTTAAAAGAATCTCCTAATCGTAAATGGACTTTATATGATTTATCAGATAGATTACGTATGAAAGGTTGGCAAGTACCAGCTTATCCAATGCCAGTAGATCTCAACAAATATAACTGTTCAAAGAATAGTTGTAAGAAATGGACTTAGTATGGATCTTGCAGATAGATTTTTAGACGATATTAAATCTCAAAGTTGAATACCTTGAAAATCTTGAACATGAAATGCCTAAGACCAATGCTGAGGCTTCCATCACTAATAGTAAGGAGATAATCTAAATGAATGAAGATAAATTAAAAATAATAGTTCTATACAGAAAGATACTTTATCCATATTTCAAATAGCTGTAATGACAACAATATGTGTAGCTCTTTACGTACATTACCTCCAATGGCAGAAGAGGGAAGAGCTTCTATTCTAATGTATATTATACCAGCAATATTATTTTTAATTCCAACTTCATTGTAAGTGCAGAATTTGCTACTACTTATAAAGGTGGGTATATGTTTGGATTCGTGAAGCATTTGGAAATCGTATGGGATTTGTAGCAATTTGTTACAGTGGATACAAAATGTTGTTTGGTATCCAGTTCAACTTGCTTTTTGTGGCAGCTGCATTGGCTTTCACAATAAACAGAGGTGATTTATCAAACTCTGGATTATTTACAGCAGTTGTTATAATAGTAGTCTATTGGTTCTCAACTTTTCTTGCTTTTTAAGGGAGGAAAATCTTTTGCTAAAAGTAAGTTCAATTGGAGGAATGATAGGAGTTTTTAATACCAGGAGCTATATTAATACTACTTGGATTACTTTGGATAGCTCAAGGTCAACCAATTTCAGAATCTTATTTACAAAGCTCATATATTCTCAAAAATAACAGGAATTTCTTCTCTGTATTAATTGTAAGTAATGTTCTTCTTATGCGGGTATGGAAATGAATGCAGTACATGCTGGACAAATGGAAAATCCCAAAAAGATTTCACTAAAGCTATTGTCTTTGCATTTATTTTTAATATTATGTGTATTTGTTTTTCCAACATTAGCTATTGTAATAGCTATTCCAGCAGATAAACTTGGTATGGCAAATGAATAATGGTTGCATTTCAAGAGTTTTTGAAAAACTTAATATCAGCTGGATGAGTAATGTAATGTCAGGAGCAATGTTTTTGGAGCAATTTCTTCTGTTGTAACTTGGGTTGCAGGACCTTTCAAAGGGACTTTAGATGCAGGAAAAACAGGTTTGTTACCTCCAATTCTACAAAAGGTAAAATAAAAATAATGTACAAGTAAATATACTTGTTTTTTTCAAGGTATAATTGTAACAATTCTTGCTATGATTTATGTCTTATTTCCTGATGTTTCTGATGTGTTCATAGCACTTATAGGTATGGCTGCAGCTTTGTATGTTATAATGATATGCTTATGTTTGCTGCTATTATAGTTTTGAGAAAAAGGAACCTAGTATAGAAAAGAGGATATAAAGTTCCAGCAGTCAATATTGTATCAGGAATAGGATTTATTTCTTGTGCACTTGCATTTGTTATGAGTTTTATTCCTACCACAAGTGAAGCAGCAATACTCGTAATATGTATCCTATCGTTGTGGCAATAGTTGTATTTTTGTTAGGATTCCACCTTTTATATTTTATATGTTTAAAAAGCCGTCGTGGGATATGAGGACTGCTCAAGAAAAAGAAGAAAAAGCCAATACATTAATTTTTTCAATATGATAAAGCATTTAGACTATGAGCTAATACATTAAGAGAATTTTTGAGAATTAAAAACTTAAAGATTCTCTTTTTAAATTTTTATAATATTTTAAAAATATATTGAAAAAGTTAATAAATCTATTATGATAATGTTAAGTAATATTTAACAATAAACTATAGTTTTTTTGAAGGAGGAAAGGAAATAATGTATTGTTGTACAAAAATAAATGATGATATTATTTGGATTGGAGTTAACGATAGAAAAACTCAAAGATTTGAAAATTACATTCCTTTAGATAATGGAGTTACATATAATTCATATTTAATATTGATGAAAAATTTGTATTATTGATGGTGTTGAGGAAGGGGAAAATGGAAATTTTCTTAGTAAAATAGAAGCAATGATAGGGACTGCTCCTATTGATTACATTATAGTAAATCACGTTGAACCCTGATCATTCTGGCTCAATTAAAAATCTATTAAAAAAATTTATCCAGAATTAAAAGTTGTAGAAATGCAAAAACTATAATGATGTTAAAATTATTAGGTGTAGACTTAGCTGATGAAAGAGTAATGATAGTAAAAGAAAAAGATGTTTTTAGACTTAGGAAAACATAAGCTAACTTTCTATTTGATGCCTATGGTACACTGGCCAGAATCTATGGCAACTTATGACATGACTGATAAAAATCTTATTCTCAAATGATGCTTTTGGAAGCTTTTGGAGCTCTAGATGGAGCTGTTTTTGATGACGAAGTAAACACAGATTTCTTTTACAGATGAAATGAGAAGATACTATTCTAATATAGTTGGTAAGTTTGGTGCACCAGTAAATGCTGTTTTAAAGAAATTATCTTCACTTGAAATTTCATGTATTTGCCCATCACATGGACTTATTTGGAGAAAATATATAAAAAGAACTTATAGAAAGATATCAAAAATGGGCAAATATGGAACCTACAAAAAGAAGGTGTAGTTATAGTTTATGGAAGTATGTATGGTCATACAGCTGAAATGGCTGAGTACTTAGGAAGAGAATTAGGTAACAGAGGAATAAAAGATGTTATTATCTTTTGACTCATCTAAAAACAGATCACTCATATATCTTCAGTACAATTTGGAAATATAAAAGGACTTATGCTAGGTTCTTGTGCTCATAATAATGATGTATATCCAAAGATGGAGCCTTTACTACATAAATTACAAAAACTATGGTTTAAAAATAGATACTTAGGTATCTTTGGAAATATGATGTGGAGTGGTGGAGGAGTAAAGAAAATAAAAAGAATTTGCTGACAGTCTACTAGGTCTAGAACAAATAGGAGAACCTATAGAAATAAAAAGGTCATGTTACTCCTATTGAAAGAGATAGATTAATAGAACTTGCTAATCTTATGGCAGACAAACTTATTGCTGATAGAAAATAAAATAATCAATAAAGAGCAGTTGCAAATTATCAAAAAGTAAAAATAGTTCGTTACTGAGTAAATTTTTTTATCTAAAATTTCCATCTGTAACTCGCTTATTTTTTTACTTTAGAGTTAAAATTTTAATTTTGCAACAGCTCTTTTTGTTTTTAAAAGAATTTTACTAGTTTTTGTGGAACTTCATTAACTAATTCTTTACCTTCAACAAAGTCTTTAATATTATTTAAAGTTGTTAAAGTTATAGCATCAACAGCTTCTTGTGTAAAATATGCTTGGTGAGAAGTAAAAGCACATTGTAGAAAGATAAAAGTCTTCCTAAAATATCATCTTCAATAACTTGAGTAGATTTATCTTCAAAGAAATAATCTTCTTCTTCTTCGTATACATCAAGAGCCACTGCTCCAATTTTTCTTATCTTTTAAAGCTTCAACTAAGTCAGCTGAATCAATAAGCATTCCTCTACCTGTATTAACAAGTATAACTCCATCTTTCATCTTTAACATAGATTTTCTATTAATCATATATTGAGTTTCTTTTTGTAAGTGGACAGTTTAAAGAAATAATATCAGATTGAGCATATAGTTCATCTAAAGTTACATATTCAAAACCAAGTTCTTCAGCTGCTTTTTTGATTAGGATATAGGTCATAGGCACAACTTTCATATTAAATCCTTTTAGTATTTTTTTATTAAAAATTTGTCCTATTTTTACCTGTTCCTATGATACCAGCTGTTTTTTTCCATTTAAGTCAAATCCCATTAAACCATTGATAGAGAAATTTCTCTCTTGTACGAACATAGGCTTTTATGTATTTTTCTATTTACTGCTAGAATAAGAGCAACTGTATATTCTGCTATTGCGTGAGGTGAATAAGCTGGAACTCTAACCACTTTAAATCTATTATGTATATCTTTTTAAAGAAACATTATTAAAACCAGCACATCTCATAGCCAAAAAGCTTTTATTCCATTTTCAGCCATAATATCTATAGTTGTTTTTATTTATAACATCATTTGTAAAAGCACAAACAACATCATAACCTTTTGTTAAATTAACTGTTTCTTCAGTCAATCTTACTTTTAAAAATGTCATATCAAAATTAAAAGTCATCAGCATATTTCTTAAAAATTCTTTGTCGTAATCTTTTATGTCAAAAAAATAATTTTTAGTTTTTCCATATTATCCCTCCTAAAATAAATTCTTTTACCTAATTTATAATAATTTAATTTTACCATAATTTTAAATAAAATTATAGTCAAGATATTAGTTATAATAACATAAGAGGTGTAAAAATGAAAATAGGATTAGTATTAGAAGGTGGAGGAATGAGAGGTCTTTTTCTCTGCTGGAGTTTTAGATGCTTTTACTTGAGCTAAAAGACTTAAGTGTCAATGGAATTGTTGGTGTATCTTCTGGAGCTTTATTTGGAGTGAATTATGTTTCAAAACAAAAAGAAAGGGCAGTTAGATACAATAAGAAATATGCAGATGATAAAAAGATATATGGGACTATATAGTTGGATAACAACAGGAAATGCTGTAAATAAAGATTTTTGCTTTCTATGAGTTACCTTGTAAGTTAGATGTTTTTTTGACAATGAAACATTCAAAAAAAGCAAAGACAGACTTCTATGTTGTTATGACCAATGTTGAAAGTGGAAAGCCTGAGTATGTCTTAATAGAAGATGCATTTGCACAAATGGAATATTTAAGAGCTACATCAGCTTTACCCTTTTGCTTCAAAAATAATAGAAATAAATGGTAAAAAAATATTTAGATGGAGGAATATCTGATAGTATTCCTATAGATTTTGTGAGAGCTTAGGTTATGACAAAATAATAGCTGTGTTAACAAGACCAGAAGGAACATATAAAGAAGATAAGTTAGGATTTTTATATAAGTTAGTCTCATAGAAAAATACTCTAATTTAGTGAAATCACTTCTTAATATGGCTACAGATTACGAAAAAGGTTCTTGCAAAAATAAAAGACTTAGAAAAATAAAGGGAAAATTTTTGTTGTAAGACCTCCAGAAGTTTTTAAAGATAGGTAGGCTTTGAAAAATAGAGATAAAATTCAAAAAGTATATGATATAGGTTTAAATACTGGTTTAAAAAGAATTAGACAATATAGTAAAGTATCTGAACAAATAGAATTTATTTTTAAACTTATCTTAAAAATTTAAATTAAAAACCTTGAATTTTATTGAAAATATGGTATAATATTTTTAGAAAATTTCTGACCTTACCGCTACTTCCAGGAGGTTTTGGGTCTAATGTCGTCATGGGGTTGGCGCTGTCTTTAACAGCTCAGTAACATCACGAATATCAAATTAGGGTATTACGGATCCTGTATGTTTTTGATATCTGACTACCACTTATTGATTTGACGACCAAAAACCATAATGAGACGATAGGTCGGTAATTCTCAAAAATAAGAAAAGGAGATATGTTTATGAAAAATAACTAGTAAAAGAATTAACAGATATTTTTCAAAATCTTGTTGGTAATTTATTTCCAGATAAAGAATTAAAAACCAGTAGAAATTACAGTAGCTACAAAATGAAAATTTTGGGGACTATCAATGTAACTTGCAAATGATAAATTCAAAAATAATAGGGGATAATCCAAGGAAAAATTGCTGAAGAAATAAAGTCTAAGTTTCCTATGGAGAAATCGTTGAAAAATTAGAAGTTGCAGGGACTAGGTTTCATAAATATATTTTTAACAGATAAATATATTTCTGATTCTATAAAGAAAATTGGAGAAGTCTATGATTTTTCATTTTTAAATAGAAAAGGGAAAGTTATCATCGATTTCATCACCAAACATTACAAGAGAATGCACATATAGACACTTAAGATCAACTATTATTGGAGAATCAATAGCTAGAATAATGAGATATTTAGGATATGATGTTGTTGCAGACAATCATATTGGAGACTGGGGAACACAGTTTGGTAAGTTGATAGTTGGATACAGAAAATGGCTAAACAGAGAAGCTTATGATGCCATAGAAGAATTAGAAAGAGTTTATGTTAAATTTTCTGAAGAAGCAGAAAAGATCCTTCTTGAAGATTTAGCAAGAGCCGAACTTTAAAAAGTACAAGATGGTGAAGAAGAAAAATACAAAACTTTGGAAAGAATTTATAACAGAATCTTTAAAAGAGTACAATAAACTATATGAAAGATTAGATGTACATTTTTGATTAAAAATATGGTCGCACACTTGTGACTCTAGCACTCGTAGGGTGTCAGTCATGAGTTAGACTCATTAGCATAGTCAGCATATATAGAAATATGTATGTAGAGGTAGCAACTTTAAAAAAGCTATCCAATACTACTCGAATTGCTGGAAACCCCTAAAACTAGTATAACTACAACATAGTACCTAAATAAAAATATGGTACAAGTGTGAAAGTGGCGAAAGCAGAAAAATATACTAGATGACATAAGGTTAAATCCTAAGTGTATTAGTAATGCCCTCAAATCAAAGATTTGGGAAAGGCTAAAAATGGGCAATCAGCAGCCAAGACCGAAAGGTAAGGTTCAACGACTATTCCTCCTGAGGAAGCACACCAAAGCTAGTGGAAGTGGGTAGACCCAAACAGATAGAGCTGTGGGATAAGATATAGTCTGTGCTATAGAAATATTAAGAAGTTCAAGCTAATCTCCTTAATTTATTAAGGAGTGTATATGCCAAGAGAACTGCATAAGTGGTAGCGTACTTATGTGAACGACAACCTCTAAAAACGATTGAGTCAGTTTTAGGTTCATATATTTAGAAAAATTTTACTTTTTTCATTTACTTGTAGTATAAAAAGTGGTATACTATATATAGGTAAAATGGAGGTGAAATCGCATGGAAAAAGCATATAAGTTTAGATTTTATCCAACTAAAACTCAAATAACAATATTAAATTGTACTTTTGGTTGTGTAAGATATGTCTATAATCATTTTTAGATTTAAAAACAAGAGCTATATAGCAAAGAGAAAAAAATCTATGTCATATAATCAATGTAGCAAAAGCACTGACAGTTTTAAAACAAGAGAAAGAATGGTTAAAAGATGTAGATAAATTTTCTTTTACAAAATTCTTTAAAAGATTTAGATAAAGGCATATAAAAACTTCTTTAGTGGAAGTGGCTATCCTAAAGTTTAAATCTAAGAAAGATAATAGAAAATCATACAGAACCAATTATACAAATAATAATATAGAGTTTTTTTAGATAAATGGATAAAAAGTACCTAAGTTAGGAAAACTAAAAATAAGAGATAAAATGAAAACCACAAGGAAGAATAATAAAGTGCAAACAATAACCCAAGTGCCTAGTGGAAAAATATTATATACTGTGTTGTACAGATGTAGAAGTAGAAAAATTAGAAAGTACAAATAAGAATGTTGAATAGATTTAGGTATAAAGGACTTTATGATTACCAGTGATGAAATCTCAATAGAAAATCCAAAATATTTACAAAAATCTTTGAATAAACTAGCGATATTACAAAAGAAAAACTATCACGAAAAAAACAAAGGGTAGTTCAAATAGAAATAAAAGCTAGAATAAAAGTAGCAAGATTATTTGAGAAAATATCAAATCAAAGAAAAGACTTTTCTTCAAAAAGTTATCAACAGATGCTAATAAGAAAGAATATGATATTATCTGTATTGAAGATTTACAAGTAAAATATGGTAAAAATCATAAATTAGCAAGAAATATTGTAGATGTATCATGGAGTGAATTTAATAGAATACTGTTATAAAGGAAATGGTATGGAAGAACAATAGTAAGAGTAGATAAATTTTTGCAAAGTAGTCAAATATGTAATTGTTGTGGATATAGAAATGAAGAAGTAAAAGATTTAAGTGTGAGAGAATGGACTTGTCCAGTATGTGAGCTGTACAAATAGAGATATAAATGCAGCCAAAAACATATTAAAAAGAAGGACTAAAGATATTAGGTAAAGTGCTTAAATATAAATATATGAACCGTAGGAACTATGGGGATAGCTTGGTAAATCGAAGTTATTAACAAAAGCAACTATTACCCAAGAACCCTGCGACTCTAGCACTCGTAGGGTGTCAGTCGTGGAGGTTCAGACATACTATGGAGAATCTTTCTACAATGATATGATGGCAGATGTTGTAAAAGAGAATTGAAGAGAAAGAAATTAGCAGTTGATGATGATGGAGCTAAGGTTGTATTTTTGATGAAAAAGACAATTTATTCTCTTGCATAGTTCAAAAGAAAGATGGAGCATATCTATACTCTACTTGATATAGCAACTGTTAAATTTAGAAAAGATAACTATGATGTAAATAAGATGATATATCTTACAGATGCTGGACAACAAGACCATTTTAAACAATTCTTTAAGATAACTGATATGCTTGGATGGGATATAGAAAAATACCATATTTGGTTTGGTATCATAAGATTTGTTGATGGTATTTTATCAACTCGTAAAGGAAACATGTTATCAAACTTGAAGAGTTATTAGATGAAGCACACAGTCGTGCATATGATGTTGTAAATGAAAAAGAACCCTAATCTTTCTGAAGAAGAAAAACAAAATATAGCAGAAGTTGTAGGAGTAAGTTCAGCTAAATATGCTGACCTATCTCAAAAATAAACAAAGTGATATACTATTTGAATGGGATAAAATGCTAAGTTTTTGAAGGAAATACAGCACCATACCTACTATATACTTATGCTAGAATACAATCTATTCTTAGAAAAATAGATGAACAAAAATATAGAATTGAATGACAGTGTAGAAATTAAAATAGAAAATAAAATTGAAAGATCTTTAGCAACTCATCTATTGACTTTCCCTAATATCAGTATTAAAAAGCTGCTGAAACATTCAAACCTAATCTAATTGCAGATTATCTATATGACTTATCTAAGAAGTTAAATAGTTTCTACAATACATTGCCTCTATATTAAATCAAGATATAGATACTTTAAAAATCAAGAGCCTTATTAATAAAGAAAACAGGTGAAGTACTAAAAGAAGGATTGTCTCTACTTGGAATACCTGTACTAATAAAATGTAATATAAAGGAGAACATTATGTCAAAGAAACCAATAATCGGAATATCATCAAGTGTAATAGTTGATGACAGTGGAAATTTTTGCAGGATATAAAAGAGCCTATGTAAATAAAGATTATGTAGATGCGTTGTAAGAGCAGGAGGAGTTCCTCTCATAATACCGTTTACTACAGATAAAGAAGTTATTATTAGTCAAGTTCAAGTAATAGATGCTTTGATACTATCAGGTGGACATGACGTAAGCCCATATAATTATGGACAAGAACCCTAATCCAAAATTAGGAGAAACTTTCCCTGAAAGAGATACTTATGATATGCTTTTTATTAGAAGAAAGTAAAAAGAAACCTTCCTATTTTAGGAATTTGTAGGGGTTCTCAAATAATAAATGTGCAGCTGGAGGAACTTTATATCAAGATTTATCTTTAATACCTGGGAAATGTTTTTAAAAACATAATCAAGTTTCTAAACCAACATTGAAAAACTCATAAAATACAAATAGAAGAAAAATTCTGTTATTTCAAGTATTTTTGGAAAAAGAAACAATGGTAAATTCATTTCCATCATCAAAGCAATAGATAAAGTGGCTGACGATTTTAAAGTTGTTGCAAGAGCTAGTGATGGAGTAGTTGAAGCTATCGAACATAAAACATATAAGTTTTTAGTTGCTGTTCAATGGCACCCAGAAATGTTGGCAGTGGAATGTGATGAAGCTAGAAAGCTTTTTCAATAGATTAATAGAAGAAGCTAAGAAAATAATGTAAATTGGAGAGAATATGGGAAATAATCAAAATAATGAAAAAATGAAGTTTTGGTCAATAGTTTTATTAACTATCAATGGTATTATTGGGACAGGAATATTTTTATCACCTGGAGCTGTAGCTAAATTAGTTGGAGATAAAGCAGCAATGATTTACTTAGCAGCAGCAGCTTTTGCAGCTGTATTAGCAGTATCTTTTGCAGCTGCTTCAAAATATGTTGTAAAATCTGGAGCAGCTTATGCTTATTCAAAAGCTGCCTTTGGAGATGAAGTTGGTTCTTATGTTGGGATTACAAGAGTGGTATCTGCAAGTATTGCTTGGGGAGTTTTAGCAACAGGGGTTGTAAAAACTGCTCTTTCTATCTTTGAAAAAGATTCATCTGATATGAAAACTGTTACAATAGGTTTTATAACTTTAATGGTAGTCTTATTAATTATAAATTTAATAGGAACTAAACTTCTTACAATAATCAGTAATATATCAACAATTGGGAAAAATAGAGCTTTTAGGAATAACTATAATAGCAGGTATATTTATATTAGTTTTTTCTGATGGAGCTAATTTACAAGATTTAACTATATTAAAGGATGCTGATGGTAAAAAATATAATTCCAGAATTTACAACTTCAGTATTTGTTACAGCACTTGTTTAGGGGCTTTCTATGCTTTTACTGGTTTTGAGAGTGTTGCAAGTGGTTCAGCTGATATGGAAAAACCTGAAAAAATCTTCCAAGAGCAATTCCTCTAGCTATTGGAATAATAGCTCTTATATATTTTTGGAATAGTATTTGTATCTATGTATATTGATCCAGTAGCTATGGTAACATCAAAAAGAACCTGTTGTTTTTAGCTTCTGTTTTTAAAAATCAAATATTACAAAAAGATAATTATTATTGGAGCTCTTATGTCAATGTTTGAATAAATGTTGCAGCTTCATTTTTAACTCCAAGAGTTTTTGAGGCTATGGCTCAAGAAAAACAAGTTTCCAGAATTTTTACAAAAAGAACTAAAGGTGGCTTACCTTTAACTTCTTTTTATATTAACAGCTGAATAGTTGTTATAATTCCATTGGCTTTTAACTATAATATGGCAGGTATAATAATAATCAGTTCAATATCAAGATTTATTCAATTTATAATAGTTCCATTGGCTGTAATTACATTTTATTTTGGAAAGAGCAAAGAGGATATTTTTAAATGCTAATAAAAATGTTATCACAGATGTTATAATTCCAATAATAGGATTATTCCTTACAATTTTATTATTAGTAGAAAATTTAATTGGGCACAACAATTCTCAAACTAAATTAGATGATGGTACAACTACTCTTAATATAAAAGCTGTAGTATCAATGGTTATAGGATATATAATTCTTCCAATATGCCCTAAGAATATATATGAGAGGAAAAAGTAAATATATATTTCATAAATAATAAAAAAATTTATAGTAATTATGAAAAGAATTATGATAGAAATATTTAAAAAAATCCTTAAATATAAAGTCAGGAGTGATTAAAGTGGATCTGCACTATTTAGAAATTTTTTATGAAGTTGCTAAAGCTAAGAGTTTTCACAAAGGCTGCTGAAAAACTTTTCATCAATCAGTCAGCAGTTTCTATTCAAGTAAAAATTTGAAGACATATTAAAAAGTAAAATTATTCGATAGAAGTTCAAAAAATTAAGCTTACTTATACAGGGGAAACTTTGTATAAAATGGCTGAAGATATTTTTGAAAAGGTAAAAAGAGCAGAAAAAGAAATCTCAAGAGTCATAGAATTTGATAGGGCAAGAATAGCAATAGGAGCTTCAGCTATCATCGCAGAACCCTTACTTCCCTAGTCTTATGAAAGAATTTTCTTCTATACATGAAGAAATTGAATATAATATAACTATGTCAAATAAAGAACATCTGTTAAAACTTCTAAAGAAGGAGAACTAGATGTGATAATAATAGATAGCCAACATATAACAGATTCTAATTTGGAAATAATTCCTATAGAAAAATATCCTTATGTTTTTAATTAGCTCAAAAGCATTATGATAATATAAAAGATATAGAAAAGGATGCTATTATCACAAGAGATGTAATACAAAAATAATAATAAAGGCTATTGAATATATTGAAGATAAATATGGTATTAACTTTACTAAAAAATCAATGTTCTTGGAAATTTGGAAGTAATAAAAAGGTCTAGTTAGAGAAGGAATAGGGAATGTAATACTTCCGTATTATTCTGTATATAAGGATATAAGAAAAGGAACTTTCAAAGTTATAGCTAAAATTGATGAAATTAAAGATGGATATGAACTTATTATCACTAAAGATAAAAAAAGATCTATCTCAAATAACAAAGTTTATTGATTTAGTTAAAAAGTCATAAGATAGTTATGGAAGGTTCTAGAAATTAGAAGAGGTGAAAATATGAATTTAATAACTCATATAAAACAGAATTAGAATTATTAAAAATTCATTGAAGAAGAAGAAGAAAGAAAAAGAAACTGAAAAAAAGTGGCTAAGAAAATTAGCAGATATATTTACTAAAGGAAACAAAGTTTTTAATCTGTGGTAATGGTGGTAGTAACTGTGATGCCATGCATTTCATAGAAGAATTTACAGGAAGATTTAGAAAAGAAAGAAGAGCCTTTGCCAGCAATTTCTATATCAGATCCATCTCATATAACTTGTGTTGCAAATGATTATGGTTTTTGATTATATCTTTTCAAAAGGTGTTGAGGCCTATGGAAAAGAAGGAGATATGTTCATAGGAATTTCAACTAGTGGGAAATTCTGCCAATGTTATAAAAGGCAGTTGAACAAGCTCAGCACAAGGGCTTGTAACTGTGGCTTTTACTTGGAAAAAGATGGTGGAAAGCTTAAAGGTCAATGTGATTATGAATTTATTGTTCCTGGAAAAACATCAGATAGAGTACAAGAAATTCATATGATGATACTTCATATAATAATTGAAGGTGTTGAAAGAATAATGTTCCCTGAAAATTATGATGGGAGAATAAAAATAAGAAGAGGCTACTACATTATAATAATAAAAGTAAAAATAAGTTCGTTACTGAATGGAATTTTTAGATAAAAATCAAAATCGAATGATCGTGAGCAAATGCAGTGAGTGTCTGAGCAAGTGAGTTTCCTGATTTTGCAGCAATTTTTGATTTTTATCGTTAAGAAATTTACTCAGTAACGAACTATTTTTTTACTTTTTATTTCATATAAATTTTTCTATTTCTTCAGCAATTTCAAGTCAGCAACCTCATCTTGATGATATTCAATATAATCTTTTAGAAAGTTGGACTGAAAAGAAATTAGCCTCTTCTTCATAGATAGAAGTTTTAAAACCAGTGTGTTCCCTAAAAATCTTATCTCATCACAATCATGTTCGAGAGCATGAAAAAGCTCATGTCCCTATGACAAAAAGTTTTGCAAAAGCCCTCAAGCAAAGACTGAACAACTATTAATTTTGAATTTCAAAACAACAGTGTATAAACCTTTCATTTCTATATTAGCTGAAACAATTTCAATATCTAAACCCTTACAAATACTTATAGGATTCTTTTGTCCCAAACTCAAAAATATAAATTATCAATCAATTTTTAGAATTTCTTTTTCTTCTTTCCGTCATTATTTTCATCAGCTCTTTTTAAGCAATGCACGAATAAAATTCTTTTTAAAACTTTCTCTAATTCATTTTTATCTTCTTCTGATACAGGTTTACCATTAAACATAAGTGTTGAAGTAGTCATTGCTATATTTTCGTATTCTCTTATTTCGTCTGCACTCAACTGATACTCTTTAATTAAAAATATCTTTTTCCTTATCATCTTCATTTTCCATAGGAAGATCATAGCCTCAACCAAAGTTCATTCACATTTAAAACCTCTGCAAATAATTCTATCCTATCTTTTTTTAGCTTCATATTCTCCACTTAAATATTGAGAAATAGTAGATTTATTTACATTAGTCAATTCTGATAATTTAGTTGCTTTCATATTTCTAAGTTCCAAAGCAAGTTTTAGTCTCTCTGCAAAATTACTCACCAATTTCATTTTATACCTCCATTTAAGATAATAATAACATATAAATTTGTATTTTACAAATATTATTTTAAATAATTTGTATTTTCTATAATTTGACAAAAAGTAAAAATAATATTAATATGTTTGTATAATACAAACTATAAAAAAATAAAAATTTGTGTTTTAAAACATAAAGGAGGCTTAAAATGAAAAATATACATTCAAACTTTTTAGCTGAATATATCTTAAAATTAAGTGGGGAATATGCAAGTGCAAATAGAATACATGATATTTTAAATATAAGTCTAAGCTATACTTATACTTTAGTAAAAAAATAACAAGGTGAGAAGTCGTGCAAAAATGGAAGAACTGAATACAATATGGAAGATTTTATAAGAAGTTTAGAACTCATATAATAATAATATTGTTGAAACTCCTTTGACAAAAGGAAGAATTTGATGCTAATAACTTTCATAATTGGGAGGCTAAAAATGATATTGAGAAATATTTAGAAAGATTACTTTTTAGATGAGTTAGGACAGTTTACTTGTATAAAAAGATCTAGTTGAAACTTTTTAAGGTGAGTAAAACTATGTGGTATGATGCTTGGAAGAAGGAAAATAATGTATTTTTACAATTTCAAGCAGAAAATAATAATAACTCGTTCTCTCTTACCCTTTTTCTAAGAGAGGCACTATCTATACAAGACTGAAAATGTATACTTATCGTAAAAAACTATTAAAAATCATTGACAAAAATCATATAAAAAAAGTATACTAAAGCATAAAAAACTTTTAATCTTTTTATAAAAAGTAAAAAGGGGGAACTATGAAAATAAAATTTATTTTAGCTGCAATGTTAGCTACTTGGATCATTATCTTATTCATGAGGTAACAGATACAGTAGCTCAAGAAGTAATAAGTGAAGTTAGAAATATTGAAGCAGAGTATCAAGCATTTAATGCAAAAGGAAGCTGAAAGAAAAGAAGAATTCATTCAAGAAAAAGGCAAATCTTGAAAAAGAAGTAAAAAGAATTAAAAGAAAAAAACAATTAGGAAGGGAAGAACTTTTATGCTAAGTTGAAAAGAAGATTCAAAAATCAGATGGCATAGAGATGAATATAAGAAATTATTAAAAAGATTTGATGAATACTACAACAAATTAGAGACAAAAATCGCAGACAAAGAACAACAAATAGTAGAGTTAACTAAATTATTAGAAGTTTTTAAACTAACTGGGAGGGAATTATGAAAAAGTTTCTAAAAACTATTCTGTTTTTATGTGCATTATCATCAATAGCTTATGCAGAAGATGATGCAATGGCAATATTAAATAAAAAGAGAGCAGAAATTGAAAAAGCAGAAAAAGCAAAGGCAAAATTAGCAAAAAGAAGCAGAAGAAAAAGCAAGAAAAGAGGCTGAAGAGCAAGCAAAACTTGCAGAAAAAGAAGCTAAAGAACAAGCTAGACTTGCTGAAGAACAAGCTAAATCTCAAGTAGTAGAAGTTGTTGAAGCTCCAGCAGAAGCTGTAGTAGCAACAGAAAGGTCTAAATCCTCAAGATGAAAAAGAAGCAATGGAAAATCTTAGATGGAATGAGAAAGAAAAATAAAGAAAGAAGATGCAGAAACTCTTAAACTTCAAAAAGAAGCAAAAAGAATTAGGGAATATCTACATCTGAAGCATCTTCATTAGCAGAAATAGAAGCAATGGTAAAAGCAAAAGAAAGCAGAAAAAGCTAAAACCAAAAACAGAAGCAGAAAAATTAGAAGCAACAAGAAAAGAAGCTCTAGAAAAATTAGATTTCTATGAAAGAGTAGTAAGAAGTGTTGCAAGAGAAGAAGCTGAAGTAGCAGGATATTATCAAATAATGGATGAAGACATAAAACAACTGAAGCTATAGAAGAAGCAAGCTCCAGTAGTAGAACCTGTACAACAATAATAGGGGAATATAGATGAAAAAAACAAATTAATGTTAACAGCATTATTAGGACTACTTTTAGTAGGTTCATTTTGCTTATACAGAAGAAAAGGATGATGAAGCAAAAGAAAAGATTACTAAAAGAATATGAAAAAGTTCAAAAAGAAAGAGAAAAAGAAGCTGAAAGAGCTGCTAAAGAGCAGAAGCAGCTAAAAAGACAAGCTGAAGAAGGAACACAATCAGTTCAAGATATAGCTAATCAAGCTCCAGAAAATGCAGAAGGAGTAGTAAACAGAAGGTGCAGTGTAGAAGGGGAAGCAGTAGCTCAAGAAGAAGTTAACCTAAAAGAAAAGCAAGAAAAGATATGACTGAATCAGAAAAAAATGGATTTAGAAGTACAAAAGAATTAAGAAAAGAATGTTAGAAATAAATGACAAGATAGAAAACTACAACAAAACAAATGAAATGCTTGATAACTTAGAAAAGAATGTTGGAGAGCTAGAAAAAAGAGTAAGTTATTAATAAAAAGGAGAATGGGGACATATGAAAAATTAGCATTAATATTAGGAGTTTTTATCATTAGTAGCATGTACAGATCAAAAGGTAGTAAACTATAATACAGCAAGATTAGATAATATAGAAGCTTATTTAGCAAATAATAAAAGCAGTAAAACCTTCAGAAAATCTAGATAAAACTAGTAGAAGAAGGAAAAGTTGAATATACAGAAGAATACTTTATCATTAGAAAAGGAGGCTGACAAATGGAGAAGAGAAAAGAGCACAACACACAATAATAACATTATTACTATTATTAGTATTTTTCTCTACCAGCATTAGCAGTCCAAGCACTAACAACAACACAAATGCGTGAAAATACAATAAGAATAAAATGCATTAGAAATAAAGAACTATAGATATAACTAAATGTAGAAGCACCAAAAAGAAATGACAATAGTATTAGATGAAAGAGCACTAAACTTTGATTTTTGATAAATCAGTAGTTAAAACCTCAATATTTTGAAATGTTAAATAACTTAAAAGATTTTCATAGAACAAAACAACTATGAATTAACAATAGAAGGACATACAGATTCTGTAGGAAGTAACCAATATAACATAGAACTTTCAAGAAGAAGAGCAGAAGCTGTAAAAGCTAAATTAATAGAATTTGGATTACCTGAAGATAGAATAGTTGGAATAGAAGCTAAGGGAGAAGAATATCCAGTAGCAACTAAATGAAACACCAGAAGGAAGATTACAAAAATAGAAGAGTTGAATTTAGATTAGTTCAAAGATAATCATATTAGGAGTACATATATAAGTAAGAAGGAGAAAGAAATAAATGGGAAATAACAGCTTAAGTAATACTGAGCTTTTACGTTCAATAGCTAAAAGATATGAAAATGTAAAATATTCAGTAGGTCTTGCAGTTCTTTTTTAATGAATGGGAGCAAGTGCGTTTTCTGATACAAATGCAATTCAAGAAACAGATAGACAAAAAGAAGTAGCAAAAGATAACCAAGCAGAAAAGACTGTAGTAAAAGAAGCAAAATCGGAAAAAGAAGCAAGCTAGTCAAAAGTTAAAAGCTTTCATGGGTAAATATGCAATTTGGAGCTAATGATATGTATAGTAACTCTTTTGCATACACCTAAAAGCTAAAGTAGATAAAGCATCAGTTGTAAAAGTGAAAAACTGTATTAGTAGCTAGTGCAGATAATACAGCAAGTTTACCTATGTTTTGCAAAAACTATTAACAGATATAGAAGAAACTACAGAAAATAGAACAGAAGTTTCTAACAACAATTGCTAAAAAGAAGAAACACCTACAATGGAAGAAATAAAGGCAAGTAAACAAAGAATTAAGAAGTTCAGTAGGAAATTTACAAGATAAAAATAGATACAGCAAGAAAGAGAAAATCAAAAAGAAATCAATGGGATTAAGATTAGAATTAATTCAACTGATGGAACAAGGAATCAAAGTAGTAAAATCACCTTGGGCTTCTTGGCAATTTGGAATGAACTATTTCTATGAAGATTGGGGTGGATCATACAAAGGAAGAGGAGATAAGAAGGAAAAATATCCATTTGAAGGAGTATTTACAAGAAGTGCTGATCCTTTTGAAAGATATACATCATCAATAAGTCCAAATTATAGTTCATTAGCTATTTCAACTGATCCTTATTCAGCAACAACAAGTTCTAGAAGTGGATTAGGGTACAAGATATGGTGTTACAGAGTACAACACCAAAAACAAGAACCTTTAACAGTTATGAATGTAGATGCATCAATTAGACCAAAAGATGTATACAGAGATCCTGTAACAGCTCAACTGTAAATATATCAGCACCAGTGTTACAAGCATTAAATGTACCTAATTTATTGCCACCATCATTGGATATAAAGACACCAGAACCTGTGACAGCACCAAATAAGACACCACAAATAACTGTAAATCCTACAGTTGAGTTTTCATTTAATTCTCATAATGTTACAAATGAACCATGGGCAAACCGTAGTGCTTTTGCAAATCAAGATGGAAAAAGGTTTGAACACTATTCAGGTTGGAAACCAGGTGGAACTACATCAGTGAATGAAGCAGTTTACTATCGTGTTGGGAATAGTTATAATACAGTTAAAGGAAGAGTTTCTAATGTGTTTTATATGAAGACAATAGATAGAACCCTCTTGACATTAAATGGAAGTTGAAAGATGTTGTAGTAGATGTTGCAGGAAAACCAGGCTGGTCACCTATGGGAACTTCGGCGATACATACTGTTTGGAATGGAGTAATAGAAAATGTAACTGGGAATTTACATGGTTATAGTGCATTTATATCATCTGAAACTTGGCATTCTGGACAAGTTGATCTTGTAAATGTAAATGTAAATGTAAGTGGACAGTACAATAGTATATTTTATGGTTATCCTCATCATATTATGCTATAGGTTTTAATAATGGTGACTATAACTCTTGGCGTCAAAGAGGAAGGTATAATGGAAATTTAAAATGCTACAATAAGTCGGAAAATAACTATATTTATACAGTATTAGGGAGTACAAGGAGCCTTTTGAAATTAAAAGTACAGGTACTTATAATATAAATTCAAATAACAATATAGGATATCTAGGTTTAGGATATTCACCTAACTGGCAAAATCTTAAAGGTAGTGGAAGTACTACATCTGATAGTACAGAAATGACACCAAGTATACAATTATCACAAACTAATGCCAATGGTAATAAGAATGCCGTACCATATTTTGGAAATAGATATGGTTCATCACCGCATTATGCTGGCACACAACACCTGTTGGAAATAGTGCTAATTGGGCAAAAAGTATAATAGGTATATATCAAGGTGAAATAGATGTTAATGCAAATATTGGAGCAACATCTACTTCTGTGGGAAATGTAGGAGTATATTCAGTATCAGGACAAAGAAAAGGAATAGTACCTACAACAGATTTAGAGCACCTGATAGTACAGCAAGGGCAGCTGTAGGAAATAAACATCCTGATTATGATTTAGACAGACATAATCTTGAAATAGGAGCAGCAAAAATATATTTTTGGAAAATATTCAACAGATGGTGTCATGTTTGCTGCTGACAAAGGACTGTAATGGATATTGGGAAAGCTAAAAAGCTGATAAAAATGCTACTGGGGAAACTGACTATAAAGAAATAGAGCGGCAGTAGCAGCTCAAACAGAAATAAGAGATGCAGCAACAGATTTGACAAGTTCTATGATGATGCTACAAACCAAGCAGCAACAGGAACAGTTGTAGCTTATTCAACTGGAGTATGGAATAATACTAATATGCCTGGTGGAACAGCAGCAGGTTTACCAGGTGAACCAAGTGAAATTAATCTCATATAACCCGTGGTCATGACAGGAAGAGCAAAAATTAGATTCTTCTAATAACTTAACAGATCTGTAGCTTTTATTAGGAGACAACAAGGTGTAGTAAATGCTGAAAAGAAAGTAACAGCATTAGGATATAGTTCAATAGTGGCATTAGCTCAAAATAACGGTGCAGTAAATGCTAGGGAGATATTGTTGCAAAGGACGGAGCAGCAGCTAAAGATGCAGCAACAAAGCCTTACTTATATAATAATATAGGAGCTTATGCAGGAGCAAATGAACAGCAAATGCTACAGGAAATGCTGATATTTATGGTATAGGTCAATGCAGCATCAGGTGCAAATGCAGTAGCTAATTTGAATGGAAATACTAATACAATTAGAACTGGTAAAGCAGGAGCATTAGTTGCAACAAATGGAGGAGTAGTTAATTTTGGTGAGGAACAATAACTCATTCGGAAAATGAGGCAACGATCATGATTCATCAACTCCATTTCTAATGCTATAGCACTTCTCATATAAACTTTACAGGAGCTACAACATTAAATATATCCTATGGTATATTAATTCCAGGAACCAGCTGATTATGATAAAAATGTAGGAACATCAACAAAATATAATGGAATGTCTAATGTAACTGTAAATCTTACAGGAGATAATGTAGTTTTAGCTTCAATTAATGGAATACCTAGTATGGGATGGAACAACAGAGGAGACTTAGTTAAAAATACTATGAAAGTAGCTGCTTTTAATGCTAACAACCATAAATATAAGATTTTCATATTAATTCAACATTTGATATAGACTCAAATATTGATGTAGGTAATCCATCAGATGACTTTTAATAATGTAGAATTATCAAGAGAAGTTGTTACAATAAGAGCAGGAAGAACTGTTAGTTCAACAGTAGGAAAAGGATTAGCAATGGGATCTAATAACTCCTGCTAATGCTGATGGCAATAATAGTAAAACTCAATATATAAATAATGGAACTGTTGGATATAAAAGGTGGAAAACACATCAAACTAGAAACAATAGGTCTTAATATTAGTTATGGACAAATACATAATAATAATATTATCAATGTTGACAGAGGAATAGGTACTTATGGAATAAATGAAGCACATTAACAAACAGAAGCAAATGGTAAAATAAATATCACTGGTCAAGGTGTAGGAATGGCTGCATTTACATCAGCAGATAAATTACAAACTTATGGAACTGATATTAATGATGGAACGTTGACAGCTTCAGATAAAACTTTTGAAAATAGTAAATAAAGGTCAAATAACAGTCAATGGAGATAAATCAATAGGGTTATATGGAAATACAAATGGAACATCTACTTATTGAGATGCTTCAAATGGATACAACTAATAGTGGTAAATTAACTTTTAACAGGAGATGAAACTGTAGTATCGTTTTCTAAGAGAGCGATCAGTTACTTTAAATGGAACAGGAAGTTCAGATATAGTTGTAGGTAAAAAGGTATAGGAGTGTATGCTGAAAAATCGCTCTGTAACTATGAGTTCTAATTATGGGTAGAAGTAAAAGATGGAGGAACAGGAATATTTATTAAAAATGATGGAAGTACTCTATCATCTTCTTCAAATGAACTTGAATTAAAATACAGTGGTTCAAATGTGGGAACAGTAGGTATATACTACGAGGGTGCAATAGGATCTAATATTATAAATGGAACAAAAAGTAAAATTAGTAGATACTTAGTGGAACAACAGCTGGGCTTGTTGGACTTTATACCGCTGGTGGTGGTAAATTAACTAATACAGCAATAATTTCAGAGATAAAGGTTAGTGGAATAATAACAATGGAACTGAGATTATAAATACTGGAACAGTGACTTTTAACAAACCCATTAACTTCATCAAAACCTAGTGTAGGAATTCTTACACAAGCAGGGGATGATATAACAAATACTGGAACAGTAAGTCTTGGAGATAATTCTGTAGGAATTTTTGGTCAAAAAGTTTTAAATACAGGAATAATAACAGTTGGTAATGGTGGGACAGGAATATATAGTGAAGGTGGGAATGTTGATTGGTGCAACAAGTAAGATCCAATGATTGAGCTATTGAAGCTGTTGGAGTTTTCACAAAAGGTAATGGACAAGCACAACTGCAAATGCAGGAAGTACTATGACAATAGGCGATAGTTCATTTGGCTTCTAAATGAAGGAAAAGGAATACTATAAATAAGTAATATTGTGAAAGCCAAACACTAGAAATGATGTAAACATATGTTTATTCAAGGATAGAACTGGAGTTGTAAATACATACAACATTAACATCAACAGGTTCATATAACTATGGTCTATATTCAGCTGGAACAGTTACAAACTAATGCTGATATAAACTTTTGGAACTGGACTAGGAAATGTTGGAATTTATAGTACTTGGTGGAGGAAATGCAAGAAACTTAGCAGGAAAAACAGTAACAGTAGGAGCTTCTTATGTAGATCCAATAACTCATTAAATAATAGATATGCCGTAGCTATGGCAGCTGGATTTAATGGAGATGAACACTTCAAAAGCTATACAGGAAATGTTAATGAAGGAACTATTAATGTAATCAACTGGATCATAGTATAGGTATGCATATGGAACAGAAGGGAACTAAAGTGTATAATGGTACATCAGTGGGTTCAACAGCAACAATTAAATCTAGGGGCAAAATAATACCACTGGAATTTACTGAATAATGGAGCTTATGGATATAACTATGGTACGATAAGATCGGTTGGTTCTGGTTTAAAGAAAGTAGTTGGAGTAGTAGTTAAAAATATGGCTCTACTAACAGAAAAACCATGGAAGAATAGAAATTACAGCAGAAGATGCAGTTGAATTTTTATCTGAAAGGAAATGCAGCAGGAGCAAAACCCTGAAATAATTAAAAACTATGGAACTTTCAATATTAATGGGAAAAGTGATCCTAATGATCCTACAGTTATAAAAAGAAGCTTCTGGAGGGCAAGATTTAGTAAAACAATGGGGAATGTCACAATAAATGCACCTGTTGGATCAACAGTTGGAACTATAACACTAGCTGGAAAACCAGTAGTTCCAACATTAGCAACAACAAGTGCTGAAGAATATAAAGATATGGCAGTATCAAAAATTGGAATGTATAGACACATCTAATAAAAAGATTACCAATCCTATTAGTGGTTTAAGTGCATTATGGTTTAACAACTTCTGATTTAATAATGGGTAATGAAGCAACTGAAAATACAACAAGTAAAAAGCTATACTAAGTTGATCAAAGAATATTATCTCGTATAACACTATGATAATACAAAAATCCACAAATTAAAAAGTGGAATATTTATTCTGGATCTCTAACTTGGATGGCAACTATTACACAAAAATCAAACAGATGGAACTATGCAAAGTGCTTACTTAGCATACCATATACTCAATGGCTGGAAACGAAGCTCACCGGTTGCAGTAACAGATACGTATAACTTTAGATGGATTAGAACAAAAGATATGGAGTTGAAAAATTGGAACTAGAGAAAAATAAAGTTTTCCAAAAATTGAACCTTAGGAAACAATGAAGAAATCTTATTCCATCAAGCAACAGATGAAATGATGTGGACACCAATATGCTAATGTTCAACAAAGAATACAAGTACAACTGGAGACATCTTAAATAAAGAATTTAATTAAGAAATGAAATGGTCTAATCCAAGTAAAGATTCTAACAAGATAAAAACTTTTGGAACTAATGAGAATATAAAACAAGTACAGCAGGAGTAATTGACTATAAGAATAATGCTTATGGAGTGGCTTATGCACATGAAGATGAAACTGTAAGACTTGGAGAATCAACAGGTTGGTATGCAGGTATAGTTCATAACATTTAGATTTAAAGATATTGGAAAACCTAAAGAAGAAATGTTACAAGGGAAAAATTGGAATATTTAAATCTGTTCCATTTGACCATAATAGCTTAAATTGGACAATATCAGAGATATATTTGCAGGATACAACAAGATAAATAGAAGATTCTTAGTAGTAGATGAAGTATTCAGTGCAAAAAGGAAGATATCATACTTATGGTCTAGGTCTAAAGAATGAAGTATCTAAAGAATTTAGATTAAGTGAACTCATTTACATTAAAACCTTATGCAGCTCTAGGTTTAGAATACGGAAGAGTATCTAAGATAAGAGAAAAATCAGGAGAAATTGTTAGATGTAAAATCAAATGATTATTTCTCAGTAAGACCAGAAATTGGAGCTGAATTAGGATTCAAACATTATTTCGATAGAAAGAACAGTAAAAGTAGGAGTATCAGTAGCTTACGAAAAATGAGTTGGGAAGAGTAGCTAATGGTAAGAATAAGGCTAGGGTAGCTGGAACAAATGCTGATTACTTCAATATCAGAGGAGAAAAAGACGATAGGAACAGGAAATGTTAAAGCAGATCTTAATATCGGTATAGATAACCAAAAGAGTAGGAGTAACAGCTCAATGTAGGTTGATGACACTAAAGGACATAATGTTAGAGGTGGAGTAGGATTTAGAGTAATATTCTAATAAGTTTATAATATGACCTGATAGAATTAAGAGAATTTTTGAGAATTAAAAACTTAAAACCCTATTTTGCTTATAATACAAATAGTAAAAAACTTTAAATAATAATAAGGATAATATGTAGCATTATTGTGAAAAACTATTTATAATATTGACAAAAGTGCATAAAAAGTATACTAAAATAATAAAACTTTATTATTTTATACGAAAAAAGTTTAAGGGGAATTATGAAAATCAAATTTATTTTAGCTGCAATGTTAGTGGTAGAGCAGTTTCTATTCGGCAGAAGCAACAGATACAGTAGCTCAAGAAGTAATAAATGAAGTAAGAAATATAGAAGTTGAGTATCAAGCTTTAATGCAAAAAGAAGCTGAAAAGAAAAGAAGAATTTATTCAAGAAAAGGCAAATCTTGAAAAAGAAGTAAAAGAATTAAAAGAAAAAGCAATTAGGAAGAGAAGAACTATATGCTGTTGAAAGAAGATTCAAAAATAAGATGGCATAGAGATGAATACAAGAAGTTGTTAAAAAGATTTGATGAATACTACAACAAATTAGAACAAAAATCGCAGACAAAGAACAACAAATAGTAGAATTAACTAAATTATTAGAAGTTTTGAAAACTAAGTGGAGGAATTATGAAAAGTTTCTAAAAACTATTCTATTTTTATTATGCGCACTATCATCAATAGCTTATGCAGAAGATGATGCTATGTCAATATTAGACAAAAAGAGAACAGAAATTGAAAAGCAGAAAAAGCAAAGGCAAAACTAGCTAAAGAAGCAGAAGAAAAAGCAAGAAAAGAGGCAGAAGAACAAGCAAAAACTAGAAGAGAAGCTGCTAAAAGAACAAGCTAGACTTGCTGAAGAACAAGCCAAATCTCAAGTGAGAAGTTGTTGAAGTCTCAACAGAAAGCTGTAGTAGCAACAGAGAAAGTCCTACCTCAAGATGAACAGAGCAATGAAATCTTAGATGGTATGAGAGAGATAAAGAAAGAAGATGCAGAAAACTCTTAAACTTCAACAAGAAGCAAAAGAATTAGGAATACTACATCTGAAGCAAGCTCATTAGCAGAAATAGAAGCAATGGTAAAAGCAAAGAAAGCAGAAAAGCAAAACCAAAAGACAGAAGCAGAAAATTAGAAGCAACAAGAAAAGAAGCTCTAGAAAAATTAGATTTTCTATGAAAGAGTAGTAAGAAGTGTTGCAAGAGAAGAAGCAGAAGTAGCAGGATATTATCAAATAATGGATGAAGATATAAAAACAACTGAAGCTATAGAAGAAGCTACCTAGTAGTAGAACCTGTACAACAATAATAGGGGAATAAAGATGAAAAACAAATTAATGTTAACAGCACTACTAGGACTACTTTTTAGTGGGTTCATTTTTCTTATGCTGAAGAAAGTGACGATGAAGCAAAGAAAAGATTACAAAAGAATATGAAAAAGCGCAAAAAGAAAGAGAAAAAGAAGCAGAAAGAGCTGCTAAAGAAGCAGAAGAAGCAGCTAAAAAAGACAAGCTGCAGAAGGAAACACAGTCAGTTCAAGATATAGCTAATCAAGCTACAGAAAATGGAGAAGTAGTAGAAGGAGTAGCTGTGAAGGTGGAGAAGTGGCAGTAGCTCAAGAAGAAGTTAGCGCCTAAAAAGCAAGAAAAGATATGACTGAATCAGAAAAATGGATTTAGAAGTACAAAGAATTAAGAAAAAGAATGTTAGAAATAAATGACAAGATAGAAAACTACAACAAAACAAATGAAATGCTTTGATAACCTAGAAAAGAATGTTGAGAACTAGAAAAGAGTAAGTTATTAATTAAAAGGAGAATGGGGACATATGAAAAATTAGCATTAATATTAGAGTTTTATCATTAGTAGCATGTACAGACTCAAAAAGGTAGTAAACTATAATACAGCAAGATTAGATAATATGAAGCTTATTTAGCAACACAGCAGTAAAACTCAGAAAATCTAGATAAACTAGTAGAAGAAGGAAAAGTTGAGTATACAGAAGAATACTTATCATTAGAAAAGGAGGCTGACAAATGGAAAAGAGAAAGAGCACAACAATAATAATCATTATTGTACTATTATTAGTATTTTTCCTACCAGCATTGGCAGTCCCAAGCGCCAACAACAACACAAATGCGTGAAAAATACAATAAGAATAAATGCACTAGAAATAAAGAATATGGATATAACTACATAGAAGCACCAAAAAGAAATGACAATAGTATTAGATGAAAGAGCACTAAACTTTTGATTTTGATAAAATCAGTGGTTAAACCTCAATATTTTGAAATGTTAAACAACTTAAAAAGATTTCATCGAACAAAATAACTATGAACTAACAATAGAAGGGCATACAGACTCTATAGGAAGTAACCAATATAACATAGGACTTTCAAGAAGAAGAGCAGAAGCTGTAAAAGCTAAATTAATAGAATTTTGGATTACCTGAAGATAGAATAGTTGGAATAGAAGCTAAGGGAGGAAGAATATCCAGTAGCAACTAATGAAACACCAGAAGGAAGACTGCAAAACAGAAGAGTTGAATTCAGATTAGTTCGAAAGATAATCCTTATATTAGAGGTAATATAAGAGTGAGGAGGAAAAGTATATATGGGAAATAACAGCCTGAGCAATACTGATTTACGTTCAATTGCTAAAAGATATGAAAATGTAAAATATTCAGTTGGTCTTGCAGTACTTTTTTAATGAATGGAGCAAGTGCATTTTCTGACACAAATACAACTCAAGCAACCAGAAAAACAAAAAGATATTGTGGACTGATGGTCAAGTAGCAAAGAAAGCGTTAAAGAAACAAAGAAAGTACACAGGCAACACCAAAATTAAAAAGCCTCTTGGACAAGCACTGCACTTGTTAACATGACATGTATAGTAATTTTTACTACTACCTAAAAACTAAAGTTGATTCAGTTGTAAAAAGTGAAAAACTGTTTTAGTGGCTAGTGCAAAATAATAGTGCAAGTTTACCTATGTTTTGCAAAAACTTATGTCAGATATAGAAGAAACAGCAGAAGTTAAAACAGCAGCTCCAACAATGGAAGAAATAAAAGCAAGAAAAAGAACTAAGAAATTCTGTAGTTTGCTAAAAGAAAAATAGATACAGCAAGAAGAGAAAATAGTAAAGAAATAAATGGATTGAGATTAGAATTAATTCAACTTATGGAACAAGGAAATCAGTAGTAAAATCACCATGGTCATCATGGCAATTTGGAGCAAATTACTTCATGAAGATTGGGGTGGATCATACAAAGGAAGAGGGGATAAATCTAAAAATATCCATTTGAAGGAATATTTACTAGAGAATCAGGTGAAAATGAAATCAATAGATATGTTGCACCCTAATAGTTCAATGTATTCTTATTTAACAACAAGTAAAGATCCTCAGATCAGCTTCTACAAATTTAAGAGGAAAAGAAAATGCTTATGGATTAGCTAGTAATAGAACTCAACTAGAACCTATAGTTTCATTGGAATTAAGTGCTGAATAACTCCAAGAGTGATAAATAAAAATCACCTGATAGTAGTCCAGCAGCACCTAGTGTGACATTACCAGCTTTTCAACCTAAGTTGATAACACCACCTGTGCCACCTGAAAACCCAGCAGCACCAACTATTGTTTTTCCAACATTTAATGTTAGTGCGATGTCTAATGGAAACTGGGGAAGACGTATGATAGATGGAGATAGTGACAATAGTTTTATTAATGAAGTTGCTATAACATCTGGAGAATTTAATGTAGTTAGAGAGTATGATCGTGCTTATGGTGTAGGACATTTAGATAAATATACATATAACTATGCGGGGTACAGTGGAGTAAATGCTTGGGGAACAGGGCAACAAATGCAACAACAAATCCAGATCATTCAGGAGAAACAGTAGCACAAGGAGGAACTTGGACAAACTGGAGTAGAACAAATGGTTCAAGAACAGGTGTAAGAGGAGTACAAATGGTTGTTGGAGATGGAAATGAGTACAGCAGCTATGTTGAATAATGGAAATTTCTTATATACCAACCTTTATACAAAGATCCAAATACTAAGGTTTAGGAGAATTTGCACACTTAGATGTTCACTCAGCAAGATCAAGTGCAAGTGTTTTAGCTGGTTATCAATTAGCAGTAGCTAATGGTGGAAAGCCACTAGCAAATGGAACAGATATTATAAATGCTTATAATGATATGCTTAATAATGTAAATGAAACAACTACACAAGGTGGAGTAACAAATAATACTTCACAACACATTCATGGATAAATAGTGGAAAAATAGTTATAGAAGGTGGTTGGTCTTCATTAACTAATACTTATACACATACGGGGACACCTAATATAAAACAGATGGCTGCTAATACAGGTGAAGTTATTTTTCAACCATATAAAGATAGCACTGGAACAGTAGCAGATATTTATACAGCAGGTTATGTTGTATCAAATGACGTAAGTGGACAAGCTCAGAGTATTATGTATAATGGTACGACAGGAAAAATTAAGACTTATACTAGAAGTCATGCAACATTTGTATCTGACCCAACAGCATTAAAACCAGTTTCTGCTGTAAATAGAGGAATTATACAAATGTATGGTGAAAATAGTGCAGGAGTATATTTAAAGAGAGCATCTAAAAATAATCTTTTTATTTAATTCATCGGATTTTGTTTTTGATTTAAATGCTAATACTAAAACTGCAGGAGATTTCAAACCAGTTGAAATGTATGGAGATAATAGTATAGGTCTGCATGTAGCTTCAGCCAGTGAAGCATTGAAGGAAATTTTTGCGGTAGATATTGGAGCAATAGGAGTAGGAAATCAAAAATTTACTACTGCTAGTACTTCAAATAAATCAGCTGGTTCTTTCCTTACTGATTACAATATAAACCAAATAGTACAACTGATAATATTGAAGGTTCATTTGGTATTATGTCAAAGTTACCAATAAATCTTACAACACATCAAATTAGAGTATTCGATAAAAACAGAAGGAAATGTTGGAGTATTTCAATTGATAATGTTGTTCTAAACATTGGTGGAGGAAGTATTGAGTTAAATGGTGGAACTGGAACAACTTCTAAGAATAATATAGGAATTTATATAGGATTAAAACCAGCGACACCACCAGCACCAGCACCAACAACGGGACAAGGAACTGTTAAATCAACAGGAGATATAAAAAGCAATGGTGGAGTTGGAAACTTAGCGATTTTTGCAGTTGGTGGAGCAGTACCTACTGGGGAAAACAAACAATGTACAAGTAAGAAGTTAAAAGCAACTGATACTAAAAACTCTGTTCTAATTTATGGAAGTGTTGAGTGCTAAAGTTTTGCTTTTCAGATGGAACTGGATTACCAACAAAAAGCTACTTATGGATTAAATATAAGTGGAGTACAACTGTTGAAGCAGATGCTTCACAGTCAATAAAAAGATTCAGGAGCTGTTTTCGCAACTGACACAGGAACAGTTATAACACTCATAGACATACTAAAGAAACTACTCCTATTATTAGTATAACAGGAACTAAGTTAACAGATGCTGATAGATATGCTGGATTTGGATTAATGGCTAAAAGATGGTGGGAGTAATTAATGCTGAAAAGAACTATGTAAAAAGTAAGTGATGGTCTCAACAGCTGTAGCTTCAGTTGGTGCAAATGCTACATGTTAACATGACTAAAGGTACTGTGGAGTATAAAGGTCATGGTTATGCTCTATATGCAGCTAATGGTGGAAACATAGACATGACAGATGCTCAAGTTAATCTTAGATGGAGTGCAATAGGATATGAAAAAGTTTTTGGTACTACTTTTTACCAATAACAACTACAAATATGTCTCATTCATATAAAAATCTAAAAGATGTAACTGTATTAAGTCTAAAAATGCAACAGCACCACTAAATGTATCAAATTTATCTACAACTTTAAATGGTTGGCTGGACTTGCAGCAACTCCAACTCATGATGCTGGAGCAGAAAAACTATAAAATGGCAGCGATAGATGGTTTAACTGCATATAATATAGATCAAGATATAGATAAAAAGCTGCTGCAGCAGGAACAGCAGATGCAAGCTAAAAATATGTATGTAAGAAAACCTATTAGTTCAAAGAGCTAATGTAAACCTAGCAGCTTCTAAAAATGCAACAGCTTATCTAAATACTGCTGATCTAAATTCTTTAGACATGCTACCGTAGTTGGATTGGATATGAACTCAAGTGCCAATGCAGTTGGTAGAAGGACACTAAAATCAAATTTAGCAGCTGGTTCAAGTGTTACGCAGATAGAGTAGATGCTGGAAGTGGAGCAGTTGGTTTTATTTATAAACTATGGAGAAGCTAAACATTGGTAGTGGAGCTAAAGTAAATGTTGAAAAGTCAGGACTTAATGATGCCAATGCAAAGCAGTTGGAGTATATGGTAAATGGTTCTACTGTTAACAATGAAGGTGAAATCACGTTGGTGGAGAAGGTTCAATGGAGTTTTAGGAATCTCTTATAGAAAAGATAGTAATGAGTTTTAAAAAGAATGAGTTCGGTACTAAACCACATGCAGGAGATGTTGGTGTAGTAAATAAAGGTATAGAACTTGATGGTAAAAAGCAGTTAGTATCTATATAGAAAATAATGATAGTAATACTAGTGCTCCTCATACTAACAGAAGCAACTAATGATACTACTGGTACTATAAATATGTCAGGTCAAGAAGCTATTGGTATGGCTGCAAAAACTTGGAAATTTAGTAAATAAAGGTGCAATCAATATTACAGCTGATAAAGGAACAGGAATGTTTGTAGAAACAGATGGAGTTAGACCAGCTACTATGACAAATGACTCTACTGGTACTATTTCAATAGGAGATTCTACAAGTGAAAGTGTTCTAAGAACAGGAATGTTTACTAAAAACCAAAAATGTAAAAATAATAAATAAAGGTAAAATAGATGCTGGAAAGAATTTACATGCTATTTATGGAAAAGATGTACAATTAACATCAGGATCTGAATTAAATGTTGGAGATAATGGAGTAGGAATATTCTCAACATCAACAACATCAGCAACACCTAATATTGATATACACAGGAGCTCAAAATTAATTTAGGTAAAGATGAAGCAGTTGGAGTATTCTTAGGAACAGATGCAGCTACAGGAGTTCAAGCTAATGGAGTTAGAATAAATGATGCTGGAAGCATTATGAATATAGGAGATAATTCATATGGATATGTTCTAAAAAGGAAGAGGAACTACTTTTACAAACTCAAGTTCTGGTAGTGTAACTTTAGGAACAAAATCAGTTTACTTATATTCAGATGATACCACTGAAATATAACAAACAATGTTGCATTAACTTCAAATGGTTCAACTGCAGGAACTGCATTAACAAGTGCAACAGGTGGACGAAAACTATGGAATTGTACCAGCAGGAACTGCAGTAAATAATGCAAATATTGACTTTTCTAGAGGAATAGGAAATGTTGGAATCTACAGTATTAAAGGTGGAACTGCTACTAACAATTCTACAATAACTGTAGGAGATTCTGATAAAGAAAATTCTTTTATACTCACTAGGTATGGCTGCAGGATATTTAAGAGCTGATAGTGAAATATAGTAAATAATGGAACAATAACTGCAGGAAAAGATGCTATAGGAATGTGGGATGCACTGCAAATCAAACTCTACAGCTGAAGAATAGTGCAGGGCACCACATACAAACCCTAGCTGGTGACGGTTCTATGGGTGTACTTAGACAATGGAGCTCAAGGGTGTCAATGATGGCATAACAACCACAGTAGGAAGTCCAAAAGAAGCAGTTGGAATTGCTGTAAGAAATGAGCTGAATTTGGAAAACAATGGAACAATCAATATAATTCAGATGGTGGATTTAGCATTCTTCAAAGCAACTGTGGAGTATAAAGAACTATGGAACTTTCCATCTAGTGGAGGAGCAACTAAAAGAATATACTCCTGGAAGTAGACCAACTGGAAAAGAATTAATTGTAAATGGAGTAACAGTACTTAACATAGATGCACCAGCAAATGCTACGGCTGCAAACGATAACTGCTAATGGAGAAATTCAAACCCAGTTGTAACTAATGTATCTGGAACAGAAATATGTTATCTTCAAATGTAGGATTATACATAGATGCATTAAGAGGAACTCAACCTGATTACAGGTCTCTTTAGGTGTGTGTAGAGAGGCTGCAGATTTAATTACAGGTTCTGAAGCAGCAAAACAACAACAAGTAAATATATCCAAGTTCCACAACAAATAATTGTCCATATAACACAACTATAGCGGCTAATCCGACTATAAAGAATTGGAATATTTATTCAGGTTCATTAACTTGGATGCTCCACTGCAAACACTCTGATAAAACAACTGGTTTAATAAATAATATTTATTTAGCAAAATGCCATATACAGCTTTTGCAGGGTAATGAAGCTCACCAGTTGCAGTGACAGAGTACATTAATTTCTAGATGGATTAGAACAAAGATATGGAGTTGAAGCGGTTGAAACCAGAGAAAATGAAGTTCTTCCAAAACTAAACTCTATAGGTAAGAATGAAGAAGTTTTATCTATCACTACAGATGAAATGATGGACACTCAACATGCTAATGCTCAACAAAGAATAGTAGCAACTGGAGACATCTTAGATAAAGAATTTAACTACTTAAGAAGTGAATGGCAAACAGTATCTAAAGATTCAAATAAATAAAAAAACATTTGGAAACTAGAGGAGAATATAATACAGATACAGCTGAGTAATTGACTATACAGAACAATGCTTTATGGAGTGGCTTATGTTCATGAAGATGAAACAGTAAGACTTGGAGAATCTACAGGTTGGTATGCAGGTATAGTTAATAATACATTTAAGTTTAAAGATATAGGAAATTCTAAAGAAGAGCAATTATAAAGTGAAAAAGTAGGTATATTTAAATCAATACTATTTGACCATAATAATAGTTTAAATTGGACAACATCAGAGATATCTTTGCAGGATACAACAAGATGAAATAGAAGATCTTAGTAGTAGATGAAGTATTTAATGCAAAAGGTAGATATCACACTTATGGTCTAGGGTCTAAAGAATGAAATATCAAAAGAATTTAGATTGAGCGAAGACTTCACATTAAAACCATATGCAGCTCTAGGTTTAGAATACGGAAGAGTATCTAAGATAAGAGAAAAAATCAGGAGAAATCGTTAGATGTAAAATCAAACATGATTACTCTCAGCAAGACCAGAAGTTGGAGCTGACTAGGATTTAAACATCACTGACAGAAAATACAGTTAGAGTAGGAGCAATAGTAGCTTATGAAAATGAACTTGGAAGAGTAGCAAATGGTAAAACCAAGCTAAAGTATGCAGGAACAGATGCTGATTATTTCAATATCAGAGGAGGAAAAAGAAGATAGAAGAGGAACGTAAACAGATCTTAATATCGGATGGGATAACCAAAGAATTGGAGTAACAGCTAATGTAGGTTACGACACAAAAGGAAATAATGTAAGAGCTGGAGTAGACTAGAGTCATATTCTAATAAAACCTATAAAGTTTGAAAGGAGACTAAAATTTTAGTCTCCTCTTGAATATTAATGATAGTTTTGGTAAAATTCAAATAAGAAGAAATTTGAAAAATTTTGAAAGTGAGGGAGAAAAATGTACTATCATATAGTAAAACAAGAAGGATTAAAATATAAAAATTTAGATTTAAAAGAAGTAGAAGAAGTAGTAAAAAGAAAAAAACTTAATTTCAATAACAGTCGTATTTATTCAAGTACAGAAGTTTTTAGAACATACTGCAGAAAGATTTAAACAAAATGAAAAACTCTTTAGAAGAAGTAGCTGACAGAAATGAAATAAGAATAACAGATATTATCCCTTGTAAGAATAAAAGTGAGTATCTACATAATTAGAAGTTATGACTTTTTATGAAGATATTAAATTCAAATTCTCAGCCAAGATGGAAGGTTTTTCAATAAAACTTTCATTATATGGATAATGTTGCTTTAGTACTGCTTGAATAGATATCTATTTTTACTTTCTATACAAGCACTACTATAAATTTTCAACATATAAATTACTTTTTGGTTTCAATGTAAAAGTCAATATGGTATGTAATTTTATTTATGTGGGTAATCCCCTTAAGTTTCATATTACTCATTTGGTATAGGGATAAATATTATATTACTTTACTTAATGTTTATAAATAGCATGGTAATTATAAATCAAAATTGTAGACTACATATTAGGTGACACAATAAATAAACTTGTTGTTAATTTTGGAGGACTATTAGCAATATTTATAGGTTTAATTTTGACACAGTTATTCTATAATCTTTTAGAAGATTGTCATACAACAGATATAAAGATTTTTAATTTTTAAGGAGGGAGAAAGGAAGTATTATCATTTAATAACAAAAGATGGACTGAGATAAGGACTTAAAGATAGAGGAAATTGAAAAGATACTTTAGAGAAGAAGAAGTTAGTTATAACAATGCTCGTATTTATTCAAGTGAAAAGAAATTAAATGAAGTCTATGAGAACTATAAAGAGGAATTGATTGAAGAAGGTGAAGATACTAGTTTTGAAAAATATAAAAATAGAAAAATTAATTTCAATGGCAGAAGCAAAAAATGATTTACAAAATAAGAGTTATAAATTTTTCTAGATATAAAAATCCAAGTGGAAAAATAAATTTTATGAATTTCTAAATAAAAACTTTATTATCTGGCTAATGGTAATAAGTAGTGTAGTTAAATGGGTAGTGCTTAATCGTTATTATCTTGCAGAGAAATGGAAATTAGCCGAGTTACATCGATTGGAGAAACTTTTAGATAGTGGAATTCTATTAATAGTTATTCTAGTTTTTTAGAGGATAAGTACTTTTAAGAAGGAATATTTTGTTATCTGTATTTTAGCAACATAGTAACTAATCTTTTTAGTCTATATTTCAACAAAATTAGTAACTAAACTTTAATTTTTATTTTCAGCAAGATCAGAGATTATGCTGTTAATACTTTACTTATATCTATAATAAAAAGCTGTTATAATACAACTTATATACAATTATGCTAGAGAAAAATCATACAGAGAATATAAAGACTTAAATACTATCTCAATCAATACAAATAGAATAGCAAAATTATTTTAAAAATTTTTAGTGCAATTTTCCACAGGAACTTGCACTTTTTATGAAAAATTTCTATTTATTACATATATAAGAAAAATATTATTATATTGTTTTCTAGATAAACTCTAAGAAAATGAAAGCTTCTAATTCCTTACTAAAAACTAAAAATAAAAATAAAAATAAAATTTTCACTGTTTTATATATGAACAATAAAACATATTTTTAAAAGATATTATGAATTATAAAAATATTATTGACAAAACTTTTTTGGTTATAATAAAGGCATAGATCAGGTATAAAATTTGAAGTGCCTAGATAGATACTTAAAATTGAATAAATGATAAAAATAGAGGTATATATGAGAGGTAGTATGAAGATGTTATATATAAGCCACCGATGCTTCATACAATGAGTATAGTTGCCGAAAAGAAATTTAGTAGCTTATGACTAGGTTTCTTGGTCAATGTCAACAAGCATTGACTGTCATATTCTTTTGGATATGGAGAGCTATTTATAGTTTTTTTCTTTTAATTCATATTGAATAAGACTAGGCAAGCAGATATATCTCTATATTAAGGTTGATAGAAAACAATTATAAGGAGGAGAATAGGTATGAAATCTTTAATCAGATTAAGAATGAGTTCTCATGATGCTCATTACGGAGGAAACTTAGTTGACGGTGCTAGAATGCTACAATTATTTGGAGATGTGGCAACAGAGCTTTTAATTCAACTAGATGGAGATGAAGGTTTATTTAAAGCTTATGATAGTTGAATTTATGGCTCCAGTTTTTGCAGGAGACTCATATCGAAGCTGAAGGTGAAATTGTAAATGTAGGAAAATAGCTCAAGAAAAATGAAATTTGAAGCTAGAAAAGTAATAGTTCCCAGACCAGATCTTTCTGATTCAGCAGCTGATGTTTTAGCAGAGCCAATAGTTGTATGTAGAGCAACTGAACTTGTGTAACACCAAAAGATAAACAACGTGGAAAAAAATAAATTTTAGTTGAGGAGGCTAAGAGATGGAAAGTTAATTATAACTGCAGCTATTTGTGGAGCTGAAGTAACAAAAAGAGAAATAATCCAGCACCCTTATACAGTAGAAGAAATTGCAAGAGAAGCTGAATCAGCATATAAAGCAGGGGCAAGTATAATACATTTACATGTTAGAGAAGATGATGAACTCCAACACAAGATAAAGAAAGATTCAGAAAATGTATGGAAGCTATAAGAGAAAAATGCCCAGATGTAATCATTCAACCATCTACTGGTGGAGCAGTTGGAATGTCTCGACTTAGAAAGATTACAAACCTACTGAGTTACATCCAGAAATGGCAACACTTGATTGTGGAACTTGTAACTTTCGGTGGAGATGAAGTATTTGTAAATACAGAAAAATACAATTAAAAACTTTGGAAAAATTCTTATAGAAAGAGGAGAAAAACCAGAAATCAGAAGTTTTCGATAAAGGTATGGTTGACTACGCTATAAGATTCCAAAAACAAGGATTTATACAAAAACCTATGCACTTTGATTTTGTGTTAGGAGTACAAATGGCAGCTTCAGCAAGAGACTTAGTGTTTATGGTTGAAAGTATACCTGAAGGTTCTACTTGGACAGTTGCAGGAGTGAAGACATCAATTCCAAAATGGCTGTCTAGCAATAGTTATGGGAGGACACGTAAGAGTTGGATTTGAAGATAATGTATATATAGACAAAGGTGTCTTAGCAAAATCAAATGGAGAGCTTTGTTGAAAGAGTTGTAAGACTCAGCAAAGGAGCTAGGTAGAGAAAATTGCAACACCTGATGAAGCAAGACAAATATTAAGTTTAAAAATAATGGAGGATGATTAATATGAAAAAGGTTGTAAATATGGAACACATTAGAGTTATAGAACCAGCAGGAGTTTTACCTCAACCAGCACATCAAATGATATGGAAATATTCTCAAATGAAATTTTAATAGATGTTATAGCACTCTAATATAGACTCCTGCATCTTTCACTCAAATAGAAGAAGAAGCAGGACATGATGTAGAAAAACTAAAGCTAAAAATCAAAGAAATAGTTGCAGAAAAAGGTAAAATGCAAAAATCCTGTAACTGGTCTCTGGAGGTATGTTAATAGGAACAGTTGAAAAATTGGTGACGACTTAGTTGGAAAAACTGATTTAAAAGTTGGGGATAAAATAGCTACCTTGTTTCACTTTCATTAACCCATTAAGAATAGATGAAATAATAGATATCAAACCCGACATAGACAGAGTTGAAATAAAAGGTAAAAGCAGTTCTATTTGAAAGTGGAATCTATGCAGTATCACCAACAGATATGTCAGAAACTCTAGCTCTAGCAGCACTTGACGTAGCAGGAGCACCTGCACAAGTAGCAAAAACTTGTTAAACCTTGTCAATCAGTTGCTATCTTAGGTTCAGCAGGAAAAATCTGAATGCTTTGTGCTTATGAAGCAGTAAAAAGAGTAGACTCTACTGGAAGAGTTATAGGTGTTGTAAAGAAATGAAAAAGAAAAAGAATTATTAAAAAGAGTTAGTGACAAAGTAAGAATAGTTATAGCAGATGCTACTAAACCTATGGAAGTTCTAAACGCTGTACTTGCAGCAAATGATGGAAATGAAGTAGATGTTGCAATAAACTGTGTAAACGTAGCTAATACAGAAATGTCAACACCTACCAGTAAAAGAATTTGGTATAGCTTATTTTTCCTCAATGGCAACTGCATTTACAAAAGCTGCATTAGAGCAGAAGGAGTAGGGAAAAGACATAACTCATGATAGTTGGAAATGGATATACAGTTGACCATGCTGCAATAACTTTTAGAAGAATTAAGAGAAAGTGCAGCATTAAGAGAAATATTTAATGAATTATATCTATAAGAAAAGGTATATCTAAACTATTGTTAGTTATTATTGTTTCAAGAGCTCCACAAAGGCTCTTTTTCAACAATAATGGACGTCACAGTAGTTCAAGAAAACTAAATATTTTCATTAAAGTATTAGTAAAAAGTAGAATTAAATGTAATTAAGTAAAGATTATTATAAGGTTATAAGGAGATGATATTATGAATACAGTTAACACTAGAAAGAAATTCTTCCCAAATGTAACAGATGAAGAATGGAACGACTGGACATGGCAAGTATAGAATAGAAAAATTGATGACTTAAAAGAAATATGTACAATTAAGTGCTGAAGAAGAAGAAGGAGTTGTAAGAACTTGAAACTTTAAGAATGGCAATCACCCATACTATTTTTTTCTTTAATAGATATGAACAGTGACAGATGTCCAATCAGAAAACAAGTCTATCCCTACTATACAAGAAATACATCAAGTTGATGCTGACTTGTTAGACCCATTACATGAAGACGAAGACTCTCCAGTACCAGGATTAACTCACAGATATCCTGATAGAGTTTTTACTTCTAATTACAGATATGTGCTCTATGTATTGCAGACACTGTACTCGTAGAAGATTCGCTGGTTCTAGTGATGATGCTATGCCTATGGATAGAATTGACAAAGCAATAGAATACATTGCAAAAACTCCACAAGTAAGAGACGTACATTATCTGGAGGAGACGCTCTTCAGTTTCAGATAAAAATTAGAAAGCATCATCATTAAGAGCTATACCTCATGTTGAAATAATCAGAATAGGAAGTAGAACACCAGTTGTTTTACCTCAAAGAATTACTCCTGAATTATGTGATATGTTAAAGAAATATCACCCAATCTGGTTAAATACTCACTTTAACCACCCTCAAGAAGTAACCCAGAAGCTAAAAAAAGCTTGTGAAATGTTAGCAAATGCGGGAGTTCCTTTAGGAAAACCAAACAGTATTATTAAGAGGAATCAATGACAGTGTACCTGTAATGAAGAGACTAGTTCATGACCTAGTAATGATGAGAGTAAGACCTTACTACATCTACCAATGTGACTTATCTATGGGACTTGAACACTTCAGAACACCAGTTTCTAAAGCGTATAGAAATCATAGAAGGATTAAGAGGACATACATCAGGATACGCAGTACCAAATATTCGTTGTTGACGCACCTGGTGGAGGAGGAAAAACCCAGTAATGCTCAATATGTAATTTCTCAATCTCCTCATAGAGTAGTATTAAGAAACTTGAAGGAGTTATAACTACTTATACTGAACCTGAAAAATTATACACACGAACTTTGCTATGATGAAGAAAAATTCGAAAAAAATGTATGAAATCAGTGGAGTATATATGCTAGATGAAGGATTAAAAATGTCTCTAGAACCTAGCCACTAGCAAGACATGAAAGAAATAGAAAGAGACAGAAGCTGAAGGGAAAAATAAGAAATGTTAGACACATATAAGTTTATAGAAAAGTACAAAAGAATATCTATAATAGGTATGGAAAAGAATGTAGGAAAAACTACGCTTTTTAAATAAACTTATAGCTGACATTGGAACAAATAAAAATTAGGCTTAACTCCATAGGGAGAGATGGTGAAGACATAGATGTTGTAACTAATACTGATAAACCTAGAATATATGTTAGAAGAGGCAGCATTATTGCAACAGGAAGGAACTGTTTAGCAAAATGTGATATTACAAAAGAAAACTTTATGTAACTGACTTCACCACTCCTATGGGGAGTATAGTTATAGATTAGAGCCCTATCAGATGGCTATGTTGACATAGCGGGACCTTCATATAATAAACAAGTGAAAAATTGTAGTTGAACTTATGGAGAAATTTGGAGGGAAATTTCTATCGAGACGGAGCTTTAGGGAAGAAAGAGCACAGCTATAAGTGATGTAAGTGAGGCAACAATTTTATCAACTGGAGCAGCATTATCTTTGGACATGCTAAAAGTGAGTTGAAGAAACAAAGAAAACTGTTTATTTTTTAAAATTAGATGAAGCAGAAAAATATAAAGATAAGTAGAAAAGCTTAGAAATGAGAAAGCTGTTCTATTTTATAAAAATGGAGAAGAAGCAATTTTAGAAGTGGATAACTCAATAGATTTATCAAATATCTTGAAGGAATATTTGAAAAAGACTTAGAGTACTTTATATAAGAGGGAGCAATAACTCTCAAGATAATAGAAGCACTTTATAAACAATAGAGGAAGTTATGAGAAAATAACTCTTCTTGCTGAAGATGGAACAAAGTTTTTCTTAAGTAGTTCCTTGTTAGATAAAAAGCTAAGTTAAGTGGTATGGAGTTTCAAGTCTTAAATAAAATAAATTTACTTTGTAACTATAAATCCGCACTCACCCTTGGGCGTTGATTTTAATAAAGAGGAATTTAAAAAGAACTACAAAATGAAGTTTCTGTACCAGTGATTAATGTTCTAGGAGATTGATTGATATGAAATTTATTGATGAGAATAGTTTAAATAGATTAAATTTTAAAGATTTATTAGCAAGAGTTGATGTTTTTCAGCTTATGGTAAAAATAAATTGAATAATCTAGAAAATTTTTAGTAGGTGAAAGAAGAAAAATTAGAAGAAGAATTTGAAAAGAATGCAAAAGATTTATGATTTCATTTCTGAAAATAAAAAGAAGAAATGGAAATAGAAATAGTTTTGCATAGATTTAAAGACATTAAAAAGCTCGTTGAGAATGCAGATGCAGGAATAATTTAGACACAGTAGATATATTTGAGATTAAGGCTCAACTTATGGCTATGGTCGATTTGAATTCTTATTTGTTAAAGAACAAAGAAGTCTTTTCTAATTTTTGTACTAAAAAGATATGAATGAGCTATTTAAAATATTAGATCCCAATGATGAGAAAATAGCTACTTTTTATATTTACGAGGCTTATTCTGTAATTTTAAAAAGAAATACGTAGACAGAAAAAGAAGTTGAAAATAGACTGTTCAATGAAACAGATTATGAAATAGTAAAAGATTAAAGGGACGAAAAGACTATCTATATTAGTTGATGAAGAAAAAGAAGAATTTAAGATCAGAAGAAATTTAACTAAGGCTATAAAAATCTTATGCAGAAGATTTTCTAACTAATGTTGAAAAATATCAAATCTTGATTTTATAATAGCAAAGGTAAAATTTGCTAAAGAATATAATGGTATAAGACCAGAAGTATCTAAAAAGAAAGAAATAATCTTAAAAGATGCTATAAACTTAGAAGTAAAAAGAGTTATTAGAAGCTAAAAATAAGAAATACACTCCTATCAGTATAAACTTAAATGTAGGAACTACTATGATAACAGGAGCTAATATGGGAGGAAAAAAGTGTAGCTCTTAAGACAATAGCAGAAAATGTATTACTTTTTCCAAATGGGCTTCTTCGTATTTACTAAATATGCAAGTATACCTCTTTTAGATTTCATATTCTTTGTCTCTGATGATATGCAAGATATTTCAAAAGGGCTTAGTACATTTGGAGCAGAAATAATAAAATTAAAAGAAATAAATTCTTATGTGAAAAATGGTACAGGACTTATAGTTTTCGATGAGTTCGCAAGAGGAACAACCAAAAAGAGGGGCAAAAAGTTTGTAAAAGCTTGAAGGAAATATCTAAATGATAAATCATATATCAATAATAACTACACTTTTGATTCTGTTGTTGAAAATAATAAGAAACACTATCAAGTTGTAGGTTTAAAGAATTTAGATTTTTGAAAAATTAAAACTAAATTAAAGGTTAATAATCTTTGGAAACTATTCAAGATAATATGGATTTTACTTTAGAGGAAAGCACAGATACAGAAGTGCCAAAAAGATGCTTTTGAATATAGCAAAAGCTAATAGGCTTAGATGATGAAATTTCGAAATGATATATAAAGAATATGAAATGGAGGAACAAAATGGGAAAATTGGATCTAGATTGGGGCTTGTTAAAGAAGCTCGTGAATCTGCAAAGAAAATAGCAGCTGATGCACAAGTTTTCATAGATGCTCACAGTACAGTTACAGTTGAAAGAACAATCTGTAGATTGTTAGGAATAGATGGTGTTGATGAATTTGGAGTTCCATTACCAAAATGTAGTTGTAGACTATATAAAAGATAATGGAAATATAACTTTAGGGGTTGCAAAACACATTGGAAATGCAATGATAGAAACTAAACTTCAACCTCAAGAAATAGCAGAAAAATTACTAAAAGAATTAGATATTACAAAAATGCAATGGCATGATGACTTTGATATAAAATTAGCTTTAAAAGATATAACTCATGCAACAGTTGATAGAATAAAAGCTAATAGACAAGCAAGAGAAAACTACTTAGAACAATTTGGTGGAGATAAAAAAGGACCTTACCTTTATGTTATAGTTGCAACAGGAAATATCTATGAAGATGTTACTCAAGCAGTTGCAGCAGCAAGACAAGGAGCAGACGTTGTTGCAGTTATCAGAACAACAGGACAATCTCTACTTGACTTCGTACCTTATGGAGCAACAACAGAAGGTTTCGGAGGAACAATGGCTACTCAAGAAAACTTCAGAATAATGAGAAAAGCTCTTGATGATGTTGGAGTTGAATTAGGTAGATATATCAGACTATGTAACTACTGTTCAGGACTTTGTATGCCAGAAATAGCTGCAATGGGAGCATTAGAAAGACTAGATATGATGCTTAACGACGCTCTATATGGAATACTATTCAGAGATATAAATATGAAGAGAACATTGGTTGACCAATTCTTCTCAAGAATTATAAATGGTTATGCTGGAGTTATAATAAACACTGGAGAAGATAACTACTTAACAACAGCTGATGCTATAGAAGAAGCTCATACAGTTTTAGCTTCTCAATTTATCAACGAACAATTTGCTCTAGTTGCAGGTTTACCTGAAGAACAAATGGGACTTGGACATGCTTTTTGAAAATGGAACCAGGAACAGAAAATGGATTCTTATTAGAACTTGCTCAAGCTCAAAATGGCTAGAGAAATCTTTCCCTTAAAGCTCCTTTTAAAAATATATGCCTCCTACAAAGTTTATGACAGGAAATATATTTAAAGGACATATACAAGATGCACTATTTAACATTGTTACTATAACAACAGGACAAAAAGTACACTTATTAGGAATGCTTACAGAAGCAATCCATACACCTTTTATGTCTGACAGAGCATTATCAATAGAAATGCAAAATACATTTTCAATAACTTAAAAGATTTTGGAAATGATATAGAATTCAGGTGAATAATGAATACAAGAGCCCAAGAAGTTCTTGCTAAAGCTGCTGACTTGTTAAAACAATAGAAACAATGGGTATCTTTAAGACAATAGAAAAGGGTGTATTTGGTGGAGTTAGAAGACCCATAGATGGTGGAAAAAGGTCTTGCAGGAGTTTTTTTGAAAAAGGATAGTACATATTTCAATCCTTTTCATTCCTTTAATGTTAGGAGGGGATAGATAATGAGTTCAGGATTATATTCAACAGAAAAAGAGATTTTGATACAACATTAGATTTAACAAAACTAAGACCTTATGGAGATACAATGAACGATGGTAAGGTTCAAATGAGTTTTACTTACCAGTTCCTTTGTAATGAAAAAAAGGGGTAGAAGCTGCATTGGAACTTGCAAGAAAAATGGGATTTGTTAACCCAGCAGTAGCTTTTTTTCAGAAGCACTAGATAAAGAATTTTCATTCTATGTAGTGTATGGAGCAACTTTACAATGTAGACTACACAGCTATAAAAGTTCAAGCATTAGAAATAGATACTATGGATATGCATGAATGTGAAAAATATATAGAAGAAAACTTTGAAGAGAAGTTGTAATGGTAGGAGCAAGTACAGGAACAGATGCTCATACAGTTGGAATAGATGCTATCATGAATATGAAAGGATATGCAGGACACTATGGACTTGAAAAGATATAAAGGTGTAAGAGCTTACAACCTTGGGAAGCCAAGTTCCTAATGAAGAATTTATTAAAAAGGCTATCGAATTAAAAAGCTGATGCCTTATTAGTTTCTCAAACTGTAACTCAAAAAGATGTTCATATAGAAAACTTAACTAACCTAGTTGAATTATTAGAAGCTGAAGGACTAAGAGACAAAAATAATCTTAATAGCAGGAGGAGCTGAGAATCATAACGATCTTGCTAAAGAATTAGGTTATGATGCTGGATTTGACCAGAAAATATGCAGATGATGTTGCAACATTTGTTTTAAAAAGAAATGGTTCAAAGAGGAATGAATACTAAAAATAATCATTAAAAATTATATAAGTTGAATATTGATTATATATATAGAAATATATGTAATTTTTATAGACAAATTTTAATAAAAATGGTATATTTAACATATCATAAAACAAAAAATAAAAACACTTAAGATTTTTTACATCTTAGAGTATGGTATCGAAAAATAAATATAGTAGTAAAGTTTTTTAATTTTTTAATTTTAAAACATAAAAATTTATATTATGGAGGTTTTTGGTATGAAAGCATTTTTGAAAGTTAAGTCCGGTAATCGTATTAGCGGCACTTATGATGAAGGGTTTTGATGCACTCTTGCTGCACCGCTTGCAACTATCTATGCCTGCTTTTATTGCCATGATTTGTTCTAAACAAAAATTCTCAACAGTTATTGATCATGCAATAGATAATGTAAAAGAAATTCGTTGCATTATTTATCCTAATGGCTGCTTATGCGATGGCAGAATCATTTATGTCAACAGGTGTTGGAGCGTCTCTATATTAATTGCATTAAAAGTTGAATAACAGCTAAGACAGTTGCAGTTGTTGAGCTATAGTAACATCTATACTATCAATAGCAACTGGAACAAGTTGAGTACATTCGCAGCTTTGTGCACCCTATCTTCTTGTGGTTAAACCACATAGTTGGTGGAAAACTTATTATTGACAACTGCAGCTATAGCAGGAGGGGCTTGTTTTGAGATAATATAGACTTATTTCAGATACTACAATAGTAAGTTCTGGTATCCAAAGGGTTGAAGTTATCAGGAAGAATTAGACACCAAGGTGTATGGTCAGCACCAGTTCTACTATCAGGAATAATCTTATTTGCTACAGCAGGTTTCACAATGGGATTACCTTCAACAGTTGGAGATCCTACTGAAGCTATCAACAGTATCCCCTGCAGATGTATGGACAGCACTTGCTGAAAAGAGAGAAGCTGCTGTTAAAATTACTAGAACAAGTTAAAAATGGAGTTCCTTTATATATGGCTGTTCCATTAGTATAGTTTTAGTTCTAGCATTTGCATGGGAACACAAACATTTATTTGTTTATTCGCTGGATTATTCTTTGCATATGTACTGGTATGATGGCAGGAACAGTTACAAGTCACTCATGGATTACCCTAAATATGATGATGGTGGTTTTGCTTCAGCTGGTAGCTGGGTTATAGTAATGATGATGTGGGTTTGCTGCCGGTGGTATCATGAAGAGTATGAATGCCTTTTGAACCTGTTTCAAAATTATTATCTAAGACTTTCGGAAGTGTAAGACAATTAATGTTCTACAATGGACTTCTATGTGTATTTGAAATGCAACCTTGCAGATGAAATGGCTCAAATAGTTGACTATATAATATCAATCATCAGAGAAATGGTTGAAGAAAATGTTGAAGGTTCAGAAGAAGATATGTATATTGAGATTAAGAAATGCACATCTCAGTGATGCTATGGGTGTATTTGGATCTCAACTTATCCCTCTACACGTTTATATAGCATTCTATATGGGTATAGCTACAGTAGTGCATCCTCTACATGAATTCGTAGTAACAGATATTATTAAAATATAACTTATAGCTATGATAGCAGTATTTAGTATCTTACTTTTTAACTTTAACTGGTTTAGGTAGATTTATACCTTTATTTAAATTACCATCAGAACCAGCTGTAAGATTGAAAAAATATATAGCATTAAATGGAGGCGATATTAGACTATACCATTTAAGTTTAAAAATAGTTTACAAATTTAAAAATGTAGATACTAACTTTAATGGGAGATGTCTATATGGGATTATAGACAAACAAAGTTAAAAATAAAAAACAAAAATTTAAATTTAAGGGGAAAAACCAGATTAGCATTAGTATTAGGTTCATTATTAGTAGTTGGATCAGTAGCATCAGCCAAAGAAGTTATGCCTGCACCTGCTCCAGCTCCAGAAAAAGTAATTGAATATGTTGAAAAACCTGCAATCGTTTACAGAGACAGAGTAGTTACTCCAGCTTGGAGACCAAACGGATCAGTAGATGTTCAATACAGATGGTATGGAGAAACTGAAAAACAAAACTAGAAGATACTGACGGAGATTGGGCAGCTGGAAGAAACAATGCTGGAAGATTACAAACTGAAACAAAAATAAACTTACTGAAAACAATCTTTACAAGTAAGAACAAGAAATTATCGAGCTTTTAAGAGGAACTAAAGGAGATTCTTCTGACGATCAAAATAAGATTAAGATATTTCTATAACTTGGAAACTTAGGTTCTTCTAAAGTTAATGCAACTTCTAGATTAGAATACAAACAAGACGGTAGAGATGGTGGAAAAGAAAGCGGAAGCATCATATCTCTTTGATTTTGCTGATTACATCTATTCAAACAACTTTTTAAAGTTGAAAAATTTGGTTTAAGAACTGATATGCTCATAAATGGCTGGACATGACAATGATAATACTGTAGAAAGAGCTGTAAACTTTGAATCTGAATATACTTTACCATTAGGATTCAGTGCAGAATTAAATGTTTACAACTATTATGATTGGCATCATGATAAATTAGCTTATGCTGATAAAACACGAATATAATGGAGAATTAGAAGCTTATATCTATCAACATACCCATTATACAAAGCAAAACAATGTAGAAATTTACTACTTGATTTTGAAGGTGGATATGATCCATATGCATGGCATCAACATAAAGTTGTAGATACTGGTTCAGGAAAAAGGTGAAAAGAGCTTTATAGCGTATATATAGTTACTAACATTCCAAGTTGCTTATAAACCAACTGAATTCGTAAAATTATGCAGCTGCTGGTGCTGAATATAAAAACTGGGCTGTTAAAGCTAATTCAACTGCTAAAAACTGAGATGAGCAACCAACTGCTTGGGCTGGTAAGGAAAGTTTCTTTCTAGTTTAGGCTAAGGTTAAAATCCAAGAAAATAATACATTTGAAAACCGTGAGTTATCTCACGGTGTGTGTATATAATAATAAATTAAGTTATATTTTAAAACATATATTTCATTTATTAAAATATTGTACCAAAAAGTAGTTTATAGTTGACATAAAGTAATAAACAAGTTAAAATATATAAAGAATTTGAAACTCAATTTTATAAAAGGGAAATTTATGGAAAGTGTAAAAAAGAGGAATTTTTTAAAAGATTCACTTCAATGTGTGCACTTGTTATGGAAAGATGGCTACCAGATCCATTTATATTCTGCGCATTATTAACATTTTTAGTTTTTGGAGAGCGATAATTTTCACTAAAGCTTCTTTTCTTTGGGGTAATTGGATATTGGGTAGATGGATTTTGGTCACTACTAGCATTTTCAATGCAATATTAGTTCTGAGTAACAGGACATGCTCTAGCAAGTTCAAGATTGTGAAAAGATGCTAAAACATTTGCTTCAGGAATAAAAGGTACTCAAAACAAGCAATACTTATCATATCATTGGTATCAGGTATAGCCTGTGTTTTAAACTGGGATTTGGTCTGATTATAGGGGCTTTTATTTGCAAAAAGAAATTGCAAAAAGTTAAAGGTGTTGATTACAGACTTCTGTAGCTTCAGCATATACAGGATTTTTAGTATGGCATGAGGTTTATCAGGTTCTATTCACACAACTTGCAAGTGAAATCCAGAAAGTTTAGCTCAACAAAACAGCAGGAGCTGTTGCTGTAAACTATTCCAACAAGTCAAACAATGTTTTCACCAATGAATATATTCATAGTTGTTGGTTTATTAATAATAGTACCTTTATTAAATGTTGCTAGAAAGTTTCAAGTAAAGATGAAGTTGTTAAGTGAATCAAGAATTATTAGTGGAAGTTATAGTGAAGTTTTTAGGATAATCTAAAATGACTCCAGCTGAAAAGAATAGGAAAAATAGTAAGTAGTTTCTATTTTACTTTCAATTTGTGGGATGCTTATAGGGCAATATTTATATACTAAAGGTTTTGCATTAAATCTTACCTAGTAAACTTTTATATTCTTATTCTTAGGAATTTTATTACATGGAACTCCAGAAGATACTAAACATGCATTTAGCAGGAAGCACTAAAAGGTGCAGGTGAATATTATTACACCTCTATTCTATGCGGAACATTATGGGAATAATGTATGGCAGATGGAATGTCTCTTGCAAAACTTATGTCTAATTTCTTTGTTAATATATCAACTGAAAAACATTCCCAGTATTCTGATTTATTAGTGCTGGATTAGTAAACTTTTTGTACCATCAGGTGGAGGACAATGGGCAGTTCAAGCTCCAATAGTAATGCCTGCAGGTGCAGTCAGTGAGTATCTAAGGCAAAATCCAGCTATGGCTATAGCTTGGGGAGATGCTTTGACTAATATGATACAACTGTTCTGGGCTTTACCAGCATTAGAATAGCAGGTCTTGGCTAAAGATATAATGGGTTACTGCTTGATAGTAATAATAGTTTTCAGTCATTTATTTGTACATGAGGTTTCTTTATTATTCTAATTTGTTAAAATAAGACTTACATAAGGTTTAGAATATTAATATAGTTATAAGTACTTAATTAAATATTTAAGATTAAGGAGGAAAATTTATGAGATAGTTTCATGAAGAAAGCAATATCTCATTAAAGATGGAATGACTGTTCATTTTGGAGGATTTTAGCTTGTGGGACTGCAGAAAATATAGTTACAGCTCTATAGAGGTGTAAAAGATTTAACAATAGTTTGTAATGATACTGTATTTGTTTGGATAAAGGAGTTGGAAGACATAGTTAATAATCAAGTAGTAATAGTAAGTCAGTAGGAACAAAACCCAGAAACTGGTAAAAATGCATGACGGAACAATGAAGTTGAATTAGTTCCACAAGGAACTCCTAGCAGAAAGAATTAGAGCAGCAGGTTATGGATTAGGAGGAGTATTAACTCCAACAGGTCTTGAACTGTGGTTCGTAGGAAAAATCAATTGTTAATGTTGATGGAAAAGACTATTTACTAGAAAAACCTATAAAAAGCTGATGTAGTAGTATTATTTGGTTCAAAAGTTGATGAACAAGGAATAAAGATCTGTGAAAAACTACAAAGAACTTTAACCATTGATGGCAACATGCTGATGTTGATAGTTGAAGCTTTAGAATGTGCAGGTTCATTGTCCTGAAGACGAGATATATCACACATATTCGTAGACTACATAGTTGAAAAGCAAATAATGGAGGTGTGAATAACAGTGAAATGGATAAAAATTTAGTAAGAGAAGTTATAGCAAAAAGAGTTGCTCAAGAATTTCTTGATGGATATGTTGTAAATTTGGGAATAGGTCTTCCACATTAGTGGCTAACTATGTTGAGATATGGATGCATCTTTCAAAGTGAAAATGGTTGCTAGGTGTGTATACTGCACCAGAAAAAGGAAAAGAAGATCCTTATTTTAATAAAATGCAGAGGAGGATATATAACTGCTGCTAAAGGAGCTATGTTCTTTGATTCAGCTTATTCTTTTGGAATAATTCAGAGGTGGACACGTTGACGCAACTGTATTAGGAGCTTTTGAGTTGATGAAAAAGGAAATCTTGCTAACTGATGATTCCTGGAAAGAAAGTTCCTGGAATGGGTGGAGCTATAGGATTTAGTTGTTGAGCTAAAACACGTTATAGTTGCAATGGAACATACATCTAATGGTGGAATAGAAAATCATGAAAAGAATGTAATTACCCTCAACAGCTGTTGGAGTTGTAAATTTAATAATAACAGAAAAGCTGTTTTGAAGTTACAGATAAAGATGAGTTCTAAAAGAAATAACTCCTTATTCTTCTCTAGAAGATATAAGAGCAACAACAGAAGCAGACTTCATCATTTCTGATGAATTAAAAGATAAAATTGAAATACTACTGAGAAAATGAGGATAATATCCTTATTTTTATTTGATCGAACCTCTCAAGACTGACACCCTCACGAGTGCTAGAGTCATGAGTGTTCTGGCATAATTCATAACTTGAAAAATAACTTTTTAGGGCTAAATTATATATGTTAAAAATATGATAAAAGTTTTAAAATAGTAATGGTAAGAATACACACTTGTAATTATGATATGTTATAATAGGATAAATTTAAATAAAGACTAAAAATTATATATAAAATAAATTGTAAAAGAAATTTTATTATGAAAAAGATTAGCATTATTATTAGGATCATTATAGTGGTTAGTCTCGAGCATCAGCAGGAAGTTATGCCAACATCCTACCCAGAACCTGAAAAGGTAATGAGTATGTTGAAAAACCAGTTACAGTTATAAGACAGAGAAGTTAAACCAGCTGGAAACCAAATGGTTCACTTGATTTAAGATATACTCAGGCGAAAACTGAAAATAAAAATATTGGTGAAGATAAGGATAGAGATTGGGCTAGCTATTGCAAATGCTGGAAGACTTCAAAAGCGCTTTTAAATTTAAATTTTACAGAAAAACAAACTTATATGTAAGAAACAGAAATTATAATACTTTTAAGAGGTACAGATAAAAACAATCAACTATAGGTAGTGATACTTTAAGAGTTAGACATTACTATAACTTTGGAACTTTTAGAAAAATACTAGTTAAAGCTAGTCAGATTAATCATACGATCAATCAAATGGGACGAAGGAAGAGAGTACTTCATCAGCTTCTGTACTTTCTGATTTTGCAGATTACTTACCATCAAAACGAATATGTTAAAGTAACTCCATTTGATTAAGACCTGATACACTCATAGCAAGCGTGACATACTAATGATAGTACATATAATAAATATTCATTAGATTTTGAATCTTCATATAAATTACCTGCAGGTTTCAGTGCTGAATTAAACTTATATTCAAATTACACTAGATACAGAGATCCATTTGAAGTAGGAAACAAGTGGAAACCAAAAGGACAATTTAATGGGAGCTATGGAAGCTTATCTATACTATACTCTTCCATTATATAAAATGATAAGTTAACTGTATCATTAGTGTCTGAAGGAGGATATGATGCATATGACTTTCATCAATATAAGACTGTATCGTCAAGAGTTAGAACAGATAGAAGATCTACAGTGTATATTTATTACCTACTTTTAAAATGTAAATTATAAAAGTAACTGATAATGTAAATTTATTTGCAGCAGTAGGTGCTGAATATGAAAACTGGAAAGTTTCAACAGAATCTGAAGTCAAAAACTGGAGATGGAGACCAACTGCTTTGAGCTGGTATGAAAAGTTAGCTTCTATTAGGTAAAAATTGATATATAAATAAAAGGTCGTGAATTTATTCACGACTTTTTGTATTAATTACTTTCTTGGCTCATAGCAAAAATATCATCAATAGTCATTTGAAAATCTATTTTCTATTTTTCGTTTATAGCTCTTTCCTCAATTTTATTATGATGAAATTCTTGTGTTAAAGTAGAGTAGCGCAGTTTCCAATATCTAAATATCTTATCATACCTTCTTTTATCTCTTTGCTGGCATCATTTTTCCTATATTATATTTAGGGAGCAAGGAAATATCAATTATTCCATCTTCAAAAAGCAAGCAATTGCTTTTCTAAATCTCCATCATATAGAAAATCTTTTTCTAATATTTGAGCTGTTTCTATCTGTTCTTTTCTAAATTTATCATAGTTAGTAAGATTTTGCTCATTTCAATATCTAAAATAGTTTTATGTTAAAACTAGGAATTAATCATAGTATTTCCTAATGAATTTTTGTGCATACTCATCATATTTTTAACAAAGATTGATTAGATTTAGTAAATAAAGAAACAGTAGCAGAATAAAAATTAAAGAATAAGCTTTTAATTCATCTTCTGGGAAGCCACCTATCCATTGATTAAAGACAGTTGAAATATGAATGTCCTTACTTATCTAAATAGAATTGAATTTGCTCTTGAAGAGCCTGATAAAGAAGCAATATCTTGAGTTATATTGCTCATATTGAGCACACCTATACTTATATATACCTCTGCTCAAGCAGCAAGTAGACTTTCAAAATCTGATAGAATTAGAAATTGCAGGAGGGAACAAGTGTAGCTGTAAGTGGAGAATATTTCTCTATTTATTTTTATTCCATTTTTCCATCAAAGTCCAAGCCTATCAACATAGTTTCAGTTTTCTAAAACTATCTTTTAATGGTACAGATTTACTAAAAGGTATATTATGACTAATTCCGCCACCATCAAAAGCCGAAAAACCACCTAGAGAATTCAGTTAGTAATCTTGCATCAGCTGAACCATGTTTTATCTGCAATGGAACTTCCATCATTTACATTTTTCTAGCCAGTTGGTCCCATAAGTTATTAAGGAAAACTATTCAGCAAATGATTTATTAGATTTAATGGAGTCATTTTAATATTGTTCTAGCATTTTCATAATGATTTTCTCTGGTATGAGAATCTATTATAATGGAGAGAAAATCAGCCTGTCCAACTCTGTGGAGAGAATTTAAATTTTTATTAAATCTTCTAAAAGAGTTTCTTTTCGTATATTCTCAATTGGGTATATTATCTTGTATAGATTTTTCTAACATTTTCTGAAAATTTTATAGTATGGCAATGACTTTATGAAATCCCAAATGCAGTCTCTAAATCAAAGTCATCTAAACCTTTTATAATTTTCTAAAAATTTTTCTCATCTCTAGAAAATCTTTTTATCAATAAAATGTTATAGACATTTGAGCCCCTCCATCATATCTCGCAGATACTTTTTCATTATTCTGTATGCTATGTCAGGATAATCACTTGGCAAAGTAAGCCCATAGCAGACATGATATAGTTTTATCCGCAAAATTTTGGATATTTAGGGTTTTAAATTCTAGGATTATTCTCATCATATAAGCATAGTCTACATATTTTGTAGGATCTCTACTATTGCTAATTATTCCACCAGTCCCAATTACATATTTTTACATCTGTTAACCTTTTCCACTTTGAACAAAAAGAGTCCTCATAGGTGAGATAGATTCTAAAGTACCAACATGTCTATCCATAGTACCTCTAGTACATAACATAGCCATCATTTCGTCAGTTATATCATCTTCAGTTTCAGATACAAAACAGGATTTTCATGTCTAAATTCAAAATTTTCTCTTATATTAATTTTAGAATCTTATACCTAGGTATTCTCTGATCTTTATTTAGACTAGTGGCTCATAAAGAGCAAGAGCTGAATATCTCATTCCTGAAATCTACTTCAACAGTTCTCTTTTAGAACGGTTCTTCCATGCCTTTTAATTGAACATTATTAGCTTTTTGGTAGACCCTGCTCAATAGAGTGTGTACATCTGTTGTTGCACCACCTATATCAATAACAATAGTATCATTACCATCTTGTGACCAGCAGCCATCATAAACAGCAGTAGGAGTTGGCATTATTATATTACCAACAATTTTTGTATACTTTCCATACCTTAGCCTTGATTATATTTGTCATAAAAACTTCCCTTATAACTTCTTTAACAGAAGTACATTGATTTTATTTACAACAGGCTACTATATTGTTTCACTGCTAGTAGTATTCAATATTATGAGACTTAAATATTTTCTACTTCTTCTTAACTTTCATTACCCACAATTATAATAGGCTATTTATTGTTTTCAGCTAAAGTTCTAGCATTACTCCAAGATATATCTCTATTTCCACCATTAGTTCCACCTGTTAAAAGTAGAATATCATAGTCAAGAGAAGAGATCTCTTCCATATCTCTAGGGACTTAGGTCTAAAAGCATAAGTCTCTCTCAACTCTTCCACCTGAGCTTAAAAGCAGCTAGCAGCCTCAGTAGTTGATCAGGAACTAAACCTATGCTATAATTTTTAATCCTCCTGCAGCAGAGGAACAAGCTACCTTACTACTCATACGTTTCAATTTATCTTTTAAGTCCTTTGTTAATTTCTTCAAATGCTACATTAAAACCAGTTGAAAACGTGGTTTTAACAGTTGTTGTTGCTCTTGCTGTGAGATAATTCTCCCTTGTCTAAATCTATTGCAGTCAATTTTAGTGTATGTACTACCAAAATCTATACCTGAGATAAATACGACTACTCATTTTCACACCTTTCCTTATTATAATAGAACTATAAACTTTAAAAATATGTGAGTTACATTCCAGTCTTAGAAAAATTAAATAGAATGAGCTGGCTAAACTTTGACATGTTTGAGCTAAACTTGTTAGCAGTTGGTCGAAATTTTAGAAATGCACTTAGCATTTATTGCTTAGGTTTTTATGATGCAGATTCTTAATTTTTGTTCGTAAAAGAAAATCTGGTTAGCACGAACAATTTTAAAGAAAACTTAGATCACTTATAGTTTCTTCTATTGAGTCCCTATATATATTCTATTCGTCGCCCATCTCTTTAAATCTTCTCAGTCCCAATCTTCATTACTTGAAGCTATCATTTCCACCAACATATAAAAGTATATCTTTTAATCCATATTCATCACATTTCTCTATACTTACGACAATCTAGTTCTCAGCTATGATGGAAGAAACAATTATTGCATCTGAATTTGTTTCAAGAGCAGCATTGATAAAGTTCATTTGAGGAGATAGAGCACTCAGATATTTACCACTTCAAAGCCACTTTTCCTTCTAATTTATTGTGAATTATTTTATTCCCTACTGCATGACAGATCTGAACCAATAACACTTTCTATAATTATCTTTAGTCATTCTGTCTCTCCATCCTAATATTTATAAATTAGGAATATTGATTTGATAAACTAAATAATAAGTGCACCTCAATCCGATTTTTCAATTTATTTTATTATAACATATTCTTTACAAATGAGAGTAAAAATCTCTCATATATAAAGGGATTTTTTATTTAGGGAAATCATTAGTTTATTATTAATGAAACACCATGGCCTAGCACCTAAAGAGTCAGCATGAGACATGTACTGTAGGGAAGTGAATAACACCAACATTGAAAATGTTGCACTTAAAATTTCAATTTTACCTAATTTAATGTATAATATATTTAGAACATTAGCAACTGAATATATGGAGTTAATAGTAAACAGTAGCCTTTGTAAAATATTACTGTTCGTGTATAGTTGTTTTTTAAATATAACATACAGAGTAAAAAGTAGCAGTGTAGATGCAAGTCTTATCCAAATAAGTAGGCTATCGTGGACTAGCCAAAAAGAATAGGGTTTTAAAACCAAACTTGTAGAAGATAACTACTTTTCAGTTATTCATGAAGCTGGACTTAGCACTGTAGGGTGTTAGTCGTGAGTAGTCTACTAAGATCTATTTGAGCTTCTTTTTAGGTAATTTAAATGTCTCACATTTAAAACGTATTGTAGAGCTGATCTAACCTTCATTTCTTCAGCAGTTGCTCCACCTCGATTTCTTCAGAGTTATGCATAGTAGCATAACATCTTGTATATTAGTTATTCTTCAAAGTTTCATATATCCATCATTTTTAGCAATAAAAATCATCTTCTTTTAACCAGTCATGTCCTTTATAGAATAAAGTTCATATCTCGCATCAGTGATCAGCATCATAAGTTGAGTGAACTTCAACCTGAGTTTCTTGACCAGAAATATATATCTAAGTTCCATCAGGATATTGAGCTTTTTGACAGATTTAGTTGCAGCAACAGCGAAACAGTCTACTAACATTAAAGCAAAGTAAAATCATAGTAGTACCCCCTAAATAAATTATTCTCTCATATTTTATACATATCATATCCATAAGTCAATTATAATCAAAATATATAAAGATAATATTATTTTGAAAGTCCCTGCTATAAAAGGATATGAAGTCTTCAATTTTTCTCAAAGCTTTGCTCTATGGCTAATTTTATTTTTAAGTTCAGGTAATTGGGCTAAAAGTTTTTGATACCTTCTACATAGAAAATGAGGGTCATAACCAAAACCAGTAGTCTCTAGGATTATCAATTACTTTCACCAAGAATTCTCCTTCAGAAAGTTTCTCCATTAGGTTTTGCTAAAGTTTATTACAGATACGGACCTAGTTTTCTATTTTCTACACTTTTAGATTTTTCAATAAGCTTTTCATTATTTTTAAATCGTCACCAGTTCCACTATATATCTAGCAGAATATACTCCAGGTTCACCATTATGCATCAACACAAAGACCAGAATCATCAGTAATAGTAATCATATTCCAAGAATTTTGCAAATCTCTACTGCTTTTTCTTTTGAATTTTCTTCAAAAAGTTGTTCCATCTTCAATAACTTCAGAATTTCACCATCTTTTATGATAGAATTTCAATATTTTCTATATCTGAAAAATATCGATATTTCTTCTATTTTATGCTTATTTCCTGTTGCTAGAAATATTAAATTTTCTTGTTCAATAACTTTATCTTGTAAGTCTATAATTCTTTTATGAGAAGCTTCAGCTAAGTTCAAAAGTCCATTTAATTCAGTTCTGTAATGCATTCTCTTCACCTGTTCCTTGAACTTCAATGAACTCACCTTTTCTTTTATTCATAATGACATCATATCCACTTCAGCAGCAGAATCTTCAGAATATTTCAAATCTACTATGAGTTGAATCTATTTTTCCAACACTTAGCAGCAACATTAGCTGGTTAAAAGGATTTTCTTCTAAGATTTCTTCTTTTAATAATATAGCAAAGAGCAAGAGCAACATAACCACCGTTATATGAAGTTGTTCTTGTTCCACCATCAGCTTGAATAACATCACAGTCGATAGTTATAAGTCTTTTCACCTAATTTTTCTCAAATCTATTGCAGATCTTAAAGCCTACCATCAATGCTCTTGGATTTCAACAGTTCTACCTGTTAATTTACCTTTACTAGCTCTTTTGATTTCTTCATTTGTAGCTCTAGGCAACATAGAGTATTCAGCAGTAACCCAACTCTTTCCTGTCCTCTTAAAAGTGGAGGGAACTTTTTCACTTACAGAGGCAGTACAAATAACTTTAGTATTCTCTACTTATCAGAACAGAACCTTCAGCATAGATATTTACATCCTTAGTAATCTTAATCTTTTCTCGTTAAATTTTCTCCTCGTCTTCTTAACATTGTTAAACTCCTTTTATATGTTTTTAGATTTTTATTAACATCATATTTGTGTAAAGTCCAGCAGCAGTACCTGTAATATTATATCACCATTTTTAATTTTGCTGTTCTAATCCATGTGCTAGAGTCATAGGGACGAGAGGGCGAAACCATATACCAAATTCTTGCAACTTCATCTATAAATTTACCTTTAGCCACTCCTAATGCATAACTATTGGTATAGCAACACTGGCTTGATGAGGAACTACCATGTTGATATCAGATACTCTCATCTGTTGTTTTCAAAAAATTCTTAAAACATTTTAGGGTATTTTCTTTGATACAAAAGAGCTAGAATACTCTTTCAGACATATCAAACATATCTTCTCTTTGTATTTTCAGAACACATATTTAGGGTGGAAATTACTTAAACCTCCACGAATTTCAGTTGAATGTGCGCTGAGACCAAGTTTTTTGGTAGTAGAGTCTATGATTCCTACTTCTTCATCAGTCCACAACAAAGGCTACTGCTCCATCACTAAAAAGTTGGAAACTTTCTTTTTGATTAGGATTTAGTAGAGATGAAGCTACATCACAAGAAACAATTAAAACTCTTTTATATCTTCCTGCTTCTAAAAAGATAAGACATAGTATCTAAAGCTGTGATGTACGTGTGCAAGTAGTATATTATATCGAGTGCAGAATAGAAGTTCCTTTCGCAATTTTTCATGAATTAAGCTGCCATACAAGGTATAGGTTGCTACCAACAGCAGAAGCTCGAAACTATACAATCAATATCATATAGAAATATCAGAATTCCTTAAAGCTTTTTCACAGGCAGCAACAGCAAGCTGAAGCTGAGTTTCTCCTTCACTTATTCTGTAACGAATATGATTTTTTAAAAACTAACTGTATAGGTAATACTACCCATATCCTCTAAATTTTATTCTTCTCATCCTACCTTCCTAACTATTCTTTTTAGCTAGTTTTATCATCTATAATTTATAAATTTTTTGTCTATATTTTTCAATATTTAATGAAGCAAAATGCATTAAATTCATTTTACTAATTCTTTTGTTCATCATCTAATATTTAAAAATAGCGACTTCTAATAATTTATCATTGATTTGAAAAACTTGATATTCTTATATTTTCAACAAAGAGTATAGTTCTTCTAATAAAATCAGAAAGACCACGATTTCTTTTCCAAACTTATTAGTGAATTTGAAAATATCGTCGAAACGCCCCTTCTATCTTCCTATTCTCGTGAAAACTTTGGAACCACATTGACAAGGCTCAGTATTTTCAACTAAGATATCATTAGATAATATTTTCAAAAAGGTTGACTAGTTCTTTCCTAAAATCGGTGATTATTGATAAATCTGCTTTTCATCTATATATCGTTTTTCAAATTTTAATCAATCTTCAATGAGATGTAGATGTCCGATTCAGCAAGCTAAAACCTGTCAGTCTTTGATAAATTTGATGTATTATTTTTAAATTAAATTGTTTTTAATATATTTTTCATCAGCTTTCTCCAAAATCCTGCAACTGAGATAAGTCTTTTGGAGAAACTTTTAATTTTTCCTTTTCTTCAATTTTAGCAAGAACTAAAAGTAATGAAGGGAGGTGCAACTATCATAGTTAGGAAGATATTTATTTAATCTTTCAACATGCTCATCTATATCTTTAAAAGTATCGAAATACTTCAAACTTATTAAAAATGAATTTATAGTTTATATATAAATCATTATCTGCGTTTAGGATATTCTATGTGTCCGAAGATATATTTTTAGGTAGCATCTTAGTGAAATTGTTCCTGCCCATGTACTGTTCTTCAGGAGTTGTTATAAACATCTCTCTATGACCAGATGTACCTGATGATAAAACCTATAAATATTTTTATATTTTTGACTGAAATTTCAGTTTTTCACTGTTTAAAAAGCTACCATAGCTTCATCTCACTAAAAGTGTTTAGGATGTCATCAGTTTTCCATCATAAACGCTTTGTTCATAGTGAAGTCATCTGTAATTTGATGAGTTTTAAAATATGGTGACTTTTCTTTTAAAAATTTAAAAGTGTTTTCAACTTGTTCATCTTGGATATTTTAAGAAGCTTATCTCTTGCAGTCCACTTGAAAAATATCTAATTCTACAAAGATATGAATATACTTTCAAAATTTTATTCATTCTGTCTCTCTCTCCTTGCATTAAAAATACTCGTTACATGGTGAGATCTTAACGATAAACGAATCAAGAATTGCGACTGCAAATTGCAGAGAACTCGTGCACCTCGACACTCCTGGAATTTGCTCAGCTCGACCTATTTGATTTTATCTTTTGCACCATATTCGTAACTCATTTATGCAATTACTCAGTGAGCTATTTCATCTATTTTGTCATGACGACTGATGCGAAATTATCTTCTATTAATTTTTCTAATAGTTTGAAGTACCTTTTTATATTCTTCAGAAAGTTGTGCTGAATTTTTCTAGGAAGCCATTTCATCTGTAAGAGGTAAAATCATTCTCAACAGCCATCAGCAGCAAGAGCCGAGGTATCTTCAGAGTGAAATAAACAAGTCGTGCCCAGTGTGCCCACTTACCTTCACAAGAAACATAGATGAATCAGAAAATATAAGTCATAACTTCTTTCTGCCAGGAAATTGAGTAATATTTCTTTATAGTCATCTATGATCCTCAGCCTTTTTCAGTTCTTCAGGGAACAATTCATTAAAAATTAACAGACCATCCTTTTAACATAAATGCATCATAACAAGTTTTGGTTAAGATTAGGTGAGAATTCAGATTTTAAAGTTCCAATCAATATGGCTCATGATGTAGATGAGAGAAATAATAATATATTTAATTTCATCTGGACTTATACACTGTTTCTTTTAAGTTGATAGTCTATCATATCTTCTCTAAGTTATAGAGTGTAAATCTATATAGGAAAATATTTAAGATTATTTTTAAAATATCCATAGAGTACTTGCACTATCATAAAGTATACAGCTCTCCCGTATTTAATCTACACTCCGCGTGAAAATTGACTATTGGTTCCTCTGAACCTCCTGACGACGACACCCTCTACGGAGTGCTGAGCACAGGAGTTCTTAGGTAGTAGGTGCTTCCTCGTGGCCAACTCGATTTACTCAAGCCTATCATGGATCTCGTCTTTATATACTATATATTTAAGTCACTTTATACCTGTATGTAGTCTTGTCCTTTAATATGTAGCTGCATTATCTCTATTATGGTGTCATACCGCACTGGAGCAAGTCCATCTCTTCACACTCTAAATCTTTTACTTCTTCATTTCTATATCCACAACAATTATTACATATTTGACTGCTTGCAGTTTATCTACTTCACTGTTGATCTTCCATGCATTTTGCTTTTCTAACTTAGTATTCTATTAAATTCACTCCACGATACAACATCTACAATATGCTTGCTAATCGTATGCCAGTTTTTACCATATTTTTAGTTTGTAAATCTTCCCTTTCAAATATTATCATATTCTTTTATTAGCATTGTTGACATGCAAAATCTTCTCTTTGATTTGAGATATTATTTTTCGATAATCCTTGCTACTTTTATTCTAGCTTATTCTGTTGAACCACCTTTGATTTTCGTGATGTCTCTTTGTAATATCAGCTTCAGGTTTATTCAAAGATTTTGTAAATTATTTTTGGATTTCTCATTGAAGATTTACTACTCGCAAATCGCAAAGTTTTTATACCCAAATCTTATCTCATTCTGTCGCATCTGTACTCATTTTCTACTTCTCACATCTGTGCAACACAGAGATATAGTAATATTTTCCACTAGGTGCTTGATGTTGTTGTATGCGCAATGGTCTTCCTGTGAGTTTCATTTTATCTCTTATTTTGGATTTTCCTAATCCTAGGTACTTTTATCCATTTATCTAAAACTCTATATTATTATTTGTATAATTGGTTCTGCATGATTTTCTATTATCTTTCTTAGATTTAAACTTTGGACAGCCACTTACACACTCAGAAGTTCCTGCAGCTTTTATTCCAAATTCTTTTAAAGAATTTTGCAAAGAAGATTTGTCTATCATCTTTGTCACCATTCTTTTTCTTGTTTTAAAACTGAGTATTTTGTACTACGTGATTATATGACATAGATCTCTTTGTTCCTGCTGAAAGCTTGTGTTTAAACCCTATGATTATGAGACACATCTTACACAACCAGTATGTAATTTAATATTGTTATTTGAGTTTTGGTTGGACAAAATCTAAATCTATATCTGTCCATGGAGTTTCTGACTCCATTTACCTATAGAGTATATGCCTACTTTTCTGCTATTATAAGTAAACGAAAAGGCAAAATTTTTCTAAATGTATGAACCTCAAAACTGACTCCAGTCGTTTTAGAGGTTATCGTTCACATAAGCATACGCTACCGCCATGCAGTGTCTCTTCGTATATACGCTTAACAAATTAAGGAGATCAGGCCTCGAACTGGCTTAATATTTCTGGTAAGCACAGACCATATCTTATCCCACGTCTCATGTGCTTGGGTCACGCTTCCCACTAGCTTTTAGTGTACTTTCCCTCAGGAGGAATAGTTGAATCCTTACCTTTCGGTCTCAGCTGCTGATTGTCTCATTTTTAGCCTTTTCTCCCACTCTTTGATTTGGGGGCAGTACTGGTTTCAACACTTAGGATTTAACCTTAGCGCTGACGCTACGCTTTCCTGCTTTCATACATTTGCACCATATTATTTGGGGTACTATAGTTTGGTTAGACTAGCTTTGGGGTTTCCAGCACTCAGGTAGTATTGGATGGCTGTTTAAAGCTGCTATCTGCATACATGGCTATTTCTATATATGCCGACTATGCTTTAATGGTCCTAACTCGCGGCTGACACCACCACGAGTGCTAGAGTCTCCTGAAGTGTGCGACCATATTTTTAATCAAAGCCTTTACTCTTTTAAATCATTGGTACAACACACAAGGAAATAGATCATCTGCTTTTCTATCATACTGTGTTCGAGCATAGTTTTTGACTCCTTCTTAATATAGACATCTTTGGAGAATAAGCCCAATTCTTTTCTAGCCTCATCAATGTTTGAAAGCTTGACTATATTTCATTAAAATATAGAGTATGCTTAGTGATGGGAGGCCTCTGTTCTAAATATCTATAGACTCCTTCTCTAGTAAACGAAACTGAAAAGGTGAGACTCTCAAATTATAGTTCCATTTTAAATACTTTCCTTCAGTTCCCATTTCATTGTAAAGAACAAAGTTAAAATTTCTTTTAAATTTCTATAGCTCACCATTAGTTATATTGTAAGAATTTCTCTTGCTGTTCTTTTGTTTTTCTAGTTGCTAATCTTGAGATATCAGGCAACATTCTCAACACTAGTTATATCCACACTTTTGCTCACCATCAGCAAAAGAGGAATACGATATTTAATTCTAGAAAATCTTGGAACATACTCAGCATCGCTATACCAGAAAACTAGTCCTCTAGGCGACGGATTATCGTATAGTCTGGATTAAAGCCGCTATTATTATATTCTCTGCCATAATCTCACTTTTTATATAGTAGTTTAAATCGTTTTCTTTGGTGCTCATCTTCTTTTGACATCTAATTGATCCTTTGCTCCAGCATATATACTTGGAGATGAAACAAAAACTAATTTTAATTTTTTTCTTCACGAACTTGAACGATATTTTTGTTCCATGTATTTTGATATGAAATCTTCCCCATAGTCCCCCAAACAGTGAAAGAGCAGCAGCGTAGATAACTGCTGAACAATCTTGAAGCCTTATACAAGTCGTAAATTATCTATATCACATAAAAATTCAACATTTCATCAATCAATATCTTTCCTATCTTTTCATTTCTACCGAGCAACAACTTGATAAAATTATTTTTAATTCATCTATAACATATTTCAAAATCCTGTAGCTCCTGTAAGTAAATTTTCCTTTTGACCCCTCTCGTACCCCATCAATCTTTTCTAATAAGTCACTAGGAGAATAATTATTGAAAGCTTTTGACAATCTAAATCCATTCTTTTCTTTTCTAGCATTTTATCAAAGGCTTTTAAAATGAGACTTCCCTTGATTTTAAATTTGCTGGCATAAGCAATCTCAGCTAAATCTGCTCTCACTCCATAACTGGGAAATTGACCATAATCATGAGGAATAACTGGCAGGCTTGTTATGCTTTAATACAAGAGTAAGTATGCCTGCCCACCATGATGAATTACACAGTCAACGCTCAGGTAAAATTTCATCGCAATCTAAAGTAATGATGTGTTTCTTGTAAATTGTGTTTCTTATAATTTCCTTTCTCCTTTCTAAATAGCTTTCCCAATGAAACTACAAATGATGGTAGTTGGACATTTTGAGAGTTCTCTTAGCCATATCAATTATAGAATTTTTAGCCCATTTTTAAATGAGGTTCCCTTGGTCAACAATATGATCAAACTTGGTTTTCAACTTCAAATTTTTGACACTATCTTTCGAAAGAGATGGTCAACAGAGGTCGCCCAAGATTGATTAGATCATCTCTAAATTTCAATTTCTTTCATACCCGGTAAAGCAAGTGCATCGAATAAGGAGAATGAATCTCCTTTCTCACTGTTATACAATGTAAAATCTAATAATTGTTTTCTTAGTATAGAGCAGTACTAAAAGTTCTAATAAATCTAGAGCAAATTCTGTCTCTTAACTGAAGAGTAAAACTATCTTTCTGGATATAACCCAATGGACATAGGCAGTGTGTTGTTGTCTTATTTTCTATGGCAGGGAGTAGGAATACTTGTAATCCAAGGAGTTTTGCATTTTGGAAACAAAGCAACGAAACAGCACTAAGTCTGCTGGCAATTATGTCTGGCTTTCTCTTCCTTTCGACAATCTTCCATCTCAACTTTACTAATTTTAGGCATAGAGAGTCCTAAATTTTCTAAATCGTGCTTGTAAGCTATGATAGGATTAGTTTTATTCTGTATCGATATATTTTCTAGTACATCAGGTCTATCTTCAAGTAAAATTTTTACGCTGGGAAAACCCAATCTTTCAACAACTTCTTTCTTTTGAAACCTAGCATGAGCACCAACCTCGTGTTTGATCTATTTAGCCAGGCAAAACTAATTCTAAAATTGAGAAGAGTGTCCACTGAAAGGAGGAGCAACAACTGCAATTTTAATTTTCTTTCATAGCATTCATAGATTATTTCCTCAACCTTTCTGTCTTAAAATATCCTAAATGTCACAATTAACAATTCATTTTTATCAAATCCTATGAAAATCTAAAGCCAACTGTGAGATATCCAAAAATTCCTCTGAGAATTACCACATTATTGTTTACCATAGCCTTTTCCAGCCTAATGCAAACATTTAATATTTTCATTGCTGAAGTCTGATGCTCCATAAATCCATACATTTAAACTGAACTTTGAGAAATAATAATGACATCTTTTAAAAGATTTTATAGAGCTTAAATGTCTTAAAAATCTCTTTTTCAAATCTCTTATTAAAAAGGCATGAGGATAGTAAGCATACTGGATAACTGGTCTTTGGTATATTTGATATCTTCAACCATCATAGGGAAAATCTTCATTGTAAGGAAAGTTAGACTTTATCACCTTATAGTCAAATTCTTTAAAAATATTCAATATTTCAAATCTATCAGGCTCTGAGGCAGCAGTTTTTAGATTGCTACTCCACTTATAACAAAGACTATTTTTATCCTCTTTTAAAAGAGTTTTTGAAACATCTAAAACTCTCTAATTTCTTTCTAAATATTCTTTAGAAATTTCATAGTGTATCTTACCTTTAACTCTGATTTTTACTTCTCAGGATTACAGGAGGAGTTTGAAGTATATACTCAACACGGTAATAAAATTCATTTAGCAATTCCTATAGAATTTTCAGTAGTTTGAGTGAAAAAGTAAATAAAGATAGAAGATGTTTCATCTTCTCGACCTTGATAAATAAAAATTTTACTATATGAAACAGTGCTATTTTTCCTATAAAAAGATTAAGTACCATCACCAAATAATCTAAGTCGAAGAAACTAAAATAATAAAAATAGTTGGTAGCAATGTAGGTAGTAATATTATAAGTAAAATTTTACTGAAAAAGCATTTTCATATATACATTGCTAAATAGCAACCATCTTTTCATAAGAAGTACATCTTCAGCTTGGGGACTGTATTTTCGCATTACAAAAATAGCACTTTGTACAATGCCTTTCTTTGTGCAGATGTTGCCAGAGCTGTCTCACACAGCCAATATTTTATCTCATCAAAGGCAGAATATAAAATACTGCCCAGATAGAACATTCATTTATAGTCTTATTTTCTTTTAAAATGACGAAAATATGAAAATAAATGGAAAATTAAAGGCTGAGATTAATTTTGAATAAAAACCTTTAATATTATAGTTAAAAGGAATTCCTGTTGCTATCCATTCCAGATTTATCTTTTTCATATACACTCAATTCATCTAATCCTATCTATTACAGCATCCATCATCTAAAATCTAGAGTACTCAGTTTTAATCTTATCTACAACTTGAGCAGTTTAAATATCTTAGGGTTTAACTCTGAGAACATCATCTAAGTAATAGACTTAATTCTATTTGAATAATTTTTATCTTTTAAAACACTTTAACTGTGTTTATGGCTACTATCACTTTTTATCAACAAGCATGTACAAAATTCATATCAGTGGTATGAAATTGCTTTTTAAATCTTCTTCAAGTCTAGGATCACCTGATAGAATAGGTTGACAGCACAGTGTATTTCTTTTCATCTATTACAGTCTCTTTCAAGCTTATCTATTTTATAGAAATAAGCAAAAGAAAAGAACAATTTAAGATATTATTATTTATGTAAGTATAAATGTTCTATCATTTAATCACCTTTTTAATATTGAGCCTACTAGTCTTAATTGTAAAGAAGCGGGTAAAAGATTTAGTAAAAACATAGAAAGTTTATTTCTAAACCCCATTATAGAAAATCTCTCTCCAATTATCCTTATAATTCTTAGCTACATCTTCAGAACTCATCATAAATTTTTGTAGAGCTTCCAATTTTGCTTGTATGTCCTTATCAGTTACTTGCAGTTGAATCAGGACAGACAGATAGAACTCTCACATTCTTATTTTTATTATGTAGCTCTTCATCAAGTGCTAAAGAGTAATGTAAAAGAGCTGACTTAGTTGAGCTTATATATCGCCATAGGGATGTTGATATAGGGCAAGCAGTTGAACAGACATTTAAAATTATTCCTTGTCCCTTTGTGTAAAAATTTTTCGGAATATTTTTGTCAGCAACATAGGGGGCGATAAAATTCTACATTGATAGTATTTAAATCTTCTTATTACTTAATTTTGAAAATTCGGTAATTTTCCCAAAACCTGCACATTAATAAGTAAATTTATATCGTAATTTTCAATGATTTTATCTAAGTTCTCTATATCACTTAAATCATATTTTTATACATTCATTTTAGTGAAGGATCTTCTAAAGTCTTTTTAAAAGTTCTAACTATCTATAGATCTTGCTAGTAGTTCTTTTGTTCTGTTTGCTAAAAATCTTGCAAGTTCTTTTCCTATACCAGAGCTTGCACCTGTTATTAAAATCATCTCTATACTTTGATTATGTTAAATTATCATTATTAAATATTAGGTCATTTTTGAGACTTATATGCAAAAATATGTATTAAAAGATAAGGTTTATTTAGTGTTCATTTTTCTTATGTATATTTATACAAGAGCAAGACGAGGAGGAAGTTTCATCTCTCTCAAGCTATTATATATAGAGAATATCCATCTCTAAATATAATGATTTACAAAAATAATATATTAAAATAAACGAAATATTCATTTATGATTCATGATCACAAATTATAATTAGAGCATAGAAAGAAAATAATATAGAGAGAGGAGAATATTTAAATGATACTAATAGTAGGAGCAATAATTTTTAGGAAGTATAGGATTTTCAACAAGTGCTTTAGCAGCACAAGTGAACAACAAGCAAAGGATATAGCTTTAAAATAGAAGCTTCAAGTGAGACATAACTAAATTCAAACTAGATGAGAAAAAGGAAGAATGGTTTCAGAAGCGAAGTAATGAACTGGAAATGTTGAAAATGACTATGAAAATCGACGCTGAAACAGGCAGTAGTAAAATTTGAACAGAACAAAAGGAGCTGGAAAAGTAACATCAGTAAATGAACCAAAAATTTCTATGATAAAAGCAAAAGAAAGTGCATTAAAAATTCTGATGGAAAATTCAAAGATTGAATTGAAAACATAAAAATGGATATTAGTATATGATGTAGAAATTGCTGAAGGATTTGCAGATAGAGAATTTCTTATGATGTTAATACAGGAGAAATCTTAAGAGAGTAGACTTTCTAATAATTAACACTCTTTCTAAAAATTAATAAATTCTAAAATGAAATGGTGTTGGTAGATTTTATCAACACCATGTGAAAATTTCTAAACAAACTTTTTAATATCTCAGCTCCAAGGTAAATAAATTAATCTTAAATTGCACTACTAAACTTAATATGTTATAATCTCGTAAACAAATTATTGCGAGATTATTAGTATTTTATATAAATCTTTTAAAGCCCGTGTAAATATATATTGTTTATGATGACGACTAAGTTTAAAATCTAAAATTAAATAATTATTTTTCTCGTACTTTCTGCAGACAATACAAACTATGTATTAGTACAAAGAGAAACCAATGATGTAAATTTTATTACTTTGCTCATTGCATACACAACTTTATGATTGTGAATATAAGATAACATAGCAGAGCAAGTATAACACTGTGTAAGTGTGCCCAGGTAAAATGTGTATTCATACTTTTGTTAGATATAAAACAAATATAAAAATATAGATGTTACAGATAAGCGACAGGAGGAACACTTTGCAAGAAAGCAGCAACAAAGATCTCAAGACCTGATTTCAATAATTGCAGTGGCTTGTAAAAGATTTAATAAGTGGAATGAGAGATGCAGAACCTAGTCGATGGAGTTTTCATCGAAGATATGAATCTTGTATCAATGCTGACAGTTGCTATTGAAGTTATCTATGCTATTTTGTGAAGAAATACAGTCTAGGAGAGAGTTATGAGAAAATTTTTAATAATATCACTTTAGTTGGTTCTAGTATAATTTTTGCAGGAGAAGTTGAAGATTTTAAAACAGTTAACGGAACTGGATAGAGAGTAGTGTATCTGAAATCAGCTCTATAGAATCAGAGAAATTTTTGGAGGAAGATATCCTGAGGCCCACAAACATCAAAAGAGTATGAGAGAGATAAGGTATGCAAAATTTACTATGAGAAAAGATTATAGCTGAAGAAGATCAGAAGTTAGTTTGTACTGGAAGATCTGAAAAGATGAGTACGCTTTCTTACCTCCAAAGCAAGAATAAATGCTTTACAAAACAAAAGAGATGAAGTTGATTTCCACTTTCTAAGAGAAGCCATAAAATGACTTTCATCAAGAGCATACTGCAGTAGGTCATGATATCTAAGGATAATAATGATGCTGCCAAAGATATTTACAGAGAAGTTATAGATAAAAAGTATGAAAATGATAAAGAAGCTTATGATGGCGACTAGGTATAGTAAACTATAATTTAAAAGATTATGATAAGGCTATTCATACGGCTTTTCTGAATATCATCTAAACTCAAAGAAAATAAAGATATGGTTTTGCTTATTAAAGCCTCAGCTCTTTGAGTAGAAAGGAAATACAGAATGTTATAGTAGATTTTAGAAGAATTAGCAAACACAACCCAAGCAATGATTATTCAGCAATTCTATATTTAATTGAAATTATAGTACAGAACAAAAGACGTGAACAAAAAGTAAGCTTCTAATCTCAGAAAAATAAAGGGAACAAAAGAAGATAATACTGCATATGACTATGATTAGAGACTTATATGTACTAAAGCGAAAAATGGCGATAAGGCTCTTCATCACTATGACCAAAGTGACAGATAGTGTAATCCAAAGTACTCTATCTAAGGGAGAAGCTGTATTCACTTTATAAGAGGGAGGTAAGGAAGCAGCTTTAAAGAAATTCCAATCATTAGTCAGCGATTATTATAACCAATCTATCTATCATATATATTTGCCATAAATTATAAGCTAAAGAACTGATGAAATTATAAGAGACAGAGAACTATAAGAATAGAAGTTGCCAGTTGCTACATAAGGTACATATCATAAGAATAATTGTGTCCTGTATATCTAGTTGGAAACTATAAATTAGCAAAAGATTACTATGGTAGACTATTTGCAAAGCTCCTGGATAAGGACAACTATAGAGTAACATTATTAGATAGCCAAATGTTAGATATGGAAGACTTACAACAGGACTTTAATCAATATATAAATTATATTCAGACGATACTGAATATAAGAAAGATGTATATTTATACACAGGAGATGCCTACTATAAAAGGCAGGTCAGAGTTGAAAGAGCTGAACAAATTTATAAAGGGCATATTTGAGTCAAGATATGAAACACAGAAATCATATCAGTTTGATGTCTAGTTTACTAGACCAACAAAAATATGATGAGTGAATCAATATCTTTCAAGTGCAGTGATGACAATAGCTTAAGCTACCTAAAAGGTGTAGCAGCCATGGGACTATATGATGAGGCAGAAACTCATTTCCAAAAAGTTTTAGCTAATGGAGATAAAGTGATCTAAGTACAAAAGGTTTATTTAAATAGGGTTAGAAACTCTTCTCATTGAAAGATATAATGAAGCAATCAATGCTTGAGAACAATATTTGTCAGAATAAACCTGATAAAGAAAAAGCTATATATAAGTGAAATGTTAGATAAAAATAGGATTAAGCCATTTTAGGTAGGTAAATATGACCAAGCTAGATCTTATATTCAAAAATGCTAGTAGTGAAAGGTTATGAAGTTTATGGAAAATTCCAAATAGCTGATAGTTACTACAATGAAAAGAACTATGCTAAAAGCAGGAGAACTACACAAAGCTATCTATAATAACTATGGAGAAACTTTCTATGGTGAGCAAGCTTATTACAAATATATAACTACTCTTTAGCTTACTTGGAAAAACTGATGCATTTGAAGAGAAAAGAATAACCTTTATCTGTATATCCAAACAGTAGTTGAGACTGCCCATCTAATTTAGTACCAACTTCATATAGAAAGTGGAGCATAGAGAAACGATAGGTTTTGAACGGCGATACAGATGATGCTGATGTTGAAAGAAAATAACACTATTAAGATAATAGGAATAAACTAGAAAAGTAGATTGCAGGATATGGGAAAAATACTCAGGAGAAATAGCAGACCCAGAAGAAAGAGCCTATTATTCTGTCAATATTAGCCCAAAAAGAAAGATCCTAAACTTGTAAAAGAATTTGAAACATTATTGAAATCTGAAAAGTACAAAGCTTATGCATCTAAGGCATTAGGAGATTATTATTTTGATAAGAATGATTTAGCTAAGTCTATACTATGGAACTCATGTTTCAGTAAATAAAAATCCTGATGAATATGTTCTATATAGATTGTGGACAAAGCTAATGAAAGAAAATAACTTAAAAGATGGCTCTAACAGACTATAAGTTAGTCTATGAAAAGAAAGGTAAACTAGCAGAAGATGCTATGCTAAGCGGATGAAATCTATGATAGACAAAGAAAATATGTGGAAGCAGAAAAATTGTTTACAAAACTTTATGCTACAAAAAGGAAATAAAGATTTAAAAGCTTATTCTATAGATTAGTCTATAAACTTTTAAATGAAAAACTAAAGAAGCTATATTTATGATGAACTATTAGATGCTAAAAGAGCAGAAAAATTTAAAGCTTGCTTTCAAACTAAATGATAAAGAATTATAAATAAGTCGATTAGAAAGTAAAAACAGTTCATTGCTAGCTAAATTTCTAACGATAAAAATCATCGTTTCGTTAGTTTCGGCAAAAACTTGCCAACAAGTTGGTTTCAGACATGCCGACATCATCGGCTCACTTGTTTTAATTTTTATCTAAAAATTTAGATGCAAGTTCACTTGTACTTATTCCAACTATATGACTCACTTATTTTTTATAGTGAATAAGGAGGAAGGAAAAATGAGTAAGAAATTATTGCAATATTTTTACTATGGGAGTACTAACTATGCGAGAAGACAATGATACAACCGTTATCATTAATGATAATGCACAAAAAGCAGCAGACAACGGTGAAGTTATAACAACTGAAGTTACTAAAAAGTTGTTGGAGAAAATAATCAACAGTTAGATGTTAAAGAAATTGATACTGAAGAGTTAATTCTTCAAAATCGTAATTTAGAGTCATCTTCTATAAATATTACAGGTGAAAATTTAAAAGAAAATGGTGACAAGTAAAAGTTAATCGTCATGCTCACTATTGAAGAAGAACATCTCAAGGAGTAGAGAAAAAGATTTTTAGAAGAATAATAGATAAAATTATTTGGATAGTAACAATATGAAAAGGAAGAAATGAAATGCAAATATGTAAAAGCAGGCGGAATATTAATGTATTTTATTCTCTTAATGGGAATAGTAGCTATATGCAATTTTTGGAAGATTTCTTTCTTATTTTGCTTTGTGTTGAAAGAAAGCCAACTACTCTAAATTACCTTTTAGAGGTTCGACAACCTCATAAAGAAGAAAGCGGGAAAATAAAAGAATCTATAATTTTACCTTAGTTCCAATAAATCGTCACTTTCAAACTAGTTTTAAAGAAATTTTTGTTACGGATATAAAAGAAAAGAAGGAGAACATTATCAGCACTTGAAGAAAAAGGAAAAGAAAAAGCAATAGAACAAAATAAAACTTTGGAAAGAAATATGTGGCTTTGTCTCTAGCAGCGAGATGCTTTCCACCTTATTTACTAGGACTGTGGGGACAGTTTACAGGTATGATAACAGCCTTCAACTCTATAGCATTGAAATGGAGACAGGAGATGCTGGAATCTTACAGGCAAAAGAGGATATCTGACGCTTCTATATACAACCTTGGGAGGAGGGTTGTTGTAGCTCATTCCTCGTATGATACTCTATAACCATTTTCACAAGAGAATAGATTTATAGATGGCTGATAGGACTTGTACAGAGTTGTTAGAATTGCTTGTGCGGTAGGTGTTGTACGAATGATTAGATAGAATAAGAGAAGAAGTGGTGGAACATTGACACTAGAAATCACTCCACTTATAGACGTAGTTTTCCTTCTGCTTATCTTCTTTATGTTGCACAACTTTCGATGAAAGGTCTGCTTCAAATGGAAGCACCTAAATCAACTTGCTGCAAAGACAAGAAAGTGCGCTCAGAAGGAAGTTTACGTCGAAGCGGATAAAGATAAAAATGTTTATTTAAAATATACTAATAATTCAGTGAAAAGTAAAGAAACTGAAGAGCTAGATTTAGCAACTTTTGCTGATTTTGTGTGAGAAAACTTGAGACTTCTGAGAAAGTAAAGATGTAGTCTCAGCTGATAAAGATATTGATTATGGTTTTATTGTTGAAAATTATGAGCTTTATTAAAAAGAAGTCATGGAGCAAAGTGGTATAAATATAGATGCTAACAGTACATAGCGTAGGTGATAAAATGACATCTATCTGTCTGTTTCTGTATTCCTATAATTATACATATAGGAATTATACTGGCTTTTAACAGTATTTTCAAAGGATACAACTCAAGAAATATTAGATGCTGAACAAATCAAAATTGGTTTGGTCGCGGTAAGAAATGATGCGTCAGACAAAGTCTAGCAGGTGAGAAAAGAATGTGGAGTGCTAAAACACAAATTTAGATGCTGACCAGTAGCAGAAAAGAAAGAAGACTGAAAAACCAGAAACCTGCAGAGTTGAAAGAAATTAAAACTGAAAAACTGTAGGAGAAAAATTACAGAGAAACCAGAAAAGCAGCAGAAAAACCTGCGAAGATAGCCTAAGGAAAAACTCAGAAAAACCAAAAAGAAAGCCAGTTGAAAAAGAAAAACCTGTTGAGGAAGAAAGTAGAGAAACTTGCTGAAAAGGAGAAAAGTAGTTAGTAGATGAAAAGAAAGCTCTGAAAAACGACAGCTAAACTAGGGAATCAAAGAAAAGTTCTGGAAAGTTCTGACTCTGCAAGGAGACTGTCCAAACAAGAGCAAACCTTCTCTAGCAGACTTAAAGAAACAAATATCAGGTCTACAACTGAAGACTTCGAACGGTGGAGTTATAGTCCAACAGCTGACCCTGACGTGAAGAAGTAGCTGTGATAGAGGTTCTACAAAATGTAACTTATTCAAATGGTTTAGTTTCAGGAAGTAAGATGGGAAAATTCTAGTGATGGAAGAGTAGTAGATTGGAATGGCTAAAATATGGCACCTGAGTCTCTACAAGCAGCAAAATCTTTCTGGAAAACATGGAGAGTTAAAAGACAAAATTAAGTAGTTGACAAGATGGGGGAAATGTTTTATCTTTCGTTATAAAGGAAGGAAGTGGAGTACCTGAAATAGAGTGCTGCAGTAGCAGGAGTTGTAGAATCCTGGAGGTTAAACTTATGAAATGGTAAACCTGTAAAACTAGAAACATTTTACTTAAATTATAATTTTGATTTTAAATACACAGGAGGGGTAAATGCTATTATTAGGACTGCTTAGATAATGACTTGTGGAGTTTGAAAATGAATTTCTGAAATGATTTGGTACGTTGAAAATATGATATCTTTATGGAAGCTATAAAAAATAGGAAATACAGCTGTGCAGTAATAGATGAAAGAAATTCAAAGAAGAAGCAATTTATTAGTTTAATAACAAAAACTCACTGAACTTAAAAAAAAGGTACTATTTTTAGGAGAGGCATCAAATGGGAGAGTTATTTGCGGGAAGTATAAAAGAGCCTGGTGACTCATATATTAAACCAGAAATGCTCTAAAATATTAAAATAGTAGAAAAGCTCAGCACTATAAAGGTTTAGAAAGTTGATAAACAAAGAGTACAGGGAAAATCAATAGGAGAAGTAAACTTATGATAGATCTTATGTTATAGGAAAGTTGCTATCACCGCACCTGTTTCAGCTACAGAAAGAGGGTATGTCAGAGTGCAGCAAAAGGCTATACATCACCTAGCAATACCACGATAACCTATTATAAGTGTAAACTGTAATTCATATAGAGCAAAACCTATTGAAAGTTATACTATTTTGGCCATGAGAAGGTCTCTAATATGTTTTATCAATATGGTGAGTTAGAAAGGGCTGAAGGAGGAATAATACTTCATCTAGCAAATATAGAATCTGTTGATAGGCAATTCCAAAATACTACCTACTTGAAAATAGGATTTTTAGATTGGGTGGAAATGAGCCAATAAATGCTTTCTTTGAAAACAGAATGCAACGCGTAAACCTTGAAGAATTGGTAGATAAAGGATTAATACAGATGAATTTTAAGTAATTAAAAGTTTTAGAAATAAATATCTTTACTTATGGACAGAAAAGATGACATACTTTATTATAGACCACTATATGTCAGAGCAGTAATAGAGAAATGTAGCAAGCGGTGTACAAAGATGGCCTTGAAAAGTTACTAAGATATGATTAATAGGTACTGTAAATGAGTTAAAGAACGTAGCTAAAATATGCAGTTGCAATGTAGAGTCTATTGATAGAAGATCACCAATCTAATGTAATAGGTGAAAAAAGCAATCACTTCAAAAGAAGAAATTAGAGCACTTTCTATTGAAAATTTAATTAAAATGAAATGTTTCCAATTAAAGAGTAAAATAAGAAAAGGATTATTACTTGAGTCTCAAAATTGGAAAAAAGAATTGATTACAAATACTTGAAATAACTAATGAAAGAAAGTAGAGACGGCTTTTGAGATTTATAGGTCATTTTAAGAACCAAAATGAATTATTATAGATCGGAGAAAATGCATATTACACTTTATAGAAAATAGACCGGGCGAAGTTTGTGCATTTGGAGAAATGAAAGAAAAAGTCTTAAATTATCTTTAAAAAAACAAATTCATGGTTTGCGCTCATTTTTCTTGCGACCAAAGAGGAGTTGGAGATTACCAGTCGCAAGACTTGATGTAAAGGACAACTGCTTTCAACTTAGTGTATTAGAGAGCCTAACGAATGTAAAAAATTGTAAGGTTACAAATGAAGGAAGATTTCAACTCAGAAATTGATGCTGCCTAAATAGAAGTTACTGATGAAATAAGAAGCTTAAAGAGAAAACTACACAACCCGGTGAAGGCTGAAAAGCAGGAGCACAGATGAAGCACATAAGAAGGAAAAGAAGTATCAATGCATTTCTGTACCTTGGAAGAGCCACCATCCATGTAATGTTTATTACAATAACAGAACTAGATAAGATATTACCTACTATAATTTCTCGTTGTCAAAGATACTAAAGTCTTATACAGAAGATAAGGAAATCGGTTCAAAGTATATTCTAAAGAAGAAAATTTATTCAGATGATGTGCTTATCTTACTATCATGAAAATTCTAAGTAAGGAGAGATTCAATTTACCAGAAAGACTTATGAAGTCACAAAAGTCAATGAAACAGGATAAATTTAAAGATAGCTGGAAGACATTTTAGGAGTAACACCAAGTTCAAGAAACAAAATTTTTTTAGATAAGTTGTCAACGAGCTGAACATAATATAATAAAATGAATTGGAAGCGTAGCAAATGAATTTTGACATAGAATTATTTTTTAAAGACCTAGCTAACACTTTCAAAGTAGTTAAAAATGAATTAGATATAGATAGGCTTAAAAATAATATCATCAATCATCTGATGATAATAACAAAATTCAAATTTGAAGATGATAAAAACTTACAAGGTGTAATAGTTGGCAGAGATTTTGGCAAATTCACCAAACTATAGTAGTAAGAATTGAAGTAAATTAAGGTTCAAAAAGTTGTGGAAATATATCATAATACACCCAATACTGTAGTGGAAGCTGTTAAACAGTGCTGCAGCACAGAGATTAATATAGCTGATGGAAAAGCAACGGAACTCTATATTAGATGAAGCCAAAAGAAGAGAATTTCACATACAAGGTTTTCTTACTGGGAGCTAATCCCAGTGTGAGTAGAGGATAATATTATATTCATAACTTATGACAAAAATACGAGCCCAAAAGAACAGATGGAAAGTGAAGAGCATAATAGAGAATTTACAGAAATTATAAGAGTACTGTTAATGAAACAGCTTAGAATTGCATGAAGTTATTAAGAAAAGAAGGAATAGTGAGGAGGAATTCTTTTAAAAAAGATAGAAAATTACTTTTAAGGGGAATTCCAATTAAGGATATGTCAATAGTAAGTATACTAATGTCACAGTGATTAATAGTATTGGTGCTTTTTCTCCATCCTTATTTTTACTTTTTTAGCTTATCTTATACCTTTACTATAAGACAAGGAATTTAAGAAAAATATCACTAGCAGTAAATATTATAGTAGCTCTTGATTTAGTATTATTTACAATCCAGGATATTTTAATGTTATATTTAATTTTTTCCATATGATGGAATTTGTTTTATCTATTTAATAAAATAGCGAAAAGAATGCAAGTTTTTAATAGAATAGTTTTAATGTTCAGTAGTACCAACTATACTAATATCTTTTAATGGCGTAAAATATAAGTGATAAATTATACTATGAATTATATGACAACAAATTTAATGAATGAAATATTGTGGAACAAGCAGGAATTGAAACTGTAGTAGCATTACAAAATCATTACACAACCAATGGTCTTATAAGAAATTACTATATTTGAGCATTTTTGTTGTAATAGTTTCTTTATTTTTCTTTCTTAAATCTTACAATTAAAGCATATAAACTATGGAAATTTCATGCTATTGGTTACCACTATATGATGATATTATGGCTCACAACATAATATATCAAGCAATCTGTTGATTGAGTACAATATATTAGAACGTAAAATGGATGTATGTACTGTGCGGAATAAAGCAGTGTATAGTTTACTTGATAGAATGAGTAAAAACAACATACAAAACATGGGTCAAGTATGATGATATTATGTTCATTTTATTTATATTAGGTATTGGTGTTTTAATGAGGAAGCAAAGAAATAAAACATAGAATATATGTACGCTGAAATGGCAAAATATGTTATACTTTTGAAGATGCAGGACATGAAGAAAGGAAATAGCGTGCATCTGATGGATTATGCTCATAACTTCCTTTTTAAAGGAAAAGGAGTTTTAGAATAATTTGAAGAATTGCAAAAAATAGAAAGTAGAAAAGAAAAGAAGCAAAAACTCACAAGAAGAAAGAAGAAACAAATCTTAGAATTAAAGAAAATATTGAAGAAACTTAAATCTTTCAGTTGAAGCTTTTGAGAAATGGAAAACTATTTGGAGCAATAATAAGCAAAAGAAACAGCGCTCATATTAAAGATGAATTAGAATCTGATATAGAGAAAGAAAATGGTACAAATATGTTTTATGGACCTGATGAAGTAGTAATAAATTATTTACAGACAAAGGCAGTATAAAATAAACGAAGTTGCAAAATAATGGAGGAAATGAAACTGAAGAGTCAGCCAGGGACTTATAGCTTAGAAGCTGAAAGGGCTCCAATAGGAGCAACTTTGATGTAAATCTTTACGAAATAAAATAATATTATTAAGTCAGATGATTTTATAAAAATAATTATGCTAAATATAGCTATTGGAAAATCTGAAAAGTAGAGGAGTAGATCCTATTTTTATGGCTGAAGAAATTAAAAAGTGATCAAAAATGAAGAAGAAGAGATTCTTTCAAGTATTGACTTCGGAAATTATAGATGAAAATACTAGTTCATAACCTTTAGAATATGCTGAATTGATAAAAGAAAAGCATGTTAAGAAGATTATACAGGTAGAATGGAAATCACCAAGATACATACTGATGTTAGAATCATAATAGTCTTATGATGAAGCTAGAATAAAAGTTTTAATTTCTCCAAAATATACTAAAAATAGTATAATTGATACTAAACGGCAAGTTTGGATGAAATGGAAGAGAATTGATAACAAACAGCAAACGTGAAAACTTTAGATACCAATCCGTTTTGGTCGATTAGATAGAATGACAAGTGATTGAATAATTTGGACTTCTGATAATCTTTATTGCAAGACCTGCTAAGGGGAAAAACAGCCTGCTCTAAATCAGTATTGAATGTTACAAAGAAAAGAAAAACAAAGCACTTAATTTGAGATGCCTTGTTCAACATATCAAGACTTTTAAAGTAATGGAATCAAGTGGGAATTTCTCAAAATAAATTTTAAGAAACGTTTATTCTAAAGAAGATGAATGGAATAAATTCGACATTGGCAACAACAAGCTTATTCTTAATTTTGGGTATATATGTTGCCGATTTACCACATACAAAATGTTTAGAAATAAGATTCCAAGGCAGAGAAACAGAAAACTGTCTTTAGATTTGGTTAGTAATTATTACAATTAATAAATGGAACAGGAAAGGTAGAGGCTCTGGAAGTGCAGATGAAAAGAAATTTCAGATATATCAAGAGCATTGGTGCTGACCGGTAAGAGAACAGATGCCTGTAAGGCTTCATACCTCGTCAAGAGTTGCTGGAAAGCAGAGTTGACAGAAGACTCATAGCTTTCAGGATTTGAGAATCGAGTTTACAGAATGATGATATAGTTGCTTTACAGAGAAGAGTACTATATACCCTGACACTGGAAACAAGGAATTACTGAATTAATTATTGCAAATATGAAATGGGAGTCACTCGAACAGAAGTTTAGACTTAAGTGAATTCAAATTACAAGTTATACAGACTGCCAAATTAAAAATTTTAATGGATGATATTGAAAAAAGCGGAATATTTGGCACCTGCTGGGAATATGAAAAATTTAAAATGCACCACCAGTGATACAGATGCTGTGTTTATAAGATGTTTAATCTAAGTAGCTGGGGAGCACAATTTTTTCTGATGAAGAATTAGAAGAAGCTGTTAACTATACTCATAAAAGAGGAAAAGAGTCTATGTAACCTTATTGATACCCACACGATGAATTGAGGCATTACCAGACTATGTAAGTTTCCTAGAAAGAATAGGAGCAGATGGAGTTATAGTTGCAGACTTAGAGACCGTTGTAAAAGAGCCCTGATTCAGAAACATATATCAGCAATACGTAAGGGCAACAATAAACCGGAGATCACAATGCGGAAAGATATGGACAAAAGAGTTGTACTTAAGAAATTTCTTTAGAAAACATTAAGAAATTAGAGAAAAAAGGCCTGATATAGAACTAGAAGTTTTGCACATGGAGCTATGTATGGCAATTTCTTGGGAAGATGTCTACTAAGTAACCATAGTGACAGGCAGAGGGACAAACAGAGGAGACTGTGCCACATGTAGATGTAAAGTATCTTTGGTTGAGGAAACAAGACCAGAGAAACTATGCTCAAAGGAAGATTGAACACGGAACATATATTTTAACTCAAAAGATTTATAAAATATCGAAATGATAGATAAAATCTTAGATGCAGGAGGATCACTCTAAAATTGAAGAAGAATGGGTGAATTTACTATGTTTCAAATTGTAAAATATATAAAGATGCATTAAATTTCATTATAGTGGGAAATTTCTTGAATATAACCTTATCGGAGAATAATTTGAATCTATTTCTGAAGTGATTACATACAGTAAGGTTTTCAGTTTATGAAAAGGCAAAGAAACTTAAACTATAAATAATAGAATTCATATAGTCAATTGCTGTAAAAATTGAAGTACCATGATAATGAGACCAGCTTATTGTAGCAATTGTTTGCTGGACAAGTAGTTCAAATTGTTAGTCCAGAACAAAAGTTAGAGACTTTGTAACACCTGAAATGATACTATTGACAAAATGGTAGAAGACAGAAAAGGAATCTTGCTAATCCAAAATTCATTTGTAAAGATAAAACAGATATACCTTGAATGTAACCAGATATGTTAAGAATAGTTTTATAGGAACTAGGGTTCTTGGAAACACTATGAATGGTAGTGGGCAATTGATATATATAATTAATGGTTGGTCAATAGTGTTGATAAAAACAGAATGACCTGATAATTAAGAGAATTGAGAATTAAAATTTATGTACTTTTTTAAATACCAATCTAAAAACTATTAAAAAATTGATTTAAAATAAAATAATATAATAGCATTTGCTGTTTGATGTGAATTTAACAAAATAATATATATGGCAATATAAGGAGAATAATGAAAAATTTAATAATCGTAATATTTTTATTACTGGACTTTTTGTCAAAAATTATATATAAAAATCTTATAGCAATTATACTACTTAGATCAAACGGAAAAGGTTGTACTAAAGATTGATCTTGTTGGGTAAAGGTCGATTTATGTATAGTACAAACTTATACAGGAATATACGAACCAATAAATTAGAATTAGAAAAGTTAATTTTCGCTCTTAATGATGAAGTAACAGGAACAGCAGAAGAATAAAACAGTAAATTGACTTAGAGATTTTGCAGAACCACATATTACGAGAAACAAAAGAAAAATTATAAGAAAAAGGCGCTACAAGAATTTTTAAGAATTTGTGGAAGAAATGGAAGCTAGATCATTAGAAGATGTAAGATTTTATAGATATTTATATAAGATTGAAACAATGAAACCTGGTACGCGAGATAATATATCACTTATTATGAAAGTGCTTAATTAAAAATTATATTTGATTATACGACGATAGGAAAGCATTGTTAGTTTAGAAATTTGTCAGCTATTTTCTAATTTAAATAGAATTTTTAAAAAGGCCAAGAGTGAATTAATGATATTACCATGCAGTAGATAAAGCGCAGGCAACTTTACAAGGAAAAGAAGACAGGAATATACTGTGAATGTTGAGAAGTAAGATGTCATGTAATATATATAATTTAATAGATCCGGCATCATGTTAACAGAAAATCAAGAAGATATTGGTAAAAGTCTCCTTGGAAGTTAATGAAGATTTTAGGTTATAAAGTAAAAGCAATTTTACAGATCCAAGTAACTCTCCACAATTAATTGGCAGATGAAAATGAAATACTTATATAAAAGATGAATACGTCATTTATGTAGAGATAAGAAAACAGTGAACAGATATATTCGGTAACACTCAAACCGAAGCACAGTGCAGGAGTACAGGAATACAGCCAAGAACAGAGCCATGTATGTAAGAGGAAGGAAGATGCAAAATGTCCTATGAAGTCAAAGGTTTAGAAAGTTTAGAAGACCAGCAAACGAATATAAAGAAAAGTTTGGAGAAGATAACAGCGGTGTAAGATAAAGCTAACAACAGATGGAACAGATTATAATGCTGATGTTGGAGAAAGTTGAGATTGTAACTGCATACATCAAGGCAGTCAAAAACTAAGAAACAGATAATGGAGCTTTTAAAGTAATAGCCAAACCAAAAAGGAGAAGAATGAAAGAAGTTGAAGAGATGGTCGTTATAAGATAGGCAGGATGCTATAAGTATTCAAAGAAGGTATTAACCAAGGATACCAATAAACATCGCAGAAACAAAAATAAAAGTCAAAAGATCCAAAATAAATAAAGAAATATATTAGCAGTTTCTAAACCTAATTTTGGAAAGAAAATCAACGTCGATTTTCATAAAGCTGTTGGAGATATTGCAAAATCTACAAAAAGCTGAAATGGAAAGTTTTATGCTTATAGAATGAATATAAGTGTGACAACTTCATCACTACAAACAGAATAAACAACTATAGCTCAAAACTATACAAATTTATTCTAAGAAGCACAATACAGTAAAATAGAAAGATATTCTAGTAAGAAGAGAAAACAGAAGAAAATAAAGAATTAATAGATAATTTGTAAGTGCAATAGCAAGTAAAGTAGTTCCAAATAGATAGGTGGAGGAAACAGTCAGTACTGCGCCAGTACACAGCATGTACAGTGGAGAAGCAGAGTAGCAACAAGGAACTGAGTTAGAAGTTTGTCATGCCCAAACAACTGGGTGAGCGAGCCAATGTTAATAGTCATGAAAGTGTAGGGGTGAATTTAAAAGATTCTTAAAGAATAATACAAAGTAAAAAATGATATGGACAGTCTATAAAGGAGCTAAAAACAAACCTTCTGGCAGTTCTCAGCCCAAAAGGATTTAGCAAGGAACAAAAGGAATGAATTGACAAAATGGTAAAACAAAAGAGGCTGAAATTGAAGGAAAATAGATATGGAAACGGATTCCAAAAAATTTAGATGAGCTTATTAAAGCAGGAGTAGTAAACCTGGACTATAAATGCAGCTCATCATATAGTGTTCGATAAAATGGATGATGTAGTAAAAAAATACAAAGATAATGATATAGATATAAATTAGCAGCCAATGGCAAGTTTATTTACCGACAAAATTATCAGAGGTAGGCAAAGAGACTATACATATTGGAGCAACAAGTAGGAAATATAGAGATAAAATAACTTGGAAAGAATTATAAAAGGAAAAAGCTAAAATAATAATCTTAGTAGTTAAAAGCACAAAGATGGACATTAAAAGAAATAATAATATCAGAATGATTTATTAACAGGAAAATTAAAAATAAATAATGCTAACCAAAAAATTAAAAAGGAGACCTAATTATGAAAGCATATAAATTTTATTAAATTTTGATGATGAGATACCAAGTTTTGAATTTAAAATTACAAAAGATGTAAATTATTTTTTGATAAAAAAGAACAGAAGATTTAATAAAAAAACAGAAAGACGGAGGATACTGTAAATAAAATATTTAGTAGAAAAGTTAAAAAACAGAAAGATTTGAAATTCCAAAATGTAGTGTTAAATAATGGAATATAATAAAGGACAGGAAAAATATATTAAACTAAAAATAGATGGTAACAAATCTGAAATAAAAGATATTATGAAAGTTTGAGTATAGGACAGGATTTATATTATCTAAAAAAGCAAAGTATCATATTGGAAAGAAAATATTCTGATTATTTTAAATATAGAAAGTTTTCTATAAAGATATTCTTTATATATAGTAACTGAATACAAATTTGAACTTTCTTCTGTTGAAGATACTATTAGGAATACTACTTTAGATTTTCAAAATAAGTGGAGAAATGTTGATAAATTTCTTCTCAGATTATAAACACATAACAAAAAAGAATCTATAAGTTTTGGTTGCTTAGAAGAATTTAAAGATTATATAGAGGCAAGTGATTTAAAAGGATATATTTTGAAGAAGTAGAAGAGCAATACTTTGACTCCAGAACCATAACCAGCTAGGAAAAGAAGAAAGAAGATGAAGAAAATGGAAACTTGTGCATGAAGGACTAACTAGATTAGGTCTTAGAGCAAAAGAATGGAAATTTTATTATGAGAATGGAAAACTTCAATTTATAGGAGATTATAACATGGAGAACAAGATGGATTTGGAAAATTTTTTTCATGAGAATGGAAATATAAAGAATATAGCTAATTAAGATTATGGAAAATTAGTAGGCCTGTAAGAAACTATGTGAAGAAGATGGTAAATTTTCATCAACTACTTATTATGAAGAAGTGGTCTACTCTAATGAAATACAATTAGAAGATGGTAAAAGAAGAAATGGCCTAGATATGGGAGGAAGAAGTTAAAAAAGATGGATATATGATAATGGAGAAATATTTATAGTGAAGGAGGAACTCAAAAAAAATAGAGACTTATGAAATGGAGAACAATAAGGGTAGAGGGAATTCAAATAAAAGAAACCCTATATAAATAAATTCCAAATTTTTTTTTCTCATTAAAATAATATATAAATAAGGATGAAAATACTTTAAGAACAGGATGGTTTGGAATAGAGAAAGGAAAATAATGTTGACAGCGAACTATAGCAAATAAATGATAATAAAAGAGATACTTTATGTTAGTAAGCAAAAAATTTGATGAGAATACAATATCATAGGGAAGTATAAGGTTCTTATAAAAGTGAGGAAAGATGAAACTCAATTAATTTGTGCAAAATAAAAAGCAACTTGTTGCATGGAAGCGAAGTGGTACTTATAAAAGAAACAATAGTCGTAAAGCTCTTGTTAGGATATTAAGATATAGAAAGTTTGGAAAGAATATGTATATATATTCAAAATTAAACTTATGAGCAGAGATACTTAGAGCTATCTGCAGCTTGATGGTAACAACTATATTTTGATGTCAACAACAAAGATTTTTTAGATTTTATATTAAATCTTTGATATAATAGGACACGAAAAAGAAAAATATAAGAAATCTGAAGTTGATTTATTTAATGAGAAATACACATTTATTATAAGAGGAAATTGTGTGTATAATAGCTTGGAGCAGATTTTATTCAACCAATCCTTCAAAGAAACAGATTTTAAATTATTTTCTTGAATTTGGATTTTGAAAGTATTAGCAGAAAAGAATATTGAAAAGATGAAAGAAAATATAAATGCGATGTTAGAACCGAAAGAAAAGACAAATGATGCATGATGAGAGTATATTTTTTATCTTCATGTTTATGTATTATTATATTTAAAAATAGCTTCATATTGGTGTGGATTTGATTTAGAAACAGAAAGTGATACAACCTGTGTGCCAGGTTCAATTGACAATACCCAGCTAAAGAGCATCCAGAGACTTATGAATTTATGAGATTTGACTTTGAATATGTCATCACCGGTAGTAAAATAGAGATAGAGCTTGTATATGAATATTATCCAGAGCGTAGAAGAATTAAAAGAATTTGAAGAGTGCTTAGTAGGTTTATATAAGGGGAGAAATATGGCAGATATAACAGTATGTCTATGCAGAAGTCAAAATATAAGAAAATGGAGCCACATATGATGATAGTTTACTAGAAGACATTGATATGTATGATGCTTTCATCTGATATGGAAATACTCATGGAATATACAGTGAAATACGTATTAAGCTGTGCTGTGAGAGCTTATGGTGAGAGGTAATGTATGCTTTATAAGTTTTCAAAATGAAAGTAAATTAAAGACTATTTGTTTGAAATTTCACAGGTATAATGAATAGATATGATGTATATGGCGCGAATATCTCATATAATGGAAGTAATTAGATATGGAATAATAAATGTAGATATAGTACTAGTAACTGTCGATATAGAAAAGAAGAAAATATAGGAAACATTTGAAAAGAATTGCTGGAAAATCAAGTATCCTAAAATTACTAGAAAATTGGTGAAAAATATATAGATGACGTTAGAATGATGTGAAGAAGTAGAAGAGTATGAAGACAAGATGGATGAGATGATGAGAATATTCATTGAAAGAATTTGAAAAGTTTTAGATGATGTAAAATTAAAATAACAATTTGAGACGAATAGAAATTATGTACTCGCTTTTATACATATTTCAAAATTTCTGTGAATATTGGTCAGGAAAGAAAGTGTAGCTTAATAGATAATGTTTGTGAGGGTATAATAAAAGTGCCAACACAAGAGTCTAATAATATAAAATATTTTATGGAGGTTTTTATGATTAATAAATATGATATTGAATTTGAGATACTTTAAGAATTAGATTTAAATTGAAAAAGCATGCGTAGATTGATATTTATTGTTGTCGTTAGAAAATTTTTCTAAATTTACTCAGTAACGAACTATACTATTTCTATTTTCATTTGTAATTATAATTTTGGGTATACAGGCTGTGAAATTTAAAATGAAGGGAGATTTTGAATGACTAAGGTAAGTGAATTTTAGAAAAAATGTATGAGGAGCCCAGCTAAGAGTTAGAAACGAACAAGAAGAAATACTAATGGAAGGCTTAATTTTTAAGCATATCAATAGATCAGATAAACGGAAAAAACAAGATGTTTTAGTACAATATGTTATTGATAGATGATAAAACTTTTGGCTTACCTGTTTTACAGATGGTAAAGAATTAGCAAAATGGGGTATCTTGAAGAAATGGATACAATAGAATTAAGTTTTGACAATTATTCTGAAATTATATTAGATCATCCTGGCGACATAGAAGGACTTGTTATCAATCCTTTGAAATATTATCTCTGAAGGTCATATAATTAAGAATTATGAAAGAAAGAGAGATTAAAAAGTTAGAGAATTAAAATTTGAAAGACCAAAATCTATTGAGTGAACCAGAAAGCCAATATATATTGAAGAAGTAACTAATTGTTGTGGAGGAAATAGGTACTATAAATAGATTATGAGTTACTTGAAATGACAACTGAAAAGATGAAAGTTGGCTTTAGTAGTTGATGAAGGATAAAATGAAATCTTCCGTGAAATAAAATGATGCAGCAAGAATGTTTAGGTATGAGATACTTGAAGATAGCTTATATTTATGAATTTACAAAATTGTTTGAAATCATATTATTTAGGATAAAACAGTTAAGTTTGTAACAAATGTTATGGGACTTTTTATATAAATACAAACCATAACTACACTCAAAATACAGAGGTTTTGCAAAAAAGTAATGCTTTTATTATTTTGGTATTTATAGTATCCTTGCTTACTCAGCAAAGACTGTAGATCATCAAGAAGAGATAAATATACATTAGAAAAACTGGATAGGATTGCAGCCACTACTTATAAGGTTAATCAAAGCTGACTTTACTAGAAGGTTATAAAGGATGGAAATTGACAGCAGAACTGATTTAAAACGAACTATGGCTGTTGCTATGGATGGAATGAAATCATAGTTTTGAAAAAATGGTACCAACTCGAATATAAAATATTGTAGCTGATGGAAAATTTATTATGAACAAAATTTAAATTAAATAAGTCTATAAGATTCTTTTGATTAAAAATATGGATGCACACACTGTGACTTGCACTCGTGTGTCAGTCATGAGTTAGGACTTATTGGCATAGTCAGCATATATAGAAATATGTATGTAGAGGAAAATTTAAAAGCTATCCAATACTACTCGAATTGCTGGGAACCCCAAGCTAGTATAATCACAATATATGAAAAAACCTAAATAAAATATGGTACAAGTGTGGAAGTGGCGGAAAGAAAAAATATACTAGATGACACAGCACAACTTAAGTGTTGTTGCAATTCCCAAATCAAAGATTTTCGAAATAAGCAAAATGTGGCAATCAGCAGTTAAGACCGAAAGGTGGCATAGCTCACCGACGTCCCTCCTGGAGGTGTGCTACACCTAAAGCTAGTGGAAGTGGGCAGGACCCAACATGATAGAGTCGTGGGATAGATAGGTCTGTGCTTAGAAATGATTAAGACAGTTCGAGGCTAATCTCCTTAATTTATTAAGGGAGTGCAGTATGCCAAGAGAACTGCATAAGTGGTAGTGTACTTTATGTGAACGACAACCCTCACGGACTGAGTCAGTTTTAGGTCTCACATATTTAGAAAATTTTCACTACTTTTCATTTACTGATAGTATAGTGGTATACTGTATATAGGTAAATGGAGGTGAAATCATGGCGAAAAGTACATAAGTTTAGATTTTATCCAACTACAAATCACAATATTAAATTGTACTCCTTTGGTTGTGGTAAGATGTGTCTCATAATCATTTTTAGATTTAAACAAGAACTATATAGAGCAAAGAGATCTATTTCCATGTAGCAGGTAGTAAAGAATTAACAGTTTTGGAAAACAAGAGAAAGAATGAAGATAAAAGATGTAGATAATTTTCTTTACAAAATTCTTTTAAAAGATTTAGATAAAAGCCTATAAAAACTAGTGAAGTGGCTATCCAAAAGTTTAAATCTAAGAAAGATAATAGAAAATCACACAGAACCAATTATACAAAAGAAGAAGTATAGAGTAGATAAATGGACAAAAGTACCTGGAAGTTAGGGAAGACTAAAAATATGAGACAAAGTCAAAACCATGCGAAGAATAATAAATGCAAATAATAACCCAAAGTGACCTAGTGGAAAATATTATATCTTTCATGTTGTACTGATGTGGAAGAGAAAATTGAGAGCACAACAAGAATGTTGGAATAGATTTAGGTATAAAGGACTTCCCTGGTGATCACCATGATGAAATCTCAACAGAAAATCCAAAAATATTTTACAAAATCTTTGGACAAATCTAGCGATATGAGCGACAAGAAAACCATCACTGAAAACCAAAGCGTAGTTCAAATAGGAAACAAAGCTAGAAGTAAAAAGTAGCGAGATTATTTGAGAGAAACATCAAATCAAAGAGAGTGATTTGCAAAAATTATCAACAATGCTAGCATAGATAACAGGACATTATTTGTATGGAAGACTGCACAAGCAAAATATGGTAAAAACTGCAATGGTATGCAAAATATTGTAGAGGTATCATGGATGCAAGAATTCTAATAGAATACTGTTATAAAGCGAAATGGTACTGGAAAACAATAGTAAAGAGAGATAAATCTTTGTAAGCAGTCAACATGTAATTGTTGTGGATAGTCGTATGAAGTAGCAAAGACGGGATGTGAGAGAGTTTGACTTGTCCAGTATGTGAGCGTGCATAATAGAGATATAAATGCAGCCAAAACATATTAAAAGAAGGACTAAAGATATTAGGTATAAGTTAAACATACACATAGATGAAACTGTAGGAACTAATGATAGCTTGCATAAATCTTAGTTGGCTAACAGAAGCACCATCACTACCTCAAGAACTGCGACTCTAGCACTCGTAGGGTGTCGTCGTGGGAGGTCTCAGACAGAATATACTTTGTGCATATTTAGATGTGAGATATTTCTCCTTATGATGAAAAGATTACTGAACTTTTACGCTGCAGATAGTCTAGGAAACCATAGGATATCACCCAAATAATGTAAAATACATATATATATGTTAATCACATAATACTGTATAGAAGTTAAAGACTATAGAGAAAGATCCAATGTTATTAGTACAACAAATGTAGATATCAAACTTTAAGTGGAAAAATCTGAATATTTCTTGGCTACTAGCGGAAAAACTTCTTTCATTACTAAGAATGTGGACGTATAGATGGAGGAGCAAAACTTTATTATGAAAAATGGTAAATCGTAAACCCAGTAGCAACTAATAAAATGGTAAAATGAATGGAACAGTAACTCATCATTCTGGAAGACTGAGTAAAGTCATTATAGAAGTTAAAAGATGGAGAAGTTGAGTAGAGAAATCACAATATAAGGTACAATAATACCAATTGTAGACTAAAAAGTATAAGCGAGTTACATTATAACTTTATTAATAGAACTTTTCTTTTGGAGTAAATAATCAATAGTTTTTATAAGATTACTGCGATGTCGCTATAATGTTGAAAGGTGCTCGTAGAGCTCCAAAAATATTATAGGCTGGCAAGTTAATCGCTATATATAACCAGGAAATTATTTAAATCTCTGTTAGATTTCTCAAAATCTACTTCTAGTAACAGTATTGTACTAATTTGAAAATACTCTAAAATTCCAATACACATAGAACGAATACTAGCGGAGGATAAAATGTTTGAATATCTATATGGAGACTGTAGAATGCAAGAAATGGACTATAGAGACTACAGATATAAACGTGTTATTATAAGGTTTATTTTCCTGAGGAATATGAGAAGACTGGACTTAGGGTAGTCAAGTATACCTTTTACATCCACAATCATGTTAAAGAAGATTACAGGCTAAATTGATTGACTAGATGAGAGATAGAAAAACTATATGAAATGTGCTATTAAAAATAAATGGTATAGGACCATCTTTAGCTTTTAGTAGCATTATCTAATTTCTCTTATGACAAAATTATGAAAGACTTCTCGAAAATGATTGAGGCCCAGTTCCTATGAAAGTTCCAAAATTAGGAGTAGAGTGCTCAAATAATAATTTTTAGACCTAAAAGCAATTCAGATCTATCCTATGCTAAGAAGTGGAAACTGATATCATCAGTAGATATGCTAAAAGACCGGTCTAGTATCTGCATGACTAGGATATACTTAAGAAAGAAAATCTGATAAAACTTAGCAGTGCAGATCTAAGAAGGTGCTTTATGCTGCTCAGTTAAAGGCTGCGCGAATTTTTGGCAAAACACATGAAATCAGTGGAGGAGACTCACGAGAGATTGCCGAAAACATATCAAAAGGTTTTAGTTTGGACAACATTTTGACAGCGCGCCGATGAATTAGAGAATTTTGAGTACCATATAAAATATAGTTGTTTCCGATGAATTTATTAACAGAATAAAAGGAATAAAATACAGTTCCAGTATTAGCAAGCTGCTGAAACCTGGTGTCCTTATGCAAGAGCATTCTTTAACTACTGTGAGAAAATCAATGAAACTAAACTGTCTCTTGATTTATCTTTAATAACTATGGTAGAGGAGCTTTCTGAACTAGGCAGGATATTTGAAAATTCATGAAGATGACTCGTGAAAATTGTACCGACAGTATTCTTAGGGTGAGGATTTTCTCAAGTTAAGAGTATTCAACGGTGTCTTCTGTGAAAAGATATCACAATGATAGCACTTTCCAGATACTATTGATGGGAACTAGATTACGCTTAAAAGGGAAGCTTTTGCAAACGATATAACTTGAAGACGTATTAAGCATATTTTCAACAAAATTAGAGAGAGGCTGACAGGAAATGGATACACTGGCAAAAGAATTTCTTAAGATTGGAGAGTATAGCCATCAAGTTCGCACATATGCTAATATAATCTGGAAAGAGCAACAAAGAGAGTAAGAGAGAGCCCTGGATGCTGAGAGTTATATAGCTGAGCTTTTGGGAAGTTTGGTTGCTACCGGAAAAGGACACTGCACAGATAAGAGATTATAGAAACATTTAAGCCTATTCCAGTTGAAATTATTTGAAACCTGAGCTGTCTCATGAACCACATACCAATGGAACATGTGAAATTATATCGCCTTAGATAAAGATAAGAAGAAATAGGAACGTAGTATTTTTCAGTAGGTGGAGGAACCATAAGAGATCAGGATGAACTCAGTGGATGAAATCACCCAGAAGTTTTATCCATTAAACCTCATGAAAGAAATTATAAATGGTGCTAGGAGAGTTGCAAAGGGACTTATGGCAATATGTTGAAGAATGGAACAATCAAACTATATGCAGCAAACATTTCAAAATTTATTGACCAAGCTAAGTGATCTGAGCAGTAAAAGAGGATTAGAAAAGAAGGGATGTCTCCATGGACCTTTTAAATACCCAAAAAGAGTCAGAGAATGTAAGGATAAAGCTCTATCTAAAAGAGTCTCATCAGTATTTGCACCAAAATGCCTATGCAGCAGTGTTCCGAAGAAACATGCGAAGTGCTGTGGCACACAGTCACTCCACTTGGTGGAGCCCTCAGGAGTTGTCTCCTGAAACGTTTTAAGAGCGCGGAAAGAGGAGATGAGTCAGTTGAAAACATGAGTCTGAAAGAGGTTTAGCTATTGCAGGACTTAGTTGGAAACTGTAGGTGTAAATATAATGCAACTATTTCTAGGGCGGCAAGCAGGTTGTCACAGCAGCTGAACTGGAATGTTCCATCATGAAAGCAGCAATGGCGATATACTGGCGGTGGAAAGCATAGACAAATAGAGTATGTGCAGCTGAAAGTGCTGCGTGAACACTCATTTAGAATGTTCACTTGCGACCGCTGGAGGTTATGCAACGAGACCTGTATAGAAAAGAACGTGTCTCAGCTGTAAGGTATGTGAAATACAGCTATATATTGTATGTTCACTGACGAAAAACATACTAGCAGTTTTGATGAGGTTGTAAAGCACTACGAAAGAAAACAGTATAAAGATATGTGTTCTGTATATAAAGAAACTTCTGATGGTGGACTCTGCAAAACACTACGACAAAATTTTAGCTGACACTGAAGGAAATATAGAGATAGTTGTAGGTACGCAGTTGATAGAAATTCTTTCCATCAACACCATATTGCGTTATTAATTGTGTCTTTCTTCTAAAATCTTGCAAAGCTTCTTGAATAGCTTGTTCTTCAGCCTTTTAGCTCTCTTTCTATAGCTTCTTTTTCTCTTGTCTTTTCTAGCTCTTTCCTCAGCCTTTAGCAGCTGTCAGCATCTTCTTCCTGCTTTGTAGCTCCTCTGTCACCTCTTTAGCTTCTTCCTGCTGCTCCCAGCAGTCGTGGCTTTGGCATTTTCTTCCAGCTTTCTTTAGCATCTTTCCGCAGCTGCCTCAAAAGCCCAATTCAGGACCTCTTCTGGCTTTTCTCTAGCCTGTCCTCAGCCTGAAAGGGAGCTCTTTTTCTGAGCCTTTTCAGCCCCTAATCCAGCTTTCTTTCTTCAGCTTCTCTCTTAGCACTTTTCTTCTCAGCTCAGCCTGTCAGCTCTAGTTTAGCTCTCATCTTGAGCTTTATAAACTCTCTTTCTAATATCTGTAGAGCTTTGGTTGTTCCCATTTCGCTGCTCGTTCACTCACTGTACTCGAACTTGAATCAAGCTGTCTACGCAGCCATAGATGCTATGCTAAATACACATTGCATTCTTTTTCTATGGATCGCTTTTCTCCTTTTGTGTGAATACTTTTATAAGCCTGTATCTAATCTCTTCTGACATTTCATCTCCAACTCCATAGTTAGGATCAGCTTCACCGCAAACCTAACATAAGAAAAAGCAGAGAAGGTGTAAGCTAATTATGACTATAGAATCTGGACAAAGTGCTTTAATTTATTCGTGCAATTCTTTTCCAAGTTAGTGTTGGACATCCTTGAACAAGCTCCATATTCGGTAGTGCTTACTTTCGTATTATCTCCTAAGAGCTACTCATTCTTTCTTTGACAGTTTTGCACGAAGAGTTATACGTGCTTATTTCTCAAGAAACTCATCTACGTCTCGAGCAATATCTTCTTCCTAAAAATCCTATGCATAAATTTGCACCAAACCCGAAGTCTACAAACTCTATTGTCACAGCAAAGCTAGTAAACCAGCCTTCTCAGTCTTTTAAATAATTTTGATATAAGATAAATATTCCTTACTTACACAGATTTTATTCAGACTCACGACATTTCCAAACCTTCCAACCCACTTTATTGATACTATGAACAGGCGTACCTTCCAGACTGATAACGTAAGTCATAAATCTTCTCTAAAATTCTCAAATCATATTTCTGAAGATGAAACCTTTCTAAATTATATATATGTAAAACTATTACAGAGTCAATTTATTGGCTATATGGGAGCAGCGTATCCACTATCGCCATGTAATTAGAGGACTTGCCATGGCAATAGCAGGGTCAATTTTAAGTGACGTACTACAAGAGGTAGAACACCCAGCACCCTCGCCACTATTACTGTTAAGAACATACTTATAGCACTCAACCAAAGATGTTTCTAAACCTGAACGAGTAGCACAATAGATTTCTTATAAAATTACAGTTGACAAAATAAAACCAACTAAGATACTTACTCTTAATTCCTTTTTCCAAACTAACTTTTAAAGATATTCTGAAATTCTATTTTTCTAAGGCTATACTACTCGAATAACGCAAGGGTCTGATTGAGGTCCAGCATTTCACTCAGCTACCCAAGCAAGCACAGGTATACCGCAGCTAAATATGGCAGCTAGATTGTAGTATATCTTCATATTTTTCATGACTCAAACCTGTAAAAGTAGCAGGAACGCAGCACTCATAACCACAAAATTTTGCGTTTTGGCAAGAGATACAGGATTCTAGTTATTCTTCATCCGATGGATCCATCGCAGCCATGATATCTTCGTATTTTCTGTCGATTGACATGTCCACGATGTCATCAATCGTGATAACTCCACCAGTCTATCTTCATGGTCTACAACAGGCACAGTAGTTAAGTCATATTTCTGAGTAGTGCAAGTACTTCTTCCCTGGTCATCACAGGTCACACACCACAAAATTAGGTATCTATTTAATCCAGTAGAGAGTGAGTCATCTTGACAGGAATTAAAGTTTCTTAATGATATTATACCAACTAATCTTAGTGGCCTGTTAGCTACGTATATCAGTTTTGTCTCTCTCAATCGAAGCGGACTTTTCTGATAATATTTTCCATATAGCTTGTCTAACTGTATAGTTATTCTTTTAGATAGTGATATTCTCACAAGTCATGTACCACTTCAGCTAGAACCTCTAGATATTTAGCATTTGACTTTATTACCTTCTTTCATCAGAAGACGTGTTTCAAAATTTTAATCTCACATTTGCAGGTAGGCATCTCTTTCCATGAGAAGTCTACGGCGTCATCAAGATACATATCCTCAACTATAAATTTTGGGATCTCGTCGTCAGCTGTCATTTTCACAACATCTCTGTTGTCTTTTCAGGAAAGATTGAAAACACTTCTGATAGCAGCCTTTCAGCACAACTTTGCAACACTAAATATTTCTCCTTGGAAAAATCCTCAAATACATCAGCAATGTTACATCTAGGACTTTTCATTAATTAAAAATTCTTTTAATCTCTAGTTTATTTCTGTTCTAATAATCCAACTATCTCTTCCATTTCTATCCTCCTCCTATATTATAAAAGAAATAAAGATACTTATTATTGACGATCACGACGTCCTACAATGTTGAAGGAGCCTTTGTGGTCCTGCAGCCAATATAGGCTGGCAAAAGTAGTCTGGGAGACGATCATTTCTCATATTTCTATAAACTGTCTTTAAATTCTAACCTTTTTCTTTTTATAGCTTCCTTGTATCTTTCATAAAGTTTCTATTAAAAATGTACATGATATGATGTCAGACTTGTAGTCCTCAAAACTTCTTGAACTTTAATGTCATAGGTTTTAATGTGCTTTCTGACATACACATAAACGAATCACATTCTTCATCTAAAGGAGCTGTGTCCTCTTATATCTTTTCTGCTTTATCATAAGTCTACCTGTAAAACTGTCTCATGTTTCGTAAGTCTGGTAGGCTGGACACAACCATCATACTCATTCCACTTTCAACTGCATTTAACATATCAATCGTTCACCAACCTCCATAAGATAACCAGGTTTACGTCTTCAGGGAGGCTTTTCACAATGTGTCTAATTATTCCCATACATGCCTTTCTCCTTGGCTCACCTCAACAGCAAGTCCACCCATAAGCATAAATCAGAGAAATGCTCATCCATTTCTCCACTCAAGTTCATTCCAAGCTTTCCTTTTTGTCTCATCATGCAGATACCACCTGCAGCTCATGGGCAAATAGTCCTGAGTATCTCTCTCTCGACGCTGGCTCAACACACCTGAGCCCGTTCTTGTGCATCTTTCTACAGAAAGGAATTGCATGTCCTCGTATTGAAAGTCCTGAGACGCTGGCATCACAGCATAACTATATCTGAACCCAAATTATCTTTGGTACTGTAGAGGATCTCAGGAGAGATGAAATGTTTAGAACCATCTATAAGGAGATCTAAAATATACCTTCTTCTTTGATCTAAGTGAACTCAAACTCAAAACTTTGAAAGCTCACCACCATCTGTAAGAACTAGGTCTCATCCCAATTCACAAATTTTATGCAATCCACCTAGTCAGTTGCTGACCACCATGTCGTCTCCAAATAGTGATGATATAGCATTCCCGCAAGATTATTTCTCACTGCTCACATCAGTTCTTCCTCTCGACAGAGTTTTCTGCAGCGCACCATACTGGCAATCAAAAACAGAGCTTTCAATCTCACCATGAGGAGTAGTGATGCCTCGGTCGCTCGCTTTTACCATCTTATTTTCAACTTTATATGTAACTGCTTAATTTTGAAAGAGAGCAGTAGCAGGTATTACCTCTCCAATCATTAACGTATCAACAGAAATACAACATTCTTTAATTTTAAAACATTATTGAATAGGATAGTCGTATTCTGCCTCACCATGATATTTGACGACCTCTTTAACTTTATCTTATCACCACTCTTTACTGCATATGAATTAAAGACAGGATATTTATTTTATGGAGTCTCTAATTTGAAATTTACAATTGTCTTCAATATATTTGGCTCATCACTACGCATACTCATAGTGAAAGTGAAGTTATATTTATTCAACTTAGTTTTATTAGAAGCTTTTCATCCCAGTAACCAAGATTTCTCTACTAGGATCTTTTTCACCATAGTACGAAAAGTAGTGACGTCTTTCTATGGACAGTTCACTCAGGGAAGTTTAGTAAACAAAGCTCCTATTTCATCTCCAGGCAAAGGAGTACAACATTTTGCAAATCATAAGAGTATGTATGTCCATCTATAACATATACCAAAGTCATCCTTTCCTTTTCGTCTTCTTCTTTTAGGACTCTTTCCACGGTTACTGTTGATGCAGCTCTTTTCCTTTTCTACATCAATCTCATTGATTAAAAATGTCGTCTACTCACATCCAAGATAGAAATAAATTCTTCCATATTAGGAATATTATTTTCCATATGTTTTTAGAGTTGGATCATTTTCAATTTCTTTTAAAGTCATTCCTTGTTTTTAACAGCTTTTTCTAAACCATTCTACCTACTTTGAACCGTTTTATTTTCGACCTGACTTTTTCTAATTTTTCCTTAGCACCACGAGGATAACTATATCCAGCCAATCATTTTTCATCCTTTTGAGTTTTTAGTGACAGTTACCTTATCCCCACTTTCTAACACTGTGGTCAAATAGTAAACTATTCTACCATTTACTTTTGTGCTCCATAACACTTACAACCAACTTGAGGTGGAACCATAAAAGTCTCAAGTAGCTCCACAGAATTACAATATCTCCTTAGTGAGAAAGTAAAATTGTGCCTTTATCTATATCTCCCGCAAACTCTTCCACAAAGTCCTCAGTTGAATCAGACCTATTTTGGAACTCGCAACATGTCTTAGAATATCCATAGATATTGGTCATCTAGAAGACTTTGTCCTCATAGTTCGAGTGAGCAGTGACAATTTTCTCTCAGCTATATCATCCATGTCCTTAGTTCTAATTTGTATTTCAAATATTTCCTAAATACCAACTATAGTTGTATGAATAGACTGATAGTTATTTGATTTTAGCATAAAGACAGTGCAGCTCAAATCTTCCTGAACAGGAGTATACTGACTATGTGCACTATACCTCAGATATGATAACAAGCTGCCTTGTCTTCGACTATTACTCCAACTCATTAAGTCACAGATATCATCAAACTTACCTTGATACATCTTTTTATAGGATACCATAAAATGTTTAAACTTCCTTTAACTTCAGCTTTAATTCCAAATCAACTAAAGTTCTCATAGTTCTAATGAAATCTATATAGTCTTTTCTTCTTCTTTTGTATTTTCAACTAACCTTTAATTAGATATTCTCGACATGATGTAAATAGCAAAGATAAATCTTCAAGCCAGATTTAATTTTTGCCATACCCAGTCTATGTGCGAGGAGGCATAACATTCCAGTTTCTTTTGATATAGCCTGCTGTCAGGCTTCATAAATTTTAAAGTTCATATTATGAAGTCTATCACTAACTTATAAGAATAACTCTTAGTTTTCAGAAAGCCATATCTAAAATTCATTTTCTCAGTTTCAGATTTTTGTACCATCGGTAATGCTTTTTAACTTAGTAACTCCATCTACAAGAACTGCAACAGTATCTCCAAAAGTTATATTTTGATGTCTCATAGAACCTCAACGGTCTTCCACAACATCATGCAAAAGACCTGCTGCCAACTGTGTCGTATCCATTTTCACATCCATTAAAAATTTTGCACTCAACAGGTGAATGATACAATCATCACCGATTTTCTGCACTGTCCTTTGGTGACTTTTTCCGCAGTCAAAAGTTAATTTCAAGTTTGTCAAAACATCATAATTTAAGGATTTGCTTTTGCTTTTTCTAATAATATTCTCATAGTTCATCATAATATACCTTTCTAATTAATACTGCATTAATGTAATTATAGGATAATTATTTAATTTGTCCCTACCTTTAAGTCTACAGTTCTATTAAAAACGCTAAACCAGCCACTACTCCACCTAATTCTTCAACTAATTTTATTGTTGTTTCTACAGTTCCACCTGTTGCAAGTAAAGTCATCAACAACTAATACTGTCCAGGTTTTATAGCATCTTTATAAAACATAGTTTGCTTGAACCATATTCTAAATTCATAAGCATATTCAACGACTTCACGAGGTAATTTTTCCAGGGTTTTTCAACAGGGAGCAAACCTACACCTCTGTTAGCATAAGGGACAGGACAACCAAATAGAAACTCTGTCGTACATCACCATGCCAATATGATGCAAATTCAACAACTAGGGCATATTTATATGCTTTCTCCATTATTCATAAGTGTGCAAATGACTCAAATATTATCTCTTTTGGATAATTTTTCATTGATGCCATGTAATCTTTTTAAATTCATATGTCCTATCTACCATCATATTTATTGACACATTTGGATAATTTTCAAAAAGCATGTTACTAGCAATGAAAATTGGCATTATAAAAATTTTAAGGTATATATATATCGATTATTTGCTCGTTATTATGTTTCGAGAGCCCGCAAAGGCTCCCTGTCAATAATGGACGTCGGTAATCTTATCAAAAACAGAATATTTAGTCCATACAAAATTTAATATGAAAATTTGTACGTAAATCACTTTATAAAATCTCATTTTTACTTTATTATTTTCTTTTGTATACAATGTTTTTAAAAGTGCATACTCATCTAAATTATTTTCATTATTAACACATATTTTCATTAAAAATATCTTCAGCTTTTTCTATATTCTTTTATCTCTATTAAGAAATTAGTATATGTATCCACTATATTTTATTTGCATATGTTTTTCAAAATAATATTAGAATACTTTATTGTATTTTTGAAAGACCAGCAACACTAGCTAATTCTGTATAAAAACTTTCATTGTACTCTTCTAATTCTATCATTTGAACTTATTCTTAATAAAGATTTTTCTACTCCATCATCATCATTTTCTAAAAATTGCCACTCTAAAAATTACTAAGATTAGTAGGTGTTTATTTACTCAATGATAAAAGAATCATACTTTTTCATTTCAATCTCTCTTATCTCGAAAAATATAGTAATTGTAGTAAATTCTTTAAAGAATTTTCATCATTAGGTTTTATTTCCAAAGCCTTTTATAATAAGCTTTCCTAGTTTCCAATTTCCTAAATCAACACATAGGTAAGCTTTATTTCATTGAGTAAAACAATGTTATTTTTATCCATTTCATAGGCTTTTTATAGTTCTCTAAGGCAGAAACCTTATCGTTCTCTGATATTCTATTCAAACCCTTAATAAAAATTATAATCTTTCTGACTGTTAAAACAAGCTATAAAAACTTAACATAACTACTATCATCTCTTCATAGCTATGCTCCTTTTAGTTATTTTCTCTGTTTTCTGCCTGCTTTTTGCTCATTATGTTTAACCACATCTTCTGTAATATAACCACCTGAAACTATAAGTTTAAATGCCCACTCAACTCGACATATTCAAATAGATACTTCTCTTAGGAAGACACAATAAGAAACCTGAAGTTGGGTTAGGTGCTGCTGGAAACAAAGACATTTACTATTTCTTTATCAGGTAAAAGATTTCTTTTTAAAGCTGTATTTTTATCAGCTGTCAAGAAACCTATAGCATAGAGTCCTTTTTCTGGGAAATTCGACAGCCACCACTTTTTATACACACTTTCTCCATTGTCTGAATACACAATACCTATAATTTGCTTAGATGTCGAGTACACAGTTTTTATAATTGGAATTCTTTCTTAGTATATTTATTGCTCTTCTTATGATTTTTGAGAAAACTACCTTTGTCATATAGCCAAGCATAGTTATAGACAAGAATATTACTAAGAAAGCAGCTATATATACTGGATACCGCATATAGAAAGTATCTGCTTTTTCTCAAAAACCAAAATCAACTAACCTTTTTAGGATTTTTATGATTATAGTATTATTTATAATCCCAAATGCTAGATTGAACAGCCAATTAAATATATAGTATGTTGTTACAACTGGTAACATCACTAGACCAGTATAAAAATTCTTTTAATCTCATTCTTCCTCTTTATTTTCTTCTTCTAAAATCTTTATAAAGACCTTTAGAAACTCTCATTTTATCCACTTCTAAAACTCTTTTAAATAAATATTATCTATTTGGGCTTCATCTCCAACTTCACAAATTTTTCCTGAAGTTGTAACTATAAGTCCTCCTAGACTTTCATAATCTTCTGAAATAGGTAATTCCACTCTAGCTCTTATTTTTATTGTTTCTATATCTGTCATAGCATCAACTTCTGTATTCATTATCAGCTATTTTCAAAGAAACTATCCTCTCATCATCATATTCATCTCTAATCACCAACAATTTCTTTCTATCAAATCTTCTATGGTAACAAGTCCAACAACTCCACCATATTCATCTAAAACCATAGTAATATGAACTTTTTAAAGTTCTAAATTTTTTAAAACTTCTATTATAGATTTTGTTTCAGGAACAAAATATGCTGATCTTACAAATTGTTTTAATAGGAATATCTAATTCATTATTTTTAACATGTTCCATTAAACTCTTTTACATAAAGTATTCCAATGACATTATCTATAGTTTCTTCATAAACTGGTATTCTTGAAAAACCATTTTCAGTCATCTCATCCCATATCTCATTTATTGTCTCACCTTCATGAAAAACATCGAGTTCTTCAGGTGTCATCACTTCTTTAGCACTTGTTTCACCTAGAGTAACTCTAGAGTGTATCATTTTCTTTTTTCATCTTCTTTTCAATGATACCTTCAGCATTTCCAACGTTGACATAAGAAATAATATCTTCTTCTGTTATCAGAAGTTGAGGACTTTCCATATTAACTCCCAGTATTCTTCCAACAAATCTTGATATAAAGATCAAAACAGTAGACAGAGGAGTGAAAAATATAGAAAGAATATATAACAACTCGAAAACTCCTTCAGCTATCTTAGCACTATTATTTCATGATAAGTTTAGGACTTATTTCTCCAAAAATTAAGATCAATATAGTTATTATAGCTGTAGCTAGCCACAGAAGAACCTTTTACTTCAAAAATAATTTTACTATGACAACAGTAGCTAAAGATGAAGCAAGATATTAACCACATTATTTCCTATAACTATCCCTGTCAACATAGAATTAGGATCCTCTAACCATTTTTCATACTGCATATCTTTTAGGATGTTTTCTTCATCTAATTTTTCAAATAATTAGATCTATAAGCTGACAATGCAGTCTCTGATGCTGAAAAATCCTGACAATAAAATTAAAAATTACTATAACAAGTATTAAGATACGTGTCCAATTAGACATACACCTTCCTTATTTATATTTTTATTAATTACTCCTGATATTCTAATATCTGCAATACCTTCTACTTTACCAATTTTTAGATATAATTTTATCAACTTTCTTTAACATACTTTTGAGTTAGTTTAATAAGTATAGTTGATTTTGCTATTCCATCAACTGCCATATTTTTGAACCACTGTCAATATGCTTATTTTTCTTAGCAATTACATCTAAAACATCAGATATTCCAACTCTATCTTTTAATGATAGATGTGCTAAACTTTATCTTCTCCACCTTCATAAAATGGTTTTATAGTCTTTATATTTACTAATATACTTACTTATTCCAACCTTCTTTATAGCACTGTATTTAGACATTTTAGTCTTATATTAAATCATTAACCTTATTACGTTTTGAATAGATTTAGGTAAAATTTCTCTTGTCAACGATATAAAATTTTTATTGTCCTCATCTTTGATTTTACAGCCACTGTTCCTCCTAATTAAATATCCTCTGTTTGCTTTAAATGATTTTAATATATTTGAAAGCAAACATTGCACAGTTAGAGCTCCAACTCCACCCACATAGGAGAATATATGATGTTTTCTTTTTGAACATTTTCAAAAGTCAACATCTCCTTCTAATTTTCCACTAACCCTATTTATACCCCAGCATCAATAACTACAGCACCTCTTTTACCATATCCTCTGCAGATAAAATTTAGGTTTTCCCTACAGCTGAAATCAAGACATCAGCATTTTTAGTTTTTCTGCTAAATTTTTAGTGTGGCTATTACAATAGTAACAGTTCCATGATTATTTAAAAACTGAGCTGTAAACAGGTTTCCTAACTATGACATTTTTCCAACAACAAACTACATCTTTACTTTCTAAATCAATTTTATAACCTTCTATTAAAGCCATTATAACTCAGGAGTTGAAGCGATATAAAATCTCACTGTTTTGGAATAATAAACCCTAAATTTTTCAGCCTTAAACCATCAACATCTTTTTATTAATTTAATTTATTCAATACTTTTAAAGCATTTATTTGAGGAGGTAGAGGTAAAGTTTGATCATTATACCATCAACTCCTCAGTATCTTTTATTTAATTTATCAATTAAGTTTAAAAGATAAGCTCTCAGATATTTTTTACTAAAAGAGTATTTATGAACTGCTATCCCTAAATCTTGATATGATTTTATTTCTAGAATTAACATAGACTTGAGAAGCAGGGTCATCTCCAACTAATATAGAAGCAACAGCAGGAGTGACACCATAAAATTCTTTTGATATCATCTATTTCATTTTTAGCTTTATTTTAATATCTTTAGCTAAGTTCTTTCCATCCATTAACATAGTTTCTCACCTATTTTTAAAAATTCTTTCCATTTATTAAGTCTACTCCAGATATTTGTTTCTTATTTTTCGGTTTAGCAGAACTTATTATAAGGCTACTATCGGCTGTTTTTACAATATATCCCTTTACCTTTTAGATATTCAACAACCTCCCCACAACTCTGCATTCTCATAAGTCTTATCATAGATTATTGTTTCATATATCTTTATAATTGACTTATCGTTATAGAAAAGCGCTGGGAGCAGGATTCATAATTCTTATAAAATGAAATATTTCTCACTTGTTTTTAGTCCAATCTATTTTGTAATCTTTCCTTTTAAAAGGTTTTACAAAAGTAACTCAAATTCTTATCTTGAACTTTAGGCTCAACTTTCATTATCTTTTATAAGTTCAATAGCTCTTCAACAAGTAAACCAACTCCATATCCTTTAGTCTATGCATGTAGAGTTAAGAAAGTATCCTCATCTGAAATTTCTGTTTCTTTTTGAAGTATAACATGAACCAGCATCTAATTCCTTCTCTCAACATACATTATAGATACTCCACTTTACTATCTCCATGTATTATTGCTGCATTGATAGGAGCAGCCTCTCAAATCTAGGTACAGTGAAGAGTGTAAATTGATAACCCATATTTTGGAACATTCAAAACTTCTTTAGGTAAAATTTTTTCCATAGGTTACAACAACTATTAAACTCAGTGTCTATAGTCTGATTTCATCTATTAAAGCATTATCTTTAAAAATTTTCAGGTTGATAAATTTTAAATTATTAGCTAGGGCAAAATCTTTTATTGGGAGAATAAATTATTTTATTTCCTCTAGCATTGACTTTTATCAATTTTTGTGAATACTGATAAAAGTTCATACCTTTGCATTTAACTTTCTCCAAAACTTGAAGAGCAAATGAAAGATTTGTACCATAAAATAATTTTCATTATTATACCCTCCTTAATCTTTATTTGTTCAACAATTTCTATAAAAGACTTTAATGTCATCAAATTCTTTTATATACAGAGGCAAACTCAACATAGGCAACTTGATCTAAATCTCTCAATTTTTCTAGAACCTTTTTCTCCCAATTCCTTACTACTGATTTCACTGGACTAAAGAGTTTTTGTAGTCCCTTTCTATGTCAGAAATTATTTTGTCTAGTTCTTCTGACTTATATTTCTTTTACAGTTGCGATAAGTCCTTTAAAAGTTTCTCTCTATCGTATTTAACACGTCTGTTATCTTTTTTACCACATATATTTGACTTTCTTTCAAATCTTTCATAGGTACTAAATCTTTTAAGCAATGATTACATTCCTTCTTCTGTAGAGCCATCTATCATCGTTCTGCTGTCAACAACTTTTGTATCTTTCTGAACTACAAAAAGGACACTCATTTCTTATAAAAACCTCCTACTCTTCTTTTTCTTTTATACATTCAATACTTTCTTTGCTGTTTTACAGTTAAATAAGGCATCTCTGAAATCTTTCTTCCCTTATAAGCCTTGAAATTTAGCTAAAAACCTTTAAATATATATGACTATCTTTACTAGAGAAGCAAATACAAAAAAATAGATGTACATCTTCTTCTGTCTAAAGAATTAAAAATCTATTCCTTCTCTACTAACTCCAAAGCCAACAGTAAGACTTTTTGCACTTTCAGTCTTAGCATGAGGAATAGCAACACCTTTACCTATTCCAGTGCTTCCTAATTTTTTTCTGTCAACTAAAGCTTTTAAGAATGTCATTTTCTTTTACCCTACAATATTGTCTGATTTTTTTCTAATAATTTTTGATAACTCTACTAAAATTTCATCTCTATTCTTTTGATTTTAGATCTAAATCTATTAAATCTTCTGTGATATAGTCAGTTATTTTTATAGAATTTACCATAATAAAGCCCCCATAGCATTTTAGCATTTATATTGGTATCTAAATTAAAAGTTTATGTAATTTTCTAATACCAATATAGCTTTTTCACCGAATTAAGTTCAAAATTTTCATCATTTATAATAATTTTTAATTTCTCTTAAAAAGATATCTCAATATCTTTTCTACTAGTTTTATCTAAGTCGATTTTCTTTTTGCTCTGGTATCTCAAACTGTAGCTCATCAATATCACCTTCTATTGAAATTCCTTCTTCTTTAATAACTATATATAGAAAATACAGGAGTAGAAGATAATTTTTCTAGTGTTATCAGAATTATTTAGATAGTCTAGAGTTTTTCTAGTACTTCATATAATTTTTCTATTTCTACCATTTTCAACTAAAAATTTGATTTAATATAGAGAAGATATAGAGTTATATTTATTTTATCTATATCAGATTTTATAGCTAGATAGTCTTTAACTGTTGAAAAATTAGAAATTATCAAGCTTATCATTTTTATAAAATTGAAAAATCTGTTAAAGATAGAATGTCTACAGCTCGTCTTATCTCTTTTTACTTTTTTTCTAATACCTTTTATAAGAGTAGAAACCTTTCCGTAGTCCTCCATAAATATATCAATATATCTATCAGCTTCTTTCACATCTTTTTAGAAATAATAATGTTTTTCCTCTTAAAAAAATATCATTTTACATCTCTATTTTTAGGATTAATTTGTAAAATTAGATATTTTTTTACATCAGCTATCTTTGTACCAGAATCTTTGATTTGAACAGTTTCTGGAAGATATAACCATCAACTTCAAGATAAGTTGAAATAGTAATACTTATTTGTTTATCTATATTTAGGTTTTGAGTTTTTTAGCATTATATTTTTGTTTAAAATTTTATTAGTTTTTCTTTCTTCAATGATTTTATTAATAGCTTTTTATAATTCTATTTTCATCATCTACTATTTCACTTTCTTTAGTTTCATTAAACATAGGCAAGTATACAGACTTTTTATTTGCTGAATAGTCATACATGTATATTTCAATCTTTATTTAATTTAGGGGCAATAACTTTTTTTATCTTGTTAGGTAAGATAAAATCAATTTTATAAGTAAGCTCTCTTTTCTAGATTTTATAATTGTCTTTTCCACAACATCAAATTTTAATGTTTTTATGTCAGCTAGGTTCTTTCCAGCTGCAAAAAAATAAGTCCTTGTACTAATATAAATAATACTATTAAAAATTTTTCATTCTTTTGTTTTCCTCCTTCTTTCCTTCTTCAAGTTCTTTTTCTTTAACTATAGGTCTATTTACCTTATTTTTCACGTCCCTATAATTATAAGTTCTTTAAATTCTATTTTCAAAAATCAGGCTTTTAAAATTATCATCTTATAAGCATAGTTTTCTTTTATCATTAACTTTTTCTATTTTTTTCCAATTTTTATACCTTCAGGATAAATATCACTTACACCAGAAGTATTTCATCTCCTACTGTTAGATTATCTTCATATACTGATGGTTGAAAATATAAAGTCCATTTTCTTCGTCACTACCTCTAACAATTCCCTAAAACATCGTCTTCAGTTTTTAGCACTGACAATGGAGTTAGGATTTGTGATAAGCTCAAGTTCAGAATAATTATCATAGACTTTAGATACCTTACCAACTAGAGAATCACCATATACAGCTATCATATTAACTTTATATTATCTCTTTCTCCAAGATCAATATAAACTTTATTATTAAGATTATTAATATCACTGAAGCTAACTCTTGCAAAATTTTAATTCACCTTTGTAAAGATTATTTTCTTTTCATAGCTAAAAAGCTTTTAACAATCTTTCGTTTTCTTCATATTTTTTTCATCTCTAATTTTCCCTAATTTCAAAGCTCATGTTTTTCTTTAGATTTTCATTCTCTGCCATGATATCCTCATAAGAAAAATTATATCTTTTATACCAACAGCTCTATAGCAGCATTATAAACTTTACTTTGAACAGGCAAAGCAACTTTATCTACTTGATCTTTTAATTTGAATAATAATCTATTAAAAATTAATACTATTACTATTATAATTGCCAATATAGGCAGAAGAATTTTAAGTTTACTTTTTTATCTTTTTCATTAAAAATATTCTCCTGTAAAAACTAATATTATCCCATTTTTAAAAATAATGATTTACTTAATAATTATATTATATTGTGCTATTTTTGTAAAGCAATTAATGAAATCTATATTATTTTTTTGATTAAATAAAAATGATAAAACAAGTGAAAAGAGAACTTCTCACTGTTTTACCATTTTTAAATGGATATTTATGACAGACAAATTTAAAAATTTATAACATTTTTCTACAATGTTTTCTGATTTTATATTTAATATATTTTCATTTGTGTTAGGAGTCATAAGCTCATTAATTAATTCTTCAACAGAAACTAACTTATTTACTCTATAACCATTTTCACCTGAGAAAAAAATAATCCAGTTTCAGCTTTTACCATTGTAAGAGTCACTTAAACAATTTGCTATACAGAAACCAACTTTTCTAGCTCCTTCTCCAAGATTACATGGAGCAACACAATTACTATAACATTTTACAGTTTGATCATCGGCTACTAAGTTTTTTTAATTGTTAGTTTTTATAGCACGTCCTGGATAACCTACAGGAGATTTTACTATAACTATATCTTCTTTTTAGCATTGATTAAAATATTTTTAAATACATCACTAGCATCACATTCATAAGTTCCTATAAATCTTGTTCCTAGTTGCACTGCATCTGCACTCAAGAGCTCATAAATTTTTGGATATCATCATTATCCCAAATTCCTCCCTGCAGCAATTATAGGGAAGTCTCCCCATTTATCTCTTTTCTTCTTTTACTTCAGGAACAACACTTTTCCAGTTGATGTTCTGGTAAGAATAAGTCTTCAGCTTTAGCTCCTTTGGTGTCCTCCACTTTTTGATCTTCAACTATAACTGCATCTGGTAATCTTCCAGCAGCTTCCATTTTTTTACAAATAATTTTTAAAGCTCTTGCTGATGAAACAATAGAACTATTGCAACATCTGGATGATTTTTCAACAAGTTTAGGTAATTCTAAAGGAAGTCCAGCACCTGTAACTATGATGTTTGCTCCAGCTTTCTATTGCAAATTCAACAACTTTTGCATAGTCATTCATAGCATGTAGAATATTGCAAGCAAGAGGTTTATCTCCACAAATTTTTTTCTAGCATTCTGTACACTTCCATCATAGCTTCTTTAGAGTTTAAAGCTCTGCCCTACTGGTCTACCATTAACAACCTTTTACAATATTTTAAGTTATCATAGTAAGCTGTACAAATTCCACTTATTGAAATCTAAAGCACTCATTTTTAGAAACTGTCCCGCTAGATTATTCCAGCTAACTCCTACACCCATTCCACCTTGAACTATTGGTTTTTCTATATATTTTTCCTATTTTTTATACCTTTTCATTTTTCCTCCTTAAAATTTCAATTTTATTTTTGTTCTAAATATAAATCAAAAATTATAAGGGGGAGCTTCTCAATCTTTTTATTTAAATTAATTGAAGTATAATTTAAAAATACATCAGAGTAATCTATAAAAATATTTTTGTAAACTTGATAATTTTTGAATTTTTCAACAACTTTTTCTTAAATTACTTTTACAGGTTCAATATAATTAGCTTCATAAAATTGTTCCAACTTTTTCAACTATCTCATCTATATTATCTATTTCTAGTTTTTTTCTAAAAATGACAGATCTAGATTAAATTTTTAAATTAATATTTAGATTGATATTTGGAAAGTACTTATTTAGTATAGCTAATAAATTTTCTTTTTATCCAAAAGTATTTTTTTGTTTTTCTCATAAAAGAAAGTAGATTTTCAAGACTAATAAATTTATTTTTGCTTTTTAAAAATCTCTTTTTTGATGTTCATACTTTCAACAAATTGCAAAAATTTTTCTAATTCTTGAAATCATACAAAAACCTCCTTTTATAAAAATAAACATATGTTATATTATAGCAGAATATTTGCAAAAAGCAAGAAATATTTATTTTAGTATTTTTCATTGCTAAAATAGAAATAATGATATAAAATATAATGAAGTTTTTGTATAAGGAGTATAAAAATGAAAAATTTTAGATTATTTAAAAATTTATTTTATTTATTATAAAAGAAATTTTTTTCATTCTTTTATTAGTTATTTTTTGTTCTTATTGATTGTAGGAGTTATTATAAGTTTAATTTTTAAAAGCATTGAGGAGAAACCGAAGGTAGTTATAAAAAGATAATGCTTATGTTGTTATAGATTTAGCTAATAGTTATAAAGAAAGATCATTATCTTCAAACTTATTTGAAGATGATTCAATTAATTTCTATAATTTATTAACAAATATTAAAAATTTATCATTTGATGATAAGGTATCTGGTGTAGTTTTTAAAATTAAATAGTAATAGTTTAAGCTATGCCCAAAGTGAAGAATTAGCACAAGAATTATCTATGTTAAGAGGAGCAGATAAAAAGTAATAGCATATTTTGAAAATGTAAATAGAAAGAACTATTATCTTGCTTCGTATGCTGATGAAATATATATGCCAAGTGCAAAATTCAACAAGTGTAAATATATATCCATATTTTTAGAGAAGAATTTTATACGAAAAATTAAGTGATAAATTTGAGTAAAATTCAACATTATTCATGTTGGAGATTATAAGAGTTATCAAGAAAATCTTGCAAAAAGATACTATGTCTAAAAGAAGCTAGAGAAGATAGCACAAGAATTTTAAATTTAAATTATGAGAATTTCTAGATATAGTTTCATTAAATAGAAAAACTAAATAGAGATGAGCTAGACAAGATTATTAAAGATGGAGATTTAGTAGCTGCTTCATCAATAGATTTGTTCAGTAATAAGTTAATTGACAAATATTCATATTGGGATAACCTTGTAACTCTTTTTAGGTGGTAAAGATAAATTAATTAGTATTCAAGATTATGCTAAAAATTATTATCAAGAAGCTACTTTAGATGACTCTGACAATATAGTTTATGTAATTCCTTTAGAAGGAGATATAGTTGAATCTCAAACTGAAATATTCTCAGGAGAAGCTAATATCAATGTAAATGAAACTATTGCAAAATTAAATACAGCTAAAGAAAAATAAAAAAATAAAAGCTGTGGTATTGAGAGTAAACTCGCCAGGTGGTTCAGCTTTTAACATCAGATATTATTGCTGAAAAAGTTAAGGAACTTATAGTGAAAAACCTGCATACGTTTCTATGTCTAGTGTTGCAGCTTCAGGAGGATACTATATTTCAGCTAATGCTAATAAAATATATGTAGATAGAAACACTGTAACAGGTTCTGTTGGAGTGGTAAGTGTTTTAGTTGATTACTCAAGTTTATTAAAAAGACAATGGAGTAAATGTAGAAAAATATCTGAAGGAGAATATTCTGATCTTTATTCTGCAGATACTTTCACAGAGAAAAAAATATAATAAAATATATAATTCAAATCTAAAAGTTTATGAAGATTTCTAAATGTTGTATCAAAGGGTAGAAAGATAGATAAAGAAAAATTAAAAAGAACTTGCTGAAGGTAGAGTTTGGACAGGAACAGAGGCAGTTAAAAATGGTTTAGCAGATGAAATAGGTGGACTATATTCTACAATTTATGCTATAACTGATGATAATAATATAGATGACTATACTGTTGTTTTTAGCTAAAGATAAGGTTGAAATAGGAAATATATATAAGAAATATTCTAGATATATTAAGATGGATAAAAAGATTTAATTAAGACAACTGTCTTTAAAGATTACTTATATAATAAGCCTGTAACATACCTACCTTTATGATATGTTAGACTAGAATACTTTGCTATAATAAATATTTTTGTTTCATAATTAAAAATATTGTATAATTAAAAAGTAAATTATTTTAGGACGGTGAGAAATATGAAAAATTATTAATATTAGGAATAGCAGCACTAGCTTTAACAGCTTGTACAGATACAAAAGTTCCATTTTTGTCATCTAAATCTAACAACACTAATTCTAGTTCTTCTTCATCATCAACTGAATTTTTGCAAATTTAAAAGAACAATTAAAATGGTAGAGAATTTATTATAGTTACTGAAGGATACAACAGTAAAAACAAGTATTGGTTTCAAAGGAGATAGAGTTTATGGTTTCAGTGGAATAAACAGATACTTTGGAACTTACCAAGTAAGTGGAGGAAAATTTGTTTTTGGAGAATTTGGTCTAACTAGAATGGCTGGTAGCGAAAGCGAAATGACTCTAGAATTAAAATTCCTTGATATCTTAAAAAAATAACAAAAAGTGTTAAAATTATCAGGAGACACTTTAACTTTAACATCTACTGAAGGAATAGAATTAGTTTTTAAAGATCCCTAAAGCAGCAGCAACACAAAGTAAATAATATAAAACTTAGAAAGAGAGGGAGCTTTATTATGGGATTATTTGATATATTTTAAAAAGAAAGAAAAGACAGTTGTTACTATATATTCACCTATGAATGGAAAAGTAATAGAACTTAAAGATGTACCAGATGAAGCTTTTTGCACAAAAAAATGGTAGGGGATGGCTGTAGCTATAGAACCAGATAAAGGAGTTATATGCTCACCCTGTAGATGGACAACTTATGAATATTTTTCCCAACTAATCATGCACTTATTTTTGAAACAGTTGATGGTTTAGAAATGATAGTGCACTTTTGGAATAGATACTGTTAAATTAGATGGAAAAAGGTTTCAAAAACTAAGAGAAGCAGGAGCTATAAAAATTGGAGATGAGATTATAAAATATGATCTAGACCAAATTTCAAGTGAGTACCTTCTACAAGAAGCCCTATTATAATAAATAATATGGAAAAAGTTGAAAAAAATTGAGGTTCTATCTCTATCTAAGGTAGTAAAAATTGGTGAACCTATTATGAAAGTAACTCTAAAGTAATGAAGTGATAATATGAAGTTTTTTTAAAAAAATATTTATGCTGTTATTCTATTTTGTACTATCTTCAGTAGTTTTTTTGCAGATTTTTACAACTATAGAATTGCAATGATTTTCTATCAGTTATAAAAAAAAGATTTTTTTCAGATAAAAGAAATCAGAAATATGTACTATGATTTAAAAATTAAATGATAAAGTAAGTTTTTACTTGCTTTTTAACAATGCAGTCTCAGGTTTAGAAAAAAATATCTTATGCTACTAATGAACTTTTAGTTTTAGTAGACTATACTAAACCTTCAACTGAAGAAAGATTATTTGTTGTTGATTTAAGTAAGAAAAATTTTTTTCTTTCTTCTTGTTTTCATGGAAAAGGAAATGGAGGACTGTATGCAACAACATTTTACTGATAGAAATAACTCTTATGCAAGTTCTTCAGGTTTTTTTATTTGACAGGAATATTTACAATGGTAAACATGGAAGATCTCTTGTTCTATATGGTTTAGAGGAAGGAAAACGACAATGCTGAAAGAAGAACTATAGTTATGCATTCAGCTGATTATGTGAGTGAAGAATTTATCCAAAAAAATGGAAGTCTTGGAAGAAGTAAAGGTTGTCTTGCATTGCCAGTGGAATTAAATGCTAAGATTATAGATTTGATTCATGATGGAGTTGTCATCTATGTTCATACAAATTTTGATGAAAAATAATGAATATGATTTTTCAAAAACTTTCATCAAATAAAAATTTTAAAAAATGAGGTTGTTGAAATTATAAAAAGTAAAAATAGTTCGTTACTGAGTAAATTTAGAAAAATTTTCTTTGAAAGATAATAATAAAATTTAGTATATATATCGATTACTTTGCCTGCCATTAGTGTTTTTTTAGGATTTTCAGATGGCTTCTAAAACAATAATGGACGTCGCAGTAATCTTATTGAAACTATTAATTATTTAATCCAAAGAAAATTTTAATAATAAAACTTATAATGTAACTCACTTATTTTTTTACTTTTTATCATTCATATATCTTAATAGCAGCTTCAAATTCTTTTTAGTTCCTCTCGTGAACCACTCCCACTTATAGAAGAGGGAGCTTTTTGGGAAGTATGTGCTTTTGTTAGCCACATATATTTACTAAGCTCTTTCGGGTAGTCCCTACCCTGATATATTTTTTTAACTTATTTTTTTCTTCTTAATGTTTCTAAACCTTTTTCTTAATATATTTATACTTGCATTGTAATCTCTATCTATTTCTAGTCCACAACATTCTACAATGATATATTCTTTCTGATAATGTTAGAGTTTCTTTTATACTACCACAACTTGAACAAGTCTTACTACTTGGATAAAAATGTAGGTACTTTTTATAATCTTTTCTTTCCATACCAATTTGCTTTTTATATTCTAGTTGTCTTACAAATTCACTCCAACTTACATCTGATATACTTTTTTGCTAATTTGTGATTTTTTTAACATTCCCTTTATATTTAAGTCTTCTATACAGATTATATCGTGGTTATTGATAATTTTTTTGTACTCAACTTATTTACAAAAGTCTTTTCTTTTATTTCTAATTTTATTATGTATCTTTTGCTACTTTTTTTCTTTTTGCTTTTTGATAATTCTTACTATCTGATAGTTTTTTATCGCTATCTTTAGCAAGTTTACATCTCCTTGATAGTTTTTCTTTGTTCTCTTTTTCAATTTTTTTCTCATATTCTTTTGTTAGCTTTTAAATTTTTCTACTTTTGTACAATCACTCATTGTTGCAAATTCTTTTTATTCCTAAATCTATTCCAATATTTTTTTATTAGTTTTTTTGGTAATTCTTCTATTTCTTCTTCACATAATATTGAAACAAAAATAATGATCAAGACTATTTTTACTTATTGTTACTGATTTAATTATACCTTTTATTTCTCTATGTAGTCTAATTTTAACTAGCGATTTTTAGTTTAGGAAGTTTTATGTAGCTATCTTTAATATATATTGTGTTCTGATTATTTGTAGTATAACTTTGGACTGGATTAGATTTACACTTATATTTTGGAAAACCAAAATCTTTATTTTTTTAAGAAAAATTTTTAAAAAGCCTTTTTCTAAATTTAATTGTGCATTAGCAAGAGCTAAAGCTATCAACTTCTTTTTAAATAAGGATATTCTTCTTTATATTTAGCAGGGCTAGGATATTTAGTTTTTAATTCCTGTTGATTTATATTCTTCATAACTTTTTCTTTCTATCATCTAACATAAGGTTATGAACTTTTCTAACACAACCAAAAGTTTTTGAGAAAAAGATTACTTGTTCTAAGGTAGGATATATTCTGAATTTATATGCTTTTTAACTATTTTCATTTTTCCTCCTTACTTGCTCCACCAATACTCAATACATTCTACTCCAAAAACACTCTTTTTATTACCTTTAATTGATTTGATTATATCATATTTTTGAAACAATTTCAAGAAATAAAAAGCAATTCATCCCCTACTTATAGAAGTAAGGGACTTCTTGCTAGATATTGTTAAACTTAATATACTTAGTATTTTTCATTTTCCTTTCCTCCTGTTTATTTTTATTAGGGCATTTTAACATAATTGTTACAAGAAAAATATAGATAACAATTAAAAATTAATTTGTTCGGTATTAAAAATATAAATCTTTATTTCAATAGAAAAAAATTAAAAAAATACTAAAAAGTTTGTAGGTATTAAACAGAGTACTAGATAAAAAAAGTTGTTAGATAAATAGAGAATAATAATTTTAAAAATAAAGTCAAAAATTAAATATTTTTGTATAATAAATATATTGACATTTAAAAAAATGTTTGCTATAATATATATGTATGATAAATTATACAGATAGCTAAATGTTTTTTAGGGTGAAGTAAATGAAAAAGATGTTTTAAATCTTTGTTTGCTTTTTATTCTTGTATTTGGCTTGTTTTTTCATTATCTTCCATAGATATTGAAGCAGCAGAAAAGAAAACGTATAATACTTGGCAAGATGTTGCTAAGGACATGAATATTGAATTTCAAGCTGCTAAAAAATTCATTGAAGAAGGCAATAATGATGAGGCATACAATGCAATGAATAGAGCTTACTTTGGTTATTATGAAGTTCAAGGTTTTGAAAAAAATGTAATGGTAAACATTGCAGCTAAGAGAGTAAATGAAATAGAAGCAACTTTCCGTAGAATTAAAACATACTTTAAAAAAAGGAAATATTCAAGGAAATGTGGCTGAACTTGATAAAGAAATTGATACTCTTGCAATGAAGGTATATAAGGATGCTATGGTACTTGATGGAGTAGCATCTAAAGATGATCCTGATGACCTAGGAAATAAAGTATTTTCAAATGAAGCAGTTAGTGTTGGTGATGAGACAGCTATCAAATTAAAATCATTTGGGGCTTCATTTGGGTTACTATTGAGAGAAGGACTTGAAGCAATATTAGTTGTTGTTGCAATAATTGCTTATTTAGTAAAAACAGGAAATCAAAAACTATGTAAACAAGTATATATAGGAATGGGATTTGGAGTTATTTGTTCTTTCATCCTAGCTTACTTAATAGATATCTTATTAGGTGGAGTTGGACAAGAATTAATGGAAGGAATCACAATGTTCCTTGCAGTTGCAGTTCTATTCTGGGTAAGTAACTGGATTTTATCTCGTTCAGAGGAACAAGCTTGGTCAAGATATATAAAATCACAAGTTCAAAAATCTATAGATCAAAATAGTGGAAGAGCTTTAATCTTCTCAGCTTTCTTAGCAGTTTTAAGAGAAGGAGCAGAGTTAGTTTTATTCTACAAGGCTATGTTAACAGGAGGTCAAACTAATAAACTGTTTGCTTTTTATGGATTTTTAGTAGGAGCAGTAGTTTTAGTAATAATATATCTAATATTTAGATATTCAACAGTAAGATTACCATTAAAACCATTCTTCACATTTACAAGTATACTTTTTATTCTTGTTATGTATTTCATTTATGGGAAAAGGTGTAGTAGAACTTACTGAAGCAGGAGTAATATCAGGAAGTACAACTATTCCAGCTATGAATGGTTACCAAAAATACTTGGCTTAATATCTATGATAGAGCCGAAACTTTAATACCACAAATTATGTTAGTAATCGCTTCTGTTTGGATGCTTTTTAAATAACTATTTAAAAGAAAGAAAAATGAAAAAGGAAGCAGTAGAAGAAAGTAAGTAATTTTTAACATAAAACTAAATAAACTAAATTTTCAGGGAGGAATTTTATTATGAAAAATTTTAAATTATTATTAGGAGCTTTACTTGTTTTAGGTCTTGTAGCTTGTGGAGAAAAGAAAGAAGAAGCTAAACCAGCTGAACAACCAGCTGCAACTACTGAAGCACCAAAAGAAGAAGCTAAAACAGAAGCACCAGCAGAAAAACCAGGAGAATCTGGATTTCGCAGAAGTACCTATAGATGAAACAGTTGTAGGGACCTTACCAGCAGCAGCAGTTTATTTCCAAGCTGTTGATATGATACCAGAAGGAAAACAACCTTCAGCTGCTGAATCAGATATGCACTTAGAAGCTGACATCCACTTATTACCAGATGCTGCTAAGAAATATGGATTTGGAGATGGAGAAGATATTTGGCCAGCTTACTTAACAGTAAACTATAAAGTATTATCTGAAGATGGAAAAACTGAAATAACTTCAGGAACATTTATGCCAATGAATGCTGATGACGGAGCTCACTATGGTATAAACGTTAAAAAAAGGATTAATTCCAATTGGAAAAATATAAATTACAATTAGAAATTAAAGCACCTACTGACTACTTATTACACGTAGACAGTGAAACAGGAGTACCAGCTGCTAAAGATGGAGGAGTTGCTGCTGCTGAAGAATTCTTCAAAACTCAAAACAGTTGAATTCGATTGGACTTATACTGGAGAACAATTACAAAATAAATAATTGTTGACTGTTTAAAGAAAAAGCTTGTTACTTTTTGTAACAAGCTTTTTGTTTATTTATATGTTGTTCTATTTTATAAAAATTAAATATTTATTATCAATAAATTTTTTGTAATTGTTCTTCATAAGATAAATGAAAAGCAATATATTTTATTTTCATAAGATCTCCTATAAATAAAAAAATACTCGTAGAGGGCGTACCCTGTTCAATTAAGAACCACGAGAGTGTTGATGTCAATATTAATTGTTACTTAATAATAGCACTCTTATAGTATTTTTGTCAAGAAATTTTTTTAATTTAGTTTCAATAGAAAATTTGTTATACAAAAAGTAATGGTGTTTTTAATATATTATACACTAAAACTTATATTTTTTTACAATTTAAAAAGATATTTTAATAAAAATTTAGTTAAAATTCTTTTCTCTTATATTAATGTTAATAATATTTGAAATATTTTCTAACATATAATATAATAAAAGTATGTAATATCATAAAAATGAAAGGAGATAATCAAATATGAAAAATAAAAATTTTTACAAGTTCTTATTTAGGATTAGAGTCTTATTTAGTTGAAGTAGAAGTTGATATTTCAAGAGGTTTGCCTATGTTCTCAATAGTTGGTATGGAGATACTGCCATACTTGAGAGTAAACTTTAGAGTTAAAAGCAGCTCTTAAAAATTCTGATTATGAAGTAAGACCTCAAAAGATAGTAGTTAATTTATCTCCTGCAGGTATAAAAAGAAGGAGCTCAGTTTGACTTAGCCATAGCCATAGGAATAATTCTAGAGATGAAACTTTTTAAGAGATTTAAGAGAAATAGTTAAGGATTATCTTTTTCATAGGAGAATTATCATTAGATGGAGAAGTTAAAGGAGTTACAGGAACAATAAACACTGTCATACTAGCTAAAGAAAAAAAGGTTTTCAGGGTTATACTTCCTTATGAAAAATAGAAATGAAGCTAGTTTAATAGATGGAATAGATATAGTGGTAGTTAAGAATATAACTGATGTTGTAAACTTCATAGAAAATGGAGTAAAAATACCTTTTTGAAAAAATAAAAATAGAAAAAGATGAAAATAATGTTTTAGATTTTTTTCTGATGTAAAGGGACAATATTTTTGCAAAAAGAGCAATGGAGATTTCGGCAGCAGGAGGGCATAATATTCTCTTGATTGGAAGCCCAGGTTCAGGTAAGTCTATGCTTGCCAAAAGAATGATAGGAATACTTCCTGAGATGTCTGAAAATGAAATTATAGAAAGTACTAAAATATACAGTGTTGCAGGTGAATTATCTGAAAAAAATCCTATCATATCAAAAAGACCTGTGAGAATGCCACACCATAGTAGTACACTTCCAGCTATGGTAGGTGGAGGGAAAAAAGCTATACCTGGCGAAATAAGCTTGGCAAGTAATGGAATACTAGTTTTAGATGAAATGAGTGAATTTAAACACAGTGTTTTAGAAGCGTTGAGACAACCTTTGGAAGATGGCTTTTGTGAGTATAACTAGAGCTATGTATAGGGTGGAATTTAAGACAAATTTTCTTTTAGTTGGAACAAGCAATCCTTGTCCTTGTGGAATGCTATATGAAGGAAATTGTAAATGCTCTAATATTGAGATTGAAAGATATACAAAAAAATTATCAGTTCCTATTTTTAGATAGAATAGATTTAATAGTACAGATAAAAAGATTGAATGAAGAAGAGCTAGTAAATAGTAAAAAGGAGAAAGCTCAGCTGAAATAAAGAAAAGAGTTATAAAAGCTAGAGAAATTCAATATAAAAAGATTTAAAAGAAATTAGAACTAACTCAACAATGACTCAGGAAGAATTATACTGTGATATCAAAGATGAAGATAAAAGATTTTTAATATCAGCTTTAGAAAATCTAAAAATTTCTGCTAGAGTTTATGACAAAATTTTTAAAAATAGTGAGAACAATAGCTGACTTAGAAGGAAAAAGACGATTTAGAAAGAAAAACATCTCTTAGAAGCAATTTCTTTTAAAAAAATAGACTTTCTACAAAAAAATATTGAAAAAAATTTCATTTTGTGCTAAAATAAGGTAGAGAGAAAACTAAATTGAATTAAGGTGGTAAAAATGAATAAAGTAAATATTGTCTATTACAGTTTTACAGGTAATACTTTAAGAATGGTAAAAAGCATTTGAAAAAGGACTTCAAGAAGCAGGAGTTCCTTTTAAATCTTATAGTGTAGTTGAATTAAAAAAATGATGATGAGGCTTTTTGATTGTGAAATTTTAGCTCTTGCTTCTCCAGCTAATCAAACAGAAGCTATAGAAAAAAGAGTATTTTTCAACCTTTCATGAAAAAGAAATGCTGAAAGATTTAAAGATAAAAAAATTTATCTTTTCGGAACTTTTGGTTGGGGTACAGGCATGTATATGAGCCATTGGATAAAAAGAAGTTGAAGAATTAGGTGCTAAAATAGTTGAATTACCTATGGCTTGCAAAAGGTAGTCCAAACTCTGAAACTAGAGAAAAACTACAAGAATTAGCGAAAAAGATTGCTACTATGTAAAAACTAAATGGGGCTGTTGTAATTAATAATTTAGTTATTAATTTATTAACAGCTTTTTATTTTAATAAATCTCAGGAAGAAGTCTCCCACTTCTATAGGCAGGAGTAGTTTAGATGTTGATAAAATTAAGAGAATATGATAAATTAAGTAAAAAGGAGAGATTTTAAATGAAAAAATTACTCATATTTTTATTACTAGTTTTAGTTATACTCATGCTTGTTTTTAGTTCTAGTTATAAAAAGAATCTCTCATTTATCTAAGATTAATGATGATGTAAGTATAGCAAAAATGAAAATTAAAGAAAAATCTTATTTTGATGATTCAAAAGTTGAAGAAAAAAATATATGGTGATGAAGAAGAAAATTATTAGATGATATTTTTACATATAAAATATGATGACTTACCAATATATCAAATTATAGTTACTATATCAGAACAACTTAATACTCATGTGAATTTATTATAGTTTACAATGAAGAGTATAAATCAGGAGATGTTAGTTTTGTATGGGAAACCAAAGAAAAAAAGAAGTTAGTTTTCGAGATTCCTATAACAAAAAGAAACAAGAAATATTGTGTTATGGAATTATCTGAATTAACTTCATCTACTATGAATGATATAGATGAGGACGAAGAACTTACTTCAGAAGAAAAAAAGAGTCTAAAAAGCAAAAACATATAGAGAAGCATGGAGTCCAGATTTGTTTATAAGATTTAATGGAGAAGGTAATTTTTTTACTTTAGAAGATATAAAATCTTTTAGATGAAATTAGAGATTTAGTTGGATCTTTCAAATCAAAAATAGTGATATTATAGCTGAAAAATATATTTGAGACTTTGCTGAGGGTAATTACGAAATATCAGAGTATGCTTCGGCTGAATTTTTTTAGCAGAAATAATGAAAGCAAATCAAAAGTCATTCTTTACCATTTGTGTATACAGGAGAACTATCTATAGAGAGTTTAAACAGATACTATATATTCTAATCTTGGTGCTGATAGAGCAATTATAGATGGAGCTGCAGGAAATAAGATAGGTGCATATTTATCTGTAACATATTACAAAAACGATAAACAATTAGCTGTTTTGTATTTTTATGTTAGACGAGAAATTAGTTGGAACCCCAGATATTAGACTTGAATTTTCTAATGGAAAAGAATTGAAAAAGTTGGGATGTTGTGAACTACCACGACTAACACCCTAACGAGTGCTAGAGCCACGAGTGTTCTAACACATTTAACAAATTATATACAAAAATAAAGAAAGCTCTTAAATCTTTAAAGAATAAACTAGTACAAATATATAAAATTAGGCTGTTGCAAAATTAAACTTTCAAACCCTAAAGTAAAAAAATAAGTGAGTTACGAATGAAATTTTAGATAAAAATCAAATAGAATGAGCCGAGCAAATTCAGGAGTGTTTGAGCATAGCGAGTTTCCTGATTTGCAGCGAATTCTTGATTTTTTATCGTTAAGAAATTTACCAGTAATGAACTATTTTTACTTTTTGTTAATTTCACAACAGCCTAGTTCTATATTTTTAAAGACTTTTTAATTCTATTTCTGTTTCTTCATATTCTTGATATTTTTTTCTAATATTTTTATTATCAAGATTATCTAATTCTTCTTGTAAAGACATAAGTTTATCTACATCATTTTTCTCCTGCAAGTAGATATTTTTATTTACTTCTTCTTTTTTCTTCTTCAATTTTTTTGTATTTCTTCTTCAAGTCTTACAAGTTTCTTTTTCCAAAGAAGCAATTCTATTTTTAGCCTTTTTCTGTTCTTCATAAGATTTTACAGCTTCTTCATTCTTAACTTTTTACATTGTCTCTCTCTTGTTTATAGGACTCATAATCTCCATCAAAAGTTTCAACTCCATCAGTTTTCAACTCATAGATTTTAGTTACAACGGTGTTCAAGAAATTTCTATCATGAGATACAACTAAGATAGTTCCAGGATAATCTTCAAGTGCATCCATTAAAATTTCTCTTGAGTAGATATCCAAGTGGTTAGTAGGTTCGTCAAGTATTAAGAAATTAGGCTTTTTCAAGCATAAGTTTCATAAAAAGCAACCCTAGCTTTTTTTCTCCACCACTTAAAGAAGAAATCTTTTGTAAATATCATCTTCTAAATAGAAAGGCTCCACAGATATTTCTAGCTTCTTCTTCAGATAAAGTAAAATAGAACATAAGTTCTTCTATAATATTATTATTTAAACCTAATCCTTGATGATTTTGGTCGTAGTAACCAATAGAAACTCTTTCACCTATTTTAAATTCTCTGAACTAGCCTTTTTCTAAATTGTTGATAATCTTTAAAAAGAGTAGATTTTCCTGTACCATTTTTTTCCTATTAAACCTATTCTTTCTCCACGATAAACTTTTTAAATTTAAATCTTAAACAACAACTTTATCTTCAAAAGTCTTAGATAAATTTTTTTAATATCTAAAACTAAGTCAACACTTTGTGCTTTTTATATCAAATTTTAATTTTTATCTTTTGAGTTGTTACAACAGGATTTTTCCATTTTTTCCATTCTATTAAGTATTTTTTCTCACCTCTAGCCTGTTTAGATTTCACCCTGCTTTATATCTTCTGATGAAATTCTTCCATCTTCTTTATTTTATCTTGTTCTTTTTTCATAGGCTTTTAACTTCTCACTTAAATAAGCCTCTTTTTGAATTAAGAAATCAGTGTAATTTCCTTTGTAGTCTTTTTAATCTTTTACCTTCAATTTCAAAAAACCTCTATTGACTACATTATCCAAGAAATACACATCATGTGATATTAAAATTATAGCCTTGTTATAGTCTTTTAGAATCTTCTCAAGCCATTCAATAGATGTTAAATCCAAATGGTTAGTAGGTTCGTCAAGTATCAGTAAATCAGGTTCTTCCAACAATATTTTAGCAAGAGCAACTCTTGAATTTTGTCCACCTGATAGATTTCCAATTTTCATAGTCCAAAGATTTTCAGGAATATTTAAACCATTTAAAATCTGCTTTATTTTATATTCTATTGAATATCCTTCATGTCTTTCATATCTTTCAGAAACCTCACCAAGTTCTTCCATCAACTTGTCAAAATTATCTAAATCAACAGTTAGCAGAAAAATTTATTTCTTGCATTCTGTTATAGTCTTCTAAAAGATTGTTAAATACAGTCATAAGCTCATTGAAAACTGTATTTTCTTTATTAGTTGTGTATTTTGTGCAAGATAACCCACTTTTAAATTACTTTTTTTAGAGATAGTTCCTCTCTCATTTGTAGTAGGGTTGATTTTCAGATTTTCCAAACCTAATAGTAATTTTAATAAGGGTTGTTTTTCCTGCACCATTTACACCTATTAGTCCTATTTTATCTTTTCTCATCAACTGAAAAAAAGATATTTCTTTTAAAAAGAGTTTCTCCAGAGAAACCCATATATATATCATTTACTTGTAATATTGCCAATATTCCACCTCATTTTTATTTTAGTAACTAGTTTTTAATATTTAATTCATTATGAAAATATTTTTAAAGCAAGACATTGAACATAACAAGTAATTTTTCTTAATCTCTTGATGTTCTAAGGCTTTTTATATATTTTTATATATGAACTAAGCTTGGATATAATGAAAGTTTCTTTTTGTAATTAATTGACTATATTCTGATTGAGAAAATAAAAAGCAGTTTTATTTTTTGAATTATATATTTTAAATCTTTAATAATCAGTGTTTTAGATAAATCAAGTCCTTTTGTTTTTTCTTTTGTCTGTAAATATAGCATACTGATGTTTTATATGATGTCTTATAGGTATTGCAAAATAAAAGGTCTTTATATTTTTAATAGACAAACTGTTGCATAAGGTCTATTATTTTTTTCTTTTTCGATCTTCACAATCTTTATACAATTCAAAAAGTTATCAGTTAGAAAACAAAATTTCACCTTTATATCCTCCACTAGTAAAAAAAGTCCTAATGATATTATCAGGACTTTTTAATCTTCTAGTTTGATATTTCTTTTTATTATCCTGTTCGTTATCATACGAACATATCTTTCTTGGTCAGTATTTCTTTTATTACCCTGTTCGCTACTGTACGAACATCTCTTTCCTATATTTTTATACTATATTTTTGACTTTATGTCAATATACTTCTTTATCTTTGCTTTTTATCAAAATAAGCAACTATAAAAAAATTGTTGATATTATACATAAAAATCCTATTACATCTAGGAAATCAAATGCTAATCTAAGAATAATATAGCACAGATAGTTGCAGCCACAGGTTCAATACAAGCGATTATACTCGCTTTTGTTTATCCTATTATATTTACTCCTGTCAAATAAAGAATAAATGCAATTATTGTTCCAAATACAATTATTAACATTAACACAAGGAAAGTTATAAAATCAAAAGTTACATTGATATTCCAAGGTTTTTGTTACAAAAGGCAATAAATATTCCACCTATCATCATACCCCAAGCAACTACTATTGAAGCTCCATATTTCTTTAAAAGACTTTCAGGTTGTACAGTATAAAATACAACAGATAAGGCAGATAATATACCCCAAACAAGAGCTTTTAAAAGATATTTGTAAACTTGTTATATCTCCATGTGTTGCTAAAAGGAAAACTCCAAAACTTGATAGACAGATTGAAACAATCTCATATTTCAAAGGTTTTTTTCTCTCTAAACACATATATATCAGAACTAAGGTATATTCAAAATATGTAAGCACTGTTGCTATGGCAGCATTTGAAAACTGAATAGCAGAGAAATATGTATATTGGTACCTAACATTCCAATAAATCCAAATAGTACAATTTGAAATAAATCTTTAGGATTTTTTTAAAACATCAAAAATCTTAGTTCCTTTTTATAGTATAGATAACCTAGTAGTAAGAAACCTGCTAGTATCAATCTGTATGGTATAAGCCATGAGTAGTAACATTTTTATTAAGAAACAAGTAGTTTCCATAACTCCGTTTATACCCCAGAGAGTTCCTCCTACAAAGGTGCTTAACATTCCAGTATTATCATTCTTTTTCATAGTCTCTCCTAATTTAACTTTTTCTATTATTAATGTATAATTTTTTTCTTTATGTCATTATCTGAATACAATTCAATTTTTTTATTTCTTTCTAAAAATTCCTTCAAATTTTTCTAGTTAAAATTTTTTTCCATTTTCTGATATATTTTTAATTTTTATATCTGATTTAATGTAATCACCCTTTTGTAAGTAATCAAACTCTGTGTCATAGACTAAAAAGTAAGTTTAATTTTTATATCTTTCTTATAGTTAAAGAATGAAGCATCTAGCTCAATTTCCTGATTCTTTTCCATAACTCCATTAAATATCTTAATATTTTCATTCTTGAAATATGATAAAATCTCAGTTGAAGTGCTAGGAATTCCATATCCTATTTCTTCCACAGATAGATTTTTATCTGTATTTTTAGCCGAATGAATAATCAAAGCTTTTAAAAGTATAGGATTAAAATCAGAGAAATCTTTTAAAATCCTTACATATATTTTTGATAAATTATTGTAGCAAGAGATGAAATTCTTGCAGTGGCAAAACTTGTACCTGATGATGAAGCAACATTTCCATTTCTAGAGAATGAATTTACTCCCTTCATTATCATTTCCACCGTTATCACCACGTAATAAGTCACCACCATAACTAGCTATGTCAGGCTTAATTGTTCCCTTAGATCCTAAAACCTACTCTACTGTAGTTTGAAGCATAACCTTCATTAGTTATTGAACCAACTACAAGTGATAGTAATGAGTCTGAACCATGATAAAGTTTTTCCTTTTGGAAGTTGTTTTCATAAAGTTACCACCATTACCAGCAGATTTTAAAAATCAAAACTCCATAAGTTTTTTTGTAAATGGTCTAAAAACTACTCCAAAATCTGAGAAAGTATCTTCTATACCCAATCTAACACTCAAAGATAAATTCCAAATTTTTAACTCTTTTATAATTTTTCTTCTATTACAAAGTGATATTTTTAATAAGTCATCTTCTTCTATTGTTGTGGCAGATAGAACAGTAGCATCTAAAAGATAGAAAGGCTCATTCTTTACTATCTCTCTATTTTCTAGTTTATCCCCATACAGAGCAATACCTGAAACAAATGTTCCATGTGTTGTACTTGTCTCTTCCCTTTAAAAATCTTGTATGAACTCTTTTTATCCAAGGATCTAAATGTTTTATATGGGCTATACCATTGTCTATAACTCCCAAAGTTACATAATCTTTATTTTCTTCAGGATAGACTACAGGGATTTCTCCATCTTCATCTTCAATTTGCAAAGGCAAAGAATATATAGAAACAGGCTCAATATATTTAATATAGTTTGAAGCCTTCTCTTGTAATATCATGATAAATTTACTGTTGATATCAATTAATTTATACATGAAAAGATCCTTAAAGTATTCTGTTCTTTTTGTATTTAATATTATAGTCTTCTAAAAATTTTTTTACAAAATCTTTTTCTCTTGAAATATCAATTAAACTAACTTTATAATTTGAATTTACATCTTCTTTCGCTAATCTTACTCTCATATTTACCTCTAATTTTTTTATTTATTTTTGCATTATATTATATCATAGATTTCAAGTTTTTTTATAATAAAAAAAGCAGGAACAACTGGCAGGTTGTTCCCATATCATTGAAATTCTCTTAATTATATTTTTAGTAAGTTACTACAGTGATTTTTTTCCATTGTCATATTCTGCTAAGAATATATCAGAAATATTATCATATCCCATTTCTTTTAATCTTGTTTCTAGCCATTCAGTATCTTTTATCAATAACTTCAAGTATATTTGTTTGTACTGTACCATCAGTTATAATAGGATACTTAGGATTTTTCTTCATCTTGTAAAACAACTATCAGTTGTCCATTTTGTTCCAGCACAGCTCTTTTTAACTTTTTTTGATACTATAAATTCCATTAGTACGTAATTTAAAAAGCTATATCATGGGCTGTTAATCCTGCTCTACGACAAGCCTCAACATCTAATACTCCCTTTTTATGAGGATTACAGGTTGTCCATCTAAAAATACTTTTGAATATTACACTGTTAGTTTTTAGCCATTTTAGAAGAAGAACTATGATTGTCCATATCATAAGGACAATAAAAAAATTGAAGTACAGTTATATTAGGGGCATATATTACCCTTCCGACAATTCCCCCTAGAACATAGTTTGAAACTTGATCCATAGTTGATGAAGGTGCAAGATTTCCTTTTTCCTGATATATTTATAACTAAGACTGAAGAAAGAAGTCCCATAATCAATTTAATAGCAATGTTTAAATATGATAATTCCATTATTTGTTCACCTCGATTAATTCTACTTTTTGGATTTTTCTAAATCAATTTTTTTCTAAAAGATAATTTTCACCATTATCTCCACTAATAACTCTGAAATAAAGAGTTCCAATTCTCACTAAGGCTCCATCTATTGAAGCAGAAGTATTTATGTAGATGTTTTCTTTATCAGTTTTCAAATCCTCTGCTATAACTTCAATGAAATGAACCGCCTGTCTATAACGATTGTCATTGCTATGTGATTTTTGATACTGAGTTATCTTAATACTTATAACAACAATAATAGTAAGAGTAAAAATAATAGCCAGTTCCCTAAATTTACTGTCTTTATGTCCTTTGTTGTATTTAAAAAAAAGTGAAAAATAAGACAAATAATTAAAAATAATGGAAATGCTGCTCCCCACCAATCGAACTTAGCAATTTGCTCAAGCAAATAGTTGTAAGAATAAAATCTCATTTATTAATCTCCTTTTAAAATATATATTTTGAACTTTATATTTTGCAGTTACATTTTTGAAGACTATTATATTACATTTTTTTAGTATGTTTGCAACTGAAAAATAGAAACGACAAAAATACTATCTATGGCAGTAGATAGTATTTTTTTATTTTTTTCTAATTATATTTTTTTAGTAAGTTACTACAGTAATTTTTTTCCATTGTCATATTCTGCTAAGAATATATCAGAAATGTTATCATGTCCCATTTCTTTTTAATACTGTTTCTAGCCATTCAGTATCTTTATCAATAGCTTCAAGTATATTTGTTTGTACTGTACCATCAGTTATAATAGGATATTTAGGATTTTTCTTCATCTTGTAAAACAACTATCAGTTGTCCATTTTGTTCCAGCACAGCTCTTTTAACTTTTTTTGATACTATAAATTCCATTAGTACGTAATTTAAAAGCTATATCATAGGCTGTTAATCCTGCTCTACGACAAGCCTCAACATCTAATACTCCCTTTTTATGAGGATTACAGGTTGTCCATCTAAAATAGTTTTTGAATATTACACTGTTAGTTTTTAGCCATTTTAGAAGAAGAACTATGATTGTCCACATCATAAGGATGATAAAATATTGAAGTACAGTTATACTAGGGTTATATATTACCCCTCCGACAATTCCCCCTAGAACATAGTTTAAAACTTATCTATAGCTGATGAAGGTGCAAGATTTTCCTTTTCCTGATATATTTATAACTAAGACTAAAGAAAGAAGTCCCATAGTCAATTTAATAGCAATGTCTAAATACGATAATCCCATTATTTTCTCACCTCAATTAATTCTACCTTTGGATTTTTCCAAATCAATTTTTTTCTAAAAGATAATTTTCACCATTGTCTCCACTAATAACTCTGAAATAAAGAGTTCCAATTCTTACTAAGGCTCCATCTATTGAAGCCGAAGTATTTATATAGATATTTTTCCTTATCAGTTTTCAAATCCTCTGCTACAACTTCAATGAAATGAACAGCCTGTCTATAACGATTATCATTGATATGTGATTCTTGATACTGAGTAATCTTAATACTTATAACAACAATAATAGTAAGAGTAAAAATAATAGCCAGTTCCCTAAATTTACTTTTCTTTATGTCCTTTGTTGTATTTAAACAAAGTGAAAATAAGACAAATAATTAAAAAAATAGAGTGAATACAGCTCCCCACCAATCGAACTTTAGCAATTTGCTCAAGCAAATAGTTGTAAGAATAAAATCTCATTTATTAATCTCCTTTTAAAATATATATTTTTGAACTTTATATTTTGCAGTTACATTTTGAAGACTATTATATTACATTTTTAGTATGTTTGCAACTGAAAAAAATAGAAGAGTAAAAAAATAGTATTGTATAAAAAAATAAAATGTGTGCTATTATATCAAATATAAAGAAAATTAAATAATAAAAACTAGTTACAAGGGAGTCAATAAATTGACTGAGAAAAGGATGTTGAGCCTTGACCTTTTGACCTGATTTGGGTAATGCCAACGTAGGAAGTAAGAAGTTTGTTTTTGAAATTACAAAGCATATACAAATTAGGTATATGCTTTTTTTATTGCTTGGAGGAAAATATGAAAGAAATGTCTTATCAATAGCAGGTTCAGATTGTAGTGCAGGGAGCAGGGATACAAGCTGATTTAAAAACTTTTGTTGCAAATGGAGTTTATGGAATGACTGTTATCACAAGCTTAACAGCCCAGAATCCACAGAAAGTAAAGATGGTTGAAGATGTTTCAATAGAAATGCTAAAAAAATCAACTAGAAGCAATATTAGATGTTATAGAAGTTTCAGCTATAAAGATTGGAATGATAAATAGCAAAGAAAAATGCTGAACTGATATATGATAGCTTGTTGAAATACAAAGTTAAAAAAATATAGTTCTCGACCCTATAATGATATCTACAAGTGGAAAGTCTTTAATAAAAAGATGAAACCAAAAGATTTTTTTAGTAAATAAATTATTTAAGCTAGTGGATATAATCACTCCTAATTTAGATGAAACCACAGAAATAGTAAAAATGATTTTAAATAATGAAAAATATAGAGAATATAGATAGTGTTGAAAAAAATGCAAAAGCTATGGAAAGATAATTGCAGATTTTCACTAAGAAATGGGTTCTTGTTAAAAGGTGGACATCTTTCAAATAGTGCAGTGGATATTCTTTTAAATAGTGATGAAATATATATTTTTAGAAGGAGAGAAAATTCCTAATAATAAGACTCATGGAACAGGTTGTAGCCTATCTTCAGCCATAGCCTCAAACTTAGCTAAGGGATATTCTATGCTAGACTCAGTCAAGAAAGCTAAAGAATTTTGTACTATATTCAATAAAGAATTCAATAGATTTTTGGAGAAATAGGTGGAACAGTGAATCAAATGGGAGAAATATATAAAAATATAGATATAGAAAAGTTATATTAAGGAGAACTTATGGAACTAAAAGCTTGCAAGATTTATCTAGTTACTGATGAAAAAGCTTGTTTAGGAAAAGGTTTTTATGTTTGTATAGAAGAAGCTATTAAAAGGTGGAGTTAAGATAGTTCAGTTAAGAGAAAAAAATATCTACAAAAAGATTTCTATGAGAAGGCTTTTAAAGGTAAAAGAAATTTGTGAAAAACTATGGAGCCTTATTCATTATAAATGACAGATTGGATATAGCTCAGGCTGTTGGAGCAGATGGTGTTCATCTGGGACAATCCGATATGCCCATAGAGAAAGCAAGAGATTTTTAAAGGATAAATTTTAATTGGAGCAACAGCAAGAAATATAGAAGAAGCTAAAAGAGCAGAACTCTTAGGAGCAGACTATATAGGAAGTGGAGCTATCTTTTGGAACTAACACAAAGGATAATGCTAAAAAAATTGGAGATGGAAGAGTTAAAAAGATAGTTACCAGTGTAAAAATTCCAGTTTTTTTGCTATAGGAGGAATAAATATTGATAATGTAAGTAGTTTAAAAAAATATAGGCTTTACAAGGTATATGTGCAGTGTCAGGGATATTATCAGAAAAAAAGATTGTAAAAAGTAGTAGATATGATGTTGAAAAAAATTTTAATTAATTGAGGAGATGATATTATGTATAAAACACAGATGGAGGCTGCTAAAAAAGGAATTTTAACAAAGGAAATGAAAAGCATTGCTGAAAGTGAAGCTATGGACGAAAAAAATTTTAATGCAAAGGGTAACAAGTGGAGAAATTGCTATACCAGCTAATAAAAAAATCATAGTTCTCTTGTGGCAAAAGGAGTTGGGTCAGGACTATCAACAAAGATAAATGTAAATTTAGGAATATCTAAAGATTGTCCTGATGTAGATAAGGAATTGGAAAAAGTAAAAGTTGCCATAGATATGAAGGCAGATGCAATAATGGATTTGAGTTCATTTGGCAAAACAGAAGAATTTAGAAAAAAATTAATTGCTATGTCAACAGCTATGGTTGGAACAGTTCCTGTTTATGATGCCATAGGTTTCTACTGATAAGGAATTAAAAGATATTAAGGCAGAAGAATTTTTTTAGATGTAGTGAGAAAACATGCCGAAGATGGAGTGGACTTTGTCACTATACATGCAGGATTAAATAGAGAAGCAGTGGAACTTTTTCAAAAGAAATGAAAGAATAACTAATATTGTTTCAAGAGGAGGTTCTCTGATGTATGCTTGGATGGAACTTAACAATGCTGAAAATCCCTTTCTATGAAAACTTCGATAAACTTTTAGATATTTGTGAAGAATATGATATGACAATAAGTTTGGGAGATGCATTGAGACCAGGTTGCTTAAATGATGCAACAGATGCCTGTCAAATAAAAGAGCTAATAACATTGGGAGAATTGACTAAGAGAGCATGGAAAAGAAATGTACAAATAATAATTGAAGGACCAGGACATATGGCAATAGATGAAATAGAAGCAAATGTGAAGTTAGAGAAGAAACTTTGCCACAATGCACCTTTCTATGTGTTAGGACCATTGGTAACAGATATTGCACCAGGTTATGACCATATCACTTCAGCCATTGGTGGAGCAATAGCAGCTGCTGCAGGAGTTGACTTCCTATGTTATGTTACACCAGCTGAACATTTAAGATTACCAAATTTAGATGATATGAAAGAAGGTATAATAGCTTCTCGTATTGCTGCCCATGCTGCTGATATCAGTAAAAAAGTTCCAAAGGCTATAGATTGGGATAATAGAATGGCAAAATATAGAGCAGATATAAATTGGGAAGGAATGTTTGCAGAAGCAATAGATGAAGAAAAAGCTAGAAGATACAGAAAAGAGTCTACTCCTGAAAATGAAGATACATGTACTATGTGTGGAAAAATGTGTTCTATGAGAACTATGAAAAATAATGTCAGGTGAAGATTTAAATATTTTAAAGTAGGAGTATAAAATGGTAGAAATTAATGGAAAATATGAAGAGATAAATGATGTTAATTTACTAGATTATCTAATAGAAAATAAGTATAGAGTGGATAGAGTTGTTATTGACTATAATGGAGAAATAGTAAAAAAAGCAGAATTTTCAAAAATTAATATAAAAAAAATACAGATAAAATAGAAATTGTATGTTTTGTTGGTGGAGGCTAGGATATGGACTTGAAAAGAAGAAGATTTGCTTAAAAAGAAATGTAAAAAGGTATATCTGAGAAAATTAAAAAAAGGCAAAAGTTTGTATTTTTAGGCTTTGGGTGGCTTTAGGTTCAAAATGTAGCTACTCTACTTGCAAGATCAGGCATAGGATATTTAAAATTAGTTGATTTTGATATAGTCGAAGCAAGTAATTTGAATAGACAACAATATAGAATATCTCATATAGGGATGAAGAAAAACTGAAGCTATAAAAACTATTATAAAAGAAATAAATCCTTTTGTAGAGATTGAAGTCTTAGATGTAAAAGTAGATAGAGAAAATATATTATCTATAGTTGGAGATATTGAAATTGTTGTAGAGGCCTTTTGATGTTGCTGAAACAAAGGCTATGGCTATAGAAGAATTATTGATAAATGGAGATAAGATACTTGTATCTGCCTCAGGAATGGCAGGACTAGGTTCAGCAAATGAAATTATTACAAGAAAAAAATTAGAGATAATTTCTATTTAGTAGGAGATAATTATTCTGACTATGAAGAATATTCAGGGATTATGTCAACTAGAGTTATGCTTTGTGCTACCCATCAAGCAAATATAGTTTTAAGAATAATACTAGGAGAAGAAAAATGAGTGATAGTTTTAAACTTGGAAATAAAGAATTTAATTCAAGATTTATCCTTGGTTCAGGAAAGTATTCAAATGAATTAATAAACAGTGCTATTAATTATGCAGGAGCAGAGATAGTGACTGTTGCAATGAGAAGAGCTATCAGTGGAGTTCAAGAAAAATATCTTAGATTACATTCCTAAGAATATAACTTTACTTCCTAATACTTCTGGTGCAAGAAATGCCGAAGAAGCAGTGAAGATAGCAAGGCTTGCAAGAGAATGTACTCAAGGAGATTTTCATTAAAATTGAAGTGATTAAAAGATAGTAAATATCTTTTACCTGATAATTATGAAACCATAAAAGCAACTGAAATATTAGCAAAAGAAGGCTTTGTTGTAATGCCATATATGTACCCTGATTTGAATGTTGCAAGAGCTTTAAGAGATGTAGGAGCAAGTTGTATTATGCCACTTGCAGCACCAATAGGTTCTAATAGAGGCTTAATAACTAAGGACTTTATCAAGATTTTAATAGATGAAATAGACTTACCTATAATAGTTGATGCAGGTATAGGAAAGCCCTCACAAGCTTGTGAAGCAATGGAAATGGGAGTGACTGCTATTATGGCTAATACTGCAATAGCAACTGCAAGTGATATTCCAAGAATGGCACAAGCTTTTAAGTATGCAATACAAGCAGGTAGAGATGCTTATCTTGCTAAACTGGGGAGAGTTTTAGAAAATGGAGCCTCTGCCTCTTCACCACTTACAGGCTTTTTAAATGGGGAGGACTAATGGAACTAGAAAATATCAATTCAGATATTATGAATAGAGTAGTGAGTGAAATGAATAGTTACAACTATAATTCTTTTTCAGATGAAGATATAAAAGAAGCCTTGAATAAAGATTACTTTATCTATAAAAAGATTTTCAAGCATTACTCTCCTAAGGCTATGAATTATCTTGAAGAAATGGCTGAGAAAGCAAAGGAATGTAGAGAAAGATACTTTTGGAAATTCTGTCTATATGTTCACACCTCTATATATCTCAAACTATTGTGATAATTACTGTGTTTATTGTGGTTTTTAATTCACATAATAAGATAAAAAAAGAGCTAGACTAGATTTTTGAGCAGATAGAAGCTGAGTTAAAAAGAGATAGCCAAAAACAGGCTTGGAAGAAATCTTATACTTACGGGAGAAAGTGAAAAGATACTCAAGTATTGAATATATAGGGAAGCTTGTAAACTAGCTAGAAAAATATTTTAATAATGTAGGGAATTGAAATATATCCTGTAAATGTAGAGGACTATAAATATCTAAATTCTTGTGGAGTGGACTATGTAACTATTTTTTTCAAGAAACATATAACAATGAAAAGTATAAGAAATTGCATTTAGAGGGGCATAAAAAGTTTTTCTCCTATAGATTTAATTCACAAGAAAGAGCTTTGATAGGAGAATATGAGAGGAGTTGCCTTTTGGTGCTTTTATTAGGACTAGATGATTTTAGAAAAGATGCCTTTTTCAACAGGCTACCATGCTTATCTTTTACAGAAAAAAAATATCCTCATGCTGAAATTTCTATTTCTTGTCCAAGATTAAGACCCTGTTATCAATAATATAAAAAAATAGAAGAAGAGTTTGTCAGCGAAAAAGGAGCTATTTCAAATTATATGTGCATATAGATTATTTTTTTACCATTTTGCAAAATATAACGATATCAACAAGAGAAAATTCTAATTTTAGAGATAATGTTATAAAAAAATAGCTGCAACTAAAAATATCAGCAGGAGTGGATACAGGGATAGGAGCACACAGTGAATATTCAAATAAAAAAAGGTGATGAACAGTTTGAAATAGCTGATAGAAGAACTGTGTCAGAGATATTTGAAAAAGATAAAAACAGAGAGCTTACAACCTGTGATGAATGACTATATCTATTTAAAGGACTAAGTATGCTAGATAAAAATAAAATTGAAATATTATTAGTAATAGAAAATTATGTGAGAATGAAAATCTTGAAAAAGCAAATTAAAAAAATTTTTTTCAGCTTATGAGAAAAAAAATAATTTTAAAAATTTTGACATTGTTGCACTCACTTTAAGAGAAAAAGATTTAGATAAAAATGAATATTTAAAGTTAATAGAAAAAAATCTATCCTATCTGTCAAAAAAATATAAGATAAATTTAATCTTACATCAAAATTATGATTTAAACTTAGATGATAAATATAATATTGAAGGAATTCATTTAAGTTATAGTATTTTTAAATCTTTAAATCAAAATATTAAAGCAGAACTGATAAAGAAATATAAAAGAATAGGAGTGTCTATTCATAGTCTTGATGAAGCCAAAAGAAGTAGAAAAGTCTAGGAGCAAGTTATGTAGTTGCAGGGCATATATTTGAGACAGATTGCAAGAAAGGTTTAGAACCAAGAGGTTTAAAAATTTATTAAAGATTTATCATCTGCACTAAGTATTCCTATATTTGCAATAGGTGGAATAGATGAAAAAAATTCTCAATCTGTTATAAATAATGGAGCTTTTTTTCAATATGTATGATGTCAACTTTAATGAAATATTGAAAAATAAAAGTAAAAATAAACTCTTTACTGAGTAGATTTTTAAAATTTTTTTGAAAGGACTTAATAATTTTACTTATATATAACGATTACTTTGCCTGCCATTAGTGTTTCAGGAGCTCCACAAAGGCTCCCTCAACAATAATGGACGTCGAGTAATCTTATTGAAAGTTAATTATTGACTTAAAAAAATTTTTAAAAAGAAACTTATGATGTAATTTGTTTATTTTTACTTTTTTTGTTAAAGAAATTTTTTTATCTATGTATTATATTAGGAAAATAATACTATTTTTTTAGATGTATAAGCTAAAAATAAAAATTTTTAGTTTAATTTTTTTATAATAGGAGTATAATATAAATATAAAGGGATAAAAAAACTTATGGAGGTGATGAAAGTGGCTACTGATGCTATACTAAAAAGTTAAAGATGCAGAATTAAAAGGCAAAAAGAAATAATTGAAAAGGCAAATCAAGAAATTGCACTCTTAAAAAGAAGAGACTAGAGAGAAAACAAAAAAATTTCAGAAGGATGCCATAGAAACAGCCATAAAGAATGCAGAGATACTTAAAACAAAGTACAAAACTGAAGGAGAAGCTATCGCCAGTCCGATTTTTTTAAAGAAGCTGAACAAAAAGTTTTAGCTATTAAAGATGTTAAGGAGGATAAACTAGAATCTGTAATTGAATTAATTGTAGAAAGGATAGTGAATTCAAATGGCAATAGTTAAAATGAAAAAAATTTAAATTATTTGCTCTTGAAAAAGACAGAAAATCCTTATTAAAAGAACTACAAAAATTCTCTTATGTTCATTTTGTTAAAAACTAAAGAAGAAGATGAGAGTTTAAAAGAAATTGAACTTAACCAAGATATGACTATAATTAAAGAAAAAGTCAAAAAGTTAAGTGGATGCTTAACTACTTTTTTTAAAAACTTTTTTTCCAAAGGATACAAAAAAAGAAATAGATGAAAGTTCAATTAAGGAAACACTGTTTGTACTACTAGAGCAACAAGCAAGTAAATATGAGTTTTAGTAACGACTATGAGAATTTAGCAAATATAAGTGAGAGATTGATAGCAATAAAGAAGAAATTGCTAATCTTGAAACTTATAGAAAAAGAGTTATCTAAGTGGCTTAATATAAAAGAGTCTCTTGGTAATTTAAAAGCTTTTAAGACAGCAAAATTCTTTTTAGGAACAGTTGCAAAGAAGAATTTTGAACCATTAAAAGACAAGCTAAGAAACTTTGAACACACATACATAGAAGAAATCTCCGATGAATCAAGCCAAAGTAAATATTATGCTACTGACTTCAAACACCGAAGAAAAAGAACTCAAAAATGAATTAAAAACTTATAGCTTTTACTGAAACTAATTTTGATTTTGACACAAGTTTTACTGATGAATATGAAAAACAAAAAATAGAGAAGAAGAATTAAAAAAAGCTAACGAAAAATTAAAGGAAAAAGTTGAAAAATTATTGAAACTTATTCCAAAATTACTTATTCAAAAAGAATATTTAGATAATGCTTTTAATGAGAGAAACTGTTGTATCAAATTTCAAAGCAACAGATACAGTTAATGTTATAGAAGGCTATATTCCACTAGATATGGAAGAAGAGTTTAAAAAAATTATAAATAAAAAAACTCTAATAAAAGTAACTATTTAGAAATTACTGAAGTTGATAAAGATGATGAGGAAGTTCCAATCCTATTAAAGAATTCAGGAATAACAGGACTATTTGCATCTATAACTCAAATGTATGCACTACCTAAATATAATGAAATAGATCCAACAGCAATACTATCAATATTTTACTGGATTTTCTTTGGTATGATGGTAGCTGACTTTTCGCTTATGGACTTATTCTATTTATAATTTCAGGTCTTGCATTGATGTTTGGTAAATTTGATGAGAATAAAAAAAGAAAATTTTTAAAAATTTTTTTCTTTGCATTGAGTTTTTTTCAACTATGATATGGGGCTTACTCTATGGTAGTGCCTTTGGTGATTTAATAAAATTACCAACTCAAGTTTTAGACTCTTCAAAAGATTTTATGACCATATTAAAACTTTCAATAATATTTGGAGCTGTTCATTTGGTTGTGGGACTAGCTATCAAAGCCTATATCCTTATAAAAAAATGGACATTTTATGGATGCTGTGTATGATGTTTTCTTATGGTATTTAACTTTGACAAGTTTAATTCTACTTATTCTTGCAGGAAAATTAGAATTTACTTCTCTTACCAAAAATATACTTCTAGCTTGTACACTTGTTGGAATGCTAGGAATAGTAGCTTTTGGAGCAAGAGATGCAGAAACTATAGTGGGAAGAATAGGTGGAGGACTTTATTCACTGTATGGAATTACTTCATATATAGGAGACTTTTGTTTCATACTTAAGACTTATGGCATTAGGTTTGGCAGGAGGCTTTTATAGCAGTTGCAATAAATATTATTGTAAAAATGTTAGTAAGTGGAGGAATACTAGGAATTATACTAGGAGCAATTGTGTTTGCATTTGGGCAATCATTTAATATATTCTTGAGTTTCCTATCAGCTTATGTTCATACTTCAAGACTTATGTATGTTGAATTTTTTTCTAAATTCTATGAAGGTGGAGGAAAAGCATTTAAAAAATTAGGTATAGTTAAAAAAATAGTTCATTACTAGTAAAATTTCTTAACGATAAAAAAATTAACGTTTCGCTGTAAATTGACCAACTCTGCTAACAAGTTAGCTCAGACATGTCGAGATTTACTCGGCTCACTTGCTTTAATTTTTTTCTAAAATTTACAATCGTAATTCACTTATTTTTTTAGCTTAGAATAATAGAAAATAAGGAAGAAAGGGGAAGAAAATGGAAAATATAATGACAATATTTGAGCAAAATGGTGGAGTAGTATTTGGAATATTAGGTGCAGCACTAGCAGTTTTATTATCAGGTATTGGTTCAGCAAGAGGAGTTGGATTAGCTGGGGAAGCAGCAGCAGGTCTTGTTATAGATGAACCTGAAAAATTTGGTAAAGCTATGGTACTTCAACTTTTACCAGGAACACAAGGACTTTATGGTTTTGTCATTGGACTTTTTATCATGTTTAGACTTTCTCCAGATATGAAAGTAATAGAAGGACTATATCTTCTTATGGCAGGACTTCCAGTTGGTTTTGTTGGATTGAGATCAGCTCTATATCAAGGGCAAGTTGCAGTTGCAGGTATTAATATTCTAGCAAAAAATGAAACTCATCAAACAAAAGGAATAATTCTTGCAGTAATGGTTGAAACTTATGCAATCTTAGCATTTGCTATGTCTTTCTTACTACTAAATCAAGTGAAGTTTTAAAAAGGATGTGATAGAATGTCCAATTTAGATAATCTTGTTGCAGAGATTTTGCAACAGGCACAAAAAGAAGCGAACAGAATGTTAACTAAAGGCAAAAACAGAAAATTCAGAATTTTCTGAAAAAGAGAATAAAAAGATACAAAAAGAAGTTGATGTTATAAATGATAAGGCACAAGAAGAAGCTCAAGCCTTGAAAAGAAAGAATGATATCTAATGCCAATTTGAAATCAAGAGATATGATATTACAGGCTAAGGAAGAGTTGGTTGATGACATTTTTAGAGAAGTTTTAGAAAGACTTAAAAAAATATTGATACCAAGAAATATCTAAAGTTTGTTGAAAATATTTTAAAAAAACTTGAATCTTTCAAAAAAATGCAGAAGTTATGGTTAGTAAAAGATATGAAATTAGCCTTAGGAGATAAGATACTAGATTATAAAATATCTGATAAAACTGTTGAATCAGGTTGCAGTATAAAAAGATGGAAATCTTATTTACAATAATGAATTTCTAATCTTATAGAGTTTAATAGAGAAGAATTAGAAAGAGAAATTTTAAATAAAAATTTTTTTGAATAGGAGGTTTTTCTTATGGATAGGGAAAAAATTTGTGCAAGCAAGTGTCAGAATAAGAAATCTTGAGAAAAAAACTCTTAACAAAAAAATTCAATTTGAAAGATTGTATGAAGCTGAAAATTTAGAAGAAGCTGTTAGACATTTGAATGAAACAGCCTATTCAGAAGATTTGGCAAAAATAGATAGAGCAGAGAATTTTGAAATAGCTCTTTTCAAATTCATTGAATAGAACTTATAGTGAAGTTTTGAAAACTTAGTCCAGTTAAAGAACTTGTAGATATTTTTAACTTATAAGTTTGCTTTTCATAATATAAAAATTAGTAGTTAAGGAAAAAAATTTTACAAGAAAATTTTTGAGCATATCTATTCAAAAAGTTCATTATGAAGATTTACCTAAATTGAAGAAACAGTTTGAAACAGAAAAAAAGGTGAAAAAGGTACTTGGTATGAAGATACTGTTATTCAAGCCTATAAAGTTTTTTGAAGATACAAAAGATCCAGAAAAAAATAGAATTTTTTTGTAGATAAAAGATATTTTGAAAAAGCTTTTAGAAGTTTCTAAAAAGTTAGGACTTGATTTAATTGAAGAATATTTTAAGAATATGATAGATTTTCTGAAATATCAGAACCTTTATCCGTTGTAAAAAGAGATGAGCAGGATATTAGTATTTTAAGAGCTGCTCTAATTCAAGATGGTTATATAGACACAGAAGATATTGCATCTTATTTCTATAAGGATATAGAAGAGTTAGTTAATTCTATAAGAATTCTAGAAATAGGAAAAAGTTTAATTTTTGGCTTTAAAAGGTTACAATGACACAGGAAGATTATTGTTATTTGAAAAATATATGGATAATTTTTGACTAATCTTTTGAAAAGAAAAAAGTACAAAAGAATGCCATATGACTAGAAATTATTTTTTTGCTTATGTGCATGCAAAAAGAAATAGAAATTAAAAATTTAAGAGTTTGTTTAGTTGGTAGGGCTAATGGACTTTCAGCAGATTTCATAAAAAGAAAGGTTGCGTGAAATTTATGTATAAAATAGCTATAGTAGGAGATAAAGATTCTGTCTTAGCTTTTTAAAAATTCTTGGAGTAGATGTCTATATAAGTTTAGATGCTCAAGAAGCAAGAAAGATTATAGATAGAATTTCAAAAGAAGGATATGGAATTATCTTTGTTACAGAACAAGTAGCAAAAGGATATTCCTGAGACAATAAAAAGATATAATAGTGAACTTATACCTGCCATTATATTAATACCAAGTAATAAAGGAAGTTTAAATATAGGTTTGGCAAACATAGATAAGAATGTGGAAAAGGCTATTGGTTCAAATATATTGTAGAAAGTGAGGGCTTAACATTGAAAGAAGGTAGAATTATAAAAGTTTCAGGTCCTTTAGTTGTGGCTGAAGGAATGGAAGAAGCTAATGTATATGACGTAGTAGAAGTTTCAGATAATAAGCTCATTGGTGAAATCATAGAAATGAGAGGAGATAAAGCCTCTATACAAGTATATGAAGAAACAACAGGAATAGGACCAGGAGACGTTGTTGTTACAACAGGAAGTCCACTTTCCATTGAGCTTGGACCTGGTATGTTAGAACAAATGTTCGATGGAATACAAAGACCACTTTTGAAAATTCAAGAAGCAGTTGGAGACTTTCTATTAAAAGGAGTCAGTGTTCCAGCACTAGATAGAGAAAAGAAATGGCAATTCAATCCAACTGTAAAAGTTGGAGAAGAAGTAGAACCTGGAAAGGTTATTGGAACTGTCCAAGAAACAGAAATCGTACTACATAAAATAATGGTTCCTAATGGAGTATATGGAAAAGTAAAGGAAATAAAAAGAGGAGAATTTACAGTAGAAGAAACAATATGCAAGATAGAAACAGAAAATGGTGTTAAAGAATTAAATATGATACAAAAATGGCCAGTTAGAAAGGGTAGACCATATTTGAAAAAAAATTAAATCCTGTGAAACCTCTAATAACAGGACAAAGAATTATAGATACTTTCTTTGCTGTTACTAAGGGAGGAACTGCAGCTATCCCTGGACCATTTGGATCTGGTAAAACTGTAATACAACACCAACTTGCTAAATGGGCAGATGCTGAAGTAGTTGTTTATGTTGGTTGTGGAGAACGTGGGAACGAAATGACAGATGTACTTATGGAATTCCCAGAAATCATTGACCCTAAGACAGGACAATCTTTGATGAAGAGAACAGTTCTTATAGCCAACACTTCTAATATGCCAGTTGCTGCTCGTGAGGCTTCTATATATACAGCTATAACTATTGGAGAATATTTTAGAGATATGGGATACTCAGTGGCACTTATGGCAGATTCAACAAGTCGTTGGGCAGAAGCACTTCGTGAAATGTCAGGACGTTTGGAAGAAATGCCAGGTGATGAAGGATATCCAGCATATCTATCAAGTAGAATAGCAGAATTTCTATGAAAGAGCAGGACTTGTTGAATGTCTAGGTAATGGTGAAGAAGGAGCATTGACAGTAATTGGAGCAGTATCTCCTCCTGGTGGAGATATTTCTGAACCTGTTTCTCAATCAACATTGAGAATAGCAAAAGTGTTCTGGGGACTTGACTATGCGCTATCATACAGAAGACACTTCCCAGCAATAAACTGGTTGAACTCTTATTCACTTTATCAAGCTAAGATGGATAAGTATAAAGAAGAACATGTTGATAGAGATTTTCCAAAATTTAGAATAGAAGCAATGGCACTTTCTACAAGAAGAAGCTAAATTACAAGAAATCGTAAGACTTGTTGGTAGAGATTCACTTTCTGAGCATGACCAATTGAAGTTAGAAATTACAAAAGTCACTTCGTGAAGACTTCTTACAACAAAAATGCCTTCCATGAAGTAGATACTTACTGCTCTTTGGATAAACAATTTAAAATGTTAAAGTTAATTTTGTTTTTCTATGATGAGGCTCAAAGAGCTATAAAAGAAGGAGTTTATTTAAATGAAATCCTAGCTCTTCCAAGTCGTGAAAAGATAACAAGAGCAAAGAATATAAGTGAAAAAGAATTAGATACTTTTGATAAGATAGAAGAAGAAATAAAAGAAGCAGTATCAAAGTTGATAAAAGAAGGAGGTACAACTAATGCTTAAGGAATATAAATCAGTACAAGAAATAGTAGGACCTCTAATGATAGTTGAAGGTGTGGAAGGAATTAAGTATGAAGAACTTGTAGAAATTCAAACTCAAACAGGAGAAAAAAGACGTGGACGTGTTTGAAATAGACGGGGATAGAGCCATGATACAACTTTTTGAAGGATCTGCAGGTATAAATCTTAAAAATACAACAGTTAGATTTTTAGGAAAACCACTTGAACTAGGAGTTTCTGAAGATATGATAGGACGTGTTTTTGATGGTTTAGGAAATCCTATAGATAAGGGACCAAAAATTATTCCTGAAAAAAGAGTGGATATAAATGGTTCTCCAATCAATCCCTGTTTCAAGAGATTATCCATCAGAATTTATTCAAACAGGAATTTCAACTATTGATGGACTTAATACTCTAGTTAGAGGACAAAAATTACCAATATTCTCAGGTTCAGGACTTCCACATAACAATGTTGCTAGCACAGATAGCAAGACAAGCAAAGGTGCTTGGTGATGATGCAAAAGTTTGCTGTTGTGTTTGGAGCAATGGGAATAACTTTTGAAGAAGCACAATTCTTTATAGATGACTTTACAAAAACAGGAGCTATTGACAGAGCAGTTCTATTTATAAATCTTGCCAATGACCCTGCTATAGAAAGAATTTCAACTCCAAGAATGGCACTTACTTGTGCAGAATATCTTGCTTTTGAAAAGGGAATGCACGTTTTAGTTATCTTGACAGACTTGACTAACTATGCAGAAGCTCTTCGTGAAGTTTCGGCAGCTAGAAAAGAAGTTCCAGGAAGAAGAGGATATCCAGGATATCTATATACTGACCTTTCTCAAATTTATGAAAGAGCAGGAAAAATAAAAGGAAAACCTGGTTCTATTACTCAAATTCCTATTTTGACTATGCCAGAAGATGATATAACTCACCCAATTCCTGACCTTACAGGATATATCACTGAAGGACAAATAATTCTTTCAAGAGAATTGTATAAGAGTGGTATTCAACCCCCTATCTTTGTAATTCCTTCTCTATCAAGATTGAAAGACAAAGGAATAGGTAAGGGTAAAACAAGAGAAGACCATGCTGATACAATGAACCAAATTTATGCAGCCTATGCTTCAGGAAGAGAAGCTAGAGAACTTGCAGTAATTCTTGGAGATTCAGCACTATCAGAAGCAGATAAGGCTTTTGCAAAGTTTGCAGAAAATTTTGATAGAGAGTATGTAAGTCAAGGTTATGAAACAAATAGAAATATAGAAGAAACTTTAAATCTAGGTTGGAAACTTTTAAAAGTAATTCCTCGTACAGAATTAAAGAGAATAAGAACTGAATATATAGATAAGTATTTGAATGATAAAGACTAGGGGGGATTATTATGGCAAAGCTAAAAGTAAAATCCTACTAGAATGGCTCTTTCTGAATTAAAAACTTAGACTTGTAACAGCTAAAAAGAGGACATAAACTTTTAAAAGATAAGCAAGATGAATTAATGAGACAATTTCATTAATCTCATTAAGGAAAATAAAAAGCTTCGTGTGGAAGTTGAAAAAGAACTTTCAGAATCTTTTTAAATCTTTTCTTCTTGCAAGTGCAACAATGAGTCCATTATTTTTAGAAAGTGCTGTATCTTTTCCAAAAGAAAAAAATTATCAGTGGAGATAAAATCAAAAAAATATAATGAGTGTAAATGTTCCTGAAATGAAGTTTGTGAAGGAAGAAATGGAAGGAAGTATATTTTCCTTATGGTTTTGTTCAAACTTCAGCTGAGCTTGATGATACTGTTATAAAATTACAAAAAGTCTTGGACAATCTTTTGTCTCTTGCTGAGATAGAAAAAAATCTTGTCAACTTATGGCTGATGAGATTGAAAAGACAAGAAGAAGAGTTAATGCTCTTGAATATAGTACAATTCCCTAATCTTGAAGAAACAGTTAAAAGACATAAGAATGAAACTAGATGAAAATGAAAGAGCAACTATAACAAGACTTATGAAGGTTAAAACAAATGCTAGAAAAAAATGCATAAAGGTGAAAAAGTAAAAATAGCTCGTTACTGAGTAGATTTTTTAACGATGAAAAATCAAGAATTCGCTGTAAACTCTGACCAACTCGCTACGCTCAAACATGTCGAGATTTACTCGGCTCATTCTATTTGATTTTTCATCTAAAAATCTACATTCATAACTCGTCTATTTTTTTAGTTTTTTTAATCAGAAGAGTATAGAAGAAAGCTCGTTACCAAGAATAGTAACGAGCTTATTTTTTTATTTATTAATTTTTAATGTTTTTTTATCCGATTCCATGATATATAAGTCCAAGTACAAATACTACTAGAACTAATGGTACATAAACATATCTACCAACAGTGAAGTATGCTTCTGAACGTTTAACTTTACTTCCTTCATTAAGTTCTTCCATAAATGATTCTTTTTTAAGTATCCAGTACCAAGAAATTGCTCCAAGCACTGCTCCAAATGGAATTATATATATAGTAACAACGTCCATCCAAGGTCCAACTTTGTTTTCTGGTTCAATGAATATACCTATAACAAGAGATACTATAGCAAGCAAGAAAATAACAGTTTTTCTTGACATCTTAAATCTTGTTATTAGAGATTCACCAACAACTTCAAACATGTTTTGTAATGAACTTACAGCAGCAAATACAACAGATATGAAGAATAGTATAGCTAGTACATGTCCAAATGGCATTTGTTTGAATACAGCTGGTATAGTCATAAACATTAAAGATGGTCCAGCACCTGCAGGGTATCCAAATGCATACGATGCAGGAATTACAACGAAAGCAGCTATCATAGCAGCTAATGTATCAAAGATACCAGTTTGTAAAGCACCATTTACTATATCTTCTTTTTTATCAAGGTATGCACCACAAACTATCATTCCACTACCAGTTATAGAAAGTGAGAAGAAAGCTTGTCCCATGGCATTAACCCAAGTTTCAACATTAAATAGATAAGACCAATCAGGTACGAATAAATATTTGTAACCTTCAATAGCTCCTGGTAAAAATGCAACTCTTACTGCTAATATGAAAAATAGTACGAAAGAAAGCAGGCATCATGATTTTGTTAGTTTTTTCTATACTTGAAGCTCCAGCAAAAAGTGTAAGTAGAGTTATGACAATTACTGCAATATGCCAAGGAAGTATTACAAAGTTTCCTTGAACAGCTTCACCAAAGAATTGAGCTGTATCAACTTCTAATATCTTTCCTGTAACAGCTGCTCCAAAAGTTCTTAAAACCCAAGCAGATATAATAGCATATCCAATAGCTATACTCATAGATCCTAAAAGAGGAATATAAGCTAGAGTATAACCTAATTTACCCTTACCTTTTTCGTTCCAAGCATATTCATAAGAACCCAAAGTTCCTGTTCCAGCTCTTCTTCCAATTAAATATTCAGCAGACAAACCAACATAAGAAAATAAAGCAATGAACATAAAATATATTAATAAAAATACAGCTCCTCCATACTTTCCAACTCTATATGGGAAAGCCCAGATGTTAGCCATACCAACGGCAGAACCTACACAAGTTAATATAAAACCTAGTTTTCGACTGAAATTTTCTTTCCGAATTGTCCATATAAGCCTCCTAAAAATTTTAATACAAAAGTCCATTTTTCATTAATCTAATTTTAATAAAAAGGAGAGATTTCTCTCCTTTTTCTATCCTAGAAATAACAGATTACATACAAAATTAAAGAGTTCATTTATTATTTCAATTATTTTTTTGATTCCAAATCTAGCTGTAAAGAATCTTAATTGTTTTGGTTCATAAACGAAATTCTAGAGGTTTGATATCTTCTTTATGTTTGTATAATTTAATGATACCTTCAGCTACTATATCCATATGTTTATAAGTGTAAACTCTTCTAGGGATAGTAACTCTAACTGTTTCTAGTTTAGGTTTATGGTTTTCACCAGTTTTAACGTCTCTTCCTGCAGAAATGATTCCTCTTTCCATAGTTCTTACACCACATTCAACATAAATAGCTGCTGCAAGTGCTTGAGCTGGGAATTCTTCTTGAGGATATGAGGACAGAATCTTCTAGCATCTAAGAATACAGCGTGTCCTCCAACTGGTTCAAGTATAGGTACTCCAGCTTCTTTTAATTTTTCTCCTAGGTATCTAACTTGTAAAACTCTATGTCTGATATATTCATATTGTAAAGATTCTTTTAATCCTATTGCCATAGCTTCCATATCTCTACCAGCAAGTCCTCCATAAGAAGGCATTCCTTCATAAACAACAACCATTTCTTTAGCTTTTAAGAATAGTTCTTCGTCGTTCATACATAAGAATCCACCGATATTAACAAGACAGTCTTTTTTACCACTCATAGTACATCCATCAGCATAGCTGAACATTTCATGTACTATTTCTTTTTATAGTTTTTATCTTGATATCCTTCTTCTTGTTCTTTTATGAAATAAGCATTTTCAACACATCTAGTTGCGTCATAGAAAACTTTTTATTCCATATCTGTTAGTTAATTCTCTAACAGCTTTCATATTTTTCATTGAAACAGGTTGTCCACCAGCTAGGTTAACAGTTACTGCTAAACATACGTAAGCTATGTTTTCTGCTCCAACTTCATCTATTAATTTTTGTAATTTGTTTAAATCTATATCTCCTTTGAAAGGAACATTAAGAGTTGCATCATGAGCTTCATCTCTTATGATATCTTTGAATATTCCACCGTTTCTTTCTTGGTGATATCTAGTAGTTGTGAAATACATATTTCCAGGAACATATTGTCCAGGTTTAATAGCTATTTGAGATAAAAATATTTTTCTGCTCCTCTTCCTTGGTGAGTAGGAACTATATGTTTAAATCCAAATATTTCTTGTACAGTTGATTCTAAAGTGGAAGAAGTTTCTACTTCCTGCATAAGCTTCGTCACCTTGCATTAATCCACCCCATTGTTTATCACTCATAGCGTTTAGTTCCACTATCAGTTAATAAGTCAATGTAAACATCTTCAGAGTTAATTAAGAAAGTATTATATCCTGCTTTTTAATTACTTCTTCTCTTGTTGCCTTATCAATCATTTTAACTGTTTCTACACTCTTAATTCTAAATGGCTCTGCTGGATAATCTTCAAATCTCAATAATTCCTCCTAAAAAAATTAATGTTTAATACATAATGCATTATGTATTTTCTAAATAGAGTATAGCTCATTTTTAAAAAGAATGTCAATATTTTTATTTTTTTGTTTTAAAATGAGGTAAAAAAAGCTAAAAAAATACATTTTTAAAAATTTTTTTAAGAAATTAATTAAATTTGAACTTTTTTTATCAAATATGCTATATTTTAGATAGTGTAATTATTGGGGAGGACAGGAGTATGAAAGTAGTAAAAGATTTATTAAGTGAGCAGATATACAAGATTTTAAAAAGAAGATATAATTAATTCCAGAATAAACTTTTGGTGAGGTTTTTAGTCAATAAAAATTTACAAGAAAGATTTGAAGTAAGTTCTACTCCAATAAGAGACGCAATATTAAGACTAAAAGAAGATGGAATAGTGGAGGAAAGTAACAAGATCAGGGCAAAACTCATAGATTTTTGATCCACATTTTTGCTTGTGAAGTTAATCAATTAATTATGACAATCACTTTGGGAGTTATCGAATACTCTTAAAAAATCCTGAGAATAGAAAAGAGATTCTTGCTAATTTAAAAGAAATATGTAGAATTAGAAGAAGATAATCTATCAACTGATCTATATTATGAATATGACTATCATTTTCATAAAACTTTTTCGATTATTCAAATAATAAATTGTTGAAGGATTTATTTAAAAAAATATAATCTGATAAATGAAATCTTTAGTTAAAGCATATCATAAAGGGAGCTATTTCTTTTAAAAAATAGAAAAGCTTGTTTAGAAGATCATGAAAAGTATTATTAAATCTATAGAAGAAAATAATATAGCTCTAACTTTAGATTTAACAAAAACATTATTTAAGTGTTGAAAAATATTTATAAAAATAAATTAAAAAGTAAAAAAATAAAACGAGTTACATTATAATTTATCATTAGGAATTTTTGAGACAAATAATTTATAGTTTTTAGATAAGATTACTGTGACGTCCTATAATGTTGAAAGAGCCTTTTGTGGAGCTCCCTGAAACACTAATGGCAGGCAAGTAATCAAAATATACAATTAAAGTTTATTAAAATCTCTCATTTCTAAAATCTATTCAGTAACGAACTATTTTTACTTCATACAACAACTCTTGTTTTAATTAATATTTTTTTATCTTTTTTATCTTTTTATATAAAGTCTGAACCTCCCACAACTGACACCCTACGAGTGCTAGAGTTGCGGGTTCCAAAAATCTTTAAAAATCTTTAAAAATTTTTCAAGAGTTTGATAGCTTTTACACTACCCTTATTCTTTTTAGGTGTGTTCAGCTCACCTCTATTGTATAGGACACTTAAGTCCACAACTTTACTTTTTTTCTTAGAATATTTAATGCTCCATTACAATCTGCATTTATGAGTTTACCTGTGCTTGTTTGATATAGTCCTCTTTTTATTCTTTTTCCACTGAATACATATTCTTGTAGATTTTTCTTTATCATATATTGAATTTCATCTCCATCAAAGAAACTTGCTTTTTGATGTATAACTCTCTTCTTGTAGTTTAAATTTATTCCATATAGTTTACATAGATATATTAATTTATCTCTTAATTTTTCCATATGGTATATTTACAAAATTTTGATTATTTATACTTTCCTATATTTGAATTTTCTTTGAAAATCTTCATTATATCCTAGAACTATTTTTCCTATATCATTATTAAGACAATAATTTACAATTGTTCTTGTTGCTTTTGAAAGATAATCATTTATACGATTATTTCTCTTTCTAGTTATTCTCTTTTTGTCTTAATGTTGTGCGCTCAATCTTTTGCTTATCTTTTATACTTTGTAATTTTTGCATTTATCTTATTATAGTATTGATTTAATAGATTTTAATTTTCTACCATCTATTATGAATGAAGCTCCAGTATTTGTAACACAAGTACAAAGATTGTCTATACCTAAATCAATTCCTAGTACATTTTCTTTATTTAATTTCTTTTGAATTTCTTTTACTTCATAAGTATATTGAATTTCAAAGTACCTAGAATGTTGTTTTGGTATTATTCTAATTTCTTTTATCTTCTTGTCTTTTAATACTGATGGTAGCTTTAACTTTAACTTCCTGATGAGTTTTTCTTAAAAGAATTTGAATAAGGAACTATCAGCATATCATCTTTTAATCTAACAAAAACCTATAACAAGAGTTGTAAAACCATCTTTATCAAGATAATTAGGTAATTTTTATTTTACCATTATATTGATCATTCTTAGCAAGTTTTTAAAAGTGCAAAAGAATGATTTGAAGCTTTCATCTACTTCTTTTTAAAATTTGTTGAGCCATATTAGAATTTAACTTCTTATAGTTCTCACTATTTTTTTAAGTATCTTTATAGTTTTCGTTATAACTTAAATACTTTTTATTGTTAAAATAGTGTTGTCTAACATTGTATATAGCTTGATTCTTTAAATTCTTAGCTATATGGCACAAATATTTTTAAATTTCTAAACTCTTTTTTACTAAGATGTTTTTACTTGTTGTTTTAATGTTAAATACATATATAATCACCTCCTTTTTATCAGAGATATTATATCATATACTCTACATTTTATCTACTAAAAAGTAATATTTTTATTTATTTTTAAATATTTTTTTAAAGTTTTTAAAAACCCCACAACAGTGGGAAGCGTCGTTCACATAAGTTCGCTACTACTTATGCAGTTCTCTTCATATACACTCCTTAATAAATTAGGAGATTTGCCTTTGAACTTTGTTATCTCTAACAAGCACAGACTATATCTTATCCATAGTGTATCTCAACACCTTAGGCGAAAACCACTTCCAATACCAATCGCTTTGTATTGTACTCCCTCACGAGAGATAGTCGTTGAACTTTCCTTTTTCAGGCTTTAGCTGCTGATTGTCTATTCTCATAATGTTTAGGATTTAACCTTGCACCATCTAGTATATTTTTTTCTGCTTTCGCCACCATCACACCTGCCTCCATCTCCTTAACCTGTTAGGGAGTAGGATTACTATGTTGTGGTTATACTAGCTTTTAAGAGTTCCCAGCAATTCAGTTTCTTTGTTGCACAGTTTTGCTCCGTGTCTACATACAAGTTTCCCTATATGCTTACTAAAATCTTCGTGCACTCATACTCTACGAGTACATGTCTCATGACTAACACCCTACGAGTGCTAGAGTCACGAGTGTTCTTGCACTATTTAATAAAGATATATTAGATATGCTCCAACTCCAATGACAGTACAACCAGCCATAGAATATTCAGAGTTTAGAAATCAAATTTTATAGCAATAAAGGCAAAATAGGTTTATTGCAATTACTAAGCTAAAGCAATACTAATATCTGTGTCAAAAAGACCTTTTAATTTTTCCATTCATAATAAACTCCAAAATTATTGTGGTTTTACAACAATATTAACTATTCTATTAGGTATTACTATAACTTTTTACAATATTCATTCCTTCTAAATGTTTAGTAACATTTGGTAATTCTAAAGCAGCTTTTTCAACTACAGCCTTATCACTATCTTTTTCAATTTCAAAGCTTCCTCTAATTTTTTTCCATTTACTTGAACGGCTATAGTAACTTCATCAGAAGATAACATTTTTTTCATCATATTCAGGCCATTTTTCATTGAATAAAGTATCCAGTTTCTCCTAATTCTTCCCAAATTTCATCACAGAAATGTGGAACAAATGGAGATAACATAAGTATTATCTTTTTTCAATGTATAAGCTAGAATTTTAGGAGCTTGTTCTGAGCTCATTGAGTTAGTAACATAACTTTGAACTTCATTAATAAGTTCCATATTGGCAGCTATAGCTGTATTAAAGTGGTAGTTATTTTTCAATTGCATCTAGTAACTTTTTTTAATAGTTTGATTCAATTTAATTAATAATGCCTTATCTTCTTTAGAAAGTTTATCATAATCAATGTCATCATGAGCATTTTTACAAGTTCTGAATTTTCAAAAAATTAATCTCCAAACTCTTGTTAAAAATCTATATGCCCCTGCAAGTCCATTTTCATTCCATTCTAATTCTTTTTCAGGTGGTGCAGCAAACATGATAAATAATCTAGTTGTATCTGCTCCATATTTATCTAACATTTCTTCTGGATCAACACCATTATTTTTTTAGATTTTGACATCTTTTCAACTTTTTAACTTGTAATTCTTCTCCTGATTCAGAATAAGCCTTATCTCCCTTCAAAATAACATCTTTTGGAAGTAAGTATCTATTTTCTTTTTCAGAATAATATGATGATCCTAATACCATTCCTTGAGTTAATAATCTTTTAAATGGTTCATTTGCTTTTTAATAGTCCTAAATCTCTTAAAACTTTAAAGAAAAATCTAGCATATAACAAGTGCATTACAGCATGTTCAACTCCACCAATATATTGGTCTACAGGAGTCCATTTATCTACGATTTCTTTAGCAAAAAGGTAAATTTAAATTTTTAGGATCACAGTATCTTAAGAAATACCAAGAAGAATCTACGAAAGTATCCATAGTGTCAGTATCTCTTCTAGCTTTTCCACCACAACAAGGACAAGTAGCTTCTTTAAATTTGTTAGAAGTTTCTAAAGGGTTTCCATTTCTGAAAAATTCTATATCATCAGGTAAAATTACAGGTAGATTTTCATCTTTTTCTAAAACTTCACCACATTTTTCACAATATAGAACAGGGATAGGAGTTCCCCAATATCTTTGTCTTGAAATACCCCAGTCTTTTTAGTCTATATTTATATGTTCTTTTGTCCAAGATTTTTCTTCAACATATTCTGCTATTTTTAATTAAGGCATCTTTTACTAGATAGACCATTAAAGTCACCTGAGTTTATCATTATACCTTCTTCAACAAAAGGTAATTCAACTTTTTCATCAGCTTTTTTAGAAGTTATAACTTGTTTAACAGGTAAATTATACTTTCCAGCGAAAGCAAAGTCTCTTTCATCGTGAGCAGGAACTCCCATTACAGCTCCTGTCCCATAGTTCATAAGAACATAGTCAGCTATCCATAATGGAACTATTTCTTTACTTACAGGATTTTCTATATGCCAACCACTATCAATACCATTTTTCTCTCTACCTTCTGCTCCTCTTTCAATCATATCAGTATTTTTCATTTCTGTTACTTTGTCTTTGATTGAAGGATTAACTTGTAAGATTTTATCAACAATAGGGTGTTCAGGTGCGACAACTGCATAAGAAACCCCATAGATAGTATCAATTCTTGTTGTGAATATAGGTAAATCTTCACCTGTTTCAACAACTTTTAATTTTAGCTCAGTACCAAAAGATTTTCCTATCCAGTTTTTTTGCATAGTTAAAACTTTTTCAGGCCAACCATCTTTTATTTCTTCATGACCTTCTAATAGCTCATCAGCATAGTCAGTTATTTTAAAGAACCATTGTTCCAATTCTTTTTGTATAACATGAGTCTTAGAGTGACGCCAACACATTCCATCTTCAACTTGTTCGTTTGCTAGAACTGTTTGACAGTCAGGACACCAGTTAACTAAAGATTTTTTCTTATAGATTAAATCCCTTTTTCATACATTCTTTTGAATAGCCATTGATTCCACTTATAGTATTCAGGAGTGTAGCTATTATTTCTCTTTCCCAATCATAAGAAAAACCAATTAATTTTAATTGTCTTCATATTTTCTATATTAGACTTAGTCCAAATAGCAGGGTGAATTCCATTTTTGAATAGCAGCATTTTTCTGCAGGAAGTCCAAATGAGTCCCAACCCATAGGTTGAAGTACATTATACCCCTTCATTCTTTTTATATCTTGAAATAACATCTCCTATAGTATAGTTTCTAGCATGTCCAACATGTAGTTTTCCTGAAGGATAAGGTAACATTGAAAGGACATAGTAATTTTTCTTTTACCAGCTACTTCATTTTCTGTCTTAAAGATATTATCTTTTAGCCCATTTTTTCTTGCCATTTCTTTTCAATTTTCCTTATAATCGTATTCTCTCAACTTTTCCACCTCTTAAATTTCTTCTTTATTTATCCAATCTTCACTTTTTTCTAATTCTTTGAATAGTATTATCTATACTTTTTAGGTTCTTAGATAAGATTTTTAGCAATTTCTCTATATGAGTAACCTCTTATTAAGTATTTTAAAACTTCTTTTTCAAATTTACTAAAAATTTTTATCTGAAAAATTCTTAAATTCTTTTATCTCTTCTTTTCAAAAGATATGCCTCTTCAGGATTATTTTTCTGAAGAAATATAATTATCTATATCAGAACTATCTTCTATCATTGAGCTTGTTGTTAAAGCTTCATTCAAAACAGAATTTTTTGAGTATTAGCCTTTCTGATAGCACTTATCATTTCTCTTCTTATGCACAGAAAAGCAAAACTACTGAAAGAAGATTTAGTTTCATCATAGAATTTTATAGCTTTTAATAATCCTAAAATACCTTCTTGTAGTAAATCTTCTTGTTCAGCACCTATTAAATAGTATTTTTGTGCATTAAAAGATAAAATTTTTGAATACTCTTTTAAAATCCAATCTATAGCCTCACTGTCTCCAGTTTGAGCTTTTCTTTAAAAATAGTATTTATATTTTCTTCCATCATCTCACCATTATTTATTAATTATCCTTGACAGCAGTATTCCACTTGCAACAGAGACATTTAAAGAATTTATTTGCCCAAACATTGGAATTTTGATTAGTTTATCACAGTGTTCTCTAACTTTTTTTCTAATCCCACTACCTTCATTTCCAAGAACTAAAAACAATTTTATTAGGATAATCTTCTTCATTGTAGTTGATACTAGCTTCTCCAGCTGCTCCATATACCCAATAATCTAATTTCTTTAATTTATTTATTGTGTCAGATAGATTAGTTACCTTAGAGATATTTCACATATTCTATAGCACCTGTTGAAGTTTTAACAACAGTTTCATTTATTCTAACTGAGTTTCTTTTCAGGAATTAGTATCAAGTCAACTTTGAATACTTCAGCACTTCTTATGATTGCTCCAAAGTTTCTAGGGTCTTGAATCTCATCTAAGATTAAAACTACTGACTTATCTTTTAGAAGCTAGCTCTTCATAGGCTTCATCAAAATCTTTGTAGTAATCAAAATTACTTATGTATACTGCAACACCTTGAGAATTATCTATTTTTTTATTTGTATAGAAAAATTTTAATATTTCTTTTAGAAGCTAATTCTTTTAGCTTTTTGTACTGTCTCACCTTTTAAGCCATTATAGAGTTCTAATTTTTTTCAATATTTTTTTCTTTATTTAATAAGGCTTCTGTTACAGGATTAACACCAATAATTCTTTTCCATTTTCTCCTTAAGCTTGAGTCTTAATTCTTTTCTATATTTGCTCCTAGAGCTTTGAATTTTTCTTCAAAATTTTCATAACCTCTATCCACATGATAGATTCTATTTACTATACTTTCTCCATTTGCTTTAAGTGCAGCAAGTATTAAAGAAGCTCCAGCTCTCAGGTCACTAGCCATAACTTCAGCTGATGAGAAGTTTTCAACTCCTGTTACTTTAGCAGTTGATGAGTCTATTTCTATTTTTAGCTCCCATTCTATTAAGTTCTGGCACATGCATAAATCTATTTTCAAATATTGTTTCTTTTTATTTCGCTTATTCCATTTACTAAAACACATAAGTGTCATCATTGGAGATTGTAAATCTGTTGGGAAACCAGGGTGAGGCATAGTTGTAACCTTCACAGGTTTTTAAAATCAGATAATTTAGAAAGAACTTCTAATTTATCTCCTTCAATTTTAAATTTAGCCCCCATTTCTTCAAGTTTTAATAGGAAACTTGATAGATGTTCTGGAACTATTCCAGAAACTTTTATACTTCCGTCAAATAGGATAGAAGCTATTATATATGTCCCAGCAACTATTCTATCTGCAATTATAGTGTATTCACAAGCAGTTAGTTTTTCTACACCATCAATTTCAAGTCTACTTGTTCCTACTCCATTTATTTTAGCTCCCATTTTTATTAAGAAGTTACATAAGTCTTCTATTTCAGGTTCTTTAGCAGCGTTTTCTAAAAATAGTTTTTCCTTTAGCTTTAACAGCAGCCATTATTATATTTTCTGTAGCTCCAACACTTGGGAAATCAAGTACTATATTTCCACCAACAAGTCCATTTTCAGTTGTTGCTTCAACATAACCATGTTCTATATTTATTTTAGCTCCTAAAGCTTCAAAACCTTTTAAATGTAAATCAACAGGTCTTGCACCTATAGCACAACCACCTGGTAAGGCAACCTTAGCTTTCTTTTCAATAGCAAGCATTCCACCCATTACTAAAAATGAAGCTCTCATTTTTTTAACTAAGTCATAACTTGCTTCTGCTCCACTAAGTCCATTGTTTATTATTTTTATATGAATTAGCATCTAATTTTTTTCAACTTCTAATCCTAAACTTTGTAAAAGTGCAACCAAAGTTCTAATATCTCTTAAATCAGGAACATTTCTTAAAATGTAAGTCCCTTTTTCTACCAATGTCGCTATCATTATTGGAAGTGTTGAGTTCTTTGAACCATCAACTTTTAATTCTCCAGCTATTTTGTTACCACCAACTATTTTTAAATGCTTCTACCATTCTCTTATCCCCTTTTTACTTTTTTTGTATTTAAAAATTATAACATATTTTTCTTAAATTTGTGTTAAATATTATTGGTTAGAATAAAAATATTTATGCTATAATTAAATCAAAAAAATACAAAAAGGGATTGAGTTAAGATGAAAAATTGAAAAAGTCCACATAAAAAAATATAAAAGGAATAAAAGATTTAGAACTTTCATTTAAGAAAGATAATAAAAATTTTAGATGTAATTGTCTTAGCTGGAGTAAATGGAAGTGGGAAAACAACTATTTTAGAATCTATAAAAGATTTTTATAATACAAATATTAATTATGATGAACCAGAAAAATCAAATGTTAATTTAGATATTTTTTTGAAGATTTTGAAAAAGAATACTGAAGATCATGAAAAAAACTTCTAATAATGATGAACATGAATTATTAAATTTTTTTCTAATATTTTTGAAGCATATCATTATGGAAAGTATAACGATAGTAAATTTTATCAAGATTTAATAGCAAAAAGATTTGAAAATCCACCCTAAAATAATATATGTTCCTGCAAATAATAGTTTTGAAGAAGTTGAAACTAAATCAACAACTTTATCAAGAAATTATGAATTTATAAATATTGTAAATTCTGAACTTATGGAAGATATCCCATCATATATAGCAACTAGAAGAAATTATCTTGCTACTATTGAAGAAGATCTAACTATGAAAGAAGTTACAAATATAATTGTAAATGAGATAAATAGTATTTTTAGTATTTTTAGAACTAGATGTTAAATTGAAAGGATTTTTCAAAAGATGAAAAAAACTATGCCTATTTTTTTGAAAAATTCTGTTGGTGAAGAATTTGATATAAATGATTTGTCCTCTGGAGAAAAACAACTATTTTTTTAAGAACTTTGTCTATAAAAATGTTAGAACCTAATAACTCTATAATTTTGATAGATGAACCAGAATTGTCATTACATCCAAAATGGCAACAAAGAATAATAGAAGTGTATAAGAAAATTGGAGAAAATAATCAAATAATATTAGCAACTCACTCTCCACATATATTAGGAAGTGTTTCTAATGAAAAATATTTTTATTCTTTATAGAGATGAAAAAGGCAAAATAGAAGCCAAAACAGGAGATGAACTATATTCTTCATATGGACAACCTGTTGACAGAGTCCTTAAAGATATAATGGGTTTAGAATCAGTTAGAACACCAAAGATAGAGAAAGACTTAGAAGAACTTAGAAAACTTGTAGATGAAGATAAGTATGACACAAAAGAATTTAAAGAAAAAAATATAGTGAGCTTCTAGAGATATTAGGAAATACAGATGAAGATTTATTCCTCATAGATATGGATGCAAAATTAAAACAAAAGGTGAATTCTAATGTTGAAAGTAAATAAGAAAAAGTGAACCAGAAGAATTTACAAAATATAAAAGTAAAAAAATAAAATAATAAATTGGGATAGTTTTACTGTAGAAATTAAACAAGTCTTAAAACAATATCTATTAGAAGAGCAAGAAAATAGTTGTTGTCCTTATTGTGAAATAGAAATTAATTTATATAACAGCCAAATAGAACATATCAAACCAAAGGATAAGTTTCCTAGACTTTTAACAAGTTATGATAATTTAATCGCTTGTTGTATTGAAAGTAAAAGATGTGGGAATTCAAAAAGAGAATAAAGTGGGATGAGCTTTTTATCAATCCTGTTACAGAAAAACCCAGAAGATTATTTTTAAGTATGACATAAAAACAGGGAAAAATAATTTCCAATATTTAAAGATGGTGAGAAAAATATGAAAAAAAGCTAAGTATACAATAGACTTGTAGAACTTGAATGATAATAGATTATGCAATATAAGAAAAAAATATTTATAGTTCAATATAGGTGTAATATAGAGGTAAGAGAGTATTTGCAAGAATTTCCATCTCTGAGAAGATATTTAGAGCTGTTGCAAAGTTAAATTTTCAATTTTAAAGTAAAAAAATAAGTGAGTTACGAATGAATTTTAGATAAAAATCAAATAGAATGAGCCGAGCAAATGCAGGAGTGTTTGAACAAAGTGAGTTTCCTGATTTGCAGCGAATTCTGATTTTTATCGTTAAGAAATTTACTCAGTAACGAACTATTTTTTTACTTTTTGTAAATTTCAACAGCTCCTTTTTTATTTAATTAAATATGAATTTTGTATATCTTTCATAAGCTTTTATTCTCATCTATGAAACTTGGATTAAGATATAGATTTGGAACTTCTTGAGTTTCAAAAACATATAGCTGAATGTTTCTTGAAACCTATATCTTGTAGATAGTTTCCTGTGTAGATAACAACAGCAGGATTATCTGTTTCCACTAACATCTTAATTCCTGATTCAAGATTTTTCTATTTCTAATTTTCCTATTTTTTTCATTGAAGATAAAAGGATGATCTATACCATTATTAGCAATAGTCTTTTTGAATATCAGAGGCTGTAAAAAAATCTTTTAATTTCTTTGCTTTTCTGAAAATCAAAAAAATATTATTATCTAAAGCTATAGTTTCACAAGGAATAGAGTTTTTCATCTATACCAACTAAATAGTCAGAGTTAATTTTTAAAATATCTTCATAGATAGTATTTTTCAGGATTTCCACTTAGATTAAAATAGCTGTGGTTAGTTAAATTTAAATAAGTTAAACTATCAGTTTTAGTAAAATATCTAATTTCCAATTCATTTTTATTTAAAATATAGCTAACTTTTAATTTCAAGATTAGCAGGATAACCATTATCTAAATGAGGACTGTCTATAGAAAAAAACTAGACCATTTTCTAATTTTTTCTACTGTCCAAAATCTATGACTGATAGAGTTCTTTCCACCATGTAAAGGTATTTCCATTATTATTGCTGTCTAACTTATATACCTTGTCTCCTATTTTTCAATTCTGCATTTTTAATTCTTCCAGCCGTTCTACCTATTACAGCTCCAAAATAGCAGGATTTTCTCTATATTTTTCAATATCATCAAAAGCCAAGAACTATATTTCTAAAATTTCCATTCTTATCTTTTTACTTCAAGCTTTTTAATAGTAGCTCCTAAATTTAAAAAGCTCAACTTTCAAAAATTCATTTTCTAATTTATATACTTTTTATTTCTTCCAATTTTTCTTCTCCTATTCAATTTATAAAAATGTATGTAAAATATGTAAAAACAAGTGAAACTGCATTCTAAATTTTAGATAAAAATCAAACAGAGTGAGCCGAGTAATTGTCGTGTTTGAAGTCAACTTGTTGGCAAGTTTTGCCGAAATTACAGCGAACTCTTGATTTTTTTATCGTTAAGAAGATTTAGCTAGCAGTGAACTGTTTTTTTACGACATATAATATTTAAAAGAATATTTCTACAGACATTTTTTAATATTAAAACTATAGTTACTACAAGGAATACAGGTTTAATAAACTTTATTTCCTTTTAGTATTGCAAGTCTTGCACCAATAATAGCTCCAACAGTCATAACAAGAGCTATAGGTATACCATAAAAGCCAATTTAATTTTCCTAAAAATGCAAAGACAACTAAAGCTTGCAAAAGTTACTCGAAAGATTTAGAATCTTAGTGTTTCCACTGCTGAAGAGAAATCTAATTTAAATATTTTTAATTAGACAAAAACATTAAAAATGCTGCTGTACCTGAATCTAAGAAACCATCATAGAAACCTAAACAAAAAGCCATTATTTTTTTCCAAGTAAAAATAGTTTTTTTGGGGTAGTACCTTTATAGTAGTTAACTTCACCCATAGATTTATTCTTTAAAGCATAAAGAAAAACTACTATTAAAATTGCAAAAAGAAATAGGCTTTAAAAATACTTTTGTGTCTATAGAAACAGCAGTCTTAACACCTAAAAACAGCTCCCTGCAAGAGAAAAAGAAACAATTTTGAAACAATCTCTACATTTACTTTTTTTAGCTTTCCAGAACTTAAATGCACTGGCAAAAGTAGATAGGAAAGCTGAAAGCTTTATTTGTACCCAATGCTATATGTGGAGGAAACCTACTGCAAAAATATGCTGGTAAAGAAATAAGACCTCCACCACCAGAAATTGCATCAACAACAGAGCAATAAAACAAAAAAACTGCAAGAATTAAAAATCTCATAATATCAAAAATCCTGAAACATAAATTAAAACCCCCTAATATATTAATCAAATTTATAACCAATAGATATACTTCAATAGGTTTTTATATTTTTGCAAATCTGAAGATACAGAAAATTCAATAGGATCCTATAGGAGAATCATAAGTTAAAGAAAAACCTAAACCTTGAGAATAATCTTTCCACATTCTAGAATTATATCTTTTGCATTGGATTATCTTCATTAAATGTAGCAATATTAAATTTAGTATTAAAATAAAGTGAATACACAATTTTATGTTTAAAACCTAAAGTTAGATTAATTAAATCCTTCATTTGTTTTTCTTGATAATTATAACCATAGAATTCAAAATCATTATTGTCTATATTTGTGTACATACCCCCAAGTTTAATTCTTCTGTCAGCTCTTATATTATCTCCTCTAAGACTGGAATAATTTAAACCATACATAAGAGAAAATCTAGGATTTACAGGAACATATCCTTTTAAGAGTAAAGGTAGATTCATATAAATTAGATTTTTGATTTTCCAAAAGAACTTGAAAAATTGTATACAAAGTCAGCTTTAACTCCCTTCATAGGGATTAGTTATAGAGTCTAAACTATTATATTTATAGCTTAAATAAGTTTTTAGTAGAATTTTCAGAGTATTCTAAAGACTTCGTTTCATTACCACCAGTATCTTGTTTTAAACTAGAGAACTTAGATAAAAATTCCATAAGAAAGCATAGTACTATTTGTAGGTTGAGTAAAAAGACCCTAGTTTAAAAATATGCTTCTCTACTTATGAAATTTAGCAGATTTTCTCTTATTATCATATAGGAAAAATGGATTTTCATCATAACCTATATTTGTAAGAAAACCAAATCTATTTTTTTACACCATAGTATGAAAGAGTAGCAAAGGTCAGCACCTAAATAATCACCAAATTTAAAGTTGAAAGTTAATATTATTATTGAATTTTCCATTAAAAAAACTAAATCAGAACCTATATTAAAAGTTGTACCATAGCCAGTTAAGTAATTAAATCCTAAACCTATTTTGTTTGAATGAGGTTTTTCACCATCTATAATTAAAAGTATTACCATCAATAGTGTAGTAGACCTTATCCATATATTTAGAACTATAGATATCAATTATTTTTTATCTATATCATTTTTAGAGATAGGTTTATTCAGTAAATCTTTAAAGATATCATTTAAAACTACAATAGTGTTATCACTAAATTTTTCATCATATTCTATTTTATTTATAGGTAATTTTTACATCATTATCACTGATAAAAATTTTTCTTTTTTCTTTTTTTATTATCAGCTTTAGAGAGTAATTTAATTTTATCTAATTCTTTTTCTGCTGCAACTTTACCAAGTTTCATTAATTCTTCTTTTTTTGATGAATCTAGAGCTGAGATATCTTTAACATCAGGACTTATTAAAATAGAAGCCTTTTTCTCTTGAAATTTTAGTTACATTAGAAGCTTGTATAGTATTTGCTTGACTTAAAACACTTAAGATATTATAATCATCTTTTTCTATAACAGGAGCCCCTATATCAGAAGCAATAACAATATCTGCTCCCATATCATAGGCTTCTTCAACAGGTAGGTTTCTAGTTACAAGACCATCAACATATATTTCTCCATCTATTTTCATAGGTTCAAAAAAATAGATGGAATAGACATAGAAGCTATTAAAACTTTTGCAACATCTCCTCTGGAAAAGGCTTTAGTTTCTCCAGTGTTTAAGTTAGTTGCAACTATTCTTAAAGGGATAGGAAAGTTATCAAAATTATCCATATATTCATATTTTTCCCTAATAATTTTTTAAAATTAGATATTCTTCTCCCTGTTCCTTTAAGCCTTTAGGAAAAAGAAAAAAATTTAATTCATTATCAAAAGCTAAGATGGACACTATATTTTTTTAAACTTTCTTTTTATCTAAAGATAAGTTAGTATTGTCAGTGACATTTTCCAAAAAAATTACCAATATTAAGATCATCTAGTAATTTTTCAATTTCATCAACAGAGTAACCAATAGAATACATAGTACCTATGAAAGCACCTATACTAGTACCAGTGATATAGTCAATTTTAATATTTTCTTTTTTCAAGAACTCTTAGAACTCCTAAATGAGCATAACCTTTACCCCACCACCACTTAAAACTAAGGCAACCTTTTAAATTTTTTTATTCTCCTTTAGCTGATTTTTAATTTTTGTATTTTTCTATTTTTATTCTGTAAATTTTTTTATCTGCTCTTCCATTTTTCAATTTCAACATCTTCTTTTGTTTTTAATTGAATTTCTTCAGTATAAAGCAAAATTAAAAATTAAAAATATATACTAAAGAAAATTATTTTTTTCATAAAATGCTCTCCTAAAAAAATATTTAATAAATATCTTCTATTTTACCATAAATATTAATAAGTGAGAATTATATTATTATACATTATAAAAAAATATATAATAATTGATTATATGATATAATTTAAATAGAAAAGTTTTTAAATAAAATGGAGGGACAGTAATGATAATTGTTACAGGTGGAGCTGGAATGATAGGTAGTGCTTTTGTGTGGAAAGCTAATGAAATGGGTATAAAAGACATACTAATAGTTGACAAATTAAGAACAGAAAGACAAATGGTTAAATATCAGAAAAAGAGAATATTATGACTGGATGGATAAAAGATAATTTAAAAAGAATGGTTATCTCATAAAGAAAAATGCAGATAAGATAGAAGCAGTTATTCATATGGGAGCTTGTTCAGCTACAACAGAAAACAGATGGAGATTTTTAATGGATAATAACTATGCCTATACAAAATTTCTTATGGAATTTCTGTGCAGAAAAATATTAAAATATATCTATGCATCTTCAGCTGCAACTTATGGTATGGGTGAACTTGGATACAATGATGATGTGACTCCAGAAGAATTACAAAAATTAAGACCTTTAAATAAATATGGTTATTCAAAAGAAAATTTTTTTGATGATTGGGCATTTAAACAAGAATCTCAACCTAAACAATGGAATGGGTTGAAAATTTTTTTAATGTCTATAGACCACAAGAATATCATAAAGGAAGAATGGCATCAATGGTGTTCACACATACCATCAATATAAGGAAAATGGTTATGTAAAAACTTTTTAAATCATACAAAGAAGGATTTAAAGATGGAGAACAATTAAGAGATTTTCGTCTATGTAAAAGACGTTGTAGATATAATGTATTTTATGTTAATTAATGATGTTAAATCTGGAATATATAATATAGGTACAGGAAAAAGCAAGAAGTTTTTATGGATTTATCTATGGCAACAATGAAAGCAGCTCTCACAATGATAATCTAGATAAGAATGAAGTTGTAAAATTAATTGAAATGCCTGAAGATTTACAAGGAAAATATCAATATTTTTACAGAAGCAAAAAAATCAATAAATTAAGAGAAATAGGATATACAAAAGAAATGCATAGTCTTGAAGAAGGAGTTAAAGACTATGTTCAAAAATTATTTAGCTAAAGAAGATTCTTATCTATAAAAGGGGTTAAAAGTATGAATGCGTTGATATTAGTTATTATTCTTGCAATAGTTGAGGGTATCACAGAATTTTTTACCTGTCAGTAGTACAGGACATATGATATTAGTAAATAAACTGATAGGTGGAGAATATCTATCACCAACTTTTACCAATAGCTTTTTAATAATTATACAATTGGGAGCAATACTTTTCGGTAGTAGTTTATTTCTGGAAAGATCTAACTCCTTTTGTTGGAACTAAAAATTTGTTCTAAGATTTAGATTGTGGCTTAAAAATTGTAGTTGGAGTTTTACCAGCGATGGTTATAGGGCTATTTTTTTAGATGACATAATAGATAAATATTTTATGGATAATGTAACATAATAGCTATAACTTTAATAGTTTATGGAATTATTTTTTTATAGTAATAGAAGTTATATATAAGATTAAAAATGTTAAAGCAAGAGTTAGAAATTTTAGTAATTTAAAATACAGTACAGCATTTTTGATAGGATTTTTTTCCAATGCCTAGCTATGATACCAGGTACATCAAGATCTGGAGCAACAATAATAGGAGCTTTACTTTTAGGTTTGTCAAGACCACTTGCAGCAGAATTTTCATTCTATTTAGCTATACCAACAATGTTTGGAGCAACAGCTTTAAAAGTTACTAAAAATGGTTTAGTTTTTACTGAAAGAGAATGGGCTTATTTAGCTCTAGGTTCAGCAATAGCCTTTTGTAGTTGCCTATATTTGTTATAAAATGGTTTATGGATTTTATCAAAAAGAAGTTTTTGCTTTTGGACTATATAGAATCATATTAGGTATTATAGTTCTTGTGTTATTGAGATAAATATATCTAAAAAATCTTTTATATACGTGATTTTAATGTTATAATATCTTAATATAATATTAAAAGGATAATAATATGAAGACTATAGAAACAAAAATAAAAAAATCTACTGTTAATAGAACCAAAAAGTATTTGAGGATAGTAGAGGTTTTTTATGGAAATCTATAACTATAATACTTTTTAAAGAATTAGGAATAGATAATATCTTTGTACAAGACAATATTTCTAAATCTTCAAAAAGGGGTTTTTAAGAGGATTACACTTTTCAAAAAGATGAATATGCTCAAGCCAAAATTAGTATATGTACTAAGAGGAGCAGTACTGGATATAACAGTAGATTTAAGAGAAAATAGTGAGGCCTTCGGAAAATATGTAGCAGTTGAATTAAATGATAAAAATAAGAGAATGCTATTTATACCAAGAGGCTTTTGCATCATGGCTTTTCTTACTTTAGAAGATGATACGGAATTTTATATAAAGTGTGATAATTTCTATAATCCTAAAAGTGAAGTCGGAATTATCTGGAATGATGCAGACTTAAATATAGATTGGAATTTAGATAAATATAATATAAAAGAAGAAGAATTAGTAATATCAGAAAAAGATAAAAAAATATAACTTTTGAGAAAATATAGGAGAGGAAAATGAAACTAATATTTGGAGCTAATGGTAAAGTTAGGTACAGACTTTTAAAGAATTGCTTTGACTCTATTGGAGAAAAGTATATAGCAAGTGATAAAGATGAAATAGATATAACTAATGGTGATTTTTTTAAGAGCCTATGTTCAAACTATGCATCAAAACTATAAGATAGACACTATAATTAATTGTGCTGCATATAATTATGTAGATAGAGCAGAAACAGAAAAAGAATTATGCTATAAGTTAAATGCAGAAGCACCAGCAACTCTAGCTAATATAGCTGCTGAAATAGGAGCTAAACTATATAACATATTCAAGTGATTTTTGTTTTTAATGGATTGCTAACTAGCTATTTATATGGTGATACTACAGGCTATACTGAGGAAGATGAACCACATCCACTATCAACTTATGCAAAAGCTAAATATGAAGGAGAATTACTAGTGTCACAAGTAATGGCTAATCCAGAATTAACTTCAAAAATGTATATAGTAAGGACTTCTTGGGTATTTGGTAAAGGCTAGTATGAACTTTTGTTGATAAGATAATAGAATTATCTAAAAGAAAAAAATGAATTAAAAGTAACAGATGATCAAATTTCATCTCCTACTTACTCTAAAAGATTTAGCACACTATAGCTGGGAGCTATTGAAGAGTTCAGCTGAAAATGGAATTTATCATTTTACAAATGATGGAATAGCTTCAAAATATGAAGAAGCTAAATATATATTAGATAAAAATTTCTTGGCAAGGGAATTTAATAGCAGTAAAAGAGAAGATTTAGGATTACCTGCAGAAAGACCAAAAGTTTAGTAAATTAAGTTGTAAAAAAATAAAGGAAAAATTAGGAATAACTATTCCAGACTGGAAGGATGCAATAGATAGATATTTTAAGGATAATAATAAATAAGGGAGAAGATATGTCAAATAAATTAGTAAAAAGTAGAAGAGGATTTTTTATGAAGAAGATGAAATCAGTATCTATGATATACTTAATATCTTTTTTAAAAAAAATATTAAAATATTTATTATAGTTACTATAATAGGATTAATAGCGACATGTCTGTATGTAGCTAAAAAAATAATTTTTGATAAGAATAATACAACATATATTAATTATACATTGAATTATCAAGAAATAAAAAGTTATATGGGTGAGGTATACTACCCTAGAAAAAAATCCTAAAGAAATACTATTAGATGATAAATATCTAGAACTATTGTTTGAAAAATCCAGAATTAAAAAAAGTCTTTATGAAGAAAAAGTAAAAGAAAAATAAAGATGATATTAATACAAAAAGAGATTTTTTTAACTGAAAATAAAATTATAGAAACAAATAGTTTACAAGATTTAGCTAAAAACTCCAGAAGAGAAAGAATTGTTATCTCCAGATTCATATAGAACAACTGTAAGAGTCAATAGAAAACTTGATAAAAATAGAGAAGTTTCTAATAGTATAATGAAAAACATATTTAACTATTTTAAATCAATACTATAAAGAAAAATATGTTTGATTATTTGGAAGAAAGAAAGGCTTATTTAGAAAAAGTCTTTACCTGTATTAAAAAAAGCAATTAGAAGATAACTCAGTTTCTGGAAAAATACCAGTTTCTTCAGGGGTTCTGGAACAACAGATAATAATTATTTTTAAATATATTTATCCTATACAAGTATCTAATATCGATACTTATTATGAAAAAGTATAAGACTTTTGAAAGTGAATATCAATCTATAAAGACATTGATAGATTTGGAATTAAATAAAATCAGAAAACTTTTATTAAATACGATAGTTCAATCATTAATGTTAAAAGAAAAAAATCAGGAAATGCAACTAAACTACTTATAGGTATAGTCTTAAGTATATGTTTAGGTGTGTTTGCAACATTTGTTAAAGAGTTTATAGAAGGATATGAGAAAAAATAAAGCAAATAATTAATGGAGGTTATCATGAACACCATAAGAAAACTAGTGAAATTTTTTTAATAGACATATTTCTATTAAATATATCATTAGTGATTTCAATATTTTTTTAAAATATGATCAACTTCAGCTAACAGATAAAAAAATATAAATACTTTTAGTTTACTTCAATCTTTCTTTTTTGTGTTATATTTTTATTTTAAAAATATATAACAATAGTTGGAGATTCAGTGGGACTTCAGAATATATGTCTTTAGTAGCTTTTAAGTTCTTCTACAACAATTCTATCATATATACTTTAGAATTTTTTTAAGACTAGATACTAAGAGCAGTCTGTATTTTTGAGGCTTGGATAATATTTACCTTCTTACTTATAGTTTCAAGATTCTTGATGTTTTTAACTAGAATGAAAGGAATAACAAGAAGTGATACAAACTCTGAAAATGTACTTATCTATGGAGCTGGGAGAATCAGGAGTTTTTACTAGTAAAAGAATCGAGAATCAACCCAAACTTTTTCCATATAAAATAGTTGGTTTTTTAGATGACAACCCCAATAAAAAAAGGTGGAAAAAGTATATGGTTTAAAAAGTTCTAGGTGGCTTTAGAAGATGTTGAAAAATTGTTGAAAAAAATGATATTTCAAAAATAATAATTTCTATGCCTTCTGTAGAGCAAAAGTAAAAATTTCTAATATTCTAAAAAGAATTAAATAAACTAAAAGGATATATCAGTTAAAAGATATTGCCTAATGTAGATAATTTAATTGAAGAAGGAAAATTTAAGTACACAATTGAGAAATATAAAAGCTAGAAGATTTATTAGGTAGAGAAGAAATAAAAATTAATACTAAAGAAGTATTTGATTTTATTCAAGATAAGATAGTATTTGTAACTGGTGGTGGAGGAAGCATAGGTTCTGAACTTATCAATCAAATTAGCTAAATATAATCCTAAAAAGATTATTAATATAGAAATTAATGAAAATGCTTCTTACCTTATGGAATTAGAGTTAAAAAGAAAAGTATCCATATTTAGACTATAAGACTGAAATAGCTAGCGTAAGAGATTTTGATAAGTTAGATATGCTATTTAATAAATACAAGCTAGAGATACTATTCCATGCAGCAGCACATAAGCATGTGCCACTGATGGAAAAATAATCCAGAAGAGGCTATAAAAAAATAATATATTTGGAACTAAGAACGTGGCTGAATGTTGTCTTAAATATAAATTAGAATCTGTGGTTTTAATTTCTACAGATAAGGCTGTAAATCCAACTAATGTAATGGGAGCTACAAAAAGAGTTTGTGAAATGATATTTCAAAAATATTCTGAAAAAAAGATTCGAAATACAAAAGTTTATGGCAGTTAGATTTGGAAATGTTTTTAGGAAGTAATGGTTCAGTTATACCTATATTTTCAAAAATTAATAGAAGAAGGAAAAATTTAACTCTTACTCATAAGGATATAATAAGGTATTTTATGACTATACCAGAAGCTGCTCAGTTAGTTATAGAAGCGGCAACTATTGGTAAAGGTGGAGAAATATTAATATTAGATATGGGTGAACCAGTTAAAAATTTATGACCTAGCAAAAGAATATGATAAAGTTATCAGGGTCAAAACGTCGGAATAGATATAGTTGGTTTAAGACCTGAGAGAAATTATTTGAAGAACTTTTGTATGACGTAAATTCATCAGAAAAAGACATCAAATAACAAGATATTTATAACTAATATGGAAAATGAAAAAGTACAGGTTGATATAGATGATTACTATACAATTTTAAAAGATTTAATAAAGAATAATGATACTATTGGAATGAGAAGAACTTTAGCTGATATTATTGGGACTTTTTAAAGGGAGAGTGGAATAAAAATTGTTGAAAAAGGATATTTGATATTATTTCTTCATTATTTGGACTAATATTACTATCACCTTTTATGATAATAATAGCTATATTAATAAAACTTGATTCAAGAGTACCAATATTTTTTTAAACAAGTAAGAGTTACAAAAATGGAAGAGAATTTAAAATCTTTAAATATCGTACTATGAGAGTAGGTTCAGATAAATACAGTCAAATTACTGTAGGAAAAGATAGTAGAATAACTAAAGTTGGAGATTTTTTAAGAAAATATAAGTTAGATGAAATACCACAATTAATAAATGTTTTAATAGGAGATATGAGTTTAGTAGAATCAAGACCTGAGGTTCCTAAGTATGTGCACTATATACAGAAGAACAAAGAGAAATTTTAAAGGTAAGTGCGTATCACTGACTATGCTTCAATAGAATTTTCAAATGAGAATGATATTTTAGCTAATGAGGCTGATCCAGAAAAGGCTATATAGAAAAAAATTATGCCAAGAAAAATAGAGTTAAATAAAAAAATATTTATCTGAAATTTCAGTAATGACAGATATAAAAATAATTTTATTGACTATTAAAAAGATATTGAAATAAGTAAGGAGATGGAACTATATGGAAAAAGAGAAAAATTACTTTTTTTCTCCACCTGATATAACAGAGAGAAATTGCTGAAGTAGTAGATACATTAAGATCTGGTTTGGATTACAAATATGGATAAAAACGAAAAATTTGAAAATGAAATAGCAGAATATTGTGGAACAAAAAGTCTGTGGCTCTTAATTCAGCAACAGCTGCGATGGAATTAGCTTTGAGACTATTTGATATAGGTGAAGGAGACGAAGTTATAACATCAGCCTATACTTATACAGCTTCAGCTAGTGTAATATATCATTGTGGTGCAAAGATAATTCTAGCAGATACTAAAAAGGTGAATTTAATATAGATCCTAAAAGAGATAGAAAAATTAATAACTCCTAGAACTAAAGCTATAATACTAGTTGACATTGCTGGACTTCCAGCTGATTATACAGAAATTTTTGAAGTAGTTGAGAAGAAAAGAAATATATTTAATGCTAAAAAGGAACTTATCAAGAAAAACTTGGAAGAATATTAGTTTTAGCTGATTCTGCTCACTCATTTGAAGTACTATAAAGGAAAGAAAATTGGAAGTGTAGCTGATATAACTTCATTTTCATTTCATGCAATAAAGAATTTGACAACTGCTGAAGGAGGAGCTTTTAACTTGGAATCTTCCAGAAAATTTTGATAATGAAGAAATTTATAAAAAAACTAATGTTATTAGCTTTGCATGGTCAAAATAAGGATGCCTTTAGCAAAATTAAAAGCAGGTGCTTGGAAATATGATATAGTTATGCCAGGTTATAAATGTAATATGACAGATATTATGGCATCTATTGGTTTAGTACAACTTCAAAAGATACGATGGAGAAATTTTTAAAGAAAAAGGAAGAATTAGTATCTTACTATGAAAAGTATCTAGGAGACTTAACAGATAAAATAGAATTGCCTATCTTTAAAGATGATATAAAAGAAAGTTGTAAACATTTGTATATGATAAGATTAAAAAAATCAAGATGAAGAAAAAGAAATGAAGTTATTGCAACATTAGGAGAAAATGATATAGCAACAAATGTACATTTTCAACCATTACCACTTTTAACAGCTTATAAGAGATTAGGTTTTTAAAATAGAAGATTATCCTAATGCATATAATCAATATAAGAATGAAATATCTTTACCACTTCATGATTTTTAACTGAAGATGATATAAAAATATATTTGTGATTCATTGGTGAAGAGCTTATGAAAAATACAAATAAATACATGTACATAAGACTAATAAATTTTGTAAGAGGTGTTATTTTTTTCTTTTCTATATTTTTTTATAAGAAAAGACAAGAAACGAATAATATTCACTTCAACAGGAAATATTAAATATGATCATAATTCTAGATATTTATTTGAGTATTTTTTTAAAATACTATTCAGATTTTTAAGTAAAATATGTTATAAATGACCCAGTTTTAAAGGAAACTTTGGAAAAGAGTTTAGGAAAATCATTTTATCGAAACAAATTCAATTCAAGGGATGTTATATTCATTAAAAAGCTACACATGGATAACATCATCAATGGAATTACCAGTGGGAGGAATATTTCAAAGAATAAATAGACTTGTAATCCATTTAGGACATGGAACTCCTTTAAAAATATAGGTTTTTCTTGAAAAAAATATAAGTACTTTTGAAAAAAAGTATATTATATACTTATAAAAAAATAATTTTTACTTATGTTTTATCAACTTCACCTGATTTTAATAAAATTATGTCTAATTTCTTAGATATTCCTATAAAAAGAATTTTTTTACAAATGGACAAACCAAGGTTAGATAGTATTTTTTTGAAAAAGAAGATATATTAAAAAGTTTTTAATATTGAAAAAAATATGAAGAATATCCTATATGCTCCAACTTATGTCAAGATTCAGACACAAAGTTATTTTCCATTTTCTGATTTTTGATGAAAAGGAAATGGAAAAATATTTAAAAATAATAGAATAAATATTTTTCTAAGAGTACATCCAGATTTTTGAAACAGAAATAGATGAAAAATTATTAAAAATTAAGGGAATATATGTATTAAATAGTAAAGTAGTTAAAGATATTTCTGAATATCTATCTTGTTTTGATTTGTTGATAACAGATTATTCTAGTATATTTATAGATTATTTACTATTAGATAAACCAGTTTTATTTTTTTGCCTTATGACTTTGAAGATTATAATAAAAAAATAGGTTTTACAGTAGATTATATGTTGCATACTCAGGGCTAAAAACTTATTCTTTTAAAGGTTTTAAAAATGAAATAATAGAATTGCTGAATAATGAAGAGTATTTCTATAGAGACAGAATAAAAAGATAAAGCTTTTTTATAATTTATATATAGATAATAAAAAAATTGTGAAAGAATTTTCAAAAATTTATTTTTAAAAAAATTTATAGGAGGATAAAATGAAGAAAATAATAACATATGGTACTTTTGACTTATTACATTACGGGCACATAAATCTTCTTAGAAGAGCAAAAAAATTAGGTGATTATTTAATAGTAGCTCTATCAACTGATGAATTTAATTGGAATTCTAAACAAAAATGCTATTTTAATTATGAAAAAAAGAAAAATGTTATTGGAAAGCAATAAGATATGTAGATTTAGTTATTCCAGAAGAAAATTGGGAACAAAAAAAGTAAATGATATAAAAAGAGTTTAAAATAGATACTTTTGTTATGGGAAATGATTGGGAAGGGAAATTTGATTTTTTTAAAAGATTTATGTGAAGTAGTTTACTTACCAAGAACCAAGGAAATTTCAACAACTCAAATAAAAAAAGATTTAAAGGAGTAGTCTAATGGAACCAAAGATAAGTGTGATAGTTCCAATTTACAATAGTGAAAAAAATATTTAAAAATGTATAGACAGTATCTTAAATCAGACTTTAGAAGATATTGAAGTAATTTTAATAAATGATGGTTCTAAAGACAATTCTCATTCTATTTGTCTAGAATACCAAGAAAAATTTCAAGAGAAAATAAAGTATATTAATAATAACAATATGGGATGTAAAATGCTACAAGAAATTTGGGTATAAAAGAAGCAAGAGCTAAATATATAACTTTTTGTAGACAGTGATGATTACATAGAAAAAGATATGTATAAAGATATGTATGATTTAATAATTAAAGAAGAATCTGATATTGTTATAACAGGAATTAGATATAAAAAAATGGGAAAACAATAAAACAGAAATTACCTAAATTATCTATAAATAGGAATAATATTTTTGATGAAAAATTTAATTGTACATGTATGTAATAAAATATTTAAGAAAGATGTAATTTTTGGATAATAATATCTATTTTATCGAAAATTCACATCATGAAGAAGATATGGTATTTTTCTTTTTATATACTGTTTAAATGTAAAAAGTTTTCAATTTTTAAATAAATTAAATTATAATTATATTTTGCATGATACAAATTCTGTATTTAATTTAAAGAAGAGGTTAGATACATTTATAAGTTATGATTATCTTTATAGATATTTAAAAAAATAAAAAAATGTTGATAAAAGAGTTTTTAGATACTTATATAAATTATTTAATTTATATGCTATAGGTGGGAGTTATACTTTGATGTCAAATTCAAAAAAATAGTCTCTAATGAAGATTATAAAAAAATATAAGAAAGAATTTTTTTAGAAAAACTTTTAAATTCTATTCCACTTCCTCTTAAAAAGTAAAATTTTTCTTAATTTTTTTGGTATAATGTTTCAAGTATTTTAAGAACTTTTTAAACTAAATGAAGTTTTATTAAAAATTAGAAGAAAAAAATAAGAGGAGAATAAATGAAAATTTTATATGTTACAACATATCTACTTAGAAATGAATCGGCTTCTATTAGAAATGTATCTTTAATAAATGGTTTAATTGAAAATAATTGTGATGTAGATGTAGTGACTTTAGATTACTTAGAATCCTTGGAGGATAGATTTTTAAAAGAAAAATATAAGTAAAAAAAGCAAAAGATACTAAAAGTTCCAATGCCAAATTTCAATAGAATATTTTTCATTGGTTCAAAAATCAAAAAGAAAGAGAAAATAAGAGATTCGAAGTTTCTACATATTAAGGATTTTTATAAAGAAAGTACTATATTTTCCAGATGTTTATTCAGAAGCTATCAAAAGGGTAAAAAGATGTAGAAATACATTTAAGTGATTACGACTATATAGTTTCTTCATCTGATTCTAAAACTTCACATTTTATTGCACAAAAATTATTAGCAATAAATAAAATAACAATTCCTTGGATACAAATTTGGGGAGATCCATGGGAAGATGATACAGGTTTGAATGGACTCAATTTTTCTTTTGAAATATTGTATAAGAAAAATGAAAAAAAGATTGTTAGAAAAGTGCAGGTAAAGTATTTTATTTATCTCCATTAACAGCAGAGAAGATTTCAAAGAAATATCCAAATATTTCAAAACAAATTTTTTTATTTTTACTTAGAAGTTATCTAAAAACCATAAATACTATTAATAATGAAGAAAATTATATTTTTCTTATACAGGGACAATAACGAATAGAAATATAGAACCTCTTATTAATAGTATTGAAAAATATAATAGAGAAAATTTTAAAAAGATAAAATTAAATTTTTTATGGTGTAAATGAAAAAGATAGCAAACAAATTATTTTAAATAAAGATTTTATAAATGTTTTTTAAGAGAATTTCTTTTGAAGAAATATTAGAAGTATATAAAAAAATCAGATGTCTTGATATATATAGATAATTTATATAGTTCAACACAAATTCCTGGAAAAAAATATATGATTATTTCGGAACAAATAAAGTAATACTTTCTCTTTACGAGACAAATGAAACAAAAAATTTTTAGAACAATTTAATCAGTGTTGAGTTAGTAAAAATAATGGAGTATTTGGTATAGAAGAAATTATAAAAAAATAAATAATGAACGTATACTAGAAGAATTTTCACCCTAAAAATATTGCAAAAGATATTTTTAAAAGATATAGAGGAGAAAAATGAAAGTTGGAATAATTTTTTGGAACAAGACCGGAAGCAATCAAAATAGCACCAGTGTATAAGGAACTAAAAAAATAATAATATAGAAGTAAAAGCTATTGTTACAGGTCAACATCAAGAAATGTTATATCAAGTTTTAGATTTGTTTAAAAATAACTCCAGATTATGATTTGAAAATTATGAAAAATGGACAGACACTTTCTGAACTAACAGGAAAAACTTGTTCAACAACTTGATATAATATTAAAAAGAAAAATTTGATTATATTCTGGTACAAGGAGATACGACATCTGCTTTTACAGGAGCACTAGTTGCTTTTTATAATCAAATTCCTATAGGACATATAGAAGCTGGTTTAAGAACAGAAATATTTATTCACCCTTTTCCAGAGGAAGCAAATAGAAAATTGATAGGAACAATAACAGATATTCATTTTGCACCAACTGAGAGAAATGTAGATAATCTATTAAGAGAAAATTATCCAAAAGAAAAAGATTTTAAAAGTAGAAATACAGTAATAGATGCATTGCTTTTGGATAAAAGAAAATAAAGTTAAAATATTGAGAATATTATATGGTGTAGAAGATAAAAATATATTCTTTTTAACTTTACATAGAAGAGAGAATTGGGGAAAACCAATGGAGAACATATTTGAAGCTATTAGAAATTATTTAGAAAAATAAAGAGTTATATTTAGTTTTTCCCTATGCATCTTAATCCTCTAGTAAGGAAATAGCTAATAATAAATTAGAAGGATTTGATAGAAAGATACTGCTAGAGCCTTTTAGATTATTTAGAGTTTATAGCAATATTAGATGGAGCACACTATATAATGACAGATTCAGGGGGAATACAGAAGAAGCTCCTACTTTAGGAAAGCCAACATTAGTTTTTTGAGAGATACAACAGAGAGACCAGAGGCAATAGAAGCAGGAACTGCTAAATTAGTAGGTACAGAATACGATAGTATAGTAAAGTATATGACTTTATTAGAAGGAGAATTATATATGAAATGTCTCAAAAGAATAACCCGTATGGAGATGGAAAGACTTCTAAAAAAATAAGTGATTATTTTTTTAAGGAGAATTTAAATGTTAATATATTATTTGTTTCCATTTGTTTTATATATATGTTCTTTATTTAATTTTTAAAAATCGAAAATTTAAAAGTATTTTTAGCTATAAGTTTAGGCGTATTTTTTTGTGTACAACTTATTTCAATGGAAGTGATTGGAGACAGTATGAAATAATGTACAATGAAGCTACATTAGTAGGCATAGAGGACTTTAAAAAGAAAAAAGGTTTCTACCTTTATATGTTACTTTTTAAATTATTTAATATAGATTTTTAATTTTTATTATAACTAAAAAGTCTTCTTTTTATATTTTTTTATAGAATTATTTTAGAAAAAGTAAAAATTTTTTATGTTGTTCTTAATTTATTTTATACATTAATGGGCTTATTTTTTTATTTATAGATGCTCCACTTAGAAATTTAATTGCAATCACAATTGTAGTATATGCACAAAAATATTTAGAAGAAAAAGTAAGATAAGATATAAAAATATTAAATATACGATTTTTATACTTATAGCTTTTTCTTTTTCATAAAAACAGCAATAATATTTTTATTGTTGTTATTTACAAAAATTTATAAATTAAAAAGTATTAATATAGTAATTATGTTATTTGTGTTTTTATATTTTATTTTTAGATCAAGAAATTTTAATTAAACTAATAGCTCCTTTTTTAAAGATAGAATAGCAAACTATATAGGAACGGTTTATTCTAAACATAAATTATTTAGTTATGGAAATTTAGAGAAAAATTTTTATAATAACTTTTAATAATATTTAATAGAAGAAAATTAACAAGAGATGACAATGGAAAATTATTTTTTTATAAATACAATATTATATTTTATTTTTATAGGATAGCATTAACTTTTTCAATACTATATAGACTTATTTTATATTTACAAATTTATTACATTTTATCAATAGACTTTTTAGTTGACAGGTTGAAATTTAATTTTAAAGTAATAATACTTACATTATTTCTTTTTACCAGTGTCTCATAATATACAAAAGAAATTTATAAAACATATAAATATATACCTTATAGTTCTTATATTTCCTATATTTTTCAAGATAAAACCATCGTATAATTTTTAGAAGCAGATATAATTATGAAAAATGGGAAAAAAGATTTAATATAAAGTATAATGCTCAAGAGGAATTAAATGATTAAAAATTCTTATAAAATCAAAAATTTATAAGAATTTAAGTAACAAAGATTTTATTAAATTATTTTTGTATTTTTAATTATCTAGGAATTATACATATATAATTAACAAAAAATTTTTATACTAAAATAATAAAAAAGGAGGAAAAAGTAATTTATAAAAATTACTAGAAAAATGGAAAAATTTGAAAAAAATAAAAGAGAAACTTCAATAACAGTAATAGGAATGGGATACATAGGATTGCCAACAGCAATTGCTTTTGCAAAAACAGGTTTTACAGTAAGAGGATTTGATATAAATAATACAGTTATAAAAACTTTTAAAAGAAGGAAGAATCCATATCGTTGAACCAGATTTACAAGAGGTATTTGAAAAAAAGTTTTTGATGAAGGAAAATTAGTTCCAACAGAAAACTTAATAAGTTCAGATGTTTTCATAATTGCAGTTCCAACATCCATTTAAAAAGGAACATAAAGAAAAAAATTGCCGATTTATCTTATGTAAAAAGTGCAGCCAAAGAAGTTGCAAAAGTTTTAAAAGAAGGTAATTTAGTAATTTTAGAATCTACAGTTCCTCCAATGACAACTAAATTGTTAGAAGATATTTTAGAAAAAGAATCTGGAATAAACAGAGCTAATTTTATGGTTGTTCATTGTCCAGAAAGAGTTTTACCTGGAAGAATATTATATGAATTAGAAAATAATGATCGTATAATAGGTGCCTCAAAGCAAGAAGCAGGAGAATATACCAAAAAAATATATAAGACAATAGTTAAAACAGGAGAATGTTATATAACCGATGACGTGACAGCTGAAATGTGCAAGTTAGTAGAGAATACATTTAGAGATGTGAATATTGCATTTGCAAACGAGCTATCTGTAATGTGATAAATTAAAAATAGATGTATTTAAGCTAATTGAGTTAGCTAATAAGCATCCAAGAGTAAATATATTGACTCCAGGAGTTGGTGTTGGAGGACACTGTTTAGCTGTAGATCCATGGTTTATTGTTGAAAAATTTCAAAAGAAGCAAATGTAATTAGAGTAGCCAGACTTATAAATGATTACAAGTCAAGGTTTATTGCTAATAAAATTGATGACATCCTAAAAAGGAAATAAAGATTTAAAAATAGGAATTTTAGGTTTAGCATATAAGCCAGATATAGATGATTTAAGAGAATCACCAGCAATAGAAGTAGCTGAAATATTAAGAGATAAAGGTTATAAAGTTATTGCTTGTAAACCAAATGTAGACAAAGAAGAGTTAAAAATTAAACTATATTCATTTGATGATATCTTAGAAAAAGCAGATTATTTAGTACTAACACAAGGACATAGACAATTTAAAGAAAATTTAGAAAAAAATAAAGATATATATATGACTGTATTGGGATTATAGATAAAAGAAGTGATTTACAATGAATAAAAATAAGATTTTAGTGACTCAATCTTCATTACCAAATTTTTAATGAATATTGTGAAGAGATAAGAGAAATATGGGATACCCACATTCTTACTAATATGGGAGCAAAAACATCAAAAATTAGAGAAAGAATTATTAAAGTTTTTAAGTGTATCAAATATTACACTTTTTACAAAATGGTCATTTAGCACTTGAATATATCATTGAAGCTATGAATTTATCTGGTGAAATAATAACAACACCATTTACATTTGCTTCAACAACACATGCAATTATAAGAAATGGAATAACTCCAGTTTTTTTGTGATATAAATTTCTATGATTTTACAATTGATGTAAAAAGATAGAAAATTTAATAACAGAAAAAAACAACAGCTATTTTGCCAGTTCATGTATATGGAAATTTATGTGATGTAGAAAAATCGCATCGATAGTTAAAAAAATATAACCTAAAGGTTATATATGATGCCACACATGCATTTGGAGTAGAAAAAAAGGAGTAGGAGTTGAAAATTTTGGAGACGCCTCTATGTTTAGTTTTTCACGCTACAAAAGTATTTAATACTATTGAAGGTGGAGCGGTAGTATATAAAGATGATACTCTAACAGAAAAATGAAAGCATTTAAAAATTTTTGGAATAATGGATAATGGTGAAATTAGGTATGCTGGTGGAAATGCTAAAATGAATGAATTTCAAGCAGCTATGGGATTATGTAATTTAAAACATTTAGAAACTGAAATTCTAAAAAAAGATAGTGGAAAGATATAAAGAGAGATTGAAGGATATCGAAGGAATAAGATTTAGTAAGATTTCAGAAGAAATTAAATCAAATTATGCCTATTTTCCTATACTATTAGATGGATATAAGTATACAAGAGATGAAATTTTTGAAAAATTATCTAAACAAAATATATTTACAAGAAAGTATTTTTTTATCCACTAATAAGCGATTTTTGAGTGCTATAGAGATAATTATGATTCTAGAAAAACGCCAATAGCAAAGTTTGTGGCAGATAGAATATTGACACTTCCACTATATGCTTCTTTAGAGCTAGATATAGTTGATAGAATATGCGATATTATTTTATTATAAGGGGAAAAAAATTGAAGTATTTACATATTATACCAAATGAAAAGTTTACTACACCATGTATAGAATTTATAAATAAAAATTTTACTGATGAAGAACATCTTTTTAGTTATTGATGGAGTTTCTACAAAAATAGTATTGAAAAAAATATCAGAATATAAGGCATATAGTGTCACTTTATAAAGTTCAAAAATAGATATTTAGGGTGGATATTTTTCCATAGTGTCATTATGTTTTTTTATTTCCTATTTTATTTTTATTATTCTATTAAATCAAAAATATATATTTTCATGGATTATTTGATAAAAGATATATTTTTATTTTTATGTATCTTCACATTTTTTTAAAAAGTCTTATTGGCTTGTATGGGGTGGAGATTTATATTGTTATAGAAAAAGAAAAAAATAAATTTTTTTAATAAAATATATTATAAAATAGAAACATTTGTTAAAGGGAATTTTAGAGGATATTTAACATTAACAAAAAGGAGACTACGTTCTAGCAAAAATGGTTTTTAGCAAAAGGAGAATCATATGTGACGCCAATGTATCCTAACAGTCTTTACAAAGACTTAAAATTAGATAATTTTTCAAATAAAGATGAATTATATATTCAAATAGGAAATTCTGGAGATCCAGAAAATAATCATTATGATATATTAAACAAACTTTCAAAATTTAAAGATGATAGAATTAAAATTTATTGTATCTTATCCTATGGAGGTTCAGAAGTTTATAAAAGAGATTTGATAAAATATGGAAATGAAATATTTAAAGAGAAATTTATACCTATTTTTAAATTTTTATGAAGCTAGATGAATATATGAAATTTATTTCAAATATAGATATTGCAATTTTTGCACATAAAAGACAACAAGGAGTTGGAAATATTAGTTCTTTTCTTGAGTATGGAAAAACTGTTTATTTAAGAGAAGATGTAACTACATATGAAGATTTTTATAAATTTAGGAATTAAAATAAAATCTTTTGAAAAAAATTAATGAGCTAGAAAAATTAGAAATCTTTAATAAGGAAGTATTAAGAGAAAATATTATGAAAAGAGAGTTTTCAGAAGAAAGATTAAAGGAACAATGGCAAGAAACATTTGAAGCATAAAAACTAAACTAATAATATAGGAGATAAAAATGGGATTCAAAGGTAAATATTTATTTAGTAATAAAAAGAAGATACAATTAATATGAAATTTAGTGATCTAAGGTATGAAGATAAGAATTTAGTGATTGAAAAAGGAAAAGGAAAAATTTTTTTAATGATGAACTCTTTTTATAAATGAAAATAAATTATTTATACTTGACGGTACTATTTTAAATAATAGTGAGCTTATAAGTGAGTCTAATGAAGAAACATGGGAAAAAAACATATTTGAAACTCTATAAAGAAGATTCACAAAATTTTTTTTAAGTAAGTTAAGAGGAAATTTTGTAGGTATAATTTATGATATAAAAAAATAAAAATTAACTCTTTTTACAGATCAACTTAAAAACAAGAACATATATTATACAATAACTGATGATAATTTTATTTTCTCAACTAATCCTGAAGATATATTTTCTTTAGATAAAAAGTAAAAATAAGTTGGATGTAGAAGTTGCATATTTGTTATTAACATTTGGAGGAACATTAGAGAAAAGAACTTTATTTAAAAACATAAAAATTAAGTTATGGAACTTTAATGGAATTAGATCAATTTAAAAATATAAAAAGAAGATAAATATTATAGAATAGAGATAGAGGAAGATAATACAATCGATGAAAAATAAGGCTATTGAAAAATAGAAGAATTATTTACTCAAGCTGTCCAAAGAGAATATAAAAAGATTCAGAGTATGGATATATTCATTTAACAGAATTAAGTGCTGGTAGAGATAGTAGAATGAATACTTGGTTTGCAAAAAGATGGGTTATGATAATATAGTTAATATTACTTTTTCACAAACTAATGAATTAGATGAAAAATTCCTAAACAAATAACTAGTGATTTAAAAATGAATGGATTTTTTAAAAAGTTTAGATAATGGAATAGGAATTTTTGATGAAAAATATAGAAGAGATTACTAAAATAACATGTGGGGAAGTGCATTATGGGACAGTAGCTCATTCGTATAATATAATAAAGTACTTAAATTTAGATATTTTTCGGACTTTTTACATAGTGGACAATTAGGAGATGTTGTTATGGGAAATTATGGAAATAATACAAGTATTATTTCAAATAACTTAAGTAATATGGATTATGTTTATTCAAAAATTATTAAAAAGTTGAAGAAAAAGCTATAATACAAGAGCAATACAAAACTGAAGAAGAATTTACTTATGTAAATAGAGGAATTTATGTGACAAATGAAGTTATTTGTTGTTTCCCGAAATGTTAGTTGTTTCTCCTTTTTGGATATTGATTTTTAATTTCTGTTTAAAAATCCCATATAATTTAAGAAAAGATAAAGTACTATATGATAATTGGATACTAAAAAAAGAATAAAGAAATGGCTAAATACACACATAATGGAAGAAAAAAATAGGGAAAAAGAAATTAATATTTTAGGTAGAACTATTCCATTGTCTCAAATATTTCCTAAAATTTTTAAAAATTGAAAATATTAAAAATGAAAAAGGAATGAATCCTTTTGACAGTTGGTATAGTGAAAATATATCTTATAGGGATAGTTTAAATAGTTATTTTAAAAATAATATATCGAGATTAGACCAATTTAAAGAATTAAAAAAATGATTGTACTATATTATATGAAAATGGGAATGTAAGAGAAAAACTTCAAGTAATAGGCTTACTTGCAACATTAAAATTATATTCTACAAATTAAAGGAAGTATTTTTATCATGAGACAAATTATAGAAAAAAATAAAGTTTGGGTACAAAACAGGTTTTTCATATATTTTCATCAAATATTTTAAATAAAATAATGATATTTGCAGGAGGAATTTTTAGTAAGAATTTTTAAATAAACAAGATTTTGGTTTATATAGCTATTCACAAAATTTATTAGAGATATTTTTATTAATTAATGGATTTGGAATAACTGAAGGACTTTTACAATATGGAAGTAAAACTAGAAAAAAAGAATAAAAAGAGAAGTATGTTAAGTATTCTTTAAAAATTGGATTATTGTCGAATATTTTTATATTTCTTCACTTATTTTATTTTTAATATTTGGGAAATTAAAAATATATGAAGCAAAAATTTTACTAATGATGTCATTATTACTAATTTTTAATACTTTTTCAATTATTCAAATAAAATTAAGAATAGAGCTAAAAATAGAGAAATAGCTAAAATTTCTAATATGAATACATTTTTGAATATTTTAGGTATGTTAATAGGAGCATATTTTTTATGGATTATATGGACTAATAACTGGAAAATATATAGGAATTATTTTATCAATACTCTATTCTTTTAGATATATAAAAATTTACTTTTATTAGATGGAAAAATAGAGGCATTATCACAAGAAAAAAAGAAAGATATACAAAAATTTTCTTTTATAGCCTTAATAAATAATAGTATTTCACAAATTTTATATATAATAGATATTTTTAATAGGCTATTTAATAGCAGATAAATTGGTATTAGCAAGCTATAAAATAGCTACTTTAATACCAGTAGCTTTTAAATTTTATACCAATATCTGTTATGATATATATATATCCATATTTTTGCTCAAAAATTCTAATGATATAAAATGGATAAGAGAAAACTATATAAATTTATTAAAATATAGTTTTTTTATTAATATTTTTATTTCATTTATCTTGGTTCTTTTTTTCAAAAACTATTATAAGATTTGTTTTTTGGAGAAAACTATTTAGATGCACAGTTACCATTTGTTATTTTTATCAGTGGGATACTTTTTCTGCAACCTTAAGAATACCATCTGGAAAATATTATCAATGCAGTAGGAAAAATAAAATTTAATTTCTATAATACACTTATATCTGGTATTATAAATATTATTTTAGATGTTTATTTAATAAAAATAGGAAGCGTAGAGTGCAAGCTATGCGACATTATTAGTTTTTATAATTTCAGGAATTATTGAAATATTTTTCTTAATTAAGTATTTATATAGTAAAAATTCTTAAGAGAAATAAATGATTATTTACTAGTTATTATTTAGAAAAATATAGTATGGAATTTGAAAAAAGTTAAGAAAATACTTAGAAATATATATAAAAATATTGGTTATTTGTCAAATAGTGTTGATAAAAAGTTTAGACTATGACCTGACATAATTAAGAGAATTTTTGAGAATTAAAAACTTAAAATTCTCTTTTGGTTAGATATTAAATGGCATTGATAGAAATATCTTCTATCAACACTATAGTTAAAAAGTAGTATCTTGAATCTTTAGGAATTTTTACATCTTTTTATAAATATTTTTTTATCTTTAATTTGTCTTATATAATATTTTTGGTATCTCAGCTTCATCGTCTTTTTATTCTCATAAAATTTAATTGAATTTTTATCTAAATTTATATTTGTTTCCTTATCATTAGAAGTAATTTCATAAATTTTATTTGAACTTTTATTTTCATCTATTTCAAAAATAAGTCAAAAAATTTCATCAGATTTTTTTATATTTTTAGGAATTTATTACAACTCCTTCTTCTAAATTTAAATTTAAATCAAAGTTTCTAAATTGATTAGAATCTTCTGTATTTCCAGAGTAGAAAAATATTCGGGGCTTCTATTAGATTTTTCATAAAGTTCATAATTTTTAGTATTTAATAAAATTGGATAGTTTTTCTTTTAAAAATTGAGCCATTTCAAATGAAACTTCATCGGAACCAGCTAGAGAAAGATGACCATTATCTAGGAAACAAATTTTTTTCATATTTTTTTCCTTCTGCCATTAAAAATCAATGGTATTAACCTTGTATTTATCTATTAAGTTTTTTTAAAGAAACATCATTTAAAAACTGATAAAGTATCATAGTCTCCTATAACCGGTGGAGAAACTAAAAATAAGTTTAATTTCTTTTTGACAAATTAAAAAGTTCTTCTAATAATTTCAGGGATTTATCAGGTATAACAGATGGAGTATTAAAAATTTACTATATTCATTTTCATAAATATCATAGTTAAGAGAATTTCTTGTAAAATCCCAAAGCATAACCAAGAAATCCTTTATTTTTGCATTCTACCTCCCCAATCTCCATAAACTTCGCCCTTATATTTTTAACTCTTTAAATTCTTTCCATCTACTATGATAATAAATGGTATTCATAAAGTGATTTCCCCATTCAGACATAGGCAGAGCATTTTTTTAATGAGTATAAGTTTATTTAGAGATAAATTCATAGTATCGAGATGAGGTCTAAGAGCAACTACATCAGGTTCAATTCGTCTAATTGAAAAGACCTCTATCACAATTACTTTAGGAGTTTGCTTTTTAGAATTTCTAAAATAGCTGAATATGTTGCCGGGAATGTTTGACTATTAGTTCCTAAGTTTAAAGAATTACACTTTAAATAGTGATCAAAAAGTCTAGAGTTAAAAAGTACAGTATGAATGAGAACTTCCAATAAAAAGTAGATCAATACTATTTTTAGGAATTTTATAATAAGCATAATCAACAAAAAGCATCAAATTTTTAAATATTTTTCTCTTCGTAATATTGAAAAGATAAAACTAAAATAATTAAAAAAATATAATAGATTTAAAAATTTCTCATTAGATTCCCTCCCTAAAATCCCATATAAATAAAAATTAGCTGGATTATAACCTCTCCATAAATACCAAATATAACAATAACATGGATTAATAAAATATATAAAGCCCATCTAAAAAGGAAGATAAAATTTTTGAAATTTTTTCTCTAACTTCTATTTTTTTGACTAGCTCTTTCAAAAAAATATAAAATTAGTAATGAGATCACTAAAACTATAAAATCTTTTTATCAATACTTCCACTATGAATTAATTTTTCCTATACTTGAAAAACTTTTTATTAATTTTTTAATCATAGTGTAAGCGGTTTTTCCAATCTGAAGCTCTAAAAAAATATCCAAGCAATGGATACTAAAATAAAAGTTGTAGATTTTTGAGATAAATGTTTCTAAATATTATTATCTGAAAAGAATAGATAAGAGCTTTTTATATTTAAAAAAATCTCTTTAATTTTATTTAAAGTATTAGCTATTAAATCAGCTAAAATTTGATAAAAAGCATGCAATAGTCCCCAAATAATAAATTTAAAAACCAACCCCATGCCAAAAGTCCACTAACAAAAAGTTATAGTAATATTAATATTTTTCTAAAATTTCCTTTTCTATTTCCACCTAGAGGAATATAGATATAATCTCTAAGTCAAGTACTTAGAGAAATATGCCATCTACTCCCAAAAATCTTTAATAGAAGTTGCAGAATTTGGGAAATTAAAGTTTTGAATTAAATTGATATTCATACTTTGAGCAATTCCCCTACTTATATCAACAGCACCAGAGAAATCAGTGTATAGTTCTAAGGCATAACACATTCCTGATAAAAAGCATAATAATACCAGTGTATTCAGTATTTTTATCAAAAATTTCATTTGTTATCATATTTAATCTATTAGAAATAACTAATTTTTTAAAAAGTCCCCAAAGAGCTAGTTGTAAACCAAAACAAAATTGTTTAAAGTCAAATTTATGATGAGTTATTAGTTGTTTTTCAAGTTGTTCATATCTTGAGATATACCTTGTAAAAAAATATTGGAAAAAGTCATATATAATAGAAGTCTATAAAATTTTTTTCTCAACTTGATATTTATTTTTATAGATATGAACAATATAAGCAATTCCTGTAAAGTATAAAATGATATTCCTAAAGGTAAATAAAGTTTACTCGCTATTGAATTAAGAACAATAGATTGAATATGTAGCTTTTTCTAAAAGATAAGAAAAGAATTTTAAATATATTAAAATCCCACTAGTACAAAAAAATAGAAAATATTAAAAATACTCTATATTTTTCAAGTAATATCCCAGAGATATAGAAAATAGTTGAAATTCCTAAAATAAAATATAAGAATTCTATTTTATAAAAACTTATAATAAAAAAATTAAAAATTAATAATATAAATTTTTTTGTAATTTTTTGGGGTATAAGAAAATACATAGGAAATAAAAAAATACTAAAAAAATCAAAAAAATTCAAAAGTAGTAAAACTCATAATCCCTCCCATAAAATACTAAACTTAATTATAAATGTTACATTTTTTTACAAAAATGTCAAGTCTTTTTGTTGTAATAAATTTGATTTTTCTAATATAATAGATATAGCATAAGATGATATAGAAAGGAGACTAACTATGAAAGGAATAATCTTAGCAGGTGGAAGTGGAACAAGACTTCATCCCTTAACAAAGAGTGTATCAAAAACAAATTTTTACCAATATATGATAAACCAATGATATATTATCCATTATCTGTATTGATGTTGGCAGGAATAAGAGAAATTTTAATTATCTCAACTCCAAGAGATATAAATTGTTTTAAAGAGCTTTTTAGGAAATGGAACAGAATTAGGAATGAATATTCAATATAAAATTCAAGAACAACCAAATGGTCTAGCAGAAGCTTTTATAATTGGTGAAGATTTTTATAGGAGATGATAATGTGGCTCTTGTGTTAGGGGACAATATATTCTTTGGACAAGGATTCTCTCCAATAGTAGCTGCTAAGTTAGAAAAAGGTGCAGAAATATTTGGTTATTTTGTAAAAAGATCCAAGAGAATATGGAGTTGTTGAATTTGATAAAGATAACAATGTAGTCTCTTTAGAAGAAAAACCAGAAAAACCTAAGTCAAAAATATGCTGTCCCAGGTCTATATTTTTTATGATAATACAGTTATTGAAAAAGCAAAGTCTTTAAAAACCAAGTAAAAGAGGAGAATTAGAAATTACAGATTTAAATAAATTATATCTTGAAGAAAAATCTTTGAAGGTTAATTTATTAGGAAGAGGATTTGCTTTACTTTGATACAGGAAGCCATAAAAATTTATTACAAGCTTCTAACTTTATAGAAACAATACAAGAAAGACAAGGGAATTATGTAGCTTGTATTGAAGAAATTGCATATAGAAACGGCTGGATAGATAAAGAACAACTAGTAAAATTGGGAAATGAATTAATCAAAAACAGATTATGGAAAAATACTTGATTGAAATAAGTGAAGAAATTTAAAAAAATAAAAAAATTAGGATATAAATTAAAAAAATATTCTTCTTAATATATTCTGTGTTAAAAATATATAAAAAGATAAGGGAGGCTTATATGAAAACATATCTAGTAACAGGAGCAGCAGGCTTCATAGAGCAAATTTTTTTAAAAATATATCTTAAAGAAACATGAAGATATAAATGTTATTGTTGTAGATGCATTAACTTATGCAGGTAATTTAGGAACAATAAAAAGAAGAATTAAAAAAATAGTAGAGTTAAGTTTGAAAAAGTAGATATTAGAGATAGAAAAGAAATAGAAAGAATATTCTCTGAAAATAAAGTAGATTATGTTGTTAACTTTGCAGCAGAATCACATGTGGATAGATCTATAGAAAAATCCACAAATATTCTTAGAAACTAATATATTAGGAACTCAAAAATCTACTAGATAATGCTAAGAAAGCTTGGACAGTATCAAAAGATGAAAATGGTTATCCAGTATATAGAGAAGGAATAAAATATCTTCAAGTTTCCACTGATGAAGTATATGGAAGTTTATCAAAAGATTATGATGAAGCAATAGAACTTGTAATTGATGATGAAGATGTTAAGAAAGTTGTTAAGAACAGAAAGAATCTAAAAAACTTATGGAAATAAATTCTTTTACAGAAGAAAGTCCAGTAGATCCTAGAAGCCCTTATTCAGCTTCTAAAAACAGGAGCAGACCATATTGTTATAGCTTATGGAGAAACATACAAGTTACCAATAAATATAACAAGATGTTCAAACAACTATGACCTTACCATTTTCCCTGAAAAAAATTAATACCTTTAATGATAAAAAAATATTAGAAGGTAAAAAGCTTCCAGTATATGGAAAGGGAGACAATGTAAAGGGATTGGCTGTATGTTGAAGACCATTGTAAAGGAATAGACTTAGTTTTAAGAGAAGCAAAAAGTTGGAGAAATATATAATATAGGTGGATTCAACGAAGAAAAATATAAATATAGTTAAATTAGTAATAGATATATTAAAAGAAGAAATTACTAATAACGATGAATATAAAAAAAGTTTTTAAAAACTGATTTATCAAATATTAACTATAACTTAATAACTTATGTACAAGATAGATTAGGACATGATATGAGATATGCAATAGATCCATCTAAGATAGCAAAAAGATTTAGGATGGTATCCAGAAACAGACTTTGAAACAGGAATAAGAAAAACTGTTAAATGGTATTTAGAAAAATCAAGAATGGGTTAATGAAGTAGCTTTCAGGAGATTATCAAAAAAATACTATGAAGAAATGTATGGAAATAGATAGAAAAATTTTTATTTTAAGAGAAAGATTTTTAAGTTAAATAAAAATGGAGAAAAAAATAAAAATGTATGCAAAATTTAAAAATAAGTGCTGATCTAGATTTATTTAGGGAAGTAGAAAAAGAGAAGTATTTGGAAAGCTCAAAAGAATTTTATGAGAGAAATAAAGTAGAAATTAGAAAAAGGATTAGAAAATTATTTATCTCCTGATGGAAGAATGAATATGAAAGAATTAGAGGACGATTGGTTTCCTAATATAAAAGCAGACATTTTTTTCTTTCACATTCACATCAAGACGAAGAGAAAGCAAAAATTACTAGCTTTTTCTAAAAAGAAAAATTTGGTTTAACAACTTTTGTAGATTCTATGGTTTGGAAAAATGTAATAGATTTATTATAGATGAAAAATATAATAAAATAGAAGGAACTAGTAGTTATTCTTATAAGGGTTCTACTTGGGCAGCAGCAAATGTTTATTTAATATTAATGATAGCATTGGTAAAAATGATAGATAAGTGCGAATGTGCTATTTTTTTATGGATACACCAAACTCGTTAGAAATTTCAAATTCTTCAGAAGAAGAATTTACAGGCTCACCATGGATATATTCAGAAATTGAAATATTAAATAGAATTCAACAGAAAAAAATCTACCAGAGAAAAAAAGAAATTGGAATGGAAAAATATTTGATGAGTCTTTTTAATCCTAGATATAATATTCAATTAAAAGATTTTAAAGAAATTGATAATGAAATTTTTAGCAAGTGGCTTTCAACTTCAGAAGAGAAAAATTCTGTATTGAATCCCAAAAATCACTAGATATTTTATATGAAATCATGGAAAATAAAAAGTTATATTAATAGTTTAAGGATTTTTAAGTTTGTTTCAAATTTAAAAATCTTTTTATTAAATATATTGTTCTAAAATTAGCTATTTAAATAAAAATAATATTTACAAAAAAATAAAAAAATCATGTATACTTATTAGCAGTTAGATATATAAGCTGCTAACAATAAAAATTAAAGGAGAAAAAAATGTATAAAAATTTAGATTGAAAAATTTTTAAAGAAGAATTTTTAAAAGAAGAAAAAAATATAAAGAATATTTACAAAAAGGAAAAAAATAATTATGAAAAATAAAGAAGAAATAAAAAAAGAAAGTTAGAAAATTATTTAAATTATGAAAATGAATTAGATGGAAATAAGATAATTGAAGAATGGTTTAAAGATGGAGAATATGATGTTTTTTTAAGTCATTCACATCAAGATGAAGAACTTGCAATAGCGATAGCGGGAATATTAGATGAAAAATTTGGGCTAAAGGTTTTTATTGATTCACAAGTTTGGGGCTATGTTAATGATTTACTAAAGGATATAGATAATAAATATTGTAAAAATTAAAAAAAGAAAATACTTATGATTATGATAAAAGGAATATAAGTACTTCTCATGTGCATTCAATGTTAAATACAGCTATAGCTAAAATGATTGATTCATGTGACAATTTTTTTCTTTTTAGATTCTCCTTCTTCTTTAAAGTATAATTCTAATATATTTCAAGATTTAAGAGATGTAACATATTCACCTTATATAAAATTTGAAATAGAAGTTAGTAATTATATAAGAAGGAAGTTTCTAAAAAAATAATAATAATAACATAAACTTTTACTTGGAAAATGTTAATAATCAACCTGTTATTTCATATCAACTTCTATTTGAAAAATTTATTAGTTTAGATTACAAAAACATTTTTCTGAAATATCTAATTCTAAGCCATCTGAATTTTTTTAGAAGAAATATACAAATTAAAAGAGGAGATATAAATGGATAGTAATAAAAAATAGCACACCTCAAATGCTTCAAAATGTAATAGATCGCTTTTTCAAGTAATTCTTTTTACTTTAAAAAGGATTATGTTTTACATTAATAATTGGGATGTTGTCATTCTATAAAGAATCACTTTTTATGGTCAGTTATATTAAGTATTAATTTAACTTTTTGGTTTTTAGATTCTTATTATTTAAAAACAAGAACGCTATTATAGAGCAATTTATAATGCAGTTTGTCTTTTAGAGAAGAAGAGATAGATTTTTTTATGGGAAGTAAAGAAGAAAATAATAAATATCCATATAAAAAGATTTATTATTTAAAGTTATGTTTTCTGTTTCCATGTTACCTTATATAATTATTTTTTTATTGTTGGAGTTATTTATTTTATGTGTATCTTAATGGATTAATTTTAAAAATTAGAAATAATTGGATAAAAGGAGTCAAAGATATGAAAAAAAGAAATAAAAATTTTATAACAAAATATGTAGAAGAAATTGAGAATCAAAAATGCAGCATTATTTATAGGTGCTGGATTTTCTAAACCTTCTGGTTATGTTGATTGGAAAAGAATTATTGAAAGGAATAGCAGAAGAATTAGATTTGGATATAAATAAAGAAAAATGATTTAGTGAGTTTAGCACAATATTATTCAAACAAAGAAGGTAATAGAGCTTTTTATTAATAAAATTATTAGTGATAATTTTTCAGAAGAAAAAGAAAGTAGTGAAAATCATAGGGATAATAGCAAGGCTTCCTATATTCACATTTTTGGACAACTAATTATGATTCGTTAATTGAAAACTCTTTAAAAAGAAAAATTATAGAAACCCTGATGTAAAAAAAGAAAAAAATGCAGATTTATCTATAACTCATCCTAATAGAGACTCAATAGTGTACAAAAATGCATGGAGATAAATCTTCACCAGAAGAAGCAATAATTCTCAAAGAAGATTATGAAACATATTATAGAAAATACAGTCCATTTGTTAATGCCTTAAATGGAGATTTAATTTCTAAAACTTTTTATTCTTAGGATTTAGTTTTTCAGACCCAAATATAAACTATATCCTTAGTAGAATAAGAATAGAGTATGATAAAAATAATGTTAGACAACATTATGCAATAATAAAAAAATGTTTCTAAAAAGATTATGAAGTTGAAAGTGAATTTGAGTACTTTTAGAAATAAACAATCATTATTTATAAATGATTTACTAATTCGCTATCATATAAAAAGTAATTTTAATAGATGACTACAAAGAAATTACAGATATCTTAAAAGAAATAGATTAACATTAAAAAAATATTTTTTTATATCTGGAAGTGCCACAGAATATAGCCCTGTTTTTCAAAGGAAGAAGCTAAAAATTTATTAGTAATCTTAGTAAAAAAATTAATCAAAGAAAAGTATAATATAGTATCAGGATTTGGATTAGGAGTAGGTAGTGAAGTTATTGTAGGAGCTTTAGAAGAAATATATATGAAAGATAAAAATAGATAATAAAAAGACTTTTTGTTAAGACCTTTTTCCACAAGGAATACAAAATGAAGAAACTAGAAAAAAAGTTATGGACACAGTATAGAAAGGATATGATTTCACTAGCAGGGATATCTTTTATTCTTATTTGGTAATAAACAAGATAAAGATGGAAAAAAATTATTTTAGCAAATGGAATGGAAGAAGAGTATCAGATTTCAAAACAAAATAAAAAAATATAATAATTCCAATAGGGATAACAGGTTATTTAGCTAAAGAAATATATGATGAGTTAGAGAAAGAGCATTTAGAACATTATGGTGAAAAAAAGAAAAAAATTATAGATTTATTTAAAAAAATTAAATATTGGGACTTTAAATGAAGAATTGATAGAAAATATTTTAAAAATTTTTTAAAAAAATAATGACTAGTTAAGGAGAACAATAAATATGTCACATAAAACATTTATTTCATATAAATATAGTGAATCACAAGAACTAAGAGATAAGATAGTTGAAGCTTTAGGAAAAGATGCAAAATATTATAAAGGAGAAACTAGTGATTCTCCTGATTTAACAGATATGAAGACAGAAACTATAAAAATCACTTAAAAGATATGCTTTTTGACACAACAGTTACAGTAGTTATTATATCTCCCAATATGAAAAAAAGTAAATGGATAGATTGGGAAATAGAGTATTCTTAAAAAATTGAAAGAGATGGAAGGAAGTCATCTATTAATGGAATCGTTGGAGTTATTCAAAAAGTAAATGGTTCTTATGAATGGTTTTAAAACAAATGGAACAAATTGTTATGGAAATGCAACACTTACGTATCATATGGAGAAGGTTTATGATATAATTTCCAAGAATCATTTTAATTCAAAACCCTGAAGTATGGCATTGTAATAGTTGCAAAAACATATGATTATTTTGATGGTTCTTATATTACATTTGTTGAAGAAGAATATTTTTTTAGAAAAATCTTCAAAAATGTATAGAAAAATGCCTATAAAAAGTAAAAAAATGATGGAAGTGGTTATAATTTACTTAAATAATTATATAATTAATAAAGGAAATAAATAAATTAATAATTTTTTTATAAAAAAATATAATAAATATTAATTAATAAATTTTATTTATAAAGATAGGAGGAATTTTAAATGGGAAAAAGACAAGTATTTTTTTAGTTTTCATTATAATAATGATAATTGGAGAGCAGGACAGATTCGTAATATGGGAAAAAGTAGATAGTAGCTCTACATTTTCAGATAATGATTGGGGAAGAAGTAAAAGAAAAAAACAGAAAGTAAAAATTAAAGAATGGATTGATGAACAATTAAATAAACGTTCTTGTTTAGTTGTTTTTAATAGGAAAAGAAACTGCAAATAGGAAATGGATAAATTATGAGATAGAGAAAAGCTTATGAGTTAAATAAAAGGGATTGTAGGTATTTATATTCATAAACTAGAAAATTCTTTAGGACAACAAGATGAAAGAGGAAATAATCCATTTGATTATTTAACATTAAAAAGGAGAAAAACTTTCTAAATATGTTAAATGCTTTGATTCAAATTACTCTTTAAGTAAAAAAATGTCTATAATGATATAAAAAGATAATATTGAGGCTTTAATTGAATATGGTATTGAAAATAAGCCATCAACTTGGTAGAAAAAAATAGAACTATAAAAAAATAAAATATCTTCTATTAAAAGTATTTCCTATACTACAAAATGAGAAAAAGATTAACTTTTATAATGTATGGAAGTTAATCGGTTATTTGTCAAATAGTGTTGATAAAAAAAAGTTTAGACTATGACCTGATATAATTAAGAGAATTTTTGAGAATAAAAACTTAAGAATTCTCTTTTTTTATTAAAAATGGCATTGATAGAAAAATTCTTCCATCAACACCATTTATTATACAATCCAAAAACTTAGCGAATACAAGAAATATAAGAAATACTTGACATCTTAAAATTCATAGTATACAATAAATACAAGAAGATATAACTTCTTTTAAAAAAATTTTTAGATCTTCTTCATTTTTTTACAGTGAGGAGAGTTGATATGAATATGAATGTTGAAAAATTACACAGGAGAAAAATTAATTAGTCTGAGATTAAATGTATCTCTAGTAGAGGAGGTGAACAAAATAGCAGATACACTTTCTATTAGTATGACAGATTTTTATTCGTAAAGCTATAGAAAAAGAAGTTAAGGAAATAAATAATGATTTTTTTCTTTAGATTATCACAAGTAGAATATTGTTCAGAAGAAGAAAGCAATAATATTATAAAAAGAATTAAAAATGGAAGAAGAAGATTTAAAAAAAGACAAAAAGAAAAATAATATCTCTTAAAAATAATAGGAGGTATTCCAAATGTCAGAAACTCAGGATGAAATAGAGCTTGTGATAGATTATAGTAAAGTCGCAGATAAGTTTTTTTGAGAAACATAATGATGTTGAGGAAAAAATTTTTTTGCAGAATCTAGAAAATTTCTATTTAGAAAAAAACAAGAAAACATAGATATAAAGAAAATAAAGGAACTAAACTTCCCAGTATAGAATGAGAATAGGAAATTATAGAGTGATATTTACTGTGAACAAAGAAATAATCAATGTTTATTATATCTTTGTAGAAAAAGCAGATTCAAGAGGTGACATTTATAAAAAAATAGTATGATAATAGGAAAATATTTTTAGTAGATTACTTTTGAAAAAAAGATAATGAAGTTTACAAAGAGAATCCTAAACGTATAGCATATTAAAAAAACAAGTAAGTTTTTACTTGTTTTTTTAATTGTAAAATTAGTTATTTTTTTCATAAAAAATATAGAAGAACTAATGAGAAAAAAATAGTTGGAGTAAAGAGCCCTTATAATGTATACTACTTAATAGAAGGAATAAGGAGAATATATTCTTTTTCTAATCTGGATGAGTATTATAAAAACGATATCCCTAACTTAGAGTTATTAATTACTAAATTAAAAATTCAAATAGTGGAAACTCAAAAAAATTTTCAAAAAAACAAGAACGATAGCATTAAAAAAATTACATAAGAAATTAGAAGATTATTTGAATAAAATTAAAAATAAATAGAGGAAAATATGAAAAACATATCTAGTAATAGGAGCAGCAGGCTTTATAGGAGCAAATTTTTTTAAAAATATATCTTAAAGAAATATGAAGATATAAATGTTATAGTTGTAGATGCATTAACTTATGCAGGAAATTTAGGGAACAATAAAAGAGGAATTAAAAAGATAGCAGAGTTAAATTTGAAAAAGTAGATATTAGAGATAGAAAAAGAAATAGAAAAGAATATTCTCTGAAAATAAAGTAGATTACGTTGTTAATTTTTGCAGCAGAATCACATGTGGATAGATCTATTGAAAATCCACATTAATCAGAAAAAGGCAAGAAGTAATATAAAAAAATAGCTAAAAATAAAAACGATAGACTTGTATTAAGTTTGTACTTAAAAAAACAAAAATAGAAATCAAAATAGGATAAAATTCTAAAAAGATTTCTATTTTTTATTTATCTATTTTTCAGTTAATATTGACAAAAACTTTTATCTAAAAAGTATATAATAAAAACTTATTTTTTTGTAAAAATTAGAAAAATAAAAAGAACAATAATTACAAAAATTGACATAAAATATACAATTTATATAATTAATATAAAAAAATAATACTTGACTTTTTATAAATAAAAATGATATTTATATAAAGTGGTATACCACTATAACTAAAAACGTATTTTTTTATAAAATATTTTTACGGAAAAATGATATAAATATAATTATTGGTATTCCAATTTTAATCGATAACTGGAGGTATTATGAAAATTAGTATAGTACAAATGGCTGTTGAATATGAAAAATATTGAAAAACTATTTAAATTTTTTAAAAAAATTAATTGATAAAAGCAAAAGGAGATGTTATAGTATTTTCCAGAAACATGGACTACTGGTTTTTCCTAAAGAAAATTGTCAACTATATGCTGATCTCGAAGGAGAAAATTTAAAAAAATATGTTTCTAGAATATCTAAAGAAAAATATCAATATTATAGCAGGTTCAATAATAAATAAAAAAACAGATAATGAAATTTTTAATACTTCTTTTATTTTTAATAGAGAAGGTGAAAATATAGCTTCCTATAGTAAAACTCATTTATTTTCTCCTATGGATGAAGATAAGTATTTTAAAAAAAGGAAGTGAAATTGTTACTTTTCTTACTAGATGGTATCTTATGTGGAATAATTATTTGTTATGATATTAGATTTTTTTAGAATTACCAAGAATTTTAGCATTAAAAGGAATAAAAATTCTTTTTTGTAGTTGCTCAGTGGCCAATTGAAAGAATTGAACATTGGAAATTATTAAACAGAGTTAGAGCAATAGAAAAATCAAATCTTTGTCGTAGGAGTTAATGCTTGTGGAATAAAGGATAATATAAAATTTGGAGGAAATTCAATAGTAGTTGACCCTTGGGGAAAAGTACTATGCCAACTAGGTGAAAATGAAGAGGTTTTAACAGTTGATTTAAATTTACAAGAACTAAAAAGAAATTAGAGAAAAAAATAAATATTTATAATGATAGGAGAATAGAACTATATAAAAAAATATTGGCAGGAGGAAAAATGAAAATTAAATTTGAAGTAAAAGGAAAAAAAATGATTCTTTTGTAGGAAAAATCGAATTTGATTTAAAAAGGTTACTTATAGTTGGTTATTCTGGAAGTAATGTTGAGAAAATAATGGCACACATAAAAGAATTAAAAAGAACATCTAGGGAGTTCCTGAACCTAAAATTCCAACTATATTTGAATGTTCAAAAGAACTATTAACGACTGAAAGAAACATAAAATTTGTGGGAGATATGACTTCAGGTGAGGTAGAATTCTTAATAATAAAAGCATTCAAATGAGATATATATTGGAATAGGAAGTGACCATACAGATAGAAAAATTAGAAAGTATAAGTGTCCCAAAAAGCTAAACAAATATGTCCGAAACCAATAGGAAAAGAAGTCTGGTTATACAAGGATATAAAAGAACATTGGAATGAAATAGAAGCTGAATCTTATCAAAATATTAAAAGGTGAAAAAGATTTTTATATCAAAAAGGAAAAATTATCTGAAATACTTCCTGTTGAGAAAATAATTTCTGAACTTGAAAATAGAGTTGGTGATATAGAAGACAGTATTATTTTTTTCTGGAACAGTTCCATTAATATCCACTTTTTAAGTATGGTGATGAATTTATTTGTAAAATTTATGATAAAAAAATAATAGTACTTTTAAATTTAAACTATGAAATAAATCAAATATCAGAGGAGGAAAAAAATAATGTTAAAAGAAATTTTATAGAATTCTTATAATGATTGTTTGTTTATTATTTTTTTATTATCTTGTGGTGAAAAAAGACAGAATCAACTAGCGAAAAAAATTAAAATAAAGGTTGCTGTTATTGGAAATGAAAACCATCAATCAACTATAATGGCTAATTATTTTTAAAGAAGAATTAGAAAAATTAACAGAAAATAAGTTTGAAATAGAAATATATCCAAATGGAATACTTGGTGGTGAAAGAGAAGCTATAGAAGGGTAAAATTAGGAACAATCCAAATGACAGTAGTAACTATGGATGGAGCACTTCCCGCTTGGATTTCTGATACACAAGTAATGTCAATTCCTATCTATTTAAAACTAAAGAAGATGCATATAAAGCTTTTAGATGGTGTTATATACAAGTACTTATCTCCTAAGTTCGAAGAACAAGGATTTAAATATTTAGGTTCAGGTGAACTTGGATTTAGACATTTTACAAATAATGTAAGAGAAGTTAAAACAGCTCAAGATATGAAAAGGAATGTCAATAAGAGTGCAAGAAGCTCCTGTATGGTTTGCATTAATAAAAAGTTTAGAGTGCTTCAGCAGTCCCTGTTGCTTTTAATGAACTTTATACTGCTCTACAACAAGGAATGGTTGATGGTGAAGAGAATCCAATCGCTTCTATATACACTGCAAAATTTAATGAAGTTCAAAAAAATATCTAACTTTAGATGGACATACTTATGCAGCTGTTAGTATTGTTATGAATAAAGATTTTTTTATAATGAGTTAGATGAAAACTTAAAGAATTCTATTGATAATGCGGCAAAAGCTGCAATTCCAAGACAAAGAGAAAAAAATATCTAATGATGAAAAAGAATATTTAGAAAAAAATTAAAAAGAAAGTGGAATGATAGTAACTACCCCTGATCTAAATAGTTTTTCTGAAGCTACAAAAGATATATATAGATTGCTGAAGTTCAAAAAAATTAATAAATCCAGAATTTGTTGATGAAGTAAGAAAATCTTTAGAGTAATGAAAAAGGTGATTCTATGAATAAATTAGATAAGATTGTTGATTTTTTTCAAAAAAATAGTTATGGGAATATCTGTGTTGATTTTATCAATTGTTACCATATTACAAGTAATTGCAAGATTTATTTTTTTAGTAATCCTATTCCATGGGGACAAGATATTATTAGATTAGCATTTGTATACTTAGTATTTTTTTGGAGGAGCATATTGTGTATTTAAAAATGAACATCTTAATATAGATATTATATTTAATATTTTTAAATGAAAAAAATAAAAAAATATTAACTATATTAATAGACATACTTTTAATTATATTTTTTTATATTCTTAGTTTATTATGGATTTATTTTTACAAAAACTGGTTTAAATCAAAAAGCACCTTATTTAGATATACCAATGGCAGTTTATTATTTATCTCTCCCTACAGCAGCTTTGACTATGGTTTATTTTCAATTTAGAAAGCTATGTAAAGAATTTTTTTAGGAGGAAAAAAATGATAATACTATATCTTTTTATTACATTTTTGATAGGAATTTCAATAGCATTTTCATTAGGAATTATTTCGTTGGTACAAATTGCTAATGATGGATATCCATTAATTGTGATCATTCAAAGAATGTTTACAGGAGCAGATAGTATAGCTTTAACTGCTATTCCATTATTCATACTATCTGGAAACTTAATGTATAGAGGTGGAATGTCAAAACGTATCGTAGATTTTGCTGATACATTACTAGGACATTTACCAAGTGGATTAGCAATGGTAAGTATTTTAGCATGTATGTTTTTTGCTGCAATAACTGGTTCTGCAATAGCAGCTACTGCTGCAATAGGTGGTATACTGATTCCACTTATGGTTGAAAAAAAGGTTATCACAGAGAATTTTTGTGCACCTTTATTAGCATGTGGAGGTTCAATTGGACCAATTATCCCTCCTAGTATACCACTTTTAGTTTATGGAACAATGGCTAATGTAAGTGTTGGGAAATTATTTATAGGTGGTGTTTTCCCAGGAATTCTAATGGGAATATCTTTAATTGTTTATAGCTATATGATAGGAAAAAAAAGAAAATATATAGGAAGAGATAAAGAGAGCCTCATTAAGAGATATTTTTAAAATCAGGATTCAATGCTAGTTTATCTTTATTAATGCCATTCATAATTATTGGTGGAATAATGAGTGGAATTTTTACTCCAACAGAATCTGCATCAGTGGCAGTTGTGTATTCAATAATCACAGGAATGTTTATATATAAAGAATTAAAAAAATAAAAGACATTTGGCCTGTTATGGTTGATACTGCAAAAAGCTACTGGACAAGTATTAATTGTTGTTGCCTTTGCTTCATTATTTACATGGGTAATAACAGTAAATAATATTCCTCAATCAGTAGGCTATATTTTACAAAAATTCTATTAGTACAAAAAAATAACTCTATTATTAGTTATAAATGTAATCTTACTAATAGCTGGAACATTTATAGATACAACTAGTGCAGTAGTAATATTCACTCCATTATTTTTTTACCATTAGTTCAGCATTATGGTATAGATTTAATTCATTTTGGATTGATTATGGCTGTTAACTTAACAATAGGAATGTGTACACCTCCATTAGGAGTTTGTCTATTCGTATCAGGCTCAATTGCGAAAGTTTCATTGAAATCTCAATTTAAAGATTTAATACCTATGATACTAGTATTAATAATAGTTTTACTATTAGTAACTTATATTCCTCAAATAACACTTATTTTTACCTAATTTATTCTCATAGAACTTTTTAATTGTGATATAATAAATTTATATTATAAATTATTTAGGAGAAGTGTATTTATGAGTGAAAATTTATTTGGAAATATTGTATATCAGAAAATAAAATCTGCTATTTTTAAATGAAATGTATGAACCTAACCAAATTTTTAAATGAAAGAAAGTTAGCTGAAGAATTTCAAATTAGTAGAACTCCTGTGAGAGAAGCATTAAAAATTTTTAGAAGGAGAAGGTTGGGTAAAAAATTATTCCCTGGAAAGGAGCTATAGTTAATCAAATTACTCAAAAAGAGATTGATGAAATTTTTTTCAAATTAGATTAATCATTGAACCTGCAATTATTGAATTATTACAAAACAAAATAGATTATAAAAAGAATCTATTTAGACAGATTGTATGAAAATCAAAAAGCTGAGTCAAAAAGGAATTCATATTAGCAGATAGAGTATTTCATATGACTTTTGTTGAATGGACTGAAAATTTACAACTGATTGAAATGGTAAAAGATTTAAATGATAGAATATATATGGTTGGACATAAAAGCAATAAATTCAAAAAGATTCGAAAAGAGAAAAAGAATCTTTAGAAGAACATTATAAGATAATACAAGCATTAAAAAAACAATGATATTATGTTAGCTAAAAATTTTTATGATTGCTCATATTATTGAAACTAAAAATAACATAAATCAAATTATTGAATAACTTAATTATAAGAATTATCTACCAAGTGATATTGGCTATTTGTCAAATAGTGTTGATAAAAGAAATTTAGACTATGACCTGACAGAATTAAGAGAATTTTTTGAGAATTAAAAACTTAAGAATTCTCTTTTTTAATTAAAACTAAATTGCATTATTGTATTAAAAAAATTAAGTGCTAATTGAATAATACCTATTTTTAATCAATATGCATTTTTTAAAAATGAATCATCTTGAATATTTAAAATATTTTTGATAAGATTTAGATAGAAGCAATGAAATAAAAAGAATTTTAAATAATTTAGATTTAAAAAAAATATAGATAAGAGGGATTATTATGATAGTTTTAAACTTAGAATTAGATAATCTGTTTGGTTTTGAGGATTTTTAAAATAAATTTTTTTCATATTTAGATAATATTAAAAAAATTCAAGTATCAAAGATGAATTTTTAAAAAGATAGACCTAATTTTAGATATAAAAAAAGTTAATATTCTTCTAGGAGCAAATGCTACTGGGAAGACATCTGTTGGAAAAAGCAATGATGGCAATTTTTAATTTTTTAATAAAAAGAGCTTTCAAAAGTTACTCAACACATAAGAGATATAAAAAGAGAAATGAGCTTTTTCTATAGATTTTTATTTTTAGATGAGGAAAAATATTTTTATATAGAGTAAATTTTAAATATAAAAAAAGAGAAGGAAAAAGAAAAAAATAAATTTGAATTTATATAAAGTAGATATTTTTAGAAGAAGATTCCTATGAAAACTACCTTAGATAAATTTGAAAAAAAGTAAATTTAGAGAATGAAAACTATATAGAAACTTTAGAAAAACTAGGAAAAGTCTCTGGATGGTTATTTACATACCCTGAGAAGGATTCTAATGTTTTAGGAAAAAAATAAAAAGTTATGGATAAAAAAATTTTTAGAAAAATATTTTTAAAAACATTGGATCCATCAATAGAAAAAGTAAGAAAGTTAGATGAAGTGGAAAATGCCTATATTTTTAACTTTAAAAGAAGAAGATTTAATAATCCAAGATAGAGAATTTATAAAAGAAAAATAATATTCTCTCTAGTGGTACAAAAAGCAGGTTTAGATATAGCATATATAACTAGTGCAATTAAAAAGAATACTCATGGCTTTTTATTATTGTGACGAAAAAAATTTTCATATATTCATAGTGACATAGAAAAAAAGCTATTTTAAGTTTAATGATAGATTTTTTTAAAACCTAATACTCAACTATTTTTTTACTACTCATAATATGGAAGTATTAAATATGGATCTTCCAATACATTGTTTTTACATTTTTAAAAAAAGAGAAAAATAGAAGTGGTATATGCCTCTGAATATATTGATGAGGACAACATTTTTTTGATGGAAGCAATAAAAATGATGTTTTTAATGTAGCACCCTATCTTGATTTAATATATGAATTAGAGGAGGCATAATTAAAATGATACTTCATTATTTTTGTTGAAGGAGAGAATGAAAGAAAAACTAATAGAAACAATAAAAATAAGTACCTGTATTCTGGAAAAATAAAGATAATAAATACAATTCAAAATAAAATTCAAACTCTATATTAAGAACACTTGAGAGAGAAACTGTAGTAGTATTAGTTTTTTGATACTGATGTAGAAAAAGATTGATATTTTAGATGAGAATATTAAATTAATAAAAGAATAGTAATAATGTTAAAGATGTTATTTGTATTCCTCAGATTAGAAAAATTTAGAGGATGAATTAATTTATTCAACTAATATAAATAAAATTGTAGATCTATTAGAAAGTAAATCTAAAAAGATTTTTAAGAATGATTTTAATAATTGTAAAAATTTGATGAAAAAAGTTAGAAGATAAAGAATTTAAAATTTCTAAACTTTGGTCAAGAAATGCAGTAGATATATATAAAAAAATATAAAAATGACTCAGAAGTAATAAAAAAAGAAAGTTTAGAAAAAAAGAGTGGAAAAGATGAAAACATATCTAGTAACAGGAGCAGCAGGCTTTATAGGAGCAAATTTTTTTAAAAATATCTTAAAGAAACATGAAGATATAAATGTTATTATTGTAGATGTATTAACTTATGCTGGTAATCTAGGAACAATAAAAAGAAGAATTAAAAGATAGCAGAGTTAAATTTGAAAAAGTAGATATTAGAGATAGAAAAGAAATAGAAAGAATATTCTCTGAAAATAAAGTAGATTATGTTGTTAATTTTTGCAGCAGAATCACATGTAGATAGATCTATAGAAAATCCACAAATATTCTTAGAAACAAATATACTAGGAACTCAAAAATCTATTAGATAATGCTAAGAAAGCTTGGACGGTATCAAAAGATGAAAATGGATATCCAGTATATAGAGAAGATGTAAAAATATCTTCAAATCTCTACTGATGAAGTATATGGAAGCTTATCAAAAGATTATGATGAAGCAATAGAACTTGTGATTGATGATGAAGCTGTTAAGAAAGTTGTTAAAAATAGAAAAAAATTTAAAGACTTATGGAATGAATTTGTAACAGAAGAAAGTTCATTAAATCCAAGAAGTCCTTATTCAGCTTCAAAAACAGGAGCAGACCACATTGTTATAGCTTATGGTGAAACATATAAGTTACCAATAAATATAACAAGATGTTCTAATAACTATAGACTTTTATCATTTTCCTGAAAAGTTAATACCTTTAATGATAAAAAAATATTTTAGAAGGCAAAAAGCTTCCAGTATATGGAAAGGGAGATAATGTAAGAGATTGGCTATATGTTGAAGATCACTGTAAAGGAATAGACTTAGTATTAAGAAATGCTAAAGTTGGAGAAGTATATAATATAGGTGGTTTCAACGAAGAAAAAAATATAAATATAGTTAAATTAGTAATAGATATATTAAAAGAAGAAATTACTAATAATGATGAATATAAAAAAAGTTTTAAAAACTGACCTATCAAATATTAGTTATGACTTAATAACTTATGTACAAGATAGATTAGGACATGATATGAGATATGCAATAGATCCATCTAAAATAGCAAAAAGATTTAGGATGGTATCCAGAAACAGACTTTGAAAACAGGAATAAGAAAAGACTGTTAAATGGTATTTAGAAAATCAAGAATGGGTTAATGAAGTAGCTTCAGGAGATTATCAAAAATACTATGAAGAAATGTATGGAAATAGGTGAAAAATATCAAGTGACAAAATCATATATAAAATATATAATAAACACAAGTGATAAGCTCAATTCCAAGAGAGGCGAGCAAAACCCTTACAATTCTCTTAGAGGCGTAGGGTTTTTTTATATATAATGAAAGATACTATGATGATACAACTTTTTGAGCATATTAATGCATATAGATATTCTAGTTTGATTAAATGCTCTGTTAACAATGTGAAATACGAGAAATACAAGAAATACTTGACAACTTAAAATTCGTGTTATACAATGAATACAAGATATAACTTCTTTAAAAAATTTTTAAATCTTTTTCATTTTTACAGTGAGGAGTGTTAATATGAATATGAACGTTGAAAAATTGCATAGAAGATAATTAGTCTGAGATTAAACGTATCTCTAGTAGAGGAAGTGAACAAAATAGCAGATACACTCTCTATTAGTATGACAGATTTTTATTCGTAAAGCTATAGAAAAAGAAGTTGAGGAAATAAATAATGATTTTTCTTTAGATTATCACAAGTAGAATATTGTTCAGAAGAAGAAAGCAATAATATTATAAAAGAATTAAAAAGAAATGAAAGAAGAAGATTTAAAAAGACAAGAAGAAAAATAATATCTCTTATAACAGGGGGTATTCTAAATGTCAGTAACTCAGGATGAAATAGAGCTAGTGATAGATTATAGTAAAGTTGTAGATAAGTTTTTTTGAGAAACATAATGATGTTGAGGAAAAAATTTTTACAAAATCTAGAAAATTTCTATTTAGAAAAACAAGAAAAATATAGATATAAAGAAAATAAAGGGGACTAAACTTCCTCAGTATAGAATGAGAATAGGAAACTATAGAGTGATATTTACTGTGAACAAAGAAATAATAAATGTTTATTATATCTTTGTAGAAAAAGCAGATTCAAGAGGTGACATTTATAAAAAAATAGTATAATAATAAGAAAATATAAGTGATTTTTATTATTCAACCTTGACTTAATAACTTATGTACAAGATAGATTAGGACATGATATGAGATATGCAATAGAACCATCTAAGATAGCAAAAAGATTTAGGATGGTATCCAGAAACAGACTTTGAAAACAGGAATAAATAGTGAGATTAAGAGAATTTTTGAGAGAAATCTTAAGAAGATTCTCTTTTTGTATAAAAATTTTATAAATATGATAGAATATATTAAGATAATGAAAAGGGGGTTTCTATGAAAAAGGAATAGGTTTAGAATAGATGACTTTAAAGAAATAATAAAAAGAAGATTGTTATTATTTTGATAAAACAAATTGGATAGAAGAACTATCAAAAGATAGAACAAAAATAAAATTATTTACTAGACCAAGAAGATTTGGAAAAACTTTAAATATGAGTACATTAAAAGTATTTTTGATGTAAAAATGCAGAAGAAAATAGAAAACTATTTAAAGATTTATATATAGAGAAATCAGAATATTTTAAAGAACAGGGACAGTACCCTGTAATATTTTATCTCATTAAAAGATTTAAAAGAAAAATACTTGGGAAGATGCTTTTTGAATTAAAAAGCACTTTTTTGAGAGAAGTATATGAAGAACATAGTTATATAAAAGAAAAGTTAAGTGATACAGAAAAAGAAGAATATGATAAAAATTTTAATGAAGGCAGATGATGCTGAATATGGAAGAGCATTAAGGAATTTAACAAAATATTTGCATCATTATTATCAAAAAGAAGTTGTACTATTAATAGATGAATATGATAATCCTTTAATAGTTGCAAATACATTTAATTACTATAAAGAAGCTATAAACTTTTTAGAGATTTCTTCAGTACAGCATTGAAAAACAAATCCATATTTAAAAACAGCTGTACTAACAGGTATAGTTCAAGTAGCAAAAGAAGGAATATTCTCAGGATTAAATAATGTAATAACTTACAATATTTTAGAAAATGAATTTGAGACATTTTTTTGGATTGAATGAAGAAGAAGTGGAAGAGGCCTTAAAATATTTTTGAATTGGAATATGAAATAGAAGAAGTAAAAATGGTATGATGGCTATAAGTTTGGAGAAAAAGAGATATATAATCCTTGGTCTATATTAAATTATCTTAGAACAAAAGAATTGAGAGCTTATTGGGTAAATACATCAGATAATGCTCTAATCTACGAGAATTTAAGTGTTGCTAATATGGATGTATTTAATTGTTTAGAAAAAAACTATTTGAAGGTAAAGAGATAAAAAAGAAATAAGTCCATTTTTCACTTTTTGAAGAATTGGAAAGATATAATGGTATATGGCAATTAATGGTCTATAATGGCTATTTAAAATTAAATCAAAAATTGGAAGATGATGAGTATCTATTGACTATACCAAACTATGAGATACAAACATTTTTAAGAAAGGTTTTATAGATAAATATTTGATAGGTTCTAATTATTTTCAATCCAATAATGCGAACTTTACTAGAAGGTAATATAGATGAATTTGGAAGAATGTTAGAAGAAATATTTTTAATAAATACAAGTTTTCATGATTTAAAAAGCTGAAAAGTGTATATCATACTTTTTTATTGGGAATGTTAATTTGGTTAAGAAATAAATATGAAGTAAAAATCAAATGGAGAAAGAGGACAAGGCAGATATGATATCTTACTTTTTACCACTTGATAAGAAAAAAACCAGCTTTTTGTATTTGAATTTAAAGTATCAAAAACAATAAAAGGATTAGAAAGTAAAGCCGAAGAAGCCTTAAATCAAATAAAAAGAAACAATATGATATAGGTATTAAGAGTCAGGAATAGATAAAATCTATAGAATAGGACTAGCATTCAAAAGGTAAAAAAAGTAAAAATTAAATATGAATTAGCTTAATTGTTAGTATACTAAATGGTATTGGTGGAAGAAATTTATCAATACCATTTTTTAATTGAAACAGTATCTAATATATGATATAATAAAAATATAAATAAAAATATTTAATTGGTAAAAGCTAAGAGAGAGTAAAATTATGAAAATTGAAATAAAGAAAGATATTTATCAAGAAATACATGATTTACTGCACAATGCTAGACAAAAATATAATATCAAACATAAATTCTACAATGACAAAAACTTATTTTTCTAATTGGAAAAAGAATAGTTGAAGAAGAGCAAGATGGAAATAAAAAGAGCTGAGTATGGAAAAAAATTTAATAAAAAAATGCTTTCTGAAAAATTGACTAAAGAATTTGGAAAAGGTTTTTCAGAAACAAATTTAGAGCAGATGAGAAAAATTTTTTAAAAGTTTATGAATTCCTCAGACACTGTCTGAGGAATTTCCAATCAATTTAAGTTGGTCACATTATCTTATTTTTAATGAGAATAAAAGATATAAATGCTAGAAATTTTTATGAGATAGAAGCGTTTGAAAATAATTGAGTTTAAGAGAATTAAAAAGACAAGTAAATTCATCTTTATATGAAAGATTAGTTTTAAGTAAAAGATAAAGAAAAAGTTAAAGAATTAGCAGTCAAGGGACAAATTATAGAAAAAGTACAAGATGTTATAAAAGATCCATATATTTTAGAGTTTCTTGGATTAGATGAAAAAAAGTGATTATTCTGAAAATAAATTAGAAACAGAAATAATAAATAAGTTAGAGATGTTCCTATTAGAATTAGGAAAAGGTTTTACTTTTGTAGGTAGGCAGGTTAGATTTACCTTTTGATGAAAAACATTTTAGAATAGACTTAGTTTTCTATAATCGATTACTGTAATGTTTTGTTTTAATAGATTTAAAAATTGGTGAAGTGACTCACCAAGATTTAGGACAAATGCAAATGTATGTAAATTATTACGATAGATGCATAAAACTTCCTGATGAGAATGATACTATTGGAATTATAATATGTAAAGATAAAAATGATACTTTGGTAAAATTAACACTTCCGAAGGATAATAATCAAATATTTGCTAGTAGATATACAACAATCCTGCCTTCTTTTGGATGAATTTAAGAAAATTGTGGAGGAATAATATTAGGAGGAGAAAATGGAAAAATTATGAATTTGAAAATTTTTATTAAAACATCCTTTCAAATAGAGAAATAGATAATATGTTATGGGAAAAAAATAAAAATAGTATTAGGAGAATATAAAAGAGAAGATGTAATTTTATCTGTTTATGTTCTTAGTTCATAGCTACCTAATAATAGAGCTAGTTATTATAAGTTATATATTCTTAATAATATTATGATAAGTATGGAAGAAAAAGAATGTAATAGCAAAATTAGAAATAGATAGTTATGAAAAATTTATTATTTTTGTAGAGAATTAATAGAAGTTATGCCACAATTTGAATTTTTAGAGAAGATTATGTATTTGAAAATGAATTGGGAGAGATTAAATATTTTTGAAAATAAAAATTATTCTGTTTTTGGAATGGGAGTATATAGTAATTTATATGAATATTATTCCTTATTTCAAGTTTTATATTCTTATCTTCCTAAAAATGAAAATTATAAAAATGATTTTTAAAAATATTTTTAGATTATTTAGATAAAAGTAATAAAAATAATTTCTATTGGTAATTCAAGAAAAAGAAATAGACAGAGGAAAATTTTGAAATTCCTTCTTATGAATATTGGGAAAATATTTATAAGAATTTTGATAAAATTCAAGAATATTGCTCTAATCAAATGTCAATTATAATTGATTTTTGAAACTCTAAAGTTTCAAAAAAACATAGAAGAAATAGAAAGTTCTTGGAAGAATGTATTCTTTACCACTCTCATTAAAATATAAGGGAAAAATTTTTCCTGTGTTTTCTAGGAATTAATAATAAACTTATTATTTTATTATAAAGAAAAATTAGAAATTTGATAAATGATAAAAATTTCTATAAATATTTAAAAATAGGTTTAGCAGATTACATCTTAAATAGATTTAATGATAATGGTTTATACTTACTCAAATTTTTTAATTCAAATATTAATCAAATTAGAGGAAAATATTATTTACGATTTTGGATTTTTAATTGAAGATGATTTATATTTATTTTTACTACAGAAATTAGTAATGATATAAGTTTAGAAAAATTTTAAATGAAGAAAAAGAAAAAATTTTACAAAATGATTTTACTTTTTATATCTCACTTTAAAAATATGATAATATCACCAAAGAATAAAATAAAAATATAAAATTTTTATAAAATTATTCTAAAATTATTTCCTGACAATGAAATTATTTATTCTTCAAAAATGAAGTAGTAACAATACAAGAGTTATTCTATATTTTTGATGAGATAGAAGAACCAAAATGAATATAAGAATTATGAAATATTTTTAAAAATATAAAAGTTTTATTTCTGTAGATAGAATAAATTATTTTGCAGCTTTTTAAACTGTCAAAAGGTGAGCTTATAAAAGGTGCTGAAAATTACAATAAAATAGTATTAGATCCTAATATAGCAGAGGAATACAGATGTGAAAGCTTTAAAGAAAAAGGAAAGGTTATTAAAATATATGATATATGGGCATCCTAAAAATTGGAAAAATAAAAAAATATTAAGGATAAAAATTGAAGCATATAATATATTGACTAGTGATTTTTAAAATGTGTAGAAATAGATAAAAAAATAATATTTATAAGTCTTATGAAAGCTCATTTTATTAAAAGAATTAACAATGGAAAAATAAAAGATTTAATATTTAATATAATTTCAATGATTGAAAAATATTTTTCTTTTTATTTAAAAAAATCTTTTTAAAAAAATGATTTTTCTTTTTTTCAGAGAAAGAGAATATTTTAATAAAAATACTTCCCTTTAGTTTATTAGATAAAAAGATTTTACTCATTTGAGTCATTTAAAAATAAAAATATTTTTAATAGTGAATGCAGTCTTATTAAAGAAATGTATATTATAAGATTAGTAATAGATATAAAAATTTTGAAAAGGAATTTCAAAAAGCACCTAATTGTATTCTAGAAACAAAATTATTTTTAGAAATAATAAAAATCTTGTATGTAAAAATACATATATTGAAAATTTTAAAACGGTTCTCAGAATTAAAATATAAAGAAAGTGAATTTAAAATTAATTAAAATAAGAAGTTCGATTCCAAATAGAGAAGTATATTTTTGAATTTATAGTGGAAGATGAATACTATATAAAAAGTTCGTAAGGAAATTGCAATTTTATTAGAAAAAGAGAAGATAGAGATTGGAGAATATAAAAGGTAAAGATATTTTTAAATATATTAGTGAAAATAAGAGAGATACTAAATAAAAATAGAGAGTATGAGTTAAGTCAGTATAGTGAAGAAATAATTCAATATATATTAGAAATATTAGATGATATTTTTTCTCTAACAGAGCTATAGGAGAAATTTACCATCAAAGTAAATATTATAGAAATTCTAGTAATTATATTGAAGAAGATTTAGAGAAAGCTATAGAATTTTTATATTTATTTTAGAGAACAAATTATATAAAGATATTTATGGAAAAAGAAAAATAAGTAAAAGATAGTGTAAAATATTTATATGCATTAGTAAAGTATATTATAGATATTTATGATGATATAGAAATGATCAATTACTCTATTAATGAGGATATAAGATTGGTAATAGAAGAGAATAAATTATTTAATATTGAGTTAATAAATAAACAAAATATAGAAAATTGGACAAAAATATATAGTAAATTCTATGTATATGGAAACTGATATAGGAGAATGTAATCTCAGAAATAGATAAAGATATTTTTATAAAAGAATTAAATGATATTTTTTAAAGAAATTACATTTTAGTTTTATTAAGCTAATAGAAAAATTATATCTTTTAGCAAATTATAGTGAAAACTGAAGAAAAAGCAGTAAAATTAACAAAAAAAGAAATAATAAATATTCTGAAAATAGAAGATTCAGAAGAGGAAATTTTAAATATAATACAAGAGTTAACATTGGAAGCGAAAACATTTAGGAAGTATATTGGTAGGTGAAAAATTTAGAGGATAAAGGATATATTCCATATAATGAAATAAATAAAAAGACCATATAGATTATTAGTAAAACCATTGATAAAATTAAAATAATATTTATTATTTTTCACGAGAAATTTGTGAAAGAACTATAAATGTTTTTCAAAGATATTTTTAAATGGGAAATACATATAGAAGTAAATATGAAGAAATTCAAGATGTAATGGATAAGTATGCCAAAAAAATTCAAAAATAATATAGTTGATAAAAGCTTTTTGAAATTCTTAAAGAAAATGGCTATGAAACAATATATAAAGAAGTTGATTTACGAAAATTAGACAAAAATGGAAATCATCCATTACTAGAAAAATTAGGAGATTATGATCTATTGGTTTTTGATATAAAAAAATAATATTATTTTTGAATATTGAATGTAAATATATTTCTCAAGATTTTTGTGCAAAAGATTTAAAAAAATACAATGGAAAAATTATTTGGAAAAAAATGAAAATGATAAATCTTATATAAGGCAAGTTTTAAAAAGGCAAAAAAATATTTAGTAGAAAACATAGAAAAATAGCAAAATAATTTAAATTTTGAATTTCAGTCAAAAAAATAAGAGTTATTCTATATTTTTTTAACCTATACAAGTAATATTTTTAAAAATCCTTTAATAGAATCAGATATTATATACATAACACTTAATGAGTTTGAATCTTATTTAAAAAGTTTGTAAATTAATTTTTTAAAAATGAGAGTATAAAAGAAAGTAAGAAAATTTTCAAAGTTTTTATACTCTCATATTTTATCTAATAATATTTTTATAAAAGAGTATTTTCATCTGTATTTTTATCAATAAAACAGTCTGCATATTGGCTTTTTTCCAGTTGTTAAATATAGTAACCATCCCTCTAATAGAAAAATATAATCCTTATCTAAAGTTAATAAAGGAGAATATTTTTCCTACATACCTATTACCTGCAATCCATGTTTCACATCTCACTGGAAAATAGATATCCTTGATTACTCCCTAATTACTTTAGCATACCCATTTTCATCAATAACAAGTTGATTATCAACTCTATCATCAGCTTTTAACATTTCTTCTCTAATTTCTTGTTTTGTAAATAAATGAGAAGGTTTTCCAATTTTAGTAAGTTCAATAGAAAAAAATAATTTTCATTTTCTCAGTCAGTTTTTATACCAGCTATTTTTTAATAATTCTAAAATTTTTGATTTAATTTGTTTTTAAATCTATTCCTAAAATTTCTATCACATATATAATAATAATCTTTTTGATACTAAATTAGCTTCTCTTATACAACCATCATTACAAATATAAAAAGTATTTGTAAAAGAGAATCTATTTGAATACAAAATTTAAAAAGTAAATTGAATTTTTATTAGAATCAGAATCTGGATATGTTTCTAAAATTTCTTTAAAATTCCAATTTTTAAAGTTATTTTTATATAATGTTATTTGTTGCTGAATATAATCTTCATCTTTAAATTTATCAAAAAGTAGTATCTCTTTTAAAAAGGATTTTTGCTAAAAGAATCTGAGTTGAGAATATTTTTCTTCAAATTGTTCATTTGAAATAGATACTATTTTATCTTTATATTTATTTTTTTATGTTATTAAGAGTATCCATAAGAGTTTTTATATAATTTCTAAAGTTAGTGTGACTACAATCCCCATGTCGACCATCATATGTTGCATGTATCTTGTTATATGGATCTTTTTCATAACAAATAGAATTTTTCCTGCTGTATATCTACATACTTCTTGATATGTATCTGGTAAAGGAACTCCCAGTATCATAATCATAGACACCATATTGAACATATTTAGCAGATACATAATGAGCAGGTGTGTCTTCCACTAAATGTTCTCTATCATTAAAAGGAGAATCTTCTATAATAGGTTTCAAATTATCTAATTCAAGTAAAAAAATAATTCCATCTACAATCACTAAAATTTTCAAAAATATAGTATTTTTAGGGTTTTAAAAATATAGCAAAAATCATCTGTAGTAAATAATTTAATACAATCAGTTTCTTCAGCTATTTTGGCATGTGAAAAGTCTAGACCTCCACCACTATGAAAAACATGTGATTATATGCAGGATTTTGTCCTATGAGTGTTTAATATTTCTATAATTTCTTCATTATTTTTCCCATGATACTGATTTTTGGTGTAGATCTAAATAATTGTTTATTGAGAAAAATTCAATCACTAATTTGGGATTTATAATCATCTAAATAAACTTCAACCCAGTTTTCTAACTTTTTCTTTAAATTTTTAATATCTGGTCGATTATTGGGCTCATTGTCAGTAGCTTCCTTTAAAAGTTCATTTATTTCAACCAAATGAGTGTCCCTATATTCATGAATATACTGTAAGCTATGACTAGGGTCTAAATAATTATATACACCATCAAATCCTTTTTCATCTTTTTGTTAATAACATCCATATTGTTTTGGCTAAGGAAAAACATCAGCTTTTCCATCAGCCTCTTTTGATTTCGTTTCATTTCAGGAGCAATAGTAAAATATAGCCCCAAGTCCTTTATCAGATTTTTGTATAATGATTTGTTTCACCTATTAATTCAGCTAAACCAAAAATCAGCAAGACAGAATCTATTATTATAAAAATAAATATTGGATGGTTTTATATCTCTATGAGAAATATTCTTATCGTGAGTTTTTCTAAAGTATAGCATAATTCAATAGCACCTTGAATAATACCCTAGAATATCAATATTATTTTTAATTATATAAGTCATAATTGGAATTGCAATAGGCATTACATACCAATATTCATCAATTGAAAAATCAATAATAGGAATAATTCCTTTTTATTTGTGAAGAGTAATTTTTATTATATCAATTTCATTAATAAAACGAGTATGTTTTTCTTTTCCATTAACAATTAAATCTTTTTAATGCATAAGAGTTTGAATCATCGTTACTTTTTACACTATAAACTTTAGCATTTCCACCTTCACCTAATTCTTCTATAATTTCATATTTATTACAATAAGTTTTTATTTTTAGACATTTAAGTAAACCTCCAATATTATTTATAAAAATTTTTAAAAATTAAAAAATTTTTATAAATAAGTTTTTCCCTTTATTCCCACTCAATAGTAGCAGGTGGTTTAGATGAAATATCATAAGTCAATCTATTAATTCCTTTAACTTCATTTAGAATTCTATTAGAAACTTTTTCTAGGAAATCATAAGGCAAGTGTGACCAAGTTGCAGTCATAAAATCTATAGTGTTAGCAGATCTTAAAACAGCAGTATATTCATAAGTTCTTTCATCTCCCATAACTCCAACAGATTTTACAGGAAGTAAAACAACAAAAGGCTTTAGCTAACTTTGTTATATAAATCAGCCTTTCTTAATTCTTCTATAAATATTGCATCAGCTTCTCTTAAGATATCAGCCTTTTCTTTAGTAACTTCTCCTAAGATTCTGATTCCTAAACCAGGTCCTGGGAATGGATGTCTATCAACCATATAATCAGGGATACCTAATTCTCTACCAACTTTTTCTAACTTCATCTTTAAATAACTCTCTTAAAGGTTCAAGTAATTCAAATTTTAAATCTTCTGGAAGACCTCCAACATTGTGATGAGATTTTATAGTAACAGATACCTTTTAACAGAAACAGATTCAATAACATCTGGATATATAGTACCTTGTGCTAAGAATTCAGCACCTTCAATTTTTTTAGCTTCTTCATTGAATACTTCAACGAATTCTTTTCCTATAATTTTTCTTTTTGTTTCTGGATCAGTTACTCCAGCAAGTTTAGATAAAAATCTTTCTTCAGCATTTACACACTTAATATTCATATCAAAAGTTTTTAGCATAAACTTCCATAACTTGTTTAGCTTCATCTTTTCTAAGTAAACCAGTATCAACAAAGATACAAGTTAATTGTTTACCTATTGCCTTTATTGATAAGTGCAGCAGCGACAGATGAGTCAACTCCACCAGATAATCCTAAGATAACTTGCTTAATTTCCAACTGTTTCTTTTATACTTTTTACAGTTGATTCAATATAGTTTTCCATAGACCAGTTTTGTTCAGCCTTAGCTATTCCAAAAACAAAGTTCTTTAACATATCAAAACCATGTTGAGAGTGAGTAACTTCAGGGTGATATTGGAAAGCATAGATATTCTTATCTTTATTCTCAATAGCTGCTATTGAAGAATCAGTATGAGCTATGATCTTAAAGTTAGGAGCCATTTCAGTAACATGATCCCCATGACTCATCCAAACAGTTGTTTTATTTGGAATATCTTTGTATAAGATATTGTCTTTATCATCAAGCTCTAATTCAGCCTTACCAAATTCTTGTTTATCTGCTCTTGCAACTTTTCCACCATGTAAATGAGTTATAAGCTGCATACCATAGCAAAGCCCTAAAATTGGTATATTTTGTTCAAAATAATTTTATATCCAAGCTTGGAGCACCTTCAGCATAAACAGAAGCAGAATCACCAGAAAGTATAATTCCTTTTGGCTCTCTAGCTAAAATTTTATCAACATCTTCATGAAAGGGAACAACTTCAGTATAAACTCCCATTTCTCTGACTCTTCTTGCAATCAGTTGATTATATTGAGAACCAAAGTCAAGTATAATAATTCCACCTTTTTCATTATAAAACCTCCACTATTAAATTACATTATTATATCATATTTTCTTTATAAAAACGAAGATTAAAGAAGAATTTTATCTAAAAGGTAATTTGAGGGTACATAATGAGTAGCGTTTTTCAATGAAATATTTAGTATCATTCTCATCTTTTGAGTCAATAAGTTTTACTATATCTTTAGCTTCTCCTAAAACTATAACTGCTTTTTGATTCATAATCTTCAGAAAGTTCTAAAACTTCTTTAAAGACATTTTTGTTGTATGACATAACTATACAAGCTCCATAGCCAAGCTCATTAGCAAGTAAAGCAATGTTTTGAGAAGCAATCCCCACATCAAAAATATTGTAAAAAAATCAGGGATATTAGTATCTTTTTTTGCTGAAATTAATATATAGGCTCTTGGTCTTTCTTCAGGAGTAGCTTTTATCTTCAAGTTTTTAATAGTCCTCCCAAAGAAACAGCAGAAAAAGTTTTTTTACATTTCTCATCATCTACAGTGTAAGAGTATCTTAAAAACTGTGAATTCTTAGCTGATGATGAATATCTAGCTCCTTCTAGAATTTTTTAAAAATTTCTTCTTTTGAGATTTTTATCTGTGAATTTTCTGTGTGAACGAGTATTTTTTTATTTTTTTCAATCATAACAATAACCTCCCAAACAATGAACTTAATAATAAAAATTATATTAGAATTTCGATATTTTTTTACAAGAAAAAAAGGAGTCATAAAACTCCTTTTACTTTTTCTGAGTTAATTTTTTAATTAAAGAGAATTTACTAAAGAATTAACTTTTTGCTGCTAATCTAGCTTTCTTTCTAGAAGCAGTATTTTTCTTTAAAATTCCTTTTACTAACTGCTTTTATCTAATTCTTTTGTATGCAACTGATAAAGCTGTTTTTTTGCAGCTTCAACATCTTTAAGTTCTAATGTAGCTAAAACTTTTTAGCCATAGTTTTAACTCTAGTTTTAACTGCTTGATTTCTAACTCTATTTCTTTCTGCTACTAATACTCTCTTTTAGCTGATTTTGAATTTGCCATTTTAAAAACACTCCAAATGATTTTTATACCTATTAAAAATAACATAATTAAATTAATATTCAATTAAGCTTCAAAGAGACACATATTTTACAATAGATCGTTAGTATTATACTATGTTTTTGTTAAATACAAGTAAAAATTTTATTAATTAATAAAAATCTATTTTAAATTGTTTCATATCAGTATAGAATTTATCACTTAAATAGTAATATCTTTCTGTGTATTCATCAGCTTGACCAGCATTATGAACTTCAGAAATTTCTTTAAAGATAAGCTCTAAGTTTTCCATAACTTCAGCTACAACATCAGGATCTTTTCCATTTAAATTTCTAGCAACAACATTTTTCTTCCATTTTTAAATTGCTACTAACATTAATATTTTTTTGTTCTTGTATAAATCTGTTAATATTATTTATTGCATCTCTAACTTCTGGTTTCATTAAACTCCTCCTAAAATTAAATAATCTCTCAGATACTTATACTATTTTTTTATTTAATTTTGTCAATTAGATATTATCGTGATATAATAAGAATATATTAAGTAATAAAAAAAGTATTAATCATTAATATATTAGTAAAAAGTTTTTAATATAATATAGAATAATTTATTTATTGTTTTTATTAATGTTTTAAGGAGGTTAATATGAGTAGTAATACTGAAACTTTATTGCCTAAAAAAATTAAAAGAAAAGATTTAAATTTTTAGAAAATGGAACAAATTTAAAAACTGAATTAATTGCGGGATTAACTACATTTGCTACGATGTCTTATGTGTTAGCAACTATTCCTAATATGCTGGAGGGAGCAGGACTGAATAGAGCTTCAATTTTAACAGCATTAATCATTTTTATTATAATTTGTAGTGTTGCTATGGCATTGTATACAAATCGTCCTTTTGCACTTGCACCAGGCTTAAGTAGTGTTGCTATCATAGGAACAACATTACCACAGATGAATATGCCTGTTGAGGTGGCATTTGGGTTAGTTTTCTTAAGTGGTGTTATCTTTGTTATAATTTCCTTTGTAGGTATAAAGGAGATTGTTGTTAAAAGCAATTCCAGCAAGTGTAAAAATTTCAATAAGTGCTGGAATTGGTCTTTATATCTCCTTAATAGGATTAAAAATGGCAGGTGTCGTAATAGCAAATCCCAAAAATAATACATTAAATTTAGGAGATATGACTACTCCTAAGTTTATACTTTTTTACTATTGGATTTTTATTAATATTAATATTGGAGGCAAGAAGAATAAAAGGAAGTTTAATTCTAGCAATATTAATAGTTACTATTATAGGAATACCTATGGGTGTAACAAAAGTACCAACTAATTTAATTAATATTCCAGCTGGAATATCAGATGTTAGTTTTAAAAATAGATATTTTAGGAGCATTGAAACCTGAATACTTTCCTTGGATTTTTACTTTTTTTGTTCCTGATTTTTGGAACAATGGGAATAATACTTGGAATTGCAAAATCGTGCAGGTTGGCTTGATAAAGATGGAAATATGCAAGATATTGATAGATGTTTTTAAAGTTGATTCATTGTCAACAGTTGCAGGAAGTTTTTTTCTGTATGCCAGTCATGACAACATATCTTGAATCAGCAAGTGGTGTTGAAGATGGAGGTAGAACTGGAATGACAGCACTATTTACTTCTTTTCTTTTTGCTTTTAACATTATTATTTACTCCTATCGCATTAATGGTACCAGGAGTTGCTACTGCACCAGTATTGACTATAATAGGGTTTTCAAATGCTTAGCTCAATGAAGAGCGTAAATTATAATGATAAAACAGAATCTTTACCTGCTTTCATAGCAGTTGCTATGACCATATTTTACTTTTCAATATAGCAACAGGATTATCATTATCTGTTTTTATCTTACATTATTTTAAAAAGTATTTTCAGGAAAAAGCAAAAGAAATTCCTAAAAGCTATGTATTGTTTAGCATTGGTATTATTGTATTATTTGTTTACTTTAATTAAATAATTAAGAAAAATCTAAAAGTCTTATTAAATAGCTTATAACTATTTTTTTAAGACTTTTTCTTATAAAAAAACTATGAATAGTTGACATTAAATATTATAATGCTAATATAAAATTAAAAAATTTAGATATGGTGATATGATATGAAAAATAGCAGTATTTCTATTTGAAGGTGCAGAACTTTTTGAGATAGCAAGTTTTACAGATATCTTTTGGTTGGAATAAGGTAGTTGGCTTAAAAAGATTTAGAGATATAAAGGTGGAAACAATTTCATAAAGAAGAGATTAAATGTACTTGGGGAGGAGTTTTAAAAAGCAGAAAAAGCTTGTTACAGAAAATAATATAGAAGAGATTTTTCCCTTATGATGCTCTAGTTATACCAGGTGGTTTTGGTGGAGCTAACTTCTTTTAAGGATAAGGAAAATGAAATATTTAAAAAAATTAGTTAAACATTTTTTATGAAAATAATAAAATTATTGTAGCTATTTTGTACAGCTGTTATCAATTTAGTAGAAACGAGAGAAATAAAAAAATAAGAGGGTGACAACCTATCTTTTTAGATAATAAAAGATATTTTCAATCAGTTAAAAAAATTTGATGTCATTCCTGAAGAAAAAAAGAAATTGTTGTGGATGAAAATCTATTTACTTGTTCAGGATCGGCTAATGCTCTAGACTTGTCACTATTAATTTTTAGAGAAACTGACATCTAAAGAAAATGTAAAAATAGTTAAGAAAAAAATATGTTTTTAAAATAGCTATTTTCTTTTTACAAAATATATGATATGCTAAGAGTACAAACTAAAAAAAAGAGGTGGTATAATGAAAATAGGTGAAAACAAAGTTGTAGCATTGGATTATAAAGTGTATGATGCAGATACAAAGGAATTATTAGAAGATACAGCTGAATTAGGTCCTTATTATTATATTCAAGGTATGGGATTATTCCTACCAAAAATAGAAGCTGCTTTAGATAGCAGATCAAAAGGATACAAAACAACAATTGAAATACCTATGGAAGAAGCTTATGGAGACTATGATGAAGAATTAGTTGAAGAGTTAACAAAGGCTGATTTTCGCAGATTTTGAAGATATCTATGAAGGAATGGAATTCGTAGTTGAATTAGAAGATGGAAGTGAAATGGTAGCTGTTATAACAGAAATTGATGGAGATAAAGTTTATACAGATTCTAACCATCCATTCTCTGGAAGAAACTTATTATTTGAAGTAGAAGTTACTGATGTAAGAGAAGCTACTGATGAAGAATTAGATCATGGTCATGTTCATGAATACGAAAACGAGGAGTAATATAGTATGAAGATAGCATTAGGTGCAGATCACGGTGGATTTGAATTAAAAAGAAAAAAATAAAACAACATCTAAGCAAAAAGAAGGAATAGAAGTTATAGATTTTGGAACTAACAGTACAGAAAGTGTTGATTATCCAAAAATATGGTCATTTAGTTGCAAATAGTGTAGTTAATAAAGAAGTTGACTTTTGGTATCTTAGTTTGTGGAACTGGTATAGAATTTCTATAGCAGCTAACAAAATTAAAGGTATCAGAGCAGCAAACTGCACAAATACAACTATGGCAAAAATTAACTAGACAACACAATGATGCAAATATTTTTAGCATTAGGTGCTAGAATAGTTGGAGATGTTTTTAGCTTTAGATATAGTTGATGAATTCTTAGCTGCTTCTTTTTGAAGGTGGAAGACATCAAAAAGAGAATAGATGAAATAGAAGCTTGTAATTTATTTTTAAGTAGGTGATAAGATGGCAACATTATTTACAAAGATTATAAATAGAGAAATTCCAGCCGATATAGTGTATGAAGATGATGATGTAATTGCTTTTAAAGATATAGCACCAGTTGCACCTATTCATGTACTTGTTGTGCCTAAAAAGAAATTCCAACTATCAATGATATAAGTGATGAAGATGCTTTGCTAATCGGAAAAAGTATATAGAGTAATAGGAAAATTAGCAAAAGAATTTGGAATAGACAAAGATGGTTATAGAGTTGTTTCTAACTGCAATGAACATGGAGGACAAACAGTATTTCATATCCATTTCCATTTGATAGGGTGGAAATCAATTAGGAACTATGGTTTAGGAGAAGAAATGAAAAAAATATTAATATTAATAGTGATGGCTTTTAGGCTTAGTAGCATGTGGAGAAAAATTTTCACATACAAGTCAAAGTACTAAAGAAAAAAATGATAAAAGAACTAAAAGTAGCTATGGAAAAAGCAGAAGAAACGAAAAAGTGAAAAAGATGCTCAAGTACTTTTTAGAAAAATGGGTGAAATAATAAAAATCTCAACTGAATTAGAAAAAAAGAAGTTCAGAGGGGGATGAAAAAGCCAAAGAAGAATTAGATAAGTGGGATAAAATGATAACTGAAATAAAACCACAATAATTTAAAGAAAAAAAGTGTAGTTATTGCTATTAGCTACACTTTTTATATTCTAACATATTCTAACTTCCTAACACTGTTAGAATATGTTAGAATATGTTAGATAAAAATATTTTTAAGGTGGTTATAATGATAAAAGAAACAGATGGAGATAGCTATGAGAAACTTCGTTCTTTAAATCAAAATTTGACATTTGACTACACTGAACAAATTTTTAAGAAAAAAATAATCTGGTATTTGGTTTAAGTCAAAAAAAGACTTTTGGGTTTAATAGGAGAAGATGATTTATTTACAAATCTTGCTTTTACTTCTATCTGAGCAGTGCAATCATACTTTGAAAGTGGCAGTATTTGAAGGGATAGAAAAAAATATATTTAAAGATAGAAAAAGAATTTAAAGGTTCGCTATTAAAAGCAAGTGACTGAAGCTTTTTGAATTTATTAATCTTGTAAAATAAAAACTGAAGCAACTTTTGAAGGTTTAATTAGAAAAAGATGAAAGAGATTATCCAGTAGAAGCTATAAGAGAAGCCTTATTAAATGCAGTTATTCATAGAGAATATTCATTTAGTGGTAGTACTCTTGTAAATATATATGAAGATAGAATAGAGTTTGTTTCATTAGGTGGAGTAGTCTATGGCTTGTCACTAGATTCAATTATGTTAGGAGTATCACAATCAAGAAAATGAAAAATTAGCCAATATATTTTTTACAGATTACATCTAATTGAAGCTTATGGAACAGGAATAAGAAAGATATTTACTAATTATGAAAGATACAATATGAAGCCAACAATCAAAGCAGAAGTTGGAGCATTTCAAGTTGTTCTCCCAAATATACATTCTGAACCTCTCACGACTGGCACCCTACGAGAGCTAGAGTCGCAAGGGTTCTTAAGTACTATTTAGTTTTCTTTTGAATATCTAGTATTCAAATACTAGCTAATTTCCTTAAGACTTTTAATGGACAAGCTCTCCGTTGAGAACATTTACGTCCTGTTGGCACGGTTCAAAACCATTTAATTTTTGGCAGTGAATATTTTTACGAGGTTACTGCATTTTCTAACCTCAACCTTATATATTCAGTTTCCAAAGTTCTTAAATGTATTATACTCTAAAATTAGTAAAATTACAAATTTTTAGAGCAACATTTTTCAATGTTGGTGTTATTCATACCCTACAGTACATGTCTCACGGCTAACACCCTACGAGTGCTAGAGCTACGAGTGTTCTAACACACTTAATAAATTTTAGCCAAAACAAGAGTTATAACCCTTTTTAAAAGAAATGTTAGAATTAAACTTAATAAGAAAAGAAAAGGATAAAATAGATAGAAGAAGTTATAAATATTATAAAAAAATAAATATTTGTACATTTTTGTTTTGAAATAATTTATGCTATAATGAGATATAAAAAAATATGAGGTGATAATATGAAGCCAATAATTGCAATAGTAGGAAGACCCAATGTCGGAAAATCTACTCTTTTCAATAATTTAATTGGAGATAAGATAGCTATAGTGGACGACCTACCTGGAGTAACAAGAGATAGATTATATAGAGATACAGAGTGGAGCGGTTCAGAATTTGTAATAGTGGATACAGGAGGATTAGAACCAAGAAACAATGATTTCTTAATGACTAAAATAAAAAGAACAGGCAGAAGTTGCTATGAATGAAGCAGATGTTATTTTGTTTGTTGTAGATGGAAAAAGCAGGACTTAATCCTTTAGATGATGAAATAGCATATATACTAAGAAAGAAAAAAATAAGCCTGTTATCTTGTGTGTAAATAAAATAGATAATTATTTTGAACAACAAGATGATATTTACGATTTCTATGGATTAGGTTTTGAATACCTTGTTCCTATATCAGGGGAACACAAAAGTAAACTTAGGGGATATGCTAGATATAGTTGTTGAAATTATAGGAAGAATGGATTTCCCTGAAGAAGATGAAGATGTTTTTAAAATTAGCTGTTATAGGAAAACCTAATGCTGGAAAAATCTTCATTGGTTAATAAACTTTCAGGTTCAGAAAGAACAATAGTAAGTGATATTGCAGGAACAACAAGAGATGCTATAGATACCTTAATTGAATACAAAGACAATAAATATATGATAATAGACACAGCTGGTATAAGAAGAAAAATCTAAGGTTGAAGAAAGCTTAGAATACTATTCTGTGTTAAGAGCATTAAAAAGTATAAAAAGAGCAGATGTATGTATCTTAATGTTGGATGCTAAAGAAGGTCTTACAGAACAAGACAAGAGAATAGCAGGAATAGCTGCTGAAGAATTGAAACCCTATAATAATTGTAATGAATAAGTGGGATTTAGTAGAAAATAAAAAAATAATGTAACTATGAAGAAAAATGAAAAGAAGAATTATATGCTGAGCTACCATTCTTATCTTATGCTCCTATAGAATTTATTTCAGCTTTAACAGGACAAAGAACTACAAATCTTCTTGAAATATCTGATAGAATCTATGAAGAATATACAAAGAGAATTTCAACAGGACTTTTTAAACACTGTATTAAAAAGATGCTATCCTAATGAATAACCCACCAACAAGAAAAGGGTAGATTAATTAAAAATCAATTATGCAACTCAAGTTTCTGTTGCACCACCAAAAATTTGTTTTATTCTGTAATTACCCAGAACTTATACATTTCTCTTATGCAAGATATATAGAAAATAAATTTAGAGAAGCTTTTGGCTGATGGAAGCTCAATAATGATAAGTTTTGAAGCTAAAAAGTAAGGACATATAAAAAAATTTAAAAAAATAAAAACTTTTAAACTTTTTTTCTTAGGGGTCTCGTCTAAAGGTTATAGATAATAAAAATTTTTCTCTCCCCCAGAAAGAAAAAGGCTACTTCTCTTAAATGAGAAGGGTAATTTCCCATAATAATAATAATGAAAAAAATAATAGATATGCTAATCCCACAAAAAGTCCATATAAAAATGGACTTTTTGAAACTCAGAATCTAAAAATATACTTTATCTAGAGTTTTTATATCAGACAGGAAATAGTTCTTTAGTATTATATGATAAATCAAAATTCTTACTTGTACCAGTAACTAATAACGGAACTTTAGTACCATCATTAACAATAAATAGATAATATAAAAGAGGGTAGATTATGGTAAAAATGAATAAAGTAGAAGTAAAATTTATCATTGAAAAAAATAGGAGAAGAAATGAAAAAAATAATTCTAGTATCAATAGCCAAAGAGAGAAAATAGAAGATTTTAGAATGGTAATAATGCCTTCAGGTAGGGATAAAATAGGTTTAATCCAAACAAAAGATTATGGAATAATAAAGCTTATCCAAATAAAAATAATTTTGAAAAAGATAGGAGAAATGATATATTGGGGGATTTAATGAAAAATGATGATAAAGTGATTGAAATTTCTCCTAATATAAAGTTTCACAAACAATTTTATAATTGTAGTTCATTTAGAAAAGTACTGAATGAATATAATGAAGTATGGTTTGAATCTATAGAAGGAATGTATAAAAATATCACTGTTAAGGAAACAAGGAAATGCATATGTAATTTTTTTGAGGATGAAAATAAAGAAGCTGTTGAGTATATATTTCCAGAAAAGCCAACAGCATTGGAATTAGGAACAAAAAGTAATGGAGATGTTTGAATATAAAGAAAGATATGATGGTATAATAGAATAGGTAAAAGTTAAGCTGAATAGATGAAGATATTTATTCAGCTTTTTCTCTAATAAATTAAAAAGTTAGATTTGTAGATAAAGTACATATTTCATAATAGGAGATGGAAGTGATCTAAAAAGTAGCTAAGGTAGAAAATGGTACAACTGAAAATGGAAACCTCTTAGGACTTTTCAAGTATCATTGCTATTATTTCTTTAAAAACAATATAGTAAGAATGATAAAGCCATAGAATTAAAGAGTGATGAAAAAGACTATTCTAATGTTGATTTTTGGTGAGAATGTTGGGGATCGTATAAGTTCTGAAGATTTAAAATTTAAGAACAATTACAAGAAAAAAATGTATTACCAAAAACATAAAGGTTATCAAAAATTTCTAAAAAAATACTTTAAGTATAGCCTTAGATGTTTCACCTTTAGGTGTAGTAAAAGGGTGTTACAGAAGCTATACTGGTACACTGAACCTCTCACGACTAACACCCTACGAGTGCTAGAGCTATGAGTGTTCTAACACACTTAATAAAATTAAATAGTTAAATCAGGAGGAAAAATGAAATTTAAATTATGGTATTATAAATCTATAGATAATAAATTTTTATAAAGAAAAATGAAATTGTACGTGCTTGTAGCTCTATAAATAATACAAATAATGAAGGACTTATAGTTTGTTACATAAGTGATATTAGTAATTTTGAAATCTATTTGGATAGCATTTGTGAGAGATTAGAAAAGAAAGAACCTTCAGCAATGGATGGTCAAGTTTGGGGAGGAGATTTTTATAGAAGATAGAGTATATATTTATTGGGTATTTGATCCAGATAATGAGGAAGGGAAGGCAGAAATATCAAGAAAAGGTATGTTAAAATTGATGAAAAGATGGATAGAATTTAGAAAGAAAAATTCCAGAAAATTATGAAGAATATGAAGAAATAATAGAAGTAGATTAAGAATGATGAAAAAGCTATGTAGATTGAAAAATATTTATATAGATTTTTTTCTAAAATGAGGGTACAAGTTTCTATAATGTAATAGTTTCAAGAATTGAAGAACTAGCTAGACAGTTTAAATCTGGAACAATTAATGAAAAAGGTTTAGAAACTTATGGTGTAACATGTTTAATTGATGCAAAAGTTAATATTCCATTTTGGAAAGAAAGAGCAATGAAAACAGTAGAAGGAACTTTTAAATAGGATAAGAATTGCAAAATCTCAAAAATCCAGAGATAAGAGTCATATATGAATTTCTAAAAAGAAACTGCTCAAAAAAATGAATAATTGGTTAAATAATAATCCTGGTTTTATTGGAATTGTTGAGGTTAGAGTTAGAAAATAAAAAGAAAAGGTGAATAATTTGAATAATAAAGAATTAGATAGAATAATTAGAATATATAGAAAAAGTAGATAATAATGAACCTATGGAAGAAATGCATAAAAGAGTTATGGAAGGATTATCAAAAATAGAGGCACCCATTAGGTTTAAAAAGATAGTGAAATTCCAAAAACACCAGATTTTTGGTACAGAATTAATTTGCCATTACTTTTACTAAAAATATCAAAACAAAAAGGTGTTAAAATAAAAGGTTCTTATGATTGGAGAATCATAAGTCCATTAGTATGGTGGGATACTTTTAAAATATGAATTTAAAATAACATATAAATTAATAGATTATCAAAAAAATAATTTACATAGATCTTCCTAAAGTAATAGAAATATATGATCCTTATGTTGTTGATGTACATGTTTCACCTATCTATTCTATTGCTTATGAAGAAGGAAGAACACCAGAAACAATAACATATTATGACAGTGAAAATCCTAATTTTTAAAATTAAAAAGAAACAGGAGTACAAATAGGAATGTTATTTGATGTTTTATTTACATTATCTCCTGTAATGTATTTTAATGAAGAATGTTATAAGAAATTAATAAAAAGTCCCAAAAGAAGAACTATTGAAAAGATTAGAAAGAAAAAGCAAAAAGGTATTATTATTAGAAAAAGGAATATATATTATTTTTAATGATAAAAGCAGATATTTCTTATGAAGAGTTTGTAGAAATGAATGAAACTTTTTAAAACCATTGTTAGGGTTAATTTAGAAAAAAATGACGAATAAATATTTTTATCTATTCAGCTTTTTTATTTATTTTATTTTTAGAAAAATGATAGAATATCTATTATGAAAATATAGATAAAACAAATAATAATTTAGAAAAAAATTGAAAAATTGTATTGATTTGGCAGAAAAAAACTGATATGATAGTATATAGTAAACAATTTTTTTCCAATATCTCAACTTAATAAGTTGAAACATCATGAACTAAATTTCTCTTTTAAGGGTCTAAATGAAGACTGTGAAAAATTATTGGCAGTCTATCCAAAAGATTTTTACAGAAGAAGATTTGTTTTTTTCCTGTGAAATACTTTAAAAATAGAAAAGAAATCTAAAATTATAGACTTGGAACACAAGCATTATCTAGAGAATATCTTAGCTTTAGGTTTAAAAAGAGAAAGTTTAGGAGATTTAATTGTTAAAAATGGTCATTGTTATGGTATTATATTAGAGAATATGTTTGATTTTTTAAAAGAGAATCTTTTGAGAGTAAATTCTTCACCTGTTGAAATTATAGAGATAGATGAAAGTGAAGTACCTCAAAATGAATACCAAGAATTAAATATAACTCTAGCTTCTTTAAGATTGGATAGCTTGGTTGCAGAATTGACTAATTTATCTAGAACTTTAGGTACAAACTACATAGATTTAGGAAATGTACAATTAAATTATGAGGTAGAAAGAGAAAAAGAGTACTAAGATAGCTGTGGGAGATACTATAATAATTAAAAAAAGTATGGAAAATTTAAGATTGTGGAAGAAAAATGGCTTAACTAAAAAGAAAAAAATCAAATTAATAATTAGAAAATATATATAGGTGAGGTTATATGAAAAAATTTATAGGTTTTTTTATTACTATTTATTGTTATTTCAGTTACCATCCTGTTTTTTTGCAAGAGATATTTTTGCTAAAAGCTTATTTAGAAAGAAAAATGTCTCAGGCAAATAATGCAGAAGTTACAATAGGTAGTTTGATTTAGATTATTTTGAACGTTACATTACTTTAAAAAGATGTAAAGATTATGAGTAACTTAAATGAAGAAGAAGTCTTTATTTCTATTGATAAATTAAAAAGTTATTACAATATAAACTTTAGAAAAAAATAATAACTTTTTGATGATGCAGAAGTAGAAGGAATATCTTTCTTTGGAAATGCAAAAATATGACTATAACTCTGAAGAAGATATGGTTGTTTTTTGAAAATAAAGTGACTGAAGCTGAGGAAAAAAAGCTAAAAGAGAAAAAAAGTTCTAACAGAACTTAAAAATCTTTTATTTGAATAAAATAGAAGAAAATCATTTGAATTTAAATGAAATTTTTTCAAGAAATTTAAGTAATGGAAAAAGATCTTAGTGAACTTGAAAAAGATAAAACAAAGTATAAAAACATTAAAGAAAGTACTGAAAAGAATTTAAATATTTCAGAAGTGGTTGGAGAAATCTCTAATATTGGAAAAAGTACAAAAGAAACTTGGACAAGATTTAGATATCAAAGATTTGAATAAGAGTGAAGCTGAACTTAAAAGAAGGAATGACTCTAGAAGAATCACTAGATAGAGTTGTAAGAAACTTCTTAAATAGAAATAAACTTGTTTTTATTCGATTTAGATGGTTATATCAATATGTATTTAAACTTAGTTTATGAACAAAAGATATATAATCTTTCTTTGAAATACAGAAACATTCTAGATGAAATTCGTGTTAGAAAAGAAATAGATTCTAAACTAGATGATGAAGATGTATGGGAGTTATTTTTTAATAGCATAAGTATCACTTCTAATGTTTATGGAATTAGTTTTAATGGTGAAGTTAAGAATTTCTCAACAAGACTTTCAAAGGATACAGATAATACAGAGTTTAAATTATTTGGAGAAAAAGGAAATACTATAGGTGAATTTAAAGGTTTCATTAACTTTGATACAGAGCTTACAGAGTCAACTTTAAATATTCCTGAAGCTGATCTAAAAGATTTAGGGAAGTGATTTACTACAAAGGTGGGCAAGGAGTTTTATTCCAAAAACTTAAAAACTGATGGTTCTCATTTAGTTATAAATGGAAGTATACATCTAAAAGATATGAAACTTGATGTAGAAAAAAATAATTGAAACTATGAAAATAGAAGATGAAGTTACTAGAGAAATAATAGCACCTCTATTAAAAAGAATTAAATACTGGTGAAATTTATTATAGTTATGACACTGATTCAAGAACATTACAAATTAAGACTAATATAGTTGAAATTTTTGATGAAATTTTAAATGGAGAAAACTCTTCTTTAAAAATCAAAGATAAGAGAACAAATAAAAGAAGACTTTTTAAATAAAATTGGTGCATAATATTGACAAATAAAAATAAAAAAATGATAATATATATTGTCCCTTTAGGGGATATGATATATTATCATCGAACCGTGTCAGATCTGGAAGGAAGCAGCACTAAGATGTATAGTATATGCATATCTTCCTAAGGGTATCTTTATGTATGGAGAAATAAATTTAAAAATATATGGAGGAAACTTTAATGAAAAATAATAAAATATGTGAATTATTAGGGATTAAATATCCAATATTTCAAGGAGCTATGGCTTGGGTATCAGGTGGAGAATTAGCAGGAGCTGTTTCAAGAGATGGAGGTCTTGGAATCATTGCTGGTGGAGGAATGGAACCAGAACTTTTAAGACAACATATTAGAAAAGCTAAAGAAATAACTTCTAATCCATTTGGTGTTAACTTAATGCTTCTACGTCCAGATGTAGAGCAACAAATGAATGTTTGTATTGAAGAAGGAGTAAAAGTTATCACAACAGGTGCAGGAAATCCTGGAGCTTTTATGGAAAAATTAAAAGCTGCTAATATAAAAGTTATTCCTGTTATACCTACAGTTAAACTAGCAGAAAGAATGGAAAAAATAGGAGCAGATGCTGTTATAGTTGAAGGAATGGAAAGTGGAGGACACGTTGGAACTCTTACAACTATGGCTTTACTTCCTCAAATAGTTAATGCAGTATCTATACCAGTTATAGCTGCTGGAGGTATAGCTAGTGGAAAACAATTCTTAGCTGCACTTGCTATGGGAGCAGATGCTATTCAATGTGGAACTATATTCTTAACAGCAAAAGAATGTATAATTCACCAAAACTATAAAGATATAATCTTAAAAGCTAAAGATAGATCAACTGTAGTAACAGGAACTTCAACAGGGCACCCTGTAAGAGTTATTGATAATAAATTAGCAAAAGAAATGATAGAGCTTGAAAGAAGTGGAGCTCCTAAAGAAGAAATTGAAAAATTAGGAACTGGAAGTTTAAGATTAGCTGTTGTTGAAGGAGATACTGAAAGAGGAAGCTTCATGTCAGGACAAGTTGCAGCTATGGTAAATGATGAAAAACAACAAAAGAAATTTTTAGAATACTTAATGAATGATTTAAAACTTGAAGTAGAACAATTAAGAAGAAGATTAGAAAATTGGAATATCTAATTTTTTTCTTAGTGTTTGCAATATTTTACATACTATGTTATACTTTTTAGGTGGGTAGAATAAAAATTATTATGTAGGTGAAATTTATGAGCAACCAGGTAATTATAAAAAGGTAAAAACGATAGATTGGTAATTTGCTTTTAAGTGAAAAAGCAGATTTTTTTAGAATTATGTGATATTCTAAAAACAAAAAAATATTGGAAGCAAAGAATTTTTATTGGTAACAGTCGCATGGCAATAGAATTCAGTGGAAGAAAGTTAACTAGTGAGCAAGAAGATATACTAATTGGCATCCTAACAGAAAATAGTAATATAGTTATTTCATATTTTTACTGAAAAAAATGAAGAAGATAAAAAAAGCAGAAGAAATAATAGATTTAAGTCAATTAGATTCATTGATAGAAGAAGGGAAAACTCATTTTTATAGAGGAACTTTAAGAGCAGGAGCAAAAATAGAATCAGACGGTCATATAGTTGTAGTAGGAGATGTGAATCCTTCCTCTATAATAAAGGCTAGAGGAAATATTATTGTTTTAGGACATCTTAATGGAACTGTATATGCAGGATTAAATGGAGATGATGAATCTTTCGTAGCTGCTATTTACTTCAATCCTATTCAATTGACTATAGGAATGAAGACTATAACTGATATGCAAAAAGGAAATTTTAGATTCTTCAAGAGTTAACAGAAAAAAAGTAAATTTAAGGTTGCAAGAATAAAAAAATCAAGAAATAGTTATTGAGGAGTTGATATAGTATGGGAGCAAGAGTTATTGTTATTACTTCAGGAAAAGGTGGAGTTGGGAAAACAACAACGACTGCAAATATAGGAGCTAGCCTAGCAGAAAAAGGGCATAAGGTTTTACTTATAGACACAGATATAGGCTTAAGAAATTTAGATGTTGTTATGGGACTTGAAAAATAGAATAGTCTATGATTTAATTGATGTTATTGAAGAAAGATGTAGAATAAGTCAAGCGTTGATTAAAGATAAGAGATGTCCAAATCTTGTCTTATTACCAGCAGCTCAAATAAGAGATAAAAATGATGTCAATGCAGATCAAATGAAAGAATTAATTTCTTCTCTAAAAAGATAGCTTTTGACTATATTTTTAATAGACTGTCCAGCAGGGATAGAACAAGGTTTTAAAAAAATGCAATAGCTGCAGCAAATGAAGCTATAGTTGTTACAACACCTGAAGTTTCAGCTACAAGGGATGCTGATAGAATAATTGGACTATTGGAAGCAGTGGAATAAAAAATCCAAGACTTGTTATAAACAGACTTAGAATAGATATGGTAAAAAGATAAGAATATGTTAAGTGTAGAAGATATACTAGATATATTGGCAGTAAAATTATTAGGAGTAGTTCCTGATGATGAAAATGTAGTTATTTCTACAAATAAAGGAGAACCTTTAGTTTATAAAGGAGATTCTCTAGCAGCTAAAAGCATTTAAAAAAATATTGCGAGTAGAATAGAGGAGTGGAAGTACCTTTATTAGATTTAGATATTAAAATGAGTATATTAGAAAAAAATAAAATTCGTACTTAAGAGGTGATAACAGTGTTGAATATGCTATCAGATTTATTTAAAAAAAGAAAATTCAAAAAGATGAAGCTAAGAATAGATTAAAATTAGTCTTAATCCAAGATAGAGCAATGTTACCATCTGGAGTTTTAGAAAATATGAAAGACGATATACTTAAAGTTTTATCTAAGTATGTAGAAATTGAAAAATCTAAATTAAATATAGAAGTTTCTCCTTGTGAGGATGACCCTAGAAAAAAATAGCTTTAGTTGCAAATATTCCTATTATAAAAGCAGGAAATAGAAAATAGAATAAATTTTTAGCAAAAAGAGAATTTTTTTAAGATTATATTCTTGAGAAATTCTCTTTTATATTATGTAATTTTATGTTAAAATTTAAAGATATTTAGGAATGGAGAAAATTTATGAAAAATTTATATAGCTCCTATAGCAGGAGTGACAGACTATACATTTAGAGGTATACTTGAAGATTTTAAGCCTGATTTAATTTTTTTACAGAAATGGTGAGTGTAAATGCACTTTCAGTTTTAAATGATAAAAACTATTTCAAAAATATTAAAAACTTAGAGATGGAAATGCAGTACAAATTTTTTTGGTGAAGATATTGAAAAAAATAAAATCAAGTGCTAAGTATATACAAAATTTAGGGAGTGAAACATATCAACTTAAATTGTGGTTGTCCTATGAAAAAAATAGTAAATTGTGGTTATGGAGCAGCACTGGTTAAGGAACCTGAAAAAGATAAAAAGAATATTATCGGAAATAAAAATCAGTTTTAAATGATGATGTCAAACTTTCTGTAAAAATTAGAATAGGCTATAAAGAGCCTGAAAATTATGTTCAAATAGGTAAAAATAGCAGAAGAAGTAGGTTGTGACCATATAACTGTACATGGAAGAACAAGAGAACAACTTTATTCAGGAAAAGGCAGATTGGTCTTACATAAAGGAAGTTAAAGATAATATTTCTATACCAGTTATGGGAAATGGAGATATATTTACAGCTGAAGATGCTCTAGAAAAAGATATCTTATTCAAATGTTGATGGAGTGATGCTTGCTAGAGGAATTTTTGAAATCCCTTGGCTTATAAGAGATATAAGAGAAATTTTAGAATATGGAGAAGTAAAAATCCTGTCACTAAAGATGAAAAATAAATATGGCAATAGAGCATTTGAAAAAGAATAAGAGTTGATAATGATGATCAATTTATTTTTGATGTTAGAAAACATATTTCTTGGTACTTAAAAAGGTCTTGAAAATTGTGCAGAAGCTAAAAGAAAAAAATAAATACTCTAAGTGACTACGACGAAATTATAAAATTACTTGAAGATTTGCATTAATATTGGTAAAATATAATGATGTAATAAAAATAAAAAAATTGAGAGGTAGATAAATGTCAACAGACACACCCTTAATGCAACAATATAAAAAAATAAAAGAGGAATATCAAAATGAAATCTTGATGTTTTAGATTGGGAGATTTCTATGAGATGTTTTTTTGAAGATGCAAAAATAGCTTCAAAAGAATTGGGATTAACTCTTACAAAGAGAAATAAAGAAAAAGGACAAGATGTTCCTTTTGGCAGGAGTTCCTTATCATTCAGTAGCTTCCTACATTGCAAAAGTTAGTTGAAAAAGGGTTATAGTGTTGCTATCTGTGAACAGGTGGAAGACCCTAAAGGCAGCAACTGGTATAGTGAAGAGGGAAGTGACAAGAGTTATAACTCCTGGAACAATTATTGATGTTGATTTTTTTAGATAAAAAAATAATAATAACTATATCGCCTGTGTAAAAAAATAAATACAATGGAAAAATATCTTAGCTATAGCCTATGCTGATATAACAACAGGCGAATTTTTCTGTTTTTGAAATAAAAGATAAAAATTTCTTTGAAAAAGGTCTGGCTGAAATAAATAAAATACAGGCAAGTGAGATTTTTACTTGATGAAAAGACTTATTCTGAATATATAAGCATATTGGAAGAAAGAATTTCTTTTTCAGGAGTAAAATTTACAGAGATAAAGAATGTAAAAAAAGCTGAGGACTACTTGACTTCATATTTTTGATATTATGTCTGTGGAAGTTTTTCATTGAAGTCTAAAAGATTTAGCTATCTCAGCTGCTGCTAATCTTTTACATTATATTGATGATTTACAAAAGGGTAAATGAACTACCTTTTAGTAAGATAGAGTACAAGAATATAAACAATATAATGGAATTGAATATCAGCACTCAAAATAATCTTAATCTAGTACCTAAAAAGAACCGAAGAAAGTAAAGGTACTTTTATTGGGAGTTTTAGATGGTTGTGTAACATCTATAGGAAGTAGAGAATTAAAAAAAGATTATAAAAATCCTTTTTAGATATAGATAAAATCAAAGAAAGACAGTTTTATGTTGACTATTTCTTTAATGATGTACTTTTTAAGAGAAAATGTAAGAGAAAAAGCTAAAAGATATCTATGATATAGAAAGAATAGCTGGAAAAGATAATATATGGTACAGAGAATGGAAAAGATCTTTTATCATTGAAAAGATTCTATTAGAAAGTCTTTAGAAACATATAGACTTTTAAAAGGAACATCAAGAATTAAAAGAAAAATTTTTGAACTTGATATAGAAATTCTTTTGGATATTTATAATAAAAATAGAATTGATTATCGATGCTGAAGCACCTTTTCTCAGTGAGAGAAGGGAGGGATAATCAAAGATGGTTATAATTCTGAATTAGATGAGCTTAGAAGAATATCTAAGCTTGGTAAGGACTTTTATACTTGAGATAGAACAAAGAGAAAGAGAAGAACAGGTATAAAGGGCTTAAAAATTAAATATAATAAAGTTTTTGGATATTTTTATAGAAGTTACTAAGGCTAATGAGCATTTAGTTCCTGAGGACTATATTAGAAAAGCAGACCCTTGTAAACAGTGAAAGATATATAGTTCCTGATTTAAAAGAGTATGAAGAAAAAGGTTATAACAGCCAAAAGCAAGATAGAAGCCCTAGAATATGATTTATTTAAATCACTTAGTTCAGAGATAAAGGAACATATAGAAAGTCTATATAAATTAGCAAATAGAATAGCAAACTTGGATATAGTTTCAAATTTTTGCCCATATAGCAACTAAAAATTCCTATGTAAAACCTGAGATAAGTGAAGAAAACATCTTAGAAATAAAAGGTGGAAGACATCCTATAGTTGAAAGTTTAATAGCTAGTGGAAGCTATGTTAAAAAAATGATATAGTTTTTAGATGAAAAAAATAATTTAATTATCTTGACAGGGTACTAATATGTCAGGTAAGTCAACTTATATGAAACAGGTTGCTTTAAATATCATAATGGCTCATATAGGCAGTTATGTTGCAGCAGACTATGCAAAAATTCCTATTGTAGATAAAATATTTACAAGAGTTGGAGCAAGTGATGACTTACTTACAGGTCAATCAACTTTCATGCTAGAAATGACAGAGGTTGCAAGTATTTTTAAATAATGCGACAGAAAAAAATCTTTCATAGTTTTAGATGAGATAGGAAGAGGAACATCAACTTATGATGGAATATCTATAGCGACAGCTATAACAGAATATATCCATAATAATATAGGAGCTAAAACTATATTTGCCACTCACTATCATGAACTTACTGAACTTGAGAAAGAGCTTGAAAAGAGCTATAAATTTTAGAGTTGAAGTAAAAGAAAATGGTAAGAATGTAGTTTTCTTAAGAGAGATAGTAAAGGGTGGAGCAGATAAGTCTTATGGAATAGAAGTTGCAAGGTTATCTGGAGTTCCTAAAGATGTTTTTAAATCGTTCAAGGAAGATTTTAAAAGAAAATTAGAGAATAGAAAAAAATTTAATAGAAAGCAAAAATGAAAAGCCGAGCAAATGATGCTTTTTTGGTAATAATTTTGAAGAGAAGAAGAAGAAATAGAAACTGAACTTATAAATGAAAAACGAAATGAAAAGTTTTAGAAATGTTAAAAGTTATGGACTTAAACTCTTTAAGTCCTTTTGGAAAGCTTTATTAAAATTGAGTGAATTAAAGAAAATTCTTCTTGGAGGAAATAATGACTAAGAAAAAATTGCATATATTGGAGCAGGAATAGTAGCATTGGTACTGGGATATTTCAATTATTTTTGGTTCTGATAAAGAAACAGGAGATATAAGAAAATTGGTTGAAACCATCAATGCAGTCTATGAAAATGATGATCTTCGTATAGAAGCAGAAAAAGAAATAGATTACATAGATGAAAAAGAAAGTAAGTTTGAAAAAGGCAAAAAGCATTTATTAAAGGAATGTTTTTTTAAGTGGAGATAATGCCTTTTCTTGACAAAGATAAAAACTTAACAATAGATTCTAATATTTTTAGGAAAAAGTGCTAATGGTTTGGGAAAATTAAAGCGTCTCAATTAAAAATATAATAAAGAAACAGAAGAGCTAGAATCAACTAAGCCTATGTATGCTAAAAATGAAGAAAAAGGGTATAGAAGTATTAGAAATAAATTTAAAACAAATGTTTCTATGGATAATATAACTTTAGAAGATGGAGTTGTTATAAAAAAATAAACTGTTTTCTATAGTGGCTGATAAGGCAAATTATAATAATGAAGCAAAGACAATAACATTGGAAGGAAATATTTCTCTATCTAATAAGATAGGAGAAATTGGAGATATCAATACTCTTACAGATGTAAGAAATCTTCAAGTTGGTGAAGTAGAAAAAGGTAAAGGAAAATGTCAGGGAACATTTTCTAAAGTTTATTTTAACTTAAATGAAAGAAACCTTTATACAACTGACGGTTTCGATATGAAATATGGAGAAGTTGGATTAAAAAGGTAGAGATATAGTTTTTAAATGAAACTGATCAAAGTTTCAAGGTTACAGGAGATGTTAAATTTTCTTATCAAGACTATGTTTTTTGATGTAAATTATATAGAAAAAGAAGCTAATAGCGATACAATCAATGTATATGGACAAATTAAAGGTGGAAATCCTGAATATTCTGTTCTAGCAGATAAAGCTGAATATAATATAAATGATAAGAAAGTTTAAGATTTTAGGTAATGTAGTTGTAACTTCAACAAAAAGGTGAAAAACCTAAAAGCAGATACTTTTGTATATTCTAGTGTAAACTAAAGAAGCAGATATATATGAAATAAAATTCTATATACATCTCCAACAAATAATTTAGAAGCAGAATATATTCACTATAATTCAGAAACTAAAGAAGTTACTACTAATAAGCCTTTTGATTCTTGGAATGATAAAGGTGAAGGAATAAAAAGGAACAAGTATAGTATATAACTTAGGAACTAAAGATTTCTATTCTAAAGAAGAAATTACAGTAAAAAGTAAAGACTATGGTTTAACAACAAAAAAATGTAACATATAAAGAAGAAACAGGTATTTTATCAGCACCTGAACCTTATGTTATAAAAATCTAAAAGATGAAAGTTCTGTGATAAATGGAAATAGTATCACTTACAATAAAAAGACTGGAGAGCTTACAAGTCCAGGAGATATTGTAATGAACAATAAGGGTACTATTATGAAAGGACATGACTTGGTTTTCAATAATATAACAGGAGTAGGAAAAACTTCAGACCTATACCTTTTGAAAATAAAGAAGATAAAATGTCAGGAACTGCTAAAGAAATAATAATCAAAAGAGGCGAATATGTTGATTTAATGGGACCTGTTAGAGTTAAACAAGATACTACAAATATGGTAGTTGACAAGGCTAGATATTCATATAAAAGATGAGTTAGTTCATGTAAATACACCAGTTAAATTTGATGATCCAGTTAGATCTATGGTTGGTTCTGTAAGCTCAGCAACATATAGTCCAAAAGATGGAATATTAAGAGGTTCTGATTTCAATATGAGAGAACCTAATAGAACAGCTAAAGGCTCAAAATGTAGTTATCTACAATAAAGAAAATAGAAGATTAGAATTAGTAGGAAATGCTTACTTAAGTTCAGGAGCAGATAGTATAAGTAGGGTAAAAATAGTATATTACTTAGATACTAAAAGATGCAGAAACTCCAACTAATAGTGTAATAAAATACGATCAATACACTATAAAAATCTAGTTATGGAAAAAGTAAATAAAAGAAAGTGGAGAAATTTTTTGTAAAAAAATGCAGATGTAAAATCTGTTGATGGAAATGAATTCTATTCTAATCAGGCTAAAAGGGTAATATAAATGATGTTGTTCACTTTATAGGAAATGTAAAAAGGTAAATCTAAGCAAAAAGAAGGAGATGTATATTTCTCTGGAGATAAGGCAGACCTATACATGGCTAAGATAGATGATAAATATCAAGCTAAAGAAAAGTTATAGTTAATACTAAGTCTACTTTCACTCAATTAAATAGAAAAATAGTTTCTAACTACATGGAACTAGATTTAATTAAGAAAGAAGTATATGCAAAAGATAAACCTGTATTGACTATAGATGATGGATCAAAAAGGAAATACTCTTGTTAAAGCTGATGATGTTACAGGATATATCGATCAAGAATTAATTAAACTAAATAAAAATGTCTATGTAAAGAATGTAAACGAAAAAGAAAGAAGAAAGTAGTTTTAACAGCTGATAGAGGAGCTGTGACAAAGAAAATGGCTGATGTATATGATAGAGTTAAGATTGTTACAAAAGAATCTGTTACAACAGCTAATGAAGGTCATTATGATATGGAAAATAGAAAAAAATAAGAGCTAAAAGGAAATGTTCATGTTGAATATCAAACAGATAAATCAGCAGGAAATGTATTTGATAATATGACATCTAACACAAAAACTACAAAAAAATAAGATTATGATGTCAAAAAAAGGAGATTTGAATGATAACTTTAAGTGCTGATAATCTTGTTAAAGCCTATAAGGGAAGAAAGGTTGTAGACAGGGTTAGTTTAGAGGTAAATAAAGGAGAGATCGTTGGACTTCTTGGACCTAATGGAGCAGGAAAAACAACAACTTTCTATATGATAACAGGGATAGTGAGACCTGATGATGGAGAAGTTTTATGTGCTGAGGAAGACATAACAAACTTACCTATGTATAAAAGAGCAGATATGGGAATAGGATATCTTGCACAAGAACCTTCTGTTTTTAGAAACTTAACAGTAGAAGAGAATATAGAAGTGGTTCTTGAAATGAAAGGTATTTCAAAAAAAGAGCAAAGAGAAACAGTACATAGATTACTTGAAGAGTTTAAATTGACTCATGTAAAAGATTCGTTAGGATATGCTCTATCTGGTGGAGAAAAGAAGAAGAATAGAGATAGCTAGAACAATAGCAAATAATCCAAGTTTTATCTTACTTGACGAGCCTTTTGCTGGAGTCGACCCTAATAGCTGTTGAAGATATACAAAATATTATAAGACATCTTAAAAAAAGAGGTTTAGGAATATTGATAACTGACCATAATGTAAGAGAAACTTTAAGTATAACGGATAGATCATATATTATGGCAAAGGGAAAAAGTTTTAATAGAAGGAACAGCACGTGAAATTGCTAATAATCCAGAAGCAAGAAGAATATATTTAGGTGAAAAATTTAAGTTAGATTAATTGGAGGAACAATGTTAACAGGTAACGAAATTAGGGAGAAATTTATTGAATTTTTTATGCAAAAACAGCATAAACATTTTGAAAGTGCATCTTTGATACCAGATGATCCAACTCTACTTTTAACAGTAGCAGGAATGGTACCATTTTAAAACCATATTTCTTAGGACAAAAGGAAGCACCTTATCCAAGAGTTACGACTTATCAAAAATGTATAAGAACAAATGACTTAGAAAATGTTGGAAGAACAGCAAGACACCATACATTTTTTGAAATGTTAGGTAATTTCTCTTTTGGAGATTATTTCAAAGAAGAAGCTATAGCTTGGTCTTGGGAATTTGTGACAGAAGTATTGAAACTTGATAAAGATAAGCTATGGGTAACTGTATTCACTACAGATGATGAAGCAGAAAGAATTTGGATAGAAAAATGTAATTTTCCAAAAGAAAGAATAGTTAGAATGGGAGAAAGTGAAAACTGGTGGTCAGCAGGACCTACTGGTTCTTGTGGACCTTGTTCTGAAATCCATGTAGACCTTGGAGTACAATATGGTGGGAGATGAAAATTCTAAAATTGGTGATGAAGGAACAGATAACCGTTTCATAGAAATATGGAATCTAGTGTTCACTGAATGGAATAGAATGGAAGATGGAAGTCTAGAGCCTCTACCTAAAAAGAATATAGATACAGGAGCAGGACTTGAAAGAATAGCAGCAGTAGTCCAAGGTAAACCTAATAACTTTGAAACTGATTTACTATTCCCTATCTTAGAAGAAGCAGCAAGAATTACAGGAAGTCAATATGGTAAAAATCCTGAAACAAACTTTTCTTTAAAAGTTATAACAGACCATGCAAGAGCAGTAACTTTCTTAGTTAATGACGGAGTTATACCTTCTAATGAAGGAAGAGGATATATCCTAAGAAGAATTTTTAAGAAGAGCAGTTAGACATGGAAGATTATTAGGATACAAAAGAATTATTCATGTATAAGATGGTAGATAAGGTTGTTGAAAAGATTTGAAGTTGCTTATCCAGATTTAAAGAAAAATTTAGAAAATATCAGAAAAAAATAGTAAAAATAGAAGAAGAAAAAAATTCTCTAATACTTTTGGATCAAGGAATACAACTAGTTAATCAAGAAATTGATAATCTACTAGCTAATGGAAAAGAATAAACTAGATGGAGAAGTTTCGTTTAAAGCTTTATGACACTTATGGTTTTCCCTTACGAATTGACAGAAGAAATTGCAGAAGAAAGAGGAGTAACTGTATTAAGAGAAGAATTTGAAGCTAAAATGGAAGAACAAAAAGAAAAAGCTAGATCGGCTAGAGAAGTTGTAATGGAAAAAGGACAAGACAGCTTTATAGAAGACTTCTATGATAAACATGGAGTAACTAAATTCACTGGTTATGAAAAAAAACTGAAGATGAAGCCACACTTTTAAGTTCAAGAGAAGCAAAAGATGGAAAAATATCTATTGATTTTTCGATAAAACTCCTTTCTATGCTGAATCAGGAGGACAAGTTGGAGATCAAGGAAGAATTTATTCAGATAACTTCTCAGCTAAAAGTTTTAGATGTACAAAAACAAAAAGATATATTTATTCATACTGTTGAAATTGAAAAAAAGGTAGTGCTGAAGAAAACAAAACTTATAAATTAGAAGTAAATCTTCTTAGAAGACTTGACACAGCTAAAAACCATACAGCTACTCACTTATTACATAAGGCTTTAAGAGAAGTAGTTGGAACTCATGTTCAACAAGCAGGGTCTTTAGTTGATCCAGATAAATTAAGATTTGACTTTAGCCACTATGAAGCTGTTACAGCTGAACAACTTGCTAAAAATTGAAAATATAGTAAATGAAAAAAATCAGAGAAGGTATAGATGTTGTTGTAAGTCATCACAGTATAGAAGAAGCTAAAAACTTAGGGGCTATGATGCTATTTGGAGATAAATATGGTGAAGTAGTAAGAGTTGTAGATGTCCCTGGATTCTCAACTGAACTTTGTGGAGGAACTCACATAGATAATATAGCTAAAATAGGACTATTCAAAATAGTTTCTGAAGGTGGTATAGCAGCAGGAGTTAGAAGAATAGAAGCTAAAACTGGTTATGGAGCATACTTAGTTGAAAAAGAAGAAGCAGATACTTTAAAAAGAAATTGAAAAAGAAATTAAAAGCTTCAAATACTAATGTAGTTGAAAAAGTAGAAAAACTTTAGAAAGTTTAAAAAGATGCTGAAAAAAATCATTGGAGACTTTAAAACAAAAAAATTGCTTTTATTTGAAACAAAGGCAGCATTGTCAGGAATGGAAGAAATAAATGGAGCTAAAAGTGTTAATAGCTACATTTAAAGATAAAACAGCTGACGACTTAAGAACTATGATAGATACTATTAAAGATAATAATGAAAAAGCAATAGTAGTTCTAGCAAGTACTCAAGATAAATTATCTTTTTGCAGTAGGAGTTACAAAAACTTTAACTGATAAGGTAAAAGCAGGAGACTTAGTAAAACAACTAGCTGAAATGACAGGTGGAAAAGGTGGAGGAAGACCAGATTTTGCACAAGCTGGTGGAAAAAGATGAAAGCAAACTTTTAGATGCCTTCAAAAGAAATTAGAGCTACAATTGAATCTAAATTATCATAAAATCAATTTGATAAAAACAGTTCATTGCTAGCTAAATTTCTTAACGATAAAAAAATTAACGTTTCGCTGCAAAACATGAAACTCGCTATGCTCAAACACTCATGCTTTTTGCTCGGCTCACTTGCTCTTTAATTTTTTATCTAAAATTTAGATGCAAGTTCACTTGTTTTTTTATCAACATTACTAAGTTAAAAAGGGCATCTAAAAATATAAACTCATGAGAGGTAGAATGAAGAGATATTTAGCATTAGATATTGGTGATGTTAGAATTGGAGTGGCAAGATCTGATTTAATGGGGATAATTGCCACACCATTAGAAACTATAAATAGAAAAAAAGTGAAAGTCTGTTAAAAAGGATAGCTGAGCTTTGTAAGGAAAAATAATACAACCTCAATAGTTGTAGGTATACCTAAAAGCCTTGATGGTGAAGAAAAAGACAGGCTGAAAAAGTAAGAGAATACATAGAAAAGTTAAAAAGAAATAGAAAAATCTTGAAATAATTGAAATAGATGAAAGATTTTCAACAGTGATAGCTGACAATATATTAAAAGATTTAAATAAAAATGGAGCTATTGAAAAAAAGAAAGGTAGTAGATAAAGTTGCTGCCTCAATAATATTACAAACATACTTAGATATGAAAAAAATAAATTTTTTATATGGAGGAAGGGAAAGAATGAATAGTAAGTTATTTATAAGATTGTTGATAGTAATAGCAATTTTTATAACAGCAGTATACTACAGTATAAAGAAACCTATAAAACTTGGACTAGATTTAAAAAGGTGGAGTTTATGTTGTACTTGAAGCTGTAGAAGATAAAAATTCAAAAGTAAAAATTGATAGCGATGCTATGAACAGATTAATTGAAGTATTAAATAGAAGAATTAACGGAATAGGGGTTGCAGAATCTTCTATACAAAAAGCAGGAGATAACAGAGTTATCGTAGAATTACCAGGATTACAAAATGCAGAAGATGCTATAAATCTAATAGGTAAAACAGCTTTATTGGAATTTAAAATAATGAATGAAGATGGAACTTTAGGAGAAACTTTTACTTACAGGTTCAGCATTACAAAAAGCCGAAGTATCTTATGACAATTTGGGTAGACCTCAAATATCATTTCAAATGACACCTGATGGTGCACATGTTTTTGCAAAAATAACTAGAGAAAATATTGGTAGACAACTTGCAATCACTCTTGATGGAGAAGTTCAAACAGCACCTAAAATAAATACTGAAATAGCAGGTGGTAGTGGAGCAATAACAGGTAATTATACTGTTGAAGAAGCAACAGCAACAGCAACTTTATTAAATGCAGGGGCATTACCAATAAAAGCAGAAGTTGTTGAAACAAGAACTGTTGGAGCAACACTTGGAGATGAATCAATAGCACAAAGTAAAAAAATGCTGGTATGGTTGCAATAGGGTTAATTTGGTTATTTATGATAATTTTCTACAGATTACCAGGAATTATAGCAGACTTAGCAATAATTATATTTGGATTTATAACATTTGCTTGTCTAAACTTCATAGATGCAACACTTACATTACCAGGAATAGCTGGATTTATCTTATCACTAGGAATGGCAGTCGATGCTAACGTTATCATCTTTGAAAGAATAAAAAGAAGAATTAAGATTTGGAAAATAGTATAAGAAACTCAATAGAATCTGGATTTGGAAAAAGGTTTTGTAGCTATATTTGACTCAAACTTAACAACTTTAATAATAACTGCTATATTATTTGTATTTGGTACAGAGATCAAATCAAAGGTTTTGCTGTAACATTGGCTTTAGGAACACTAGCTTCTATGTTTACTGCAATAACAGCAACAAAAGTATTACTTCTAACTTTTGTAAATATATTCGGTTTTAGAAGTCCAAAACTTTTTGGAGTTACAGAAGGAGGAGAAAAACTAATGAAAGTAAATTTGCACATTATAAGAAATATAAAATATTATCTATCAGTTTCAATAGTTCTTGTTGTTTTTATCAATAGTAGTATTCTTTGCAAAAGGATTAAACTATGGAATAGATTTCACAGGAGGAAACTTATTTCAATTAAAAATATAATGATAAAAAAATAACATTGACTGAAATTAACGAAAATTTAGATAAATTATCTGAAAAAAATTACCTCAGGTTAATTCAAATAGTAGAAAAGGTTCAAATCTCTGAAGATGGAACAGTAATTTTAAGAGTTCCTGAATTAAAAGAAGAAGATAAAAAAAGAAGTTTTTAAATAGCTTACAAGAATTAGGAGCTTTCAATTTAGATAAAGAAGATAAAGTTGGAGCAAGTATAGGAGATGACTTAAAGAAATCAGCTATCTATTCACTAGGTATAGGAGCAATTTTTAATAGTTCTATACATCACATTAAGATTTGAGTTCAGTTTTGCTATTGGAGGTATACTATCGTTATTACATGACATTATCATAGCAGTAGGATTTATAGCTCTTATGGGTTACGAAGTTGATACTCCATTTATAGCTGCTATACTTACTATACTTGGATACTCAATAAACGATACTATAGTTATTTACGACAGAATAAGAAAAACTTAAAGAGAAGACACACTAAAAAAATTGGACATTAGAAGATTGTATGGATGAATCAGTTAACCAAACTGCTATAAGATCTTTAAATACATCAATAACTACACTATTTTCTGTAATAGCTTTATTGATATTTGGTGGAGCAAGTTTAAAAAAACTTTTATAATGACATTGTTAATAGGTATACTTGCAGGTACATATAGTTCAATCTTTATTGCAACTCCAATAGTTTACATATTGAATAAGAGAAAAAGGTAACAATATGGAAGATATGTTTAAAGATGATGATGAAAATAATGATGGTAAGAGAGTAGAAAAAAATCTTAGTATAAATTTAAAAGAAAAAGGGAGTGGAGGAGAAAAAAATGGATCAAAATGCTGAAAAATGAAAAAAATTAGAAAGTAGTTATGATGAGAACCCATATATATCTAAAAACATATTATCATACACAACCTGAGAAATTAAAATCTAATTTAAGATTATTAGATTTTTATTAGTCCAGACTTAAAAAAATGCAAAAAGTTCTAGAAATTGGTTGTTCATTTGGTGGGAATATAATTCCTTTTGCAATTGAAAATCTTGATGCAACTGTTGTTGGAGTAGATTTATCTAAGGTTCAAGTTGATGAAGGAAATAAAATAATAGATTTTCTAGGTTTAAAAAAATATTAGAATACACCATAAAAAAATATTTTTAGACTATAATGAACATTTTGAACAATTTGACTATATCATCTGTCATGGAGTTTTTTTCTTGGGTAGATGAAAATGTTCAAAAAGGTATATTAAAATTTATAAAAAAACATCTTACAAAAATGGTTTAGCTATGATTTCATACAATACTTATCCAGGTTGGAAAAAGTTTAGAAGTATCAAAAAGATGCTATGAAATTTAGAAATAGAATGTTAGCTAAACAAGATAAAGATGTTACAGGAAAGAATCAAATTGCTTATGGTAAAGGTATATTGGAATTCTTAGATGAATATTCTGGTTTAAATAAAAGAATAAAAAGATAACTTTGCTTATGTTGCACAAAAAATGACTATTATTTATTACATGAATATTTTTGAAGTATATAATACACCTTTCTATGTATATGATTTCAATGAATTATTAGAAACTGAAGGTTTAGCTCATATAGTTGATAGTTATTTACAAAAATCATTCCCATTTTTATCAAATGAGATTTTAGATAAAATTGAAAATGATTGTCAAGGTGACTACATAGGAAAAGAACAATATTATGACTATTTAACTGACTGTCAATTTAGAAGTAGTATCATAACTCATAAGGATAATATAAAAGATATTAATATTTCAAGAAATATAAAAATAGACAGTATAAAAAGCTTTTAAATTATAGAGGATTTTTATCTTAAAAAAATGAAGAAGGAAAATATGTGATAGGTGAAGATAAAGGAAGTTGTAGAAGATGAAAAGAAAAGCTTTTATTCTTAGAAACAGTAGCTAAAACATTATCCTAACACAGTTACAGTAGAAGATCTTGAAAAAGAATTAGAAAAATAAATTAACTACTGTTGAAATTTGTGAAATTCTTTTAGTATTAATCTATCAAAGAAAAAAATAGAAGTTTACAATGATAAATTAACTGTAAAGAAAGAAGAAAAAAATAAAAATATCAGACAGATATAGAAAAATATGTTGAATATTTTGCTGAAACTAAATTCCCTGTTATAAGTTCATATGGTTTATCAGGAATAAACGATTTAGGGTTTAGACTTATTGAGAGCAAATGTTTTCTTACTATTTGATGGAACAAGAACAGATGATTATATAGTAGAAATTTTTAAAAAGCAAAACATGCAAGAGATGAAATAAAAAGTAGATAATACTGATAGTAAAGCAGTAGAAACTATTTTAAAAAGAGTATGTTGCTACTATGAGAACAATAATAGAAGAAAAATTTCTTGAATAAATAAAAATAGGTTGTTGCAAATTTAATTGCAACAACCTTTTTACTATAATATATTCTTCATCTAACCATGCTTTAACGGTATCTTCTAAGTATTTTTTAAATGTAGATTTAAAAATTTTTTAATGGTTTTTCATTTCTTTAGCCTTACATTCTTTGGTAAATCTTTCAAAATAGCTACCAAAAGTTGCTAGTAGCAGTTCCAAAAAGGATAAATAACTTTATCACTTAAATCATATTTCTTTATAAAAAGAATGAATAGGAGGTGCATAAGTAAACCACCAAGCAGATCACCAATGAAAAATTTTATCATAATCAGATAAGTCAATATCATTTCTTATTATAGGTTCATATCCTGTTTTACAATGTCCTAAACCTATAGTATAGGCAGTTAACCTGCTGTAAGGCTTTTTCTAACTCTATTTCATAGATGTCTGCATCAGTAAAATTTTTTTAAAAACATCTACAACTTTTTGTTAAGCCACTAAAGAATAATAAACAATCAATGATTTTTTTCATAGGCGACCTCCTTTATAAAATTTAATCAATTATATCTTTAAAGAATTTTTTTACTTTTTCATAAAAACTAGATTTTTTGTTCATAGTTTTTGTCATTTAGACTTTCTTCAAATTTTTTTGTAATAATTCTTTTTGTTTATCAGTTAGTTTCTTAGGAGTTTCTATAGTAATTTTTACAATGATATCTCCTTGTCCATAGCCTCTAAGAGATTTTTATACCTTCTCCTTTAACTTTTAATAGTCTTCCACTTTCAGTTCCTTCAGGAACTCTAATAGTTTTCTTACCATTTAAAGTAGGTATTTCAACTTCTCCACCTAAAAACAGCAGTTGAATATGATATAGGTACTTCACAATATAGATTTTTCTCTATCTCTTACAAAAATATCATGAGATTTTATTCTGATAACTATGTATAAATCTCCATTAGGCCCACCACTTTGACTTGCTTCACCTAGACCTGCATATTTTAATTTTTGTCCATCATCTACACCAGCTGGTACATTAATTTTCTTTTCGACAGTTTCTTTTGCTATTCCTGTTCCATGACAATGTTTACATTTCTTTTCAGGAACTTCTCCCTTACCATGACAGTCAGGACAGACAGTTTGAGATTGCATCATACCCAATATAGTTCTTTGTTGAGTTTTAACTGTTCCTTGCCCATTACAAGTAGGACAAGTTTTCATTTTACTGTCTTCTGCACCTGTTCCATGACAATGTTCACATTTTCCATTTCTCTTATATTTTATAGTTTTTTCAACACCTTTAGCAGCTTCTTCTAAAGTGATTTCAAGATTATATCTTAAATCATGCCCAGCTTCAGCATAGCTTCTTCTTGAAGAACCACCAAATCCAGAAAATCCTTCAAAGTCACCGAAACCTCCACCACCAAAAATATCACCAAAAATATCACCAAAGTCAAATCCATTAGCATTAAAGCCTCCACCACCAAATCCAGCTCCACCTTCAAAAAGCAGCATGTCCAAATTGATCATATTGTTGTTTCTTTTTGAGGATCTGAAAAGATTTGATAAGCTTCATTTATTTCTTAAAATTTTTCTTCTGCATCTTTTTTTTCAGCATCGCTTGCATTTGCAAACTTATCAGGGTGATATTTCATAGCAGCCTTTCTATAGGCTTTCTTTATATCTCCTTCACTTGCACCTTTATCTACTCCAAGGACTTCATAATAGTCTCTTTTTGCCATAATTTTCCCTCCATCTAATTTATTTTAATATTCAATTAGTTATTATATTTTTTTATTTAAAAAGTTTTTCAAGTTCTAATAGATATTTTTTTATTTCAATACCTTTGTTTCCACCTTCTCCACCACTATATCCACCCTAAGCTACCATCTTTAGATACAACTCTATGGCAGGGGTATAATTATAGGGTATAGAGTTTTTCCATTTAGCAGAACCAACAGCTCTAACAGCTTTATCTTTTCCAATTATCTTAGCTTCATCACTATATGAGATAGTTTCTCCATAAGGAATTGTTAACAATGAATTCCAACATTCTTTTTTGAAATTCTGTTCCTATAACATCTAATTTAATATTAAATTCTTTTTCTTTTTACCCAAAAAAATATTCTTCCAATTCTTTACTACATTTTTTGTTAAAGGAGTTTCTGTAGAAATATTATATAGATTTTTTTCTTTCTTCTATATTTGTATTTCCTAAAAAAACTTATTTCACTTATACCATCTTTTTTTCTTCAATTATCTCTAAATATCCAATTTTTTCATTATATAAAAATGAAATACCTTTAATACTTCTTACCATCTCTTCTCCTTATAACTAAAACTATAATCGGGACTGTTACAAAATTTTAAAAAGTTAAAAAAATAAGTGAGTTACGAATGTAGATTTTAGATAAAAAAATCAAATAGAGTGAGCCGAGCAAATGCTGGCGTGTTTGAAGTCAACTTGTTGACAAGTTTGCCAGATTTGCAGCGAACTCTTGATTTTTATCGTTAAAAAATCTACTCAGTAGCGAACTATTTTTTACTTTTTACAAAAAGCAACAGTCCCTTTATATTTTATTATTAGTCTACAACTTCTGCTTCAGCAACATCATCAGCTTTGTTATCAGAACCTGCATTAGCTCCTGCTTGTTGTTGAGCTTGAGCTTCTCTATATAGATCTTCAGCAAATTTATGAGATGCTTGAGATAATTTTTCAATAGCAGCTTCTATAGCTCCTCTGTCATCTCCATCTTTTGCTTTCTTTAATTCTTCAATAGCATCTTCTATATTTTTCTTATCTCCTTCACTTACTTTATCAGGATTTTCTTTTAAAGTTTTTTCAGTCATAGAGATTAATTGGTCAGCTTTGTTTCTAGCTTCAACTAATTCTTGGAATTTCTTATCTTCTTCAGCATTAGCTTCAGCTTCTTTAGTCATTCTTTCAATGTCAGCTTTAGAAAGATTACTTGAACCAGAAATTGTTACATTATTTTTCTTTTACCAGTTCCTAAGTCTTTAGCAGATACATGAACGATACCATTAGCATCTATATCAAATGTAACTTCTATTTGAGGGACACCTCTTGGAGCAGCTGGTATACCTTCTAGGTTGAAGTTTCCTAAGCTATGGTTATCAATAGCTCTTGCTCTTTCACCTTGTAAAACGTTTATAGTAACGGCTGTTTGGTTATCAGCATAAGTTGAATATACTTGAGATTTTTTAACAGGGATAGTAGTATTCTTTTCTATCATCTTTGTAAATACTCCACCTGCTGTTTCAATTCCTAATGATAATGGAGTTACGTCAAGAAGTAATATATCTTTAACATCTCCCATTAATACTCCACCTTGTATAGCAGCTCCAGCAGCAACAACTTCATCAGGGTTTATTCCTTTATTAGGTTTCTTTCCAAAGAAGTTTTCAACCCATTCTTGAACTGCAGGGATTCTTGTAGAACCTCCAACAAGTAAGATTTCATCTATTTGACTAGCATTTAGGTTAGCATCTTGTAAAGCAGTCTTTGTAGGACCTTGAGTTGCTTCAACAAGGTGTCTTGTTAAATCATTGAATTTAGCTCTAGTTAATTTCATTTCCAAGTGTTTAGGACCTGTTGCATCCATAGTTATGAATGGTAATGAAATTGAAGTTTCCATTAATGTTGATAATTCTTTTTTAGCTTTTTCAGCAGCATCTTTAAGTCTTTGGTAAGCCATTTTATCATTTGATAAATCTATACCATTTTCTTTCTTAAATTCAGCAACTAACCATTTAATGATTTCATCGTCAAAAGTTATCTCCACCTAAGTGGTTGTTTCCTGCTGTTGATATAACTTCTATAACACCATCAGATATTTCAAGAACAGATACGTCAAATGTTCCTCCACCAAGGTCAAATACTAATACTTTTTCTTCTTTTTTCTTTTCAAGTCCATAAGCAAGAGCAGCAGCAGTTGGTTCATTTATAATTCTTTTTACATCTAGACCTGCTATTGTTCCAGCATCTTTTGTAGCTTGTCTTTGAGAGTCAGTAAAGTAAGCTGGTACTGTGATAACTGCTTCTTTAACTTCTTCTCCTAAGTAAGCTTCAGCATCTTTTTTAAGTTTTTTTGTAATATTTTTAGCAGAAATTTCTTGTGGAGTATATTTCTTTCCAAAGATTTCTACTTTGTAATCAGAACCCATATGAGTTTTTGATTGAACTTACTGTTGAAGTAGGATTTGTAACAGCTTGTCTTTTTGCTATTTCTCCTACAACTACTTCTCCATTATCTTTGATATTTACAACTGATGGAGTAGTTCTAGCTCCTTCAGAGTTTGGTATTATTGTTACATTTCCACCTTCCATTACTGCCACACAAGAGTTTGTTGTTCCTAAATCAATTCCTATTATTTTTACTCATTTTTTTCCTCCTATAATCTATCTATATTTTTATTTTTTTATTTCTTACATACTATAACCATTGCTGGTCTGATAACTTTACCTTTCATCATATAACCTTTTTGTAATACTTTTTACAATCTCATCTTCTTTTTTATCTTCGCATGCTTCAACACCAACTGCATGATGATATTCTGGATTGAAAGCTCCTTCAGTTGAAATTTCTTCAACACCTTCACTAGTCATGATATCTTTTAAATTTCTTACTATCATTTCAACACCTTGTAGTAATGAGTCAAAATCTTTACTTTCAGTAGAAGATTCAATAGCTCTTTCAAAGTTATCTAAACTTCCTAAAAAAATTGAGTGATAATTTTTTTCAGAAGCGAATTTTTTTAAGTTCTTCAACTTCTTTTTCTTTTTCTCTTAGTAAAAGTTTTGAAATTCAGCTTGTTTTTCTTAAATAATCATTTTTTTCCAATTTTCTATTTCAGCTTTTAATTTTCCAATTTCTTCTTCATGTTTATGTCCATGTTTTTCCCACAACAACTGTGTCCACCATGTTTATGTTCATGCTCATGTTCATGAGCTTCTTCTTTAACTTCCTCTTTATTTATATCCTCTTCTAAAACCTCATCTTTAATATCTTTATCTTGCATTGACTGCCTCCTAAACTTTTTTTATTTTTTTCTCTTTCCATTGAATTAATGAGTTTATTAACTTCCCTACTAACATGATTTATAAGCCCCATCGTTTTTAGAATATGCCATTCTCTTTTGGTCCCATAACTCCTATAATTCCTTGGGCACCACCTAGATTATATATAGAATAGACAAAACTAAAATCTTCCAATTCTTTTAATACCTAATTCATCACCAAGAATTACATTAACATTTTGTCTTTGAATTCTCTTTAGCCTTTTTGTTCTATAAGTTTTTTTCAAATAGATCTCTGATATCTTTTCTTTCATTGAAAAACTCAATTACATCTGTAACTTCTTCAATATCTCTATCTTTTAAAACACCTGGTAGATTATTGATAAAAGTATTTACTAAGTTCATCTTCATCATCATGTTCATAGATGATGTCTGAACTTTCAGTAAAGAACTTTTCAATATCATTTATAGCAATTTCGTTATTTTTTTAATCTTATCATTTAGTTCAACAACTTTTTTTATCTACTTCATCTTTTGTAATAGGATAAGGTAAATGGATATTTTTAGTTTTTTTACTCTTCTATCCTCCATAACAATAACTGCCATAATTAGGTATTCATCTATATAAACGAGCTCCACTCTGTCAACTTTTGTATTATCAGGTTTAGGTTCAACAGCTATACCTGCATAATTTGTCAACTTTGAAAGTAGAGTAGAAGTTTGTTTTAATATATTTTCTAATTCATCAACTCTACGATTATACACATTATTAATATTTTCAATTTCTTCCTGTGTAATCTTTTCTACTTTTAAGGAGCTCAGTTAGGTAATACTTATATCCCATGTCTGTTGGAATACGTCCTGAGGAAGTGTGAGTTTTTTCAATAAACCCCATATCCTCTAAATCAGCCATAACATTACGAATAGTAGCAGATGAGAGTTCTATTCCATATTTTTTTACCAATGTTCTGGAACCTATTGTGTCCCTCAACTGTAAGATAATAATCTACAATAGCGTTGAGTACAAGTTTTTTCTCTTTCAGAAATTCTCATAATCTCACCTCTTAATTCTTTCTATTAGCACTCACTTAAAAAGAGTGCTAATTTTTATAAAAACAATATACTATATAAAATTATTTTTTTGTCAACTATTTTTTAAAATTTTTTCTTTGAATTATAAAGAAAAAGAGAAGTATTTTACTTCTCTTATTTTTCAATTCTAATTCTTTTCTTTAAAAGCATTTTGTAAAACTTGTGAGAAATTAATATTTTTATTCTTAGCTAAGATATCTAAATAACTAGGGATAGTTAAAGTCTTTTTACATAAGCTAACTTTATTAAAGATTTCTCATATTCATAATTTAAAGTGATATATACAATCTCTTGATTATTTTTTTCAATTTCTTTTTTTAAGTCAGATATTGAACTAGCTTTTTGGAAAAATTCTTTTTATTATTTTCATAATCTTCAAGTTTTAAAATTAAATATTCTTTTCCCCATTTCTATTGCATCATTGAAACTATCTCCATAAGTTACATAAAAAAACAATCTTCTATATTTTCTTCAATATCTGGAAAACCTATATAGAACACATCATCTTCATGACTTATAATTGCTGGGTAAGTTAAATTCATATAATACCTCCATTAAAAGTATGAGGAGAACAAGCAAGGCATTAAAGCCCTGCTTGCCTGAAAAATACTCTCAACAGTTTTCAAAAGGTAAATCTTTTCTAGGATGTGGAACCGTCACTAAACCTTTCTTGCTTTTTATGCTTAAAATGATAATGACTTCCATTTACTCTATCAAGATACCAACCATCTTTTTGAGTAATTTCATTAGGTCTTTTGAGCTCATTAGACCACCTCAGAATAATTATAACACGTATTAAACACGTAGTCAATTAATGTTTTCTAATTTAGAATAAACTAAAAATTAAGTTTTTATTTAGCCATTCATCATTTCTACCAAGCTCTTTTTAATCTTTGTAGATAGATTAAAAGCAGACTCATAATCTTTCAAGTCAATATAAATGTAAGCTAAATTTGATAATAAATTTATATCATTCTTATATTCTTCCTTAGAAATAACTTCTTCCATCATTTTAATAGCTTCTTTGTGTTCAGCTAAAGCAAGAAGTATAGATGCCATTCTTGTAGTAAGGACTAAATCTATTTTCACAGGTGATATTTCCTTTAGCCTTTTTCATATAATCTAAAAGCTAGTTGAGGCTTTTTAATTAAAAAGTATGTCCAAGCTATTTCAGAATATACCCAAGTATCTTTTCTTCCAAGTTCAATAACCTTTTGATAATTTTCTAAGGCTTCTTCATATCTTTCTTGAGATCTTAAATTATATGCCAGTTGGGAGAAAACCCATTCTTCATTATCTCCCAGTGAGATTGCCTTACGAAGATGTATTTCAGCTTCCTTATGGTTTCTAAGTTTGTCATAGTTCCAAGCTAGCTTTTGTTCTATAGAAATTAAATCTTCAGTGATATCTTCTTCAGCATCTAATTTTGAGTAAACATTAAAATACTCTAGACTTTTTATTAAGGTAGTGAATAGCCTCTTCAGGTTCTTCTATGTCTCCTAATTCATGATATAACAGAGCTAAAAGAAAATTGCTAGGCTTATCCTCAGGATTAATCTCCAATGCTTTTAAAAGGTATCTCTCAGCCTCAGAAGGATTATCTAAATAGTAATATGAATGTCCCATACAATAGTTCCATATAGAAGTATTGCTTTCACTGGCTTTTAATACTTTCTAAAAATTTCTATTGTTTTATCAAATTCATTTATATGACTATAGGCCTTAGCAAGACTTAGTTTAATTTTTTTGAGTTTTTATCTTCATCAGAAAGAGCTTCAATCATAGTTATTATTTTTCTGATACTCTCTCTTTTTCTAATTCATTTATGAGTTTTATTAAATCATCTTTCATTTTAAGCCTCCATTTAAAATATTTCTAATTTCAATTTTATCTAATAAGCTAAAAAAATGCAATACATAGACTAGCCTATAAAAAGTAAAATAGTTTATAATATACTAAAAGAAAAAAATAGAAAGGGGCTTCTATGAAAAAGGAATAGGTTTAGGAATAGATGATTTTAGAAAGATAATAAAAAGAAGATTGTTACTATTTTTGATAAAACAAATTGGATAGAAGAGCTATTGAAAGATAGAACTCAAATAAAATTGTTTACTAGACCAAGAAGATTTGGAAAAACTTTAAATATGAGCACATTAAAGTATTTTTTTGATGTAAAGAATGCTGAAGAAAATAGAAAGCTATTTAAAGATTTATATATAGAGAAATCAGAATATTTTTAAAGAACAGGGACAGTATCCTGTAATATTTATTTCATTAAAAGATTTAAAGAAAAAAATACTTGGGAAGAATGTTTCTTTGAAATAAAAAGAATTACTTAGAAATTTATATAATGATTTTTTTATCATATAAGAGAAAGTTTGAATGAAAGTGACTTAAGAGAATTTGATAAAATTTGGCTGAAAGAAAAAAAGAAGCAAATTATGATAGCTCTCTTTTAAATCTTACAAAAATACCTATATAACTACTATAAAAAGGAAGTTATATTATTGATAGATGAATATGATAGTCCTTTAATAGTTGCCAATCAAAGAAATTACTATAAGGATTCAATAAATTTCTTTAGAAATTTTTTTCAGCATAGCATTGAAAACAAATCCATACTTAAAAACAGCTGTATTAACAGGTATAGTTCAAGTAGCAAAAAGAAGGAATATTCTCAGGATTAAATAATGTAATAACTACAATATTTTTAAAAGATAAGTTTGAAAACATTCTTTGGTTTGAGTGAAGAAGAAGTAGAAGAATCCTTAAAATATTTTTAAAATGGAATATCAAATAGAAGAAGTAAAAAATGGTATGACGGCTATAAGTTTGGAGAAAAAGAGATATATAATCCTTGGTCTATACTAAATTACTTATCAAATGGTAAATTACAAGCCTATTGGGTAAATACATCAGATAATGCTCTAATCTACGAGAATTTAAGTGTTGCTAATATGGATGTATTTAACTGTTTAGAAAAAAACTATTTGAAGGTAAAGAGATAAAAAAAGAAATAAGTCCATTTTTTTACTTTTGAAGAATTGGAAAGATATAATGGTATATGGCAATTAATGGTCTATAATGGTTATCTAAAAATTAAATAAAAAAATTAGAAGATGATGAGTATTTATTGACTATACCAAACTATGAGATACAAAACATTTTTTTCAAAAAAAGGTTTTATAGATAAATATCTGATTGGTTCAAATTATTTCAATCTAATAATGAGAACTTTACTAGAAGGTAATATAGACGAATTTGGAAGAATGTTAGAAGAAATATTTTTAATAAATACAAGTTTTCATGATTTAAAAGCTGAAAGTGTATATCATACTTTTTTTATTAGGAATGTTAATCTGGTTAAGAGATAAATATGAAGTTAAATCAAATGGAGAAAGAGGACAAGGTAGATATGATATCTTACTTTTACCACTTGATAAGAAAAAAACCAGCTTTTTGTATTTGAATTTAAAGTATCAAAAAAACAATAAAAAGGATTAGAAAGTAAAAGCAGAAGAAGCCTTAAATCAAATAAAAAGAGAAACAATATGATGTAGGTATTAAGGAGTCAGGAATAGATAAAATCTATAGAATAGGACTAGCATTTAAAGGTAAAAAAAGTAAAAAAATAAAATATGAACTAAATGATTAAACAAAAATTAGAATAGAGGAAAAATAATGAAAGTATTAATAGTAGGAGATGTAGTAGGAAGACCTGGGAGAAACACTTTACAGGCATTTTTAGAGAAGTATAAAGAAGATTATGATTTTGTGATAGTAAATGGAGAAAAATTCAGCAGCAGGTTTTGGTATAACAGTGAAAAATTGCAGATGAATTCTTATCTTGGGGAACAGATGTTATAAGTGGTGGAAATCATAGTTGGGATAAAAAAAGAAATATATGAGTACTTAGATAATTCAGATAGAATGGTAAGACCAGCTAACTATCCATCAGAAGTTCCAGGAAGAGGTTATACTATCTTAGAGGATAAAAAAGGAAATAAGATAGCTTTAATCTCTTTACAAGGAAGAGTATTTATGTCAGCTGTTGACTGTCCTTTTAGAACAGCAAAGAAACTAATTGAAGAAATTTCAAAGACAACAAAGAATATAATAATAGATATTCATGCAGAAGCAACTTCAGAGAAAATAGCCTTGGGAAAATATTTAGATGGTGAGGTATCATTGGTTTACGGTACTCATACCCATGTACAAACAGCTGATGAAAGAATACTAGCTAATGGAAGTGGATATATTTCAGATGTAGGAATGACAGGTTCTCAAAATGGAGTTATAGGAACAAATGCTGAAACTATAATAAAGAAATTTTTAACTTCTTTACCTCAAAAGTTTGAAGTTGCTGAAGGAGAGGAACAACTTTTAGGAATAGAAGTTGAAATTGATGAAAAAGACAGGAAAATGTAAAAAAATAAAAAAAGAATAAATTGGAGTGAAAATGAAGGTTTTAGAAGCTAAAAGTTATATATGAAAGTGACAATATAGAAAAAAATACAAGAAAATAATTTCAGATATTTTCTATGATTTTTGGAGTTACAGGTCTAAAAGATAGAGGAACCTCTTTTTAAATAAAGACCCTTTAAATTTCTATAGAGATGAAAAACAATTTTTGTTATCTGAAAATTCTGTATCGGCATATTTTCCTTTGAATATCTATTCAGAGAAAAGAAAAAAAGTTCTAGAAGAAACTTTTAAAGAAAAAAATTTTTCAGAAGATGAAGAAATAGTCTATAACTTAGATTTTTTTATGAATATGATGAAGAGGATTATCAAAATAGTTGGAAGAAATATTTATTTGTTGAAAAAGTCAGTGAAAAATTTGTAGTAAAACCAACTTGGAGAGAATATGAAAAACAAGATGATGAATTAGTTATAGAGCTTGATCCAGGAAGAGCCTTTGGAACAGGTTCACATCCTACAACTTCACTTCTATTGAAATTAATGGAAGAACAAGATTTTACTAACAAAACAATAATAGATATAGGGAACAGGTTCAGGTATACTTATGATAGCAGGGAAAACTATTAGGAGCAGGAGAAGTATATGGAACAGATATAGATGAATTTTTCTATGGAAGTTGCTAAAGAAAAATTTACTTTTAAATAATATTTCTTTAGATGAAGTAAAACTTTTAAAAAGGAAACTTACTTGAAGTTATAGAAAATAAGAAGTTTGACATAGTAGTATGTAATATTTTTAGCTGATGTCTTAATTAAATTACTAGATGAAATAAAAATATCTTGAAAGAGGATTCAATAGTTCTTTTCTCAGGAATAATAGAAGACAAGTTAGCAGAAGTTATCTCTAAGGCAGAGTCAGTAGGGCTTGAAGTTGCAGAGATAAAAGAAGATAAAGAATGGAGAAGTTGTCGTCTATTGGTAAAAAAATAAGAATATTATTATAGAAAATAGAATAATAAAAGCTAAATAATCTATTTTTGAAATTTTAATCTATGGAAGTTAGTTCTTTCTAAACCACAATGAAAGGCTCTAGCTTCCATAGCTAAAGTTAAATTATCCACTTTTTTTATAACAGACATCAAAAGTGAAGTAAAATCAAGCTATATTGAGATAATTTTTTTAAAAGGGATTCCTAGTTTCAAAATTACCTCCTCTTGCTTGTTGTGCCATTTTAATAGTATTGAATTCCTGTAAAATAGTGGGAATAAATCTTAAAGTGATACTAAGCATAATAGAGAAATCTTGAATAGGTAGCCCTATTTTTTTAAAGGACTCAATAGAGTTTCTAAGGCTAAAAGCAATATCCAAAGGTTTAGTTGTCAAAGTTAATAGAGATGAAAAAAATTAAAAGTAAAATAATTCTTCCCATCATTTTTTTATAGCAGAAAAAAACTCCACTATCATAGACAGAATAAGACCAAACTTTTAAATAATAATTCTCCTTCTTGTTTAGAAAAAAATATGAAAAAAACTAGAAAAAAATTAAAAATATAACTCAGATATTTTAAACTCTTTAAAAATGCTGTTAAAGGAATTTTTGAAAGAAAGATAAGAATAAGTGCTAAAACACTATAAATAAGGTAAATAGATAGATTGTTAGCAAATAAAAAGAGAGTATAAGAGAAAAAGAACCAATTAATTTAGTTCTTGGATCTAAGTGATGTAACACACTGTCTCTATTTATATACTCTCCTAATATTATATTCATAATTTTTATCCTTTATTTATTAATCTTTCTTCAATAACTTTTTAAAAATATCTTCTTCTTTTATTTCGTTTTCAAACTTTAAAGGGATTTTTTTAAATTTTTATTTAGTCTATTTAAAAAAATCTATGGATTTTGGAAGAACTAATCCTAAACTTTCTAAAGAATCACTATATTTTTCAAATAGTTCAGAAGGTTTTTGTATGATATAGAACTTTTCCTTCACTCATAACAATAACTTTCTCAGCATAATTCAAAACATCATTCATATCATGACTAGAAAAAAATAAAACCACTATTATTTTTCTTTTTTTGCCAATTTAAAAGAATTTTTAAAAAGTTCATTCTTTGATTCAGGATCTAAAACCCACTGTAGCTTCATCTAAAAGTAATAGCTGATTTTTCCATAATGAAAACTCCAGCCAAAGCCACCTTTTCTTTTTTTCACCACCACTTAAGTTTAGAGTTGAACGATGAAGATAGTCTTTATTCAAGCCCACAAGTTGTAAAGCCTTTTCAACTCTTTCAGTAAGATCTTTTTCACTTAGTTTTTAATTTTTTTAAACCAAAGCTAACATCTTTAAAAAAATTGTAGTTTCAAAAATTTGATGTTCAGGATATTGAAAAATATAGCCAATATCTTCAATTTTTCCATCTATACTTATTTCACCTGTTTGATTTTTTAAAAGTCCTTTTTATCAATTTCAAAAGTGTAGACTTTCCTGAACCTGTATGTCCAACAATGGCTATTCTTTTTATTTGAATTTATTTCTAATGAAACATCTTTTATAGCATTTTTCATCATTGAAAACAGAATAACTATAGTCAAGATTTTTTTAATAGATATTTTCATAGACTATTTTTCACCAAATCTTCCATATTAATATTTTTCATCTTCTACTTTTTATATTATGTTTTTTTCCAAGATATTTTTTTATTTTTAGAAGAAAAAGCTATGTCATCATCAAAAAAACTTTGTAAGGACTTCCTAAATATTTTATTTCACCTTCTAATAAAAGCATTACTTTAGAGGCTTCTAATATGTCATCTCTATCATGGGTGATATGAATAATAGTTTTTCCCTGAGAATTTAATTCTTTCATAATTCTTAAAAACTTCTTTTTTTCCAACAGGATCAAGCATGGAAGTTGCCTCATCAAAAATTAGAATTTCAGTTCCCATAGCTAAGATACTTGCAATAGCAAGTCTTTGCTTTTCACCACCTGATAACTGATAAGTAAGCCTATCTTTGTATTCTAGTAGATTAAGATTTTTTTAAAAGCTTTTTTTCAGCTATTTCTTTTATATCTTCTCTAGGAATAGCAAGATTTTTCTAAAGGCAAAGATAACTTCATCGAAAAACAGTAGTTGAGATAATTTGTTCTTCAGGATTTTGAAAAAAATTATCCCAACTATTTTTTCTAATATTCAGTAAATCTTTTTGATTTTTTTAGTGTCATAGCTAGAAAATTTTTATAGTTCCTTCTTGTTGAAAAAAATAAGGGCAGCAAGTAACTTGGCAAGTGTAGATTTTCCTGAGCCATTTTTTTCCAATAATACAAAGATATTCTCCTTTTTCTATAGAAAAAGAAACATTTTTTTAAGACCTTATTATTTTTGATAAGAAAAACTAAGATTTTTCTACTTCTATCATAGTATCAGCCTATCTTACAACTTCATTAATAGGACTGATTTCTTTTTAATTTATAGCAAAGTACAGAAACAACAATAGCCTTCAATACATCACCTGGGATAAAAAGCCATAGTTGCTAAGAAAGCTTTATCTATTGGCATTTTTGTTATATATGATAGATAGATTGCACCAACAAGATATACTAAAACTATTCCACCAATTATATTAGCCACAATATATTTTTCTATATTGATATTTTTTTCCAAAAATTTTTCTGCCAAAAAAATCCTACTAAGAAGGCTGCAAAAAGGCCATACTATAAAAAAATCCACCTGTAGGACCTAGTAAGAACTGCAAGTCCACCTCTACCACCAGACAGAATAGGTAGACCTAAAAGAACAATAACAACCACTAATAACATACTAATAAAACCCTAATCTTTTACCTAAAAAAACTTCCTGCAAGCATTACTCCCATAGTCTGTAAAGTTATAGGTACAGGTATAAAAGGTAAAGGTATTGGAGGCATTAAACCTAAAACAGCAACAATAGCTGCAAACATAGCTGCATAAAAGCATATTTTTTTAATTTTCATTTTTAAAACTCCTTTTTCTTTTAAAAAGTTGATTTATTATATCAGAAATCACTAATAAGTGTCAATTTATGATAAATAGAAAATAGTTCGTTACTGAGCAGATTTAAAAAAATTTTTCTTTGAGAGATTCAAATAATTTCTAGTTATATATAACGATTACTTGCCTGCCATTAGTGTTTTTAGGATTTCAAATGGCTTCAAAACAATAATGGACGTCGCAGTAATCTTATTAAAACTATTAGTTATTTACTCACAGAAAAATTTTTTATAATTAATTGAAATCCAACTCACTTATTTTCTATTTTTCTTAGGAGTAAATAATGAACTATTTTTTTATTTTTTACCAAATTTTAATAATTACATGTTATAATACAAAAAAATCATTACTAAATTAATAAAGAAAGAGATAGGTGGTATTATGTTTGAGAAAATAAAGAAGTTTTTTTCTGTATTTCTCTGTGATATTTTTTTAATAGCTGGAGTTACATCATTCACAGCATATAACTGGGCAACTATGTCTAGTATTGAAAAGTTGGTAGTTCCTTCTGCACTGATTATAGCAGGATTAGAGCTTATCTATTTTTGAAAAAAAGATATTTATAAAAATTTAGCCTTGTTCTTCTCTTCGTTTACGATAGGAACTTTGTTTGCAGTCTATGGACAGGTATATCAAACAGGAGCAGATACATGGATATTATTTAGAAATTGGGCTATATTTTTAATTATTCCAATGATAGCAACAGGATATTATTCTATAGTAACACTTTTTACTATAGTTGTAGCAGTGGGAACAAATTTCTACTTAGAATTATATCTATCAGGATCTATTATTCCATTTTTATCTTCTTTAATTTTTTTGGAATAGTATTATTGGTATATCCGTTTATACAAAAAGATTTAATTTTAAATTTAACAATATTTTCTACAATATAATGACAGGAATATTTTTACATTTCTTTTTATAGCAAGTGGCTTTTGCAGCAATAAACGATCATTATAATGGTCTTATAGCAATAGTACTATATTTACTATTTGTTGCTGCTATATATTTTGTTGGTTATAAGCAATTAAAAAAAATAACTATAAAGATACTTTCAATAACAGCTCTTGGATGTTTTGGAGTAGCTATTATTATCAAAATGATATCTAGTATAATTTATACAGATGCGACTGTGTATATTTTTCTTTTCTCTAATGGTTATTATAGGGACTATAGTAGCAGTAGTTAAATCTTCTAATGAAATAGAAAGTGAAAATATCAAAAATTTACAAATGTGGTTGTAGGTTTTTTTAAAAAGTTTTTGCATTTTTTTCTTACTTATGATTTTCGTATTTTTCCCTTTTTGGGTCTTATGGGCTTAGGAGAAGAAGCATTTATTGTAGTTGCTATTCTTTTAATTATTTTTTTCATATTTTTGCTGCAAAAAAATGCTTGGCTTAAAGAATGATAAAATAGAAATAGTAGCTTTTTATTGCAGGACTTATATGTCTTGGCATATATTTAAGTGTTTCATTAGAAATGAGCTCTCTATCTGTAATATCTATTATTACAATTATTTTTTTGATTTATTTTGGTTTTTTTATGCCAACAAGAGCATTAGATTTACTTTTTATTCCCAGTAAATTATTTATTACTAGGATTTTTTTCCTTTCAGAAAAAGCTCCATCTATTAATTACTACTATAGTATTATCACTATAGCACTTATTGTGGAAGCTTACTTCTATTTTCTATATGATAAAAAGAACTTTTAAATGAAAAATTAAAAAGAGTTTTTAATAGGGAATGAAGCTGCCTTTAATTTTTATTACCTCTTAGCTGGCTATCTACAAGAATAGGAATTTTTATAGATGATTATGAACTTATGTTTAAGTATGCTCAATACTATAGAATAGTTGATATTGCACTTACTACATTGATTGGAGCATTTGTAATATTCAAAACAATAAAGAACCAAAAAAATTACAAATAGTTTTATGTATTCTTTGGTTAGGTTTAAATTATTTTTGCATATTCACAAATTTTTAAGTTTAATTTTTGTTATGTTAATTATGTTAATTTATGCTTCTAAAAAAATAGTAAATGGGGAATATTAATTTCGACTTTAGCAGCATGTTATGTAATATATAATTATTATTTCACAACATATAAGTCTTTACTGGACAAATCAATAGCACTTAGTATTTCAGGAGGACTGTTACTAGTAGCTTATTTAGTGTTAAAGTATGGATTTAAAGGAGTTGATGAGAATAATGAGTAATAAAATGAAAAAGATACTTATAGTTGTAAATATTGTACTTCTTTTTGTAATAACAGGTTTTTTTCTGCTCAAAAAGAAGAAAGTTATAAAAAAACTAGATAGTTATTTCTATTTAGAACTTAGACCAGTTGATCCTCGTTCACTTTTTACAAGGTGACTATATGACTTTAAATTATGATATCTTAGATCAAACTACAGAATTTATATATCAAAAATAAATCATATGATTACTATGAAGAAGAGAAAAAAAGAAGAAACTGAGCAAGAAAGAGAAAGAAGAGAATTAACTGAAGCTAAGAAAGCATATATAGCTATCCGTTTAGATGGAAATAAAGTAGCTAAGTTTGTTAAACTAGCAAAAAGAAAAAAACTGATGAAAAAGATTTACTTTTTCATAGCTTATAAGAGTGATGGTTACAATGTGGATATAAATGCAAATAGTTATTTATTCCAAGAAGGAACAGGGGATAAGTATGAAAAATGCACGTTATGCAAAAAGTTGTGTTAGTTGATAATAAATTAAGGCTTATAGATTTAAGAGATAAAGATTTCAAAGAAATAAAAATAAAATCATTTTTAAATAAAAAGAGGACTGTTGCAAAAATAATAAAAAGTAAAAAAATAGTTCGTTACTGAGGAGATTTTAGAAAATTTTTCTTTGAGAGATTTTAAAAATTTTTAGTTATATATAGCGATTACTTTGCCAGCTATTAGTGTTTCGAGAGCTCCACAAAGGCTCTCTCAACAATAATGGACGTCACAGTAATCTTATTAAAAATATTCATTATTCACTCAAAGAAAATTTCTAATAATAAATTATAAGGTAACTCACTTATTTTTACTTTAGGATTAGAATTTTAATTTTGTAACAGTCCCTTTATTTTTTTATTATTTTTCTACTAGCCTTAATTTTATCAATTGTTTTAATTAAATCGTTATAATTAGGATTAATCTTTACATTTTTAGATGTAGGTCTATACCAGATAAATTCTGAGAAATAGTCTTTTAAATCTTTTCTAGCAAAAATCATATCCTGCAATAGCATAAGGATAGTTACGAAGAATATCTAGTTGTAAGTTACTTAATCCCTTTTAAATCATCTGCATCAGAATTTAATAAAGAAGCAAGACTAGTGTCAAACATATAGTCTCCATCTTTAAATCTATAACCTTGCACTTTTCCAGCAGGGAATTCATAGTCAAAACCTGGAATATTATCTATACGAGTCATATAGAAATCTGTATCAGGAGAGAAGTTTTTAGTTTTGTATTTAACAGAACCATTATCAAGATTTAAATAAACAGCACCATATTTGTCAATTCCATAGCTGTCATCACTGTTTGGATTAGTTGGAGCTATAGAAACCATCTTTCCTTTACCAGCAATTTGCCAATCTATCTTTTTACCATTTTTCCAGAAAGTATAAGGTAGTTTAACAAAATATTTTCCTGGAATAACTTCAATTTCAAAAATCTTCAACAGTCTTGTTTTTTCCATTTAGAAATAGTAGTTACAACATAAGCAAAATCTCTTTGGAAAATTCCATAAGAACCAGTGTAATAATAACTGTGTTCTACAACATTTTTCACCTTGCTTAAAGTCTGCATTGAAGTAATAAACATAGTTATAGAAGTTTTTCTTCTTCTATATATTCTTTTATAACATTATTATCTAGAACTCCTCTTGAAAGTAATTTAGATAATAATTCAACATTAGATTTTACTTCTTTTCCATTGACAACAGTTTTAAAGTTTTTAATTTTTAAAGGTTCTGCTTTTTCTTTTAGCCTTAGAATAATCTTCTTCATATTCTTCATTGTTTCCACTTTCAGGGTAACAAAACCTATTATTTTATTTTCAGCATTAGGGACTATCAAAATGTGAATTTAACATTTACAAGCATTCCGTCCTCAGTTAGTTTTAAAGTAATTTTTCTTTCTTTATAGCAACTGCTGAACCTTTTTAAAGGAATTATATGTTCTCCTTCAGATCCAAATTCCCAGTCATTAGCAAATGAAAAAAATACTTAAAATGCTAAATAAGCATAGTAATAAAAATTTTTTTCATATCTATTCCTCCCTAAAATTATTGTTGACTTATTCTATCATTTTTAAAAAAATTATGCTATACTAAAAAGATAAATATCATTAAAAATAAGGGAAAATAGAAAGGAGAAAAATGGATAATAATTCATATAAAAATTCCAAGCAATAAAAAACCATTCTCACCAGTTATGAAAAAAATTAATTTTTTTCTAGTAGTATTTGCAATTATATTGATAATACCTTTTACTTTTTGTAGGAAAAATTAGTAGAAAGAAGAGGTAGACTATTTAAAGAAACTGTTACAGAAATAGGAAATGAATGGGGAAAAGTCAAAAGATTATAGCACCAGTAATTTCTTTATCATATACTGATTCATCTCTTAGTAAAGATGATAGTATAAGAAATGAAAAATGTTGTAGTTCAGCCAGTACAAAGACGTTTAGCTATATTACTAGAAGAACTTAATGCAACTATAGAAATGAAAGATGAATTAAGACATAGAGGTATATACAATGCTACCGTCTATACAGCTAATATAAAATTAACAGGATATTTTTTTCAACTAAAAGATTTTTCCTGATAAAAAAATGATATGGTAGCGTATTTATCTATAGGATTATCTGATACTAAAAGCTTTAGTTAAGGTTAATAAATTTAAATTAGGAAATGTAGAAAGATTTAGAAGCTATGTCAGGGACTATGGCAAATCCATTATTTACTACTGGAATATCTGGTCAAATTAGTCAGAATATGATGGAATGATGAAAGAAGATAAGATTCCTTTTGAAATAGATATAGATATTAGAGGAAGCAGAAAGATTTCTATATTACCACTTGGAAAGAAAAAAATAATTTTGACATAAAATCAAATTGGAAGTCTCCAAGTTTCTCAGAGTTTTACCTACTGAAAGAAATATAGATGATAATGGATTTACTGCAAAATGGGAAAATTTCAAACTTGATTAGAGATTATCCTCAAGTCTTAGATATAAATCAAGATGTATATGATGATTTTAAGGACTCTTATTCTGAAGCAGATCTTGAAGTATATAGAGATTCTGAAGAGTATGAATATTATAATAGTGATGATAGTAAAATAGTAAAAAGTACTGTTATACAATTCTGTAACTGATTATACTCAAATATATAGAGCTTGTAACTATGGATTCCTATTTATTTTAATGAGTTTAGTTATAGTATATATATTTGAGATTGTCAGCAAAAAGTTGCTCACTATGTGCAATACATAGTAGTAGGATTTTCATTAGTTATGTTCTATCTATTATTGTTATCATTATCTGAGCATTTAGGTTTTGAAATGTCATATTTGGTAGCTTCATTAGCAATAGTAATACCAAATTCATTATATGTTGCAAGTATGACAGATAATAAAAAAAGTTTGGAATAGGAATGTTTATTTTCTTAAGTGGAATCTATGCAATACTATTCTCTATCTTAAGAATGGAACAATATGCTTTTATTAACTGGAACATTATTAATCTTAGCAGTACTTTATGTTGTGATGTATCTAACAAAAGAAAGCAGATATATTCTTTAAATTAGAAGAAGGGAAATAATCAATAATCAAATAGACTGTTGCAAACTAATAAAAAGTAAAAATAGTTCGTTACTGAGTAGATTTTTAGAAAATTTTCTTTGAGAAATTTTAATAAACTTTAATTATATAGTGATTACTTGCAGCCTATAATGTTTCTAGAGCTCACAAAGGCTCTCTCAACATTATAGGACGTCGCAGTAATCTTATTAAAACTATTAGTTATTTACTCAAAGAAAATTTCTAATAATAAATTATAGGGTAACTCACTTATTTTTACTTTTAAATTAATAATGATTTGCAACAGTCTCTTTTTATTAATAGGTTGGGAGATAAATATGTATGTAGCAGTTACAGGAAAAGGAAAAAGCTAAAGTTATTCAATTTTTGTGAGCAACATAGAATACCTAAGACCAATAAGAAAAAGACAGTTGTGATAAAAACTATAGGTAACTATGAGACTTTACTTAAAGAAAAATCCAAATATTATTGAAGAATTAAAAGAAGAAGCAAAAAGATTAACTATAGAAAAAAAGAAAAGATACCAAAGACTAATCTTTTCCGTTTTTGGACATAGTTTAGTAAATGCATTGTGGAAGGAACTTTCTTTAGATAATATCCTAGGGAGAAGACCTATCAAAGTCTTTGTTTGCTTTAGTTGTTTATAGGTTAGGAAGTTCTTATTCAACTTTCCTAGAAAACAGAAAAACTCCTTTATCTCTTTGAATTCTCTATCTCATTCAGAGTTCTATGATGTTTTGTTACAACTGGATAAAAAGACAAAAGATTTAATAAAATGTTTCAATAAGTTTTTTTGATAAAAATAAAAAGAGATAAAAATATAGTCTACTATCATAGAGGAAATTATATCTATAATTCTTATTGGAAGGTTCTTTATGGACTAGAGTCTAATAATTTTCAAAAAGGGGAAAAAGATTTACCTTTTAATATGAACTTATTTTTGATTCCTATGGTATTCCTATTTCTTATCACTTATCTCTGAAGGAAGATAATTCCAAAAATAAACTAGAAGATTTCAAAAAGAATTTTTAAAAATTCTAAACTTATTTTAGTTTTGACAAAAGAAAGTGAAATTCAAGAAAAAGGTTCTATATCTTCTATTTCTTTTGAAGATTTATCTGAAGATATTAAAAATGAAATTTTAAAAAGATAATAAATGGAAAATTTTTAGAAAGAGATATTAAGACAAATGAGGTTTTAGAAAAAGAAAAAGTCTTAGATATTAAAGATTCTAAACTCTATGTTTATTGGAACAAGAAAAGAGCCTACAAAGATTATTTAGAAAATAATTTAAAAATGGATATATATGCTTAAAGACAGATGAAAACTTAGAAGATTATGAGATATCTAATATCTTTCAACATAGTTGGAATATAGAAGATAAATTTAAAATAACAGATGTAGACTTTTCTAAGAGACATATTCAAGGACATTTTACACTTTGCTTTATCTGTCTTTGTATCATTAGATATTTTCAATATCTATTAGGTGACAATGGGAAAGTTTTCATTCCCTATGATTTATGCAAATAAGGCTATTTCAATCCTATGATTTTTTTATGAAAAAAAGTTGGAAATGATAGTTCTCTTTACCCTATACATTTGACTAACTCATATATAAAACTTTCAAAGATATTAGGACTAGATGAATTAAAGGAAGAAATAAATTTTGAGAAATTTCAAGATAAAATCAAGATGGACTTAGAAAAGTAAATAATTAACTTGACTTTAATCAATAAATTAATTAAAATTAATGAAAAATTAAAAAGGAAGGTAAGAAACATGAATAAAAATGTAGGAACTGTATGTGTCCACGGGAAAAAACAAAGAAGAAATGTAGATAATACAGGAGCAGTGAGTTTTCCTATATATCAATCTGCAACTTTTGTTCACCCAGCATTTGGAGAATCAACTGGTTTTGACTATTCGAGATTACAAAATCCAACAAGAGAAGAATTAGAAAGAGTAGTTAATGACTTAGAGGAAGGTGTAGATGCTTTTAGCATTTAGTACAGGAATGGCAGCAGTTACAGCTTTATTAGATATCTTAGAACCAGGAGACCATATAGTTGCAACAGATGACTTATACGGTGGAACGATAAGATTGATGGAAAGTATCTGTAAAAAGAATGGAATAAAGACAACTTTTTGTTGAAACAGATAAAGTTGAAAATGTTGAAAAAGCTGTAGAAAAATACAAAAAAATGATATATAGAAACTCCAACAAATCCAATGATGAAAGTAGCCGATATAGAAGAAAATCTCTAAAAATAGCTAAAAGAATAATTGTATTTTAGTTGTAGATAATACATTTTTAACACCATATTTTCAAAAACCTCTTAAGCTAGGAGTGCTGATGTTGTACTTCATAGTGCTACAAAATATCTAGCAGGACATAATGATACTTTGGCAGGTTTTTTTAGTAACAAATTCTCAAGAAATTAGTGAAAAACTTAGATTTATAACAAAAGACTATAGGAGCTTGTTTATCTCCTTTTTGATTCATGGCTTGTTTTAAGAGGAATAAAAACTCTTCATATTAGAATGGAACAACATCAAAAATGCTAAAAAGATTGTTGAATGGTTAAAAAAACTCAAAAAGCAGTTGTTTCAGTTTACTATCCAGGACTTGAAGAAAATGAATCTATAGAAGTTTCTAAAAAAACAAGGAACAGGTTTTTGGAGGAATGGTATCTTTCCATGTTGATACTCCTGAAAGAGCTAAGAAAATTTTAAAAAGATATTAAGTTAATACAATTTGCAGAAAGTTTAGGAGGAGTTGAATCTCTAATTACTTATCCTATGTTCCAAACACATGCAGATGTACCTTTTAGAAGAAAGATTAGCAAGAGGTATAAATGAATGTCTTTTAAGAATGTCAGTTGGTATAGAAGATGTAAATGATTTAATAGAAGATTTAGACCAAGCGATAAATAAGAAATAGGCTTACAGGATGCGAGAACTGAGCTGCACCCAAAATCTTGGACACAAGATTGGAGGTGCAGCTCAGATTTTATCATTAATTTGTGATAGCTTTTTCTCCCAATAAAAAAAGAGAATTTTAAGTTTTTAATTCTCAAAATTCTCTTAATTCTATCAGGTCATAGTCTAAACTTTTTATCAACGCTATTTAACAAATAAGCACTTTTTCTTTTATTTTTTCTATTTAAAAAAACTAGCTCATTTTTATAGGATAATTATAAGATATATCTTTATTCATCTTCAATTTATTATAAATTTTCTCCCGAAAAGGAAAATAGTAATTGGCTTTTTATTAAATGTGTTAGAACACTCGTGGCTCTAGCACTCGTTAGGTGTTAGCCGTGAGACATGTACTCGTAGGGTATGAATAACACCAACATTGAAAATGTTGCACTAAAATTTGCAATTTTACTAGTTTTAGTGTATAATATATTTAGAACATTAGCAACTGAATATATGGAGTTAAGGCTAGTAAACAGTAGCCTTGTAAAATATTCACTGTTCTGTATAGTTGTTCTTTTTAAATATAATATACAGATAAAAAGTAGCGGTGTAGATGCAAGTCTTATCCGGTAGTGGCTATCGTGGACTAGCCAAAAAGAATAAGGGTTTAAAAACCAAACTCTTAGAAGATAACTACTTTTTCAGTTATCTTATGAAGCTTTCGACTCTAGCACTCGTAGGGTGTTAGTCGTGAGTAGTTCACAAAGTGATTAATATCTGATGTAAATTTGTTTCCATAAAATTTAACATTTTTTTCCTCCTACCACATTCTACCTGCAAAGCATAGTTAATTTAATAAATGTAAGCACATCTCCATCTTTTAAAGCTAGGTTATCCTCTAGTTTTTCAGTTTGCTCATCATTTACAAAGATACAATATAGTCCATCTTCAAAAAGCTAAATAAGCAGTATCTAAAAGCTTTTTCTAAATTAGCTTTTTATCTCCATGAACTTCATCACCAATTTTTCCACTTCTGCTGCCTCAGCAATGTATTCATTAGTCATGATAGATAGAATATCTTTATCATCTATTTTTTATTAAATTTTTCTACATTAATTGTTACTAATTCTTTTTATTAAATCTTTTGTAGTAGAAATTTCATTTTACTATTTCTATTTCTTCTTGATGAATAACTTTTTCTGGATAGACCTTTTATATTTATACTAAGTTTTCATTTTACACCTCCAATTTATTGTTCAAAATAATTATATCTTATTTAAATAAAACTGTCTATAATTTATTATAAATTCTTTATTAATTCTATAAAAGTTCTTAATTTGTTTTTTTCCTACAGTATTGACTGATATAAAAGCAAGAAAAATAAGTGTACATTAATCAATTAAAATTACTTTGTGTTTTTATATTATTTATGTTAAATTTTAAAAATAATAAGCGTTAATAAGGAAGTGATTAGATGATTTTAACAGAGAGACAAAAGAAAATACTTAAAATGTTAAAAGAAAAAAATCATTACTATCAGGAGATGAAATTACTAAAAATTTAAATGTTACTAAATCTGCACTGAGAACAGATTTTTCAATTTTAACGGCATTGAAGTTAGTAACATCTAAACAAAACAAAGGTTATAGTTACAATAATAAATGTACAATAATTAGAGTCAGAGATTGTATGAGTCCACAGAACTCAATAGATGTAAAGACTTCTGTCTATGATGCTATCATACACTTATTTAACTATGATTTAGGTACTTTAGTTGTGGTTGAAAACGAGAAATTAGTTGGTATCATTTCCAGAAAAGATTTATTAAAAGCTACATTGAATAAGAAAAAATATAGAAAAAGACACCTGTCAGTATGATAATGACAAGAATGCCAAATATTGTACACTGTTTTGAAGACGATAATATAATGGATGCGATAGAAAAAAATTGATAAGACATGAGATAGACTCTTTACCTGTTCTTAGAAAAGAAAATGGTAAATTATCTCTTGTTGGTAGATTTACAAAAACGAATGTGACAAAATTATTTTATCAAGAGCTTAAAAATAAAAAGTATTTAGGAGGCTATAAAATGAAAACAAGTATATGAATTTAGAGATGGTGGAAAAGAAATGATGGCTTTTATTAGGAGGGAAAAGGAGCTAACTTAGCTGAAATGGCTAAAATAGATCTACCCTATACCTGAAGGAATAATTATATCTACAACTGCTTGTAATGAATATTTTTAAAAATGATAAAAAAACTTTCTCCTGTATTAGAAGAGGAGATTTTAAGAAATATAAGAGTTTTTAGAATATGAAACAGGTAAGAAATTTCAATCACCAAAGCCTCTGTTAGTTTCAGTTAGATCTGGAGCTCCTGTTTCTATGCCTGGAATGATGGATACTATTTTTAAATTTAGGATTTAATGATTATGTAGCAGAAAAAAATGCTAGAAATAACTAAGGATGAAAAAAATTTGTATATACTTCTTATCTAAGATTTGTACAAATGTTTTCTGAAATTGCAAAAGGAATAGACAGAAGAAAATTCGTACACTTAAAAGCAAACCGATTACAAAGCTCAAATACTAGAAAGTAAAAATATATAGAGATGAATGTGGGAAATATTCCTGAAAATTATAGAGATCAAATACTTATTGCTGTAAAATCAATTTTTGATTCTTGGAACAATGACAGAGCAATATTATATAGAAAAATTGCATAATATTGACAATAATATGGGAACTGCTGTTGTAATTCAAGAAATGGTTTTTCGGTAACTTTAATGAAAAATCAGGAACAGGAGTTCTATTTACAAGAAATCCTTCTACAGGTGAAGATAAAATATTTGGTGAAGTTCTTTTGAATGCACAAGGAGAAGATATAGTTGCAGGAATAAGAACACCAGATAATATAGAACTTCTAAAAAAATTCTATGCCTGATATTTTACAATCAATTAGTAGAAACTGCTAAAAAAACTAGAAAAACATAATAGAGATATGCAAGATATAGAATTTACAATAGAAAAACTCAAAATTATTTATCTTACAAACAAGAAATGGTAAAAAGAACAGCTGAAGCTCTTTAAAAATCGCTATGGATTTAGTTAAAGAAGGAATAATCACAAAAGAAGAAGCAGTAATGAAAGTTGAGCCAGCATCAATAAATAAATTATTGAATGGTGACTTTGAAGAAAAATACTTAAAAGAAGCAACTTTATTAACTAAAAGGGCTTGCTGCATCATCAGGAGTTGCAGTTGGAAGAATAATGTTCGATGCTAAAAGAGTAAAGATAAGAGAAAAAAACTATACTTGTAAGAGAAGAAACTTCACCTGAAGATTTACAAGGTATGGCTCTTGCTCAAGGAATAGTTACTTTAAAAGGTGGAGCAACATCACATGGAGCAGTTGTGGCAAGAGGAATGGGTAAATGTTGTGTTACAGGTTGCTCAGAAATAAAAATTAGATGAAATAAATAAAACTATGACAATAGGAGACCATGTATTAAAAGAAGGAGATTTTTATCTCTGTAAGTGGACATACAGGTGAAAATATTCTTAGGAAAAAAATTCCTTTGAAAGAAAAATAGTTTCTCAGATGAATTAAAAGAATTTGTTTCTTGGGCTTCAGAAGTAAAAGAGAATGAATGTAAGGATGAATGCTGACACTGTTGAAGATGTTGAACAAGGAAAGAGTTTTTGGTGCAAAAAGGAATCTGGACTTTTGTAGAACAGAACACATGTTCTTTAAAAAAACGATAAGATTTGGACTATAAGAGAATTTATACTAAGTGATAGAGGAGAAGAAAAAGAAAGAGCTCTTTAAGAAATTACATAATTTACAAAAAGAAGATTTCTTAAATATTTTTGAAGTTTTTAGATGGTGATGAAGCTAATATTAGACTTCTAGATCCACCTGTACATGAATTTCTTCCAAAAACTATAGATGATAAAAAGAAAATGGCAGAAATTCTATTAATTTCTCTTGAAGAAATAGAAAAAGAATTTATAAATTAAAAGATGAGAATCCTATGCTTGGTCACAGAGGTTGTAGATTAGAGTTAGCTATCCTGAACTTTACAGAATACAAGCTAGAGCCATAATTGAAGCAGCTTATGAATGTGAAAAAGAAAAGGAATAAAAAGTTCACCCCTGAAATAATGATACCTTTTCATTATGGAAGCTAAAGAATTAGCATACTTAAGAAAAGAAATAGAAGAAGAAATAGAAGATCTGTTTAAAGAACTTGGAGCAAGAGTGGAATATAAGCTAGGTACTATGATAGAAATACCAAGAGCTTGTTTACTTGCAGATGAAATTGCTGAATATGCTGATTTCTTCTCATTTGGAACTAATGATTTAACTCAAATGTCAATGGGACTTTCTAGAGATGACTCTGTAAAATTCTTAGATGACTACAGAGAAAAAGGTATTTGGGAAGGTGAACCTTTCTATTCAATAGATAGAAAAGCTGTTAGCCAATTAGTTGAACTTGGAGTTAAAAATGGTAAATCAAGAAAAACTAATTTAAAAATAGGAGTTTGTGGTGAACATGGAGGAGATCCAAAGAGTATAGAATTCTTTGAAGAACAAAAACCTTGACTATATCAGTTGTTCTCCATTTAGAGTACCTACTGCAATACTTGCAGCAGCACAAAGCATATTTAAAAATAACATCATAATTTAAAACTTGTAATTGCATATAGAAAATATAGAGTTACATTCTAAATTTTTAGATAAAAATTAAAGCAAGTGAGCCGAGTAATTGTTTCAGCGTGTTTGAAGCCAACTTGTTGGTAAGTTTTGCTGAAATTACAGCGATACGTTAATTTTTTATCGTTAAGAAATTTAGCTAGTAACGAACAATTTTTCTATTGCAGCAAGGAATGGGGAATAGTATGAATACAGAGATTAAGTACTTAGAGCTTTTTATCTAAGACATTTAAAAAAATATAGCAGAAACATCGACAGAAATAATAAACTTGCAAGCTATAATGAATCTTCCTAAGGGAACTGAGCACTTCATGACAGATATTCATGGAGAATATGAGGCATTCAACCATGTTTTAAGAAATGGTTCAGGGACTATTAGAAATAAAATTGAAGAAGTTTACAAGGATAAACTTACAGAAAGTGAAAAGAAAGAACTAGCTGCAATAATATATTATCCTAAAGAAAAAAATTGAAATTATGCAAAAATACAGCAAATTTTAATGTAGATAGATGGATGATAAATATTATCTATAGATTGATAGAAGTTTGTAAAATAGTTTGTTCTAAATATACAAGGTCGAAAGTTAGAAAAGCTATGCCTAAAGACTTCCAATATATTTTGCAAGAATTGCTTTATGAAAAAAGAATTGGCAAATAAAAAGAGAGTATTTTTGACAGTATAGTCGATACTATTATATCAATAGATAGAGGAAAAAGAATTCATATAGCAATTTCTAATTTAATTCAAAAATTAAATATAGATCACTTACATATAGTTGGTGATATATATGATAGAGATTCCATTCCCACATTTGATTATGGATACTTTAGCAGAATATAATAATTTGGATATACAATGGGGAAATCATGATATTCTTTGGATAGGAGCTGCTTTTAGGAAACAAGGCTTGTATTGCTAAATGTTATTAGAATTTGTTGTAGATACAATAATAATGACATTTTAGAAGAAGCTTATGGAATAAACCTATTACCTTTTTGCAACTTTTTGCTATGAAATATTATAGTAATGACCCTTGTAAGAGATTCAGACCAAAAGAAGGTGTAGATAGTGATTTAATTGCACAGATGCACAAGGCTATGAGTATAATCAATTTAAAGTTGAAGGACTTTACTCAGAAAGAAACCCTGAACTTGAAATGTCCTCTAGAGAATCTTTGAAAGTTTATTAAATTATGAAAAAGGGAACTATCACTTTAGATGGTGTTGAATATCCTTTAAATGACACTAATTTCCCTACAGTAAATCCCTGAAAATCCATTAGAACTTTTTAGAGGAAGAAGCTGAACTTTTTAGATAAATTACAAGCCTTATTCTTAGGAAGTGAAAAAGTTACAAAAACATATGCAACTTCTATTCTCTAAAGGGAGGAATGTATTTAAAATACAACTCAAACTTACTTTTCCATGCTTGTATTCCTATGGAACCAAATGGAGAATTCAGTGAAATGTATGTTGTAGATGGTTATTACAAAGGTAAGGCATTGCTTGATAAGATAGATAATGTAGTAAGACAGGCTTATTATGATAGAAAAATGTTGAGGTAAATAAAAAAACATAGAGACTTAATTTGGTATCTATGGGCTGGAAGATTATCTCACTTTTTGGAAAAGATGTTATGAAAAACATTTGAAAGATATTTTATAGATGATAAGTCAACTCATAAAGAAGTAAAAATCCTTATCATAAGCTAGTTAATGATGAGAAAATTTGTGATAAGATTTTTTTGAAGAGTTTGGTTTAAATCCAAGAACTTCTCATATTATAAATGGACATATTCCTGTTAAGGTAAAAGAGGAGAATCTCCAATTAAAGCAAATGGAAAACTTTTGATAATAGATGGTGGTTTCTCTAGAGCATACCAATCAACAACAGGTATAGCAGGTTATACTTTTGACATATAACTCTTATGGTATAAAACTTGCCTCACATTTAAAATTTATATCTAAAGAAGCAGCAATTAAAGATGGAACTGATATGGTTTCTTTCGCATATAATTGTTGAAACAAAGAGTAAAAAGAATGAAGGTAAAAAGATACTGATATTGGTAGAAGTATACAAAGTCAAATAAATGACTTAAAAATTATTGAAAGCCTATAGAATAGGGCTTATTAAATCAAACTAGTTTCCTTATTTTTCCTTTTTAGAGTCTCAAGTATTTATAAAAATACATTGAGACTCTTTTAAATTAATAAAAAGTAAAAAAATAGTTTGTTACTGAGTAAATTTCGTAACTCACTTATTTTTACTTTAGATTGAAAAATTTGACTTTGCAACAATCATTTTTAAATTTACTTAGAAATTAAAATTATAGCTGACTTTGGTAAAAACACAATAGTGATCTCCTTCATGTTTTATTTCTTCAAAAGCAAAAGTTCCAGGGTTTGCAGTATCTGTTAAAATAAACCAAGATTTATTTTTCAAGTTTTTGGTAATTCAAAACATAATTGCTCACTATATGAATTGAGAGCTACATAAAAATCTGTATTAGTTTCTATATCTTTCAATTGAAAAGCTATAGAAAGAGAATGATAAGTTAAATCAGGTTTAAACAGTTCTATTCCATGTAAAGTTATTTCTTCTTCTGTCAAAGGACTTTCTTTTCTAAAAAAATAGAGTATTTTTTCTTAGATTTATCATATTTTTGTGAAAAGAAAAACATCTTCAAATTCTTTTTCCTATCCCAGTCAACCCAAGTAGTAACATTATCTTGACAGTAAGCATTGTTATTACCTAATTGAGTTCTTCCATTTCATCTCCCATAAGTAACATAGGAATACCTTGTGAGATATATAGAATAAGAAGCATATTTCTTATTTGTTGTTTTCTTAGAGCTATAATTTTTGGGTTTTCAGTCAGTCCTTCTTCTCCGTGATTATATGAATGATTATTATTTTCACCATCTTGGTTATTTTTCACCATTAAGAAGATTATGCTTTTACATTATAACTAACTAAGTCCCACATAGTGAAACCATCATGGCAACAGATAAAGTTAATACTAGCTTGATAACCACTTTTATTTGAATGGAAAATATCTACGCTTCCAAAAATCTTTTTGATAAGTTCAGGAACTTGTCCAAAATCTCCTCTTATAAAACATCTAACTGTATCTCTATATGCACCATTCCATTCAGACCAACCACTAGGCATAGCACCAACAAAATATCCACCCAAATCCCAACTTTCAGCAATAAGTTTTGCATGGGAAAGAATAGGGTGTTCAACTAATTCGTAAAGTAGAGAATATCTAGTCCATTGACTGTCAGCATCTCTTCCTAAGATAGGTGCTAAGTCAAAACGGAAACCATCAACTCCAACTTCTAAATACCAATATAATAGAGATTGAATTATCATATCTTTAACAACTTTATGATTACAATTTAGAGTATTACCGCAACCAGAATAATTAATGAAATTTCCTTCTCTGTCTTTAGTATAGAAAACATCTTCGGCCATAATCTTAAAATTGTATTCTTCTCCACCTGTTCCACCTTCAGCTGTGTGATTGTACACAACATCTAAAAATAACTTCCATACCATTTTGATGAAGCTTTGAAACAAGCTCTTTAAATTCTTTAATTTCATCAAAAGAATTTATATCAGTTGATGAAGAATATTTTTAGTTAAAAGCGAAAAAGTTGATTGGATTATATCCCCAAACATTTTTAAAAGTCCGACTTCTCTATTTAAATTACCAGTACGATCATCCCACTCAAAAACAGGTAAAAATTCTACAACATTAATACCTAATTCTTTTAAGTAATCGATTTTTCTTCAAAAGCAGAGTAAGTTCCCTTTAGTAGTTGTTTGTGAGTTGGAAGATTTTGTAAATAGTCCAATATGGCTTTCATAAATTAGCATATCTTTTTAGGAATAAGTACATGCTTTGTTTCTGTTCCACTCTTTTAATAACAATAGATTTTTATTTTTTAACATCTTCATTTCCTGTATAAGCAAGAGCATAAGGGTCTAAGACAGAAAAATCCATTTATTTCCCAAGTATATAGAGTCCCTCTTGAATATTCTCTAATGATATACTCCAAATATCTCCTAATTTATGTTCAACAGGGATCCCAGTTTATATTGCATATATGGAATAACATCTTCAGAAGAATGAAATATATTTAAAATAAGACTGCTAACATTTTTAGCATAAATAGCAAAAAGTACAAGCATTTTTGTCTAAAAAGCTCCTAAATTTACATATTGATTATAATTGTAATACATATCATTTCCTTTCTAAAAATGGCTTTTTCTTATTGTATCACATTATCAAAATTTTTGTTAGAAAATTTTGCTTTATGTTAAGTGAAATAAAAATATTCTATAATAGTGAAAAAGATGATATAATTATAAAGATTATTATATTAATAAAAAGTGAGGTACAAAAATGGTAAAGAAAAATATATTGCTCCTAATCTTATTACAGCAGGAAATATGTTTTTTAGGTTATTTAAGTATAACTGAATCAATAAAAAGGTAACTACACTATAGCAATATTATTTATTTTACTTTGCTATGGTTTGTGATGGTTTAGATGGGAAGACAGCAAGAAAATTAGATGCTTTCAGTGAATTTGGAAAAGAGTTTGATTCATTCTGTGATGCAGTTTCATTTGGATTAGCTCCATCTATGTTAATTTATTCAATTTTAGTAACAAGAGTTCCAGGAAGTCCTTTTGTAGTTCCTGTTTCTTTCCTATATGCACTTTGTGGAGTAATGAGACTAGTAAAATTTAATATTATAAATGTGGCATCAAGTGAAAAAAGGAGATTTCAGTGGTATGCCTATTCCTAATGCTGCAGCAATGGTTGTTTCATATATTATGTTCTGTGAGTTATATATAAAACATTTGGAGTTCAATTATTCCATATTAATATATTCATTGCAGTGTCAGTTATATCAGCAAGTTTAATGGTTAGTACTATACCTTTTAAAACACCTGATAAAACTTTTGCTTTTATTCCTAAAAATTAGCTGTGGTTCTTATTTTTAGCACTTTTAGCTTCTATGTATTGGACTTTAGACTACAGTGTATTTATTATTTCTTATACTTATGTAATACTAAATTTACTAGCATATTTCTATAAGAGATTTGGTAATGCTGGAGACGATGATACATCTGTTGAAGAATATGTCGAAGTAGAAGAAGATACCAACGAAAGAGAGGGATAACTTGTTTTTCTCAAAATGATAATATAAATATTCTGGTTGTGAGGTTTAAAAAGAATTGAGATGCTATTTTAAGTTTGCCTCTATGTCATTCTTTAAAATTAACTTTTCCAAATGCAAAATTAGATTTTGTTCTTTATGAAGAGGCAAGTCCACTTTTTGAAAATCATCCCTTATATAGATAATGTTATTACTATAAGTAAAAAGGAACAAAAATCCTTTCAGTTATAAAAAAAGGTTTATAAAATAACAAGAAAAAAGTATGACATTATTATAGATATTATGTCTACTCCAAAAAGTGAGTTATTCTGTATGTTTTCAAGAAAAACTCCTTTTAGAATAGGTAGATATAAAAAGAAAAGAGGAATTTTTTTACAATTATAAGATGAAAGAAAAAGATTCTCTAAATAAAAGTAGATAAATTTTTGAATCAACTTCTTCCACCTTTAGAAGAAGCAGGTTTTGATGTGAAAAGAGATTATGACTTCAAATTTTTTGCAAAACCAGAAGAAAAAGAAAAATATAGAAAAATGATAGAAGCAGGAGTAGATTTTTCAAAACCCTATTATTGCCTTTCTCAATATATTCTAGAGTAATGAGCAAGATTTATCCTATAGAGAAATGAAAATTCTTGTGCAACATCTTATTGATAAGTATTCAGCACAAATAATATTTTTCTATTCAGCTGATCAAAAGGCTGAAATACAAAAATACATAAAGAACTAGGAGATAATAAAAATATATTCTCTTCTATAGAAACTCCTACAATAAAGGATTTAGTACCATTTTTTGAAAAATTGTGATTATTATATAGGAAAATGAAGGGTGGAGCAAGACACTTAGCTCAAGGAGTTGGAATACCATCATTTGCTATATTTAATCCTTCAGCAGAATTAAAAGAATGGCTACCATTTCCTAGCGATAAAAATATGGGAATTTCACCTGTTGATATGCTAGAGGTATTTCAAGAGAAGAGTACGATAAGCTATCTTTTTGAAGAAAAGTTTTCTTTTAATAGATGTTGAAACTCTTATAGAAATGTCAGATAAATTGATTGAAAAATAAAAGGAAGTAAAAATGAATACCAGAATTATATCTTATGTTATATCAAATTTATTTAAATTAATGATGTTCTTACTTTTTATTTCCACTTGCTGTAAGTGTCTATTATCAAGAAGGTTTAAAACTTTCAATGGCTTATATAATTCCTATAATTATTTTTAGGGATTTCAAGCTATTTTCTATCAAATAAAGCACCAGAAAAATCAATCTTTCTTTTTCTAGGAAGGTTTGGTTATAGTTGCTTTATCTTGGTTGTTGATTTCATTTTTTGAGCCCTACCCTTTGTAATAAGTGGAAATATCCCAAATATGATAGATGCTTTTTGAAAGTGTAAGTGGATTTACAACAACAGGAGCTACAATATTACCCGAAGTTGAAAGTCTAAATAAGTCCATTATATTTTGGAGAAGTTTTACCCATCTTGTTGGAGGTATGGGAGTCTTAGTCTTAGTTTTAGCTATATTACCTAAGAGAATAACCAAAGCTCTACATATCATGAGAGCAGAAGTTCCATATCCAACTGTTGGAAAACTTGTTGCAAAAATGAGTTATAATTCAAGAATACTTTATATAATCTACATTGTTATGACTATAATTATGATAATTTTATTATTAGCTGGGGTATGTCTTTTATGATGCCTGCATACATGCCTTTGGAACAGCAGGAACAGGTGGATTTAGTTCTAAAAATACAAGTATAGGTTATTATAACAGTGCCTATATAGACTATGTTATTTCAGTAGGAATGTTAGTTTTTGGACTTAACTTCAACTTATTTTTATCTTTTTACTTTTAGGAAATATTAAACAAATTTTTAAAAGTGAGGAGGCTAAATACTATCTTCTTATAATTTTTTGGAATAACAGCTCTTATCTGTGTAAATATTTATCCAACTTACACATCTATTTCAAGACTGATAAGAGATGTATTCTTTACAGTAACCTCAGTTATAACCACAACAGGTTATTCAACTGTTGACTTTAACACTTGCCAACTTTCTCAAAAACTCTTATTTTATTCCTGATGTTTTCTGGAGGTTGTGCAGGATCAACAGCAGGAGGTTTTTAAAGTTTCAAGAGTGGTTATACTGGCTACAAAAAGTTGTTAGAGAATTCAAAAAAATAGGTCATCCTAATAAGGTTGTAAATATTAATTTTGAAGGAAAAACTTTAGATAAAGAAATGCTAGATGGAATTGACAGTTACTTTATACTTTACTCTTTTTACAACTCTTATTTTTACTTTTTAATTACATCTTTAGAATCAGATACTTTTTAACAGCTGTAGGTTCAGTTTTTGGAACATTCAATAATATGGACTAGGTCTTGATGCCACAGGCCTACATCAAACTTTTTCAATATTCTCACCATTCTTAAAGTTTATTTTATCTTTAGGAATGTTGTTAGGGACGTTTGGAAATAATACCACTTTTTAATTTTAGTTTCACCTAGAATATATAGAAAAAGAGATTAAAATAAAAATATAGACGGGAGTGATAAAATGGAGAACAATGGAAAGGTAAAAAGTTGTAGGAAGAAGTTTTAGATTAAATTTTATCTATATAGTTGTTTTAATACTAGCTTGTTATGCTCTATTTAGTGTAAATAAATTTTTTTGTTAAGGATTTTGAAAGAGGGTATTCAGCAACAGGAACAGGTTATGTTTTAGGTATAGTTGCAATTAATTTTTTTATACTACTACTACTTCTATATATTACTAAAAACTTTCCCTAAATTTTTTATTTTTATGATGAAGGTTTTTACACGTGGTAAAAATGGAGCCTTTTATTTATTATGAAAAAATGGATTACTTTTTATACCTGGTCTTGTAAAAGGAAAAGAGTTCTTAGAAATAAGATATACAAATAATGAAGGAGAATGGAAAGCTATACCAGGACAAGGTTACCCTACGAATGGCTTTTGATTTATTTCAACAAGATTTTGTAAATCTAAATTATCCAAAAAGCTATGAAGTGTCTTGAAAAATAATGAAAAAATTGAATTTTTATTCAATGATCCCTAAAAAGAAAATAATAGCCTTTGGTAGAAAAAATTATATGAAGAAAAATTAGAACAAGCTATGAAAATAAAAAGTTACTAGAGAAAGTATAACTTTTGATAATGAAATTTATGAATGGGATAAATACAAAATTTTTGTAAATCTTGGAAATATAATAGTTAGAGAGCAAGATGGAACAAATATTTTAAGCTTTAGAGTCAACTGCTCTAATACACAGACCAAATTTATTGGAACTTATAGTCTCAACATTAGGAAAAATAAAAGGAGTTGAAAAATTTTTGTCACAAGTAAGAGGTTTTGAATTTAAAAAGAAGAAAACAAATTAAAAATGTCAATAGCAATGTTTGTAGTGTTTTTACTACAACACTTATACTATATATATTTGGAATACTTAATTGGAGTTCTATCTATGTTGCATTTATAGCACTAGGTATTCCAATAGGTTGTGCTACATTTATAGATAATATGTTAGAAAAATCTAAAGAAAACAAACAAAATACTGAAGATAGTTGGGCTACTAATCCTGATGAATTAGTTAAAACTAAAAACAAGATTTAGCAAAATTTAAAGGAACAGAAAGTAAAGATATAAGCAAGTTTGCAGTTGCTCTTTTCGATAATAGTTTCTTATGTATCTGTCTATATCTCTGAAGTTTTTATTTGGACAAAAGCTGTTTTAGAAAATTATCCAGATAATACATTTTTCTGATGTTTTTACATATCTTCTAAAAAAATATATTAACAGAAGAATGGTCAAGAAAATATTTAGTTATGTATTGGATATTAATGACAGGATTTATCATTTTTCATAGCAATAGGATATTTTTGGAATAAAAGAAAAATGGCAAAAATGCAAAAGAAAGAGGAAGAACAAAATAATAACATAAGAAAGTCTTAAAAATTTTTCTTGACATTTAAAAATACAGTATACTTACTAAGTATTAAATTAAAAAAATAATGTAAAAGTAGAAGCAAGCCTGTTTCTCACCTTATGGACTTTAAGTCTTCATCGGGTTTCAATAGTATATAAATCAATAAATTAATTTTTATATTAATTTTTATGTTATATTTAGAACAGGCTTTTGCCTGTTTTTATTTTTCAATGGAGGTGTAGTGTTATTTCTGATAAGACTAGAATAAACGAAAAGATTAGAGGAAGGAATTCAGAATTATTTCTTTTGACGGGGAACAATTAGGAATTATGAGTGCAGAACAAGCTTTTAAATTTAGCTTCATCACAAGGGTATGATTTAGTAGAGATTGCTCCAGGAGCAAATCCACCAGTTTGTAAAATAATGGATTATAGTAAATACAAGTATGAGCAAACTAGAAAAACTGAAAGAAGCTAAGAAAGAATCAAAAAGCAGGTTGTTGTTAAGGAAATTAAAGTAACAGCAAGAATCGATAGCCATGATTTAGAAACTAAGCTTTAATCAAGTTAATAAGTTCTTAGAAAAAGAAAATAAAGTAAAGATAACTTTAGTAGTTATTTTGGTAGAGAAAAGATGCATGCTAATCTAGGAGTTACGACACTGGATGAAATAGCTGAGAAAATTTGCCGAAACTGCTGAAGTAGAGAAAAAAATATGCTGATAAACAAAAACATTTAATCTTATCACCCTAAAAAGGCGAAGTAATAATTTTTAAATTTACATATTTTTTTAGAAATTAGTAGAGATGTATTGATTATAGGATAATAAGGAGGAATAAATATGCCAAAAGATGAAAAACTCACAGAGGAGCTAAAAAGAATTAAGGTAACTGGAACTGGGAAATTTGTTATTAAACACTCAGGAAAAAGCCATATTTTAACTAAGAAAGATAGAAAAAGAAAGAACCACTTAAAGAAAGATGCTGTGGTTACTGAAACTTACAAGAGACATATGCAAGGGCTATTACCTTATGGAGAAGGAAGATAATTAATTAAGCATTTATTCGTTAGGAGGGTAGAAGATGAGAGTTAAAAACTGGAATTATAAGAAGAAAAAGACATAAAAGAGTATTGAAAAGCTGCTAAAGGATTCAGAGGTGCTTCGGTGACGCTTTTTAAACAAGCTAAACAAGCAACAAGAAAAGCAATGGCTTATTCTACAAGAGATAGAAAAGTTAATAAGAGAAAAATGAGACAATTATGGATTACAAGAATAAAACTCTCTGCAAGAATGAATGGAGTTTCTTATTCTGTATTAATAAATGGTCTTAAAAAGGCTGGAATTGAATTAGATAGAAAAGTTCTTGCTGATATAGCTTTAAAACAATGCTGCTGAATTCACAAAATTAGTAGAAACTGCTAAATCTGCATTATAATTTTTTTCTTGACAAAACTATAACAAGTATGATATTATAACTAATGCGTGGAAGGTTATACAAAAATGACCTTCAGCATTAAGAATATTGTAAGTTTGGTGAGATGGCAGAGTGGCTTAATGCACTGACCTGCTAAGTCAGAGTACTGTTTCGGTACCGAGGGTTCAAATCCTCTCTCACCGCCATATTATTAATAGTAGTTAGGTTGATTTACCTAGCTTTTATTTTGTAAATATATTGATTTATAAAATAAAATTCTATATAATAAAAATAGTAGATAGATCTTAATTAATAATATTTATTTTTAGAGTTTAGCTTAATTTAAAGTTAACTTTTTATTTTATATTTTTTAGAGTTTTGAATGGAGGAAAAATGAAAAAAATTTTTAATTTTTATACTAGGATTATTTATGTTTTCTAGTTTAGTATCTCACTCAACAGAAGTTTACGAAACTGCCTCAGCAGATTTCATGAATGCAGTTAAAACTTTAGTTATATCAGAAAGCTAAAGAGTAATAAAAACTTAAAGGCTTATATAGAAAAAGGAGTAGAAGAAAAAATCTAATATTTTCTGTAAAAATAGAAAAAGATAAGATGATAGTTAAAGATAAGACTGGTAAATTACTTTTCATGAAAAAGTACTTTTCAAAAGAATATTTCAAATAGCTTTTTACCATTTGAAATGAAGTATCAAGAAATTCTATAAGAAAGAAGGGTGCTTTTGAATATGCAGATATAACATATTTAGAAGATAATGAAAAATTTAGAATAAAAGTATGAAAGTAAAATAAAAAGACCCTCAGCAAAAAAACAAAAATAGTGACTTGTAGAAGTTAGCCTGAAAGATATGGAGTATAAAACACTAGATTTATATGATAAAAATGGAAAAATTACTTACTAAACAAGAAGATATAGGAAATAAGACTATAGTTACAAATTATCTTTGATGAAGGGCATAAGTTAAAAATTATCTATAACTTTGATACTAATCTTACAACAGGAAATATTGAAACTTGGCTTGATAAAACTCTTTTATCTAAAGGAAAAATGAAAGATGGATTACCTCATGGAGAAATGAAAGTTTACAATGAAAAAGGAAAAGTGGCTTTCAATAATTAATTTTATAAAATGGAATACAAGATGGGTATACAAAAATTTTTGATGAAAATGGAAAACTTATAAAAGAGACTTTATACAAAAATGGTGTAGAAGTAAAGAAATAAAAATTTTAAGGAGTTAGATATGAGAAAAACTTTTTATTTATGTTTTTATTATTTTTTTCGTGAATAGTATTTTTCCTATTCTTCTATAAAAGCTGTGAATGAAAAAGAATTACAAAAGTCTTCAACAAGAATAAAGAAGTTATAGTTGTATATAGGACTAATACTAAAGATGGGCTTCCTAAAAAATATATTGAAAATATTATTCCAAAGGAAAAATTTAATATCTCAAATGATAATCGTATAAAAATACAATCAAATATACACAAAAATAAGTTAGAAGTATTAGTAGACATATATACTCCAAGTGGAGATTTAGTAGTAAAAACAGAAATTAAATTAAAAAGGAAATTTTATTTAATGATATAGAAAAATTAGTTCAAGAGATAAAAGATAATGAAGCTAGTAATCAATCAGATATCCTAATAATAAATTTAGTGAAAACTTTGAGGAGAATGTAAAGAGCTTTTTATTTCTTATTCATATTATGATGGTGGAAGTCTTAACTCAAAAACAGAATATGACTTTTGAAAGAAAAATATAACTATGATTACATACTCTGAAGGAAAAATCTTTAAGTGAAAGTATAGCTAAATATAAAGGTTCTATTCAAGATGAAAATATAGATATAGATTTTTATGAAAATTTATCTAAAAACTTATACTAAAATGAAAGTAAAAAGTTGAAAATGGACAGGAAGTTAGAACTTTTTATCCTAATGGTAAATTAAAAATCTGTTGGAGTTTATAAGGATAATATTTTAAAATGGTCTCTATAAAGAATATGATGAAAGTGGTAAAATAATAAAAAGAAGTTAAAAATAATGGTTTTTATAGAAGAATAAAAAGGAGAAAAAAAATGTTTGTAAGAACAAGAAGATTGAGAAGAAATGCATTAACAAGAGAAATGGTAAAGAATATAAGTATAGAAACTAGTTCACTTATCTATCCTTTTGTTTTATCTGTGAAGGGAAAAATATAAAGAGTGAAATAGAGTCTATGCCTGAACAATTTAGATATTCTCTAGATAGATTAAATGAAGAATTAGATGAATTATTGAAGTTGGGAATTAATAATATACTACTTTTTGGTATACCAGCTCATAAAGATGAAGTTGGAAGTCAAGCTCATGATAAAGAAGGTATAGTTCAAAAAGCTATAAGACATATTAGAAAAATTATTCTGATAAATTTTTTAATAGTAACAGATGTATGTATGTGTGAATATACATCTCATGGACATTGTGGAATATTACATCATCATGATGTGGATAATGATGAAACTCTTAAATATATTGCTAAGATAGCTCTTTCTCATGCAGAAGCAGGTGCAGATATAATAGCACCTTCAGATATGATGGACGGAAGAATAGCCAAAATAAGAGAAATTTTAGATGAAAATAATTTTAAAGACATACCTATAATGGCCTATAGTGTTAAGTATTCTTCAGCATACTATATTCTTTAGAGATGCTGCTGACTCAGCACCAAGCTTTGGAGATAGAAAACTTATCAAATGGATTTTCAGAAGTACTAATAATTTCTATGCAGAAGTGGAAGCAGACTCACAAGAAGGAGCAGACTTTATAATGGTGAAGCCAGCTATGGCATATCTAGATGTTATAAAGTCTGCAGTCAGAAGTAACTCATTTACCCTATAGTTGCCTATAATGTAAGTGGAGAATATTCTATGGTTAAGGCAGCTGCTAAAAATAATTGATAGATGAAAAGAAAATTGTTATGGAAAAATATTTTTTTGCAATAAAAAGAGCAGGAGCAGATATAATAATAACTTACCATGCAAAAGATATTGCTAAGTGGTTGATTACTAAATAAAAATTGTGTATATTTTTTTGTAAATATATGCTATAATAGTATTATATAAAAAGGGTAACAAAATAAAAAGTACTAAAAATGTTAAAGGAAGTGGTAGTATGAAATTATCAATTCACGGAAGAAAAATTACTTTTGACTGATGCAATCAAAAATATGCTGAAGAAAAGATCTCAAGAGTAGAAAAATTTAATGATTCTATATTAAAGATCGATGCAACCTTTAGCTGCTTTCTAAATTGAAAAACAGGAAATGCTCATGTAACTGAAATTCTAGCTTATTTAAGTGGAAGTACTTTTGAAAGCTACTGCAACAGAAACTGATTTATATGCTCAATAGATAAAGCTGTAGATATTATGGAAAAATCAATTGAAAAAAACATAAAGAAAAAAACGTAGTAGAGCTAAAAACTCAAGATGACACTAGAAAGAAATCATACAGTTTTGATTACATAGTAGAACCCTGAAGAAAAACTTTCTGATGAAAAAGAAACTTGTAAGAGTATATCTGCCTCTAAAACCTATGGAAATATCTGAAGCAATTTTACAACTTGAATATTTAAATAGAGTTTTTCTTTTGCTTTTACTAACACAGAAACAGGAAAAATGGCTGTAGTTTATAAAAGAAAAGATGGAGACTATGGAGTTATAGAAGAATAGTTTTAAATAATTAGAAATATCAAGAGAATTATTTTAAGTTAAAACTTAAAATAGTTCTCTTTTTATTTATTAAGAAAATATGAATTTAAAAAGTTTGAATAAAAATAGTATGTAGGATTCTACAGTAATTCTTTAGTTATAATAAAAAGTAGATATAATAAAAGTGTTTAATTTGCATTTTGTAAAAAATAATGTATAATATACTTAAATATAACATTTATATTTTTTTAAATATATAAATATTGTATGTTAATAATTTTGGGAGGTAATAATATGGGATTAATAAATTATATTCATGAAAAACGTCTTGAAAAAGAAAGAGCTGAAAGAAATGAAAAGATAGTTGGAACATTGAAAGTTCTTGCTGGTGTAGGAGCTGGATTTACATTAGGTCTTTTATTTGCTCCAAAAATCTGGAAAAGAAACTAGAAAAATATCTCAGATGCTACTAAAAAAAGGACTTAATTATGTAGGTGAAAAATCTTGCTAATGCTAAAAAATTATATTGAAGAGAAAAACTTGATATAAGAGAAGCTCTTGCTGAAAAATATGATGAGCTTACAGATGAAACTATTTCAGAAAAGGTTGAAGAAATTGAGGAAGAAATAGAAGAAGAGGTTGAAGAAGTAGCTAAAAAGTTGAAGAAAAAGCTAAAAGAAGTAAAAGAAAAAAACAAAAAGTAGTTAGAAACTAGGAGGAAATATGGTAACAATAAATTTAGAATTAATTTTTAAAAGTTCTTCTAGGTATCTCACTTGCAATATTTCTTATATTGCTCTTTTGTGATATTAATAAAGGGTTATTTCTATTGTTTCAAAAATAAATTCTCACTAGAAAAGAATAAAGAGCAATTAGAAAATAGTATTAGTCAAATTCCTAATTTGGTGAAAAATAGTGAAAGAATATTAGAAAATACTAATGCCAATTTAGAAAAAGTAAATATACTAGTAGAAGATGTTACTGACATATTGAAAAGCTTCTAAAAGAAATATTGTCGATACTTCAAGCAGTGTATCAACTACTTTTAGAAAAATATCAAAAATGTTTCTAGCGATGTTGCTGAATCTAGTAAGTATATTGCTCATAATTTTATTGAAAAAAACTAGTGGAACTAGTAATAGTGGTGGAATCTTGAGTACAATTGATACTATTTTAGATTGTTGGGATATATTAAAAACATTACTTAAAAAGAAAAAGTAAAAAAATATTAAAAAATACGAAAAAGGGCTGTTGCAAAAAATATAAAAGTAAAAAAACAATTCGTTACTGAGTAATTTCTAACGATAAAAATCAAGAATTCGCTGCAAATCAGGAAACTCACTTCGTTCAGACACTCCTGCATTTGCTCGGCTCATTCTATTTGATTTTTATCTACTTTCATTCGTAACTCATTTATTTTTACTTTAGATTAAAAATTTAATTTTGCAACAGTCCCCATTTTTATTTGATTTATTGAAAAATATAAATTGGAAAATTTGTTAAAAATAAATTTATTAATTCTCTTAAATTTTTATTGACAAAAGCGACTCAATGTTATAAAAATTTTCTGTATTTAAGATAAAAGACGATGGAGGAATGATAGGTGAAAAAGGAAAAATTGGGAATTTCCGACAGCATATACAGTATTATTTTTTTAATTTTAATTTTGGTAACAGTGCTAACGCATATTATACCAGCAGGAAAATATAATAGACTCTCTTATCAAGAGAATAGTAAGGAATTTGTGATAGAGAGCTATGGAAAAGATGATGAAAAATTACCAGCTACCCAAGAAACTTTAGATAAGTTAAATATAAATATAGATGTAGAGAAATTTACAAATGGAACTATTAAAAACCTATGGCTATTCCTAATACTTATACTAAGGTAAGTGGACAGGCTCAAGGTGTAGATGATTTAATTTTTAGCACCAATTTCTGGTTTAGCTGATTCTATAGATATAATAATTTTTGTTTTAATATTAAGTGGTATAGTGGGAATAGTAAATAAGACGGGGACATTTTCTCTTGCTATGAAGGCTATATCTCAAAAACTAAGGGGAAAAGAATTTTTGCTTGTTGTGATAAGTTTTATCTTCTTTGCAGCAGGAGGAACAATTTTTGGAGCTTGGGAGGAAAACAATACCTTTTTATTCAATATTGATACCTTTTATTTTTTTAGTAAATGGCTTTTGATCCACTAGTTCCAATGGCAACTATATTTTTTTAGGTTCTGCTATGGGTTGTATGTTCTCTACAGTAAATCTTTTTTTCTACTATAATTGCATCAAATGCAGCTGAATTTCTTTTAATGAAGGTTTAAAATTTAGATTTGGGGCTCTTGTAGTATTTTCAATAATAGCTTTAACATATCTTTATAGATATATTAAAAAAAGTTAAAGCAAAATCCTGAAAAACTCTATTGCCTTTTGAAGAAAAAGATGAAATTAATGAAAGATATTTAAAAAAATTATCAAGAAGAAACAGGTATAAAATTTAATTGGAGTAAAAAAATTAATATTGTTTTTATTTATAGTTCAATTTGCTATTATGATATGGGGAGTAGCTTCAAGGTTGGTGGTTCCAAGAAGCAGCAGCTCTATTCTTCTTTGTATCAATAATAATTATGCTTGTGTCAGGGCTTAGTGAAAAAGAAGCTGTTAATGCCTTTTATTGCAGGTGCTTCTGAAGTTGTCGGAGTTGCTTTTAATTATAGGACTAGCTAGAGCAATCAACATTGTTATGGAAAATGGAATGATTTCAGATACTTTACTTTTTCTATTCTTCAAATCTAGTTTCAGAAATGGGTAAAGGATTATTTGCAATAGTATTATTGTTTATATTTGTATTCTTAGGAATTTTCATTCCATCAACATCGGGATTAGCAGTATTATCTATGCCAATACTTGCACCTCTTGCTGATACTTTAGGATTATCAAGATCTATTGTTGTTGATGCTTTTTTCTTGGGGACAAGGATTAATTTTATTTATTGCTCCAACAGGATTAATATTTGTTGTTTTACAAATAGTAGGAATACCTTATAATAAATGGCTAAAATTTGTAATGCCACTTCTAATAGTTATTACAATACTGACAACTATTATGATATACATTTTATCAGTATTCTTTAGATAGAAATAAAAAGTAAAAAAATAAATGATGATATCGTTATTGCGCCGCCCTATAATGGTGAAAGAGCCTTTGTGGAGCTCTAGAACCATTTATAGGCTGGCAAGTAGCGAATACAAATTATTTTTACTTTTTAATTTTTCTGTGAAAAGTATATTGTTCATTTTATCAAAAGAATAGATGTAAGTTTTTCTGCTTCTACTTCAACTTCTTGAGTTGTAGGTTCATATTCAGTTATAACTCTTTTAGATAAAAATACCAGGTCTAGATTTTTTGAAATGATGAAGTTATTGTATGTTTTTCCTGGTGTAAGATAGAAAACTTGTTTAGTACCTTCCATACTAAAAAGTTTTTAGGCTTTTCGTTATCTATAGCGATAAGGCTTATACTACTAGGAGTAAGTATGTAACTTAGTAAGTTTGAAGAAGTACTTCCAATATAGACTTTTTGCAGCCTTAGGATTTTGTTCTAACCATTCTTGTACATCTTTTTTTCTTTTCTTTGTCATTGTCAATACACACATAATAACAGCCATTACAATAATGTAAATCTGAACCTCTCACGGCTAAAGCCACGAGTGTTCTAACACACTTAATAAAAAAACCTTTCATAAATCTCCTCCTTTAATTATTTCTCTTTTTATAGTTTTTTTATTTTGTTAACTTGTTCGCCAGTTAATTTTAAATCAGCCAATAGATGTTTAAACTGTCCAATACCGATTAACTCACAATCTATATGAGTTCTATTTTCATTTTCATCAATAGCATAGAGAGTACATTCTGTATCTCCGCTTGAAGAAATAGTTCTTGCTCGAAAATGATATTTAGAGAATTCATATACATCTTCTTTTTCCCATTTTTTAACTATGAGTTCTTTTTCGTTTCACAATAATAGTAATAAAATTTCCCCAGATCACCAAACCAGATATATAATAAAAAAATAAGACTAGCTATAATAACTGAAATTAGTTGATTTAACCAGATTTGTGCAATGAAGAAAATAAAAAATGAGAGAACTGCTCCACATAGAAAAATTAAAAATTATTCTATGGATTCTACTTTTTATAGACTTTTTCCCAATTATATTTCACCCTCCTTATATTTGGTAAAAATATTCATAAAAAGTATAGCACAATTTTATAAGTTGTCAATAAAAATCAATGTATTATACTAGACTAGTCTATACTAAAAATTCTTATTTTATAGTTGCATCTTTTAGTATCGATAATTATAGTGATATATCCATCATTTAAAAAGTTCAACCTTTCATATCAGCACCAAATTCACCCTTCTTGAGTTTCTATACCAAAACTTTTAAATTCTTCAATAAATTTTTAAGTATAAATCTTTAGCATAATCAGGTTTAGCTGCATCAATAAAAGAAGGTCTATTTCCTTTTATAGAATTTCCGTAAAGAGTAAATTGAGAAATTATTAAAACCTTTCCTTTTTACATCTTCTAAAGAAAGATTCATTCTTTCCTCTTCATCTTCAAAAATTCTTAAATTTTTAGTTTTGTTAGCAAGCCATTTGACTTCTTTAATAGTGTCTTCGTGAGTAATACCCAAAAAGAACTAGAAGTCCCTTGTCAATTTCTCCTATTGTTTTTCCATCAACGTTTACCTTAGCATACTTAACTCTTTGTATAACTGTTCTCATAAAAATCACCTCGTTTATTTTTAGATATATAAAGTTCATATATAATGTTTAATTAGTACTTTGTAAAAAAACAAAAAGTATGATATAATTAATCAAATAATTTTTAAGGTAGGTTAATAAAATGAATAATGATATTATTTTAACAGAATTTGCAAGAGTTATCAACTCTGATAGATATCAATATACAGAAAGTGATATTTTTTCTTATGGAAAACATGCAAAATAAGATTGCAGTTTTTGATATGTTTTTTTAGAAAAACAGAAGATGGAGGATTTGCTGTTGTATCAGGAATACAAGAGGTTATCCATCTAATAGAAGTTTTAAATACTACTTCTGAAGAAGAAAAAGAAAATATTTTTCTAAAGTTTTTAGAGGAAGAACATCTAGTAGATTTCTTATCTAAGATGAAATTTACAGGAGATTTATATGCAATACAAGATGGAGAAATAGTTTATCCTAATGAGCCAATAATAACTATAAAGGCTCCATTGATACAAGCTAAAAATTTTAGAAACTCCTATACTAAATATAATGAATATGAACTTTAGGAATTGCAACTAAAGCATCTATGGTAACAAGAGCAGCAGACCCAGTTAAAGGTTCTTGCTTTTGGAAGTAGAAGAGCACATGGTTTTGATAGTGCTGTTCAAGGAAATAAAGGCAGCTGTTATTGGTGGATGTTTTGGACACTCAAACTTAATTACAGAATATAAATATGGTATCCTTCTAATGGAACTATGTCTCACTCATATATTCAAGCTTTTTTTGGAGTTGGAGCTGAAGCAGAAAAAGAAGCCTTTGTTACTTTTTATTAAACATAGAAGACAAAGAAAAAGTAATTCTTTAATACTTTTTAGTTGATACTTATGACACTATCCATATAGGAATTGAAAATGCTATAAAGGCTTTTTAAAGAATGTGGAATAGATGATAATTATGAAGGAATCTATGGAGTAAGATTGGACTCAGGAGACTTGGCATATCAATCTAAAAAAATGCCGTAAGAGATTTGATGAAGAAGGATTTACTAAGGCAAAAATTACTTTTGACAAATTCTTTAGATGAACAGTTGATAAGATCACTTCGTGAACAAGGGGCTTGTGTAGATATGTATGGTGTTGGAGATGCCATAGCAGTAAGTAAATCATATCCTTGTTTTGGAGGAGTATATAAAATAGTTGAATTAGATGAAGAACCATTAATAAAAAAATTTCAGGAGATGTTATAAAAATATCAAACCCTGGATTTAAAGAAGTATATAGAATATTTGATAAAGATGGTTATGCATATGCAGATTTAATAAGTTTAGTTAAAAATGATAAGACAAAGAAAAATTATTAAATAATGAGGACTTCACAATAAGAGATGAAAAAAATATGATTTCAAATCAAGTCTTATTGAAAAAGATAAATATACATTTACAAAAATTAACTAAACAATATATAAAAGGCTGGTGTGATTGATCAAGATTTATATGAGTGAATTATTTGATATTATGAAATCTCAAAAACACTATTTTGATTCTTTAGCTAAGGTTTCTGAAGAAAGAAAAAGACTTGAAAACCCACATAGCTATAAGGTTGACTTATCATCTGACTTAATAGAATTAAAATATGGTTTAATTAAATAAAGATAAAAAAATGTCTAAGAAAAAAATATTAATTTTTTTACTTATACTATTTTTTTCATAATAATGTATAGTAAGGAAAGTACAATGAAATTTGAACAAATAAAATATATAGAAAGAAAAGACAGGAGAAATAAAAACAGAAAAGGTTATGGGAGAAGGAGCATTAAAAGTTCCTTTACTACAATCCTTTTGGGAAATTAGCTTTTAAATGCTGTTGTAAAAAGAAAAATTTGTTTCTGATTGGTATGGAAGCAAGATGTCTAAACCTGAATCTAAAGAAAAGATAAAAAGGCTTTTGTAGAAGAAATGGGTATAGATATGAGCGAATACAAGAAATCTATAGATGAGTATACAAGTTTTAATGATTTCTTCTATCGTGAATTAAAAAGAAGGAGCTAGAGATATTGATTATGATGAAAAAAGGCAATAGTTTCTCCAGCAGATGGGAAAAATTTTAGCCTATCAAAATATAAAAAGAAGTTGATAAGTTCTTTGTCAAAGGCTCTGAATTTACTTTTAGAAGAGTTTTTTTAATGACAAAGATCTAGCAAAAAAATATGAAGATGGGACTTTTTGTAATAATCAGACTAGCACCAGCTGATTATCATAGATTTCATTTTTCCAACAGATGGAGAAATTTCAGAAGTTAAAAAGATTTCTGGAGATTATTACTCTGTTTCAACCCATGCAATAAAGACTAATTTTAGAATATTCTGTGAAAATAAAAGAGAATATGCAATACTTAAAACTAAAAACTTTGGAGATATTGCAATGTTTGATGTTGGAGCAACCATGGTTGGTGGAATAGTTCAAACATATAAGGCAAATAGCTTTTGTAAAAAGCTGATGAGAAAGGATATTTTCTTTTTGGAGGGTCAACTTGTATCCTAGTTTTTGAAAAAGGTAAGGTTGAAATAGATAAAGATATATTAGAAAATACTCAGAATAAGATAGAAACAAGAATTTATATGGGAGAAAAATTTGGAAATGAAAAAAACTAAATACTTTAAAATAGGAGATTTAGTTATTTATGGCTTCTGATAATATTCTTTTCAATACTTACATTAAAAATAGGTAGTTTTAAAGATATTAAAGGAGCAAAAGCTGAAATATGGGTAGATGGAGAATTAAAATACGTCTATCCTTTACAAGAAGAAGAAAAAGAATATTTTTGTTGATACTAATTTAGGTGGCTGTAATGTACAGTTTAAAGATAATATGGTAAGGGTTACAACTTCTAATTCTCCACTTAAAAATAGCAGTCAAACAGGGATTTATTAAGTCACCAGGAGAGGTTATAATAGGTATACCAGATAGATTAGTGGTTATAGGTAGGTAATTCTGAAGATGATTCAGAATTAGATTTTTGTAGCAAGATAGATTAAGAGGTAAAAAAATTAGATGAATTTAAAAAAATATAATGAAAATTGTGGGAATAATCTTAATTTTCGTAATTTTACAGTCATATTTTTACAAACCCTGATATTTTTTTCAACTATAGTTGGAAAAATGGAAGGACTATTTTATGACTTTTGATTATGGCTATTTTTATAGCCATTCTTTTTGGAACCAATAGTTAGATATTTGAAGAAAAAAAAGTAAGGTAAATGATATTTTGGCAATAAGTCTATCAATAGTTTTTGTAGTTTTAATAGTTATAATTATGTCTTTGATAGTGATACCAGAAAATTATTTCATCTTTAAAAAGTTCTTAATGATATGTATCCAGCTATTTCAGAAAAAGCAATGACACTGGGGAAAAACATAACAGATTATTTAGCAGAAAAGAATATATATACAGTGAATACAGAAGAATTAAATAATAGCTTTTACTAATTTTATTAAGAATAATACAAGTAATATAAAAAGAATTTGTATTTGCCTTTTGTTGGAGGCTTAGTTAACTGGACATTAGGCTTTTACAAACTTAATTATAGCATTCACTTTAGCATTTTTAATTTTTATTAGATAAGAAAAATCTTATGAAGACATTAGAAAATCTTATAAAAATAATTTTTGGAGTGAAAAATACTCCTTATGTCATGAATAAATTAAAATTGTCAAAAGATATCTTTATAAGTTATATCTCAGGAAAAATAATAGTATCTTTTATAGTTGGACTATGTGTATATATAATTTTACTTATAACAGGAACACCTTTATGCAGCCTTAAGTGCTATCTTATTAGGTGTTGGAAATATGATACCTTATGTTGGTTCAATTTTTGGAGGAATAGTAGCATTTTTTTCTTAATTCTACTAGTTGCTCCAATAAAAACTTTGATATTATTGATAGCAATAATCATATCTCAATTGGTAGACGGCTTTATAGTAGGACCCTAAAATAATAGGTAATAAAAAGTTGGTTTAAGCACTTTTTAGGGTTATGGTTTCTATGATAATTTTTGGAAATTTATTTGGTATAGTAGGAATGTTTTTAGGAACACCTATATTATCAATAATAAAATTATTCTATGTAGATTTATTAAAAAGAGCTGAGCAAGGAGGCAAGGAATGATATTTATAGCAAGTGCAACAATGGGCTTGGAAAGTGTTGTAAAAAGAAGAATGCCTTGCTCTAGGCTTTAAAAAAATATAAAAAGTATTTGATGGTAGAGTTGAGTTTGAAGGAGATTTTAAAGACCTAGTAAAAGCTAATATATATTTGAGATGTTCTGACAGAGTTTTTCATAAAAATGGCAGAGTTCAAAGCCTTATCTTATGAAGAATTATTTCAAAATGTAAAAGCTATTGAATGGCAAGATTTCATAGATGAAAATGGAGAATTTCCAATTTCTAAGTTAGTTCAGTAAAATCTAAATTATACTCAAAGTCAGATATTCAAAGAATAAGTAAAAAGGCTATAGTTGAAAAACTAAAAAGAAAAAAATATAAAAGAGAAATATTTTTTTAGAAAAATGGAGCACTGTACTCTATAAAAATTCAATGTCATAAAGATATTTTTATAGTTATGTTAGATAGTTCAGGTGAAGCTTTTAACAAAAAGAGGTTATAGAGCAATAAAGAGATTAGCTCCCATAAAAAGGAAACTTTAGCTGCAGCTCTAGTGTACTTATCAAAATGGAAGCCTGATGAAGTTTTTACTTGATGCTATGTGTGGACAGGTACTATTGCAATAGAGGCAGCTATGATAGCTAGAAATATTGCACCAGGAGCAAATAGAAACTTTGCTGCTGAAAAATGGTCTGTGATTGATGAAAAACTTTGGACAGATATAAGAGATGAAGCCTTCTCTAGTGAAGATTTATCAAAAGAGTTAAAAATATATGCTTCTGATATAGATGAAAAAAAGTATAGAAGTAGCAAAAAGAAAATGCTGAGAAGGCAGGAGTTGAAGAAGATATAATTTTTGAAGTTAAAAGACTTTAAAGATATTGAAAGTCCTGCAAAAATATGGAGCAGTAATAGTTAATCCTCCTTATGGGGAAAGACTTATGAACGATGAAGATATAGAAGAATTATATAGAGATTTTGGAAAATTCTGTAAAAAGAATTTAGCTAAATGGTCTTACTACATAATAACTTCTTATGAAGACTTTGAAAAAGCTTTTGGAAAAGCCAGCTACTAAAAAAATCGTAAGCTATATAATGGTGGAATAAAAGTGTTATTATTATCAATATTTTGGAGATAGAAAAATGGATATAGAAACTAAAAATAAAAAAACTTTATAGACTATGCTAGAGAAGTTTGTCTTCAAAGTTTACTTTTGGCAGATAATATTAAAGTGGACTTAAAAAGTCAAGATAATCTATATGAAGTTGAAAGAATAGATAATGAAGTTATTTCAAAATATGAAAATATATATCTTTTATTAGATGAAACTACACTTTTAGATATTTATAAAAAAGATGAAAAAGTATTTGAAAAAAATAGAAGAAGCTATCAAAAAAATGGCAGAAGATAACAGAATAAAAGATGAGTATATAAAGTCACAAATAAAGAAGAGAAAAGAGTTAGAAGGTAATTCTGGCTCGGAAGTAGTAGAAAAGATTTTTTTAAATATAAGATAAAAGAATTAAAGAAAATAAAGGGTGATTTAATCCAAAAATAAATAAGGTTTTGGATAAAGAAGAAAAACTAAACTTAGATTTATCTAATGCTATTCAGGAAGTAGAGCAAATAGAAATAATTGAAAAACTACAACCTGTGAGAGCAGAGTTTAGAAGTTTATCTTTGCAGTTTGATAAATATCAAAAAGAATTAGAGGAGACAGAAAATAAAACTTTCAAAAAAATGGTACTATGAAATCTATGGTACAACTGACAAAGAAACTCTTCTAGAAGCATATAATACAAAGTAGAAATTAATTAAAAAAATTAATTTATATAAAAATTTAATGGAAAGGAGGAGATGAGTTTACAAGCAATCATCAAAACAAACAAGGGGGAGATAAACCTAAATTTATTTTCAGATGTTGCACCTGTAACTGTGCTTAACTTTGTAGCTCTTGCTAAAAGTGGATACTATAATGGTTTAAAATTCCACAGAGTTATTGAGGATTTCATGATACAGGGAAGGGATCCAACTGGAACTGGTGCAGGTGATCCAGGATATCAATTTGGAGATGAATTTAAAAGAGGAGTAGAATTTACTAAAAAAGGCCTACTTGCTATGGCAAATGCTGGGCCAAATACAAATGGCTCACAATTTTTTATCACTCATGTTCCAACAGAGTGGTTAAACTACAAACATACAATCTTTGGAGAAGTAGTATCACCAAAAGACCAAGATGTTGTAGATAGTATCAAACAAGGCGACACAATGAATGAAATCGTTGTAGTTGGAGATGTAGATAAATTAATAGAAGAAAATAAAAGAATTCTATACACAATTAAAGAATTTTTAAAAATCTAATAATTATCTTTTGTATTTTAATTAAAAATATGTTGGAGGTAAATTTATGATTTTATTAAATCCAGTTGTTCTTTCAGTTATTGTTATGACAGTTCTATGTCTATTAAAAGCTAATGTTCTTTTAGCTTTAATCGTTTCAGCACTAGTTGCTGGTTTTGCTGCAGGTATGCCAGTAGGAGATATCATGGGTAACCTAATTAATGGTATGGGTGGAAATGCTGAAACAGCATTAAGCTACATTCTATTAGGAACTCTTGCAGTTGCTATAAATAGTACAGGTGTTGCATCTATATTATCAAAAAGATTGCTTCATTAGTTGATGGTAAGAAAAAATTCTATTAATAGTAATTGCAGTTTTCTCATGTTTTTTTCACAAAACTTAATACCAGTTCATATAGCTTTTATCCCTATATTAATTCCACCTTTACTAAAAACTAATGAATGAATTAAAATTAGATAGAAGAGCTATGGCTTGTTCTTTAACATTTGGTTTAAAAGCTCCTTATATAGCTTTACCAGTTGGTTTTGGATTAATATTCCACGGTATTCTTTCTGCTGAAATGTCTAAAAATGGTATGGAAATAGCTAAGACTGATGTATGGAAATCTACATGGGTTTTTAGGATTATTTATGATAATTGGTTTATTACTAGCTATTTTTGTTACTTATAATAGAGATAGAGAATATAAAGATTTACCTTTAAAAGGAATGGAAGAAGTTAAAGCAACAAATATGGAAGGAAGACATTGGCTAACTTTACTTGCTGCTATTGCTGCATTTGTAATTCAATTAGTAACAGGTTCTTTACCATTAGGAGCAATAGCTGCTTTAGCTGCAATGTTAGTGTTCAGAGTTATTAAATGGAAAGATATTGATGAATACATCAATGGTGGAGTTGGACTTATGGGTCTTATAGCTTTCATAATGCTAGTTGCTGCTGGTTATGGAAACATAATAAGAGAAACTGGTGCTGTTACAGAATTAGTTGATAGTATTCACGGAATGATAGGTGGAAGTAAGGCATTAGGAATTTCTGTAATGCTACTAGTTGGACTTCTAATAACTATGGAATTGGAACTCATTTGGAACTATTCCAGTTGTTGCAGCTATTTATATTCCTCTATGTTTAAAAACTTGGTTTATCAGTAGAAGGATCAGTTATAGTTCTTGCCGCAGCTGCTGCATTAGGAGACGCTGGATCACCTGCATCAGACTCAACATTAGGACCAACATCTGGACTTAACGCTGATGGTCAACACGATCATATTTGGGATACTTGTGTTCCAACATTCATACACTATAATATCCCTCTATTAATAGGTGGATTTATAGGAGGAATGTTCTTCTAAGATTATTTAGAAAAAATAAAAATATAAAGAGTAATGAATTAGGACTGTTACAGCTTGGCTGCACAGTCCTAATTTTTAATTTATTAGAATTATAAGTTAAACAATAAATCATAATAGCTTGGTATAGGCCAAGCATCAGTAGCAATTTTTCTTCTAATTTATCTACTTTTTCTCTAAGATTTTTCTAATGTAGGTAAAACTTCATTAGAATAGAATTTAGCTCTTTGATATAAATCTTGAATTTTTATTGCTTTTTTTCTAGATTCTCTTCTAGTTTATCAGTTAAGATTAACATATCATTTTTTTAGTAAAATTATATCTTTTAAAAATTCCTATATCATATTGGAATAAATCTTCATCTGGGAAAAATTTTTTTCTTGAACGATGAATAGACTTTAGAAAGATTAGATATATATTTTATAACGAAAGGATAAACTTGATTTCTAACAATTTTTATTCCAGTAGAAATTTCAAGATTACATTGTTTATTATATCTTTCAACATAGACATGGAATCTTGAAAGAGATTCACTCTTGAAAGTACAGAATTTCTTTCAAATAATTGAATAACTTCTTCTTCAATTAAAGCAGGCAGACCTTCCACAGTATTTTTTTAAATTAGAAAGTCCTCTTTTCTTAGCTTCTTCTACCCATTTTTCTTCATAACCATTACCATCAAATATAATTTTCTTATGTTTGTTATATCTATCTTTAACTAGAGCAATAACAGCTTCTTTTACAGTTTTATTTTTTTAATTCTTTTTCAAAATATTCACAGTATTCTTTTTAATACATCAGCAACTATAGTATTTAGAACAAAACATAGGAGTTGCAGGTGAAGCACTAGAACCAGGCATTCTGAATTCAAATTTATTTCCTGTAAAAAGCCATAGGAGAAGTTCTATTTCTATCAGATATATCTTTAGGAATTCTTGATATATTCTTATCTATAGTTATTTCATCTAGATGAGAACTTGAATTATTATTAAAGTTTGTATTTTCAATGTTTTCTAAGATATCTTCTAGTTGTTCTCCCTAAAAAGATAGAGATTATAGCTGGAGGAGCTTCATGTCCACCTAATCTGTAATCATTACCAGATGTAGCAGTAGTGGCTCTAAGAGCAGGTGCATATCTATCCACAGCTTCTATCATAGCAAGTAAGTATACTAGGAAACTTAAATTGTTTTCTGATAATGTTTCAGGGTCATATAGATTTATACCCTTGTCAGTTGATAAAGACCAATTACAGTGTTTACCAGAACCATTTACATTTTTTAAAAAGGTTTTTTTCATGTAAAAGTGCAACCATATTATGTCTGTTAGCAACTTTTTAATCATATCCATAGTAATTTGATTTTTGGTCGACAGAAACATTTGCTGTATTAAACATTAGAGCAATTTCAAACTGATTTGGAGCAACTTCATTATGTTTTTGTCTTAGACATAACTCCAACTTTCCAAAGCTCATTATCAAGTTCAGCCATAAAACTTTCTATTCTTTCTTTAATTGTTCCATAATAATGGTCATTCATTTCTTGACCTTTTGGAGGTAGACAACCAAAGACTGTTTTTCCAGATAGAACTAAGTCTTGTCTTTTTATAGAAAAACTTTTTATCAACTAAAAAAATATTCTTGTTCGACTCCAAGAGTAACATTAATATTTTCTGTTTCAGTATCCCCTAATAATCTTTGAATTTTTAGAGCCTGTTCTTTTATAAGATTAATAGAACGAAGTAAAGGAACTTTTTTATCTAAGGCCTCTCCATTATATCCAACAAAAGCTGTTGGAATATACAAAGTTTTACAACCTTCTTCACCTTTTAAAAACATAGGTGAACTAATATCCCAAGCTGTATATCCTCTAGCTTCAAAAGTAGATCTAAGTCCTCCATTAGGAAATGATGAAGTATCTGATTCACCTTTCATTAAATCTTTACCTGAAAATTTTGCCATACTAGTTCCATCTGAATTAATTGAAATGAAAGATTCATGTTTTTCAGCAGTTAACTCAGTTAAAGGTTGAAACCAGTGAGTGTAGTGAGTCGCTCCTTTTTTCTAAGCCCACATTTTAATAGCGTTAGCTATTGTATCAGCAATTTCAAGAGTCAGTTCAGCTTTTCCATTTTTGATTTGTAAAAATTTTTTGAAAACATAGTCTGGGACTCTGTTCTTTAAGATTTTTTCAGAAAAGCAGTTAACTCCGAAATTATCTAATAAGTTGTTCATGATCTGTCTCCTTTAAAATATAAAAAAATGTAAAAATAAAAAAATTAAAAAAATAATTATACATCAAATATATGATAAAATCAAATATTATTTTTATTATTTATTTTTTTCTCTGCTAATGCAATGTATCTGTATACTGTAGATGTTGAACAAAATAATTTTTTTAGAGACAAAATCAATAGAGTCTTTTTAAGTTAAAGAAACCTCTTTCATATAGAGCATAGATAGTTTGTTCTCTTTCTTGTCTTGTAGGTCTTCCTATAGGAAAGTTAAAGCTTTAGTATTTACTTCATAGTAAACTTTCTTCATATATGCATCTATATCTTCATCTTCATTATCCTCATCTGCTTCTTTTTAAAGTCATCATATAGAACATTGTATGAAACATCTGATAGATAGTTTTTTTGACAAAACATGTCAGGGTGTATAATTCTAAGTAATTGACAGTTTAATTCATGGAATTTACTATCGTCAAAATTTACACATAGCATACCCACAACTTTTTGATTTTCTTTGATAAGCATACTAGAAGAACGAACTTTCTTTCCATTTTTTTAAAAAGTACAGTATGATTTACCATACTTTCCTCATTGTGAGAAGATTTATTCTTTAAAATATTAAGAGTTTCACTAGAAACTGTATCTTCTAATACTCTATCACTAACTTCTCCATTAGCTATGGCTATCATTCTTACTTCTTCACCCTTAACTTCATGTAAAACTACTTCAAAAGAAGGCCCTAAACTCTTTCCTAAAAAAATTAACTAACAATTTATATTGATTTAAAATTTCATTTTTCATAGCGTTTCCTCCAAGCCATAATTTAAGTTATAAATATATCACTTTTTTAAAAATATACATTTTTTTATTGACAATATTTTATTGTGTGATAAAATTATTTTATAAATACATTAAAAGTTGCTATTTTTTTATAAAGTGATAATTTTTAGTATATTATTTTCAATTAAAGAGTGCTGTCCGCTAATCAAAAATGACAACCCGGGGTACTAAAATTTTTAGGAGGTCTACAATGAAAGAATATTTACTTAATGTACCAGTGCCACGCTCTTTTTCTTATGTAAAACGTAACATACCTGAAGTGACAGTTGAACAAAGGGAACGTGCTTTAAAAGCAACTCACTACAATGAATTTGCTTTTCCAGCAGGAATGTTAACAGTTGATATGTTATCAGACTCAGGAACTACTGCTATGACAGATCAACAATGGGCAGCTATGTTCTTAGGTGATGAATCTTATGGAAGAAACAAAGGTTACTATGTATTGCTTGATGCAATGAGAGATTGTTTTGAAAGAGGAGATAATCAAAAGAAGATTATAAATCTTGTTCGTACAGATTGCCAAGACATAGAAAAAATGATGAATGAAATGTATCTTTGTGAATATGAAGGTGGATTATTCAATGGTGGAGCTGCTCAACTTGAAAGACCTAATGCATTCTTAATGCCTCAAGGTCGTGCTGCTGAATCTATTTTATTTGAAATAGTTCGTAAAGTACTTGCTGCTCGTGAACCAGGAAAAGTTTTCACTATTCCATCTAATGGTCACTTTGATACTACTGAAGGAAATATAAAACAAATGGGATTCTGTACTCGTAACTTATATAATAAAGAATTATTATATGAAGTTCCAGAAGGTGGACGTTATGAAAAAATCCTTTCAAAGGGATATGGATATAAAGAAATTAGAAAAATTAATAGAAGTTGTTGGAGTTGAAAATATCCCAATGATTTACACTACAATAACTAACAACACAGTTTAGGACAAGCAGTTTCTATGAAGAGTATCAGAGAAACTTCTAAAATTGCTCATAAATATGAAATACCATTTATGTTAGATGCTGCAAGATGGGCAGAAAACTGCTACTTTATTAAAATGAATGAAGAAGGATATAGAGATAAATCTATAGCTGAAATTGCAAAAGAAATGTTCTCTTACTGCGATGGATTCACTGCATCTCTTAAAAAAAGATGGACATGCTAACATGGGAGGAATTTTAGCTTTCCGTGATAAAGGATACTTCTGGAAGAAATTCTCTGAATTTAATGAAGATGGATCAGTTAAAACTGACGTAGGAATCTTATTAAAAGTTAAACAAATATCTTGTTATGGTAATGATTCTTATGGAAGTATGTCAGGACGTGACATCATGGCTCTTGCTGCTGGACTTTATGAATGTTCTAACTTCAACTACTTACATGAAAGAGTTGAACAATGTAACTATCTAGCAGAAGGATTCTATAAAGCTGGAGTAAAAGGTGTTGTTTTACCAGCTGGAGGACATGGAGTTTATATCAATATGGATGAATTCTTTGATGGAAAGAGAGGACATGAATCATTTGCTGGTGAAGGATTCAGTATTGAACTTATCAGAAGATATGGAATACGTGTTTCTGAATTAGGAGATTATTCAATGGAATATGATTTAAAAACTCCTGAACAACAAGCTGAAGTTGCAAACGTTGTTAGATTTGCTATAAACAGAAGCGTTTATTCACAAGAACATTTAGATTATGTAATTGCAGCAGTAAAAGCTCTTTATGAAGATAGAGAAAGTATTCCTAATATGAGAATTGTTTCTGGACATAATTTACCTATGAGACACTTCCATGCCTTCTTGGAACCTTATCCAAATGAAGAAAAAAATAAAAATTAAATATTTTTTTGAATAAATTAGCTGTTGTATTTCTGTCATAACTCCTCTTTATATAATACTGAACAAAATATACAACAGCTTTTTTTAGATTAAAAGGAGGCTTTACTATGAGTGAAGTAGAAAAACGTGATGGCTTTTCCACTAAATGGGGCTTTATACTAGCTTGTATAGGCTCTGCAGTTGGAATGGGAAATATTTGGAGATTCCCTGTTCTTGTTTCTGCAATGGGTGGAATGACATTTTTAATTCCTTTATTTTATATTTGTAATTTTTATTGGTTCAACTGGAGTTATAGAAGAATTTGCTCTAGGTCGTTCAGCTGGTGCAGGTCCTGTTGGAGCATTTGGAATGTGCACTGAGATGAGAGGAAATAGAAGTATAGGGGAAAAAATAGGAATTATCCCAATACTAGGTTCTCTTGCTCTAGCAATAGGATACTCTTGTGTAATGGGTTGGGTTTTTAAATATGCTTGGATGTCAATAGATGGTTCTATGTATGCTATGGCATCAAATATGGATATTATAGGTTCAACTTTTGGACAAACAGCCTCAGCTTGGGGTGCAAACTTCTGGATAGTAGTAGCATTGATAGTAAGTTTTATCATTATGTCAATGGGAATAGCAAGTGGAATAGAAAAAGCAAATAAGATTATGATGCCAGTATTATTTATTTTATTTATTTTACTAGGAATATATATAGTATTTCAACCAGGATCTTCTGGTGGATATAAATATATCTTTACAGTTAATTTAAAAAGGATTAGCTGATCCTAAAAGTTTGGATTTTTGCTTTTGGACAAGCATTTTTCTCACTTTCTGTTGCAGGAAATGGATCAGTTATCTATGGATCATATTTAAGTAAAAAGAAGATATACCTAACTCTGCTAAAAATGTTGCTTTCTTTTGATACATTAGCAGCTTTACTTGCAGCCTTTGTAATAATTCCAGCAATGGCAGTTGGTGGAGCAGAATTATCTTCAGAGGGATATGGACTTATGTTCATATATTTAATTAATATATGAATAATATGGCTGGTGGAAGAATAATTGAGGTTATTTTCTATTTATGTGTACTTTTTGCAGGGGTTAGCTCTATTATCAATCTATATGAAGCACCTGTTGCTTTTTTACAAGAAAAATTTAAGTTTAAACGTATTCCAGCAACTGCAGTTATTCATATTTTAGGTTGTGCAGTAGCTATTTGTATACAAGGAATTGTTTCTCAATGGATGGATGTTGTTTCTATATACATTTGTCCACTAGGAGCATTACTTGCTGCTGTTATGTTCTTCTGGGTTGGAGGTAAAAATTTGCAGAAGAATCTGTTAATATGGGAGCAAATAAACCAATAGGAAGTTGGTTCTATCCAGCTGGAAAATATATCTATTGTCTTTTAGCAATAGTTGCATTAATTGCAGGAGCACTTCTTGGAGGAATAGGATAGAAAGAATTAATATATTAAAAAGGACTGTTCTTTAGCAGTCCTTTTTAAATTTATTATAAGGTTGGTATGATATCACAAAAACTTTTTAAAAATTTATTTTGTTTTTGCAAATTAAATTTCTTTACATAACTATTATACATCTAAAAATAAAAAGCAAGTGTTTTTAGTAAAAAAATTTTTATATGAAAAATAGAACTGTTATAAATTCACAAAAAGTAAAAATAGTTCGTTACTGAGTAAATTTCTTAACGATAAAAATCAAGAATCTGCATCATAAGAAGCTCTAAGCAATAAAATTGCTAAGTGTTTCTAAGAAATTCGACCAACTCGCTGACATATCAGCTCAAACATGTCGACATTTACTCGGCTCATTCTATTTGATTTTTTTATCTAAAATTCCATTCTGTAACTCACTTATTTTACTTTAAAATTGAAATTTTAATTTTATAACAGTCCTTATAACTATGAAAAATAAAAAAAGTAAAAAAATAAGTAACTTGCTATTTTTAGTAAGCTATATTTTTTTACTTTTTTATATTCTTAAATTTTAATAGAGTTTTTATTTATTGTTTTTTTAGACTTATAGAAAATAATTTACTACCTTCTGAATAGCTAACATCCATGTCAAAGCCATTCCACTCACCTTTAGCTCTGTCATCTGTAGCATTCAATTTTTCTTTATACCAATCGATAATTTTCATTAGCATCTTTATCACTTTTTACAGTAAATGTCTATTGATGTGATATTTTCATCTTTATCAAGAAGAACATCATAATTTCTGATTTTTAGATCATCATGAATAGGAATATTTAAACTATCTAAGATTTTTAGGTAGTTTAACTGAACCTAAGTCAGATTGAGCAGAAATTCTTGTGGTACCGTCATCATAAACAGTTTTATCTATATCTCCTCCGGTAAAATTTTTGTATAAAGAATATAGAAAGAATCCTAAACAAAATGCTAATGGAATAAGTACAACCTTTTTATATCCTTTAGATGTAAGCAATGTAAAAAAACTTCCAAACTTTTTTTCATAATCTCCTCTCCTTTAAATTTTTCAAAATAAATACACTAACTATTATACAACTTTTTTTCTTATTTGTAAATAAAAAAGACTATTAGAAAAAGTAAAAATAGTTCGTTACTGAGTAAATTTCTTAACGATAAAAATCAAGAATTCGCTGTAATTGGATCTGTAAGAAACTCTAAATGAACAAGTTCATTAAGACTTTCTAAGATCGCTACGCTCAGACACTCTGATAATTACTCGGCTCATTCTATTTGATTTTTATCTAAAATTTCCATCTCGTAACTCACTTATTTTTACTTTTTAAATATATAAATCTCCTCATTTTTACAAAAATATTATTTAAAGTATTTCTTTAAAAGTTTATCATATTCTCCATTAGCTTTTTATTTTTATCAAGAGCTGTATTGATTTTTATCTAATAATTCTTTATCATTTTTCTAACAGCTATAGCATAGTCTTCTTCTTCAGCAGGTATAGAAGCTATAACAAATTGTTTATTGTTAGCAGTATATTTTTTTGCAGGTTCTGAATCAAGAACTACAGCATCAACTTTATTTTGAGAAAGTGCCATGATAGCAGCATAAGAAGCATTGAATCTTTCAACTTTTACACCTTTGATTTCGCTTACAACAGTGTCTCCTGTGAATCCTAACATAACTCCAACTTTTTTACCTGATAAGTCTTTAAAACTTTTTAAAGATTTGTCAACACCTTTAGTTATAACAACTTGTTTAGCTTTGAAATATGGTTTAGAGAAAGCAACAGCTTTTTTTCTTTCAGGAGTTGCAGACATTCCAGCTATAACCATATCAACTTTTTTAGTTTGTAGAGCAGGTAATAAACCATCAAATGCCATATCTTGCACTTTGAATTCTAAACCAGTTTCTTTTGAAATAGCATCTAATAAATCTATCTGAACCTCCCACGACTGACACCCTACGAGTGCTAGAGTCGCAGGGTTCTTGGGTAGTAGTTGCTTCTGTTAGCCAACTAAATTTACCAAGCTATCCCCATAGTTCCTACGGTTCATATATTGTATATTTAAGCACTTATACCTAATATCTTTAGTCCTTCTTTTTAATATGTTTTTGGCTGCATTTATATCTCTATTATGTACAGCTCCACATACTGGACAAGTCCATTCTCTCACACTTAAATCTTTTACTTCTTCATTTCTATATCCACAACAATTACATATTTGACTACTTGCAAAAATTTATCTACTCTTACTATTGTTTTTTTCCATGCCATTTCGCTTTTATAACTTAGTATTCTATTAAATTCACTCCATGATACATCTACAATATTTCTTGCTAATTTATGATTTTTACCATATTTTTTTACTTGTAAGTCTTCCATACAAATAATATCATATTCTTTTTATTAGCATTGTTGATAATTTTTGCAAAAATCTTCTCTTTGATTTGATATCTTTTCAAATAATCTTGCCACTTTTATTCTAGCTTTATTCCTATTTGAACTACCCTTTGGTTTTTCGTGATAGTTTTTCTTTGTAATATTGCTAGTTTATTCAAAGATTTTTGTAAATATTTTGGATTTTCTATTGAGATTTCATCACTGGTAAGTGCAAAGTCCTTTATACCCTAAATCTATTCCAACATTCTTATTTGTACTTTCTAACTTTTCTACTTCTACATCAGTACAACATAAAGATATATAATATTTTTCCACTAGGTACTTGTGTTATTGTTGCATTTATTATTCTTCCTTGTGGTTTTATTTTTATCTCTTATTTTTAGTCTTCCTAACTTAGGTACTTTTTATCCATTTATCTAAAAACTCTATATTATTATTTGTATAATTGGTTCTGTATGATTTTCTATTATCTTTCTTAGATTTAAACTTTTGGATAGCCACTTCCACTAAAGAAGTTTTTATAGGCTTTATCTAAATCTTTTTAAAGAATTTTTGTAAAGAAAATTTATCTACATCTTTTAACCATTTTTTCTCTTGTTTTAAAACTGTCAGTGCTTTGCTACATTGACTATATGACATAGATTTTTCTCTTTGTTATATAGTTCTTGTTTTTAAAACCTAAAAATGATTATAGACATATCTTACACAACCAAAAGTACTATTTAATATTGCTATTTGAGTTTTAGTTGGATAAAATCTAAACTTATATGCTTTTTCCATGCGATTTCACCTCCATTTACCTATATATAGTATACCACTTTTTATACTATAAGTAAATAAAAAGTAAAAATTTTTTTCTAAATATATGAACCTAAAAACTGACTCAGTCGTTTTTAGAGTTGTCGTTCACATAAGTACGCTACCACTTATGCAGTTCTCTTATGAACTTCTTAATATTTCTATTAAGCACAGACTATATCTTATCCCTACAGCTTTATCTGTTTGGGTCTACCCACTTCCACCAGCTTTTGGTGTACTTCCCTCAGGAGGAATAGTCGTTGAACCTTACCTTTCGGTCTTGGCTGCTGATTGCCCATTTTTAGCCTTTCCCAAATCTTTGATTTGGGGTATTACTGCTTAACACTTGGGATTTAACCTTATGTCATCTAGTATATTTTTTCCGCTTTCGCCTACTTTCACACTTGTACCATATTATTTAGATACTATGTTGTGAGTTATACTAGCTTTAGGGGTTTCCAGCAATTCGAGTAGTATTGGATAGCTTTTTGGTTGCTATCTCTACATACATATTTCATATATGCTGACTACTGTAATGGTCTAACTCATGACTGACACCCTACGAGTGTTAGAGTCACAAGTGTGCGACCATATTTTTAATCAAAACCAACAACCTTATTTTTTTCAAGGTATTCAAAAGGTGCAAATTCAGCATTTGTTCCAACATATACAACTTTGTTTTTAGCAAAAACAGAAACAGAGATAACAACAGACAATAAAGACATCAACATTAATTTAAAAACTTTTTTTCATAACAATCACTCCTTAATATTTATAATTTTTATTTGTTTAAAACTTTATTTAAGAAATCTTTAATTCTTTCATTTGTAGGATTTTTCAAAAATTCTTTAGGTGAACAATCCTCAATAATTTCACCTTTATCCATAAATAAAATTCTATTACCAACATTTCTAGCAAATCCCATTTCATGTGTAACTATAAGCATAGTCATACCTTCTTTTGCAAGATCTCTCATAACATCAAGAACTTCTTTTATCATTTCAGGATCCAGTGCAGAAGTAGGTTCATCAAAAAGTATAACTTCTGGCTTCATAGCTAAGGCTCTTGCAATAGCTATTCTTTGTTTTGTCCACCCGATAATTGAGTAGGATAAGAATTAGCCTTATCTGATAGTCCAACTTTCTCAAGTAAAGAAAGTGCATATTTTTTTCAGCTTCTTCTTTGCTTTCCTTTTTAACCATTATAGGAGAAAGAGTAAGATTATCTAAAACTGTCATATTAGGAAATAGATTAAAGTGTTGAAACACCATACCAACTCTTTCTCTAACTTTGTTAATATCAGTATTTTTTTGTCCATTAAATCCATACCATCTATATAGATATGTCCTGAAGAAGGCTCTTCTAATTTATTGATACATCTTAGAAAAGTTGATTTTCCACTTCCAGAAGGTCCAATTATAGAAATAATTTCACCTTTTTATTTCAGTTGAGATATTTTTAAAACTTCTAAATCTCCAAAATTTTTATATAAATTAGTTATATTAATCACTTACTTTTAACCCCCTTTCAACTTTTTCTCATAAATACAGTAAAAATTGATGTCAAAATTAAATATATAAATCCAACAGCAAGTAGAGGTTCAACTCCTCTATATGTTTGGCTAGTTATAATACTAGCTGATCTTAATAAGTCTATTCCACCAATGAATCCAATTATTGAAGTTTCTTTCAATAAAGTTATAAATTCACTTACAAGGGCAGGTAGAATATTTTTAATAGCTTGAGGTACAATAATTTTTCTCATAGTTTGAGAATAGCTAAGTCCTAAAGCTCTTCCTGCTTCCATTTGACCTTTATCTAATCCTTCAATACCAGCTCTTATAATTTCTGCAACATAAGCTCCTGAGTTAAGTCCAAAAGCTATTCCACCTATAACTAGTATAGGAGTTTCTCTTAAAGCTCCAACAAAGATTAAGTTTGCAAGTATCATAAGTTGTACAACTACTGGAGTTCCTCTTATAACATCTATATAGATATATGCAATTTTTGACAAAAGGATTAAAGTTTTCAAGAAATTTGATCCTTTTAAATGGATACCAATGAGATAGCTTCATAACTGCTAATAAAAGTCCTAATACTATACCCTAAAATTGCTGAGAATAATGTGATACCTATTGAAAAAAATAACTCCATCGACGATATACATATATCTGTCATCTGTTAAAAAGGTATCTTTTTAAAATTTCTAAATACTCCATTCTGACCCCCTAAGTTATAAGAATAAAAAAAGAAAATAAATACATATAGTATTTTAAATTTCCTTATCTATAAACAAAAAAATAATATAAAATAAAAAAACACAGATATACTAGCATCTGTGGTAAACTTTTAATTATAAATCAAAAAGACGTATAAAAAGCTAAGCTAATATAAATAGATAAGGTTACTTTATTAAATTTTTATCTTTCCTTATCATTCTTCTCTTAGCATAACTTCCTTCTCCTTTCAATTATTTTTTTAACATTATATTATTATGTTTAGTAAAAGTCAAGGATTTTTTAATAGGCTTATAAAAATTTTTGTTTCTATAAGTCTATTCCTTAAACATTATTAATTTTTAAATGTACTTCTACTATCTCTTATTTCATTTATATCTTCTTTAAACTTTGACATTGTTACTTCTTTTCCATCTGTTCCATTATATCCTACTAAGACTTTCTTGTTTTCATATTCTTTTTGATAGATAATTACATAGAAAACATAGAAATCTATTTCTTCAAAAATTTATATCTTTAGATATTTCTAAATCTTTTATCGCTTCACTATCTCCATTGATTATGAAATTATTATCTTTTTCAGATATAAATAATTTTTCCTCATCAAGTATTTTTATTTAAAAATATAACTATATCTTTCATCCAATGAATAATTATATTTCTCATTTAAATTTTTCCTTTTTCCACATTTTTCTACTTTTTATATGTTCTTCAATTTCATTTTGTGATTTCAGCAATTTCATGTTCACTTAGCTTATAGCCAAAAGCATATATCTTATCTTCAAATTCATTTTCTTTTTACTCTAAATTTTATATTTTTAATAAATCTGTGGAAACGAAAAATGGATAATTTTTACATGGCTCTTTTTTTCATAATATATTTTTCTTATATCTTCTAATTTTATTACTTTTTGAATAATAACAAAAATAATATATATATAAAAATTAAATTATTTTTCTTTTATACATAAAATTTCTTTAGAAGAACCTGAAATTGCTTCTGAATAAAGAAAGATAAAAATGGAAAACTTCCAATAATAAATTTTTATTATTTTTACTTAATGAAATTTCTCTGAAGTTATACATTCCCAAATATATATATATATGCTATATAAAATAAGAAATATTATAGTTTTTTAGAATTATTCCTGATATTGAGTATCTTGTTATGGAATATTCATCAGTATTATTAATTTTCTTTGTTATAACTTTCATCATTTTTTATTCTCCATTTTTCGTAAGAATTCTTGATAATAGTAAAAATTTCTATTATTTCTTTTTCTAATTGCCTCTCATAGCCTCATAAATCTTTCCATTTTTCATTATTTTGATGAAAGATATCTCTCCTACTTTATTTATATTTTTTTATTATATTTAATTTTCCTTGATTTCTGAATACAGAAATAATCTTGTTTTTCCTATCTCTATTTTTATCTTCATATAAAATAATTTTTATTTTATATAAATAAGGTTCTAATCTATAAGAAATAATAAATAGTACATAAAAAAATAATCCATAAATAATTGTAAATTTTTATCATTAGCTATAAATAAAAATAATGTATAGGAAAAATAAAAAAATCCATAGAAATACGTGAAAATTCAAAAATTGTAAGATATTTGTTTAATAATTCTTCATCATAAAGCAATACAAGTAAAATCTTCTTTTTAGTCACAGTTTTCATTGAAAATCTCCTAGTCATAATATCCTTCAGCACTGAAATTTTTGTAGTCTGTCAATAGCTTTTTTAAAAGCTTTCATATTATTAATTTCTTCATGATGTTCTTCTAGATAATTTAGCATAAATTTTTATTTCTTCTAAATTTGGTTCTTTTTGGGATTAGGATTTATTTTTAGCTGTTTTTCTATATTTTTCCTTCAGCAGTATTATTAAGCTTTTTTTGACCACACAGCACCACTCACATCTAAAACTAATATGCACTTCTCCCTTAATATATTCAACATTAAAAATTTTATTCATATCCAGACCTTTGGATGCTGATATTCTTGCACCAGCAAAAATTTTTATCTTTAGATAGATTGAAGTGTAGATCTCCTCCAAAAATTGCAAAAACTTCCTCCTATAGTTCCAACAATTCCATTTAAATCTTCTGGTTTGTTTACATCTTTAAAAATAAGCTCCACTTATCCCAACTCCTACAGCAGGTGTCCCTAGACCTATTCCAGCATCAACTGTTTCAGCTAAATACATATCTCCAGTTTTTGGATCTTTTATAAATACATAAGTTGTTCCATTATTAACACGAATTCCTATCGCTATTGCAAGGTTTCCTGAAATAGCTACTGCCTCAATGTTCCTTATCTTTCTCAGGCACAAGTTTAGCTTCTGCAAATTGTTGTTCTATACTCTTTTGATCCTTATATTTATTTCTCAAGTTATTTAGATAGTCTGCTTTTTCTTCTTCGGTAAATACCTTATTCTTGTTTTCACTTCCTACCTTTTCTCTTGTATGGATTGAAGTTTCTTCTCCATCTTTTTCCTTCATCATAAGTATTCATATGAGCTTTTTCATGTGCAAATAATTTTGAGAAAGCTAAGTCTGGATTTGCTATATCATTTATTGAGAAATATATCTTTTCTCTTCTTTTAGCTCCTGTTTCTTTATCTTTTTGAATCTACTGAAAATGAATGAGTTTCATCTGTTAATAAGACTTCTGGAATCTCTCCTTCATATCCATTTTCTCTCAGATATCTTTCTATTAAATTTTTGTGCCAGCTTTTGTTTGTCTTCTAAACTTAAGTTTTCTTCTTTTATCAAATTAAAATTCTTTTTGGTGTTCATCTTTGAATTTATCTAGTAAGACTCCTTCCATTGATTCTTTAAATTTCTTTTTGATCTAAGATTTCATGTAAACTTCCTAATTTCTTAAAAAGCATACTTTATTTCATTTCTCTTATCTTCACCAATTAAATCAGTATGTAGCTCTGCATCTAAATGTTTTTTCTTCATCTTTTGTTTTTTCTTGTGCCTTATTAATATCTGTATTAAATCCTAAGTCTTCTGTGCTTGTTTTTCTTTCCAGATATTTCAAAGTCCGTATTTATTAATGAACTTTATTTACCTAGTCTTTTTAGATAATTTCAGTACTTAAAAACTATTTTTATATCGTTTTTTTATCTTAATTATATAATATTTTTAGCTTACTATCTATTACTTTAAATTTTTAAAATACCAGATAAACTCATCAAAATTGCTCCTATTAACATAAAAAAACATAAAAGTCTATTATTAAAAGTTTCTCTTTTTCTAACAAATCTTCTTCTTGAGTTGTACTTATATTATCATTAAGAATATATATTCCAAATACATAAAAAAATAACAAATATACCATATCTTCCAAAAATACTTATTTGAATAATATTCTATAATTAGCGAAACTAATAAGAGAATTTTATTGCCTATAAATAGCAATAACTTTTTCTTCTCATAACTTTTATATAAATAGATAATTTGGATAATTACTAGTATTAGATAACAAAATAAAATAAAACCTATATTTTTTTAACATTATTTTTATAAAAATTCAATTAATATTTCTTTCATATGCTGACTCCTTTTAACTAGCTATATATAACAGTCATTCTTCATAATATATTTTAAGAGATTTTTTTATTTATATATTTTTTTAAATTAATTTTTGAGATTTATTTTAATATTACTTTTTATTTATTTTTATAATAATATTGGTAATATGCTCTTGCTCCTGATGGAATACTTTCATCTTCCCAATAGTCTAAAAATAGTTCTATCCTTTATTATATTTATATTACCTATATCCAACACTGATATATGTTTTTCTAATTTAGCAGGAAGGAATTTCTCTAATAATGAATCAGATGAAATAGGTATAGATTTCCCAATATATAATCTAACTCCCTTTTACATTTGACAATTTTTGAAGAAAAAATTTTGTCCTTCCTTATTTTTCTGACAAAAATCCATCCCTATCGATACAGTCTTTAAAATTTCTATACTTCCTCCATGTGATATTGTTAATTTACTTATTTCTTCTGGACTATCTGATAAGTACAATCCAAGCCCCTATTCCAGCACTTACATCTGAATTTCCTCCGCCTATACTTGTTGTTATTGCAGTATATTTAACAGCCTTATCATTTTTCAAATCAAATGATTGATAAATAGAATTTGTAAAAGATGCTCTTATTCCTCCTATAACTTTCTCATTTGCAGCACTTCCTGTTACATACCATTCTAATGTCTGATATTCCCTTTTCTCCATAGGAATACTTTCAGCAAGTTTCTTTCCTTCATCACCTGTTATTACATTCGGATTATTTCTTATTGCTGCTAGTGTATCTTCTGTTGCTTCTTTAGCAACCATATCTTTTGTTCTATTTTCTAATTTATCTCCTGAATAATTAGCTATAGTTTTGGTTTCCTGTCTTATTATCTTCTTTACTGTAATGTCCAAACTCATGTCCTAATATATTTAGTATTTTATCTCTATCTAGGTTAGCTAATTGCTTCCTATCAAATACTACCACATTTGTTAAGGTATCTGTATAATATGGTCCATTTGGATCTGTTACATCTGTTAGTACCATTTTTATGTCTGGTTCTGCATAACCTTTTGCTCTTAGGGCATCATTTAGTAGTTTTGTGCATTACTGATACTTGTTCTTTTTGAAGAGCATCGTCTATTTTTTTCCATTCTTTATAGCTTTTTATCTAGTATTGATAAGTATTCTGGATTTTTCTACTTGGTCACCTATTGCTCATCCCTAATAAATTTCTTTTAAAAATTAATTATATTACTTTTTAAATAACCTCTAGTAATATAAAAAGTAATGTGAAAATATCTAAAATTATGTTTCCTTTCAGATATTCATAAAAAAATTAGTATCCCCATCATAATTTCTAATTTATTTTTTTCTTATATTTTATCTTTAAAAATTAAGAGAACAATAATTCTAAAAATATAAATATTTTTCTAAAATCAGCTGGACAAAAAAATATAAAATTTTTGTTGCTAAAAAAAATGAATAATTAATCATTCCAAAGATTTTTACTCAAATTAATTTCAATAAATAGAAAAAAATTAAATTTAAAAGAATCATAAAATAAAATATAATTCCATAAAGGTAATAGTGATTGAGTAATTTTTATTATACTATGCAAATTATTTAAAAAAATTCAAAAAAATTTTATCATTATTTTATCTCCATTTATTCATATATTCTTGATATATTTTATAATTTAATTTCCCATTTTTATCAACTACTTCTCTAAATAAATAATCTTTAAAATATAATTTTGACATCTCATATAATTCCTCTCTTTGAGCTTTTTGTAAGCTTGTCTTTTGAGTTAACTCCATAATCTATCCAAGCTGGAACATCTATGCCCCAAATGTATTATATTCTCATAAAGCTACATCAAAATCTAAAAATTATAACTTCCTTCCCAAACACCCATATTATATGTACCATTATTTATCCCATCATTTATTATTTCACCAGTTTTTATTAATAAAAACTTCTTTTTCCTTTTTATTTTACATATTTTTCATTCGAAATTTTATGTTGATATAAACTCTCCGTTTTCATCTATTTCTATATTATGTAACTGAGCCATTGAATCAGGTAATTTATCATATAGTTCTTTTTCTAATTCTCTTCTTTTTGTCATCTTTTTCTGAAGCAATTTTTGCTCTTAATTTAGCCTGTTCTTTTTCAAAATCTTCTTTATCCTTAAAAACAGCATTATTAGTATCTTGAATATAATAATAAGTATATTTTTTTAGGATTATTTAAAAATTTCTTCTTTTTGTTACTTTATACATTTTAGATAATAAATATGTATTATCTTTTACAAACTTTTTTCAGCTTCTAAATATTTATTAAAATTTTTTTCCAATCTACATAATGTTCCTTATCTTTCTCATCAACAAGTTTTTGCTTCTGCAAATTGTTGTTCTATAGTCTTTTTGATCCTTGTATTTATTTCTCAAATTATTTTGATAGTCTGCTTTTTCTTCTTCTGTAAATACTTTATTCTTGTTTTCACTTCCTACCTTTTTCTCTTGTATGGATTGATGTTTCTTCTCCATCTTTTCCTTCATCATAAGTATTCATATGAGCTTTTTCATGTGCAAATAATTTTTGAGAAAGCTAAGTTTGGATCTGTTAACTACAATCTTATTTTTAAAATAATAAAATAAACAGTGTTAAATTAATTTCAGATCCTAGAAATATTTCTTCAATTTCTATTACTTTTATCTTTCTTATGAAAAATTGTAAATTGTGAAATATTATAAAGTAGTACTGTTCCAGTTAAATAGATAAATATTATCTTCATATAGTAATTATCTATTTCCTTATTATAAATATAGAATAGCATTATTAAAATAAAAACAAGTATTTTATGTACAAAAAAATAAAAAGAAACTCTCTAAACTTCTATGAAAATATAAATATATTAGTTGAGTCACTACTATAATTCCTAAAGTTATAAAAATAATTGTCCATGTTCTATAATAAATTTTAGTATATTTAAAAATCTCCATATTTACCTCACATATTTATTTTTCATTCTCTCTTTTATTAGCTCTATCAACTCTTTTCCTTTTTCATCTGTAAGTTGAAAGCCCCATCTATATTTTTCCATCATTCGTAATGAATGTTAAAGTACATAAATCTTTAAAAGATTTAAAAACCATTCCTTTTTAAAACTACTTTCAATGTTATTTATTTCTTGAAAAGACAATGTTTTATTTAACATCACACTTTTTAATACAATTTTTGAGAACTTATGTCTATTTCTATTGTTTCTAAAAATAAATTAAGCCATTTTATTCCAGTAAAAGTCAAATATACATAAGCTTCCCACAAAAAGCAAATAAGGGACTCAGTAATACTTAAAATAATAATTAATAATATTTTTGATTTTATTATATCATTTTGAAAAACTATACTGCCTATCAAAAGTAAGATATGAGCAAAAATAATATAATATATATAATATCTCATAGGAATGATTCTTTTATAAACAAAATATTTTTTTCTTCTTTTAATTTAATATTATTCATTTTTATTCCTCTTTTTCTAGTTGATAATTATATTGATAATATTGTCTAATATTATATGGAAGAGATTTATTTTTATAATAATCTAATATCTTGTCTTTTTGTATATATTACTTTTACCAAAATTTTTAACTGAAATATGTCCTTCAGCTTTAAATATAGGGACTCCTGTTCCTATATAAAGTTTAAATCTTCTAATATTAAATTTACTTAAGATTTCATGATTTTCTATAGGTTTATAAATAATATCTGCTCCTACAGAAAAAAATCAGAAAGCAATTTGTTGGATTATAATATTTTTTCTCATTTGATATGTTTTCGCAGACTTAATCATACCATGAAAATTATTATGGTTCTCTTTTTATTTTTTAGTGACACTTTATTTTACAACTTTTAATAATTCCATGTTATAAAAGTATTAAAAGCAAAGCTACAATTAAATTTATATCTCCATTAAAAATAATTCTAAAGTTTCTATTTTTTTCCTTTTTTTATTATAGAGCATGTAAAAGCTAATACAACAGATCCAATTAGATACAAATAGAAACCTAAAATATTTTTTACAATAAAAGTAATAAATACCCAATGGCGACAAAAGCTATTATTTTATGTAATAAAAAAATAAGAGTATTCTTATTTTACTGCTTTTTTTATAAAGAACGAGTAACTGTACCATGACAATTAACATATAGAATATTAAAAATTAAATAATTACTTTCCAAATAATTTATTATTTCTTTTAGAAAATTTGCATTATTCATTGAATTCCACCTCTATATCTTCTAATATTTTTTATTTCCTCTGCTTTTTTTCTCAGATATCCTAAATCCCCACTTATATTTTTTTATCATTATCAATGATAAATGTCATTATACACATTTCCTTAAAAACTTGCTCTTATAAAGAAAAATGTTCTTTTGTAACTAAAATTTCCACTTTTTATTTTATTTTTTTGAAGTCAGTTTTAAATTTACTCCATCTCCTATTATATTTATTAATTTTTATCTTTTTATAATCTCTATTTTTTTCTAAACTTAGATTAAAAAATAATGTTCCTGTAAAACAAACTCCCCAAAAAAATTATCCAGACACAAAAGATCTCATACATAAAAAAATATTCTCTAAGAGTTCATGATTTTCAAAAGGCACCAAAGTTTTTCTAAAATAACAGACAAAAATTGGTATTATTGGAAATTGAAGAAATAGAAATAGTTCTAAATATTTTTTTCTTAATTATTCCTTTTTTTATAGTAATTTTATTTTTATCATTTTGTATTTTTTTATATTGTCCATTTTATCTCCCGCTTTATGATAATACTTGTAATACAATCTTGCTCCTGATGGAATACTTTCATCTTCCCAATAATCTAAAATAGTCTTATCTTTTTATTATATTTACACTTCCTATATCTAAAAAGTGATACATGTTTTTCAATCTTAGCTTGGACTATTATATCTGATATTTTTTACTGATACTTGTTCTACTTGTGTTTTATCATCTATTTTTCAATTCTTTTTACTTTTCATTTTTTAAATAAAGAAATATAGAAATAACTAACTATTATATATGCTAAAAGTATATGTAATATATGTAATTCTAACCCACTTAATTCAGGTGTAGAACTGATTAGATTAAAAAAATATAAATATAATATACCATAATAACTCTATTAATGCATATCCTAGATAAAATTTACTTCTCTTTGTTATAGAATATATAAATAATACTAGAATTAATAAAATTGTTTCTAATGCTATATACATTAATAAACTTTCTATTATTATTTTATTAAAATATTTAAAACTTTCTATTATTAGAGACCAAAATAAAAAAAGAGCCCAATTTTTACATTTAAATTTTTTTATATATTTTTTGAATTGTAAAATACTATTATTCCAAATAATTCAAATGAAATAAAAATAATTGCTTCTTCATAATATGGAGAACCTAAATTTTGAGATCTATATATTAATAAAATTATAAATAAAAAAGTGAAATATTAAAAATATAATATTTTTTCATAAAATTATCTATTATTTTATTTCTTTTTAATTTCTTTTTAGTAACATAAAGTATAGAAAAGTTAGTATTCCATATATAATAAAAATTTTCAATATAAAAATTAAAAATTATCTTCAACATTAAAAATTAAATGTATTTAAGATTAATGATATTGAAAATAAAAAAACAAATTTAGAATCATATATAAAAAAATATATAAATTTTTTTCTTCAACTAAAAATATTATAAACAAATATAAAAATTATTGGTAATTCAATTAACATAATAATAGTAATAAAAACTCTCTAAATAAGTTATTCCAAAATAATTCAAAAAAATTATAATAAAAAAAGATAAAGAGACTCAAAAATATTTTTTTACACTATTAAATAATATATCTTTTTAAAAATAAAAAGACAGAGACCCCCAGTATTTCAAAATGATAAAAAGATAATAATTTTGTATAGCTCTCATTTTCCTATCTCTTTATTACTATATAAAATAGTAAATATAGAAAAATGAAGTAGCAATAAAATATAATTTTTTTATATTATTTTTTTCATTTAAAAACTCCTTATTTCAGGAGAGAATTCTTAAATAAAATTCTCTCCTTACTTTTATTAATTATCTTTTTGATATTTCTTATCAATATCCACATCATATCTATAATATAATTTTTTTATATTATTTTTGCCTATCAAGCTTTATTCTTTTTAAAATACTTACCATCAATAATTGTATTACTTCCTGGATCTAATCCTGGCATATCTCTGTTAAAATTTGTAATTTTTATTTTTTTCAGCTAGTGTATTCATAAATGCATTACAATTATATACAGGATTCTTGTCATATATCATTTTTTTCTTCCCAAGAATCATAATAATTAGAAGCTCCTTGCCCTAATGCAACATAATCAGGTGCAATTCCACGCTCATTATTGAATTTATAAGCAATTGATTCCTCCATGTAAGCTTCAACAAATTCAGTATCATTTATATATTTTTGAACTTTTTAATTCTGCTCCCATATATCCATTTAAAGGAGTTGATTGATCAGATATCTCTTTTTTTATAAAAAAATATACTCAATAAATAAAATTCCAATCAACCATATCCAAACAGTTGAGGATACCTGTAGAAATAAAATAAATAAGACTAGCCATAATACTAATAAATAAAACACTACCTACTATTTTTAAAAATTCCATTCATTTTTATACCTTTCTATTGATAACCTATAGCAATAATTATTTCAAGTGATAAATATATTAATAAAACCTCATAAAAACTAATAGAATTAATTTTATTCCTTTATTGCTAATATCTTTTTTTACTATTAAATATATAAGAAATATAATAGGAGTAATTATTAAAAGATAATCTATTATCTCATAATTTAATATATCTAAAAAAATATAAACAAAAAGCTCCAAATACTAATAAAATTAACCTAAAAAAATATAAAAGAAAATATATCCAAATTTATCTTTAAAAAGATAAAAGAAAAATCAAAGAATTTTTGAAAAATAATAATATATGAAACTAAAAATATATTTATCAAATTCTCCATTTTTAGATAATTTAATACTATAAAAAAATAAAACAAGAACCAACATATCTAAAATTTCTACGATAAAAAAATTTCATTTTTTTATCACCCTTTTTAAGTTCAAATTTATTATAAAAGAATTTTTTTGTTCATTTTTAATCAGTTCTTTTTAAATCATTATAATTTTTTTATAAATTTGTTATCATCATGATACGAAAGAAATTTTTGTATTTGGATAGGGGTTAGCATCAACAAATATTTTTATATTTTTTTCTCCTGATTTCATTTCTATTAATATTCTTTCATATGGCTTTAAAAAAATTGTAATATAATTCAAAAGATTTAAGTAATCTCCATTTGTAGATGGAATTTTTATATCCTCTATCTATAATATTTTTTTAATATCTAATAATGGAATTTTAATTTTTCTTTAAAAATAAATTTACTAAACAAAAATTCTTTTTATAAACAAAATTCTTATCTTCAATATAACACTCTTCTCTTGGAACAAAATACAGTACCCCATTTATGATTGCTTTTTGTTATAAAAGTAAGAGAACACTCCAAAAACTAATGTAAATATTGTAATATCAGATCTACGGAAATCATCAATAAAAAAATATTAGTATTATAAAATTCAAAATTAAAAGACATATTATAACTAAAAATATACAAAATATAAGGTTGATTCTTATTCTCTATTTTTTTCATTTTATTTTTTTCAACTCCTATTACATCGATTAGAATTCTAATAGCCTCTATATTTCCAGCAAGTTTTTCTGGATCATTAGTAAAAGTTCTTATTAGGTATTTTACACTTTCACTTGGATTATCTATTTTATGAACATATCTATATCCTAAACTAAACATTACCTGAAATTTTTCCCATCTTACATTATGTCCATTGAGCCTTCAACACCTATTCAAAATACTGCAATTTTACCTTCCAATCTAGCAGTTATTCCTTGAAAAATCTTTTTATTGGTTTTCCTTTTTTTGATATATTTCGATTCCCCCAATCTTTATTAAGTGTGTTAGAACACTCGTGGCTCTAGCCGTGAGACATGTACTCGTAGGGGTATGAATAACACCAACATTGAAAAATGTTGCTCTAAAATTTGTGATTTTACTAATTTTAGAGTATAATATGTTTAAGAACTTTGGAAACTGAATATATAAGGTTGAGGTTAGAAAATGCAGTAACCTCGTAAAAATATTCACTGCCAAAAATTAAATGGTTTTGAACCGAGCCAACAGGACGTAAATGTTCTCAATGGAAGCTTGTCCATTAAAGTCTTAAGAAAAATTAGCTAGTGTTTGAATACTAGATATTCAAAAGAAACTAAATAGTACTTTAAGAACCTCACGACTCTAGCACTCGTAGGGTGTCAGTCGTGAGAGGTTCAGAAAATAAAAGCATACTCTATTAATGCTGGAAATACAAATAAAAATAAATCTTAATAAAATAAAAAAATAAAAATACTATATTTTTCTATTATTTATATAAAAATATAAAAAGAATTATTTTAAGTATAAAAAAATGTACTAACTATTCCATATAAAAATTTCCCTTGAAGCTCTAAAAATAGTTTCACTCAAAAATATTAGAAAGAATAAATATAACAAATCACTTACTTGTGCTAGCAAAAAAACATTCTTATTCCTCCATTCTTCTTAAATATTTCTTAGGAATAATATTTCCCTAAACCTGGTGCAAGTCTCTTCATTAATGAAACTTTTAGTTTTTAAAATAGATGTTAGAAAATTATATTATAATGTACACGAGATAAGTAATTTTTAAGTATTTTTATTCTATATTTTGTCTGTAAAATTTTTCCCATAAATGCAACTGCACGCCAATTATCTATACTATAATTATCTAGCCATTTTAATGTTTTTATCAACAGTATAACAGCCTATATAGAAATTTGAAATATGTGAAGAGAAACCTTTTATCTTTTTATACATTTCTACTTTTTTTCAATAGCTTCTTTTTGTTAAGTAAACTCCTAAAAAGTCTTCCTTCATCTTTTTGTTTTTTTCTACATCACATTCATAAGAATGAGACAGTACATATATTTTCATATTACTCCTCTTCCTTTTCTTCATGCATACCTAACTCCATACTAAAATAGCCTGTTCTATAACCATCTACCCACCCTATTTGGTTAATTTCTGTTTTTACTATAAAAAAACCATCTAAGTGAGAAGAAAACCTCTTATTTTTAAACTTTTTCTAAAAGCTTTTTAAAGCTTCTCTTCTTGTTAAATATATTCCTATAAATCTATTTTTCCTCTTTTGTACTTATATTTATAATCTCCATAACAATATTCATGAGATAATACATATATTTTCACAATTTTATCCTCCTTTCTTCTTATTCATCTTTAGGAGCACATTTTGATTTAAAAACCTCTTGTATAATAATCTTTTCCTATTATCATTGTTTTTATTCTAAAAACCATTGGGACAATCTCTAAATCCAGGTTTTTTTCTAGCAATTCTTTTATTATACTCTGCTTTTTCTTTGCTTGACAAAAAGCCAATTAACTTTTTCATCTTTTTCTTTCACTTATATGATATAACATATAGACTTTCTTTATTTTACATTCCATGCTTTATGCCCTCCTCTTTCAATTGCTTTTTTTAACCCTATTATAGTCATTACCTAATTCTTTTCTACTCTTTCTACTTTGTTTTTAGCATAATATATATTTATATCTTTTTCTTCAAAAATCTTTTGTTCACTCATCATTATCTAAAATTTTTATTTTTCTATATTTAATTTTTAACAAGTAACCTAAGAAAATTCCTTAGGCTACCTATAAAAAAATTAAACTATTTATTTTTGTTATATTTTTAATTTACCAAATTTTTCAAGATTATTGTACATCTTTTTCAAAGTACTTGGATCTTTTTGGATAATCTTCTGCCCAACCTCTATAATATACATCATAATCACTTCCAGTTATATCATTTACGAATGTTCTATAAATAGTCTTTTTAAATAATATTGGTGGTATTTTTAGTTCTGGGTCTTATTATTTTTCCATCTGTATCAATAATTTCTATTTCTCCTATATCTAATATATATTCATTATAGTTTGTATTTGTTATTTTTTTACTGGTAATTCTAAATCATAATCATATGCTGAATATCTTATTTTTTTCTTTAGGTATTATATATTCTTTTTCCATTTACTGTCATTTTTAAAGTCATTATAAAAATTTTTATTCTATAATTTTTCATTAAGATCTTTAGGAGCAATTCGTTTATCATCTATAAATCGAATCCCATATTTATCATTTATTATATCATTCATTTTATCAATATCTTTCTTAGGGATTCCCATTCTATTTATTTTTCCATTTTCTATTATTGCATAAGCATCTATGTAAGTTCCAGTTGAAAAAAATGTGGTTTAAATCCCCAAAAACTATTGCTATTACTAGAACAAGCATTAATAATAAAAATTAAAATAATTAAAACTATAAATTTAAAACTATTTTTTTATCATTTTCATCAGTTCCCTTCTTTATTAAAATATTCTTTTTGTATTAAATAATCTTAATATTTTTATCTATTTTTTTCCTTCTGAAACAAAAAGGGATATTTTTACCATTCTCAAAATCAGACTTCTCTATATTAAGCCCAACTTTTGTAGTAATATATCCCTCTAATTTAATTGAAGTTATGTCTATTTCATCTACTGAAAAAGAAAGAGAATAAATAGATAAAAAGAAAAAAATAATATTCTTTTTAATCACAAATAACCTCCTTATATAGAACATTTTTTATAATTCTTATTTAATTTTACTATTTTTTTGTATAATTTTGCAAGTTTTTTTATAAAAAAATGATAAAGTAAATTAGAACTTTTTAACAAATTTACTGACTTATGATATAATTAAGAAAAAAATATTTCTAAAAAAATGCTCTTAGGAGGCTATATGGAACTATTAAAAGTACAAATAAAAAAATTGGCAAACATTTTTCAAATATAAGTTTAGAATGTAAGGAATTTTTGGTTTTTATAGGAGAATCTAGTACAGGGAAGTCTTCATTTATGAAAGCCTTATTATATTTTTCAAGCACGTAATTTACATAAGGAGATATAAAAAAATCCTGAGCTTCCTTTAGAGATCATTGGAACTTTAAAAGGAGAAAAAGGACATATTTTTCAGCTTAGAATTTTAAATAATCCATATCAAGATACAAGATATTTTATAAAAATCATATTTCAAAACATGAGAAAGATAATAGAAATTGGGAAGAAATAGATGAAAAAAAGAATATAAGAAACATATTTTTGGAGTTTCAGTTTTCTATGTACCTTCATATATGAAAATATCACATTTGAATTTTTTAGTTGAAAAATTATTTAAAAATGAAAAATTTAAGAAGATATCATAAATACTATAGAAGATTTAAAAATTCAATGAATAAAAAAATGAGTTTTGGTTTCTATAGACACCTTTTTCATAGAATTATTAAATGAGATTATTGAAAAAGAAAAAAAGACCATAATTTCTGGAATAATACAATCTTACTTTGGGAAGAACCTGAATTTTATCTAAATCCTCAACAAGAAAAGAGCTTGCTATGAAGCCTTATTTGAAAAATACAAAATTAGGACTTATGTCTGTTGTATCAACAAACTCTAGTCGTTTTATTGAAATTGAAAATTATCAATCACTTTGTATTTTTAGAAGAGTAAAAGAAGAAATAGAAATTTATCAGTATAGTGGAAATTTATTCTCAGGTGATGAAGTTACAGTTTTTAATATGAACTATTGGATAAATCCTGATAGAAGTGAGCTTTTTCTTTGCAAAAAAAGTTATCTTAGTTGAAGGACAAACAGATAAGATAGTACTTTCTTATCTTGCAAAAACACTTAGGTGTATTCAAGTATGAATATTCGATTATTGAATGTGAAGTAAAAGTTCTATACCACAATTTATAAGACTTTTAAATGCTTTTTCATATTCCTTATGTGGCAGTTTACGATAAGGACAATCACTATTGGAGAAATGAAACAGAGTTAATGAATTCAACTTTTAAAAAAATAAAACAATACAAAAATTAGTTTCAAAAAAATCTTGGAACTTGGGTAGAGTTTGAAAATGATATTGAAGAAGAAATATATAATGAATCAAGAGACAAGAAGAACTATAAAAATAAACCTTTCTATGCTTTAGAAACGGTTATTAAATCAGGTTATGTTCTTCCAGAGAAATTAAAAGAAAAAAATTATAAAAATTTTTGAATAGAAAAAAATAAATATTTTTTTAGGGGGTAATATGGCAGTAAAGGTAAAATTGGAAAAAGATGGATTTAAAAAAAGATGCCTATGTAGGTTTTAGTTGGACAACATTATTTCTAGGAATTTGGGTACCTTCATTTAGATTAGATTTGAAAGGCTTTTTAGTATTTTTTTAGGAATAATGTTATTTCAAACAGCTACAATTCTATTTGTAATACTAAATGCACTAAAAACTGGGAGAATTTTTATATACTAACTATTTTTTATATTCTCTTATATAGGAATTAATTATATTATTAGTTTTTTACTTGCAATTTATTATAATAAGATATATACAAAAAAATATGTTGTTAGATGGATGGAAACCTATGGATAATGATGAATATTCTCTTGCAATATTAGGAAGTTATGGCTATATAGAATATGAAATTGATTAAAAATATGGTCGCACACTTGTGACTCTAGCACTCGTAGGGTGTCAGTCATGAGTTAGACCATTAAGTATAGTCAGCATATATAGAAATATGTATGTAGAGGTAGCAACTTTAAAAAGCTATCCAATACTACTCGAATTGCTGGAAACCCCTAAAACTAGTATAACTACAACATAGTACCTAAATAAAAATATGGTACAAGTGTGAAAGTGGCGAAAGCAGAAAAAATATACTAGATGACATAAGGTTAAACCCTAAGTGTTAAGATAATGGGCAATCAGCAGCCAAGACCGAAAGGTAAGGTTCAACGACTATTCCTCCTGAGGGAAGTACACTAAAGCTAGTGGAAGTGGGTAGACCCAAACAGATAGAGCTGTGGGATAAGATATAGTCTGTGCTTAATAGAAATATTAAGAAGTTCATAAGAGAACTGCATAAGTGGTAGCGTACTTATGTGAACGACAACCTCTAAAACGACTGAGTCAGTTTTAGGTTCATATATTTAGAAAAATTTTACTTTTTCATTTACTTATAGTATAAAAAGTGGTATACTATATATAGGTAAATGGAGGTGAAATCACATGGAAAAAGCATATAAGTTTAGATTTTTATCCAACTAAAAACTCAAATAACAATATTAAATTGTACTTTTGGTTTGTGTAAGATATGTCTATAATCATTTTTTTAGATTTAAAAACAAGAGCTATATAACAAAGAGAAAAAAATCTATTTCATATAGTGAGTGTAGTAAAGAATTAACAGTTTTTAAAACAAGAGAAAGAATGGTTAAAAGATGTAGATAAATTTTTCTTTACAAAATTCTTTTAAAAGATTTAGATAAAAGCCTATAAAAACTTTTTTAGTGGAAGTGGCTATCCAAAGTTTAAATCTAAGAAAGATAATAGAAAAATCATACAGAACCAATTATACAAATAATAATATAGAGTTTTTTTAGATAAATGGATAAAAAGTACCTAAGTTAGAAGACTAAAAAAATAAGAGATAAAATAAAAACCACAAGGAAGAATAATAAATGCAACAATAACCCAAGTACCTAGTGGAAAATATTATATATCTCTGTGTTGTACAGATGTAGAAGTAGAAAAATTAGAAAAGTACAAATAAGAATGTTGGAATAGATTTAGGTATAAAAAACTTTTGCGATTACCAGTGATGAAATCTCAATAGAAAATCCAAAAATATTTACAAAAATCTTTGAATAAACTAGCAATATTACAAAGAAAACTATCACGAAAAACAAAAGGGTAGTTCAAATAGGAATAAAAGCTAGAATAAAAAGTGGCAAGATTATTTGAAAAGATATCAAATCAAAGAAAAGATTTTTTTGCAAAAGTTATCAACAGACTTAATAAGAAAAATATGATATTATCTGTATTGAAGACTTACAAGTAAAAAAATATGGTAAAAATCATAAATTAGCAAGAAATATTGTAGATGTATCATGGAGTGAATTTAATAGAAGACTAAGTTATAAAGCGAAATGGCATGGAAAAACAATAGTAAGAGTAGATAAATTTTTTGCAAGTAGTCAAATATGTAATTGTTGTGGATATAGAAATGAAGAAGTAAAAAGATTTAAGTGTGAGAGAATGGACTTGTCCAGTATGTGGAGCTGTACATAATAGAGATATAAATGCAGCCAAAAAAACATATTAAAAGAAGGACTAAAGATATTAGGTATAAGTGCTTAAATATACAATATATGAACCGTAGGAACTATGGGGATAGCTTGGTAAATTTGAGTTGGCTAACAGAAGCAACTACTACCCAAGAACCCCTGCGACTTCAGTCGCGGGAGGTTCAGACACAAGATGAGGAAAAAAATAGCAAGATGTAAAGGATATATAGCTGAGGTAAAAAAATGAAGAAAGACGTAAATGGCTTATCTTTTTAATACCTGTATTTATGACTGTTTTATCAATAGTAGTTAGTATAATTGGACTAATAGCACTTATAAAAGTATTATCAAAAGTAGGGTACTAAGGGGAGTTATGGCTATAAAAGTTAGATTAGAAAAAGAGGGACAATTAAAAAAATGCCTTTGTAGGTTTTAGCTGGACAACATTTTTTTCTTCGGATTTTTAGGGTTCCATTGTTCAGAGGAAAACTTAAAGATTTTTACTTATTTTTTTATGTTTTTTTCTTTGTAAAATTATCATTTTTGCAGTACTTGCAAAAAGAAATATTTGATATAGCTTATATTGGGATAGAAGAAAGTAAATTTGAAATTTCATATTATATAATAGTGCCTTTTTATCTTAATGACAGCACTATATCCAATAGATATTTTCTTAGCTTATTCATATAATAAATATTCTACAACTAATATGTTTAAAGAAGGTTTTTATCTTATCGAAAAATGATGAGTATTCAGCTGCAATTTTTAAAAGACTACACTTATTTACCTTTATACAGAAGAAGAATTTTGCTGATGAAGAACTTTTAAAAAGATATGAACAGCATGTTAAAAAAAGCTAGAAAGTCTGAAAAAAATAAATGTGTTGTAGCAATTATAATAATGGCTTTTATCAAGTATTCATAGCTGTTATATCATCACTACCAACTATATTTTTCATTTTTTTAACAATATCTAGTGTGTAATTCTAACAATTATTTCAGGTTTCACAGGAATAAGTATAAGTAAAAATAGGACTACTGCATACTATATTTTCTAATCTAAAAAGTCAAAAATAAGTGAGTTACGAATGTAGATTTTTAGATAAAAAAATCAAATAGAATGAGCCGAGTAAATGTCGACGTGTCTGAGCGTAGCGAGTTGGTCGAATTTACAGCGAATTCTTGATTTTTATCGTTAAGAAATCTACTCAGTAACGAACTATTTTTACTTTTTATATGCAATAGTCCTATTTATTTTTTAGAATACTGGTAATGCTTCAAGGAAAATGATATCTTTTCTATCTTTTGCATCTCCTTCAGCAAGGATAGCAGCCTTTGCCACAACATTTGCACCAGCTTTTTCAACTAATGTTTCAAGTGCTTTTTAAAGATTGCCCAGTAGAGATAACATCATCTACTAGGGCAACTCTTTTTCCTTTAATTTTTGTGCATCTATACTATTTAGATACAATTTTTTTGAGAACCATTAGTTGTTATAGAATCAACATCAACTTCAATAGGAGCTTCCATATAGGCTTTTTATACTTTTTCTAGCAACAATATATTCGTTTAAATTTAAAACTCTAGAAATTTCATAAGCCAATGGTATACCCTTTGCTTCAGCAGTTATTATAAAAATCAACATCTGGTAATTTTTTAGCTATCATAGGAGCAGTTTTTTTAACAATTTCAGTATCTCCTAAGATAACAAAAACTAGCTATTGATAAATCATAAGAAAGTTTAATTATAGGTAATTCTCTTTTAAGTCCAGCAATGTTTTAAAGTATAAGTCTTCATAATCTTCCTCCTTATCCTATAAAGACAAAAATATATTTAACAACTAAAGCTACAAGTAGACCAATAAAGGGGTCATTTGCAGCAGTAACTGTCATAGCAGTTGCAGCAACAACGTAATCTTGTGGTGTTCCTCCTGAAAATGCAAGAGAAGCATTTGTAGGTACTGTTACTATAGCTCCTAAAATAAATAAGAAACCATGAACAGAGTGCCCAGGAATATATTTACTAATCTTAGGTAATAAACCAAAGAATAAGATAACTGCCATTATTACCATCATAAGAACTCCACTATTTAAAGGGTTTGGTGCAGCAGCAGTAGCTGATATGATAGCTTCAACTGGTCCACCACCAAAAAGTGAAGAAACAGCATCAGCAAGTCCTGAGTATATAGTCAAATGATCTATATTAGCTTCATATTTTCCTGTCATAGAAGCTGTAATATTTCCAAAGGCTATATTAGCTCCAATAGTCAAACAAGCAAGAGCTAAAGAACCACGAATGACATTGAAATTTAAGATAGGTTTCTTTATTTCAATTTTTTTGTAATTTTCAACAATTCCACCACCAAAATCTATTTTGAAGATATTAGCAACTAAACTTGAAAATACAACACAGACTACTATAGTATAAACTAAGTTTTGTCCAAAAAGAAATAAGTTATAAAGGCTGATGCAATTGAACTAGCAGTAACAATTCTACTTTCTTTTAGCCCAGATAAAGCTATTCTGGCCAACATTATTCCAACTCCAGCCATCATTGCATTTATAATTGTTGAACCTGCAAAGTCAACTATTATAGAAAGAGTTCCAGTAAGTCCTAAAAATAACCATAGTTATACCTGAAAATAAAATTATTGAAAGTCTTTCTCTAATATCCTTCCCTAACATTCCAGCAAGAGCTATTGTTTCAGCTTGGAATGAAATTGGTATAACAGAACCATATAACAGACAAGCAACCGCACCAACAACAAAACCAAAAAGCAGTTGGAACAGAAGCAAAACCATAAGTAGCAGCTAAAAGAGCTTGAGGAATACCATTTAAAACAACTCCTAAAAGCAGCAAGTACATCACTAAGTGTCATAGAAAACTCCTTTTTAATTTATTTAATATATATTAATATTCTATGGGAGAAATGATTAATTGTCAAGGAAACTTATGCTATAATAAAAATAAACAAATTAGCTTTGGAGGATATATGAAAAAGCATAAAAATATAATGATACAAGGTACAGGCTCATCAGTTGGAAAAAAACATTAATGGTAGCAGGTTTATGCAGAATATTTTGCACAAGATGGATATAGAACAACACCTTTTTAAATCTCAAAAATATGGCACTGAATTCTTTTGTAGATATAGAAGGCTTAGAAATGAGTAGAGGAACAGTTATTCAAGCAGAAGCAGCTTATGAAATTCCAAGAGCCTTTTATGAATCCTATTTTATTAAAACCTAATTCTGATAATAATTCACAGGTAATAATAAATGGAAAGGTTGCATATACTGTTGATGCTAAAACTTACTTTTTCGAATTCAAAAGATTTAAAAAATAGCTTTAGATTCTTATAAAATAATATAGAGGCTAATTTTTGACATAGCAGTTTTAGAAGGTGGAGGTAGTCCAGCTGAAATAAATTTAAGAGAATATGATTTAGTAAATATGGGTATGGCTGAACTTGTAGATGCACCCGTTATATTGGTGAGAAATATAGATATAGGAGGAGTATTTGCTTCAATCTATGGAACAGTGATGTTATTAGATGAGCAAGATAGAAAGAGAATAAAAAGGGTTATATCATCAATAAATTTAGAGGAGATAGTGATTTATTAAAACCTGCTATTGAAATTTTAGATAAAAAAATTTAAAGATGAAGGCTTGGATATAAAATTTTTTTAGGTGTATTGCCTTATGCTGATTTAAGAATAGAAGAAGGGATAGTTTATCTGATGAAGATAAAAGAGTTTATTTAGATAATAAAGAATATATAAATATCTCTGTTATTAAAACTAAAAAGATGTCAAATTTTACTGATTTCCATGCTTTTAAACAGTATGATGATGTAAGACTTAAATATGTATATGATGCTAAAGACTTAGGAAATGAAGATATAATTATTTTTCCCTGGAAGTAAGAATACTATCACAGACTTAGAGGACTTGAAAGAAAGAGGTATTTTTTTGAAAAAGTAAAAGAGTTAAAAAGAAAAAGGGAAGTATTGTGGGTATCTGTGGTGGTTTACAGATGTTAGGGAAAAATCTATGATCCTAAACATCTTGAAAGTGATATTTTTAGAAACAGAAGGTTTTAATTTTTTTGACTATGAAACTACTTTTTGATGAAATAAAAAAAGACTGAGCAAGTAATAAAAAGACTAGAACTAACAGAGGGATATTAAAGGATTTTTACTAACTATGAAGTAAAAAGGTTATGAAATTCACCAAGGAATATCAACTTTTGATAGTCCAGTGATTTGTAAAGATAGAATTTTTGCTACATATATTCATGGAATTTTTGATAATTCAAAGTTTACTAATGATTTTTTTAAATATAGTAAGAAGAGAAAAATATGCCAGAACAAAAAGAAATTTTTCTTTTAACGAATTTAAAGAAAAAGGAATATGATAAGTTGGCAGAGCTTCTAAGAAAAAAATTTAGATATGGAAAAAAATATGAAATAATGGAAAGAAAAATAAAAGATATTATATTTTTATCACTAATGATATAAAAATTTTAGACTAAAATATTTACTAATCTTTTTAAAATATGTTATACTATCAACTAAATTAAAAAAATAGGAGACATAAAAAAAGATGGAAAGTATTTATAAGATAGTTGATGCCGTTAATGGCTTTGTTGTGGGGAAAAATATTTTTAGTTTTCATGTTAATAGGAGCAGCCTTATATTTTTTTCTTTTTAAAAACTAAATTCATGCAATTTAGATTATTTCATAAAATAGTAAAAAGTTTTTATTCAAAAATGAAAAAGGTAAAAAGGTGGTATAAGTTCACTAGAAACATTTTTCTTAGAGTGCAGCTTGTAGAGTTGGAGCAGGAAACATTGCAGGGGTAGTTGCAGCAATTTCAGTTGAGTGAATAGGGAGCTATATTTTGGATGTGGTTAGTTGCAATGCTAGGTTCAGCAACAGCTTTTATTGAATCAAAGCTTTAGCAGTTATTTATAGAAAAAAGAAAAGATGGTTCTTATACAGGAGGAACACCATTTATCATAGAAAAAGACTAAATATGAGATGGTTAGGAATTATCTATGCACTAGCATCAGTAGTATGTTACTTTGGAGTAACACAAGTTATGTCTAACTCTATTACTAGTTCAATAACTTCTGTATATACTTGGGGAGCAGAAAATAAATTCTTAAATTTACAAAATATATCATCAATAGCTGTAGCTGTTATGGTTGCCTATGTAATATTTTTAGTAGTTCTAAGAAAGACTCTATTATAGAATCTTTAAATAAGATAGTTCCATTTATGGCGATTATATATGTTGTCGCAGTTATTTATATCTTAGTTATAAATTTAACAAATATACCATCAATGATAGGAACAATTTTTCTCTCAAGCTTTTTGGAGGAAAAAGAAATATTTGGTGGAACATTTGGAGCAGTTGTTATGAATGGAGTTAGAAGAGGACTATTCTCTAACGAAGCAGGAAGTGGAAACTCAAACTATGCAGCTGCAGCAGTTCATATAGATAACCCTTCAAAACAAGGAATGGTACAAGCTTTAGGAGTATTTATTGATACCTTAGTTATCTGTAGTGCAACAGCATTCATAGTTTTACTTGTACCTGAAAGTACAATAGCAGGTTTATCAGGAATGGGACTTTTCCAAGCAGCTATGACTTATCACCTATCTTCAATAGGAGCACCTTTTGTTGTGATTCTAATGTTCTTCTTCTGTGTAAGTACTATACTTGCAGTAGCTTTCTATGGTAGAAGTGCAGTTAATTTTATACATGAAAGTAAATATTTAAATATAGGATATCAAGCTATATTAATATTGATGATATATATTGGTGGAATAAAACAAAGATATGTTCATTTGGTCTTTAGCAGATTTTGGTTTAGGAATAATGACAGTTATAAATATTTTTAGTTATAATACCTATTGCAAAAACCAGCTTTAGATGCATTAAAAAAATTATGAAAAAGAATTAAAATAAATAGATTGACTTATTCTTATTTTATTGCTAATATATGAGCAAGTTAGTACAGAAAAATGTACAAAAATAAGAAGGAGGAAAAATGAAACGTAAATTAATAATGGTACTTATGTTTTGCATTAATGTCATTCTCACTTTTTGCAGCTAAGACTAATAAAAAAAGGAAGATGTTAAAGTTCCAAATATTGTTCTTCAAGACCAATATGGGAAAAACATAATCTAGCAGATTACAAAGGAAAGGTAGTTGTTATAAACTTTTGGGCGACTTGGTGTGGATATTGTGTTAGAGAAATGCCAGACTTTGAAAAAGTATATAAAAGATTTGGTTCAAATTCAAAAGATGTAATAATCATAGGAATTGCAGGATAAAAATCTAAGTTAAATGCTAACAATGTAGACGTGTCAAAGGAAGAAATAACAGCATTCTTAAAGAAGAAAAATATAACTTATCCTACTTTAATGGATGAAACAGGAAAAAAACTTTTTGATGATTATGGAGTAAGAGCTTTCCTACAACTTATGTAATAAATAAGAAAGGATTCCTTGAAGGATATGTCAGTGGAGCTATAACTGCAGATCAACTAAAGAAAGCAATCAACGAAACTTTTAAAGAAATAGTGATATAAAAAGAAGCTTTACAGCTTCTTTTTTATATTCTTTATTGATTTTGAAAAAAAGTAAAAAGTAATAAGTAAAAATTGTAGAAAGCCAAATAGCCTTTCAAAAGAAATCTTCCTAAAAATATTGAAAGAGTTGCACCTATAATAAATGATAATATCATACTTAAATGGCTAAAGAAATTCTCAGTTTATTATCATCTCTAGTTCTTAAAAATCTAACAAAATTAGCTGAAGCTTGTTTAACATGGTTAGTACAGAAAAGGAGTAGCCATTCCCATACCATGTGCTTTCTCAAAAGTATTAAATTGCATTGCAGCAGTAAAAGCTATAGGGAAATTGGTAAATTCATGAGGGCAGTTTCAGGAATAAATCCTAAACATATAGTTACAATAATGCTAAAAATTAATAATATTCTTTCCCATATAAGAAAAGATGTTTTATTAATTTTTTTAGAGATAAGTTCAGCTGTTATTATTCCACAGAAATAAGCTAAAAATGTAGAAGTGCATTTTTTTATAAAAGCAGTATCCCAAGTTGCAATTCCCAATGATAGAAATACTAAGTTTCCTGTTTGAGCATTTACAAAAACTCTACCTCTTAAAGAAAGTAAAGCCACCAAAAATCCAGCAATCATCATTAACATACAGAAAAAGCCAAAGTCTTTCATTTGGAGCAAATTCTTCTTTATTGTTAAAAATTTGTGTAAATTTTCTTTTTATTCATATCTCATCCTTTTTATATTTTTGTAAGTCTTGTTTTATTCAAAAAGCGTCCACAGAATGAACGCCTTTTTGTCCTATTTTTATCAAATAAATGTTGTATTTAAGTAGCAAAAGCTACTATTAAATTATATATTATAACTCTTTACTTGTCAAATAATATATTCTGTATATGGTCTATTTAAATATAATTAGATTTGTGATATTATATAGATAAATTTTGAGATGTATGATAGAGGTAAGAAAAATGAAAGTTAAAATAAATAATATAGACTTATTCAAAGTAAAGGATAATGAAAATACATATTATGGTTTTTCTCAAGAGTGGTATAAAGATGAATGGCAAAAGAAGAGCAGGTTGTGGAGCAACAGTAGCTTCAAAGTATAATAAACTATTATAATCAAAAGATAATTTTAAAAGAGTTGGAATTTCAGATGCCTTAAAAATAATGGAAGAATTATGGAACTATCTTCTTCCAACTGAACAAGGTTTAAATTCAATAAAATTATTCTATGATGGAATCAAAAGTTATTATGATGATAAAAAAGTTACTATAGATTATATAAATGTGGATATAAAAATAAAGTTAGTTTAGAAGAAATAATTAAATTTATATGTAAAAATTAACTGAAGATAGACCACTTGCTTTTTAAATTTATGCAATGGAGAAAAATAATCTAGATAAATGGCACTAGGGTAGTTGTAGTAGAGATGTTTGAAGAAAATGGAGAACACTTTTTAAATATAATAGATGATAAAGAAATCATAAAAATAAATTTATCTCTATGGTATAGAACTATAAAAAAATGATGGTGGCTTCATAACATTTAAATAAAATTTTTAAAAATTATAGTTGAAATTATATTAAATAACTGCTATTATTGTTATAGAGTAAAATTATTTTTAAATAATTTTTAAAAATGACTTTAATAATTATGTGGACTAAAGGTAATTTTATTAAATTTTATTAAATTCAGGAGGTTTCAAGAATGACTGATATTCAAATTGCACAAGCAGCAAAAAGGAAAACATTGTAGAAATTGCTAAAAATTAGGGTTAACAGAGGACGATATAGAACAATACGGAAAATATAAAAGCTAAAGTTAATTTAGATGTTCTTCAAAAATAAATAGACCTAACGGAAATTAATTTTAGTAACATCAATAACACCTACTCCAGCAGGGGAAGGAAAATCTACTGTAACTATAGGGCTTACTCAAGCTTTAAACAAGATTGGTAAATTATCATCAGCAGCTATAAGAGAACCATCTTTAGGATGCAGTATTTTGGAATGAAAGGTGGAGCAGCAGGTGGAGGATATGCTCAAGTTGTTCCTATGGAAGATATCAACCTACATTTCACTGGAGATATGCACACCAATAGGGTATAGCTCATAACAATCTCTGCTTGTATAGATAACCATATCAATTCTGGAAAATGCATTAGGAATTGATATAACTAAAAATAACTTGGAAAAGAGTTGTTGACATGAACGACAGAGCTCTTAGAAACATTGTTATAGGGACTTGGTGGAAAAGCTAATGGATATCCAAGACAAGATTCTTTCAAATTACAGTTGGATCTGAAATAATGGCAATACTTTTGCTTATCTAACTCAATAACTGAATTAAAAGAAAAAAATCAAAAATATAGTTTTCGGAACTTCATTAGACGGAAAACTATTAAGAGTTGGAGATTTACATATAGAAGGAGCAGTTGCAGCACTTCTTAAAGATGCTATAAAAACCTAACTTAGTTCAAACTTTAGAAAATACTCCAGTATTTATCCACGGAGGACCTTTCGCTAATATAGCTCACGGATGTAACTCTATACTAGCTACAAAAATGGCATTAAAATTAACTGACTATGTTGTTACTGAAGCAGGATTCGCGGCAGACTTGAGGGCAGAAAAATTCATAGACATCAAATGTAGACTTGGTGGATTAAAACCTGATTGTGCTGTTATAGTTGCAACAGTTAGAGCTTTAGAACACCACGGAAAAGGTGACTTAAAAGCTGGTCTTGAAAACTTAGATAAACATATAGATAATATATATAAATATAAATTACCATTAGTTGTTGCAATTAACAAATTCGTAACAGACACTGATGAACAAATTGATATGATAGAAAAATTCTGTAACGAAAGAGGAGCGAAGTTTCTCTATGTGAAGTTGGGCAAAAGGTGGAGAAAGGTGGAATAGACCTTGCTGAAAAAGTTTTTAAAGCAATGAGATAATAACAAAGTTGAATTTGATTATTTCTATGATGAAAACTTAACTATCAAAGAAAAATTGATCTGTAAAGAAATCTATGGAGCAGATGGAGTTATATTTGACCTGCAACTAAAAAGTATTTGATACAATAGCAGCTGAAGGTTTAGAAAAACTTCCTGTATGTATGTCAAAAACTCAAAAATCTATTTCTGATAATCCAGCATTATTAGGAAAACCAAGTGGATTTAAAGTAACTATCAACGATTTACGTCTAGCAGTTGGAGCAGGATTCGTTATAGCTATGGCAGGAGATATCATAGATATGCCAGGATTACCTAAGAAACCATCAGCAGAAGTAATAGATATAGATGAAAATAGAGTTATCTCTGGATTATTCTAAGAAGATTTTTCAATCCTAATAATATAAATAAAATTGAAGCTGTTGCAGATTTTGTAACAGCTTCTTATACTATATATTCAATTTATTTTTCTTTATACTAGTCATGAAATCATTGTAGTGTTCAGGAAATATTTTTTATAAGTTTAGCATATTCATCAGAAGTTTTTAATTCTAAGATAGCATTTGAGGAATTCTTTAGTAAGTTTAGCATCAGATTTTCTAAAAAAGCAATAGCTGCCTTAGGGCTTTTTATCCTTTATAGTATCAATCTTTTTAATACCTTTCATAGTTTTTAAGTATTCAGTAGCTGATGTACTAGCAATTATAGCACCATCAATTTTTGATTTTTGTAAATCTAAAGCTTCTGTAAAGCTGTTATACAGTCTTAGATTAGAACCATTTTCTTTAGCAAATTGTTCTTGTATAGTTCAAGTTGAACTCCTATAGTCTTACCTTTTAAATCATTTTTAGTTTTAAAAAGTACTTTTACTATTACTATAACATCATGACCACTTTCAAAAATATGTAAGGTACAGAGAAAGAAACAGCTTTTTCTCTTTTCAGGAGTTGCAGACATTCCTGCAATTACAGCATCAATCTTTTTCATTTTGAAGAGCAGGTAATAGACCATCAAAACTCATATTTTGCCATTTTGTTCATAACCCTAATTTTTTACCTAAAAGTTCCATAAACTCAATATCAAAACCTACCATTTTATTATTTTCAAAAGGTATTCATAAGGTTTAAATTCCGCATTAGTTCCAACATATAGTTTTTAGCAGCAAAAAGATAAAGTAGACAAGATTAACATTAACATAGCAATTATTTTTCATAATTTTCTCCTTTTTATTTCTTAAATTTGTTGTTAAATTCTTCTTTTTATTTCTTTCAAAAATATCATTGTTTTCAAAGATATCAATACAAAGAAAGAGCCATAGCTAAAGAGGCTCTTTCATACCTTTATAAGCTTCCTCTTGTATAGTTGCAGTAGCAAACTCAATAGTGTGTCCAACCAAGTGTTTAGTAGTCAATGGGAAATAAGGGTGGATTGTGGGACAACAATGGCTAACATCTCCCATATCTGTTGAACCAAAACCTTCTCTGTCTCTTATATCATTAACTCCTAGCTCTCTTAAATTTTCATATAGAGCCATTAATTTTTATTTGTAACAAGGTTAGCGAGCTTGTTTCATAATTTGTTATTTCAAGTTCAGTTCCACTTGCTAAAGCAGCTCCTCTTGCACAATTTTTTACTCTTTCAACCAAGCCTTTTAAATAGTCAAGTTCTTCAGCTCTAACATAGAAGTTTGCTACAGCTAGATCAGGTATTATATTGGCAGCTTCTCCACCTTTTGAGATAATCCCATGTATTCTAGCAGTTGATAAAGTTTCTTGCCTTAAAGCATTTATAGAATTAAATAGATTTAAGACTCCATCAAGAGCATTTATTCCTTCATGAGGAGCAGCTGCAGCATGGGCAGTTTTTCCTTTGAAAGTAAACTGTAGAGCTTCCATAGCATGAGAAGTACCACTTCTATAGTGAGTTTCACCACAAGGATGAACTGACATAGCAACATCAATATCATTAAAAACTCCAAGTTTAGCCATATCAACTTTAGCTCCATTAGTTTCTTCAGCTGGAGTACCTATCACTTGAATTTCACCTTGTAAATTAAATTCTTTCATAAATTCCTTTACTATGATAGCAGTTGAAATACTTGTAACTCCGTAGGCATTATGACCGCAACCATGTCCAATCATAGGAAGAGCATCATATTCAGCAAGAATAGCAATTTTAGAGATGAGAACCATTTTTAAAACTAGCTTTATAAGCAGTTTCTATATTGCAAAAAGCCTTTTCAACTTGGAAATCATATTTTTTAAAATATCTGTATGAGCTAAACAAGCCTTATATTCTTGTAAACCCTAGTTCAGGATTATTGTAAAGATACTCATTTAATTCTTTTAATTCATTCCTGTATTTGTTGAAAAGCTCCGATAAAAATTTCTTTTTCTTTTTTCCATAAAAACCTCCTAAAATTTTTAAATAAAAATCAGTTCAACATTGAATGCTAAACTGATTAATATTTTTATATAACAAAATAGATAGTTAAATAACTACTAAAATAGTTACAAGTATTAAAAATAAAAGTTATACTAAAAATCAAGGCATAATTAGTCCCTAGCATACAATTAGATAAGTTATTCAATTTTTAAAACTAATAAATTTTCCTTATCCTTGATTTACTAAAAGACATCTTATACCTCCCTTTTTAAAAATTATTTTCATTATAATATCACAGTGAGAAGTGAAAGTCAAATATTTTTATTATTTTTATTTCACAACCAAAAGTGAGTTAAGATAGCTTGATAGATTAAGTTAGCAACTAATCTTGAAGTTCTATCATCATAATCATATCTTGGACTGATTTCTGCAACTTCTAATGTTAAGTTCTTTTTAGTCTTTTGCAATATAATTTAAAAAGTCCTATAGCTTGGTTGGGCCAAATACCAAATGTTTGAGGTGCACTAACTCCAGGTGCACAAGTTATGTAGAATACATCTGTACAAATAGTCAAATGTATATAGTCATTTCTTTTCTAAGATAGGAGTGATATTTAAATCACTTAGTTTTTAAGATATCTTCAGCTAGTAATAAGTTACTCCAAATTTTGAGCTCTTTCAAATAATCTCTTTGTATTAGAGAATCTTTGTATTCTATAACAGTGTAGTCAAATTTTATATTATTTTTGACAGTCATCTGCTATTTGATAGAACATTGTTCCAGAGTTTGCTCCTTTAGCATATTCTCTCATATCAAAGTGAGCATCAAACTTATTATCCCAATTTTAGGATCTTTAGTTTTAGTTTTAGCATAAGATAAAAATTCCATTGTATGTTCCATAGACAATCATCATGTCCTCCACCCATACATATACAAAAATAATCTTTAGATTTTTAATTTTTGCAACAACATCTGCTAATTGTATTTGAGCTTCTTCTAATTTACCATCTACAACATCTATAGGGTCTTTTTAAATCCATAGAATTTAATATCTGATCAAAGATAGGGAAATTAGAAAGAGCACTTTTTAAATGTTTCCAACCATCAGCAGCTCCTAATCTTCCGTTGTTTCTTCTGATTCCTTCATTAGAGTTATAACTAACAAAAACATACTTTTTACCATTATATTCATCTTGCATTAATTCGTCTAAAGTCTTAACTTGTATAACTTGATAGCTATTCTTAAAATATCACTATCATTACCCGTCAACACGTCCTCCAGTATTCCATTTTTGTTCTCCTTCTATAAATAAAATATTTAAAATAACAATTCTTCATATAAGTTATTTACCCATTATAGTACATTGATCTATATTTGTAAAGTATTAATTAACTAATAGAAGGAACTGTGTAAATTCTAAAAAGTAAAAAATAGTTCGTTACTAGGTAGGTTTAGAAAATTTTCTTTGAGAAATTTAATTTGCAACAACCCACTATAAAAATTAATTCTTTTCTTATTTCTTTTGTTTCTTATAATCTTCTTCTTCCACTAAGCTTTCTTTTGTTTGTGCTCCTTTGTTTAAAACATCTGATACAGCATTATATTTTTCTACATATATATATGTTTTTTTAAATTTTAATGGGTATATCTATTATCTTTCCATTATCTAGTTACTTTTCTATATAACTGTAAAATCTCCTGTTATTATTATTTCCTTGGTCATATACATATGTAATCTGAATCAGAGTTTAGTATTAATAGCATACTCTTTGCCATTACTATTTATTTTATTGTTGAAGATAAAAATTTTACATTATAATATGGTTCTTTTCACGATTTCTATAATGATTTCTTAAATCCTTATATCCTCTCCTGCTTCAGAGGCTTTCATTATCAGAAATTTTACTAGACTTGCTGATATAGATATCACTATTTTTATAATTTTCAATTTGATATGTATATTCTATGTTGTACATGCTGTTAAAAAAATATTAAAATTATTAATACTAAAAAACTTTTCATTTATTTTCCTCCTATTCTTTTTCTTGGGTTCTTTGATCTTTCCATCTTTCAAATATACTTCTCCTTATCTTTTTACATCATTTTTATCTTATACTCCTGTTCAGGTACCTATTTCTTTCCCATCATTTTATATCTAAAGAAATGTAACATTGCTGCTCCATATGTTAAGACATGGCTATGCCAATTTATCATGTTAATTCTTTAACAAGTAACTTAAGAAAATTTTTTAGGCTACCTATAAAAATTAATTATTTCTTTTATAATTTTTCAACTGTTCCACTAAATATTTCTTTTCCACTTCCTCCAGCATTGTGTATCTGAGGTTACTATATCTTCCCTGTATACTGTCTTCTTAAATGAAAGTGGGATATCTATTATTGTTCCATCATCTATTGTACTTTTCCTATATAGGCTTTAAAATCATCTGTTATTACTACTCCTTGTTTATATACATATATATTTCCATCATCATTAGAGCTATTTTTTTATTATATGTTGCTTATCTTTATACTATTTTATTGTTGAAGACAATATTTTTAATCTCATGATGATTTGTAGCATTACTCTTTTACATCATATATGTATATATAATTTAAAGGAGAATTTTCTTCTTCATCTACTAAATTAGCTTTTATTGGTTTTATCATTATTATAATTTGTTGAAGTAAATCTATACATGTAATACACATGAAGTAAAACTAATAAAGACACTAAGCCTGTAAATATTTTTCATTATTTACCTCAACACCTTTTTCTTGTGTTTCTTTTATCTCCATCTTTCAAATATGCTTCTCATATCTTTTTCCGTCCATTTAGCCTATCTTATATTCATATTTGGGCTGCCATTTCTTTTTCCCATCATTTTGTATCTAAAGAAATGTCATTTAACTGCTCATATATTAGATAGCTATACCAATTTATCATTAATCTCTTAATAAGTAACTAAGAAAATTCCTTAGGCTACTATAAAAATTAATTATTACTTATTTTCTTTTCCATTCTCCTATACTCATCTATTTATTTCCACTAAATAAAATCTTCTCTTGTATCTTGATTTAAGGTGTCTAAGAAATTTATTTATTTTATACAGATATATCTTTTAGAATTGGTGGTGGAAAATTAATTATTCTTCATCTTAATCATTCTTTTCTATATAAATAGTAAATGTATCGCTATTTATTTTTATTCCCTGACTTAATATTTCTAGATTACTGCTTTTTCTTTGATTTTTTTATTTATATTTTGCTCTCCTATTATAATTTTCTGGCTCTAAAATTTTATTCCTTTATTAGTTGTCTCTTTCTTTCCAAATAATGAAATATAATCTAAATAAGGTTTAAATCAAATTATTTTGTACATTTCCATGAAGTTCTATTGTTTCATTAATTTCTTTCATTTTGACCTATTATATAACTGGATAGTAATTGTTCCAAACCTTAGTAGATGTACAATTTGTTAATATAAAAATTACAACAAATAAAAATATTATTTTTTTCATTTTACCTCCTCGGAACATAATTAGTTCTTAATCTTTTATCTATCATTTCTTCTATAGTACTGTGAGTGACCAAGGAATAGGTTTTTATTTACATCAGTTTTCTTTCATAAATTTCTTTTTTCTCATTATAATTTATAATCTTTAAAAGATTATAGTTAACTAGATAATTTTGCCAGCCCTCTACATTTGGTTTATTCTAAATACTTTGAACATTATCATCTGGATTTACTTGTGTACTAAAATTTATTAATGAGTGGTTTCCATCCTTTTTTTTCTTCGTTTTCTTCATTAAATTTATGAAAGTGGAATTTTGAATTTAAATCATTAACCATATTTGAATTGTTATTGCAATTCCAACTAGCTTGAATTTTTCTAATTATATACTAATAATTCTTTCCTTTATCACTCTTATATAACGAGTATTGCTGCATTATATCTTATTGTTCCCTTGCTGCTGCTCCATATATTGAACCTGGCTATACCAATTCATTGTATTTAATCTCTTTTAATAAGTAGCCTAAGAAAATTCCTTAGGCTACCTATAAAAATTAATTATTTCTTTTGTTTCTTATAATCTTCAACTGTTCCATTAAATGTTTCTTTTCTTGGAACACCTTTACTAAAAGCATCATCTAATCCACTATATTTTTCTATTTTTATATCAAATTTTAATGAATATCTATTATTTTTCCATTATCTAGTTCTACTTTTCCTATATACATAGTAAAATCATTATTTATCTTAATATTTTGTTCTAATAAACTAATTGTATACCTATATTTTCTATCTACATTTACAATATACTCTTTTATTATTATATATAACTTTTTGCAGTTGGAACAGTATTTTATATAATGTTTATTCATTCCACTATTTCTTTTATCGTAAAGCTGAGTATATGTTCAATCAATGATTTTTCATCAAGAGATTTTCTAAATAGGTACTAATATATACATATTCTTTATAATCTGCATTTATATTATTTAATGGTTTAGGATAATAAGAATATTGTATTACTAGTACATCCTGTTAATATAAATAATAAAATTATTAATAGTATTTTTCATTGAAATGTACCTTTCTTATTTATTTTTATAGTTCTTTACTTTAATTTTATTTCTCTAATAAACAGTCTAATATATAAAATTTACTCACTCTTCATCCAACCATTTTCTTATATTCTTCCAACGTGTGTTATAGCTGATTAAACTTTTGCCATTTTGGGTTTATAGCTAGGTACTTCCTTTTGTTATATATATATATTTTTAAAATGTAAAGGGGAAGTTTAATTATTTCTCCTGTATCTAATTCTGTTTACCAAGGTATAAACTACAAAAATTCATCATCATTATATTTTACACCATTTTAATATATCAATATATAAATATTCATCTATCATCATTTTGTGATTTTGAATATGGAGTATATATTCTCTATTATCTTTTATTATTTTTATTTTATTGTCTAATAATTTTTGGTCCTATGTGTATATTTCTTGCATCTTGATTTTCCAAAATGATGATAAGAAATAGTATTCATTATTTTCGTCTATGGACTGTCCAACTATATTTATAGTCTTTCTCTATCAGTTTGATAACTATACTGTTTGATCTATCATGACACAGTATTAAAATTAATACACTAAAATTATTACTATTATGCCATTGGTATACACCTACCTTATTTATTGCTTTATTTTTCTATTTTTGAATTTTACCTATTTTCTTTATCTTTCATAAAAATGGCCTTCTACGATATTTTTATATTCTGTCATAGAGACGACTTTTAAATGTTACAGACTTTTCAAAAATTTTCATAAAATTCTCCTTTAAAACTTAGATTTACCATTTCATTTGTAATTTCTCTATACTAACTGGTTTGATTATTCGCATCAGCTCAACATCATATCTCCTTGTAGTTTTTATCTATTATACACTATTTTGATTTAAATTTTAAAATTTGATATAAAATATTAAGAAGCTATTGCAAAAGTGTAAAAATTTTTAACTAAAGTAAAATAAATGGAGTTACAGATGGAGAGTACTAGATAAAAATCAAATAGAATGAGCCGAGCAAATTCAGGAGTGTTTGAGTGTAAGCGAGTTTCCTGATTGCAGCAGATTCTTGATTTTATCGTTAAGTTACTCAGTAACGAATTATTTTTACTTTACTATTGCAACAGCCCTTTTTATTTTTAAATATTATAGTCTTTATCGTTTTGAGTTCTTCCATTAACTCTTCATCAACAGATATATCTTCTTCATACATACTTCTAATGACTCTTTCAAACGGAAGGATACCTACAGACAAGAATAGACCTTTGGTAAAACCATTCTAAAAGTTTTTAGTTTTATTAGAAAACTCATCTATCTTTTTGTCTCCCTAGTGGTAAAGTTACTAAGGCATCTGAACCAGGCCAAACTTTTGTCTGTTGGTGTTTTAATTGACTTATCAATAGCTCTTTAACATTATCTTTCAACAGTGTAATAGTAGATTCCTATCTTTTCAAAGAATTTTTCTAGAAGTCTAACTGAGTGTCATTTTATATGTAATATTATAAGTTTTAAATTTTTCACTATCAGTGTCATTCATATTTCTTATTTCATTCATTATTTAGCCCCTTTCTTTTAAACCACTCAAAAACTCCTTTTTAATTTTAGCAGCTGTTGTGTATAAAGCTATCAACAACAGAATATAATATAGGAATTAAAACTAGTGTTAAAATAGTTGAGAAAGATAATCCAAATATTACTGTGATAGCCATGCCTCTATGAAATTCTAGAACTTCTCACTAAACCTAAAAAGCCATAGGTATCATACCGAAATATAGTTGTCATTGTTGTCATAAGTATAGGGTCTTAATCTTGTTTCTACAAGAATAGATAATTGCATACTCTTTATCATAACCCCGAGTTCTCATAGTCTTAATAAAGTCTATAAGCACTATGGCATTGTTAACAACGACTCCCAGCAAGTAGGATTACACCTATCATAACCATTATATCTATAGGTTGTCTTAAAACCTAAGTCCCCAAATAACTCCAATTAAGCTAATGGTATAGAACCTATTATTATAAATGGTGATATAGAAACTTTCAAATTGTGCACAAGTAAAAGCATATATCAAGAAAATTGAAATAGATAATGCAAATGATAACTGACTCATAGTCTTTTGCATATTTTCAGATTGTCCACCCCAACTGTATGAAATAGATGAGGAGGATTTCTAAATTATTAAATTCTTCAATTATCTTTGATTGTATAGTTTCCTAGACCAACTCCACCATCATTACCAGAAATAGTAACAGTATAGATACCATTTTTCTTTCTTATTTCAGAGTTCCTTCTGCATATTGTAAAGTTGCAGCATCTGATAACTTAACAATTTATTATCTCCAACTTTAATATTTAAAGAAGATAAAATATTTATATCATTTCTCTTTTTCTTTAGGAAGTCTGACTCAAAAACATCAATTTCTTCACTATCTGTTTTAAAGTTGCAGTATTAGCTTTATCTCCACCCTAGCATATAGTAACTTATGTTTGAGCAATAACAGTAGGACTGATTCCATAACTTGCTATTTTATCTCTATCTATATTTAATCTTAATTCTATAATTCCTGGATCAAGAGTTGAAGATATATCAGCCATTTCATCATAACTTTGTAATTTTTTCTAAAGCTGTTTACCAAACTTTTTGATTTCATCTTAGTTAGAACCTTGTAATAAGAATTCAATATCTTTACTTGTTTTCCACCAGAGAAATTGGTTAGCATAGATATTCTTGCATCTAAAACTTTAGAAGCTTTTTTCTTATGTCATCCATAATTGTAAATACACTTTTCTTTCTTGTATTCTTCTTTTACCAACATTGGCATTAACAGAAATACTAGATGTACTTACTAACATCAAATAACTTTTGAGTATGAGGATCATTTTTAACAATTTCTTCTAGTTCTCTTGCTATTCTTTCAGCCTTAGCTAAGTCAGTCCTTTTTGTAGTTCAGCTAGTCATTGAATATTTTCCTTGGTCTTGTTTAGGCATAAATTCAAATTTTAATAATTTAGGATTATACAAAAACACTGAAGAAAAATAGAACTACCATGATAAGAACAGTTAAAAGCCTTTATGAGAAATAGCCTTATTAATTATTTTTAAATAAAATCCTTTTACTTTTTAAATAGTCTACCATCTTCAGATTTCATTGATTTTCTATTTAAAAATCTACTTGCTAACATAGGTATCATAGTTATTGCCACTATAATATGCAACAAGGTTAGAGAAGATTATTGCATAAGACATGTCTCTAAAGGAATTCTCTTGCAAGCCCTGGAATAAATAATATAGGTAGGAAAAACTACTATAGTTGTTAAAGCTGAAGCTATAACAGAGAAAGTAACTTCTTCTGTACCATTTTCAGCAGCTTCTCTAACAGGAGAATTCAATTCAGTTATATGCCGATAGATATTATCACAACAACCACCGAGTTATCGTAGCATACCAACCCCTATTGAAAGTCCCATAAGTGAAATCAAGTTAAGTTGTACCTCTCATTGATAAGAAAGGCAAAAAGTAAATACTATTGCAACAGGAAGTGCTAATGAAATTAGCTACAGTTGTTCTGAAAAGCTCTTTAAGAAAGCAAATAAGATTATAGTAGCTAGTACTAGTCCTTGTACAGCAGAACTAGAAACATTTGAAATTGAACTATTAATATTTTCGAAGCATCCATTTCTATACTATATTCTGTACCAGCTGGCATATATGGTTTCATTTCTTCTATAACCTTTAAAAAGCAGCATTATTCAATGTTATTGTATCTCCATCAGAAGATTTTTGCAATAGAACTACTACTGCTTCTTTTCCATTAAGATATCCTACATTGTCTAGCATCTTCTGTTGTCAATACAACATCAGCTACATCTTTTTAATCTTAAAGTATTACCATTAGAACTTATTAATATATTTTTATATTGATCTATGTAGTCTAAATCTCCCATAAATCTGATGATCATATCCTTATTACCTGTAGATAATTTACCTATAGGATATGTTGCAACAGATGTTCTATATGTATATAGTTCCATAGGTGATAAATTATATGAAGCTAACTTTATCACTATCAACTTGAATTTGTAGTTGTTTATCAAGATTACCAAAGATATCAACTTGTCCCAACTCTGGTAAACTTTCAAGTCTAGGTTTTAATTGTTCTTTAATAAAAAGTTGTAAGTGCAGTTTTACTATCAGCATTAAAAAGCTATAACAGCTGTCATGTTACCTGAAGCAGCCTCTACTTTTTCTAATTAATGAGTATTTGCATCACTAGGTAAACTATTTGTTATTTTTGAAACTTCTCTTTGAATTTGAGTAACTTTTCTCATCTGTATCAACTCCATAGTCAAAGTTTACAACAACAGTAGAACTACCATGAGCGATACAGTTTGTATCTTATCAATAGCATCTACATTTGAAAGAGAGTCTTTAATGTGACCTGAGTTCCACGTCCTCACTAACAGCACCACTCCAGTGGTAGAATATTGTGACAACGGAATATTTATGTCTGGTATCAATTCTTTTTCATTGAGAACATTGCAAGTAGTCCAATGAAAAATAAATGATAACATTACCATTGTTGTTGCAACAGGTCTACGTATTGAGATTCCTGCTAATGACATTATTATTTCACCTCGTTTTTAATTTCAACACTATCATTGTTTTTGAAGACCAAATAGACCTTTAACAATGATTTTATCTCCTTCTTTTATTTCTGGAGAAGAAATTTCTGTATATGGTAGGGTTTGTTGCTCCTACAGTAACTTCAACTTGTTTTTGCTTTACCATCTTCATATTTGAATACATAGTTTACTAAATCTCTTGTTACTATTGCTTCATCTTCTACACTTAGAACAGAAGATTCTCCAACAGGATAACAACATTTCCAAACATACCATCTTTTGATTTTCTCCATCAGAGTTATTAAGAGTTAATTTAACTTTAAAGTTTTTTTAGTTGTGCTATCAGCAATAGGGTTAAGTTCAGTAATTTTTGCTTTATATTCTTTTCCCTAAAGCATCTATTTTTTACATCTATTTCATCACCAAGTTTTTACTTAGAAATAGCTTCAGGAGTTATACCTACATAAGACTGCATTTGTTTATCATTTAAGATAGTAAATAGAGTTTCTTTTGCAGCTATATCATTTCCTTCTTTTATAAATAAATTACCAACAATTCCACTTATATCAGCTTTAGCAACAAGTTTAGAATAACTATTTTGAGCATTCATATATGCAGCCTTAGCAACTTCTAAATTTCCTTGAGCACTAGTAAATGTTGCTTCATAGTTTGAGAACTTCTAAATATGAAATTAATTGTTTATCATATAGAGTTTTTAAACTTTTGATAGTTATTTCTAGCTATGTTATAGTTAGCAGTAGCCGATTGATAATTAGCCTTAGCTTGAAGAAAATCAGCTTCTGTTTGAGCATCAGAAAGCTTAACTATAATTTCACCTTTATTTACATATTCACCATTTCTCTTATAAATTTTTTCTACTGTCGCTCCTTTATTAGTTGAAAAATCAACCTTTGCTAAAGGTTCCCAAAACAGCACTCTGATTCAAAAAGTTTAGACATTTGTCTAGTTGTTACAGCTGAAACTTCTACAGGTTTAGCAGCTGTTTGTGTCTCAGTTACAGCAGCTTCATTTTTAGCATCTTTTGTTTCTTTATCTTTTTCCACAAGCAACTACTAATAAACTAGTTGCAAGCAATATTGTCAATAATTTTTCATATTTTTTCTTTCAAATTTTTATTTTTATAGATTCTGCGACGTCCCTAATGTTGATGAGCCTTTGTAGCTTTGACATTATGCAGGCAATATCTTATATTATATTAATAGTGATCTATATGTTTCAAATGCATAGTAATAATCAAGTAACACTTTATTATATGCTATTCTTGCTTGTCATATGTGTTTTCAAAATCTAAATAATCTATAGTTGAAATAAGTCCAGCATCATATTTTTCTTGGTTCATTTCAAAGTTTGCTTTAGCAGCCTCTACAGCTTTTTCTTTGAGCTGCAACTTGTTTTCTAAACTTACAACATTCAGATAAGCACTTTTACATTTTATTTCAATATTTTTCTTTAGCTAGAAGTATTTTTAATACTTGTTGTTCTTCTTCTAGTTTAGCAACCTTATAGTTATCTAAATCTTTTCCGAAAGAGAATACTTTCAAGAAACTTGAACTCCACCAATCAATTCAGCATCTTTATATGATCTTGAGAATGAAGCTCTTTCTTGACCACCTGTTCCATAAGAAACATAAGCACTTACTTGAGGTAATAAATCTCCAGCAGCAGCCATTCTACTAGCAGAAGCTACATTTAACTTGTTCATCAGCAATTTTTGCAGATAAACTTTGATTTAAAGCTTGGTTTAGATCAGTATTTAAGTTTAGACTATCTGATAAATTATTAGGAATATCAAAAACTTACTAAATTTAATGGTTCAGATTTGTTTATCCCTGTTCTTATATATAATTTTTCTTTATTTGTGTCAGCTAAATTTTGTAAATTGATGATTTGTGCTCTTATATCTTCTAATGAATATTCAGTTTGAAGAATATCAGGTTTAGTTATAAGTCTTAACTTTAATTGTTCTTCTTGTTTATAGTGTCTTTTTAATAAGATTTCTTCTGAACTTTTAAGAGCAGCTAAGATTTCTTTTCAGCATTTATGATATCTGAGTATATTTTTTATAGTTTCTAGTCTGTTTTGAATCTTACTTTTGTAAATAAGAATAACTTGCTATATTTTTCATAGGCTTTAGCACCTTTAATTCCTGCTGATATAGCTCCACCTGTGAAAAAGAGGTTGAGTAACTTTTAAAAGTTTTGAGTATAACCTTTTTCTTTGAAACATAGTTTCCTCCACTTTGAGTTAAAATATTTCTTTCATGTTCTCCCTAAAAGTAACAGCACCACTATAAGTTACTGAAGGTAAAGCTTCTTTTTAAAAGCCTTGCTTACATTTAGTTTAGAAATTTCTAAACTCTTTTCAGAGATTTTCATCTCTTTACTGTTATTAAGTGATAAATCTATGGCTTGATCTAGAGTTAAATCTCTAGCTAAGCTACATTTGCCAACAAAACAAAAATGTTAATAATTTTTCATTCTTCCTCCTAAAATATATTATCTATATAAAAATTTTTTAATACTTTTCTTTTTATAAATTCAAGATTTTCTTTCATATCTTGACTTCTATATAATTCTTTAACCTCATCTAAAGTTTTTTGATGAAAATTTATTAGTTTCAAAATTAATATTTTCCATCATTAAAAATACTTCAGTGATACTAAAATATCATCTTAGAACATTTTTCCATATCTTTTTCTTTCAATGTTTATAGATTTTCTTATATTTTCTTAAAATACTCTTTATGAAAATCTATTGTTTTACGTGCTGTATTAGTTTGATAAAATTTTTCTTCATTAAAAACCTCATAGTTTTCTTTTTAAACTTGTCATTACTAGTTCTAATTTTAAATCTCTGTCATTTAAATTAAGCATAGAATTTACATAGTAATTTAAACATTCATCTATACTATTAGAATTTGAAACTCAAGTTTTCGCTAAAAACTTTTTGTATTTTCTAAATATTCATTTAAGATTTCAGCTAGCATATTATCCTTTGAAGGAAAATAAGTATAGAAACTACCTTGATATTCCTAATTCTGATGTCAATTTGTTTATTGATAAGTTAGAATAACCTTCTGTTATTATCATGTCTTTTTGCTTTTTCTAAAATTAAAATTTTCTTTTCATATCAAAACTCATATCATCTTTTCTCCTTTAATTATAGTTAAAATTCTAGTTCTCATAAATTTGACTATCAGAGTCATTGACTAAATGGTCCAGATAACATACTATCAAATATTTTACTATTCGTCAAGTATTTAAAAATTTAAATCTGCCTATTCTATAGTTATAGATTATTTTTACTAAATTTTTAAAAATGAATTTTCAAAATAAAAATAAAATAGTATTTTGATGGAAAAGAAAAATTTAAATTATAGCTTGTACTAATTAATAAAATATGTTAGAATTAACTGAAATATTTGATATAAAAAGTATTTTTAAAACTTTGATTAGTTAGGAGAGAAATATGAAAAATTTAGAAATGATAACGATGAAGATGATTTTGAAGATATAGAAGTAGAAACAACAAGTACAAGACAGCCAGAAAAAGATAATAGAAGATTAATTAAGATAATACTAAATATAATTTTAATTATAGCTATTATAAAAGTTGGGCTTGGAGTATTTGAAAGATATTATTTCAATGAATTTTTATTATAAGGCTCCAAACTTAACAGGACTTAGTATAGAGAAGCAAAGAAAACTATTTCAAAAGTCTCCTTTAAATATTAGAGATGGGGGAAGTTTATTCTGACTTACCTTATGGAACAGTTGCTTTACAAGAGCCTGCTGAAGGAACTATAGTTAAAAGATCAAAGAAATATGAAAAGTATGGGTAAGTAAAGGAATCACCTTCAGTATTCTTAGATGATTTAGTAGGTATGAACTATATAGAAGCAAGTTCTTTACTTAATAAAAATGGTATGACAGTTGGAGAAGTAAAAAGATGAGATCAGATTTACCCTATTAACCAAATTATAGCGACTTCACCAAAAAGTGGAGAACCCTATATCAAAGAGGACAAAAAGTTTGATTTCTTAATAAGCAATGGATTGGAATAACATAGTGTAACTCACTTATTTATATTTTAAAAAAAGAAAGAAAAGGTATGGAGGTAAAAGAAAAATTCAAGGCATAGTAATTAATAAAGATTCAAGGTTTCTATTATGTTGAAAGTAACAATGAAGTCTTTGAATGTAAATTGAGAGAATTTTTAAAGAAAACAAATAACAAATATAATTGTGTTGTAGGGTGATAGAGTTGAAATCTCTGAGGATAATGCAATAGTAGAAATATTTCGAAAGAGAAAATATGCTAATAAGACCTATAGTTGCAAATGTGGATTATCTAGCAATACAGTTTGCAGCAAAACATCCAAAATATAGATTATGAAAGAATAAATTTACTATTATTAACAGCATTTTATTATAAAGTAAAACCTTTAGTAATAATAAATAAGATAGATTATTTAAGTGAAGAAGAATTAACAGAATTAAAAAGAAAGATTGGCTCACTTAAAAAGTATAGGAGTACCTACATTTTAATCTCTTGTCAAGAGAATGTTGGAGCTTCAAGAAGTAGAAGATTTCTTAAAAAGATAAAACGACTGTAATAGGTGGATCTAGTGGAGTTGGAAAAATCAAGTCTTATCAATTTTTACAAAGTGAAAGAGTCTTAAAGACTGGAGAAATTAGTGAAGATTACAAAGAGGTAAACATACAACAAGAGATTCTAATATGATTAGAATGAAAGCAGGAGGCTATATAATCGATACTCCTGGGTTCTCTTCAATAGAAGTACCAAAAAAATTGAAAATAGGGAAGAATTGATTTCTTTGTTCCTGAGTTTTTCAAATATAGATAGTTGTAAATTTTTAAATTGTTCTCATATACATGAGCCAAATTGTAATGTAAAAAGCTGTGGAAGAGAATAGAATATCTCAAGATAGATATAATTTTTATAAAAACTTTTAGAAATTTTATCAGAAAGGTGGAATAGGTATGACTAAGGGGATAAAAATAGCTCCTTCTATATTATCAAGTGATTTTTCAAAGCTTGGTGAAGAACTTGTGGCAATCGATAAGGCAGGTGCAGACTACATTCATATAGATGTTATGGATGGAGAATTTGTACCTAATTTAACTTTTAGATCTCCTGTAATAAAAGTGCATTAGAAAATGTACTGAGCTTGTGTTCGATGTTCATCTAATGATAGATAGACCTGAAAGATACATTGAAGATTTCGTAAAAGCAGGAGCAGATATTGTTGTTGTACATGCAGAATCTACAATCCATTTACATAGAGTTATACAACAAATAAAATCTTTTGGAGTAAAAGCAGGTGTTTCACTAAATCCTTCAACATCAGAAGACGTATTAAAATATGTTATAAATGATATCGATATGGTTTTTAGTTATGAGTGTAAATCCAGGTTTTGGAGGACAAAAATTCATACCTGCAGTGGTAGAAAAATAAAGGCAATTAAGAAAATGAGAGCAGATATAGATATAGAAGTAGACGGTGGAATAACTGATGAAACTATAAAAGTTTGTGCAGATGCAGGAGCTAATATATTTGTTGCTGGTTCTTATGTATTCTCAGGAGATTACAAAGAAAAGAATAGACTTATTGAAATCAAAAAGCAAACTAGAGGAGGAAGAAAATGAAAGTTAGTATACAGAGAGTAAATGATGTTTTAGAGGAATATTACAAACTGTTTTACAAGACAGAAGATATGGCTTTAAAAAGAGGAATTAAAAGCTTTTAACTCATACAGAATTACATATTATTGAATCTGTTGGACAAGACACTCAATTAACTATGAATGAACTTGCAGATAAGATAGGAATTACAATGGGAACTGCAACAGTTGCTATTTCAAAATTATCTGATAAAGGATATATAGATAGAGCAAGATCTACAACTGATAGAAGAAAAGGTATTTGTTTCACTTACAAAAAGGAGTAGATGCTTTAACTTATCATAATAACTATCATAAAATGATAATGGCTTCAATAACTGAAAGCATACCTGAAAAAGATTTACAAAAATTTGTTGAAACTTTTGAAATTATTTTAGATTCATTAAGAAATAAAGACAGACTATTTTAAACCTATGACTATTACAGATTTTTAAAGAAGGAACAAAAAGTTTCTATAGTTGAAATAAAAAGGAACTCCCTATTGTTCAAAAACTATTTCTTAAAGTCATGGAATAGAAAAACTTTACACTTTTTAAAAGTTTTTAAAAATCTGGTGATAAATCATTATTTAAAATAGAAAAAGAAGATGGAGAAGTTTTAACTCTTGATATCTTAGATGCAAAAATTTAATAGGAGTAAAAGGCTGATTAATATGTTATATATGGATGGTATATCTCTTTCAAAAAAATAAAGGAAGAGTTAAAAAGACTTTAGAAGGAAAAAGAATAAATAGAATCTTTAAAAATAATGAATATACAATTTCTCTTCATTTTTGGGAAAATTGAACTTCTATTTTCTTGTATACCAGCTCTTAGCACTTTGCTACATCAGTAAAAATAAAGAGCAAGCAATTCTAGATATATCTTCATCATTAATTTCTAATTTAAGAAAGCATTTAATGAATGCTATGTTGACTGATATAGAGCAGCTAGGGTTTGATAGAATCCTAGCTTTTTCATTTTTCTAGAATTAATGAGTTAGGTGAGATAAAAAATACAAGATATATTTTTGAATGTCTTGGGAAAATTGTCTAATGTTATTTTTACTGATGAGGAAGATAAGGTATTGGATACATTAAAGAAATTCCATATTTTCAGAAAATATAGATAGAACATTATTTTTAGGTGAAACTTATTCAAGACCTAAATATGATAAAAATATTACCTACTGAGTTTAAATAAAGATAAATTTGATAACTTATTAGCAAGTGGAAATGTTTTTCAAATGAAATAGAAGGAGTGGGAAAAATATTTAAATAATATAAAATCTTTTGAAGAATTTACAAATATTTTAAATAGTCCTGTAAAAGCTAAAATCTATTTCAAAGATAAGAAAATAAAATTGGCAACAGTTTTTAGACTTTAGATTTTTAAAGATTATGATGAAGTGAAAAGAATTTTTCTTCATATGATGAAATGATTAATTTCTATATAGATTATGAGCATACTACAACAAGTTATATGCTTTTAAAAAAATAGATTGGAAAGTTTCTTGAAAAAGAAATTAAAGAAATTAAATAAGATACTATCTTTAATTAAAAAGGATATAGAAGATTCAGAAACTATGGAAAGCATAAAAGAAAAAGGAGATATTTTTAGCTTCTGTTCTTTATAATGTAAAAAAGGAATGAATTCTGTAAAAAGCTTATGATTTTCTATAATAATGAAAGAAATTGAAATTGAATTAGATAGTTTAATAAGTCCTAAGGAAAACTTAGATAGAATCTATAAGAAGTACAACAAGGTAAAAAGAGGACTTACAAATGCTATAAGACGTGATAAAGAGATAAGAGAAGAAATTTCATATATAGAAAGTACTTTACTTTTCATTGAAAGTAGTACAGATGTAAAGTTCTTTTGAGAGAGATTGAAGAAGAATTAATAAAATTAAACTATATCAAGAGTTTACATAATAAAAAGAAAACTAAACTTAAAAAGAAGTGAAGTATGGTTTAATTGAAGGAGAAGATTACTTTAATTCTCTATGGTAGAAATAACTTAGAGAATGATAATTTAACTTTTAAAATCTCTGAAAAAAATGATTATTGGTTTCCATGTAAAAGATATTCCAAGTTCTCATATCATTTTAAAAGCTACTAAATTAACAGATGAATTAATAGTTAAGGCAGCACAGGTATCAGCTTATTATTCTAAGGCTAATTTAGGTGAAAAAGTGACTGTAGATTATACTTTAAGAAAGAATGTATCTAAACCTAATGGAGCAAAAACCTGGCTTTTGTAATATATGTAAGTCAAAAAAATCTGTTGTTGTTGAAAAAGTAGAATTAGATAAAATTTAAAAAGAGCTGTTGCAAATTCATAAAAAGTAAAAAATAGTTCGTTACTGAGTAGATTCATATTTGAGATCTACTTGCCAGCCTATAAAACTGTTTCCAGAGCTCCACAAAAGGCTCTCTCAACATTATAGGACGTCAGCAATAATCTCATTTTTCAATCAGAATTATAATTTTCAACTAGCTCTTTAAAAGTAGTAGAACTTTTTAACTTTTTGTTCTTCATAGTTATATGCTAAAACAGTTGCTATTCCTGTTATAGCTAAGTCCTCACCACAGAAAATTTCATGTTCAAAAATTATTCTTAAACCTTTTATTTCAATTTTAGTTATATTGATTTTTTTATTTCTTGATTTAAAAAAATAATTGTTTTTTGTATTGAACAGTAGCTTCAGTTTGAATAAAACCACTTCCATCTCCTATATCTGTTTCACTTAAATTATTAGCTCTTAAAAAAATTCTTCTCTAGCCCATTGAAAAAAATAATAAAGCTCTTTCATTACCTACATGATTACCATAATTTAAATCTTCTTGTTTTTTATTGTGTAATTAAATGTAAACATATTACCTCCTTATATTTAAGAAAAATAATATCATAGTATTACTTTTGAATTCAAGTGAAAATAAAGCTAGTATAAAAATAAAAAATAGAAAAATGCTAGTCAGTAAAGGTTTAGAAATATTAAGAGAAGAAAAAGTAAGTTAAAAAAATATATCAGGATAGGGAATCTCCGAAGAGTTTGGTAAATATATGTGGCTAATAAAAGCACATACTTCCCAAGAAGTTCTCATTTCTATAAGTGGGAGTAGTTCACTGTAAAATTAATTAGTTGTAGAACTTCAGAAAAATTTTTATAAAAATATTACAAAAATAGTCAAAGAGAACGGAGTTTCTATAATATTTTTATTGACTTATATTCTAGATGAATTTATAGAAAAATATAAACATTAAAAAAATAAAAAGCTGAATATAAAAATAGAATATATTATATTAATAAAGTATATTTTTTACTTTTTGTTAATATATGTTATCCTTTAGTATAAAGATATTTTTATCTTTTTAATAATTTAATATATGGAGGAGTAGTATGATATATCTTTTTAATAGCTGCATTTTTTTATGGGGAACATCATTTATTGCTGGTAAAATTGCTTATGATATGCTTGATCCATCTTTAGTTGTTGCAATTAGATATATACTTGCAAGTATAATCTTATTACCTATGACTTTTTCTTTTATGAAAAAAGAGAATCTTTTACAAAAAGATTTCGTTTTTACTTGTAATATTAGGAATTTTAACGTATCCTCTTACTTCAATGTTACAGTTTATAGGGCTTAGTTTTACTTCAGCTTCAAGTGCAACAACAATTATAGGCATTGAACCTGTTATGATAACAATTGTTGATTTATCTTTTTAAAGAAAAAGCCTCCTATTGTTTTTATTAGGAATTATTGCATTTTTGGAGTAGCGTTAACAGTGGGTGTTTCGGCATTAGAAAATGTATCTTTCTTTGGATGTTTTTAGTATTCTTATCTACTATAGTAGTTTCTTTTTGGGTTCGACTTTCAAAAATACTTACAAAAATGAACTCAAATTATTACACAGCATTGACTATTCAATTAGGAACATTGTTTGCTTTACCAATAATGCTATTTTTTAGTTAAAAGTTGGGAAATAAACTATTCATTAAAAGGGATTATAGCTCTTTTATATTTAGTTGTTGGATGTAGTATAGGTGCTGGATGGTTTTTGGAATAAAGGACTTGAAAGAAGTGAAGCAAGTAAGAGTGGAGTATTCTTGCTTTTAGAGCCAGTATTTGGTATTTTACTCGCTGTCTTAGTATTAGGTGAAAAACTTAATTTTCTTTCAATAATTGGAATTATTTTAGTAATTTTGTCTGCAGCAATTTGTATGATACTTCCAAAAACAAGAATCTTAAAAGTAATAATAATAGGGCTGTTACAAAACTAATTTACATTAATAAAAATAAAGAAAAAGGCTGTCACAAATTAATGATAAAAATCATCAATTGCAACAGCCTCTTTTATCTATTTACTGTTATCCTTTTTTTACTAATGGTTTTCCACAACAAGTGAATTCACAACATTCGTGAGAAGCATCATGAGTTTCACAGTTATCATTAGTTCCACAATCACATGCGTTTTTAACTTCTATTTCGAAGTCACAACATTGACATTTATAAACTTCACCTTTTTCATATTTTCACAACTTACCATATCATATCCTCCTAAATTTTTTATATAATTGAGTACTCATTCAACTGTACAAATGTATAGTACCACTAAACAAGAAATTTGTCAACTATTTTTTTATAAAAATAAAGAATTTTTAGAGTTTAAAATATAGATAAAATAGTAGTTTGAATAAGTAAAAATAAAAAAAGAGCTTGTTGTAAATTTTTACTTTTTCGGTAAAAATACAATAAGCTCACTTTTTTTATTATTTTAAATAATCCTGATATTTTTGGATCATTTTGAACTTCAGTTATAAGATCTGGTAGAATGCTTCCTAATGGATAAACCTCATCATTTCTTTTCAACAGAGGCATAACCAATATCAGTATATACTCTATTATTAGAAAGGGTAACAGGAATTTTAAAAGTAGAATCTCTATATTTTGCTGATACAATATATGAATCTTTTTCTTGTTCTTTCAACTTTTCCAATCAAAAAGTTTTTCTTGACTTTTGTTATAGTAACAGGCTTTATTATTCTCAACTTTCTGTAACTGTAACTAAGAATGCTGCAAGATCTTCAACTGTTTCTACACTATAATCATTAAATACTATATTTTCATTAATAGGAATATCTTTAGTACTTTCTAAAATACGTTCTTTTTTTCTTTACATGCAGTAAGTCCCAAAAAGTATAAGTATAATTAAAAACTAATTTTTTTAATCATTTTCTCCCCTTTAATCTTTTTTTATAATAGTATTAAGTTTAGATTTTAAATCCTCCTTTTTAGATTCAAATTCTTCTTCAGTAATAATACCTTCTTCAAAAAGTTTTTTTATATCTTTCTAGATCATTGATTATTTTTGTTCTATATTTTTGTTAGGTATGAATAAAACATGTATAATGGCAACTATAAAAATTAAAAATCCATATAGCCACCAAGCACCAAAACTATATCCTTTACTTTTTAGCATAAATCCTGGAATTAATCCCAATATAGCAGCAAAAATAACATACCAAGTAATTCTTCCACTTAAATTCCTCCTAATTTTATTTTGTAGACATACATATTATACAATAAAAAATAAAAATGCAATAATTATAAACACTTAAATAGTAAAGTTTTAATATAATAGAAAATAAAAAAATAATAAAAAACTGTAGCTAAATTTTCAGCTACAGTTTTGATAATACTACATATGTTTTTGGCAACTTTGATAACTTCTTCTAATTTATCATTAGAAAGATTTAAAGTTTTTAGATCTTCGATCATATTTTTCAACTCTATTTTTCTTTACCTATTAATCCTTTAAATTCAGCTTTCTTTTCTTCTATAATATTATCTATGAAATTTTCTATTTTTGTCATTTTATTCTCCTCCTAGTTTTAATTAAATTTTTTTACAAGCAAAAAAAGATAATTAATCTAAGTCAAAAGAATAGAAATAAATGTTGCCAAGACAGATGTGCACATCTGCCATAGAAGCTATGAAAAAGCTTATTACAAACATTAACCATATACACATCCCCCTTTACTATTTTTGGTTTCCAAGATAAAATCTTTGATAACTTAATTATATACCATTCCAAGAAAAAAAGCAAGAGCATAAAATACTCATTTTAAAAGAAAAATAGAACTAATAAAAAAAGATAGTTCTAAAAAAATATTAAGTGCTATATTATTGTAACGAAATATGCTATAATGATATTAATTATAGAAAATAGAGGAGGTTATTATGAAAAATTAAAATGCCAGATACTTTTGTAATCATATTTTTGTTGTTTTGTTTGCATCACTTTTTGACTTACATAGTTCAGTTGGAAAATTTGAAATGCAAGAAGTGACTTATGTAACTAATACAGGAGCTGAAAAAACAAGAAATGTACCAGTTCCTGGAAGTTTCTCTTATGAGCTAGATGATCAAGGAAACGAACTAAAAAAAGGTATAAAGATATTTGAGCCTGGTGGAGAAGTTGGAGTAACTAACTATATATTTGAAGGGCTAGCAAGTGGAGATAAATGGGGAACAGCAGTTGGAATAGTTGCCTTTTTATTAGTTGTTGGTGGAGCTTTTGGAATAATTTTGAAAACAGGAGCTGTTGAAAGTGGTATATATTCTATGATAAGCAAGAGTAAAGGCTCAGAGCTTGTACTCATACCTGTTATATTCATACTATTCTCCTTAGGTGGAGCAGTCTTTGGAATGGGAGAGGAGGCGATACCTTTTGCAATGCTAATCATACCTATAGTAATTGATATGGGATACGATTCGGTAACGGGAATTTTAATAACATATATTTCAACTCAAATAGGTTTTGCAACTTCTTGGATGAACCCATTCAGTGTTGCAGTTGCATAAGGAGTTTCAGGAATACCAGTTTTATCAGGAGCAGGATTTAGAATGTTTATGTGGACATTCTTTACAGCTTTTGGAGTAATCTACACAATTTTCTATGCAAGAAGAGTAAAGAGAAATCCCGAATCTTCAATAGCATATAAGACAGATGCATATTTTAGAGATAACTTTAAATCTGAAGAACAAGGAAATAGAGAATTTAAATTAGGACATAAATTGATTATCTTAGTTCTAATTTTAGGTATGGCTTGGGTTGTTTATGGAGTTATAAAAGAAGGATATTATCTACCAGAAAATAGCAACTCAATTTGTAATAATGGGATTGATAGCAGGAGTAATTGGAGTAGTATTTAAACTAAATAATATGTCAGTGAATGATATAGCAACTTCTTTCAGAAAAGGTGCAGAAGACATGGTTGGAGCTGCTTTAGTTATAGGTATGGCTAAGGGAATAGTTTTAATATTAGGTGGAACAAGTGCAGATACTCCTACTATTTTAAATACGATACTTAACTATGTTGCATCAGGACTTAGCAATATGTCAGCTGCTTTCTGTGCTTGGGTAATGTATATCTTCCAATCATTATTCAATTTCTTTGTTGTGTCAGGATCAGGGCAAGCAGCACTTACTATGCCAATAATGGCACCACTTTCAGACTTAGTTGGAGTAACAAGACAAGTTGCTGTTTTAGCTTTCCAATTAGGAGATGGATTTACAAATATGATAGTTCCTACTTCAGGAATACTTATGGCAGTATTAGGAATTGCTAAAATTGAATGGGGAGTTTGGGCAAAATATCAAATTAAATTCCAATTAATTTTATTTGCATTAGGTTCTTGTTTTGTGTTCTTTGCAGTTTTCACAAACTTCTCTTAAAAATATTTTTAAATCCTTTAAGGAGGACATGACTTATGAAAATAAGAAAATATTTTTTTACTAGTTATGACTTTTAGTTTTTTTCTTAATTTTTTAAATCTGAATGCTTCTCAAAAAAAGAACAGGAGAAATGGAGGCTACAGGCTCTCTAGTATCTAGTACTAAGCTTAATCTTGTACAAAAAAATAATAAAAAAATTTTTTTACTATTGAAGTTTATCGTTCTAATGGAAAATTATCTACAAAAAGTGAGTATGAATTAGAAGATAAAGATAAAAAAATATTGAAAAATGAAATAAAGAAGCTTTTATGAAGAAGCAAAAATCAGGAAAGATAGATTATAGTTCAAAAATTATAGAAGAATATCATGAGAATGGGAATTTAAAAACTAGATTGATTGATACTCATGTTAAAGAAAAATTAGAAGAATATGATGAAAAATGGAAAACTTATAAGAGTAGAAAATGGAGAATAAAATAATTTAGAGAAAAGAGCTATTACAGTTAAATGTAATAGCTTTTTATTTGGTAACAAATGTTACAGAAATTATATTAAAATTCTTATATAATAAGGAAAAATATGAGTAAAATAAATAAGAATTTTTAGGAGGATAGAATGAAAAAAATTATTAGTAGGATTATTATTAGTAGGTTCAGCATTATCTTTTGGAGCAACACAAAGAGTACCTTTAGAAAAAAATTAGGATCTAGAGGAAATGGAAGAGAATTGTATCTTGAAGGACAAGCAAAACCTTATTCAGGAGAAGTAGAAAGAAAATATCCAAATGGAAAAACTTCTTGGTGTAGCTACAATGAAAGATGGAAAATTAGAAGGAAAAAGCTTATGAATACTACGAAAGTGGTAAAGTATTCAAAGAAGAAATTTATGTAAATGGAACAGCTAATGGAGTGGCAAAAATCATATTATGAAAATGGAAAAGTACAATATGAAACAAAATTTGTAAATGGAAAAAGAGAAGGAATAGAAAAAGGATACACAAATACAGGGGTTTTAGTCTCAGAAATTCCATATAAAAATGGAGAAGCTACTGGATTAGCAAAGTTCTACAATGAACAAACAGGTAAATTAGAATACGAAACTAATGCGATAAATGGACTAAGAAATGGTTTATCTAAAGAATATTATCCAAGTGGAAAAAGTAGCAAATGAAGTAAATTTTAAAAATGATATAGAAGATGGAATTACAAAAATATACTATGAATCTGGTAAGTTAAAAGGAGAAGCAACATATAAAAATGGTCAATTAGATGGACTAGCAAAAAAATATATGATGAAAATGGAAAACTAGTTGAACAAAGCAACATATAAAAAAATGGAAAAAAATAAAATAATTTTTGAAAACTGAGCTATTGCAAGCAAAATGCAGTAGCTCTTTTTACAAAGACATTATTCTAAAAATTAATTAAATCTTAATATTCATACTGTATACTGAACCTCTCACGGCTAACACCCTACGAGTGCTAGAGCCACGAGTGTTCCTACACACTTAATAAAAAAAGTAAAAATAGGAGGAATACAATGAAAAAAATTATTACTAGGATTATTATTAATAAGCTCAGTATTATCTTTTTGGAGCAACGCAAAGAGTATCTTCAGAAAAATTAGAAACTAATGAAAGTAAAGATATATTATATCTTGCAGGAACAAAAACTCCTTATTCAGGAGAAGCTGAAATAAGATATCCAAGTGGACAACTTCTTTCAGTTGCCACATTTAAAAATGGTAAAAATAAATGGAAAAAGCTTATGAATATTACCCAAGTGGACAACTAAAATTAGAAGAAAATTATATAAATGGAAAAACTTAATGGTCTATCAAAATCATATTATGAAAAATGGGCAACTAAAAGATGAAACCCCTTATAAAAATGATAAAAAAAGAAGGAATAGTAAAAACTTACATAGAAAATGGGACATTAATCTCAGAAGTTACATTTAAAAATGGAGTTGTGGTAGGAAAAGTCGAAAATTATATAATACAAAAACTGGTAAATTAGCAGCTGAAAGTAATATAAATAATAGGAAAATAGAAGGAGTATCTAAAGAATATTATCCAAGTGGAAAATTATTAAGTGAAGTAAGATATAAAAATGGTAGAGTGGACGGGATTGCAAAAAGTTTATAATGAACAAACAGGTAAATTAAAAGAGAAATACCTTATAAAAATGGAAAAAAATAGAAGGAATAGAAAAAGTTATGATGAGAAGGGCAAAACTAATAGGTACAATAACATTTTGAAAATGATCAAATAATGGAAGAAACAACATATAAAGATGGAAAAATAATAGACTGAAAAGTATATCCATTAGGAAAAGACCTAGAAAATGAACTGTTAAAAAGTGAAACTCCTTGACAATTTCATTAAAAATATTAAAATAATATTAGAAATAATTAAAATTTTAGGAGGCAAAAATGAAAAAAATTACTAGCAGGATTATTATTAGTTAGTTCAGTATTATCTTTTGGAGCACAAAGAGTACCAATTGAAAAAGTAGTAGCTAATGGAGATTTATTATATATTCAAGGTGAGCAAAAACCTTATTCAGGAGAAATTGAAAGAAAGTATCCAAGTGGAAAAAAACTCTTGGAGTAGCCACAATTAAAGCGGGGAAAATTAGATGGAAAAAAATATGAATACTATGAAAATGGAAAAAGTAAAATCAGAAGGAAATTATGTAAATGGAAAAGCTGAAGGAGTGACGAAATCTTATCATCAAAACGGTAAAGTAGAATATGAAACTCCGTTCAAAAATGATAAAAAGAAGGAGTAGAAAAATATTACACTGAAAAATGGTATATTGTTATCAGAAGTTCCATATAAAAATGATGTTGCATCAGGTTTAGGAAAAATTATACAATGAAAAACAGGTAAATTGGAATATGAAGTTACTGTAGCTAATGGTGTAAGAAATGGAATATCTAAAAATACTATCCAAGTGGAAAATTATTAAGTGAAGTAAACTTTAAAAAAATGATAAAGAAGAAGGACTTATGAAAAGCTTACTATGAAAATGGAAAACTACAAGGAGAAGCTACATATAAAAATGGGCAACTAGATGGAGTAGCAAAAACTTTATGATGAAAGTGGAAAAAGTAGTTGAAGAAGCAACATTTAAAAATGGTAAACAAGTAAAATAAGCAAAATAAAGTAAAATAAATTAAAAATTTGAGCTATTGCAGATAAAAATGCAGTAGCTGTAACAAATGTTACAGAGATTGTATTAAAATTCTTATATAATAAAAAAAGATATGAACAGAATAAATAAAAATTTAGGAGGAATAGAATGAAAAATTATTAGTAGGATTATTATTAGTAGCAAGTTCAGTACTATCTTTTTGGGGCACAAAGAGTTCCTTATGAAAAAAATTATCATTTCCAGGTGGTTATATATCTTATAACGATGAAAAATTTACTGGAGAATTTGAAAGAAAAGATCCAAGAACAGGAAAAATTAATATGGTAGGTTCTGTTAAAAATGGAGAATTACATGGAACAAGTTATAGTTATGATGAAAAATGGAAAAGTAACTGAAGAAATAACATTTAAAAAAAGGAATGAAAGAAGGAGCTAGTAAAACTTATTATCCATCAGGAGCTGTATCAGCTAAATTAAATTATAAAAATGATAGATATGAAGGTTTTACAAAAATATTACTATGAAAATGGGAAATTACAAGCTGAAATTGAAATGAGCAAAGGTCAATTAGACGGAGTTACAAAGATGTATGACGAAAATGGAAAATTAAAAGAAGAAACAATATATAAAAATGGAAAAAAAGTAAAATAAACTAAAAATTTAGGAGGATAGAATGAAAAATTATTGGTAGCTTTATTATTAATAGTAAGTTCAGTATTATCTTTTGGAGCAGAAAAAGTTTCTTATGAAAAAAATTATCATTTTCAAATGGATATATATACTATAATAATCAAGAGTTTACAGGAGAATTTGAGAAAAAAGACCCAAATACTGGAATAGTTAAGATGGTTGCTTCTGTTAAAAATGGAAAATTAGATGGAATGTCTTATACTTATGATGAGATTGGAAGATTAATTGAAGAGACACCATATAAGAATGGACTAAGAGAAGGAACTGGTAAAGTTTATTATAAATCAGGAGTTCTGTCAGCTAAATTAACTTATAAAAATGATGAGTATGAAGGTGTACAAAAAAATATTATTATGAAAATGGAAAATTACAAACTGAAATTCCAACTAGTCAAGGTGTAGTAACTGGAGCAGTAAAATTATATGATAAGAGAGGAAGATTTGAAGGAGAACTTTATCATATGATGAGATTATAATAAATTAAAAATAGAGCTATTTCAAATAAAATGTAATAGCTTTTTAAAAATATATTTTTAAAATTAATCTAATATTAATATTTATTTTGTATAATATAAAATAAAAAAATTTAGGAGGAATAGAATGAAAAATTATTGCTAGGATTATTATTAATAGGTTCAGTATTATCTTTTGGAGCACAAAGAATGCAAGTTGAAAAAAATGGTAATGAACGGGGATTTATTCTATGTTCAAGGGTGAGCAAAAACCTTATTCAGGAGAAATTGAGAAAAAGTATCCAAGTGGAAAAACTCTTGGACTAGCTACAATTAAAGCAGGAAAATTAGAAGGAAAAGTATATGAATACTATGAAAATGGTAAAGTAAAATCAGAAGGAAATTATGTAAATGGAAAAAGCTGAAGGAGTAGAAAAATACTATTATAAAAGTGGTAAATTAGAATCTGAAGTTCCATTCAAAAATGCTAAGAGAAGGAGTAGCAAAAGTATTATAGTGAAAATGGTATATTAGTAGCAGAAGTTCCATATAAAAATGATGTTACATCAGGTTTAGGAAAAGAATATAATGAAAAACAGGTAAATTAGAATATGAAATCACTTTAGCTAATGGAGTAAGAAATGGGTCATCTAAAAATTACTATCCAAGTGGAAAATTGTTAAGTGAAGTAACCTATAAGAATGATATACAAGATGATATGTAAGAGCTTACTATGAAAATGGTAAACTACAAGCAGAAGGAACTTACAAAAATGGGGAAATAGATGGAGTAGCAACAATTTATGATGAAAATGGAAAAATACTTCAACAAGTTACATATAAAATGGAAAAGAAGTAAAATAAGCAAAAAGAGCTGTTGTAATTTATTTACAGTAGTTCTTTTTTTATAAAAATATTTTATAAACAAAAATTTTTTTATATTGAAATATTTCTAATGAAGAGTATAATAAGAGTGTGAACTACTCACAGCTAACATCCTAACAGAGTGCTAGAGCCATGAGTGTTCTAACACATTTAATAAAATTAATATTATATTTTAACATTAGGAGGCTTTTTATGAAAATTAAATTAGATGGAGTAGCAGAAACATTACTTATAACATTAAATGCAAAGAGCTAAAGACTATGAGAATCCAAAATCTGTGTTACATGATAAGAAATCTTTTGAAATTGCCTCACAGTTAGACTATGATTTTTAAAAAAATTTGATACTGCTTGAGCTAGTTATTATGGAATATTAGCAAGAGCATATATAATGGATGAAGAAGTTAAAAATTTATAGAAAGATATCCTGATTGTGTTATAGTTTCAATAGGTTGTGGACTTGATACTAGATTTGAAAGAGTAGATAATGGAAGAATAACTTGGTATAATCTTGATTAAAAATATGGTCGCACACTTGTGACTCTAGCACTCGTAGGGTGTCAGTCATGAGTTAGACCATTAAGTATAGTCAGCATATATAGAAATATGTATGTAGAGGTAGCAACTTTAAAAAGCTATCCAATACTACTCGAATTGCTGAAAACCCCTAAAACTAGTATAACTACAACATAGTACCTAAATAAAAATATGGTACAAGTGTGAAAAGTGGCGAAAGCAGAAAAATATACTAGATGACATAAGGTTAAATCCTAAGTGTTAAGATAATGGGCAATCAGCAGCCAAGACCGAAAGGTAAGGTTCAACGACTATTCCTCCTGAGGGAAGTACACTAAAAGCTAGTGGAAGTGGGTAGACCCAAACAGATAGAGCTGTGGGATAAGATATAGTCTGTGCTTAATAGAAATATTAAGAGTTCAAGGCTAATCTCCTTAATTTATTAAGGAGTGTATGCATAAGAGAACTGCATAAGTGGTAGCGTACTTATGTGAACGACAACCTCTAAAACGACTGAGTCAGTTTTAGGTTCATATATTTAGAAAAATTTTTACTTTTTCATTTACTTATAGTATAAAAAAGTGGTATACTATATATAGGTAAATGGAGGTGAAATCACATGGAAAAAGCATATAAGTTTAGATTTTTATCCAACTAAAAACTCAAATAACAATATTAAATTGTACTTTTTGGTTGTGTAAGATATGTCTATAATCATTTTTAGATTTAAAACAAGAGCTATATAACAAAGAGAAAAAAATCTATTTCATATAGTGAGTGTAGTAAAAGAATTAACAGTTTTTAAAACAAGAGAAAGAATGGTTAAAGATGTAGATAAATTTTTCTTTACAAAATTCTTTAAAAGATTTAGATAAAGCCTATAAGAACTTCTTTAGTGGAAGTGGCTATCCTAAGTTTAAATCTAAGAAAGATAATAGAAAATCATACAGAACCAATTATACAAATAATAATATAGAGTTTTTAGATAAATGGATAAAAAGTACCTAAGTTAGGAAAAACTAAAAATAAGAGATAAAATGAAACCACAAGGAAGAATAATAAGTGCAACAATAACACAAGTACCTAGTGGAAAATATTATATATCTCTGTGTTGTACAGATGTAGAAGTAGAAAAATTAGAAAGTACAAATAAGAATGTTGGAATAGATTTAGGTATAAAGGACTTCGCGATTACCAGTGATGAAATCTCAATAGAAAATCCAAAAATATTTACAAAAATCTTTTAAATAAACTAGCAATATTACAAAGAAAACTATCACGAAAACCAAAAGGTAGTTCAAATAGGAATAAAAGCTAGAATAAAAGTAGCAAGATTATCTGAGAAAATATCAAATCAAAGAGAAGATTTTTGCAAAAGTTATCAACAATGCTAATAAAAAGAATATGATATTATCTGTATTGAAGATTTACAAATAAAAATATGGTAAAAAAATCATAAATTAGCAAGAAATATTGTAGATGTATCATGGAGTGAATTTAATAGAATACTAAGTTATAAAGCGAAATGGTATGGAAGAACAATAGTAAGAGTAGATAAATTTTTTGCAAGTAGTCAAATATGTAATTGTTGTGGATATAGAAATGAAGAAGTAAAAGATTTAAGTGTGAGAGAATGGACTTGTCCAGTATGTGGAGCTAGTACATAATAGAGATATAAATGCAGCCAAAAACATATTAAAAAGAAGGACTAAGGATATTAGGTATAAGTGTTTAAATATATAAATATATGAACCGTAGGAACTATGGGGATAGCTTGGTAAATTTAGTTGGCTAACAGAAGCAACTACTACCCAAGAACCCTGCGACTCTAGCACTCGTAGGGTGTCAGTCGGGGAGGTTCAGTTACCAGAAGTAATTGAAATAAGAAAATTATTTTTCATAGAGAATGACAGAGTAAAAATATTTCAAAAATCAGTTTTTGAATCTGATTGGACTAAAGAAGTTATAACTGATGGAAAAAGAGCTACTTATAATTTCCGAGGGAGTTTTAATGTTTTTTCACTGAAGATGAAGTAAAAAAGTTTTAGAAATATTAGTTAATAATTTTGAAAAATTTGAATTACACTTAGATTTACTTTACAAGGGAACTATAAGAATGACAGCCAAACATGATACTTTGAAAAATGAATAATGTTAAATTTAAGTGGGAGTAAAAGATGGTAGTGAAGTTGTAAAACTTGAGCCCAAATTAAAAACAAATAGGACTTATTAATTTTTACATGGCAAAAAAATTTTACCATTATCAAAAAGATATTTATTCCAATTTTTTGGCTTATGAATAATCGTTTAGGAATGTACACATATAACAAATAAAAATGGGGCTGTTGCAAAATTTTAACTTTGCAACAGCTCCATTTCTACATCATTATATTTTTATTCTTTGATACTCTCATAAATACCAGACAGTGAAATAACAGTCATTAAAGTTAAAATGGTTGACATAGCAGCAGCTATACCATAACTTCCTCTTGAAACATAAACATATATTTGTAATGTCAATGTTATTGTCTTATAGTTATATAAGATTATACTTGAAGAAAGTTCTGTAATAATTGTTATCCAACTTAAAAAGTGCTCCTGAAATAATACCATTCATCATCATAGGAGTTGTTATCTTAAAGAATGATTTCATACGAGAAGCTCCTAAACTGATTGAAGCTTCTTCGATAGAAAGTGGTATCTGTTGAAGTATAGCAACAGATGATCTTATAGTATAAGCATTTCTTCTTATGATAAGTGATATTACCATTATTAAGAAAGTTCCAACTAAAAACAAAAGGTTTTTTATTGAAAGCACTTACCAAAGCTATCCCTACAACAGAACCCAGGAATAACATAAGGCACCATAGATAAAAGTATCTATAGTTCTATTTATAAAGTTATTTCTTCTTACAACTAGATAAGCAATTAAAATAGAAATAACAATGATTAAAATTAGAGAAAGTCCACCAATAAAAAAATGTATTTTGAATAGCATTTCCTAATTTATCAAAATGCTTCTGTATAACTTTTTAAAGAATACCCTTTTTTGAAAAAGTTTTTCCAGATGTGTTTTGGAAAGATGTATAAATTACATAAAGTTGTGGAGCATAAGAAACAAAAAAACTATTAAATAACAGAATAAGTGAATTAAAACAGATTTTTATTCCTTTAATTTCCTTAGCTTCAATAGGATGAAGTGCATTCATTGTGAATTTATACTTTCCATTTATATATCTTTGTAATAAGAAAATCAAAGATGTTATTATAATTGCAATAATACTTACAGCTGATGCAAAAATTCTTGTCAGAACCTGTTTCATTCATAAATTGATTATAAATTTCAACAGGGAAAGTTCTGTATCCTTCTCCAATAAATAGAGGAGTTCCAAAAGTCTGCAAAAGGCTCTCATAAATACCATAAGAGCAGCTGCCAATATAGTTGGAATACATAGAGGGATAATTATTTTAAAGAATCTTTTAGCCCCTAGTACAACCCATATTTTCACTAGCTTCTAATAGAGAATTATCAATATTTCTTAAAAGCTCCTGAAACATATAGGAAAACTAAAGGATAAAGTTGCATACACAAAACAAGTAAAATTCCACCAAATCCATAGATACTTGGGAAATTAAAACCTGTTAAGTTTTTTTAATGGCATTAGTAATTAATCCATTTCTTCCTAATAATAAAATCCAAGAATATGCTCCAATAAATGGTGCAGACATACTACATAGTATTATAATAATTTGTAAAAAGTTTTTTTCCTTTGATTTTTATACATATTGTAGAAATATGCCAAAGGAGTTCCTATTATTAAAGTCAAAGCTGTTGCAGCTAAACTGACTTTAAAGGAATTAAATATAGTAGAAAAAGTAATAATTTTTACTTAAAAATTTTTGCAAAAATAAGCAAAAGTGAAAATCTCCATTATTTTTCTATTACTGCATTTTTAAATAAAATCCCTAAAGGATAAATCATAAATACTATATAAAATGCTAGAAACACATAATGAAATTACTATCCAAATATCTTTTTCTTACTTAGCATAAGCAACACCTATATCGTTGTTAACACCTTCTAAAAATATTTTCTAGAACCATCTTCTGTGAAAACATTAATCTTATCTTGTTTTACTTTTAAATAAACTTCAGTTCCTTTTTGGAATGATATTATCTATTTTTAGATTCTTGTACAATTTCAAGTTTTTCTCCATTTTCCAAATGTGCAAAAATAATGAGTGTTTAAACCTAAAATACACTGCTATCTATAAAAAGCTTTTCATACCATCTTTTGCTTGACTTTTCATCAATACAAATTCTTCAGGTCTTATTGAAATTGTAACATTTCCTTTTAACATTTTTGTCTTTTTATGTTAGTTAAGTTTATGTCATACTTTTCCAGCTATCTTTTAAAAGTAGAACCATCTAAAGTTCCTTTTAATACATTCTGTTTTACCTATGAAAGTTGCAACAAATAAATTAGCAGGTCTTTGATAAATATCTTTTAGGGTTGTCCTAAAGTGTTGAATTTGCACCATCTTTCATAACTGCAATTCTATCACTTACAGCCATAGCTTCTTCTTGATCATGAGTTACATAAACAGTTGTAATTCCAATACTATTTTTGAATTTCTTTTATAGCCGTTCTCATTTCAACTCTTAATTTAGCATCTAAGTTACTTAAAGGCTCGTCCATCAATAAAACATCAGGTTTTATTACTAAGGCTCTTGCTAAAGCAACTCTTTGTTGTTGTCCTCCTGATAATCTATCAGGCATTCTATCTCTATATTCATCTATTTGCATAAGTTTTTTAAAAATTTATCAGTTTCTACTTTCATAACATCTTTAGAAACTTTTTCTATTTTTAAACCAAATTCTACATTTTGCTCAACAGTTAAAGTGTGGGAATATAGCATAGTTTTTGGAAAACCATTCCAATATTTCTCTTAGAAGGATCTAAATCATTAATTCTTTTTCATTGAAAATAGAAAATCTCCATTTTTCAATAGAGTTAAATCCTGCTATCATTCTTAACAAAGTAGTTTTTCCACACCCTAGAAGGTCCAAGGAGGTAAAAACTCCCTTGTCTTATATCAAGAGATAAATCTTCAATAATAATATTATCTCCATATCTTTTTGAGCATTTTTTATTATTATATTTACACTCATTAAATTTTCTCCCAATTATTTAGTTAATATGTTAGTCCATCTTTCTTGCCATTCTTTTCTGTGTTCTGCACAGTAAGGAATATCTTCGTAAGCAACTTTGATTTCTTCAAAATGGTTTTTATAAATTCACTTGTATTTTTTTAATAGAAGTATTTACTGGTCTTGTTGAGTTTCAGCAACAATTTTTTTGTCCTTCATCAGAAATTAAGAAATCGATGAATTTTTTAGCATTTTTCCATATGAGGAGCATTTTTAACTATTGCAGCAGCTCCTGGTAACCATACAGAACCTTCTTCAGGATAAACAAGTTTTAAGTTAGTTGCACCATCTTGAAGTAATGTAACAGCTGGGTTTTCATAAGTAACTCCAACAGCATATTCTCCATCAGCAGTAGCTTTATAGATTTGAGAAGAAGAAGATAAAATAGTTCCATCTAATTGAGCAACAAATTTTTCAACGAATTCCCAAGCTTTTTCATCATATGGTTTTTCTCCCATAACAAGTAACATATTTGTAAGTTCAGCTATAGCACTACTACTTGCTGTAGGATCTCCCATAGCAATTTTACCTTTTAATTCAGGCCATAATAAATCTTTATATCCAGTAAATTTTTCAGGATCTAATCCTAATTTAGCAAATACATCTTTATTTACAAGTAAAAGCAGCACTACCATCTAGTTTGTAGTTTGTAAAGAAACCTGTAGTGTTTTTATAAGCATCAGGAACATTTTTTCATTTTCAGAAGTATAGCTTTCCCATAAATCAGGAGTTGTAGCTAATACACCCATGCTTATAGCTCCCCAGTTAATATCAGCTTGTGGATTTTCTTTTTCAGCAGCTATTCTTGCAAGAACGTCTCCACTTCCCATTGATTGTAAAAGTAACTTTTATTCCAGTAGCTTTTTCGAAAGCAGGAATAATTTTATTTACTTCATCATCTGCGTTAGGTGAATAGATTACTAATTCGTTTTGATCCTTGAGCTTCAGGAGCAGCAGCTTCTGTTTTTTCTTTTCTCCTCCACAAGCAACAAAACATAACCATACCAATTGCCATCAATAAAAACTTAATAAACTTTTTCATTTTCCTTCTCAAGACTGTACAATATATCTATACGAGTCTTATCCTCCTTTTCATATTATTAATAAATTCAATATATTATAATTAATTATAAAATAAAAGCTGATAAATATCAAGAATTAAAAATAAACAATTATTTCTTTTTGTTGAAAAAAATCTTTTTCTTCTTTATTTAGTAAAAGCTAAAAATTTTTATTTTTTTCTTCATTTGTTAAAAATGGATAATAGAAATTATCAGACTTTTTAATTTTTATCTATTTCATCATAAGTTATGTATTCAATATTTTTAGCTATAGTATACTCATCTTTAATAAGATTAAAATTTGAAAGTTCAAATTCTTTATTTGAGATAACTAAGATATTATTAGAATTAATTTTTCTCTAGAGTTTGCATAACATTTTTTAAATCAACTTCATTTTCAAAGTCAAAAGTAAATATATGGAAATCAGCTTTTTAAATTATCATTAATAGAAATAGTCTTTCCTTTATACAGATAGTATTTCTTTATAGTTTCAATTATAGTTTTGATACCTCTTCCTTTTTTTCTATAACTGCAAGAGTAGCTTTTTTTGTCTTTAAAAATTGAAGCCAAAACTTTTCTTTTGTATAGAGTTATAGTCAAAGTCAGAAATTAATTCTTTCTTTATTTCTTGGAATATTAAAAGCATCTTTTCACAGGAAAGTTTTTAAAATAATATCTCTGTCAATATCAATTTTTAAATGTAAATTTATATTTTCAGTTTTTAAATATTTTTTTCTATTTCTACAGAAAAATTATAGTTAAATTCATTTTTTAAAAACTTTTAAAATATTGGCTAGGTTGACATCTATATTTTCAATAATAGTTCTATCCTTAGTAATAGCAAGTCCATAGTCATTAAAAACAAGATTTAAAGGATTATCTATATCAGGTCTTTTAGGATAGACTACAGTACGTATTGGGAAGGAAAATATCTCTACCATTTAATTCTAAGTAATTATCATTAAAATCAGTGTTTTCCATAGAATTTTTTTAACATCTTCTAGCTGAAGTTTACACATATATCTATCTTTAAAAAGTTTCTAATTTCAATTTAAAAAGCTACATCAATTTTCTTTGAGTTAGCAATTATATCATAGTAATCTCCACCACCAAAGAAAATACAGTTTTTGAAATAGTAATTATCTTTCTTTATATCCAACATCAAGTGTTCTGTACTATTTCTTGTAAATCTTAAATTTTTCGTATTCGCAATTTTTAAAAAGCAAAAATAGGAGTGTGATTTTTTTAGCACCATAAGGTTCTAAGATTTCTAATTCTCTTAAAAATTCATAGTTTACTTTGTAGGGTGCAAGTATATTTTTCAATTTTTATAGTCTTAATAAATAATTCTTTAGGAAAATTTTTCTCCAATGTATTTATCAACTCTTTGATAGAATTCTTCTATATTTTCAATTTTTATGGTAAAACCTGCTGCTCCTGAGTGTCCACCATATTTTAACTAGGATATCAGAAACAGAATTTAGACATTCAACTATGTTTAAGCCATCAATACTTCTACAAGAAAGCAGTTGCAACCCCTTCACTTTCTTTAATTTCCATAATTATACTTGGCTTGTAATATTTATCTAAAATTTTTGGAAGCAACTATCCCTATAACTCCATGATGAAAAAGACTTATTAGCAACTAAAATTAAATTTTTATTGTAAAGTTGCTTTTTTTCAATTTCAGCAATGGAAGCTTCTAAAATCTTCTTTTGAATATTTTTTTCTTTTCATTATTATTTTCTAAAAAGTTGCTCTATGATAGTTAGACATTCAAAACCATCTTCTTCAATAAATAGACTTACAGCTTGTTTTAGCATCTTCTAAACGTCCAGCAGCATTGAAAAATAGGGTGCAATAAGGTAACCTATATCATAAGAACAGTATTCTCTAGTATCCCAATCCTCAGGAAAAACCTTTCTAAAAGTTGCTTAATTCCTATCCACTTAGTGTTATTTAAAAAGTTTTAAACCTCTTTTTACAAATTTTCTATTGTCAGAAGTCAAAGGAACTATATCAGCAACAGTACCTATGGCAACAATATCTAAGAATTTTTCCAAATCATTTAGTCTATCTAACTTGCTATAGAGCATAGACAAGCATAAAAGGCTGTTCCAACCCCTGCTAAGTACTTATAACTATAGATATTTTTCTTCTCTTTTTGGGTTTATAACAGCAAAAGCCTTTGGTAAGTCACCAATTATTTCATGGTGGTCAGTTATGATGAAATCTAAACCTAATTCATTAGCAAAATTAATTTCTTCTATTGAATTAATCCCACAGTCAACACTTATAACTAAATTAGCTTCATCTTCTTTTTAAACTTTGGATAGCATCTTTATTCAGTCCATAACCTTCATCTCTTAAAGGAATATAGTAGTGTATATTTCACCCTAATTCTGAAAGTGCCAAGTATAAAAGAGAAACAGAAGTTATTCCATCGACATCATAGTCACCATAGATATAAATTTTTTTCATTGTTTTCAATAGCTTCAAAAATTCTTTTTACTGCTATATCAATATCTTTTAAATCAAAAGGATTGAAATCAAAATTTGTATCAAGAGATAAATTTCTATTTTCAATTAAACTTTTCAATAACGAAGTCTAATCTCCTTTATTTTTCAAAAAAATTCTTTCATAATTTATTTTATTTTCTAAAAAGCCATTTAGTGTTTTTTCTTCATTTTTATCTTCCTTCTCTTGTATAAATAATATTCATTAATATTATAACAAGTAAATTAAAAAAATAAGAGAAAAAAATTTTCTCTCTTAAATAGTTAATTATTTTTTTATTTCATAAACATATTTATCTAAAATATCTACTCCACTAGTTTCTGACATAGTATCTAAAAGCATAAAATTTCTGTAATGTTTAAATTCTTTTTCAATTTTTTTCTTCTTTTTTTCACATTACTTTCTAATTTTTCAGACATATTATGTATTATTAGTTTTTAGTTGATAAATTAAGAGAATAATTCGTAGTATCTACATATTCAGTATCTCCTGAAAATGTTTTGAGCATCTAAACCAATAAGTTCAAATCTATTGTTTTGATATCTAAAAATATATGTAGTAAAGTAGCAGCTTTAATATAGTCTGCAGAGTAAAAAAATACGTAAAAAGTATTATTTTTAATAGTTACTGCCTTAGATAAATTATCATTGTAGTCAGGAGAATCAAGAGTTTCTAATCCTTCTCAGAAGCATAACCTGGTGAAACAATGAAATTTTTTTGTCATTCTTTGCAACCAAAGTATATTTTTGAATTCTTATCTTTAAATAAAACTAATATAATTCTTGGGTTAAAATTCACAGGATTAGAACGAGTGAGTCTTCAATTTTTAAAAATTTTTAGGATCGTTTTTCAATTACTAAAACAACATCATCAATTTTTATCTTTGTTTTAAATCACCTTTTTCAACTATTAATTTTTCCAACCCTAGGAATAAAAGTCCTCAACTTTTACTAGCTTTTTGAGGGAAAATTTTCAGCTAATAAATTAAATGAACAAACAATAAATAATAAAAACTAAAAAATAAACCTTTCTTTTTCATAATCGTCTCCTACAATAAATAATATAATTATCATATTTTTCTAATATTTTAATTCCAGTGTCTTGTGCCATAGTATCTAAGATATATTTATCTTTGACATCTATACCTTTTTCTACTTTTTCTATTTTTGTTTCATCAGTACGAACTCCTGAAATATCTTTTGTACCTATTAATTTTTAGTTGAAAAATTAATAGAATATGCTATATCTACAGCATAATCAGTAGATGTATGCCAATATTTATATTCTAATCCAATTAACTCAAACTTATTATTTTGATATCTAAAAAAATATTCAGTAACTCTAGCACCTTTTAACATATTCTGAACGAGTTAAAAAGACGAAGAGTATCATTCTTTATATTTATTGACTTAGATAAATCGTCATCTAAATCAGGTGAAGAAAGTGTTTCTAATTCTTCAACAAGAGCTTTATCTTTTGAAACAATAAAACCATTTTTCATTTTTTAGCAACTAAAATTATATTAGAATTTTTATTTTTAAACAATACTAATATTGCTATAGGATTATAATTAAAAAATTGTATTATCTTCTGATTTTTTCAAAATTTTTAGTATCGTCTTTTTGTATTACTAAAAACAACATCATCAATTTTATCTTTATTTAAATCACCTTTTTAACTACAACACTCTTCCAACCTTTAGGAATAAAATCCTCAACTTTATTAGCTTTTTGAGGGAAATTTTCAGCTAATAAATTAAATGAACAAAAGAATAAATAATAAAAAAACTAAAAATAAACCTTTCTTTTTCACAACTGCCTCCTGTATTAAATTATTTTTTATTTCATGAGCATATTTATCTAAGATATCTACACCCGTAGTTTCTAACATGGTATCTAAAAACATAATTTTTCTTTAATGTTTAATCTCTTTTCAATTTTTTCTTTTTTTCATATTACTTTCTAACTTTTCTCTTAAATTATGTATTTTTAATTTTTTTAGTTGAGAAGTTAAAAGAATAATTATAAGTATCTATATATTCAGCATTGGCAAAAATATTTTGATTTTCTAAACCAATAAGTTCAAATCTATTATTTTGATATCTAAAAATATATAGAAGAGCCACTACTTCTAGTTAATTCTGCAAAAGTAAAAATACGTAAAGTATTATTTTTTATAGTTATAGACTTAGATAACTCATTGTCAAAATCAGGTGATTCAAGATTTTTGTAATCCAGATTCATAAGCCTCACCTGGTGAGATGATAAATCCTTTATCATTTTTGCTACCAAAGCATATTTGAGTTTTTATCCTTAAATAGAACTAATATAATTCTTGGATTATGATTCTCAGGACTGGTTTGATACGATTCTTCATTTTAAATTTTTTAGGATCGTTTTTCAATGATCAAAACAGCATCATCTATTTTATCTTTATTTAAATCACCTTTTTATTATAATACTCTTCCAACCTTTTAGGAATAAAATCTCAATTTTATCAGCTTTTTAGGAAAATTTAGAGCAAATAAATTAAAAGAGCAAAGATGAATAAAATTAAACTTAAACTGAAAAATTTTTCTTCATAAAAACCTCGATTTGTATACCATTTTTAGTATAACATAAATTTCTGAATTGTAAAGTCAAGAATTGAAAAATAAAAATAAATTTTAAAGATACAAAGGACTTTAAAAAATATTAATAAAAACTGTAATTTAATATAAAAATATGGTATAATGAATACGATTTTAGTATATATTAGGAGGATGTTGTTAATGAAGACAATATTATATGGAATATTTTATTTTCTAACACTTTTCTTTGCTTATATCTTTATAAAAGAAAAGGACTTAGCTAAAAATTTGATGCTCGCAGAGAGAAATTTGTAAATAAAATAGTAAAAATGAAAATAAAGCTAAAACGCTACAAGAAAACTTTATTATGTTGAAACAATAGGGACAGCACTTATATTGGTTAGAAGTTATTCAAAGATTCTATATAGGAAATTTTTAAAATTCCTACAGGTTCAATGATACCAACAATAGAAATTGGAGATAGAGTTTTTGCTGATATGGTATCATATAAATTTACAGGCCAAAGAGAAACAGTATTATAATTTTTGATGAACCAATGAGAGATGAGGATTCTTATACAAAAGAGCAATGGGGCTTCCAGGAGAAACTATAAAAAAATACAAGATGGAGCCTTTATATGTAAATGGAGAAAAACAGATTTCAGAAGATATAGTAATGATGGAATAGGAGATCAAGAATGGAGAATTCCAAAAAGGAGATAAATTAGAGATTATTCCTGCTGGAAAATATAGAGATGTTCTTGAGAATGCTGGAATAAATGTAGATGCTGTTGTAGAGGAAGCATTTTATAAGGAACTATTTGAGTTTTTAAAAATCTTTATTATGGTTTTTAAAACATAAGATTTTTGATAAATTAAAAATAAAGTATGATATTAATGAATATATAAATCATAGAAATGACTATAGAAAACAAGGGCTCTCACTATAGTAGAAATGATTATGCCCCAATTTAAAATTTGTTGTAAATGGAGAAGAAACATATTCCCATTCTAGATTTTATTTCTGATGAAAAAGTTAGAAATAAATTACTAAATGGAGAAACAGTAGAAATTATTTTAGAAGATGATTATTATTTAGCATTAGGAGACAATACAGATAATAGTAAAAGATTCAAGATATATAGGTTTTATTAAAAAAGTAGAAATGAAAAGGAAGAGTTTTAGTCAGATTCTGCCTTTAAACAGAATAGGTTAGTAAAATAAAAATAGTTTGTTATTAATTTATAACGATTACTTGTTAGCCTATAATGGTTCTAGAGCTCCACAAAGGCTCTTTCACCATTATAGGACGTCGCAGTAATCTTATAAATTTTAATGTAACTCACTTATTTTTTATTGTAATATGTAAGTGAAATGTAAAGGATATTCAATGATTAAAAATTAACAATCAATGATGTAGACTATATAGAACAAATTTTTTAACTTAGAAAAGATATTTTTAAAAATTCTGCTTTCAGTAAAGAATCTACAGAGAATTTAGTAAAAGCTGATAATTCATTTATTTATGCTTATCTTGTAGATGAAAAGGTTTGTGGGTATTTAATGGTTCTAGATAGTATAGATGTCTATGAAATTCTTGCAATAGCAACTGTTGAAGAATATAGAAATAAAGGTATTGCTCAAGAACTTTTAGATAAAATAAAAACTAAAGATATCTTCTTAGAAGTTAGAGAAAGTAATGAAAAAGCAATAAATTTTTTATAAAAATAATTTTAAACAAATATCAATAAGAAAAAGGCTATTATTCAGATCCCTACTGAAGATGCCATTATAATGAAAATGGAGGTAAATAATGAATAACGAAATCTATTCAAACCCACTATGTGAAAGGTACAGTTCTAAAGAAATGATGTATAACTTTTCACCTGATAAGAAATTCTCAACTTGAGAAAACTTTGGATTGCATTAGCAGAATCTGAAAAGGAATTAGGATTGGATATATCTCAAGAACAAATAGATGAAATGAAAAAAATATTCATAATATTGATTACGAGCTAGCAGCAAAAAGAAAAAAAGAATTCAGACATGATGTTATGGCTCATGTTCATACTTTTGGAACACAAGCACCTTTAGCTATGCCTATTATCCACTTAGGAGCTACAAGTGCCTTCGTTGGAGATAACACAGATTTAATACAAATTAAAGATGGGCTTGAAATAATAAAAGCTAAACTTGTAGAATGTTATGAATAATTTATCTAAGTTTGCTTTAGAAAATAAAGATATAGCAAACTTTAGGATTTACACATTTTCAAGCTGCTCAACTTACAACAGTAGGAAAAGAGCAACATTATGATACAATCTTTATTATTAGATTTAGAAGAATTAGAATTTAGAGAAAATACTTAAGATTTAGAGGAGTGAAGGGAACAACAGGAACACAAGCAAGTTTTTAAAGATTTATTCAATGGAGATTTTTCAAAAGTTGAAGAGTTAGATGTACTAGTTTCTAAAAATGGGATTTGATAAAAGATTTGCAGTAACAGGTCAAACTTATGATAGAAAAAGTTGATTCAGAAATAATGAATTTACTAGCAAATATAGCTCAATCTGCTCATAAGTTTACTAACGACTTAAGATTATTACAACATTTAAAAGAAGTGAAGAACCTTTGAAAAGAGTCAAATTGGTTCGTCTGCAATGGCATATAAAAGAAATCCAATGAGAAGTGAAAAGAATTTCATCTCTTGCTAAGTTTGTTATAGCATTACAACAAAGTACAGCAATGGTTGCTTCAACTCAATGGTTCGAAAGAACTCTTGATGACTCAGCTAACAAGAGATTATCTTTACCTCAAGCATTTTTTTAGCAGTTGATGCTATACTAATTATTTGGAACAACATTATGGAAGGTTTAGTTGTATATAATAAAAATAATAGAAAAACATATAATGAGTGAACTTCCATTTATGGCAACTGAATATATAATAATGGAAGTGTAAAAAGCAGGTGGAGATAGACAAGAACTTCATGAAAGAATAAGAGTTCACTCTATGGAAGCAGGTAAACAAGTTAAAGTAGAAGGAAAAAGATAATGATTTAATTGATAGAATAGTTAATGACGACTACTTTAAATTAGATAAGGCTAAGTTACTTTTCTATACTAGAACCCTAAAAACTTTTATTGGTTTTGCAGCAGAACAAACAGAGAAATTTGTTAATATAGAAGTAAAGCCAATATTAGAAAAATATAAGGCTCTATTAGAATGGACTCTGAGTTGAAGGTATAAATTTATTATTCAAATAACAAAAATAAAAAATAAGTGAGTTACATTAGTAAATAACTAATAGCTTATAAGATTACTGCGACGTCCATTATTGTTGAGAGAGCCTCTGTGGAGCCTCGAGACACTAATGGCTGGCAGTAATCGCTATATATAGCTAAAATTTATTAAAATCTACTCAGTAATGAACTATTTTTATGAATTATTTATCTGAGGAAAGGGAAGTGAATTTATGATAAAAAAGAATATAGAGAAGAAATTTATCTAATAGCTTTAGTACTTTTAGGCTTATATCTTTCTCTTATTGAAAATATAATACCTAAACCATTTCCTTTGGATGAAGATAGGTTTATCAAATATATCTGTGCTAATAGCTCTTGAAAAATTTAATTCTAAAATGGCTTTTACAGACTATTTTACTTAGAGTTTTTATACAGGCTCTTATGCTTGGAACTCTATTTACACCAAATTTTATCATAAGTTTTTAGTGCAGGACTAGTAAGTACATTATTTTATGATCTTTTTATACAAATTTAGAAAGTATCTATCACTGTTATCTATTAGTTGTATTTCAGCATTTATGCATAATCTTTTACAGTTGACAGTAGTTTATTTTCTAATGTTTAGAAATATATCTTTAAATAGCAAGTCTATAATAATATTTATTATATTTTTTTCTAGGATTAGGAGTTATTATGGGCTTAGTAACAGGGATTATAGCAACAAGATTAAATTTAAAAAGGAATAAATAAAAATAAATAAGGAGAGATATTTATGGGTAGATATTTTTGGAACAGATGGTATTAGAGGAGAGGCAAATAAGGAATTAACTGTTGAAAAAGCATTAAGACTTGGTTATGCTCTTGGATATTATCTAAAAATACTTATAAAAATGAAGAAAAATAAAAGTTGTTATGGGAAGTGACACAAGAATATCTGGTTATATGTTAAGATCTGCCTTAACAGCAGGGCTTACATCAATGGGAATATATAGACTTCGTTGGAGTTATTCCTACACCAGGGTAGCTTATATAACTAAGTTAAAGAAAGCTAAAGCAGGTATTATGATTTCTGCTTCACACAATCCAGCAAAAAGACAATGGAATAAAAATATTTAATTCAGATGGTTTTAAATTTTCTGATGAAATAGAAAATAAAATAGAAGACTATATGGACGATTTAGATTCTATTTTAGTTGATCCATTACCAGGGATAAGGTTGGTAAGTTTAAGTATGCCGAAGATGAATACTTCTTATATAGAGATTATTTATCTCACTGTGTAAAAAGGTAACTTCAAGGATATGAAAATAGTACTTGATACAGCTAATGGAGCTGCATATAGAGCTGCAAAAGATGTGTTCTTAGATTTAAGAGCAGAACTTGTTGTTATAAATGATGCTCCTAATGGAAGAAATATAAATGTAAAAAGTGTGGATCAACTCACCCAGAAATATTAGCAAAAAGTTGTTGTAGGTTATGAAGCAGATTTAGGATTAGCTTATGATGGAGATGCTGATAGACTTATAGCAGTTGATAAGTTTGGAAATATTATTGATGGAGATAAAATTATAGGAATTTTAGCTCTAGGTATGAAAAATGCAGGAACTTTAAAAAATGATAAAGTTGTAACTACTGTAATGAGTAATATAGGTTTTGAAAAATATCTAAAAGAAAATAATATTGAACTTTTAAGAGCAAATGTTGGAGATAGAAATGTTCTTGAAAATGATGCAAAAAGAAGATGTTGCTATAGGTGGAGAACAATCAGGTCACATTATATTAAGAAACTATGCTACAACAGGTGATGGAATATTATCATCTTTAAAAACTTGTTGAAGTTATAAGAGATACTGGAAAAGATTTACATGAATTAGTATCAGCAATAAAAGATGCTCCTCAAACTTTAATAAATGTAAAAGTTGATAATGCTAAAAAGAATACTTGGGATAAAAATGAAAAATTACAAGTTTTCATAGCTGAAATAAATAAAAAAACACTCTGATGAAGTTAGAATATTAGTTAGAAAATCAGGAACAGAACCTTTAATAAGAGTAATGACAGAAGGTGAAAATAAGCAACTGTACATAAGTTAGCTGAAGATATTGCTAAACTGATAGAAACTGAATTAAATTAATAGAAGGATAAATATGAAAATTTTTGATAAAACGATTTTTAGGGATTTAGCTTTATTTACTGAGATAGGTTTTGACATTATTTATTAATGTATTCATAGCAATATATCTTATTATCTTTTGAGAAATATAAGAGTTTTTTATTTTTTTGATATTTATGATACTATTAGGAATAGTAAATGGATTTTATAGCATATATAAACTTATATTTCAAAAATAAAAATAGTATGAAAGAAAAGGTATTTAGTAGATGGAGGATATAAAAATTTATTTAAAAAAACAATAATAACAACTATTATCTGTTTTTTATTAGGTTTAGTTTTTTCAAAATAAATATCTTTTTCTTTGGAATAGGTGGAGGCTGTGCAATATCAGTCATAGCTCTATATCTTATATCAGTCGATAGTAAGGCTATTACGTATTCTAAAGATGTAAAAGTAGCAAAAAGAATTGCATACATTGGTTATGCTAAAAGATACTTTTTACACTTACTGTTTTTGTAGCATTATTTTATTTTTAATGACTTTAGACTTTTTTTATGTGGATTTATAGGTACATTGAATGTCAAACTCACAATTTACTGTATGAATATACTAAAAAAATAAAAAGTTTTTAAATAGTTAAACTATAATTATTGAAAGGAGGTATAAAGTGAGACTAGGATCAATAGAATTTACAACAGGAGAATTTAGTATCTCGGGCCTTCAGAAATATTTTTCAATATTTGGCTTTCCAATAACTTCTACTGTTGTTACAACTTGGTTTATACTCTTATGTTTCTTTTGTATTTTTTTAAACTTGGAACAAGAAATCTACAATTGATTCCTGGAAAATTTCAATCAATTCTTGAAGGAATTTATGAATTTTTAGATGGAACTATTGGACAAATATTAGGAACTTGGAAAAAGAAATATTACACATTTTTTTGCAACATTATTTTTGTTTATCTTCTTTATCAAACATAATAACGTTCTTCCCTATACCTTGGTTCGGGATAAAAATGGTGTGTTTGAAATTTTTCCAGCCTTTAGGTCGCCAACAGCTGACTTAAACACTACTGTTTGTCTAGCATTGATAGTAACCTTCTTGTTTATATCAATAAATATAAAGAATAACGGTATACTTGGATATTTAAAAGGCTTTTGGAGACCCAACACCAGTTATGGTTCCATTAAACATAGTTGGAGAGTTTGCAAAACCATTAAATATATCTATGAGATTGTTTTGGAAATATGTTTCGCTGGTATGGTTATAATGGGGCTTATTTATATGGCAGTACCTTACTTCATCCCAGCACCTCTGCACTGTATTTTGACCTATTTGCAGGTTTAGTACAAAGTTTCGTTTTCGTAACCTTATCTATGGTATATGTTCAAGGTTCACTAGGAGATGCAGAGTATACTGAGTAAAAATAAAAATTTTAGGAGGAATAGAAAATATGGATTTATTAACAGCAAAAACAATAGTTTTAGGATGTTCAGCAGTTGGAGCAGGACTTGCTATGATAGCAGGATTAGGACCAGGAATCGGGGAAGGATATGCAGCCGGGAAAGCAGTTGAATCTGTTGCAAGACAACCAGAAGCAAGAGGAAGCATAATCTCTACAATGATACTAGGACAAGCCGTAGCAGAATCTACAGGTATTTACTCATTAGTTATTGCACTAATTTTACTTTTATGCAAACCCTTTCTTAAGCAAATTAGGATAATAAGATATATCTGTCATTCAACTGATGAAAGGAGGTAAAATAGAGTGCCAATAATATCTATTGATGCTACGTTTTTTGGCAAATCATTAACTTTTTTTGTTCTTTATTTATAGTAAAAGAAATACTTTAAAGAACCTATATCAAAAAAATAATAAATGAAAGAAAGCAAAAAAATAGAAGCTGAATTAGTTGAAGCAACAAAAAAACAGAGAAGAAGCTGAAAAACTACATAAAGAAGCTGAAGCTCAAGTTCTTAATTCAAGAAAAGAAGCTAGTGAAATTGTTAAAAATGCACAAAGAAAAGCAGAAGAAGAAGCACACCTTCTAATAAAAGAGGCAAGAGAAAATAGAGAAAATATTTTAAGAGCCACTGAGTTAGAAGTTACAAAAAAATTAAAAATGATACCAAAGATGAGTTAGGTAGAGAAGTTAAAAACTTAGCTGCAGAACTAGCTGAAAAATTATAAAAGAAAAGGTAGATGATAATCAAGAAACTTCACTTATTGATAAATTTATAGCAGAGGTAGGGGAAGATAAATGATTAAATCACAAATAGGAAGAAGATATTCTAAGGCAATATTTGATATTGCTGAAGAAAAGAATCAAGTTAAGGAAATTTATGAAATGCTAAATTCAGCTATGGTTCTATATAGAACTGATAAAGAATTTAAGAATTTTATAAGAAATCCTTTTAATTGAGAATGAACAAAAAGGCAGTTTTAACTGAAAATTTTTGGTAAAGATAGCAGTGAGAACTTAAATATTTTACTATATATTTTTAGATAAAGGTAGAATTAACTGTATAAAATATATTGTTGCAGAATATCTAAAAATATACTATAGAAAAATAGAATTTTAGATGTAAAAGCTACTTTTACTAAAGAATTATCTGAAGAACAAAAGAACTAAAACTAATCAATAAATTATCACAAAAACTGGAAAAGAAATCAACCTAGAAGTAAAAGTTGATAAGTCTATTCTAGGTGGTGGAATTATAAAAATAGGTGATAAGATTATTGATGGTTCTATCCGTAGAGAATTAGATAATTGGAAAAAGTTAAGGTCTTTAATGGAGGTGTAACAATTTGAATATTAGACCAGAAGAAGTAAGTTCTATTATTAAAAAGAAATAGATAACTATAAGAAAACTTTAGAAATAAAAACTTCTGGGACTGTTCTTGAAAGTAGGAGATGGTATTACGAGAATTTATGGTTTAAGCAATGTTATGTCGGGAGAACTTCTTGAATTTCCTCATGGAGTAATGGGAATGGCTTTGAACTTGGAAGAAGATAATGTTGGAGCCGTTATCCTTGGATATGCTTCTTTAATAAAAGAAGGAGATGAAGTTAGAGCAACAGGTAAAGTTGTATCTGTACCTGCTGGAGATAACTTATTAGGTAGAGTAGTTAATGCTTTAGGAGAACCTATAGATGGAAAGGGAGAAATAATTGCAGATAAATATATGCCTATTGAAAGAAAGGCATCTGGAATTATTTCAAGACAACCAGTATCAGAACCTTTACAAACAGGGATTAAATCAATAGATGGAATGGTTCCTATCGGTAGAGGACAAAGAGAACTTATTATAGGGGATAGACAAACAGGTAAAACTGCAATAGCTATCGATACTATAATCAACCAAAAAGGACAAAATGTAAAATGTATTTATGTTGCAATAGGACAAAAAAGATCAACTGTTGCACAAATATATAAGAAGTTAAGTGACTTAGGTTGTATGGAATATACGACAATAGTTGCTGCAACTGCTTCTGAAGCAGCACCTTTACAATATATGGCACCTTACTCAGGAGTAGCTATAGGTGAATATTTCATGGATAGAGGAGAACATGTTTTAATAGTTTATGATGATTTATCTAAACATGCCGTTGCTTACAGAGAAATGTCATTACTTAGAAGACCACCTGGACGTGAGGCTTATCCAGGAGATGTATTCTATTTACATTCAAGATTACTTGAAAGAGCTGCTAAGTTATCTGATGAATTAGGAGGAGGTTCTATAACTGCATTACCAATTATAGAAACTCAAGCAGGAGACGTTTCTGCATATATTCCTACTAACGTAATATCAATAACTGACGGACAAATATTCTTAGAATCTCAACTTTTCAACTCAGGATTTAGACCAGCAATAAATGCAGGAATATCAGTATCGAGAGTTGGGGGAGCTGCACAAATAAAAGCTATGAAACAAGTTGCTTCAAAAAGTTAAAGTTAGATCTTGCTCAATATACTGAGCTTTAACTTTGCTCAATTTGGATCAGATCTTGATAAAAGCTACAAAAAGCACAATTAGAAAGAGGACATAGAATAATGGAAATATTGAAACAACCTCAATATCACCCATATACAGTTGAAAAACAAGTTGTATCTTTCTATGCTGTTATCAATGGTCACTTAGATGATATAGAAATTTCAAAAAGTAAGAAGATTTGAAAAAGAATTATTGGAATATCTAAAAGGAAATACAGATATTTTAACTGAAATAGCTGATAAAAAGCTTTTAGATAAAGATTTAGAAGAAAGATTGAAGGAAAGTATTGTAAACTTTAAAAAGTCTTTTTAATTAAGGAGTAAAATTATGCCTGGAATGAAAGAAATAAAAAGTAGAATTAAATCTGTTCAATCTACCCGTCAAATTACTAATGCTATGGAAATTGTTTTCAACAACTAAATTTAAAAATATTCAAAATTAGTTGCTGAATCAAGACCATATGAAGAAAGTATGAGAAAAATTCTATCTCATATAGCAGCAGGAACTAAAAAAATGAAAGACACCCTACTTTTTGATGGAAGAGAAGAAGTGAAAAAGTATAGCTATAATAGTTATAACTTCTGATAGAGGGACTTTGTGGAAGCTTTTAACAGTTCAACTTTAAAAGAGCTAGAAAAGTTAGTTAAACAAAATGAAGGTAAGAAAATATCTATTATTCCTTTTGGAAGAAAAAGCTATAGATTTTGCTACAAAAAGAAATTATGATTTCTCAGAATCTTTTTCAAAATTTTCTGCTGAAGAAATGAATAAAATTGCAAGAGATGTTTCAGAAGACATTGTTTTAAAAATATGCAAATCATGAATATGATGAAGTTTATTTAATATACAATAAATTTATATCTGCTTTAAAAATATGATTTAACTTAGAAAAATAATTCCAATAGCTAGAATGGAAGGCGAAGTAAATAGTGAATATATATTTGAACCCTAGCACAGAATATATATTATCATCTCTATTACCTAGATTTATAAATTTACAAGTATATCAAGCTATTTTTAAATAATACTGCTAGTGAACATTCGGCAAGAAAGAATTCAATGGGTAGTGCAACAGATAATGCTGATGAAATGATAAAAGACATTGAATATCCAATACAATAGAAATAGACAAACAGCTATTACTCAAGAAATAACAGAAATAGTTGGAGGAGCATCTGCTTTATAAAAATTATAATATAAAATGAATGTTTTTTTCTTGAAATCTAAATTATTTAATTTTGTTAACTTTTATATTCAACTGCTTGATAGCCATTAGTGTCTCGTGAGCTCCACAAAGGCTCACTCAACAATAATGGACATCGCAGCAGTTTTATTAAAAGTTATTTAAAATTATTTTCAAGAAAAACTTAATCAGAAATTATCTTAATTTTTATAAAGTCAGAAAATAAAAGGTAAGGAGAGCAATAATAGGTGAATAGAGGAACTATAACACAAATTATAAGTGCTGTTAGTAGACGTTGCTTTTAAAGATGAATTGCCTGCAATATATAATGCTTTAAAAGTAAAATTAGAAGACAAAGAACTTGTACTTGAAGTTGAGCAACACCTTGGTAACAATGTTGTAAGAACAGTTGCCATGGACTCAACAGATGGTTTAAAAAGAGGAATGGAAGTTATAGATACAGGGAAACCAATTACAGTACCAGTTGGAAAAAGCTGTTCTAGGAAGAATATTAAACGTTTTTAGGAGAGCCTGTTGATAATCAAGGGCCTGTAAATGCTGAAACAGTTTTACCTATCCATAGAGAAGCACCTGAGTTTGATGACTTAGAAACTGAAACTGAAATATTCGAAACTGGAATCAAAGTTATAGATTTATTAGCACCATATATAAAAGGTGGAAAAATAGGTCTATTTCGAGGAGCAGGAGTAGGTAAGACAGTTTTAATAATGGAACTTATCAACAACATTGCTAAAGGGACATGGAGGAATTTCTGTGTTTGCAGGAGTTGGAGAAAGAACAAGAGAAGGAAGAGACTTGTACAATGAAATGACTGAGTCAGGAGTTATTACAAAAGACAGCTCTTGTTTATGGACAAATGAATGAGCCACCTGGAGCAAGATTAAGAGTTGCTTAACAGGACTTACAGTTGCAGAAAACTTTAGAGATAAAGATGGACAAGATGTACTTCTATTTATAGATAATATATTCAGATTTACACAAGCAGGATCTGAAGTATCAGCTTTACTTGGAAGAATACCTTCAGCCGTTGGTTACCAACCAAACTTGGCAACAGAAATGGGAGCTTTACAAGAAAGAATTACATCAACAAAATCTGGTTCTATCACATCAGTTCAAGCTGTTTATGTACCAGCCGATGACTTGACTGACCCAGCACCAGCTACAACTTTCTCTCACTTGGATGCAACAACAGTTCTTTCAAGAAATATAGCATCTCTTGGAATATATCCAGCTGTTGACCCATTAGATTCAACATCTAAGGCTCTATCAGAAGATATAGTTGGAAAAGAACACTATGAAATTGCAAGAAAAGTGCAAGAAGTTTTACAAAGATATAAAGAGTTACAAGATATCATAGCTATCTTAGGTATGGATGAATTATCTGATGAAGATAAACTTACAGTATCAAGAGCTAGAAAAATTGAAAGATTTTTCTCACAACCTTTCTCTGTTGCAGAACAATTCACAGGAATGGAAGGAAAATATGTTCCTGTAAAAGAAACGATCAGAGGATTTAGAGAAATATTAGAAGGAAAACATGATGATATTCCTGAACAAGCATTTCTATATGTTGGTACAATAGAAGAAGCCGTTGCTAAATCAAAAGATTTAGTAAAATAAGGAGGAAGTTATGTTGGTAAGTGTTGTAACACAGATTAAAAAAGTATTAGAACAAGAAGCAGGATATCTAAGACTTAGAACTTCAGAAGGAGATATAGGTATAATGCCTAATCATGCTCCTTTAGTTGCTGAACTATCAGCAGGAAAGATGAAATTGAAAGTCCTTCAAAAAGATAGAAGAGATGTTTATTTTTAACAGGTGGTTTTTAGAAATTTCTAATAACCAAGCAACAATAATTGCAGATGAAATATTTCCATTAGATGAAATTAACATTGAAAAATGAGCAATTAGAACTTGAGAAGTTAAGAAAAAGAATTAGAGCTTGATCTGACAGAAGAAGAAAAAGCAAAAATTCAAAAAAAGAATAAAAATTTCTTCAGCTATGATAGATGCTAAAAACTAACTAGGAGGAAAAATATGAAATTTCACTTTTTACATGAAAACTTTTAATGTTTTAGATTTAGAAAAGAGTATAAAATTCTATGAAGAAGCTCTTGGACTAAAAAGTTGAAAGAGAAAAATTTGCAGAAGATGGAAGCTATAAAATAGTTTATCTAGGAGATGGAATAACAAACTTTCAACTAGAATTAACTTGGCTTGCAGATAGAACAGAAAAATATGATTTAGGTGATGAAGAATTCCATTTAGCTTTTGAAGTAGATGACTACGAAGGAGCATTCAAAAACATACAGAAATGGGTTGTGTTGTTTTTGTAAATGAAAAATGGGAATATATTTTATAACTGATCCTGATGGATATTGGATAGAAATTTTACCACCTAAAAAAATAAGAATAAAAAGTAGAGAATTTTTGAGAATTAAA